>NPIE01000453.1_pt1 | contig 205886 bp, 196 predicted proteins | sample 8637661 | NCBI WGS metagenome assembly NPIE01 (sample SAMN07420842, study PRJNA396082) | bioreactor metagenome | isolation source: sample BA12 brine-fed electro-methanogenic bioreactor BA | place: Japan: Kochi | collected 2016-12-09
CGACGATGACGATGATGACAACGGCGGCCCTGTCGGAGACGACGATGACGACGACAACGGCAACGGAGGGAGCAATTCCGGCCTTGGTGACGGGACGAACCCCGGACAGGGGTCGGACAACAATAATTCCGGCGGAACTACCGGCGGAGACGGGGAGAACAACCCCGGGGGAGGATCCGGCAACTCCGGCGGCAGCGAAGGCAACTCCGGCGGCAACGGAGGGAGCAATTCCGGCCTTGGTGACGGGACGAACCCCGGACAGGGGTCGGACAACAATAATGCTGGCGATAGTTCTGGTGGAGAAGGAACGGATAATCCCGCCAATCAGGAGTGATGGAACCTACTGGAGATTGAAAAATCATGTTATTTAAGAAGCACGTCAGGGAAAACGGCGGAGAATTTTTTCTCCGCCGTTTTGTTTGTTTCGAAACAAAAAAATTCCCCAAATTGCATGCACGTGTATTGATCAGTGAAGGAAAAGCGGTGTAAAATAACGCTGATGATTCGTTATGATATTTGAGTAAAACATCATTCGATGAGGTCGGCCAAATCTTGAAAGCGAAAGCGACCGCCTTTATCATGCCGGTTCCTGGTCTTTGCGGACCAGCCGTAAGAGGTGTTCGCAAGAAAACCAGGAAGCGATAGCGAGTCGAAGTTGCAAAACACATTGTTCTGGTCGAAGCGAAAAGTCGCAAAAACGTCTTTTGCTTTTCCATTTTTGAAAGGCGGGGACGATGGCAGTCAGGAAAGCGTAAATCCTATGGTTCTGCTTACGAAACAATCAGGACCGAAATGAAAGGGCGGCTCTCGAGAGCCGCCCTTTCATTTCACATGTGGTCTAGACTCCCCTGTCCCTGGAATAAGCCCTTTCACGAGCTTCGTTCATGAGGAGTTCCCAGTTGACGACCGCTCTGACGTGTCGGCCCGTCGCCACGGTTCCGGCATGGTCCTGGGCCGAAAGTTCGTAAGTGAGCTTGTTTCCCTCGATGCGGACAAGTGTCGCCTTGAAGGTTACCATGGTACCGAGAAACGACGGCGCCTCATGGGTGATGTCGATGCTTTGTCCCACCGTGATGTACCCGTCAGGCAGATGGCTGTCTGTGGATTCGATGGCTGCCCTGATGAAGGCCCTTGCGCAAGCCGATGTGGAAAGAAGCTGGCTGAGGCGGGGCGAAAAGTTGCCGACGGCTTCCTCTTCGGTCACTGTCAGGGTCACGTCATAAGACAAGCCCACTGAAAGGTGGTCCGAAATGTTGAGCATGTCCATTCCCCCTTTGGCCTTACCATTTCTGATTCGCTAAGGTTCGCGGTTTTCCTTCGAATTCGATGTTCTCACTCTGAAATTATTGTATATCCTTTTTGTCTTTACGTCACTGTGATGCGATGATTGGACCCTGTCCCGAAGCGGTGTTTACGTTTTCGTCGAAAAAAGTCAAGAGGTGGGGCAATATCTTTTCCCGAAAAAGAAAAGGCGGAGCCCTTTCGCCCCGCCTCTGGTCCCGACCCATTGAGGTATGCACGTTAGCCTTTGCTGAAACGATACCGCAGGGTTTCTTCCCGGAGGACCTTTCCGCGGACATCCACAACGGTTTTCTTCAGATCCAGGGATTTCCGCGCCTCTTCGACGGCCCCTTCGGCCAGGCGAGTCAGGCCTCCGCAACAGGGGACTTCCATGATCACCACGTGGAGGCTCCTGAATTCATTTGCCCGAATCATTTCGGCCAGTTTCTTCCTGTATGCGTCTGCATCGTCAAGTTTCGGGCAACCCATTAAAAGGATGTTCCCGTCGAGATACTTGTCGTGAAAGTCCGGGATCGAGGCCGCCGAACAGTCCGCCGCGAGGAGGACATCGGCTCCCTGCAGCCAGGGTGCGTTGACGGGAACGAGCGTCAACTGGATCGGCCAGTTGGACAAGGTAGACTGCGTCGAAGCGGGCGATGCTACAGAATCCTTGCAGGGGGTGGTGTTTTCTTCACGTGCGAGTGAGCGTGAGGCTGTTCCCGGGCAACCGCAGGGGAGAGGATCTTCCTGTCGGGCTGCCTTGTTCTGTTTCACCGCATCCTCGTCGTAGGGGGCTGCTTCCCTGGTCTCGAAAGAGATGGCACCCCTGGGGCATTCTCCGATGCAGTCTCCAAGGCCGTCACAATAGGAGTCGGAAACGAGCCTTGCCTTGCCGTCGATAATCCGGATGGCACCCTCATGGCACGCCTCGGCACAGAGGCCGCATCCATCGCACTTTTGTTCGTCGATTTTGATGATCTGCCGCGTAATAGTTCCCATCAGTCACACTCCATGCAATTTGGATTCTCTTTTTCAGGATAATTTCCTGATCAGCTCTTCGGCGATCTTTCGTCCGTATTCGCGGCAGCCGTCGAGGTCTTCCGCGGTGGGCTGCCATTTCGCGGCGACTCCGTCGCCGACCACGTCGAATCCGCAGGACTCCAGGTGCTTTTTGATCTTTGGCACAGATTCCCCGCTCCATCCGTAGGAACCGAAGGCCCCGGTGACCTTGTTGCGGAACTTGAGGCCCTTCAAGTCCTCGAGGATCGGTGCGATCGTCGGGAGAACACCGTTGTTGATCGTCGAAGAGCCGACCACGACGGCACCGGCCTTGAAAATTTCAGTGATCACGTCGTTTCGGTCAGAAGTGGGCATGTGAAAGACCCGGGAGGGCACGCCGTCTTCCCCGAGCCCTTCGCTGAGGGCATCGGCCATCTTGCGGGTGGCGTTCCACATGGTGTCGTAGAGGATCACGGCCTTTTTCGACGGTTTCTGTGCGGCCCACTCCTTGTAATGTTCGACGATCTGCATGGGGTTCTCGCGCCAGATGATGCCGTGGCTTGGCGCGATCATATTGACTGGAACACCCATGGCGACCACTTCGTCGATCTTCTTCAAAACCATCGGGCTGTAGGGGGTAAGGATGTTGGCATAGTACTTGAGGGCTTCTTCGTACAGCTCCTTCTGGTTGACCTGGTCGTTGAAGCGGTAGGTCGAGGAGAAATGCTGTCCGAAGGCGTCATTGGGGAAGAGGATGGCATCTTCCTTCAGGTATGTGAACATGCTGTCCGGCCAGTGCAGCATCGGGGCTTCGATAAAGACCAGGTTCCGTGACCCGATATTGATGGAATCGCCGGTTTTCACCACCTTGAAGTTCCACTCCTTGTGGTAGTGTCCCGGGAAACTGTCTATTCCCTTCGGCGAGACGACGACAGTGGCGTTCGGGGAAAGCCGCATGATTTCAGGCAGCGCTCCCGAGTGATCCACCTCGGAGTGGTTTGCCACGACGATGTCGATGTCTTCTGGGTCAACAAGCTCTTTGAGCCTTTCGACGAATTCATCGGTGAAGGGGTCCCACACGGTGTCGATGAGAACGGTCTTTTCGTCTTTTATCAGGTAGGAGTTATAGGTTGAACCGCGGTGAGTGGAAAGCTCATGCCCGTGGAAATGATCCAGCGCCCAGTCCACGACTCCGACCCAGTACACGTTTTTTGCCAGTTCCACAGCCATGAAACAAGCCTCCTCTTAAATATATTTAGGTATTATATTACCAGATAAACCTACAGTGTCAACCGTTGCCCAGATCGGTCAAAAAGAACCACATGCGTCATTCTCGAGCGAAAAAAAGGCGTCACCTCGAGTGCAGCTTCACGGCCGGAATGAAAGAGAGTCCTGCCCTCGTCAGTGCCTCGGCTGTTTTATTGACTGCGTCGTGTTTGGCCAGGTAGTTCTTTTCAAGAAGTTCCATTTCACCCGATTCGAGGACCTCCTGTTTGTCCCGGAAATAATCCAGGATATCCGAAGGGTGTTTTAGGGTTTTTTCAACATCGGGCTCGCCGCCCTCGTGCTTGGCGGAGATATTGGGATAGCAGCCGGCCACCTTGAGCAGATCATCCCGTCGGTTGTAAGGCTGGCGCACAATGCTTTTCCATGTTTCGGTGATGTGATGTTCGATCCGGACCTTGTCCTCGAGACCAAGCTGTTTGCGGATTTCCGCAGACCGGGCAAGGCTTTCTGTGTCTACGGAATTAGAAAGGTTAAACCCGACCAGAGGTGTCGAGCCGTCTTCCCGGGCAAGCAGGCGGGCCATCATGAGGGTCCAGAGGACGGCATAGGGATTGTCGTTGCCCATGAATACCGAGATCTTGAATTTGATGTCCACACCCAGCCGATAAAGCACATAGCCCAGAAATACCGTTCCCGGGTTGATATTGAGGACTTCCTGAATACCGTAGGTGGTGTAGTAGTATAGGAATTCCTCGACCCAGGCGAGGGCGTGTTCGTTGGGCTGGCCGATCCCTCCGAAATAGCCCGTAATCGTCTCGGGGCCGCCCAGGTGAACATTTGAACCGTCGGTTCCCTTTGTGTCGAGTGTCTCCACCCAGCTGGTGCCGAGGATCTGCATGGCAGCGACAACCGCGAGGGTGTCGCCCTTGTCGTGTTCCTGCTCTTTCATCTTGCGGACCCGGATATAGCGAGCCGGCATCACTTCGTCATTGTCAATGGCCTTTTGGGCTTCGGCAACAATCCAGGGGAAATATTGGCAGGCACTGATCTCGAGGGTCACTGAAGTGGATTCCCTGAAGGTCATCCCTGCAATATCCTGTCCGAGAATCTTTTTCCTGTAGTCGGAAACAGAAATGAAAGCCCCCTTGTCCCGGGCAGAAGCGAGCCATTGAATGTCTTTCAGGTAGGGAGATTCCATGTTTCTGAGGCGCTCGATGATATTCGGAAAGGATCTGGCTTCCTGTGCCCTGGCATTGATTTCCCGAGGCGTGCCGTACTTCGCGATGATCCGTTCAAGTTCATTAATTTCCCGACAAGCGGAGTCCTGGAGGTACTTGTTGACGGCTTCCAGATTTTCTCCTCCAAGGGCCATCACATTTTTTTGCATGGTCTTCTCTCCTCCCTCAATATCTCAGGTTTTTGAGTCCATCTTCGCCATTGCGCGTTTCGTTTTTATTCTGAGGGGTTCCCCCGTCTCCCTTTTCCCCTTCGTCGAGCCTGATTCGGGGGAGACTCTCCGGGTAAGTTCTCCTCACGTATTCAAGGAGTTTTCCGCGGATCTCGCACCGGAGCTCCCAGGCGCTTCCGGAGTCTTTTGCGCTCATCAGGGCCCGGACTTCCATGGCCCTGTCGGTACAGTCCGTTACCTGCAGGGCCCAGGCCCGCCCGTCCCAGTGGGGCGAGGTTTCCAGAAATTCGTGAAGTTTTTGCCTGAGTTCTTCGAGGGGAACGCCATAGTCAAGGTACAGGCAGACCGTTCCCAAAAGGTCTGAGGAAACGCGGGTCCAGTTTTGAAAAGGTTTTTCCAGGAAATATGTGGTTGGAAGGACAAGTCGGCGTGAGTCCCAGATCCTGACGACCACGTAGGTAAAGGTGATTTCCTCCACCCGTCCCCATTCCCCTTCGACAACGAGCACGTCATCGAGCCTGATGGGTTGCGCGATGGCAAGCTGTATCCCTGCCAACAGGGTCCCGACGGTCCGCTGTGCGGCAAGGCCGATGATGATTCCCGCCACGCCTACGGAAGCGAGCAGCCCTGTACCGATTCGCCGGAATTCCTCGAAATTCATGAGAATCAAAGAAAAAGCGAGGATACCGATGGCAATGGATGCGAGACGCCCGAAAACCATCATCTGGGTGTACATCTTTCTCGCTTTCAGGTTGTCCCTGGAGCCGAGGTCATGGCGGCGCAGAAGCACTTCCTCACCGGCCCGTACGATTCCGATGATCACCCAGGCCGCGGCGGCAATGAGCAAAACGGTAAAGAGGTGCGACCCGAAACGAATGAACGCCCGGGGCAAGGTCTCCTCGACGAGTTCAAGCAGGATGCGCAAAAGGGCAAGGACCAGGAAAAACTTCAGGGGTGATAAAAGGTGGTTCATCAGAAGCCGTTTGGTGCCGCCCGGAAGGGACCGCAGCATCCCGGGAAGGCCTTTCGAGATGTGTTTGCGGTAGGCCAGGGCGACGATCCCGGCAGCAAGAAGAAAAACGAACGCCGTGTAGAAGGTTTTCCAAATGGTTTCCATGAAACCACCTCACCTTGTCAGGAAACTGTCCTTCTAATGAGGGATACTTCCTGATGGTACCACAAGAAGCAGGTCCGTCCTTTCAGCCTTGGGCCTTCTCCCTTTCATGATGTGTTGGTCCCTCTTCCTCCCCGTTGTGACCATCGTCGTATCCAGGTCCCGAATTCCCGTCGGAGATTGTCCGGGGTTCGATGTGGACCGAAACAAAGGTGTCTTCACCTTGAAGCTTCCTGACGGCCTTTTCCACGGCGGTGGCGATCTCATGGCCTTCCCGTATGGACAGGGCGGGCTCGACGATGACATGGACATCAACGGCTGCAGAGTGGCCGATTCGCCGGGTCCTCAGGTGGTGGGCGCTTATGACGCCGGGGACATCGCGGATTGCTGCAAGGAGTCGTGCTTCCGTTTCCCCGGGCAGAGAGGCTTCCGAAAGTTCACTGACCGAGCGCTTTATCACGGGGATGGCGATCCGGAGGATCAAAATGCCGACGGCAAGCGCCGCGGCCGGGTCTAGAAGCCGTGCCTTTTTCCCGAATAAGACGGCCCCCGTTATCGCCAGGAAGGTCCCTGAAGAGGCAAGGGCGTCGGACCTGTGGTCCCAGGCCTTGGCCAGGAGGGCATCGCTTTGGAGATTTTTTGCGGCTTTTCGGGTGTACCTGTAGAGGATTTCTTTCCAGAAAACGGTGATTCCCGCTGCCACAAGAGCGATTCTTCCAGGTTCAGGGATGGTCCCGCCCCGGCAGATGGCCGTGATCCGGCTTATGCCTCCCCAGAAGATGCCTGCCGCGGCAGCGACGAGGAAAATGCCGATAACGAGGGAAGAAAGGGTTTCGAATTTCCCGTGACCGTAGTCATGGGTAATGTCGACGGGTTTGCCTGTCATCCTGAAGGCCGCGACGGCGACAATATCGGTAAGGACATCAGAAAGGGAATTCACGGCGTCGGCCGTAACGGCGGCGCTGTTCCCGAGGATTCCGCCGGTGAATTTCAGGATCATCAATCCCGCATTGGAAATCAGACCGACCGAGGAAACTTTCAGGGCCTTTTTGCTCCGGTGATTTTGGGCTTCTTTCGTCGTTTCCGGTTCCTCCTGCCTGCGCCGCCCCGGGAAAAGAGGCGGCGCTTTTTCTCAATTTAATCACAGCCGGCAGGATGATGCACGTGGGATTTTATTTCGCGTGGATTCCCAAAAGCGGCAGCACCGTATCCAGATCCTTGTCTCCTCGCCCCGAAAGATTTACCAGGACGGTTTCTTCGGCGGAAAGGGCGGGGAGCAGATCAAGTGCGTATGCAACGGCATGTGAGCTTTCAAGGGCGGGGATGATCCCTTCCAGACGGCACAGTTCGGCAAAGGCTCCGACGGTCTGGTCATCCGTGACCGAAACGTATTTTACCCGCCCGGATTCCTTGAGATGGGCGTGTTCCGGTCCGACCCCCGGATAGTCCAGGCCCGCAGAAATGGAGTAGACTTCCGCCGGGTCCCCGGCTTCATCGGTCAGGACATAGCTTCTGAATCCGTGGATGACACCGGGTTTGCCGGCGACCAGCGTGGCAGCGTGTTCTCCCGTTTCAAGTCCTTTCCCTGCCGGTTCCACGCCGATGATATTGACGGAAGAATCCTCCAGAAAGCCCGAGAAGATCCCGATGGCGTTACTACCGCCCCCGACGCAGGCGATGACGTAATCGGGAAGGGATCCTTCCCTTGAGAGAAATTGTTCGCGGGCTTCTGTGCCGATAACGCTCTGGAAATGCCTGACCATTGACGGGTACGGGTGGGGTCCCACGGCGGATCCCAGTAAATAGAAAACGTCGGGCTGCTCAACGTAGGCCTTCAGCGCGGCGTCTACGGCTTCCTTCAATGTTTTCTGGCCTTCCTCGACAGGCACAACCTCTGTGCCAAGGGCTTTCATGCGGGCCACGTTCGGGGCCTGGCGTTTCACATCGACAGCGCCCATGTAGACGGTGCACTTCATCCCCATCAGGGCCGCCACAGTGGCCGAAGCCGTACCATGCATGCCTGCCCCCGTTTCGGCGATGATTTCCTTCTTTCCCATATGTTTTGCCAAAAGCGCCTGCCCCAGTGCGTTGTTGATCTTGTGGGCGCCGGTGTGGTTGAGGTCCTCCCGTTTGAGGAAAAGCCTTCCCCCGCCGTGTTTTTTGCTGAGGTTCCGGCACTCGGTGATTACCGAAGGTCGCCCGACGTATTCTTTCAGGAGCCCTTCGAGCTCTTTTACAAAGGCCGGGTCGGGAAGGATTTCCTCACACGCTTTTTCAAGTTCCTGTAGCCTGGGTTCGAGCTCTGGCGGAACGAAGCTTCCTCCGAAATCTCCGTAAAATCCCTTTTCCGTTTTCCCCTGCACTCGTCTTGTCATCCTCGTCTTCCTCCTCTTTTTCCGCCGTCAAGGCGGGTTCTTTAAAAAATCAGGGGCGGTTCCCGAAGGGAAACGCCCCTGATTGAAACAAAAGAGGGGCTGCGGAATTTTGCTCCCGCAGCCCCGTGTCGTTACACAGGTCGGCTGCGGCGCCTTCAGCGCCACCACCAGAAAGGATTGACTCTGCTCGTGTTGCTCTTTCCCGTGTTTTTCATCTCGTCTCAGCTCCCAATTGTGACGGACTATACCAGAAAAGCCCCCAAGCGGCAACATCGCGTGCGCGAGTGGCCTGTTTCAGGAAAGGAGGATTCCTGCCGCTATGACGGCGAGAACGATTGCCGCAATACCGGCATTGATCCTTTCGCCTTTATGAATGAAAAAAAGCAGACAGGTTGCCACCGCAGCCATCGGCGTCGCAATAAGAATGACCAGGCCGGCAAAAATGAGTTTCCCCGGAGAAAGGAGGATGCCTGGATTGGTCAAACGGCCAAGAACCATTCCCGATGCCAGGAAGGCGAGGGATCCGTAAAGACCCGCGCTCATTACCATGCTGACTGTTGATCTCATTGATCTCGTTTTTTTCATGAGAATGATCCTCCTGCACCCAGACCCTTGAGAAGCATTCGAACTGCGATGACTGTTAAAACGACGACAAAAAGCAGATTCAGGTAACGGGAGCGGATTCGGCAGGCAACGGAAACGCCGAGTTTGGCCCCCGCAAAAATGCCGAAGACTGTCACAGCGGCGAGGTCTTCACGGACATAGCCGTGGAAAAGATAGACGAAGGCACCGGCGGTGGCGGTGATTCCCACCATGAAATTGCTGGTAGCCGTCGCTGCCTTGAATGGAAGGCCCATGACGATTTTCATGATAGAAACCTTGACGGGGCCGCCGCCGATCCCAAGGAGCCCTGAAATTGCTCCCGCGGCGACGCTTGCAAGGCTGCCCGTAAAAATCCTTCGAGGCCGGTACCGGATATTATCGCCCGAGCTCTCGTCAGTGAAGCTGGCGGCCATATCAAGAAGGTCGTCCTTTGCCTCGGGGCAGGTTCCCCAATCCCGGGAATCAGCTTTGTGACCGAGAAGCATGGATCCTGCCGTATAAAAAGCGACGAGAGAAAAAACAACGGCCAGGAACTCTTCGTTGAGAAAGGCCGCCAGAAAACCGCCTGCCACTGCGCCAGAGGTGGTCGCCGTTTCGAGAAAAAGACCGAGGCGGATGTTCGTCAGACCTTTGCGTATGTACGATGAGGAAGCGGAAAGTGACGTCGCAACAACAGCGACAAGACTGGTCGCGACGGCTGTTTTCATCGGCAGGTCAAGTAAAAGCGTCAGAAGAGGGACGAGGAAAATACCTCCCCCGAGGCCCAGAACGGCACCCATGGCGCCCGACCCGAGAGCAATGAGAAAAACACCTGCTTCAAACACCGGTCCACCTCACGATCGGAAACCGGAGCCCTTTTTGATGCAGCACTTTCGAAAAAAGTGCCTTCATGGACGTTTATGATAACAGACCTTGCTTGAGGAGTCTCATTGAAAACAAGAACCCCGGTAAGACCAGGTGCCCTGCCCTCTTAAAGGGTGACATTATCGCTGTCCGGCCACATCTCACCAGGCGCGCCTTGACAAAGAAAACCCGAACACGTACCTTTGAGAAGTAGGTAAAAACGGGACAAAGTGTCCCATTCATATACGGAGGTCCCAGTGAAAAAGCTTGAGACGAAGCGGGATGCCGCAGCCAGGATCGCAGCCGTCATGGAATTCCTCTGTTCATCCGGTGAGACTCACAGTCTCCGCGAGATAGAGGCTCACACCAAAATCCCCCGCAGCACACTTCACAGGTTGCTGTTGTCACTTGAAAGACAGGAATGGGTGTACCGGGATGATCATTCGGAACAATTCCGGCCCGGCGTTCGTTTTTTCCTGCTGCACAACAGCAAGCTTTTCCACCAGGCCCTGGTCCGGGCGGCGGCCCCCCAGATGGAACGAATCGTGCAGGAAACGGGCAAAACGGCCGTCTTGAGCGTTTTGGAGGGATCGGCAGGCCTGTGTATTCATCATGTCGAACCCCCGAGGGGCGTAAGATACGTTGCCCACAGGGGGATGACCGTTCCGCTTCATGCCGGTGCAACGGGCAAGGTGCTTCTTGCCTTTTGTCCGGAAGATGAAAGGGAGCGGATCCTTTCCTCCGGGCTTCCTGAAGAGGTGGATGTCCAGAAGCTGCAAAAGGAGCTGGGAAAAATCCGCCATAACGGGTTTGCCTACAGCAGGGAGGAATGGATGGAGCATGCCGGCGATATCAGTGTCCCCGTTTTTGACGGCCGAGGGAGATTCGTGGCCCAGATGGGGCTCGCCGGTCTTGTTTCCAGTTTTGACGGAAAGGAGGAAACACTACTCCGTTCCTTGAAGGAAGCGGCAGGGAAGATCGGCGCGTCTCTCTGATTGCGGCTTTATCAATTAAAGAAGAATGGGAAAAGCTCTCCAGGAGAACGACTCACAGGGAGGTAAAAATCATGGCGAGACAGCTTATTGAATGTGTTCCGAATTTCAGCGAAGGCAGGCGCCAGGAAGTTATCGAGAAAATAGTCAAGCCCTTCAAGGAGACAAAAGGCTGCTACCTGTTTGATTATCGTGCAGATGAGGACCATAATCGCCTGGTTGTCAGCCTGGCGGGAGAGCCACAAGCGATAGGCGACGCAGTGCTTGCGGCATCGAAAACCGCCGTGGAATCCATCGACCTGAACACACACCAGGGGGCTCATCCCCGCATGGGGGCCGTGGACGTCATCCCCTTTACCCCGATCAGCAAAATCTCCATGGAAGAGTGCGTGAAGCTTTCCCATGATTTCGGCAAGCGGTTTTACGAAGAACTTGGCATACCCGTGTATTTTTACGAAGATTCGGCCCTCAGGCCCGAGAGGAAAAAACTGGAGGTCATCCGCAAGGGTCAGTACGAGGCCCTTAAGGAAGAGGTCAAAAACCCTGAACGCCATCCCGACGTTGGCGAACCAAAACTGCACCCCACGGCTGGTGCCACCGTCGTGGGGGCCCGGAAATTTCTTGTGGCCTTCAACGTGAACCTGAACACCACGAATCTCGATATCGCCAAGACCATTGCGAAACGGGTCCGCGCCTCGGGCGGCGGTTTTACCGCCGTGAAAGGAATAGGCCTGGCCCTGGAGGACAAGGGCATGGTTCAGGTGAGCATGAACATCGTCGATTCCGACAAGACAGCAATCTACCGGGCGCTTGAATTCATCCGGATGGAGGCCGCGCGGTGGGGCGTCACCATAAATGGAACGGAAGTCTACGGCATGATCCCTGCAAAGGCCATTCTCGATAGCGCCGCGTACTACATGCAGATCGACGATTTTGATCCGAACCAGGTCCTTGAGCTGAAACTTCTCGAACTCATGCGGGAAGAGGATGTGTCATGAGAAGAATCCTGTTTTACAACGCGAACATTCACACGCCGGTCATGGGGCCCGCCCCCTCTTCGGGGAAGGACCAGGGGAAGGTTGCCGTCTACGAGGACGGTGCCCTGTTGTGCGAAAACGGCCTGATCGCCGCCGTCGGGCCGGCGGAAGAGGTCTTTCGCAAGGCCGAGGGGCTTGATGTGGATATGGAAGTAGATTTCAACGGGGCCTGCATGATCCCCGGTTTCGTCGACCCTCATACCCATATCTGCTTTGCCAGGAGGCGTGAGAGAGAGTTTTCCATGCGCCTTGCCGGGACACCCTATCTGGAGATCCTCAAGGCTGGCGGAGGCATCCTTTCATCCGTCGAAGCCGTTCGGGAAGCCTCGGAAGAAGAACTCTACCAGGTGACCCTGGATAACATTTTCAGGGCGATGAGCCTGGGCACCACAACCATCGAGGCAAAAAGCGGATACGGCCTGACCACCGAGTCGGAACTCAAGATGCTTTCCGTCATCGGGCGTGTCGGCCGCGAGACGCCCCTGGACGTGGTGGCCACCTTTATGGGCGGCCATGCCGTTCCAAAGGAATACAAGCACGATCCCGACGCCTTCGTGGATCTTCTGGTGAACGAAATGATTCCCGCCGCCGCCGAACAGGGCATCGCCACCTTCTGTGACGTTTTCTGCGAGGAAGGGGTTTTCACCATCGAACAGAGCCGGCGCATCCTTGATGCTGCCCGAAAGAAGGGTTTCAGGCTCAGGATACATGCCGACGAGGTCAACGATCTCGGAGGAGCCGGGCTTGCCGCGGAACTCAAGACCCACACGGCGGAGCACCTTCTTGCCGCCGGTGAGGAAAACCTCAAGGCCATGGCAAAGCAGGGCGTTATTGCCGATATTCTTCCGGCCACGGCCTACAGCCTCAAAAAACCCTATGCCCCTGTGAGGAAAATGATCGAACTCGGCGTCCCCGTGGCGCTTGCCACGGATTGCAACCCGGGATCCTGCTTCACCGAATCCATGCCCTTCATTTTTGGCTTGGGTGTCATGAACATGGACATGAGCATCGAGGAATCTCTTGTCGCCACAACGCTTAATTCTGCGTGGTCAGTAGGAATGCAGGACAAAGTCGGCAGCCTCGAAACGGGCAAACAGGCCGATTTTCTCGTCCTTGACGGCGAAACCCCGGCGATCCTGGCCTATCACGCGGGGGTTTCTCCGGTGACGGAAGTCTACAAAAAAGGCGTCCTTGTCGCATAAAGGCGCACTCAAGAGGAGGAACCGGATCATGAGACTGTCAGAGATGAAAGTGAAGGAATTCGCCGACGAACTGGCATCAAGCTCTCCTGCACCCGGCGGGGGAAGTGTGGCCGCCCTTTCCGCTTCTTTGGGCGCGGCCCTGGTTGCCATGGTTTCCGCCCTGACCGTCGGGAAGGAAAAGCACAAGGATAATTGGGAGATCATGGAAAAAACAGGGAAAGAGGCGACGGAGCTCAAAAAACGTCTTCTTGAACTGATGGAAGCCGATACAGAGGCCTTCAACACCTTCATGGCGGCTCTGAAAATGCCCAAGGAGACTGAAGACGAGAAAAAACGCAGGAAAGAAGCCATTCAGGAAGCGACAAAAGGAGCAATCGATGTGCCCCTGAAAACGCTCCGGGCCTGCCGTGACGTGGCGGCCCTGGCGGGAACCGCCTGCGAGAAGGGCAACCCCAACGCTGTTTCCGATGCCGGGACGGCGGCCATCATGGCCCAGGCGGCGGGAAAGGCTGCGGCCTATAACGTCAAGATAAATCTCATGGGACTGAAAGACGAGGCCTATGGCGCCCAGGTCCGAGAAGAAATGAAAGACCTTATAGAAGATATAAAAAGCCGGGTGGCGGGTGTGGAAAATGCCATCGATAAGACCCTTGGATAAAGGGATGGAAAAAACGAACGGGAGTGAAAAATCATCCCGGACCAGATGAAGGAGGGATTCTGAATGTTGGAAAAGAATATTGAAAACGGCAAGGCCATGACCATAAAGCTCGACGCGCAATTGCCTGAATATCCGGAATTCGAAGAGGGAATCCGCCGTGCACCGAACAGGGGCTGGACACTGAACAAGAAGGAGACGGAACTGGCGCTCAAAAACGCCCTGCGCTATGTTCCCGAGGAGCTCCATGAGAAACTCGCACCCGAGTTCATGGAGGAGCTTCGGACCATGGGCCGTATCTATGCCTACAGGTACCGCCCCAGGGGCAGGCTCTTCGGTAAACCTGTCCATGAGTACAAGGGCAAGTGCCTGGCGGGTAAGGCCTTCCAGGTCATGATCGACAACAACCTGGATTTCGAGGTGGCCCTTTACCCCTATGAACTCGTCACCTACGGAGAAACAGGGCAGGTCTGCCAGAACTGGCTCCAGTACCGGCTGATCAAAAAATACCTCGAGGAACTTACCGAAGATACCACCCTCGTCCTTGAAAGCGGCCATCCCGTAGGCCTTTTCAAGTCCCGGCCGGAGGCCCCGAGGGTGATTCTCACCAACGGCCTTCTCGTGGGGCTTTTCGATAATCAGGAAGAATGGCACCGTGCCATGCAGCTTGGTGTCAGCAACTACGGGCAGATGACCGCCGGGGGATGGATGTACATCGGTCCCCAGGGCATCGTTCACGGGACCTTCAACACCCTGCTGAACGCCGCCAGACAGCAGCTTGACGTGGGCCCCAAGGGAAATCTTGCGGGCATCCTGTTCATTTCTTCAGGGCTTGGTGGAATGAGCGGTGCCCAGGCCAAGGCCGTGGAAATAGCAGGCGGCGTGGGCATCATCGCCGAAGTCGACCAGTCCAGGATTGAAACCCGTCACAGCCAGGGCTGGGTCAGCAAGATCGCGGAAAGCTGCGAGGAGGCCTTCTCCATGGCGAAAGACGCCATGAAAAAGAAAGAGCCCATGTCCATTGCTTACCACGGTAATATCGTGGATCTTCTCCAGTATGCCGTTGACATGGGTGAGGAGGTTCCGCTTTTGTCAGATCAGACGAGCTGCCACGCGGCTTACGACGGAGGGTATTGCCCCGTGGGCATTACCTTCGAGGAGCGCACCAGAATGCTCAAGGAAAACCCGAAGGAATTCCGACGACTCGTCGATGAATCTCTCAGGAAGCACTTCGAGCTTATCAAGACTCTCGTGGACAGGGGAACCTATTTCTTTGATTACGGCAACTCCTTCATGCGGGCCGTCTTCGACGCCGGCGTCACGGAGATCGCGAAAAACGGCAAGGACACCCATGAAGGATTCATCTGGCCCTCCTACGTGGAAGACATCATGGGTCCCGTCCTCTTCGACTACGGCTACGGTCCTTTCCGCTGGGTCTGCCTGAGCGGCGATCCTCAAGACCTCAGGAAGACCGACAAGGCCGCCATGGAATGCATCGACCAAAATCGAAGAGCACAGGATTACGACAACTGGGTCTGGATCCGCGACGCCGAGAAGAACAACCTCGTGGTTGGCACCCAGGCGAGGATCCTTTACCAGGATGCCGAGGGCCGTCTCAAGATCGCCCTGAAGTTCAACGAGATGGTCCGAAACGGCGAAATCGGCCCGGTCATGATGGGACGGGATCATCATGATACGGGAGGCACCGATTCTCCCTATAGGGAAACCTCCAATATCAAGGACGGCAGCAACATCTGCGCCGACATGGCGACCCAGTGTTTTGCCGGAAACGCTGCCAGGGGCATGACCCTCTGCGCCTTGCACAACGGAGGTGGTGTCGGCATCGGCAAGGCTATCAACGGCGGTTTCGGCATGCTTCTTGACGGGTCGGAGAGGACCGACGAGATCCTCAGGACCGCCATGATGTGGGATGCCCTCGGAGGGGTCGCGAGAAGGGCCTGGGCCCGTTGCGAAAACGCCGAGGAAGTGAGCCGGGAGATCAATTCGAAATATCCCGGAGATTACCACATCACGCTGCCCTACGTACCCGATGAAGACCTGGTTTCAAAAACCGTGGCGGAGGCCTGGGAGAAGAAGTAAAACAAGCAAGTTTTCAACAACACAAGCACGCGGGGAGCCCACGGAGGGCTCCCCGTTGTTTTTGGCGACACCCTTCCTTTCTGGCTGGATTTCTTGTCGTACAATAAACAGGAGGTTTTCCAGGAACAGGGGGTGCATGCATGGAGCTGAGGGCAAGGAATGCCGGGAAAGAGTTCCTTACAACCCGGGGAAGGAAATTTCCCCATGGTGTGTGGTGCCTGATGCTGGCCTTTGTGGTGCTTGTTTCAAATCCGGCGTTTTCCGATGAGCCGGTTCTGCCGGAGACGCCAGGGGCAGAGCAAAAATCCATAAGGATCCTTTCTCCGGAAGGTGGAGAAGTTTGGGAAGAAGGCGAAACCTGCATCATTCGCTGGGAATCGGAGGGTGTCGAAGAGGTCCACGTTGCTGTCGCCGTTGGCGGGAAGGACAAGGGGCTTCTTGAAGATGACGGGGGACGGGTGGCAATCGATGCAACGAAGGGGTTTTTTGAATGGGCCATCCCTGAAGGGTTCATCACCGCCTTCGGGCCGGAAAAATCGGAAAACGTCCGGGTCATGGTGTTTGACACTGAGGATTTCGAGACCCGTGACGCGAGCGATTATTTCACAGTCACCGGGAAAAGATCTGCCCCTTCCGGCAGTAACCCAGGCGGTGAATCTGATTCCCCCTGGGTTGATACCATCGAAAAATACTACGAAGCCATTGGCGAAGGGCGTTACAGGGAAGCCTACGAAATGCTCTGTGACTGCAAGGTTGTTGTCACCGATCCGGATGGTTCGAAGGTCTCCCTTGGACCCCGGCCTGATTTTGCAACATGGCAGCAAGCACATCACGAGATCAAAAAGGCTGAAGTTCTCCATGTTGAGGAAGTGTCTGAAGAAAATTCTTCTTTATCCGGTCTCGGATTCAGGATGTTCAGGGTAACCGTTGACCTTCGCCTGCGCGAAAAATCCTGGAGTGTCCCATCGGGTGAGAGCACGTTTTTCATCCATCTGGTGAAGGGTGCACACGGCATCGTCAGGATTCTCGGCATCGGGACCGGACCCTGAGGGTGGAGATTCAGGGGCATACGGACAGCGTCGGGGACAGAAACTACAACCAGAAGCTTTCCGAGCGGCGCGCGGAGACGGTGAAAGCCTACTTGGTCCTTTACGGGATCGATGTGTCCCGCATGACCGTGCGCGGCTTCGGCCCGGACCGCCCGGTGGCTGAAAACGATACCGAGGAGGGACGGGCGCTCAACCGCAGGGTGGAACTGAAACAGATCTGAAGCGAAAAATGTGAGGTCTGCGCGCTGAGGCCTTTAAGAGGAGGTATTGAAAGTGACGAGGGCACAAAGGGGTGTTTTTTTTCTACTCGTGCTTGCTTTCCTTTCGGTGCCTTTCGCCGCAGTTGCCGTCGACGGGTGCGAGAAATGTCCGCGGCGCGCCTTTTTAAAAGAGGTGAAAAACCTCCATGCCCCTTCTTATGAGCAGGACATGAAGGAATGGAACATCTGCATGGCCGAACATAGGAGCTATGAAACCTTTGATCCCGGTGACGAGCAGTTCCAGAACGCGCTCGAAGAATGCGGCCCCGGACCCGGAGAAAAGCCTGTCATGTACCCGGGACCGGTCGCAAGTTATCTCACGGAGCTGCTCCGGTCGCCCTGTTTCGCCATCACCTGGCCCGGTGCGCGCGTCTGCGAACTTCCCCCCGAATATTTCTTTACCGCGGAGTTCGACGGAAACCCTGCGGGAACCACTGATTCCGGGAAACCCGTCAAATCTACCTTCACGATCAAGCTTTTCTACGATGGAGACGTGGTGGAGGAAGTAGACTCCTGGACCACCAAAAGCACCGCGAAAAGCATTTCGTCCCAGTACAACCGCATGTTCAAAAACAGCGATGCAGCAATGAAACGGAGCGTCCCCCTTGAGGAAACCCTGTGGGATTTCGAGCGTCAGCCCTTGAGCTGCAATGTCACCGCCGAAAAAAAACGGGTCCGGCCGGGGGAGACGATCAGGATACTCCTCGACGACTTCAGGGACGAAAGAGGCCGGCCGGCGAAGGATTTCCAGCGGATCGTTGTCACTGTCCGCGAGGGACGGATCAAAAACGGCGGGGACAGCCAATACGGTTTCCAGTCCAGGGTTTTCCGCGTCGGTGACGGCCGGATAGAACTCCAGTACGAGGCGCCCCACGCGTGGAGGGACGAACAGGGCAGGGAATTGGTGACGGTCTATAATTCCTGTGATATTGCGAAGACATCGGTAAAACCCCTTTTCGAGACGACCCGCGACAAAAAGGTCGCGGAGCAACAGCTGGAGATTGTCATGCCCGAAGGGGAGCATGTTGTTTTGGGCGTTATCTACAAGCAGGAGTGGACGGAGCGCGAGAGTGAAAGCTATTATCGGGAAGTCCGGACGCATCTCGAAGAGGTCAGTGCCACCATCAGGTCCCCGATCACTTTCCAGAGTTCCTCCAAAGGCCGGAACGAAAACGAGATCCGTGAGACATATCTGATGACGGACCCCAGGCTCGTTGACTTTCGTGCGAAGTACCTCGAGTTCCTGGTCGGGGCGGGGATCAGCGGCGTCATGGACGAGCGGACCACCGGAAGCGCGCCCCCGCCCTTCGCGGCAATGGACCCCGTTCCTCTCCATTTGATTCTCGAAGGTGACTCCGGGCGCATCAAGGAGGTGTGTTTCCCGGCGATCGACGTTCCCGTTGAATGGACCCTGTCCTATCGTTACCGGTACGACAGGAGGGGAGGCCCCGTTGAAACCAAGTCGCGGGTCTACAGGGATACTTATACCTTCATCGAGACGAGCCCGTTGACGGGAAGCCCCATTGCCATCGCCCCCCCGCAGCCGCCGGGAGCCCTCCAGGGCGATACGACGACGCATTTGGGGGACCCCGAAGAAGGACGGTCGTGGAGGTTTTTCTGGCGCATCCTGTTGACCGGCGAATAGGCCCGCTCGTGGAACATGAAACAGGGAGGACCAGTAGGGCCCTCCCTGCGACGGGAAGTTACAGCTTCCAGCTGTTTCGAAAACAGGTCGCCTTTACACGGAACGGTGATAGACCAGGTCGGTAACGATCCTGCCGTTATATGTCTCGTAATGCACGCCCGCCAGGGTGTAGTTCTGTTTTTTTCGAAAGGCCATGGAGGCGAAGTTCGGAACAGGGTCGACCACAGTTTCTCCAAACATGTTGGAAACCCCGCGGGCCCTGGCGTCACGGATCAGTCTCATATAGAGCCTGCTGCCGATGCCTCGGCTTGTCATGCCCGCCCTGATGGCGGTCTTGTCCACGAGAATGAAGTTTTCCGTCTTTTTCATGTCAAAATCCGGATGCCAGTGGATTTCCTCGATCCAGCCCGGGTATTTTGCGAGCCACTGTTTTTTCGTGTAGGCCATCAGAAAACCGAGCAGTACGTCGCTTCTTTCGGCGACATAGAAGTGGTTGAGTTCGTGAATCGCCCTTTTGAACATTGCCTTGTAGGTATCGGGATCGGATTTGTAGTCATCTATCAGGAACCCCTGGTAGGAGTCTTTCCTGGTTTTCCCCACCGAGCAGGCGATGTCGAAGATCTGGTTGACATCTCCGATGGAGGCCCTGCGAATGAAAACCTGTCCGGGAGGTATCACCGGAAGGGGATGAATCTTCCGGGTGCTCGATTCTTTGTTCAGGATGACCAGGTTTCTTTCCATGTGTGTACCCTCCTTCTCTGTCTCCTCAGGAAGGGGAGTCAACACGTGGCCAAGAAAATACGGTTTGGCCCTTCGTTTCCGGGAAAGAGGGAAAGGTGGCGCTGAAAAGGTCAAGTGACCAGGGGGGCGTAAAGGTCACAAAACTTATTGGCACCTTGATTTGACGTGCCCGATGGCATTTTCTTCCTTCCTCTTTCCACGCTTACGGGGTTAGCTGACGGATTCGGGTCGAAAGAGGCTGACCCTACCCACGAATGTGGGATTCACCCCTGTTGATCGGGTTCCCCGCTTCCTGAGGAATTCAGCGTTCAAAGGTTTTTCACCACTGTGCTTTCCGAAAGGCGCTCTCTTGTATCACTCCATTTCCTGTTGCAAGAATGTGTTTGGGCCTTGCAAGAGTCTCGTTCTCCTGATGAAAGGCCGAAAGGCCTTACCTTGCCGTGTTGCACCGGCAGAAATAACAGCCGGGTCCCAGTTTTTTGGGCACGTTGAGTTTGCGAAAAAAACCACGTAAAACGCTCAGGCTGGCTGGCTGTTTGCCCTGCTGACACATTGCCTGATTTATCTTTGAAAGGAGTCAATTCCGGGTAAAATGTATTTTACTTCAAAATCCGACGGCAGGCAAGCAGTGGAATAGAGGAGAGTCGCCCGCCGCGGTGAATGCGGCGGGCGGAAAGTTTCTCTAAAGGGCCGCGAAGGCGTTTTTCAGATCCTCGATGAGGTCTTCGGGGTCCTCGAGGCCGACAGAAAGCCTGATGAGCCCCTTGTCGATCCCTGCTTCGGCAAGTTCTTCATCACAGAGGGCTGAATGAGTCATTGATGCGGGGTGCTGTATGAGTGATTCTGCGTCCCCGAGGCTGACGGCCAAAGTCCAGAGGTGCGTGTTTTCAATAAAAATTTTCCCTGCGTTGAAGCCGCCTTCCAGCTCCATGGCGATGATGGCCCCGTAGTATTTCATCTGTTTTTCGGCGAGGGGCTTCTGCTCGAAGCTGTCCAGGCCCGGGTACCAGACCTTCTTGACCTCTGGTCGCCCTTCCAGAAACCTTGCCACTGTGAGGGCCGTCTCGCAGTGACGGGGCATCCTGACATGAAGGGTTTTCATCCCCCTCAGGAGTAAATAGGCGTCAAAGGGCGAAAGCGTCGCCCCGGTGATATCCTTGAGCCCTTCGGCCTTGACGTCCTGGATGAACTCCTTTTTGCCGACTACGATGCCTGCGATGACGTCACCGTGACCGTTCAGGTATTTCGTCGCCGAGTGGACGACCACATCGGCTCCGAGAGAGGTGGGGCGCTGGACCATCGGCGTGCAGTAGGTGTTATCCACAATGAGGATGGCTCCGCCCTCGTGGGCGATCCCGGCCAGTGCCTCGATATCTGCGATGTCCATGTTCGGGTTTGCCGGAGACTCGCAGTAAATCACTTTCGTGTTGGGTTTCATCGCGGCCTTTACGGATTGGAGGTCGCGAAGGTCCCTGAAGGTGGTCTCGATACCGAAACGCGGAAACTGATGGCTGATCAGGGTATGTGTGCAGCCATAGAGCGACCGGGCGGCGATAATGTGATCTCCTGCGGAAAGGGCCGTCCAGAGGGCCGCGGCAATGGCGCCCATCCCGGATGCGGCAACGGCGGCGGCTTCGGCCCCTTCAAGGGCTGCGATTTTTTTCTCCACGGCCGTGTGGTTCGGGTTGCCCAGCCGTGTGTAGATATACCCTTCTTCTTCTCCCTTGAAGCGCCTTGCCCCTTCGTCGGCGTCGCGGAACGCGAAGGTCGAGGTCTGGTAAATGGGAGTCGACAGGGCCCCCGTGACCGGTTCGGGGTGAGTCCCCGTGTGGACACACTGCGTATCGAAACGGTACGACATGAATTCTCCTCCTTGGTATACATGTTTGACAACATCGTATATTATGCCATGAAAGCATACATGATTACCAGAAGAAGAACGCCTTTCCGCCGGGATGCTTCCTGGATGGTCCGGGCGGAAGACGCAGGCGGAGATCCGGATGACGGGGCTCCTGCTGGGCGCTTCGAAGCAGATGTTCACCGGTGCCTGGTCTGCAGCTGCTAGAATAGTCGCACGGGAGGCTTTATTAACGGAGGGAATGATATCTCCCTCTCGGCGGTGAAATCCCGCGGTTTCCCTGTCTTCCAGGGCGAGGGTGTCATTTTCCAGGAACTGCAACGGAAGGAGGATGCGTATGACAACCGGTCACGGCAATGACCATCACTCGCATCATGCGCACATGGCGGCTGACTTCAGGAAAAGGTTTTGGGCTTCAATGGTTCTTACCGCCCCGGTATTGGCATTGTCTCCGATGATACAAGACCTGCTGGGCCTGCGTGAAGCGTTGACTTTTCAGGGAGAAGCTCTTCTCCAATGGAGCCTTTCCTCGATAATTTTCCTTTACGGGGGATGGCCCTTCCTGAAGGGGCTGGTCAGCGAGCTCCAGGAGAAGAACCCCGGAATGATGACGCTGATAGCCCTGGCGGTCAGTGTGGCCTACGGATACAGCTCCGCCGTCGTTTTTGGCCTTGAAGGGAAAGTGTTCTTCTGGGAGCTGGCAACACTGATCGATGTGATGCTTGCGGGGCACTGGATCGAGATGAAATCCGTGATGGGGGCTTCCAGAGCCCTGGAGAGCCTGGTGGAGCTCATGCCCTCTGAAGCCCATAGAGTCACGGAAGACGGCGGAACAGAAGAGGTTCCCGTCAGCGAACTGAAAGCCGGGGACCGTGTCATCGTCAAACCGGGGGAAAAGATCCCCGTTGACGGCGAAATCGTCGAGGGCAGGACCACCGTCAACGAGGCAATGCTGACCGGTGAAAGCAAACCTGTGGAAAAAGGAGAGGGCGGAGAGGTTATCGGCGGTTCCGTCAATGGTGAGTCGTCTTTCATCATGGAAGTCCAAAAGACGGGCGAAAAGACATATCTTGCCCAAGTCGTAGATATGGTCAAAAAAGCCCAGGATTCCCGTTCGAGAACCCAGGATATCGCAAACCGGGCGGCCTTCTGGCTTACCGTAATCGCTCTTTCCGTCGGGGGTGGAACCCTGATCACCTGGCTGAGCCTTGGTTCATCCTTCGACTTCGCTCTCGAACGTATGGTGACCGTCATGGTAGTCACCTGCCCCCATGCCCTGGGGCTTGCCGTTCCGCTGGTGGTGGCTGTTTCCACGGCCAAATCGGCTGCCGCAGGACTTCTCATCCGTGACCGCTCGGCTTTTGAGCGGGCCCGGGACGTGAATGCCATTCTTTTTGACAAGACGGGAACCCTCACGGAGGGACGCTTCGGCGTGACTGATGTCATAACTTCCGGAAACAGGGACGAGGAAGAAATTCTCCGCCTAGCCGCCGCTCTTGAAGGCCTTTCCGAGCACCCTATTGCCCGGGGGATCGTCGATGAGGCCAAAGGCCGCGGACTTGATCTCCCCACAGCTTCGGACTTCAAAGCCATTCCCGGCAAGGGTGCCCAGGCCGTTGTGGATGGACGCGAGATCAGGGTTGTCAGTCCCGGATATCTTGAGGAAAAAGATCTCGAGAGCGGTGATCCCGAGGTGGAAAAAGTCTCAAGAGAGGGCAAGACAGTGGTTTACATCCTTGAAAATGACGAAGTCATCGGGGCGATTGCCCTCGCCGACATCATCAGGCCCGAATCAGGAGAAGCCGTGGACCGTTTGAAGAAAATGGGCATCCGCACCATGATGCTCACCGGCGACGCAGAGGCCGTCGCGAAGTGGGTGGCCGAGGAACTGGGGATTGACGAATATTTCGCAGAAGTCCTTCCGGCCAAAAAGGCCGACAAGGTGAAAGAGGTTCAAAAGCGGGGACTTGTCGTCGCCATGACTGGTGACGGCGTCAACGACGCTCCGGCACTGACGCAGGCAGATGTGGGCATAGCAATAGGTGCCGGTACGGATGTGGCCGTCGAGTCAGCCGACATCGTCCTTGTCAAGAGTGATCCCCGTGATGTGACGGCCATCATGGCCCTGGCCCGAGCGACCTACAGAAAGATGATCCAGAACCTCATCTGGGCGACGGCCTACAACGTGATCGCCATCCCTTTGGCTGCAGGTGTTCTGTACAGGACCGGTTTCGTCATGTCACCTGCCGCGGGTGCAGCGTTGATGGCGCTTTCCACGGTCATCGTCGCCGTCAACGCCCGCTTTTTGAATGTGGAAAAGTAAGATACCCGCCCGGTTTCGTCGAGATGGCGAAAAAAGGGGAAGAGCCGCAGGACGGACTTTGTGCCGTTTCGGATAGAACCAAGGCCTTAGCCGCAATACAGTCGGAGGTGCATCATGCCTGAGTTCGCCAAGCGCATGAAGACAATGGAAAAATCGGCACGGATCATCAGGAACCTTTTCGGCGCCATGAACGACCCGGGGATGATCTCCCTCGCCGGCGGGGCGCCGGCCAAAGAAGCACTGCCTGTCGATATTGTCAGGGAAATTGCAGACGACATCCTGAGATCTGACCAAAGAGGGGTGGAAGCCCTGCAATATGGCAATCCCCAGGGTGTCCTTGATCTCAGGGAAGCCGTGGTATCGGATCTTCTGGCCCCTAAGGGCGTCGAAGCAAGGCCGGAAAATATCCTCATTACAAGCGGCGGGCTTGAAGGAATCAACCTGCTGTGCCAGCTCTTCATAGATCCAGGCGACGTGATACTGGTGGAATCCCCCACCTTTGTCCACTGCGTGGAAATCTTCGAGATGTTCCAGGCCAGCTGCGTTGCCGTTGCCATGGATGATCAGGGGATGGTCCCCGAAGACCTGGAGGAAAAGATCAGACGGCACGGCCCGAAAATGGTCTACCTGATCCCCACTTTTCACAACCCCACGGGGAGGACTTTGTCTCTTGAAAGACGGAAGAAGATCGCTGATCTGGGAAGTCTCCATGATGTGATCATCCTCGAGGACGACCCTTACAGGGACATCAGGTACAGTGGCGAGGACCTGGAACCCGTCAAGGCTTTCGACGAAACGGGGCACACCGTTCTGGCGAACAGTTTTTCAAAAATTTTCTCGCCCGGGAGCCGGCTCGGCTATGTTTTCGCGAGCGATGAGATCATCTCAAGGCTCTTTGATGCAAAGACGGCCACCAATTCCCACACGTCCATGCTGACACAGGTCATTTGCGCCGAATTCTTCAAACGGGGGTATTACCCAGCGCACCACAAGATGATCTGTGACCTTTATCGCAAAAGACGGGACACCATGATCGAGTGCATCGACCAATACTTCCCCGAGGGGACGAAACGGACCTTTCCCGACGGCGGCCTTTTTACCTGGGCGGAGCTTCCGGGGAATATCGACACCTCGGAACTGCTGGTTGAAGCCGTCACCAGCCCTGATGTCAAGGTCGCCTTTGTGGCGGGGGAAGGCTTTTACATTGAAGGCGGGGGCAAGGGGAAAAACTGCATGAGGCTCAGTTTCGGCAGTGTAACGCCGCAGAGAATAAAGGGCGGCATGGAAAAACTGGGTGGGCTGGTCCGTTCCAGGATTTGAAAGCTGAGAAAGCCTAAAACCGGGAGTGATCCGATGCATGTTTGAGACGTTCATGTACGAATTTTTCGGGGCTTTGCCCCGCCAGGGCCCCGGAGACAGAGAGTCGACCCGGAAAGCGTTCACGATGGTTGAGGGTTTGCCCCAAAGGCCGGAGATCCTTGATCTCGGGTGCGGCACTGGAAAGCAGACCCTGGACCTGGCATTGCTTACGCCGGGTCGAATCACTGCAGTCGACAATTACGAGCCCTTTCTGGAATGGCTCCGCGAAAACGCCCCCAAAAATGATCTTTCCGCGGAGATTCGTCCTGTCCTCGGCGACATGGCCCGGCTGGATTTTCCTCCCGCAAGCTTTGACCTCATATGGTGTGAGGCGGCGGCGTACATCATCGGTTTCCGCAAGGCACTCAAAGACTGGAGGCCCTTGCTCCGCGAAGGCGGCGGCCTGGCGGTCAGCGAGCTTGTCTGGTTCAGAAAGGATCCCCCGAGGGAAGCCAGTGAGTTCTGGAGGGAAGAATATCCGGCGATGCGATACTTCGAGGATCACTTCGAGGCCATAAAAGAAACAGGGTATGATCTCAGCGGGTATTTCAGGCTGCCGGACCGGTCCTGGTGGACCGATTTTTATGGTCCCATGGAAGAGAAAATATCCCGTGAAAGAAAGGACCAACCCATTGACAGCGACAGGCGGAGATTCTTCGATTCGCTGGAAGCGGAACTTGATATACGCAAGAAATACCGGGAATATTACGGGTACATGTTCTTTGTCATGCGAAAGAGAGGCTGAGAGCCCGATGGCTTGTATCAGAAGACGGGTATCTGGAGGCGGGAAAAACTTCTCGAGGGAGAGAAAGTGGAAAGTCATGAGTTTTTTACGGGGACTGACGCTACTGTTTGCTTTTGTCTTTCTTGTAGCGGCACATACTGCAGCGGCTCAAACCCCGGAGGAGTGGCCCCGCTTCGCGTTCTCAAGAGACGGAACGCCGATCTCCTGGGAGGCACACGGTAAAGGAGAACCGGCCCTTGTTTTCGTTCATGGATGGAGCTGCGATGCCCGCTACTGGCGGAAGCAGGTGCCGTTGTTTTCCAAAAGGTATCGCGTGATAACCCTCGATCTTGCCGGACACGGTCATTCGGGAATGGACCGGAAGACGTACACCATGACTTCCTTCGGGGAGGATGTCCGGGCCGTCGTGGAAGCAGCCGGTGCAAGACGGGTCGTTCTGGTAGGCCATTCTATGGGCGGTTCCGTGATCGCCGAGGCGGCGAGAATCATGCCGGAACAGGTGATTGGGCTCATCGGGGTGGACACCCTCGAAAACGTGGGGTATAGGATGAGTTCCGAAGAAGCAGAACTTATGGTCGCCCCCTTCAAGCGAGACTTCCCTTCGGCGACGAAGGAATTCGTGAGCGGGATGATACGAAAAGAATCGGATCCGAAACTGCGGCAATGGATCGTCTCTGACATGGCGAGTGCTCCGCCGGATGTGGCCGTGAGCGCCATGGAAGAAATGGTTTCCCGGTACGTCACTGGTGAGGCAGCGGAGGTATTTGAAAAAATCCGGATCCCCGTGATTTCCATCAATGCCGATCTCTGGCCCATCGATTACGAAGGGAATCGCCGGCACATGTTCTTTTACGACGCTTTTATTCTGGAAAGTTCCGACCATTTTCTCATGATCAACCGTGCCGAAGAATTCAACGCCGCTCTGGAGGAAGCCCTTCGCATCATCATGGGAAAGTCGGCTGAATAGATGCAAATGGACGAAAATAACGGTTTTTTACGGAATCCGGAGCAACGGGCCTCGAGAAGGTGCCCTGAATCAAAAGAGGGTGCAGTGCCTTAAGGCACTGCACCCTGAAGCGTTTTTACCCGGGAGTTATTTGCCGGCCATCATCGCGGCAATGTCTTCTTCAACGGTGTCAATGGGCTTGATGTTGAACTTGTCCACAAGGACCTTGGCAACGTTGGGCGAGAGGAACGCCGGCAGTGTCGGGCCAAGCCGGATGCCCTTGACCCCCAGTGAAAGGAGCGCGAGGAGGACGGCAACGGCCTTCTGTTCGTACCAGGCGATGTCGTAGGAGATGGGAAGCTCGTTGATGTCGTCCAGTCCGAAGGCCTCCTTGAGCTTCAACGCGATTACGGCCAAAGAGTAAGAGTCGTTGCACTGGCCCGCGTCGAGCACCCTTGGGATGCCGCCGATGTCCCCCAGGTCGAGCTTGTTGTAGCGGTACTTGGCGCAGCCCGCGGTAAGGATGACCGTGTCCTCGGGCAGTTGTTTCGCCACTTCCGTGTAGTACTCGCGGGATTTGAAGCGGCCGTCGCAGCCCGCCATGACGACGAAGCGCTTGATGGCGCCGGACTTGACAGCCTCGACAACCTTGTCGGCCAGGGCCATCACCTGGTTGTGGGCGAAACCGCCGACGATCTTGCCCGTTTCGATTTCCTTGGGCGATTCACACTTTTTGGCCATTTCGATCAGCGGTGAGAAATCCTTCGAACCGCCCTGGGGTCTGTCGGGGATATGCTGCGCCCCTGGGTAGCTGGCCATGTTGGTCGTGAAGAGCCTGTCCAGATAAGTGTTGTCCTTTTTCACGGGGATGAGGCAGTTGGTGGTGAGCAGGACGGGGCCGTTGAAGGATTCGAACTCCTCGTTCTGGTGCCACCAGGAACCGCCGTAGTTCCCCACGAAATGGTCGTATTTCTTGAAAGCCGGGTAGTAGTTGGCCGGGAGCATTTCACCGTGGGTGTAGACGTCTACACCGGTTCCCTCGGTCTGCTTGAGGAGCTCTTCCATGTCCTTCATGTCATGGCCGGAGATCAGGATGCCGGGGTTGTTTCTCACTCCGAGGTTGACCTCGCTGATCTCGGGGCTCCCATAGGTGTTGTTGTGAGCTTCGTCGAGAAGGGCCATGGTGTTTACGGCTGTTTCGCCGGCCTTCATGACCATCCCGACCATATCGTCAGTAGAGAGGTCTTTGGTGGTCGACGCCAGCGCTTCCATGAGGAACCCGTAGATATCGTCCTTCTCGTAGCCCAGGACCTCTGCGTGATCGGCATAGGCGGCGATCCCCTTGCTGCCGATGACGAGCAGCTCCCGCAGGGAACGGACGTCCTCGTTTCCGGTGGCGGTGATCCGGACCTCGTCGGATTTGGCCTTGTCGATGATGTCTTGAGTGCCGCCTGGTGTCCACGTGGCGCAATCGGGAAGCGATCCCGATACCTGGCCGGCCTTTTTCGCCACGGTGTCACGGACCTTGAGACCTTCCCGGATCCATTCGATGATGGAATCATCGTCCCATGCGGCGTTGGTGATGGTAACGAAGAGCGCCTTGGTCAGAAACCTGCCCGCCTCCCTGTCGACGGTTCCTTTCTCCCTGAGCTTTTCGCCGTAAACGGCTATTCCCTTGCACACATGGATAAGAAGATCCTGAAGATCGGCGGTTTCTTCCGGTTTACCGCACACGCCCTTTACCGTGCATGCCTGGTTTTTCGCTGTTTCCTGACACTGAAAGCAGTACATGTGATTTCTCCCTCCCTCAAGGTGATCGGGGTCACTAGTAATGGTATTCAAGTATTAATATTACTATATATTTGACGGCTTGTGAACCCCTTGATACGCACGTTCCTTGCAGCATGACTTGTGGATATGTGTCTATATAATATCAGGAGAAACCGGTAAACAACTGAAGCAATTTCGATGAATCGCATGAAATGAAGGTACAATTCCTGTAAAGACGATTTTGCACTCATCCCGAAGAAAGAGCGCCACGCTGGTCATATTCGGGAACATGCGGGAAGACTTTGCAGGTGAATCCTCATGAAAATAATGAAAACCGTCCTGCTTATCGTTGCCCTCATCGCACTGGTTTATGGAGCCCTTCAGGGTGGACAGCCGGCTTTTCACGGCGGGAAAGATGTCGACCCCCCAGGTATGGGAGATGATTCCCTTGCCCGACTGTATGAAGAAGGCGGTGCGGCCGGACCCGTTCAGGTCAGCGGAGAAGGTCGGGTGGTCTCGATTCTGCCGGATGACGAAAAGGGCTCCAGGCACCAGCGGTTTGTCATCGAGCTTGATTCCGGACAGACGCTTTTGGTGGCACACAACATCGATGTGGCCCCGAGGGTCGACAGTCTTCGGGAAGGAGACAGCATCCGGTTTTCAGGGGAGTACGAATGGAATCCTGAAGGCGGTGTGGTTCACTGGACCCATCGTGACTCCTCCGGCCGTCACCCTCATGGCTGGATCCTCCACAATGGCCGGAAATACTGGTGATTTGGAGCGAGGTTTTCGGCGCAGGGGGCGGCCGAAAGAGGGCCCCGATCTGTTCCTGCAAACACGGGATTTTTAGAAATCGCGGTTGATGGGAAACAGGGAAGTTCCAATGAGCGGCGAAGGATTCGTGAAAGCCGTGAGGCAGCGGGGTGGGGCCGATGAAAGAAGACATGGCATACGAGAGTCTGAAAAAACGGGTGGAACGTCTGGAAAAGGTCGAACAGGAATTACAAAGAATGAAGGACAGGCTGCAGGACGAGATAGACATGTGGAACCTGCTTTTCGGGCAATCCAGGGACGGGATCGTCATTCTTGAGGAAAACGGGAAGGTCTGGAAGGCCAACAGGCAATATGCGGAAATGCTGGGTTACACCGTCGAAGAAATCGCGGAGCTTCACGTCTGGGACTGGGATTGCAAATATTCAAGGGAACAGTTGCAGCTCATGGTCCAAAAAATGGATCCTGACGGCGTCATGTTTGAAACGAGGCACCGGCGGAAAGACGGGAGGGTCATTGACGTGGAGCTCAGCAACAGCGGGACCTTATACAAGGGCAAGAAGCTGGTCTTTTGCGTCTGCCGTGATGTCACGGAGCGAAACCGCATGGAAAGGGCTCTCAAGGAGAGCGAGAAGAAATACCAGGAGCTCAGCATCAAAGACGAGTTGACGCAGCTTTATAACGCCAGGCATTTCTTCAAGCAGCTGGGCATGGAAGTTGAAAAGGCCGCCCGTTACGGGAACCCTCTTTCCCTCATGTTCCTGGATCTGGATGATTTCAAGCAGTTCAACGACGCCTATGGGCACCCCGAAGGGGACAAGGTCCTGAAAAAAATGGGCGAGGTCATCAAAAGCGGCCTGCGGAGAACAGATCTGGCCTTCCGGTACGGCGGCGAGGAATTCGCGGTTATCATGCCCATGACAACGGCGGAAGATGGGGGGATCGCCGCGGAGCGCATACGCACGGATTTCAGGCAAGAGGTCTTTTCACCGATGGAGGGAGGTCAAATTCACATGACGGTGAGCATCGGCGTCGCCGAGTATGCGAGGCGGTTCGACATCAGGGGCTTTCTGAGGCAGGTGGACAACCTGATGTACCAGGCGAAAAAACAGGGGAAAGACAGGACCTGCACCTCCACAATCTTCTAGACCGCCCTCGGGTGGGCTTTTTTGCAACCTGCACCTGTTCCTTTGGGGATTTTGCGGTGACGCCGGCAAATTCTGCGAAAGGGAAAACCTCCCACCTGTCGATCCAGCGGCAGGGCTTTCCCTGCCAGGAGGGACCGGGTCGTTTTTCGCCGGTTTCGGGACAGGCGGTAATCCCGTGATGCGGCAACGGGAAAACGCAGACCAAAGGGCGGATTCTCGCGAAAGGAGTTGAGATCATGGGTGTTTCCGAAACGAAAAAAGTCTGTGTCATCGGTACGGGCACGATGGGTTCTTCCATCGCACTGAACTTTGCCTGGGAAGGCTGGGAAGTAGAGCTTTACGCCAGATCGGCTGGGAGTCTGCGAAAAGGATTAAGCCTCATTCAGAAGGATCTCGATATCCTTGAAGAAAACGGCCTCCTCGAACCCGGTGAAGGTTCCAGGGTCTCAGGCAGGGTGAGCGGCCTAACAGAGATCGAAGCGGTCTCAAAAGATATACCCCTTCTCATTGAATGCATTTCAGAAGACCTGCAGACAAAACAAGAACTTTTCAGGCGGCTGGAGGACTATTTTTCGGAAAGGACTGTTTTTGCAACCAATACTTCGAGCCTGAGGCCGACGGAAATTGCAAAAGCCCTTGAAAAAAAGGACAGGTTTCTGGCGGCGCATTTCTGGAATCCAGCGCACCTTTTGCCTCTTGTGGAGATTATGCCGGGAGAGGAAACCTCCGGGAAAACAGTGGATTTCACAAAGGATGTCATGGAAAGGATTGGCAAGGAGCCTGTGGTTCTTTTCCGGGAGACCCCCGGCTACATCGGCAACAGGCTGCAATATGCCATGCTTCGGGAGGCACTGTACCTGGTCGATTCCGGGGTCGCTTCGAAGGAGGACGTGGACAGGGCGGTGAAATTCGGAATCGGAAGGAGGCTTGCCGCAACGGGACCGATCGAGACGGCGGACCTCGGAGGAACCCATATTTTCGCCGCCATCAGTGAAATGCTTCTCCCGGAACTGAGCAACACGACGGAGATTTCCCCCACCCTTGCGGAAGCCGTAAAAAGGGGGTATTTGGGATATTCAACTGGCCGAGGCATTTACGAATGGTCTCCTGAAAAGCTTGAAACAGTTCGTAAACAGAGACAACAAAACCTGATCGAGTGGCTTCAAAAGGACAAAAGAAGGCGAACTTGACCTCATAAGCAAACACCAGCCGTTTCCTTCGCAGATCCTGCAACGAAGCGGAACCGGCTTGCTATCCTTCATGAAAAGGAGGTCCAGTAATGAAATTTCACACCGAATACCTGTGGTTCAACACGAAAAACAGACGGGAACTCGTGCCGCTGACGCGGGAAGCAGAGTGCATAGCGACGTAGCCAAAGGGGAAAATATGCGCTGATCGTTCCAGGCGGCGAACTTGTTGCAAAATATATGTTCGAGAGCCTTGGTGCAGGCAGGAACATCTATTTATTTCAAAGATGATTTATTGTTGAGATGAAAAAAGAGATCCTTCCCATATCAGCAAGACTTCGCCCTGCCAGCGAAGCCGGGAACCTTTCCGGGATGGCTTGTCCGCAGGGGACTCTCGAATGACCCTGGTAACCTGGTATTCGTCGATCGTTACCTTTTCCAGCATATCCAGGGGGTGGTCGTAGTTGCCGATATCTTTGGCTGCAGTGATCAAAGCTGCAATTTCATGAGGGCGCTGTTCCTCAACGGTTCCGACAAAAACCGGGGTGTCGAAGCCACTCAAAACCACTCTGGACGGCCACAGCCGGAGTATATACTGCTTTTGTGAATCCTCGAGCAGAAGGCGAAGCCTTTCTGCTCTGCCGTCGTGAAGAAGCGGGAGAGAAGGAAGTTCTCCAAGAGATGTGTCCGGTGAAAGCATGGACAAGAGGTTTCTCATATTTACGGGTTTCGGCTTCCCCCAACCCTTTTGAAGCAAAAAAACCTCCAGCTCGTCGATGTCTCCGGCATACTGTACAGTTAAGGGTTGCTCCCGTTCGCCTGCAAGGTCGATCCTCCAGACGGCGAGATCGCGCCAGCCATCGTCCCGCCACTGGGAAAAATCCATGAATTTTTGGGAAATCACCGGCGCATAGAAGGCCAGGTCTTTTTCATGGCGCTGTCCGATATGGAATCCACCTGCAAAGGCTATCACGAGAAAAGCCGTCATTGCCAACGCCCGCCAGGGAACCTTCTCGGAGGTCCCCTTGACATAGGCGATTCCCAGCAATGCCACCCACATGATTCCGATGAAAAGGCCGCCGAGAACATCGGAAAGCCAGTGAACGCCAAGGTAGAGTCGTGAGACTCCGATAATGAAGGAATACGCGACGACCGCCGTTACGGCTTTCCATCGCCGTGAACCAGGCAACCCCCTGGAGAGCACCACGATAAGGAACCCGTAAATGACAATACTCATTGCCACATGACCGCTGGGGAACCCGTAGGACGAAATCCCTTCGTAGATCTCTATGGGACGGGGCAAATCGAGCCCCCACTTCAACAGCTGCACGCCTGCCAGGCCGCCGAGAACCGCCAGCACCCAGAACGTCGCTGTCCGGTAGGCGCGCCAGAGGATGAGAGTCGCCAAAACCGCGATGGACAGGGAAATATTCACAAAAGCATCGCCGAGCTCCGTCAGAGCCGTGAAAATGCTATCAGACCAAGGGGTCCTCAGGCTCTCAAAAAAGTTGTACACTGCCTGGTCCGCTGCAACCAGTGGATCCCCCGCCAGAACATCCTGCAAGACACCGAAAAAACCCCAGGTTGCAAGACAAAAGGTCGCGACGAGAAACACCGTGAACATTTCTTCGCCGCGTTCACGAAAGAAAAGGAACGTGACCAGGCGCTTTAACGGCAGCAGCGGCCCTTGCCGGGAGTGTTCGGGTGCAGCCCATTTTCTCAGGCTTGCCACCCACAGTGGTCCTTTCCGTTCCAGCAAACGGGCAAGGCTCCGATTGAGCCAGGCGATGAACCACAAGGATATTAGCAGGATCCCCAGAAGCACGGCCAGTCTTGAGCTTACAGCTCCTGCGACCGCGAGGGATGTCCCGAAAAAAAACCCCGGAAGGATGTACGCGAAAGCCCAGCCTGCGGCAGAAAGCACATTGACGATCACAAAACGCGCGGGGTTCATCCCCAGCATTCCGGCTACAATGGGTATTATCGGACGTATCGGTCCGACGAAACGGCCGAAGAAAATGCTCTTGCCACCATGGCGTCTGAAAAAGGCTTCAGCGTTTTTCATCGTGCCCGGGTATCGTGAAAAGGGCCAAATACCCATGAGCCTTTCCTGGTAGAAATGCCCCAGCCAATAACTTGCGCCGTCGCCCAAAACGGCTCCGGCGAAGGCCAGAAGCAGGACAGGCCAGAGATGGAGGCTATCCGCCGCCACCACCGCCCCGAAGCCGAACATGAGCGCTGTGCCGGGGACCAGAAGGCCCACGAAGGCAAGGGATTCAGAAAGCGATGTCAGAAAGACCGCGGCGTATGTGAGTTCGCGGTGATGGGAGATAAACGTCAACAGGGTGTGGAAACAATGCATCGCACGCTCTCTTCCTCTCTCGCCGAAATTCACTCTTTTGAAACGGCACTGGTTCCAGAGGGTTGGTTTCGGCGTGAATCGGCAGTCTCCGAAAATGTGGGGTCTCTCCGTTTTTTAGCATTGTTCCTGTTATCCTTTTCCCTGCCGGTTCTCCCTCCCGCGCCTGTGAGGGCGAGGACTCTGCGATACAGTTTCATGACTCTCCCGGCTGTCTTCTCGACGGAATACTCTTCAGCGAATGAGAGGCTGTTTCTGGACAAAAGCGACCACAGTTGATTATCTTCCAGTATGCCCGCAACCACTTTCGCCCAGTTTTCCGTGCTTTCGGCAACCTTGAAACCGTTGAATCCGTCTTTGACCATATCATAAACTCCGCTGGCCCTGACGGCCACCACGGGGCACCCGCCAGCCATGGCTTCCACCAGAACCATGCCCTGAGTCTCCGATGTCGAGGCAAAAACGAAAAGATCAGCGGCAAGGTAGTGCCGGACAACTTCCCGAGGCTCCAGGTTCCCCGTAAAGAAAACGCGTTTCTTGAGTCCAAGCTGTTCCGCCCTTTTCTCCAGCCTTGTCTTTTCCGGGCCGTCTCCCACGAGCAGACATTTGAACGGGATTTTCGTCTTCTTCTCAACCTTTACCAGTCCTGCAAGGAGAAAATCGAGATTCTTCTCTTTCGCCATCCGTGAAACGCTTATCAACAGACGCTCTTCTGGCGCCGCATATCGTTGCCGAAGATCCCGCACATCTTGAGGCGACCATCGTCGGTACTCCTCCAGGTTGATACCCGTAGGGATCGTTTCGATCACGGAACTGACGCCGAGGTGCCGCAAGTATTCCTCTGTGGAGACCGTGGGTGTGATGATGGCGTCGCACTTGTTCCCGAAGTGCTTTATCAACAAATGTGCCGCTGCCCTTGTCAAGGCTGTTTCGGGAAGGCCCAGGTAATGGATGTAGTGTTCCAGGCGGGTGTGGTAGGTAAAAACGACGGGAATTCCGGCCTTTTGCGCGAGCCTCATCCCCCTGCCCTCCAGCAAGAATGGATGATGTACGTGAACAACATCACATTCCAATGCCTTGAATATGTTTCCGATGCTGCGTGAAAACACGTTTGGAACGGGAAAGCCTTCGGTCCTGGCGAAAAACAATGCCGGGCAGCGAAAGACTCCTTCCTGGTCCTGGCCTTCGAACCTTTGGCGGTAAGCTGGTGCAAAAAGTTTGACCGTCGCCCCTCTGTCGATAAGCCCCCGAAAAAGCCTGTCTATCGAGAGAGGAACTCCTCCGATGAAGGGAAGGTAGTTATTTGTAAACATCGCGACACGAAGCGGTTTCTCTGAAATCACTCCTTCGTCTATGCTGAAATCCCGGTATAAATTTTCCTGCTTCAGTATGAGCCCGTAAAGTTTCAGTGCCAGGAGAGCGGCGATTCCCAGAACGAGCAAGAAATTCAAAAGACTCATCGTAAAGAACGAACGAAGAAAAAGCTTTACCGTCTCGAATTTTTCGCCCAGGAGGCCAAGGCGGGTGCCGGCTGCAATATTTCGGAAAGTTACACCCTCCGGTCCTACTTCAACCTTGACAATCTGATAAGGCCTCCGGCCGTCGAGAAGAAGTCCGCCGGCCCCGCCGGAAACGATGTAGCGGACACCTCCCGAGACACGTTCATCATATGTGGGATAACCAGCCGAAAAAACGGCAGTCACATGATATTCTGCGAACATTCGCTGTAATTTCCGGCTCGTTTCTTCCTCCAAAAGGTAATGCCTTTTACTGTTTCCCGGCGCCGCCGGGGCGAAAGGGGAGTCATTCAGGAAGACGAACCGGTATCTCAAACCGGCGGCATCCTCAAGTTCCTGTGCCAGCCAGCGGTCAAGCCATTCCCAGGATGTTCTGCCGGTGGAGTCAAGGAAAAGAAAAGCCGCGTTCCCCAAGCGGAAAGAAAAAAAGAACGGGCCGAAATGGCGGTAGAACCTCGGAGCCCCAAAGTCTTCTAATTCATTGTGACCAACGGCAAGAACATAGGGGATATCCAATTTCCCGAGACCACGATAGAGCAGTCGGTATTTATCTTCCGCCCCGTCGTAAACCGAATTTCCTGCGGACACTATAAAATCAACATCTTCGTTTTGGACCAGGGGGACGATACGTTTTTCGAAAATCCGCATGGAATTCCTTATATTCCCCACAACGGCAAAACTGTAAGCTTCCCTTCCCTGCAACTGCTTTTCGATACGCTCTAGATTCACTGCGTTGAGAGACTGGAAATCCTTTTCATAAACAGCGAGGTAAACCTTGTATCCAGCCAAAAAAAGCATCAGTGAAAGAACAAGGAAGAGCAACCCCTTTTGTTGACGTTTTCGGCTCAAAGGCCTACCCTCTTTTTCCGGTTGAAGAGTTCCCCGTAGATGATCATGATCCCTATGATCATGCCTATATATATTGTCAGGAACCGCCAGGATATGGTCAAAAGCGTTATATCCTTCTTTTGAACCAGGTGAGTCAAGAATAACCCGTATCCCCCCTCAGCGATGCCCGCAGCACCGGGGGTGGGGGCAAAATACATGAAAAAGGTGACCACCGCCTGAAAGGCCAGAACCGTCAGAAAAGGGATATGGTATCCCAGGGCCTTGAAGAGAACCGCTGAAAAGGAAAAAAGCAGCAGAAGAAAGAGGGCCGTAAAGAAAACGGACAAAACTGCCCAGGCCGTTCCATTTCTCATAAATTTCATGAATCCCTCGGAGAAGAAATCCATTTCGTGGGAAACCCGAAGGTAAACCGTTCTCCTGCGCCGTGGCGACAACATTTTCATATTGCCGAGCATGGAGAGAAACCGGTAGAGCCAGCATTTCATAATCCGGATCCGGAAGAGAACCATCCAGAATAGCGCCACGTAAACACTGGAAACGCCCGTTATCGCATAAAGCACGTGCCTGTGAAAGAAACCCCGGAATTCGTTTGGTTCGAGCCAGATGGCAATTGGTGTAATGGTAAACAACATCAGGGCGGCCAGCATGGTGCGGATCGAAGTTGCCGCCGTAGCTTCGCCGATTGGTATCCCTTTCCGGTTCATGAAATAGATCTGGACTATTCCGCCCCCCGTGGCGAGGGGAGTGACGTTGGAGACGAACATGTTCACGAAGACAAGTTTTAGGATATAAGTGAAGGAAATGCGAAAACCCATTGCCCGGATGACGGAATAAAGACGCAATCCATCTGCCAGAAAATACAGGGCCAGAAGAGCCAGAAGGCGAATGATGAATTCCGCTGAGAACACGGTTTGAGAAAAAGGCAGTTGTTCAGCCCCAAAGGAATGATGGACGAAAAACAAGGACCCCAAGGACATTGCAAAAAAAAGCGCCGCAAGGCCCAGATAGCCGTATATCCTCCTCGAAATGTGCAACGGGAAATGTCTGCCTCCATTTTGTATTGCGTTTAAAAAGTGTATTTTAAATTCTTGCACCCCCTTGCAAGGGTGTGTCGCCGTTTTTATGAGGTTTTTTGCAGAAGCCGCCGGGCCTGAATCGAAAAACCTTGATTCCATTTTCGACCTGATTCCTAAAAAACCGCCCGGCAGTTACCCCTTGTCTTCAACCATGTCCTGTAACTCAATGCTGATTCCCCTCAAACAGGGGGAGTACCAGTTCGACCTTCAGACCTGTGCCGTTGCAGCCTTCTTCAAGAGAGATCGACCCTTTATGGAAATCGATGACATTCTTTACAATGGCCAAACCCAACCCGCTCCCGAGAGATCTTTCGCTCCGATACCGGTAAAATCGTCTGAACACTTTAGCTCTTTGGTCTGGGGGAATTCCCGGCCCTTCATCGTTGATTTCGAAAAAAAGTTTCCCGGTGTCGGTGAAGGCATTCAAGGTGACGGCGGTGCCCGAGGGCGAATATTTCAAGGCATTGTCAACCAGGCTTGAAATCATTGCCTTCAGGCCCCTTTCATTCCCTGCCAGAAGAATGGGGGCCTCGGGTTTCGACCACAGGAGGTCGATTCCCCGCTCCATGGCCAGCGGAGAGAATTCTGAAACGACATCCCCGATGATCGTTCGAAAGTCCAGAACCTCGATATTCTCCTCGAGGGTATCAGCGTCTGTCTTCGCCATCATCAAAAGCTGATTCGCCATGACTGAGGCGCGATTTATCCCCTTCTTGATCTTCTTGAGGGAGTTTTCACGCTCCAGTTCGTTCCCGGTGTCGAGTGCATTTTGTACTTGCAGGTCAACCGCGGTCAGTGGGGTTCTGAGCTCGTGAGCAGCATCTGCGAGAAACTGTTTTTGCCCCTTGATCGCAATATCCAGTCTCGAAAGGAGAGCATTGATCTCACGTACCAGGGGCAAGATTTCTTCAGGGGCCATTGTCTCGTCGACAGGGTCCAGTCTGGATGCTTTTTTTCTGCGGATGCTGTCACAGATTTTCTGGACGGGTTTGAAGCTTTTGTTGACGACAATGTATATCCAGATCGCAAGCGCCACCGCCAGGAAAAGTAGTGATAAGGCCGTTTCTACAGCTATGAAAAGGACTATCTCTTTTCGTTCTTTGAACGGCTGGGCGACCTGGACCGTGGTATCCCCCTTTGAAAGGACATAGACCCTCCACGGGGTTCCGTCATGGAGGAGATCGGAAAATCCATGTTTTGAAACAAAGGGAATGGCGGTTTCCCGATTGGTGGTGTATAACAGGTTGTTTTCCGCATCCCGGATCTGGACTATCGAGTCGACGGTTTCTTCTTCAAATCCACTTTCGGTGTCAATCGTACTGTAATCCCTTCGGAGAAGAGTGGCCAGCGCAACTTGCTCCATTTGATAATCCATGATTTCGAAGATTTCTTCCCGCATCGCGAAAAAAAGAAAAAGAAAAACCGTTGAGGAGCAAACGATAATCCCTATGGTAAGTCCGGAGAGTATTGCCCGTTTTATGGATTTCATGAAGGTTTCTCCATGAGGTACCCGAAGCCGCGGATGTTTTTGATGATGCCTGGACCGATTTTTTTTCTCAGGTTGTGTATGTGAACCTGCACGGCATTGCTTTCTATTCCTTTTCCCCAGCCGTAAAGGGCGGTTTCAAGTTCCTGTTCGGTAAGGATTTTCCCGATGTTTTGAAGAAAAGTCATGAGCAGGGTGTATTCGCTGCGGGAAAGCCGAAGCGGACTTTCGTTTCTGTAAACCCTCATCCCAGCCGGGTTGACAGCCAGGTCTCCGAACCGGATGATCGGCGTTCCCTCTCCCCTGGACCGCCTGGTCAGTGCCCGAATCCGGGCCGAAAGTTCCTCCAGCTCGAAGGGCTTTACCATGTAGTCGTCGGCTCCGCAATCAAGCCCTCTGATTCGGTCATGTACGGCGTCCCAGGCTGTCAGGATGATAACCGGGAGCTCCCTGCCTCTTGCTCTCAGCGTTTGCAGCAGTTCAAGCCCCGAACCGTCCGGGAGTCCCAGGTCCAGTACCACCAGCAGGAAATCTTCCAGTTCAAGGGCCATTGCAGCAGATTCGAGGTCTTGCACCCAATCTACGGTATAACCTCTTCTCGACAGGCCCGTCTTGATCTCCTCTCCGATCATTTCGTCATCTTCCACGACTAAAAGGCGAATTTCCCATCACTCCCTGCATAGCGGGCTCGGCATCTGTTCCTTGTACCCCTGAAAGACGAAGTGCTTCATGAGAATATAGAATATCACTGTGTAAAGAGCGCCGGACAGGATTTGCGAGAGAAATGCATCGATCTGCAGGATTTCCACCGAAAAGACAAGAGCAGCAAGATTGGCCGCGTAAGCAACTCCGAAGCTCAATAAAAACAGGACGAATTCCTTTCCCGGATGCCCGCTGCTTCTGAAATTCCGGTACTTGTTCAGGATAAACGAAACCAGGAGTCCGGTTGTGTATCCCGCCATGTTGCTCAAAAGATAATCGACCCCGTAAATATCCAGAAGGGCGTAAACGACGGAGAAGCACGACACCGTATTGACAGTGCCGATGAGACAATATTTCAAAAAAGTATGAGCTCTCAAAAGCATGTGCCGGGCACTCCAGCTTTTTTGTCTTCCCGGGGGAAAGGACGATAATGGAGAAAAATCCGCAGCAAATCGAAAAGCATCCTCAATTGGCTTGAATAGGTGATTTTAGAGCCGGAAACTTCCTTCCAGGAATGCAACGGGACTTCGCAAACGATTTTCCTCGTGTTTGCCTTGCCGTAAAGACTGCGTATCCTGGCGAAAATTTCCACGTCAAAAGCCCAGGAACTTAAAAAAGGTTTTTGGAAGACCCTTTCTGCAAGTGTCTGCTCAAAAAGCTTTGCCCCGCACTGGGTATCCCTGAATCTGAGTCCGAGAACCACGGAGGCAAGAAAAGAGAAAAGTTTTCCGTCGGCATACCGAAGAAAGGTCCTCTGGATTGAAGCCCCCATCCGTGTGATTCTGGAACCGCTTGCAACAAGATAGGGGCGCCCCTCTTTCAAGGTGTCCAGTAAAGAATCGATTTCCTCCAGAGGTGTCGCAAGGTCTGCGTCCCAGTACCCCAGGTAACGTGAAGCTTTTTGGGTGGACAGAACATGATTGATTCCGGTTCGTATGGCTTCACCTTTCCCCGAATTTTGCAAGAGACGTTTCGTTGTGACCTGTTTTGGGAAACAGGACGCCGCTTTCCTGATTATTCCATATGTCCCATCATGGCTTCCGTCGTCGACAAAACAGAATCCGACTTCCTTGTGAGAGAAAATATATTCCTGAAAGGCTCCCATGTCCAGGCGCCTTTCCTCGTTAAAACATGGAACGATAATCCACGCTTGAAGTTTGTTTTTCATCCTTGCCTTCCTTTCAAAAAGTTTCCGGAGATCCATCATCCGTCATTGGTCTATTCGAGAAGATCATCCTTCTTTTAGATACTCTTAGGGTAGCCGCAGGTGGACCGAGAAGGACTTCGAGCGTTTTTGCATCCTTCGGCCTTGCAACGAGAAAAACCCTTTGGTCTTTGTTCCAGAGGTTTTTGAGTCCTTCTTCGTTCGGAAACCAGAATCTGTCCTTTTCGTGAGAGTCACCGAAGTCCATGTCATTGGAATGAGACAGGAGGATAACTCTTTCGCGAAGGTAAAACGGCAGACCCTGGTCGAACCCCCCATATTGAATTACAAGGTCCCCGGGAGCCGTGTAATGCGCAATGCAATTTGCCACGGCCTTTGAACTGTGGTCACTCGCATAAACTCCAGCAAGTCCTACACAACATGTACCGTAAAGAAGGCCTGTAATGCTCAGGCTCACCACAACTTTTTTCATTCCTCCCGGCCGTTTGGAGAAAAAAAGCACCAATACGCCCCCACTGCATAAAATGAATGCTGCCGGGATGGACCACTGCGCCACGTCTCTAAAAGGGTAAGACTCATAGAAAAAAGGGAGTGCAACCATCGCCGCGCCGCCAAATAAAAGGGGAAAAAATGACAAGATCATTGAAAAGAGAGTTTCCCAGCGGTTTTCAGTGCGAATTTGTGTTTCTATTTCAATTCCGACAAGCATTGCAAGGGGCGGAAAAGCAGGAAGAACATAAGGGATCAGTTTCGATTTCGAGAAGGAAAAGAAAAGAATGACAGAGATCGCCCATACAAAAAGAAATAGTTGGTCGGGCCTCGTTTTGAGCATGCCCCTGCGTGGAGCAAAAAACGAAAGAAGTGACTTTAACAGAAATCCTGTCCAGGGCAGAAACCCGAAAAGAATGATGGGCAGAAAGAACCAGATAGGTTCATACCGGTTGTCGGCGGTCGTTAGGTATCGAATGAAATGCTGACGGATGAAGAAATATTCGAAAAAGTCGGGGTTCCGCGAACAAACAAGCAAGAACCAGGGGAGAGAAATAGCTGCTGCGAATACCACCCCCTTGATAGAGAACAAACTGCGAAGAGCATGCCTGTTGCCGGTAAGGCAAATCCATATGAGGACAGTCCCGAGTGGGAGGATGACACCAATCAGTCCTTTCGCCAGCAAACCCAAACCCATGCCACCATAGAAACCTGCCATCCAGGCGGATTTCCCCCTTTGCCCGAGATAAAAACCAGCGAGAGAAAGGGTTATGCAAAAGGTCAAGGGCATATCAGTGATGACCATATGGGCCAGGGCGAAATATAGAAGTGAAGTTCCCAGTACCAGGGATGAAATACCCCCAGCCCTCTTTCCATAAAGGTTTGAAGAAAATAGAAAAACGATGCCCACGGCAAGAATGCCGCAGATGGCGGGGCCTAAACGAGCGGCGAATTCATTTTGACCAAAAAGAAAAAAAGACGCTGAGGTCAGCCAGTATAAAACAGGGGGTTTATCGAAAAATTTTACAAAGTTCAGGCGAGGTGTCACGAAATCGCCGGTAATGAGCATTTCCCGTGCCACTTCAGCATAGCGCCCCTCATCGGGGTCGATAAGACCGTGCCAACCCAGAGTGAGCAAATATATTGCCGGAATACATAAAAGAAGAACAAGAAGTATTTTCCCGAAAGAATTGTCCCGGTTTTTTTCAGCCATCCCTGCCTCCTTGAGCGTGTTATTGCATGTTGTTCGCAAAAACATGTCTTTCGGCAAGAATACATAAAAAGACTTAAGATAACCTTAGGGATTTGCAGTTACCGAAGGGTTCCTTTGTGGAATAATATTTGGCTAACTCGTCCAGAGAATTCTGTCTGTTCTGGAAGCTGTTCGAAATCGGAAAAGAGAAGAAAACTGAGGGACCTGTTTCGGAAGTGGCGGGAATGCACACTGGATTTCCCTCTCTCACCCCGAAGGAACGGAAGGGCAAAAGCGGCATACCAAGCCCAGAAAACAAGGGGCGGAAAACCTTGTCATCTGGCTTGAAAGATGGCTGTTGACGAGGTGTTCAAAACCGATGGCTGTTGTCTTTTAAAAATCAAGAGGGCAGGCACTACACGCGGGTATCGAAGTCGTTCGGAGAGTTTCCCCTCTGGGGTTCTCGCCTGTTTTCGCCAAGTCCTTGAAAGCTTTCTTTCGTCAAAAAAAGGCCCTTATCGAAGGCGCTTCAATTGGCTGTTCACGGACAGCAACAATGGTATGGAAGAAAACTGGGCGGCTGCCGAGAAAACTGCCAGCGCTGTCAGGGACCGATCGTACAGAATTCCCATCAGGGCGCTTCCAACAAACCATGCCAGGCCGAAGCCGGCATTGAAAACGCCGTATCCCGTTGCCCTTTTGTCTTTGGGTGTTATTTCCGCAACCACTGCACGAATGATCGATTCGAGGGCTCCCATTCCAATCCCCCAGCACGCGGTCCCGGCGATGAGCCAGACAGGCCCTGACAAGAAAATCATGGGTGCGGAACATGCTGAAGCAACGATCATTGCCGTCAGCACCGGGAACCCCTTCCGGTCATATATCCGGCCGCAAAGGATAGCACTCACGGCGTCCAACCCCATGGCCCAGGCGTAAACCAGGGGAATCCATTTATCCGCGACAAGATTCGTTGTCTTCATGTGAAAAGCCACCAGGGGGAAATCAGCGAACCCCAGGGCGATCAGGGCGACACCCGCAAGGTATGTCCAGAAAAGGGGCTTCAGGTTCTTTGTTTTGGAAAAAGCCAAGGAGGTTTCAAAATTCCGCGGCTGGGGATATGCGGTTCGTGCGATGAAAAGCACAGACAAAGACAATATGGCGGGAACGATCAACACGGCAAAACTGTAGCGGTAACTGCCATTATAGGCCAGAATGACCGCAACGATTGCGGGGCCGGCCATGGCTCCAATCTGGTCCATGGCCTCGTGGAGGCCGAATGCCCATCCTCGCCCCATAGAATGGGAGGCGTGAGAGAGCATGGTATCGCGAGCCGGTGTCCGGATCGCCTTCCCCAGGCGCTCGAGCATGATCAGGATGGCGGCCGTTTCCCACCTTCCCGCCAGCGCCAGTGCGGGTACGGCGAGGAGGTTGATCGCGTAGCCTACGATGGTGGCGAGCCAGTACCGGCGTGTCCTGTCTGCAATGATGCCGGAGATAATCCGCAGGCCAAAACCGATGAATTCTCCAACGCCGGCGACAAAGCCCACTACGGCGGCGTTGGCTCCGAGTATGGCCAGGTATGCCCCGGAAATGCTTCGTGCTGATTCATAGGTGACGTCTGCAAAGAGGCTGACCAGCCCGAGGAGGAGGACAAATCGCAGGGCATTTTGGCCGTTTTCTGGTCTCCGGTTCATTCGATTCCCTTCTTTGAGTGGGCCCGACCGCCTGGAGAAAAGGGTCTCTCGCAAAAACCGTCATTTACCCACGTGTTTAAAATTTTCCCAACCACACCTGATTCCGCTGTTGCAGGTGTCTGTTATAATCCTTCCATATATGAAGATGCAACCCGGTTCGCTCATTTTAAATTTTATTCCTCCAGGGCAAACGGCGAATTCCATAAGCATTTTTGTCACGGCCTTTCGCACCCATTCTTTGCCAGCCCTGAAAGGCGGAAGCATGGGGGGAATCCCTCCGCTGAAGTCCAAAATTCTGTAACGAAACATCCGCAAGGAAGCATTTAAACCGCAATATAATCGTCAATGTTGAAAGCACGGGAGCGCGGGATTCCCTTTCCGTTCCTTCCGGAACCGATTTGGCAGGGCCCTGCAGGTTCAGGAAAACCTTTCGATTGTTACAGAAATTGCCTGGGGGTTTAAAGACGGTGAGCATCCCCTTCGGAGCTTGCCACAAGGGTCCTGGGAGGAAAGATAATTAAGTAGAATGAGCAGGCTTTTCTTTGCAAAAAGGATATTCGCCCGCCCCTCCGTCGAAAAAAGACTCCCGAAAAAACATTAGGAATAAGGAGGGTTTCCGATGAAATTTCACACCGAATACCTGTGGTTCAACACGAAAAACAGACGGGAACTCGTGCCGCTGACGCGGGAAGTGGAGCGCATCGTGCAGGAGTCGGGGATTGACGAGGGGTTTGTGCTTGTTTCAGCCATGCACATAACGGCGGGAATCATCGTCAACGATGACGAGCCCGGTCTGCACCAGGATATCCAGGAGTGGCTGGAAAAACTGGCTCCTTTCAGACCGGATTACAAGCATCACCGCACAGGCGAGGAGAACGGTGACGCACACCTGAAACGCATCCTCGCCCATCACCAGGCAATGATACCTGTGACGAAAGGAAGACTGGATCTCGGTCCCTGGGAAAGGATTTTCTACCTCGAAGAAGACGGCAGGCGCCGTAAAAGGGTTGTCGTGAAGGTCATGGGTGAATAGACAGGACGTTTTTTAACGGGCTGTCTGAATCGCGAAGATTGTCAGGCTGATGTCCTGTCTGACTCCGCATGTTCTTTCCGTTGCTTGACGAGTTCTCCCAGCGTGGTGTTCTCCAGGTGCTCGAGAAACCTTTGTGTCAGGTCCTTTATCAGATCCCCGAAAATGCATTTTTTGAAGGGGCAGTTTCCCGATCGCAGAAGGCAGGTATCCGAAGAGGGAATGCCTTCTATGGCACTATAGACTTCAAGAAGGGTAATCTCCTCAGGGGCCCGGGTGAGTTCGAATCCGCCGCCCGGTCCCCGGACCGAACGGACCAGGCCTTCCCTGACGAGTCGCTGAAATACTTTTGAGAGATGCGCTTCGGAAGCGTTGATGATTCCAGATATTTCGTGAATACTCATACGCCGGCTGTTGTAAGCGAGAAGACCCGTTCCGTGAAGGGCAAGGGAAGCTGCTTCCGATATCTGGATAATGTTTTTCATTCTCATCACCTCAAGCTGCCATGGAGGCTGCGGATCTTTCCGGTGGTGTATCGATTTTGGCAAAAGCACCGGACCCATTCATGTGTCAAAGACGCATGTTTGATCATAAAACCCGGTCTCGATTATATCCTGTTCGGACTGGCCGTCCACAAAAGACAAAAATCCACTACATCACCCGGACAGACCGTCAGGGCATCCTGTTACCGAAATACTGGTACCAATATATAGCAATATCGTGACTTGTCAAAACCCTGGACTTAAGGAGCGCCTAGCGTTCGAGCAGCGGCGGGACCGGGACTTCAATATCCTTCCGGAGCTGCATCACGGGCATACCGATGACGACGATCCCCGAGGCCTCGTCAACGTGATACTTCTTGCGGTCCTCGTCGAGGTCATACCCTATGATCGTGTCGGGGGGAATCTTGTTATGGGCATCGACGATGACCCGACGGAGCTTGCAGTTTTCCCCGATGGTTACTCCCTGGCCGATAATGCACTCCTCGAGCACGGCGCCCGGGTTGATCAGCGTGCTGCGGGCGAGAATCGAACGGTGGACGACGGCGCCGAGGACGCGGCTCCCCTCGGCCCGGAGCGTCCCGATCACGGAGCATTGCTGACCGCCCGACGGGTAGGAATAGGCCGGCGGGTCGGCGAAAGATACGGTCCTGATCCTCCACTTCGGATTGAAGAGCGTCATGTCCGAATCGGGGTGACAGAGGTCCATGTGGGCCTCCCAATAGGCCTTGATGGTCCCGACGTCCTTCCAGTAGGGGCGGTCCTTGCCGGGGAGCTTGTTGGTGGAGAAGTCATAGGCAAAGACTTTGCATTTGCCGTGCAGCGCCGGAAGCACGTTCTTTCCGAAGTCGTGGTTGCTCGAAGGGTCCCGGGCGTCTTCAATGACGGCCTCTTCCAGGGTTTCTCTCTCGAAGATGTAATTCCCCATGGAGACGTAGCAATACCCGGGTTTTCCGGGAATTTCCGGTGGATCAGCCGGTTTTTCCACGAAGCCGATGATCCTGCCCTTTTCATCGGTATGGATGCAGCCGAACTGTGACGCTTCCGATTTTGGGACCACGTTGGCCGCCACTGTCGCGTCGGCCCCGTTTTCTACATGGAAGGCGAGCATCTGCTCCACGTCCATCTTGTAAATATGATCGGCGGCGAAGATGCAGATACGGTCCGCATCGAAAAGGGTGACGAGGTGCAGGTTCTGGAAGACGGCGTCGCAGGTCCCCTGGTACCAGTGTTCGCCGCTCCACATCTGGGCGGGCGCCAGGGTGATGAAAAAGTCCCGGTCGCGCATGGCGTCGCCGAACTGCCAGCCCCGCTCGATGTGCTCGTTCAGGGACTGGCTTTTGAACTGGACCAGGACGTAGATGGAGAACAGGCCGCTGTTGACGAGGTTCGACAGGGCGAAATCGATGATGCGGTATTTGGCGGCAAAGGGGACGGCCGGCTTGGCCCGGTATTTTGTCAGGGGCATGAGCCGTTCACCCTTTCCTCCTGCCAGGACGAGCGCCAGGGTTCTGCCGTATTTGCCGTGTATCATGGATGATCCCACCTTTCGTCTCCGATGCGGTGTTTCCCGGATGATGAAAACTTCCCCTGCTGCAATGCCGCGTAGAGCCTTCCATAACTTTTGGCCGAACGGGTCCAGGAGAAATCCTGTTCCATCGCCCGTCTCGTTATATCCCGCCACCTGGATGTGTCCCTGTAAGCCCCGATGGCCCTGTTCGCAGCTTCAAGCAGGGCCTTCACGGAGAAATCGCCGAAGACAAACCCGTATCCGTTGCTGTTTTCATAGGCGTCAACGACTGTATCGGAGAGCCCCCCGGTGTCCCGGACAACGGGCACCGTCCCATATCGGAGGGCGATAAGCTGCGACAGGCCGCAGGGTTCGAAGGCCGAGGGCAAAAGAAACATGTCGGAGCCGGCATAAACAAGCCGTGCCAGTTCCTCGTCAAAGGCCAGACGGAGTTTCAGGGTCTTCTTGTACCGTCCGGCTGCCTCGGCAAGGCGGTTTTCATATTCTTTATCACCGGTGCCGACAATGACCATCCGTACACGTCGTTTCACCAGGTCCGGCAGTGCGCCGAGCAGGAGGTCGATACCCTTCTGGTGGACAAGCCTCCCTACGAAAGAAAGCACCGGCCGACCATCGTCCATCCAGTCAAAACGGGAAAGCAGGGCTCTCTTGTTGTCACCCTTGCCCTCCATGTCACGGGCGTTGTAGTGAACGGGCAGGAATGGGTCTTTCGCCGGATTCCATTCTTCGGTATCGATGCCGTTGAGGATGCCCGATACCTTCCCGCGTACCGAGTTGAGGAGTCCGTCGAGTCCCGCACCGAATTGAGGTGTCATGATCTCCCTTGCGTACGAGGGGCTGACGGTTGTGACGGCATCAGCGGCCACGATTCCTCCCTTGAGACAGTTTGCCTTCCCGAAAAACTCAAGACCGTCGATGCTGAATGCCTCGGGCTTCAGGTGCCATTCCTCGAGAATTCCGGCATCGACGAGCCCCTGGTGGGCGAGGTTGTGAATGGTCAGCACCGTCGAGATGTTCCCGGGCCTTTCGCTCCAGTACCTGTGCCAGCGGAAGAACGCCGGAACAAGTGCCGTCGCCCAGTCGTGCACGTGGACGATGTCCGGTTCCCAGCCGGTCCGCCGGCGGAATTCCATGACGGTGAGGGCCAAAGCGGCAAAGGGAAGGACCCGGTCGGCGTCCAGAAACGACGGATAAATCCCGGGATCGGAAAACAGGTCATCCTGCTCCAGAAGATAAACGGGAACACTCGACAGGACGGTCTTCCAGAGCCGCGCTTCAAAAGTCTTCCACCGAAGCGAAAGTGGCAGGAAGGGAATTTCCACCAGGGGTGTCAGCCCTTTTCTGGAAGCCATTTCCATGACACCCGGCCAGACAGGAGTCAGGACCCGAACATCATATCCCAATCGTACAAGGGCACCGGGCAGGGATCCGGCGACGTCGCCAAGGCCCCCGACTTTTGAAAGGGGGGCCATTTCGGGACTGACATGCAGAACCTTGACGGGGTTCTTCTTTTGCGACACCTTGGTTCGGCCTCCTCAGGCGAGACGCATTACATTACTTTACCATTGTAAATGTTTTCGCAGGAGGAGGCCAGAGGGTTTTTCCCGGGATGCCTCTTTTATAACCCCCGGAAACGAATACCCCAGGCCCGCTCGCAGTATTCGCGGACGACCCTGTGGGTGTTGAAATAGCTCCCGTTGAGGGCTATGGAGTATCGCATCATGTGTTTCCAGTGTTCGCGGTTGTCGTAATACGAGGGGATCACGGTGTTTTCCAGCTTCTCATACAGGGCTTCGGCGTCGCCGGCGGAATCTTCGTGGTCCTGTTCGTCGGGTGTGGGCCCTATGGACCATCCGGTTACGCCTTCGACCCAGCCTTCAATCCACCATCCGTCGAGAACAGAAAAATTCGGGATGCCATTGACGGCGCACTTCATGCCGCTTGTCCCCGATGCTTCCATCGGGCGGACCGGGTTGTTCAGCCAGAGGTCCACGCCCTGGACCAGCAGGGCCCCCAGGTCCATGCCGTAATCCTCGAGAAAGATGATCGGAAGGTCGGTCCCGACCATGTTCTGGGCCTCGCAGAGAAGCCTGAAGACCATTTCCTTCCCCCCCTCGTCGTTGGGGTGAGCTTTTCCGGCGAAGATAAACTGCACTTTTTCCGATCCGATTCTCACGAGCCTCTTGACATCGCTGAGGATCAGGTCGGCCCTTTTGTACTGGGCTGCGCGGCGGGCGAAACCTATGGTCAGTCTGTCGGGGTCCAGTTCTCGTCCCGTCCTGGTACGGACCTCGTCCAGGAGTCGTCCCTTTGCCTTCATGTGGGCCTGCCAGATATCGTCCGGGGGGATGTTCATGGCCCCCACCAACCGCTCCGGAGCATTGCGCCAGCCGTTGATGTGCCTGTCGAAAAGGTCGGCCATCTCCGGGCCGACCCAGGTGCCCACATGGATGCCGTTGGTGATGCAATCGACGTCGTTTCTGCCGTACATCTTCCGACTGACTTCCGTGTGTTTTTTCGAGACGCCGTTGACGTAATGGCTGTATTTCAGGGCGAGGTCCGTCATGGAAACGCTTTCAGCGGAAATCATCCGCCGCAGTCGCTTTGCCATGGCGGGGTTCATGGTGTTGTTGATGAGATCCCAGCTGAAATGGTCATGACCTGCGGAGACGGGGGTATGGGTCGTGAAGACACCATGTTCGCGGATGCGGTCATAGCTTTCATAACCCTGCTCCCGCAAAAGTTCAAGGAGAAGAAAGGCCGCGTGCCCCTCGTTGAGATGGAACCTCTCGATGTTGGAATAGCCCAGGTCCCTGAGCATGCGCAAACCGCCGGACCCGAGAACAATCTCTTGGCAGAGGCGGTACCTGGAGTCGCCTCCGTAAAGATACCAGGAAAGCTGCCTGTCCTGGGTGGTGTTGGCCTCCATGTCGGTGTCGAGGAAATAAACGGGCACGACGAAGTCGTCCTTTCCCTCGATTTCGATGGTCCATGCCCTTACCGATACCTCCCGCCCCTCGATCATGACGGTGACCTCGTTCGGGAGCAGTTCAAGCTCGTCGGCGGGATTCCATTCCACGGGCTCTTCCTTCTGGCGGCACTCCGAAAAGGTTTGCCGGAAATAGCCTTTCCGGTAGAGCAGTGTCACGCCGGCCATGGGGACGCCGAGGTCAGCGGCGCTCTTGAGGATGTCTCCCGCAAGGACGCCGAGACCTCCGGCATAGGTCGGAATGGACTGTCTGATACCGATTTCCATGGAAAAATAGGCGACCATCCGGAAGGCCGGATCCTGTTCCATCATGTAACGCAGGGAATGGGCTATGTCCTTGCCGTAAATCATGTTGGCCATGCTGCAGATCTCCCTTTCTCTCATTAAGCGTTTTTCCCGGGTCTGATTATCTCACAACGTCAGGGTGACCCTGCAAGTCTTTCCGCATCCGTCCAGTCAACTCTGTCAGGGACAGAATCTCTTCCTCGAGGCCGTGGGACAAGTCTTCGACACGGGCCCTCCAGAGCCAGTTCCCGGAAGTGGTGGAAGGAGTGTTCAACCGTGCACGGGCACCGAGCCCGAGAAAGTCCTGGAGCGGGACGATGGAAACATTTGCGACGGACTGGAAGGCCATCCGGACGAGATCCCGGTGGACGCTTTCTTTCGCCGGCCTGTGGCCGAGATACCGTGCAAGCAGGTCTTTCCCCCGGGAATCCAGTTCTTCCTCGAACCATCCCCGGACGGTGTTGTTGTCATGAGTGCCGGTGTAAACGAAATCCTCGCGGGTGTGATGATGAGGGGCATAAGGATTGTCTCCGAGTCCGTCACCGAAGGCGAACTGTAGCACGAGCATGCCGGGAAGGCCGAATTCCCTCATGACTTCCGTCACTTCCGGAGTGATGGTTCCCAGGTTTTCGGCGAGCAGGGGCATTTCTGGAAAACGGGTTTTGAGGGCCAGGAAGAAATCCTTGCCCGGGCCCCGTTCCCACCGGCCTTTCACCGCCGTTTTTTCTCCCGCCGGGACGGCCCAGAAGTCGATAAAGCCCCTGAAATGGTCGATCCGCAGGAGATCATACAGTCGGAGGTTGTGACCGATCCGTTTCATCCACCATGAAAACCCCTGGCTTTTGTGGAATTCCCACTGGTAAATCGGGTTTCCCCAAAGTTGTCCCGTTTTGCTGAAGTAATCCGGCGGGACTCCTGTGGATTTCATCGTCATGCCGCTGGAATCAAGACAAAAAAGGGACCTTTCCGCCCACACGTCGGCGGAATCATGGGACACGTAAATGGGCATGTCACCGATGAGCCCGATGCCCCTTTCGGCGCATCTTTTTCTGAACGTTTCCCACTGGCTGAAAAAAAGGAATTGCAGGAATTTCCGGCAGGCAATCTCTTTTGAGCGGGTTTTCCGGACCTGATCCAGGCTCACGGGGTCCCGGTCACGAAGCTTTTCGGGCCAATGATACCAGGGGGCCTTTCCGAGTCCCGCCTTGATGGTCCCGAAAAGGGCGTAATCATCAAGCCAGTCGGCGTGATCATGGCAAAAAGCATGGAACGCCTCTTCTTCGTCCCTGGAGGGGGGGAATTGTTCCCAGGCCTTTTGAAAAAGCTCTTCTTTCAGCAGGTTGGTTCGGGGGTAATCGCAACGCCTGCCGTTACCCGCCGTCTTTTGAAAGGTGAGCTTTCGGGGGATTTCGTCTTTTTTTAGATATCCCCGTGTGACAAGATCTTCGGGACTGACAAACAGCGGATTTCCTGCGAAGGCCGACGGGCTGCTGTAAGGCGAGTTGTCCATGGACGGTTCGGTCGGTCCGGTGGGAAGAACCTGCCACCAGCTTTGGCCGGACCGCTTGAGAAAATCCGCAAAGGATCGGGCCCCTTCCCCGAGATCCCCGCAAGGCCAAGGTCCGGGCAGGGAAAACAGGGGGAGCAGGATGCCTGAAGAACGGAAAAGATTCATGTCATTTCCCTCCCGGTCGCAAAAAGGCGAAAAGAGTTGAAAGCGGGCCGCCACGTTTTTTCAGGAGTGTGCGGATTTCCGGAACCCGGGCCGTGGCCTCGCGAAAGCCCGCGTCGATGAATCTGTCGCATTCAAGGAATCGGCTCCAGTGGCTGTCGGCCGTATCCGGATGAATGGCGACGTCCGCCTTTTCCAGTTGCATCCGTGACATGTGGATACCGCGGATGAGCTCGCACCGTTGCATGATGCTGATGATACTCCGGTCTTCAAGACGAGCCACGATCGTGGGGTCCACCGATACGGCGATCACGACATCGGCGCCCATGGTCCGTGTGAAATCCACGGGAACAGGTGTCGTGACAGCTCCGTCGGCGATGAGATGTCCCTCATGTGTTTCGGGCGGAAGAAAAGCAGGGATGAGGGCGCTCCAGCGGACGGCCCGCCTGATGCTGCCTTTTTGGACAAGGAGTGCCTCGCCCGAATTGAGATCTGTGGCCACAGCGCCGAAAGGAATCGATGCGTCTTCTATCCGGCCGTCGTCGAGGAGCTCGCAGATGGCGTTGTTGAGGACATCAGGCTTTAAAAGAGAGGACCGGGATCCCATGGAGCTGATGTGGATCCTCTTGGCGACGGTTCTCGCAAACCGCTGAAGCACCGGAACGGGTTCTTCGGATGGGATTATACTGTCGAGTCCAGGGACCTCGTAGTCGGATTTCTCGAGGTAGGACCTGAAGCGGTCACTCACGGCCAGGGCGTCGGGGTTCTGGGCGTACATGGCCCCTACAATGGCTCCCATTGACGTGCCGGCGATCATGTGGACAGGAATGCCATTTTCCTCGAAGGCTTTGAGCACCCCGAGGTGTGCGAGTCCCCGGGCGCCGCCTCCCCCGAGAGCAAGTCCCACCTTTACCGTTTGAACCGCCTCCTTCCTGCCAAAGGGCCTTGCGGAAAAACTCTATCACACTTTCCCGCCTCCTGCGTGAACGTGTGTTGCCCGGAAGTCCTCCTTTGAGTAGACTGGGCCGGGAAAGAGGTGGTCTCCTTGGATCTGGTGATGTCCCTCGTCATGGTTGCCGTCGGTTTTATCGTGGCGAATTTCGTCGTGACCCGGCTTCACGGACGCACAAAACTTGCCCCGTTCCTGTCGATAGGTTTGACGGTCGGCGTTTTGGCTCTTTTCACCTATCTCGCCACGTATTACGCCCCCGAAGGGATGTCCGGTGAAGAACTGGCCGAAGCCTTCCGTTCCATGAAGATACGAAGGGCGGCTCTTGTCATCGGGGAGGTTTCGGGGCTGGCGCGGTACTTCTTCAAGCTTCGGAAAACCCGGGCATGAAAGGCACTTTCTTCGTTACCATTTGCTTCCTGTCGGGGTGACCAGGGGTATTGGTGCCACCCGTGTCGGGAACATCTCGTCAAGAGTCACGAAGAGGTAGTCATCGGCAAGCAGTTTTTCAATGATGATCGGGAGCGCCTCGGCGGTGACCCCCCCTCCATCGTGAAGAAGAATAATGGCCCCGGGGCGTGTCCTGCGCAGGATCAGTTCCGCCAGCTCTTGCGGCGGTCTCGTCGGGACATCGTAGCCGTTCACCGTCCACAGGACCGGGAGAAGCCCTTCATCGGAGACGATACGAAGGACTTCGTCATCCCACCGGCCCCCTGGTGGGCGGAAGAATTTCGGCCGCTTGCCCGTCAAGGCTTCAACGACCTGGTTGCAGTAGCGGACTTCACCCACAATATCGTCTTTCAAGAGACGGGTCAGGTCCGGGTGAGACCACGAATGATTCGCGATGCTGTGCCCTTCTTCGTGAATCTTCTGCAGAAACCGGGGGTTTTCGGCGGCACATTTCCCGACGACGAAAAAGCTGGCCTTGATGTTCCACCTTCGCAGGATATCGAGCAGTTCAGGCGTGTGCCATCGATGGGGCCCGTCATCGAAAGTCAGGGCCACCGCCCTTACGGAATCCGGGCCGTGCATTACCGGTCCGGGGGGCGATGAAAAGGAGGTCGCCGCAACAGGAAAAACGGAGAGGACAAGAAATGCTGTAACGAAACCTTGAAATGCGGCACGGAACTTTCCCATCGGTCTGCCTCCCTTGATGCTTCCACAGTGGGATGTCTTCAGCGGAAATGTAGTTCCGGTCCTTTCGTTTCCGTGTCTTCCAGGCGGATCATATCGCATCCGGTAATTTCCGCGATAACAATTTCGCCCGTTGAAAAAATCTCGGTGCCTTTCATCAGGTGCCCGCCGTAGGCCCTCCCGTCTTCCTCCCCCGAGGAGACGACGATGTGACAATGGAGGTGCAGGTGCCCGTTGCGGGTGGAAATGTTTCCCGAGATGGCGAGAAGTTCCATGGGATCGGTGCGTCTGGCGAAAACCCTGACGTCATCGGTGATCGGAAACTTGTCGGGAAAGCTTCCCACGTTCCGCAAAACGGCTTTCCGGAGGCTTGCAGCGCCCGAAAGGATCACCCCGCTGGTTATGTTTTCTTCCTGTGCGATGGTTTCGATGCTTTCTGCAAGGTCACATCCCGGGGCGAGTCTGGCGACGATCACCCTGGAAAGGGAGCCCGTGCCTTTCCTGATGCGCGACATGAGGTTTCCTCCTTCATGTTTTGTACAGAGGTTTGTTCATGACTTTCCCAGGTACCCTTCCTAGTCTACGTCCGGATCCCCGCGTCTGGGGACAATGCAAAGAAATGAAAGAATCCCCTCTCCAGTGTTTTGGAAGCCGTGATAGCTGCCCGGCGGGACATAAGCCCAGGATCCCGCCTGGAGTCGCAGTGTTCCTCCCATGATCAGGGCTTCGGCGGCTCCTTCGAGGATGATCACGTAGTGGGGCCAATCGTGAGTGTGGAAAGGAGTCTGCGCCCCCGCCTCCACGGTGAAATGTCTGACCACGTAGTCTTCCCAGAACCTTCCCGGCCCGAAGACGATTCTTTTTTCCACCCCGGGCAGGGAAGGAGTTTTCCGGGGTCCGAGGTTTTTGATAGAGCCTCCGAATACCGTGTTGCAGCTTTTCATCTCATCCAGTGAAGACACCTCCTGTTTGAAAAGTTTTTTTCTCGTTGTGGTGACACAATCATACAGTGTTACGGCTGCATGTGTCGTTCCCGCTGAAAATGCCCGGGTAAAGAGTTCGTGGGAAAATAGAGGAAAAAAGAAAACAAAGGGATATACAAGAGGAAAATGGTTGAAAGAAGAAATAAAAACGAAAAAACACAAAAAAACCTGCCAAAAGGCTGACTATTCCTGACTATATAATTTGACTAAAGCTAACCTTTCTTTCTATACTTTGGGTGAAGAGAAAAACCCATTCAATATCAATAAAGGAGGCGGGAGATCATGAACGGACGTACGCTGATGCCCTTCGGCAATACGCCGAGGACCATATTTGATGACATGGATGAGATGTTCAGGGGATTTACAGATGCTCTTCGGCCTATGGCCCGACGGTTTGCACCGGTTGAAATGTTTGAGGAGAACGATGAAATCGTCGTACAAGTTGACGCACCGGGCATCGATCCGTCGAATATGGAGATCAAGACCTTCCCGGACAGGGTGACCTTCCAGTCCAGGGAAGAAGAAAAGGACGAGAAACAGGACGAAGGCAAAACCTATTATTTAAGGAGGCAGTCACGCAACATCAACTATTGTGTCAACCTGCCCGTCGAAGTCGATCCGAACAAGGCGAAGGCGACTTTCAAAAACGGTGTTGTCACCGTGAGGCTGCCCAAGAGCGAAACCGTCCAGGGCCGGGTGCTTTCGATCGAGCAGGATTGAGATACTGCAAAACAAGACCGGTCCATTCCTCTGGAAGGCTGCCCTTGGGGCAGCCTTTTTTTTTGCCCCTTGAATGAATCCTGCCCGGAATGAATGAAAATGAATGAAAATGAATGAAATGGAAGAAAAGGGGGACAAGGCAGGATAGAACATGATATAGTTAAAACAATCACTTTCTTGCACCTTCCGGGAGGGCGGTCCAATGCGCTTGAGTGATATCATGAACCTGCTGGAGGCCGAACCGTTGAACCAGAAGGGGGATTTTTCCCTTGACGTCAGTTGTGCCTTCGCCTCCGATCTGATGAGTGATGTGCTTGCTCTGGCGAAGCCAGGATCTCTTTTGATCACGGGGCTCATCAACATACAGATCATGAGGACGGCCAGCATGATCGACATGCCTGCCGTTGTCTTTGTCCGGGGGAAAAAGCCTCCCGAGGAGACCATCGAACTTGCGGGAAAACTCGGTATCCCCTTCATTCTCACGGCCAAGACCATGTTCGAGACATGCGGATTGCTGTATGAAGCGGGAATCCGGCCCTGTCCCTGTTCGAAAAGGTGGCGCGAATGAGCCTCAAGGAACCCCTTGTTATTGAGCGTGAAGTGAAACCGCTGGATTTTCTCGCCGCCGGTGAAACGGCCTCGGAGTTCAAGGACACTCTCAAGTCTCTGGGGATTTCCGCGGAACTGTGCAGAAAGACATCGATCGTGACCTATGAGGCGGAAATGAATATCGTCATTCACGGCGGTGGAGGGCGGATTGCCATGAAAATGGAGAAAGACAGGATCACCATCGTGGCAAGCGATGAAGGACCCGGGATCGAAAATTTGGAACTTGCAATGCAGGAAGGGTATTCGACGGCCTCGGATTCTATCCGTGAAATGGGCTTCGGAGCGGGGATGGGCCTTCCGAATATCAGGAAATATTCAGACGAACTCGAAATAGATACTGAACCCGGCAAAGGGACCACTCTCAGGGCCGTCATCTTCCTGGAAGCTGGGGAGGCATAGGAAATGGATCACGGGATACGAATCAACGAAAACGCCTGCAGGGGATGCGTCAACTGCATCAAATCCTGCCCGACGGAAGCGATGCGAGTCATCCACGGGAAAGTGCGCATTCTCGAGGAGCGATGCATCGGGTGCGGGGAATGTATCAGAAGCTGCCGCCACCGGGCGCTTTCCCTCCAGGAAAATGACTGGGACACGGTCTCGGCAAGGCAGCCGATGACCGTTGCCGTGGATCCCGCCTTGTGCACCCAGTTTCCCTGGTCGCCGAACCCGGCGGTTCTCGAGGGTGCCCTCAGGAGCATGGACTTCGAACCCATTTTTGAAGAATGCTCTATGGCTTACGACCTTGCAGCCATGGCAACGGCTCGGAGCATAGAGGACGGTACCTCCAGGGAATTCCCAGTTATTTCAACCTATTGTCCTGCGGTGGTCCGGCTGTTGCAGATCAGGTTTCCGGAACTTTTGCCCCATCTGGCTCCCGTGGAATCGCCCCTGGAAACCTGCGTGGATTTGTGGCGGGCGAGACACAACAAGTACGATGTCCCTGCAAGCCTGATCGTGGCCTGTCCGGCAAGAGTCGCCATGGTTGAAGACCCTGTCGGAAGGGACGCCAGTTCCGTGGATTTTGTCGTGTCGACGGCTCGCATGACCAGGGAGATCCTTTCCCGGAGCCACGGGATAAAGGATTCGGTGGAACGAAAGGCCAAAAATTCCCGGTGGCTTAACTGGGCCCTTCTCGGGGGGGAGACCCGGCACCTCGGACAGTTCGCGCAAAGACCCCTCAGGACGCTTGCCGTTTCCGGAATGCGAAATATCATCGCCTTTCTCCAGGATATCGAACTGCACCGGATGCAGGGATTGGACTTTGTGGAACTTCGCGCCTGCGACCTCGGATGCATCGGGGGTATCTCAAACGCGGAATCTCGCTTTTTGAGCCGCATCAAGATCGAAAATTACGGATTTTCATCGGCGCTGGCCGAAGGGGAACGACAGGATCTTGAGGATCTTTACGAAGCCGGTATCTGGAGACTCCAGAAAGAGATCCGGCCCATAGAGCAGATCCCGTTGGGACGGGACATGGCCAGGGCCATGGAGAAACTTGAGAAAGTTCACTCTGTGTACGCGGAACTGCCCCACCTGGACTGTGGCACCTGTGGACGGCCATCGTGCCGAATCATGGCCGAAGATATCGTACGTGGAGAAGGTTCGGTGGACGACTGTATATTCAGACTCAGAGAGAAGATCGCAAGCTTGTCTGACGAGATACACGGCCTGTCTCGAAGGCTTGTCCATACCATGACACCGGAGGATCAGGATGAGAATAAGTGAAATACTTGAGAAACTCGGCGGGACCGTTCACGTTGTGTCAGGCGTTGGAAGGGATGTCGAAACCGGCATTGTGGGAGATCTTTTGAGCTTTGTCATGGGGTCCGCGCCCGAGGGGGCGGTCTGGGTGACGATCCAGAACCACGTCAATGTTGCTGCCGTAGCGGTACTCAAGGAAATCCCGCTTGTGATACTTGCCGCCGGGCGCAGTCCCTCGCCGGAGCTTGAAGCGCATTGTGCACGGGAAGGGATTTGCCTGGCGTCAGTCGCGATCGACGCCTTCGAACTCTGCGGGAGACTTTACGAATTGGGGCTTTCCGGCGCCGGCAGGACATGAAAAGATACCATGCGGACCTCCATGTCCACACGGTGCTTTCTCCCTGTGCGGAACTGGACATGGGAGCTCCTGATATTGTCGAAAAATGCCGTCTCGAGGGTCTCGACATCATTGCTATCACCGATCATAATGCGGCCGCAAATGCCAAAGCCGTTGCCGATGCTGCACGGCATACAGATCTGGAGGTTATCTGTGGGCTTGAAGTCCAGTCCAGCGAGGATATACATATCCTGTGCCTTTTCCCGAATTTCAAGACAGCCTCCGCCTTCGGGGAATGGGTTGAAAGCCTCCTGCCGCCGGTAAAAAACAGGCCCGAAAGTTTCGGGCATCAGCTTGTCATTGACAAGGACAACGTGATCATTGAAGAGGTACCTTTTTTGCTTTTGCAGGGGATCGATGCAACGGCGGATGAGATTATCGCCGAAACGCGCGAAAGAGGCGGTGCATGTATCCTGGCGCATATCAACCGCCCCGCGTACTCTTATATCGCGGTTCTTGGCATGATCCCGGAGGACCTTCCCGTCGACGCCGTCGAACTGTCGGGACGGCTCTCAAATGAAGAGGCCCTCGCCTGGAAAGAAAAGGCCGGCGGAAGGGCGATCATCCGATCCTCGGATGCCCACGGACTCAGCGATCTGAGAGGTGACCGGACAACGGATTTTTTGCTTGAACGTCCCTGTTTCGAAGAGATTGCCATGGCACTCAGGGGGGAAGCGGGCCGGAGGATTTTCTGGTCTTGGGATTAGGTACTTCCGCCTGAGTTGATGGATGTCCTTTTTTTTGAGAAAATGCACCTCTGGGTTGTGTAGCTTTCGTTCAATTAGAGAAAGCGATATCGTTCACAAGACGTATAAGACAAGGTTATACAAAATCTTCAATACCAGGTGGTGGTGGTAGTGGCACTTCAGACAGCGGGAGTTGCGGAAAAAACAAAGGAACTCGTGGCGCCCTGGAAAGGAAGGAAAGGCGGCCTCATCCCGATCCTCCAGAGCGTGCAGCATGAGTTCGGGTACCTGCCGGAGGAAGCCCTGGTCACGATTTCCGCGGAACTCAAGATTCCGAAGGCGGACATCTTCGGTGTAGCGACCTTCTATGCGCAGTTTCATTTGAAGCCCCGTGGAAGGCACATCATTCGGGTCTGCAGGGGGACGGCCTGTCACGTGCGCGGGAGTCTCAAGATCATGGACAAGGTCAAGCAGATCCTGGATGTCGAAGAAAACGATACGACCGATGACCTGCGATTCACCCTGGAGCCCGTGGCCTGCCTTGGGGCCTGTGGATTGGCACCGGTCATGATGGTCGATGACGAGACCCACGGGCGCCTGACACCCGACAAGGTGCAGTCGGTTCTCGACAAGTACGACTAAAACGGAATGCTCCAGGATATCTCCCAGTACATACTCGACATCGCAGAAAATTCGCTGAAGGCTGATGCAACCCGTGTTGATATAGCCATTGAAGAAGATACAGGTGAAAAAACCATTGATTTCACCGTTTCCGACAACGGCAGCGGGATGGAAGAAAACCAGCTTTTGGCAGTGCATGACCCGTTTTACACGACGAGAACAGAGAGAAAAGTCGGGCTTGGTATCCCCTTTCTCAAGCAAGCCGCCGAGATCTGCGGCGGAAGACTCGAGATCCGGTCGGAAAAAGGAAAGGGAACGACCCTACAGGCGAATTTTAAAAGCGACTGCATCGATTGCCCGCCTTTGGGTGACATTGCCGCGACGTTGGTTACCCTCGTCGTCGGGTGGCCTCGACGGGATTTTTCCTTTCGCTATGTGGTAAACAAAGAGGCCTTTGCCGTCAGCACCGAGGAAATCGTCGGGATCCTGGAGGACAGAAACCTTTTGGCAACACCGGAAACGGCGCAATGGTTGCGCCGCTATGTGACGGAAAATATAAAAACGCTCCGTTCAGGGAGGGAGTGAGTGCCTTGCCGAAGATTACCAGTCTTGAAGATCTGAGGAAAGTCAAGGAACAGGCGAGAGACCTGACGTCGGCGCGCTCAGGTGGGAAAACGAGGATCATCGTCGGAATGGGAACATGCGGAATCGCCGCCGGGGCCCGCGATGTGATGACGGCCATCCTCGCAGAACTCGAAAAGCGGGGACTCAAGGACGTCACCGTCGAGACGACGGGGTGCATCGGGATGTGCCAGAAGGAACCGCTTGTCGACATTATCCGGCCCGGCGAACCCAGGATCACCTACGGGAACGTCGAGCCGAAGGATGCCTCGAGAATCGTGGCCGAACACCTTGTCAACGGCAATGTCGTAGAGGACAAGGTCGTCGGAAGAACCGACTAGGGAGGGCTCTAGACATGGCTTTGTATCGTGCCCACGTGCTGGTTTGCAAAGGAACAGGGTGCACGGCGAGCGGTGCCCCCGCGGTGTATAAGGCCCTCCAGGAGGAGCTGACGCGGCGGAAGCTTGACAGGGAAGTAATGCTTGTCGAGACAGGGTGCCACGGTATGTGCGAAATGGGTCCCCTTGTCGTCATTTACCCTGAGGGAGCCTTCTATTGCCGTGTGACTTCCGAGGATGTCCCCGAGATCGTCGAGGAGCACCTGTACAAGGGAAGGCTCGTGGAGCGGCTTCTCTATACCATCCCCAACGAGATGATGAAGGTTCCCCACTACAAGGACATACCCTTTTACAGCAAGCAGCACAGGGTTGTCCTTCGAAACTGTGGCTACATCAATCCCGAGCACATCGATGAGTACATTGCCAGGGACGGATACCAGGCCCTGGCCAAGGCACTTCTCGAAATGACTCCCGATAAGACTCTCGAGGAAGTGAAAAAGTCGGGCCTCCGAGGCCGCGGAGGAGCGGGGTTCCCGACGGGCCTGAAGTGGGAATTTGCACGTAAGGCGGCCGGTGACAAAAAATACATCATTTGCAACGCCGACGAGGGCGACCCGGGTGCCTTCATGGACAGGTCAGTTCTGGAAGGCGACCCCCATACCCTTATAGAGGGAATGCTCATCGGGGCATATGCCATCGGAGCCGACGAAGGGTATATATACTGCCGTGCTGAATATCCCCTCGCCATCAAACGCCTGAAAAACGCCATCGCCCAGGCAGAGGAATACGGCCTCGTGGGCGACAACATCATGGAAACGGATTTCTCCTTCCACCTGCATATCAAGGAAGGCGCCGGCGCCTTTGTCTGCGGCGAGGAAACGGCCTTGATGGCTTCCATCGAGGGCAAACGGGGCATGCCGACGCCCCGGCCCCCTTTCCCGGCACAGGCCGGGCTCTGGGGGAAGCCCACGAATATCAACAACGTCGAAACCTGGGCGAACGTACCAAAGATTGTTCTCAACGGAGCTGAGTGGTTCAGCAGCATCGGGACCGAAAAATCGAAGGGAACCAAGGTCTTCGCCCTGACGGGAAAGGTCAAGAACACCGGCCTCATCGAAGTTCCGATGGGGATTACCATCCGTGAGATCGTGTTCGAACTGGGAGGCGGCATTCTCGATGACAAGGGATTCAAGGCCGTCCAGATCGGCGGGCCTTCAGGCGGATGCCTTACCAAAGAACATCTGGATCTGCCCGTCGACTACGAGTCCTTGACGGCGGCCGGTGCGATCATGGGTTCGGGCGGCCTCGTCGTCATGGATGAGGATACATGCATGGTGGACGTGGCGAAATTTTTCCTGGAATTCACCCAGCGGGAATCCTGCGGGAAATGCGTCCCCTGCAGGGAGGGGACGAAGCAGATGCTGCTTCTGCTCGAGAAAATCACCAAAGGCGAGGGAACCATGGAAGATCTCGAAACACTGGAGGAACTCGCCCACATGGTCCAGAGAATGTCCCTGTGCGGTCTCGGGCAGACGGCGCCGAACCCCGTTCTGACGACCCTCCGGTATTTCCGCGACGAGTACGAGGCGCATATCAGGGACAAGAAGTGCCCTGCGAAGGTGTGCCCCGATCTCATCACATACACCATTGATCCTGAAGCCTGCAGGAAATGCGGATTGTGCGCCAAGAACTGTCCTGTGGGATGCATTTCGGGCGACCGTCAGACTCCATACGAGATTGACCAGGAACGTTGCATCAAATGCGGGACGTGCCTGGAAGTGTGCCCCTTCAATGCGGTACACAAGGACTAAGGCGGCGGGGAGGAAGACAAGATGAAGGAAATTACGCTGACCATAGACGGGAAGCAGTGTAAAGGGGAACACGGCGACACCATACTGACGGTGGCGCGCAAGAATGACATCTACATCTCCACGCTGTGTTACCTTGAAGGCCTTACACCCATCGGATCCTGCAGGATGTGCGTGGTGGAGGTAGAGAAGAACCCGAAGCTGCTGACGGCATGCACGACGCCTGCCCAGGATGGCATGGTGGTGCACACCCAGACGGAGACGCTGTACAATTACCGGAAACAGGTTCTGGAGCTTCTTTTTGCGGGCAGAAACCATTTCTGCATGTACTGTTCCCAGAGTGGGGACTGTGAGCTTCAGCGACTGGCCATTGAGCACGGGATGGACCACGTCAGGTACCCGTATCTGTATTCGGACTTCGAGAACGACGCAACCCATCCCGATCTTCAGCTCGACCACAACCGTTGTATCCTGTGCCTCCGGTGCATCCGCGTCTGTGCGGAGAAAGTCGGGGCTCACACGCTGGACCTCAAGGACCGCGGATGGAACGCGAAGATCATGTCGGACCTCGGCCAAAAGCTCGGTGAAAGCGATACGTGCGTAAACTGCGGTGCCTGTGCGCAGGTTTGCCCCACCGGGACGATCACGATCCGGGAGTTCGCCTACAGGGGGAGAAGAAGCGACTGTGACGATGTTGTCGAGAGCGTTTGCCCACTGTGCGCCGTCGGATGCAGGTTCAAGGGGTATGTCCGCACGGGCAGCATCGCCCGCGTGGAAGGCCTCGGCACGGAGGAACCCGACGGAGGCCAGCTGTGTTACAAGGGGCGCCTCGAACTGCCCAGGTCAACCGAGCGGGATCGCATCCATGTGCCCATGATCCGTGAAGGCGCGCACTACCGTGAGGCTTCCTGGGAAGAGGCATTGAGTCTGGTGGCCTCACAGTTCTCGAAAGCCCACAGGAAAGAAAGCGCCGGAGCGCTCGTCTCCAGTCTCTGCACCGATGAAGAGCTCGCCGTTTTCAGCAGGTTTTTCCGTGATTCCATGGGAATGAAGCGGCTGGACACCTTCGACGGCGATATCCTGAGAGGATTCAGGGACGGGTTCGAGCCATTCAGGAAACAGGGAGTGAGACCCTTTACGGCGGCTCACAACATTCTCAAAAGTGACTGCATCATCAACCTCTGCGCCAAACCCGACGAGGAAGCGCCTGTCGTGGCCAGTTACATTCGGGTCGGAACGCTCAAAAACGAGGCGTCCCTAATCAATGTATGCAACGAAGGGAACCCCTTCGAGGGGATCACCGAAGTCGACCTGAGGCTGAAACAACCTTGCGGCGAACCGGGACTTCTCACTGAACTCGCCAGGACCATTACATCGCTCAAACTCGCCAAAGAGGACATCGGCAAGGGAACGGAAGCCCTCAACGAGTACCGTGATGCCCTGGCAAAGGCGGGTGAAGCCGCCGGTATCGGGATCGAGGACCTGGAGAAGTTCATCCATTGCCTCGTGACATCCGAAAAACCGGTTTTCGTACTTGGAAGCGAGGTTTCAACGAATCCGGAGGTCGTCACAGCAGCGGCCAACCTGGCGATAGCTGCCGGCGCCTTCTTCAACGACGGCATCGGCGTTGTCCCCCTCGTTTCAAGCGGGAACAGTCTCGGAACGATCAACACCGTTCTCGCAGAGAGGAAGTGGCTCGCGGAGGAAGACCTGGATTTCCTGTACGTCTTCTCGACGGGTCTGATCCCTGAAGACGAAGAAACCCTGTCGGCGATTTCGAGGACACGATTCGTCGTCGTCCAGTCGCCTTATATGGCGCATCCACTGGTGAACATGGCGGATGTACTGCTTCCGGCGCCTGCATGGTATGAGAGAAGCGGCCATTTCTGCACCATTGAGGGTGAACGTCGCAGACTGAACGTGATCGTGTCCCCCCAGGGGGATGTCAGGAGCCTTTCGTCGGTGCTCGGTGAGGTGGCCAAAAACCTTGACGTAAGCCTCGGCAAACCTGAGGCCGCTCCCTGCGAGCAGATCTATGAAAGCAAGGTCGCTCCGAACAAGGCCAAGATGGTCGAGCTTGAGGAGGTGTCGCGGTAATGGCAAAGGTGAAACTCGCTACGGTATGGCTCGAAGCCTGCGCCGGGTGCCACATGTCCTTTCTTGATATCGACGACAAGATTGTCGCGCTTCTGGACAAGGTGGATATCTTGTATTCGCCGGTGGTCGACGCGAAGGAGATTCCCAAAGTCGACGTCGGCGTCATCTCCGGTGGATTGGGAAACGAGGAGGAACTTCATCTCGCCGAAAAGATGCGCGAGCAGTGCGATATCCTCGTGGCCTGGGGCGACTGCGCTGTCTTTGGCGGCATCAACAGCATGAGGAATTTCATGACTTCCGAGGAAGCCCTGAAAGAGGGGTACGTCAACACTCCGAGCACGGTCAACCCGAAGGGGGTCATTCCGGGAGAGGATATTCCGGCCCTTTTGCCGAAAGCCGTTCCCGTTGATTACGCCGTCAAGGTGGATGTCTACGTTCCCGGTTGCCCGCCCGATCCCGAGACGATCCTGTGGGTTTTCCAGGAACTGCTGGAAGGCAGGATTCCAAAGGTGCCCACAGACATGATGCGGTACGACTAAGGAGGGCGACGACATGACGACGGTACGCAAACTGGAAGTCAATCCGGTTACCAGGATAGAGGGGCACGGCAAAATAACGGTCCACCTCGCCGAAGACGGAACTGTTTCGGAAACACGGTTTCACGTCACCCAGTTCAGGGGTTTCGAGGCTTTCAGCAAGGGGCGCGATTTTCGGGAGATGCCGGAAATTACCCCCAGAATCTGCGGGATCTGCCCCGTGAGTCATCATCTCGCCTCGGCAAAGGCCTGTGATGCCATTCTCGGCGTCGAGGTCACCCCGACGGCCCACAAGCTTCGCGAACTGCTTCACATGGGGCAGATCGTCCAGTCCCATGCCTTGAGCTTTTTCCACCTTTCGAGCCCTGACCTGCTGTTCGGGTTCGATGCCGATCCCGCGACGAGAAATATCGCCGGACTGGCAGCCAAATTCCCGGACCTTGCCACCAAGGGCATCCTTTTGAGGAAATTCGGGCAGGACATTATCAAGACCCTCGGCGGGAAAAAGGTCCATCCATGGCACAGCATCCCAGGTGGAGTCAACCGTGGGCTCAGGACAGATGAGAAAGATGCCATCCTGAAGGCCCTGCCTTCGATGATGACCGATGCCCGTGCAGCCATCGAATTCATCAAGGGGTATCTCGAAGAGCACAAAGAAGAGGTCATGAAATTCGCACCCATGGAAACAGCCTGCCTGGGACTGGTGAACGGTGGCTACCTGGAGCTTTATGACGGGGATATCCGGCTGCGCGGGGCGAAGGGGCGCATCATCGACGAATTCGCCGACTGGGATTATCTCGATTACATCGGCGAGCATGTAGAGCCCTGGAGCTACCTGAAATTCCCCTTCTACAGGCCTCTCGGTTTCCCCCACGGGAGCTACAGGGTTGGACCGCTGGGCCGGGTCAACACCTGTGACGACATCTCCACGCCGGAAGCCTCGGCAGAGCTCAAGACCTTCCGGCAGGCAGGCGACGAGGGCATGGTCCATCACCTTCTCTACTACCACTATGCCCGCCTGATCGAGTTGCTGTATGGACTGGAGCGCATCGGCGAACTCCTTGAAGACCCCGACATCACCGGAAGCGATCTGCGGGTCACGTCATCGGAGATCTACCCCGAAGGAATCGGAGTCATCGAGGCCCCCAGGGGGACCCTCATCCACCACTACCAGGTAGACGAACAGGGGGCTTTGACCGGGGTCAACCTGATCGTGGCCACGGGGCACAACAATTACGCCATGAACAAGGGTGTTCACGCCATAGCCAGCGAATACATCAAGGGCCCCGATGTGCCGGAAGGCATCATGAACAGGATGGAGCACGTCATACGCTGCTACGATCCCTGTCTCTCCTGTTCGACCCATGCCGTCGGGAAAATGCCTCTCAAACTGACGATCTGCGACGCCGAGAGCAGGGAACTGGCGACGCGATTCAAGGAATAGGCGGATCGTGGTTTCATTGCGTGTTCTGGTCCTCGGATACGGGAACCCTTCACGACAGGATGACGGAGCCGGGCACGTTCTTTCCCGGCTCCTCGTCCGGTCAATCCGCAAATGCGGTGACCGGGCGGTCTTGTGGAGAGGGCACCAGCTGGTCCCCGAGGCTGTACTCGAGGCCGGAGACGCCGACGTGGCGGTATTCTGTGACGCATCGCTCATCGCCTACGAAAAAGGGTATGCACTGGAGCGGGTCGGCCCGTCTTCTTCGGGAAAAGACGGCCTCAATATGCACACTTTCGGTCCCGGAAGTGTTCTTGCCCTGGCGGACAAAGTCCTTGGCAGAGTGCCTGAGGGATGGCTTCTTTCTGTGAGCGGTTCTTCCTTCGATTTTTCCGACAGGCTGACTGAGGAGTGCCGGGAAAGGGTTCGCCTCGCCCACAGGGGATTCGTGAGCTTCTGGACAGAGTACCGGAATGCTGAGTGTCCCCGAAACAGCTGTTGAAAGAAAGCGGCAAAAGACTGTAAACGGAGGATTCGCGGCGGGGGCGGGTTTCTTCCCCGCCGTCTCTATTTTTTCGGGTTCGGGATGGTTCGTCGCAGTCCCGTCACCGGGAAAACGGCCCCAAACACACGGGGCTCTTCATGTGAAACACCTTTCCGCAGGGCCCCTTCCCAGGGCTTTTCCCTTCGACAGAGCCAGGATCACCGGATCCGCGGATTTTGGGATGAAGCTCTGCTTTCTTCTTGTTTGGACATTGTCGCGTTATAATACATCTTCAAAGTCTCCGGAACGTGTAGGGGCCAGAATCGCTGTGGAGGGATACGAAGTGAGCAGGGCCTTTGTAAAAGAAAACGGGGAAGCCGAAGAGTTTCGCGAGCAGTTTGAACAGGAAAGAAGACTCGAGGAATGGCTTGCCATTCAGAAAAAGAAGCTCTCTGTCCTTGAATCCGGCAGGAAGGCGGGGGAAATGGACGAAAAAAAACGCCTTGATTGGATCGAAGATACACGGGCTGATATTGAGAAAACCGAAAAAAGGTTGCTGGAACTGAAACACGCGGGGGGAAAAAAGTCACAATGATGTCGCAGGGAAGAACCAGGAGTACCGACGAATGCTGTTTTTCCTGAGGGTCCTGAGATTCCTTCCGCTGTTGCTTTTTCTCCTGATGGTCCTGAAAATTCTGTCGGGCGTTCTCAGGCAGGCCCGAAGCAGACGATTCCATCAAGGTTCAGACAGCGGGAATAATCAGCGCCATGAACATGCAGGCACCTCCAGGGAATTCTCTGACCCCTATGAAATCCTTGGTTGCAAAAGAAACGATAGTGACGATGTCATCAGGAAACGTTACAGGGAGCTCGTTGCGAAATATCATCCGGACAAGTTTATTGGTCAGAATCTCGACAAGGAATTTATCGAGCTTGCATCAAGAAAGTTTCAAAGGATTCAGGAAGCCTATGAAAGAATCCGCCGGGAACGGAACATGCACTGATCAAGGGAGGAAGAAAAGTTATGATATCACGAAAGAAAATGGCGGCGGTTCTCCTTTTGGTCTCCCTTGTGTTTGTCGGGACTGTTTCCGCAGCCGAACCAAAGCTTGAAATATCGGAAGCGGCGAGGGAGGAAATCAAGGGAATGGGGGATGTAGCACACCTTTCGTTCTTTGAACTGGGTTCCGGCTGAGGAAAGACTCTGGTCGCCCTCGTGCAGGGAGGAGAACCGAAAGAAACCCAGGATTTTCACCTCGTCGAAGAGCAGGGAATCAGGCTGTGGATAGACAAGGGGATTTCCTTCCAAGGGGATGTTGTGCGACTTGAAAGGTACATGTCCAGCGGGGGCCCGCTGGTGATTGCCGTCAACGCCATGGTGAGGTAGGCGAAAAATAGAGGCGGCTTCCGCCGCCTCTATTCCCGATGAAAAGCCGACAGGTTCCTATTCATCGCCGGTATGATACTTGAAAGACACATTCAGTCGCACGCGGAACTTGTCAACCTTGCCGTCCTTGATCGTGATGTCCTGTTTGACAATTTCTGCGACACGCAGATCCTGAAGGCTTTTTGAGGCCGTTTCCACGGCTGTCCGTGCGGCCTCTTCCCAAGATGTGTCACTGCATCCAACGAGTTCGATGACCTTGTAGACTCCGCTCATCGGAAAATCCCCTCCTTCCGGCATGCAGGGAGATTATCTGGTTACTGCAGCATGATATCAGTATAACGTATGACCCCTCGGGCCGCAAAGGCACGGGACGGCAGGTTGGAGGAAAACATGGAAAAATATGTACACAGGCAGAACGGTTGGGGTTTGAGGGTTCTTTTGGGTATGACGTTTTTGTTTATCCTTTACAGCGGCTGGAGCTCCGCTCCGGAAGGGGTGACGCCCTATGGGCTCATCGGTGTGGCCGGAAGCCTGGTCGGGATCATCATGGTGCTTTTTACGTCGATGACCGTCCGCGTAACCGATGAGGCGCTGGAAGTCGCGATGGGGCCGGGTCTGATTCGAAAGCGCATTCCCCTTGACCAGATCGAATCTCTTTCTGTCAAGCCGATTCCGTGGTATTCCATGGGGTTGAAGAAAATTGATGACGGCTGGCTTTATTGCGTGGGGCCTTCAAGGGGGCTGGAGCTTCTTCTCACGACGGGACGCCGCTACATCATCGCGACAAATGACCTCGAAGGACTGAAATCCGCCCTTCCCTTTGCTCCGGAACGGTACCGCGAGAGAGAAACGGGCTGACTGTCACGGAGTCGGTTTTCTTTCGCGGAATTCGACCCGGGCCTTTGCTGTTTTCTCGAGTGCGTTTCCGGTCATCCTCAGAACGAGGACGTTTTCCACGGGCTTCGCGCCGAGTCTGTCGTAAAATTTCAGGGCATCGGTGTTCCAATCGAGACACCACCACTCGAAGCGACCGCAACCTTGCTTCAGGGCGAGAGCCGAAAGGTGCGAAAGCAGAGCCTTGCCGATTCCACGGCCACGCCATTCGGGCCTGACATAGAGGTCGTCCAGATGAAGGCCGCGTTTGCCCAGCAACGTGGAAAAAGTGGTATAGAACACGGCAAACCCGACAGGTGCCTTCCCCAGGCATGCAAGAATGACTTCCGCGGCGGGATCTTGCCCGAAGAGCTCCCTGCGGAGTCCCTCTTCGTCGGCAACAACGTCGAGCTCCTCGTATTCCGCGAGTTCCCTGATGAAGGTGAGGATGACGGGGATGTCCCTTTCCGTTGCCTTTCGGATCAGAAAATCCTGGTCAGTCTTTTGGTCTGACACGAGCACCAACCCCTTGGCCGGTTGCAGTTTTAAACCGTTCGTCTCTTGTCCTATGATACCTGTGATAGAGCCTGCGCGCACGACGGCAGGCAATGTTTCGGCAAAATTTCCGCCCTGGGGACATTCAGCCATGCCGGAAAATCATGAAATTCAACACCGCCATCATTATATGATCGAAGAAAGTCCTGTCGTGACGGCTTTTTTGCCCACCATCGTATTGGCGGGGACGTTTCGCGGGCAGCGCCACCATTGTTTCCGTTCATGACCCCAACGTCTGGTCCTTCGACGGTGAGCGGGTGCTTCTCATGGCGAACGTGTTCATTCCCGGTGATGCCTCTTCCGAAGTTGATTGCGCAAAAAAAGCAGCTGAAAAGAAACTCTCCCGCAGGGGGTATCGACCACGTAACGCTGGAAATGAAGCGCCTGGGTAAGCCCTGCAGTCTGGAAAACGATCCCGATTGCATGGAAAAGTAAAGCAACTGTGTTATTGTTGTATGCACGGTATCCTGACCGGAATCGGGCAGGATGCAATCATTCCCATTTCAGGAGGGTTACCTATGACTGATCGCGAATATAACGGAACTGATCATGTCCTGGAAACCGACAGGAGGTACAATCTCCATTCATGGGCCCGGCAGAAAGGCCTGAAGCCTGTTCACGTGGTCAGGGCCGAAGGCATCTATTTCTGGGATGCCTCGGGCAAACGCTATTACGATATGTCCTCGCAGCTCGTCAACATGAACGTGGGTCACGGCAACAAGAAGATTGCCGATGCCGTAAAGCGTCAGGTTGACACTCTTGCCTACCTTGCGCCGCCTTTTGCCCTGGATGTCAGGGCGGAAGCGGCGAAAAAGATTGTGGAAGTCGCTCCTGAAGGCATGGCCAAGGTATTTTTCACAAATGCCGGAGCGGAAGCTAACGAAAACGCCATCAAGATAGCCCGCATGGTAACGGGACGGAACAAGATCTTTTCACGGTACCGCTCATATCACGGGGCCAGTTACGGTGCGGCAAACCTGACGGGAGAACCGAGACGCTTCCCGAGCGAGCCGGGGATCCCCGGTTTCGTCAAGTTTTTCGATCCCTACCTGTACCGTGCTCCCGTTTCCTTCGGGAGCGAAGCCCAGGCGACAAACTATTACCTCGGGCAGCTTCGGGAACAGCTCGAATACGAGGGACCCGGGAACGTGGCGGCAATTTTCCTTGAAACTGTCACCGGCAGCAACGGTGTTATCATACCCCCCGATGGCTACCTTCAGGGGGTGCGGGAACTGTGCGACGAATTCGGGATCCTCATGGTATGCGACGAGGTCATGAGCGGCTGGGGTCGCACAGGACAATGGTTCGCCGTGGACAACTGGGGTGTGAAACCAGACATGATCACTTTCGCCAAGGGTGTGACCTGCGGGTACGTTCCGCTTGGCGGAGTGATCGTCAATGAGCAAATCGCCCGGCATTTTGACGACAACCCTCTCATGTGCGGCCTGACCTACAGCGGCCATCCCGTCGGATGCGCTGCAGCAGTTGCAACCATCGATATTTACAAGGATGAGGGCCTGATCGAAAAAGCACGGGAAAGAGGCGTGTTTTTCAAGAAAGAACTGGAAAAGCTCCAGGAAAAACACCGCTGCGTGGGAGAAGTCAGGGCCATTGGTCTTTTCGGGGCTGTGGAACTGGTAAAGGACAAGGCAACCAGAGAGCCCCTCGTTCCCTATGGCAAAGATCCGGAAGGCACCATGCCGGGAATCCTGGGAATGCTCAAGGAACGGGGCTTCTGGAACTACAGCCACGAGAACATTCTCATCGTTGCCCCGCCGCTGATCATAACGGATGAGGAGATAGCCGGGGCCTTCACGATCCTCGACGATGTCCTCTCCATTGTCGATGAAAGGATCTAGAGCGGATTTTACCGGACTGCCAACAGCCGGCCGCTTTTCATGTCAGGATGTCACAGTTTCGGAGCCTGCCCTGGCGGGTAAAATTGCTCATGAACGGCGCATCAAGGCGTATACGCATCTCGAATCCGGGGAAGGTGATTTGCCATGAAAGCTTTGGAGGGAATCAGGATTCTTGATTTCACCCGCGTTCTCGCAGGCCCGTTTTGCACGATGATGCTGGCCGACCTGGGAGCCGAAGTCATAAAGGTGGAACGGCCGGTAACAGGTGACGATTCGCGTCATTTCGGCCCTTTCGTGGGCGAAGAGAGTGCCTATTTCATGAGCATCAACCGCAACAAGAAAAGCATAACCCTCAACCTCAAGGATCCTGCGGCCGTCGATATAGTCAAACGACTGATCAAAAACATCGACGTAGTGGTTGAAAATTTCCGGCCCGGAGTGATGGAGAAGCTGGGCCTGGGATATGAGGCCCTGAAAGCGATCAATCCCCGCCTGGTCTATGCTTCCTCGAGTGGCTTCGGACACACGGGACCGTACTCGCAGTTGCCCGCCTATGACCTGATTCTCCAGGGGATGGGCGGCATCATGAGCATCACCGGTCCCGACGAGGATCACCCCACGAAGGTGGGCAGTTCCATCGCCGATATTTTTGCGGGTACCTTCTGTGCCATCGGTATTCTTGCCGCCCTGAGGCATCGCGATCGCACGGGGGAGGGTCAGGAAGTGGACGTCTCGATGCTCGACAGCCAGGTTGCCATTCTGGAAAACGCCATTTCCAGGTATTTCGTAACGGGAGATGTTCCTGTGCCCATCGGGAATCGCCATCCTTCGATAGCCCCCTTTGCAACCTTTCATACCACCGATGGCTTCATAAACATCGCCGTCGGCAACGATGCCATCTGGAAAAGGTTCTGCGACCTGGTGGGCCGGCCGGAGCTGGCGAAAGACTCGCGTTTTCAGACAAACGACGGCCGGAACACCAACTGGGTGGAACTCGAACCGCTGCTGCAGAATATCATGTCAGCGGACAGCACCGAAGGGTGGCTGGAACGACTCCGGGAGGCGGGTGTCCCCTGTGGGCCCATCAACAACATCGAGCAGCTGGTAAATGATCCGCAGGTCCTGTCCCGCGGAATGATCGTGGACGTGGAACACCCCGTGGCGGGGAAGGTAAAGATGCCGGGATGTCCAATAAAATTGAGTGGGACTCCTGCAGATGATTTCAAGTCTGCACCGGTGCTCGGGGCGGATGTGGACTTGGTCCTGCAGAAATATGCAGGGGCGACGGCGGGGGAAATACGGCAATTGAAAGAAAAAGGAGTGGTCTAGACGAAAAGAGGTTTCTTTCGAGAAGGATCGCTGAAAGGCAAAAAGGCGGCCCGGAGCGTCTAATGCTCCGGGCCGCCTTTTTGGAAAGGTGCGGGGAAACCGGAGAACAAAAATTCGGGATCGGCCGGTTTCAGGGTGACATTGGGAGGAAGCGATATTTGTTAAGATGTGACAAATCTTTTGCGACCACAGTCGCATAAAATTGCTCCCGGTGGGAAAGGACCCATTCCAGCCGGCAGGATGAAAACCCTGGGCGATCGCCCGGAGGTGTCCTGAATCCCACGTTGCTCAAAAAAGCGCCGCTTTTTTAATTCTCGTTTGGAGGTGTTATGGAATGATCAAGAAACTCGGTGATGTTCTCGCCAAGCTTTCAATGAAGTACCTTCCCGATCCTTTTATCTTTGCCGTTATCCTTACGTTCATTTCCTTCATCCTCGGCATCACGATCACACATCAGTCGGTTATGCAGATGGTCATCAACTGGTACAAGGGGTTCTGGAGCCTGTTGCCCTTTTCCATGCAGATGTGCCTCATGGTGATAACACCGGCAGCCCTGGTGGCGGCACCCGGCGTCCACAAATGGGTTGACATTCTTGCCGACAAGCCGAAAGACGGCAAGTCGGGCGCTTTCTGGGTCGCGCTGCTCGCGTGCGTTTCGGCGATGGTTCACTGGGGCCTGTCACTGATCCTTGCTGCCATCTTCGCCCGCGAAGTTGCAAAGAAGCTTTATGCCAAGGGTGTCAAGTTTAGCTACGGTCTTCTGGGTGCGGCCGCGTACCTTGGCCAGATGGTGTGGCACGCCGGGTATTCCGGTTCGGTTCAGCTACTCATAGCGACTCCGGGCCATTTTCTTGAGAAGGAGATAGGCGTCATACCCGTTTCCGAAACGATCCATACGCCGATGAACCTTTTTGTCATGCTTCTCACCATGTTCCTCCCCGCCTTCTTCATTGCGAAAATGGCGCCGAAAGAAGAGGAACTCAAGGAACTGGATCCCGAGACCGTCGAATTTCTCATGAACCAGAAAAGCGTCCAGGTTGAAAAACCCAAGAACCCCACCGTGGGAGACCGGCTCAATCACAGCCTGATTGTCAATTATGCCATCTGTTCCTTGGGTGTTGCCTATATCGTTTATCACTTCAAGACGAACGGCTTTGACCTGAACCTCAATATCGTGAACGCCATTTTCCTCTTTCTGGGGATGCTCCTGCACAAGACGGTGGCCAGTTATGTGAAGGCCATTTCCGAGTCCGCGAGGAGTGTCGCAGGGATAATCCTCCAGTTCCCCTTCTATGCAGGAATCATGGGCATGATCCGGCACAGCGGCCTGGTCGATGTTTTCGCCGGCGCCATTGCGTCCATTTCAACGGTGCGGACCCTTCCGATGTGGACTTTCATCACCTCGTCCATTGTCAACCTTTTTGTGCCCAGCGGCGGGGGACAATGGGCCGTGCAGGGGCCCATCGCCGTCAAATCGGCGCAGATGATGGGAGTGGATGTCATCAAGGTCGCTACCGCCCAGGCCTGGGGGAACTGTTGGTCGAACATGCTTCAGCCTTTCTGGGCCATTGCCCTGCTGGGGATAACCGGCCTGAAAGCCCGGGACATCATTGGCTATACCGCCGCGGTCATGATACTGTCAGGTGCCATTTACATCATCGGATCTTTCCTGCCTCTGAGCTTCTAGATCTGGAATTCTCTTGGGCAAAGATGAGTGCAGGCCAGATAAAGGGAGGAATCGTTCAATGAAGGAATTTGTCGCAGCGGGCTGTCAGTTTACCATTACGCCCATGGACGTGAAAAAGAATATTGAGAAGGCTCTTGGCTTTCTGGAAAAAGCCGTTACAGAGCACAAGGCCGAACTGGTTCTCTTTCCGGAGACAGTAACGACGGGTTTCACCCCGCTTCCGAAAGAAAATCAGCAGTCCACCATCGAATCCCTCTGGAAAGCCGTCAGTGACGTTCCCGGCCCCATTACGGAGCCCGTCCAGGAAGCTGCCGCACGGCTTGGGGTTCACGTCATCTGGCCGACGTACCGCAGAGGGCCTTCCAAAGACATTGTATACAACTCCTGCATGGTCATAGATGACAAGGGCGAGATCCTGGGTGATATTTACGACAAGACCCACCCCTTCCCGACGGAACGGAAGGAAGGTGGGGGCTGGACCACGGCAGGGGAGAAGGCTGTAGTGGTGGAGACGAAGCTCGCTAAGCTAGGTCTGACTATTTGTTACGACGGCGATTTTCCCGACCTGGCGACCGTCGAAACCCTGATGGGGGCCGAAGTGATCGTCAGACCATCGGCCTTGCTTCGGACCTACGATATCTGGCAGTTTGTCAACCAAGCGCGTGCCTATGACAATCATGTCTATTATCTTGCCGTCAATTCCGTCGGTGTCGACGGTTCGGGCAACAGCTTTTTCGGGAGTTCCATGTTCGTGGACCCCACGGGCTGGAAGCTGGCCCAGGCAAGAGGGAACGACGAGATCATTTCGGCCAGGCTGGACCCCGACCCGATCAGGTACGTCAGCCATGGGACAAAGTCGCCAATGATTTTCGACCACGTGGAAGATCGTAACGTAGGCGTCTACAAGGATTGGATCCTGAAGGAAGGAACCTGTGCTTTCGAGCCGGCGAAACGCATCCCCTACAAGAAACAGTCTTAGTGTCGGTGTGTTTGGACACGAACTGAAACAGGCGGGGCCCGTGGCCCCGCCTGTTTTAGATGATATCTTCCCAGTGGTCGCGCTCACGGGAAATGTGGATACAGTAGGCCAGAACGAGAGCAAAACGGTGGAGCCTGTTCCGCAGGTCGATGCGGAGGCTGTCTTCGATTTCCGAGAGGTAATTTCGGACGGTATTGTAATGCAGGTGCAATTCTTCCGCGCATTTTTTCGCATTGAAATCCGCCCTCACAAGCGCCTGGGCGACTTCTACCAGCGGGACGGCCTTGCGGCTGGATGTGTTTTCGACAAGAGGACCCCAGAATCGTTCCCAGAGACCTCCTGCTTCCGGGAGTTCAACCATTTTCCGGAGAAAGGTATGCAAGGCCAGCTCGCCGAACCGGTAGATTCCCGGGACGGGTTCGAACTCCCGGATCCAGGCGAGGGCACGTTTTGCCTCTTCGTATGAGCGCTGGATCTCCCGCCAGCCCTTTGCCTCCCCGCCAATGGCGATCCATAACCCCTGTTCTGTGGCGGCACTCAGGAGATGCTCTCGGTACCGCCGAAATTCCAGGCTGGTGACAAGGCTGATCCACTGGTTGGCGATCGTGTAGGTGAGGGAAAAGGGAGGTCGCCAGGAGGGGAGGAAGCTCCTGTCTACTGAAGCTATTTGAAGGACCATGAGTTCTTCAGGGAGTTCGATGCCAAGTTCTTGTGCGCGCCCGAGGGTCATTTCAGAGCTGTTGTATGTTCCGAGGCAGAGGTTTTGCAGAAACTGCTCTTTTTGGGCCGGCCATTCACGGGTAAAGGTGTTCACTTCAAGAACGGCGCCACGGAGTAAACCCATGGCACGGAGAATCATCCTTTCCTGCCTGATTGACGGATGGTGTTCCCCCTGTGGCAGGACAAGGCCGATTTCTATAGGCATTCTCGATTCATGCCTGTATATGGCGATCCAGCTGTTTCTTCCATTGATGTTGATTTCCCTGGTGGCTACCATGACCTGGCCATGCCGGGGAAGTTCCTTTTCTTTCAGGTGGGGGGCTGCCAGGATCTCATCGGCCGAGGGCGAATCCAGGACGGAACCGTCTGCGGCAAAATAATTGTGAATACCGAGATCCGGTGCCCTGACGGCGAGGTGGCATCGAAGATCCCGGGAAAGACCTGCAATAAGCTTGTGGGTGTCCCAGGTTTCGTCCCACAGGCAAGAATCGTAGCGGGTTTCCTTTCCGGTGGCTTCGTTTTTTTCACGAAGCAGGATGCGGTAGACAATTTCATTGATATCAATCCATCGATACTTGAGGGGTATTTCCAGAAGCGGGAGCCGAAGGCGTTCGGCCTCATCGATAACGCTTTGTGGAGGGCTCGTGTGATAGCGGTCTATCTTGAGGCCGAACGCGGCTATGTTCCTGTCGGCCACGAGCCGGAGGAAAGGGGTCATGCTTTCCGGGTCGTCCTTGAAAATATACCCGCTCCCGATCAAAAATTCCCCGCCCCGCATCCACCGGTCAACGTCGGGCGAATCAATCACCGAGACGGAGTTTATCTCCCTGGTCAGTCCTTCCGTGCCGGTGAGCAGCCTGAAATCAGGAAAGACGGTTTTTTTCAGCAAATCCGCGACGATCATTTCAATCACCTGCCTGAAGGAGTCAAGGGGAACGTTTTTTTACGCGTGCACGGTGCCAAGGATGTTACAGAAACAACCGCAGGCAGCAGTGGCGTTTTGCTTTGCATGAAAAACCGGCTGCTATCCTTTCCTGCGCATTTTTTCTCTTTCCCTGTTTTGTTCATACCAGTTGAACAGCATTGGTATGGCCCCATGTTCCCATTCATCGGTAATGGTCTTTTCGAAAGCAAAAGTAGTGGCCACTTTCCCGACATAATAGGGCGACTTGCTGATCGGAAGAAAGGGGCCGAAATAGACGACGAAATCGTCGTAGATAATCCACTCAAATAAACCGGTATCGAGGGATTCTTCCGATTCGAGAACGGCGCCGGGAGAATATTTTCTGACGCGGCGGGCTCCCTTGGTATCCCCCGTAAAGACAAAGGCCTCGCCTGTTTCCTTCAGGGAAATCATGGCGTGGCGAAGGTTATTGTCGACGAAGATGTCGTGGAAGCCCCAAAAGGGCGGATCAAACACCAGGAGCCTTTTCCCTCGGCTCCACTCGATATACCTGTCGAGCCGTGCCGCCCGGGCGGCAATGTCTTCCGGGGTGATGGGCGGCCGTTTTTTTTTGAAGAGTCGGGACAGCAGTGCGAGGGGGTCCATCTTCAGGAAGTCAGGAAAGACAGAATATGTTCCGAAAGATCATCCCATGTCAGGGGAAAGGTCATGACGCTTCCCAGCTTGACGCTGTTTTGTTTTTTCTTGTTGAGGCCCCCGAAGAGCCCTTCTTTGGCCTGTTCGGGAGAGAAAATGCTGAAACGCCTGTTGCCTTTTTGTTTGGTAATGTCACAAAGGATCCAGCGGAATGCCCCATCGGCCATGGCGATCCGGCTTTTGTTCAGGAGGAGAAGCTCCATTTCGTTTCCCGAGCCTTTTTGATCCCCGATGTCAACGGTCTTCGGCCGGGACCCCGAGTAAATTTTCATGTTGAAGAAGCGGCTATGCATCTTGCCGTCCGTGAGGACAAAGACGGCAAGATCGAAGCCGAAGTCGGGAAGAATGAAGAATTCCTCTATGACCTTTTCCCGCTGGGCTTGCGTCAGGGTTTCCATGAGTTCCTGCAGCAGTGAATTTTTGAGGGTTTCTTCCGGTTTTGATCCTTTTACGAGATCCGGTTCCAGGCTGAACGCCATCGCGGTCACCATCCTTGTTCCGTATTTTTCTCATCCGTGTCCCGTCTGAAAAAACCGCGAAAAGGAACCTTTCCCCTCTTTCGCGCGGCGGTTTTGTCATAAATAGCTTCCCAACAAGGGTACAGGTAACGAGATGTATCTGCAAGTGAGGGGATTTGGAGGAGGGTGCGGAATGTCCTATACTTCAGGCATCCCTTGTATTCCGGGAAAGAAACGATTCATCGGGAGGTTACGCCACCATGAAGATGTCGCGGCTTTTTGCGCCGACCATGAAAGAAAATCCGAAGGGAATCTCCGATCCGGCCCTCCAGCGGCTGATACGGGGCGGATACGTTGTGTCCCCGGAAGCCCAGGAAAAGCTTTCTCTCTATCCTTTGGGGACATTCTTCTGGAACAAGGCGGGAAAGCGCGTGGAGGAAGTGCTCCGTTGCGCGGGATTCCAGGAAGTCCGGTTCAACGACTTCGGGAAGCAGCTCTTTTCTGTTCTGGCAGGGTACATCAAAAGCTATCGACACCTGCCGCTGTTGTTTTATCAGGCTTCGGGCGACGGGTTCGAACTGCAGGCCCTTGAAGAAGACGCTGCCGCGGCTTCTTATGGGGCCTTGGAGCTGATCGAAAGGATCCGCCGGAATTTTTCCACAGAAAGCCAGGATGCCCTTTCGGGAGAAACGGTGTCAGAGAGGGGAAGGGAAAACTTTGTGGCGATGCGCGTCAGAAAAACCGCCCCCATTTCCAGGCCGGGCTACCGGTGCACTTGTTGTCACTGGTGTGGCGATGAAAATTCCCCCATCGACGGCCCTGCCCCGGAGAGCGAAGGGACACCGGGAAAGCCTGAACCTGTCGAAACCCCCGGGGCGGATACGATCGCCGAACTGTGCAGACAGCTTGGGGTCCCCCCCGAAAAGACGCTGAAGACCATGTTCTACGCGGCGGAAGAAAAAGGCCGCAAGGAAATTGTCGTCGTCCTCGTCAGAGGGGATCACAGGATCAGCGAGAACAAGGTCATGAAAGTCCTCGGCGTTTCTTCCCTTCGATTTGCGGATCCCCTGGAAATCAGGGAGACCGTGGGTGACCTCGCCGGCTACCTCGGTCCCGTGGGCCTTCCGAAGGGGTTGAAAATCATCGCCGACAGGCATGTAAAGGGTGCTGTCAATATTGTCACCGGAGCGAATGAACCGGGTCGGCACCTGGTCAATGTCTGCTGGGGCCGCGATTTCTCGGCTACCGTCGTGGAGGATATCATCTGTTTCGAAAAGGACCGTCCATGCCCCGCCTGTGGAGCCGCCCTCGAAAACACTGTGTTGGCCCCTTTCGCCTGGGTGGTTGTGCCAGAATCTTCCGTTTCGGAAGAATCGGAAGTTTCTTTCCAGGCTCCCGATGGAACGAAGAAACGACCTTTCCCCTGGTCCGGACGTATTGACCTTGATGCGGCCTGTCTGGGGCTGGTCCCGGAGGAAGGGCCTTTCCCGGTCTCCTTTGCCCCCTTTGATATTTCTGTGATCGTGGCTTCCCTCAAGAACGAGGACGCCGTCAATGCCGCCGGGGGGATCGCAAAAGAATTCGAAGAGGCCGGGCTGAATGTCCTCCACGATGAGCGGGATGAACGGGCGGGGGTCAAGTTCTCCGATGCGGAGATCATCGGTGCACCGGTGACCGTCGTCTGTGGCCGGGACGCATCCGAAGGAAAGGCGGAGCTGAGGGTGCCCGACGGGCGCAAGGAGCTTGTTTCCCTTCAAGAGCTCCGGTCAAGGGTTTTTAGTGCCCTTTCGGGTGAAAAGACGGAAGGGGAAAATCGGTAATTTTACCCATACCATCAGGGGTATTCAGGAGTATCCTCTTGAATGGAACGACGAAATCTTGGCGAAAGGATATCCGGAGGTGGATGAGTATGGGTAAAAAAGTTGTTCTTTTGGCGTTGGTCGGAGTCATGGTCTTTTCTGTGTCGGCCTTTGCGCATGGAGGCTCTGTCATGGGGATGGCGGGAGACAACTGGGGTGACCGTTTCCAGTGTTTCGGTCCAAGAATGATGTGGGCCGGGCCAGAGGAAGGTCCTGCGGTTGACCGCCAGGGGAACTGGCAGCGTGGCTTTCGGGGAGGAGCCTGGAGGCAGGATGCCGGCACCCGGGTCGAACTGCCAGCGGAAATCAAGGCAAAGATGACGGAGCTGCAGAGAACACATCTGGAAATGCGACTCGCCCTGATGCAGGAAGATCCTGATGTTGCGAAAGCAAGAGAGCTTTTCGGAAAAGCACAGGAAATACGCAACGAGGTCGCCCGGTGGCATTTCGAGCGGGCCCTGGAGGAACTGCAGAAGTCAGAGTAGAAATCCCGACACAGGAGAGAAATATCGTGGGGCCAGGGAGGGAGGGGAATTCCCCTCCCTCCCTTTTTGCTTAAAAAGCATGTGATAGAAAAACTTTAAAAAACATAGATATTTGATGTAAATCGGAAATATTACTTGTTCATCACCTTCGGGAAACTTGCCTGATCTATACTGACCTGTATAATAGGCAACGTATTGGTCAAAATAGGTCAACAAATAATCGAAAATTCCCCTTTGGGAGGGCTTTAACATGGGTCGCACAGTAGGAATTGATCTTGGAACAACCAACTCCGTCGTTGCCTTTATGGAAGGCGGACACCCGACGGTGATCACCAACGCCGAAGGTGGGCGGACGACGCCGTCAGTCGTCGGTTTTGCAAAAAACGGGGAGCGACTGGTGGGAACCCTTGCCAGGCGCCAGGCTGTTTTGAACCCTGAAGGGACGGTCTATTCGATCAAGCGGTTCATGGGACGGAACTACAATGAGGTTGAAGAGGAAATGAAGATCGTTCCCTACAAGGTTGTCGAAGGACCGCACAACTCGGTGAGGGTTGTCGTCGGTGGCAAGGAGTATGCTCCTGAAGAAATCAGCGCCATGGTCCTTCGGAAACTGGTTGACGATGCCGAGGCATACCTGGGCGAGAAGGTGACCGATGCGGTGATTACCGTGCCGGCTTATTTTAACGATGCCCAGAGGCAGGCGACGAAAAATGCCGGCAAGATCTCCGGGCTCAACGTGCTGCGCGTTATCAACGAGCCGACGGCGGCCGCACTCGCCTACGGGATGGAAAAGAAAGAAAACGAGGTTGTCATGGTCTTCGACCTCGGCGGAGGGACCTTCGACGTGTCCATCCTGGAAGTCGGCGAAGGACTCTGCGAGGTCCGCGCCACGGCAGGCGATACGCACCTTGGTGGGGACAATTTTGACAAGTGTGTCGTTGACTGGATGGCCGAGGAATTCCGCAAGGAGCAGGGGATCGACCTCAGAAAGGACAGACAGGCTCTCCAGCGGCTTTACGAGGCGGCGGAGAAAGCAAAGTGCGAACTCTCTTCAAGGTCGAGCACCGAAATCAGCCTGCCGTTCATAACGGCCGATTCCAACGGACCCAAGCACCTGAACATGACGCTGACAAGGGCGAAATTCGACCAGCTCACGGAACACCTTGTGAAGCGGTGCGAAGGTCCCGTGAAACAGGCCCTGAGGGACGCGAAGCTCGAAGAAAAGGATATTTCCGAAGTGATCCTTGTCGGAGGCGCGACGAGGATGCCCTCCGTCCAGGAGATGGTGAAAAAACTGACGGGCGGCAAGCAGCTCAACATGAGCGTGAACCCCGACGAGGTGGTTGCCGTCGGCGCAGCGGTGCAGGCGGGCATCATCAAGGGAGAAGTCAAGGACGTGCTTCTTTTGGATGTGACGCCCTTGTCGCTGGGCATTGAAACCCTTGGCGGTGTCATGACGAAGATCATCGAACGCAATACCACGATTCCGACGAAAAAATCCCAGGTCTTCACGACCGCCGAGGATAACCAGCCCGCTGTCGATGTCGTCGTCCTCCAGGGTGAGCGTGAAATGGCAGCGGATAACAGGAAGCTCGGAAATTTCAAACTCGAGGGCATCCGGCCCGCGCCGCGGGGAGTTCCGCAAATAGAAGTGACTTTTGATATCGATGCGAACGGAATCCTCAACGTTTCCGCGAAGGACCGCGATACCGGCAAGGAACAGAAAATTGAAATCACTAATTCAACGAACCTGGACGAGCAGGAGATCGACCGCATGGTCCGTGAGGCCGAACAGCATGCCGAAGAGGACAGGAAAAAACGGGAATGGGTGGAAGCCAGAAACTCCCTCGAGACAGCGAGCTACCAGCTGGAGCGGGAGTTGGAGGAGCTCGGCGATTCCCTCCCGGCAGAGGAAAAAGGCACTGCCGGCCGGTTGGTGGACGACGCGAAGGAAGCCATAAAGAATGAGGCGGAAAAGTCGAGGCTTGAGGAGCTGGCAAAAAAGATCAGCGAAATGACGGTGCAGCTTGCCCGATACCGGCAGAAGGAAGCTTCCGGCGACCAGTCTGCTTCGGGGCCCCAGGCGGGCGATTCCGGTGGAAATGACGAGGACGTGGTGGACGCGGACTTCAACGAAGGATGAGGCGCGTGACGGACTGTCGGTGACAGGTACAGGATCATCCCTCCCGTCGAGGCCCCCCGCCGGACTTTTGTCAAACGGGGGGCCTCTGGCATGATGGGGGCAAAGGCGTGAAAAAACGGGCAAAACGGAGGAAATACCATGCAGTATAAGGATTATTACAAGATTCTCGGTGTCGACAGGAAAGCATCACAGGAGGAAATTCAAAAGGCTTACCGGAAACTGGCGAAAAAGTACCATCCCGATGCCAATACGGCTCCGGAAGCGGCCGAGAAATTCAAGGAGATCAACGAAGCCTATGAGGTCCTCCGTGATCCCGAGAAACGGAAGAAATACGATGCCCTTGGTTCGAACTGGCGAAACGGACAGGAATTCACGCCGCCGCCCGGTTGGGAGAGCGTGTTCGAACAGGCGGGGGCACGCCGCCGCTATAGTGGAAGGGGCGGAAGCATTTTCAGCGACTTTTTCGAAGCCTTTTTCGGAGGCTCCGACCTCTTCAGACAAGCGAACGGCCGGGATGTTTTCGGTTCTGGATTCGAAGCGGGTCGTTTCGGGGAGGGTCAGGACGTTTTTGGAACGGGATTTGGACGCAGAGGCCGTTCTTCCGCGAAAGGGCCCGACCACGAAGCGATTCTGGAGCTTTCGCTCCAGGATATCCTTTCGGGAGGGAAAAAACGAATCACCCTTGACACGGGAGGAAAGCAGAAAGATCTCGAAGTGAACATCCCGAAAGGCTTGACCGACGGGTCCCGTATCAGGCTTGCCGGCCAGGGAGGAAAAGCCGCCGTCGGCGGGCCTCCGGGCGACCTCTACCTGAAAGTGAGGCTGCGCCCCGAGCAGGGCTTGAAAGTCGACGGGTACAACATCCTGAAAGATCTCGATATTTCCCCGTGGGAAGCCGCTCTCGGCGGGGCCGTCCCGGTGGACACCCCAACGGGAAGGGTGACGCTCAAGGTGCCCTCGGGAAGCCAGAGCGGGCAAACGATGAGACTGAGGGGCAAAGGCCTGCCCAGGCGTGACGGCGGAAGCGGGGACATGTTGGTTACATTGCGCATCGTCGTGCCCAAACACCTTGACGACGACGAAAGACGCCTTTTCGAAGAACTTGCGGCACGGTCGCGTTTCGATCCCAGAAGTTTTTCAAAAGGTCGATGATAGAGGAGGATGCCTTTCATGGACATGAACAGACTGACACAGCGCTCCCAGGAAGCCCTTTCGGATGCGCAGAAGGAGGCCATCAGGAGGGGCCACCAGGAAGTGGACAACGAGCATCTTTTGGTTGCTCTTCTGAAGCAGGAAAACGGCCTGATCCCAAGAATCCTGGCGAAAATGGACATTCCGGCGGGAGCGCTGAAAGATTCCGTCGATAGAGAGCTCGACAGACGGTCGAGCGTTCGCGGTCCCGGTGTGGAACCGGGAAAGATCTACATCTCGGGGCGTCTTTCAAGAATTCTCGTTGAGGCCGAGGAAAGCGCCAGACGTCTGAAGGATGAATACGTTTCGGTGGAACACCTTTTCGCGGCCCTTATCGATGAAGGGGACGCCGGGGCCGCGGGGAGGATCCTGGCCGAATCCGGAGTCACCAAAGACCGGTTTCTCAAGGCCTTGCAGGATATCCGCGGGCGCCAGAGGGTACAAAGCTCCGACCCGGAAAGTACTTACGAAGCTTTGGAACGTTATGGCCGGGACCTGGTCGCATTGGCTCGAAGCGGCAGGCTGGATCCGGTCATCGGCAGGGATGAGGAAGTTCGGCGGGTGATCCGCATCCTGAGCCGGAGGACGAAAAACAACCCTGTTTTGATCGGAGAGCCGGGTGTAGGAAAGACGGCCATTGTTGAAGGCCTCGCACAGCGCATCGTCCGGGGCGATGTGCCTGAAGGCCTGAAAGACAGACGGATCGTCGCTCTGGATATGGGGGCGCTTCTTGCCGGTGCCAAATACCGGGGCGAGTTTGAGGAACGCCTCAAGGCGGTGCTGAATGAAGTGAAAGAAAGCGAAGGCAGGATTCTTCTGTTCATCGACGAACTCCACACCATTGTCGGCACTGGAAAGGCGGAAGGGGCCATAGATGCGGGCAATATGCTCAAACCCATGCTTGCGAGGGGCGAGTTGCACTGCATCGGTGCCACGACGCTGGATGAATACCGGAAGAACATCGAGAAAGACGCGGCCCTGGAGCGACGATTTCAGCCGGTTCTGATCGACCAGCCGAGTGTGGAGGACACCGTTTCCATACTGCGTGGGCTGCGGGAGCGATTCGAAGTGCACCACGGGGTCCGGATCCAGGACAATGCCCTCGTCGCCGCAGCGGCATTGTCAAACCGTTACATAACGGACCGTTTCCTCCCAGACAAGGCCATCGATCTGGTTGACGAAGCCTGCGCCATGATCCGGACCGAAATCGACTCCATGCCCGGCGAACTGGACGATGCGTCCAGGCGGGTTATGCAACTGGAAATCGAAGAGGCCGCCCTGGAGAAGGAGACCGACAAGGCCAGCAGGGATCGGCTGGAAGCCCTCAAAAAGGAGCTCCAGGAGGCGAGAGAACGTGTGGACGCACTGAGGGCCCAGTATGAATCGGAAAAAGAGGCCATTACCTCGGTTCAAAAGCTTCGTGAAGAGATCGGAAACGTCAAGGAACAAATCGAAAAGGCTGAACGGGACTACGACCTCAACAAGGCGGCAGAACTCAAGCATGGCAGGCTTCCGGAACTCGAAAAGCAGCTTCATGAGGCCGAGAAACACATTGCCGAAATTCACGGGGATTCGAGGCTCCTCCGGGAAGAAGTCACCGAAGAGGAGATTTCCCAAATCGTTTCGAGGTGGACCGGAATCCCCGTTTCAAGGCTTCTTGAGGGAGAGCGAGAAAAGCTGCTCAGGCTCGACGAAGTGCTGCATCGCCGGGTCGTCGGGCAGGACGAAGCCGTGGGACGTGTCTCCGACGCTGTCCTGCGGGCTCGTTCAGGCATAAAGGATCCAAGGCGGCCCATAGGGTCTTTCATTTTCCTCGGCCCGACAGGCGTCGGGAAAACGGAGCTTGCCCGGGCCCTGGCGGAAGCCCTTTTCGACACCGAGGAGAACATGATCCGGATCGATATGTCGGAATACATGGAACGTCATGCCGTAGCCAGGCTCATCGGGGCGCCCCCCGGATACGTGGGGTACGAGGAGGGCGGGCAGCTGACGGAGCGCGTCAGGCGGAAGCCATATTCGGTCATCCTCTTCGACGAGATAGAGAAAGCCCATCACGACGTGTTCAATATCCTGCTCCAGATCCTGGACGACGGCAGGTTGACCGACAGCCACGGGCGAACGGTGGATTTCCGGAACACCATCATCATTATGACCAGCAACATCGGGGCGACGGTATTGATGGAAGGTATCACTGAAAGCGGCGAAATATCCGAAAACGCAAGAAACTCGGTGATGTCGCAGCTTCGCGGTCACTTCCGCCCCGAGTTTCTCAACAGGGTGGATGATGTGGTGCTCTTCAAGCCCCTGCAAAAGGACGAGATCAAGCAGATCGTGGGACTTTTGACGAAGGATCTCGAAAAGAGGCTCCGAATACAGGGTATCGGTTTTGAAATCACCGGGAAGGCGAAGGACTTTATCGCCGAACAGGGCTATGACCCGGTATATGGAGCCAGGCCGTTGAAACGATTCATCGCACGTGAAGTGGAAACGCCCATCGCCCGTTTTCTTATCGCCGGCTCCGCAGGAGAAGGCTCCAGAGTAATCGTCGACGCCGGACCGGAAGGGATTCGGATCCGTTCAGACGAAAATGTCACGTGAAGCAATCTGAAAGACGGAACGAAAGGCGGGTCGTAACGACCCGCCTTTCGTTTTTACTCTTCAGGAGCGACCGCCGCGGTCCGTGGTCCGAGAATTGTCGAGACTACCCCCGAGAGAGCCATTGCGGCCAAGGATGCGGGGATGGCGATGAAAAAAGGGTGGATGGCCCCCATCAGACCCGGGGCTGACAGGTGAAGGATTCCCATTGATGTGGGCGCGTATCCCGCAGCGTACCACCCGAGTGCCGCGATGAGCCCCGAAAGGGAGGATGCCCAGAAGGCCACCTTGCCGAAACGGTCTCCCACGGAAAGGAGTGCCAGGTAGGGCACCAGGATGGCCGCGGCCAGCACGGTCCAGCTGGTGGTGCAGATCATGGCGATGATCTGGGAATTTTTCATGGCGAAAACCCCGCTTGCGGCGGTGCAGAGGGGCACAATGAACATCCATGTCTTTCGGCCGGGGCTTTTCCCGAAGACGTCGTTGGTCAGGGATGCAGCGACGATATGCAGCAGGGCTGATGCCGTCGAAAGCGATGCGGAAATGACAGCAAGCGTGAAAAGCTGGATCCCGGCCTCGGGAAGGAGGCGCCTGATCAGAAGCGGAAGCACCGAATCGACGGACGCCACGTCAGGCCCGATAACAAGCCTGGAGAGGGCACCGGCGAAGTAGGCGCCGCCGACGACGATGGCGATGGCAAGCATGGCGAAGGGGATGACCCTTCGGGCCTCGGCGGGGCTTTTCAGCGCAAAATGCCTTTGCACGAGCTGTGGCTGCGCCCAGACGCCGATGGAGGTGACGGCGACCAGGGAAAAGATGAAAAGACCTCCCTGCCCCGAGCTGAGTGCCGTAAAGCCCCTGTCCGCCTGGGCCGTGGGCTCGAGTGCGGCAAGGGCCGACAAACCTTCCACGGGGCCTCCAACGGCCCTGATGACGGCGAAAAGAAGCGCCAGAACACCCAAAACCATGATGCCTCCCTGGAAGGCTTCAGTGAAAAGCACGCCCCTGAGGCCGCCCCAGGAAACGCTTGCCGCAACAAGACCAGCCAAAATCCAGAGGCAGGTATTCTGAGAAAGTCCAGTCGCCCCTGAAAGCATGATCGCGGCGCCCTTGAAGACCGCCGAGGCATAGACGATGAGAAGCAACCCCGACAGCAGTCCCAGGTAGGATTTCAGGAGGGGTGATTTCGCGGCCTTGCCCAGCATCTCGGCAGGAGTCTTGGCGTTGAGCCTGCGTTGCCACAGGCGTGTGGGCCAGGCGAGGAAGCGGTAGACGAACCAGGTCCCGAGCCACATGTTGCCAGCAGCGACGAGGGTCATCTGGAGCCCCCACTTGTGACAGAGCCCGGCGAACCCCACGAGGGCGACGGCCGATACGTACGTCGCCACGTATGCCAGGGCCTGGATCAGAACTCCGACCTTGCCCGGCAGCAGGACATCCCTGCCCCGGGACCAACGGGCGAGAGCGACAAGAGCCGTGCCGTACAGAAGCCAGACGAGAAAAATGGTCATGACTGCCGCCTCCTTTCGTGAAACAGCCTCCAGAGGGACCAGACACCGCCGAGAAGAAGTGAAGACAAGGCCACCGTTACCCAGAAATCCATATTCTCCATCTCCGACACCTCCCAAAAGATAAAAAAAGGCCGCCGACCCGGCGGGTCGGCGGCCTTGTGTCTTCATTCAGTGCTTTCAGGGAGTTACCTTGCGTTGTTCCATGGCCGACATGCCCCGGTCCGGATCGTGGCGGGTCTGTGATAATCGTAATAATAGAGATTCAGGTTGCCAGCGAAACCGTAACCAAAGGGCCTGAAAACCATGGGTGCCTCCTGATAAGATATTTTGGCGAATAATACCCTCATGAAAGCGGATTGTCAAGGCAAACCTTTGAAGTCATGGAGGAAACGGCACAGGGACTTTCCCGCAGGTTATCGATCCATGATGCCCATATGGTCTATACTGTGGCCGAGGAAGTTTCCCGGTTGCAGTCGATTGTCCCGAAAGGCTTCATAATTTCTTCGAAAATGGACGTGATCCGATGCACATCGCCGTTTTGCTCAAGCAGGTTCCTGATACCGATGAAGTCCGTATGGACGAAAAAATGGGAACCATGATCCGCGAGGGGGCGGGAACGATCATCAACCCTCTCGACCTGCACGCTCTCCAGGCGGCTCTGGATTTAAGGCAGCACGAGGGGGGGAGAATCTCCGTCATTTCCATGGGGCCGCCGCAGGCCGAAAAGGCGCTCCGCGAAGCTATCGCCCTGGGGGCTGATGACGTGGTGTTCCTGAGCGATCCACGCTTTGCAGCGGCCGATACCTGGGCGACCGCAACGACCCTTTCTGCGGCCATAAGGAAATTTGGGCCCTTTGACCTGATATTGGCCGGCGAGAAGGCCACAGACGGTGAAACCGGTCAAGTCGGGCCCGAGGTGGCTGCCATGCTTGACCTTCCCTTCAGCACGTACGTCAGCGCTCTTTCCTTTCACGAGAATGGCGGCGTGGTTGTCTCCCGGACCGTGGAAGACGGCATCGAAAGGCAGCGGTTACCCCTGCCCTGCCTCTTGACGGTGCTGAGAGATCTCAACGAGCCTGTTATGCCGACACTTCAGGGCAAGAAAAAAGGCCGCAGAATCCAGATCCGGATGAGAATCCTCGAAGATTTTGGCTTAAACCCGGAGGAAGTCGGCCTTGCCGGCTCACCGACAAGGGTGGTGCGGATCTTTCATCCCCAGGTGGAAAGAAAGCCGCTTTTCTACCGGGGAAAGGATCTTGACAAGGGCATCGCACGTTTTTTGGATGAACTGGAAAGACGCGGTGTTTTAACCGGGGGTGAAAGCCGTGTCAACGGACGGGACGCGTGACATCCTTGTTGTCGGCGAGGTCAGGGCCGGAAGGGTTCACAGTTCGACCCTCGAGCTGACGGCGAAGGCGAGAAGTCTGGCTGATGTGACCGGGGAAAAGGTTTTCACATTCCTGATGTATGGGGAACTTGACCTGTCCCCCGATGTGCTTGGGGGGTATGGAGCCGATGCGGTGCTCTGCGCGAAAGATGAGAGATTGGACGTTTTCAACCAGGAGATCCAGGCACGGGTTGTGGAAAAAATCATCCGGGACATAAATCCGGTGATCGTCCTTTCCCCTGCCACAACAGCCGGAAGGACCGTCATGCCCGCCGTGGCTGCCAGGCTCGGGACCGGACTGACGGCGGACTGCACGGGACTTGAAATCGATAACGAGACGGGGCAGCTTTTGCAGACGAGGCCGGCCATCGGCGGGAACATCATGGCCACTATCAGGACCCCTGAACACCGGCCCCAAATGGCGACGGTGCGCCCGAAAACCTTTCCGGTTCCCGAACCTTCTCAGGGAAGACGGGCAGAAATATTGTACCCTTCTTTGCCTGAAAAGGTCTTCAAAAGCAGGATTGAGCCTTTGGGTTTCGAAGAAACGGGAGAAGAGGACGTGAACATCCAGGATCGCGACGTCATCGTGTCAGGCGGGAAAGGTCTGAAGAAACCCGAGAATTTTGCCATGCTCCGTGAAGTTGCCTCGCTTCTGGATGGCGGAGTCGGAGCGAGCCGTGCAGCCGTCGACAACCGGTGGATCGGATATCCTCACCAGGTCGGGCTGAGCGGGAAGGTCGTATCGCCGAAAGTCTATATGGCCGTAGGTATTTCCGGCTCTGTCCAGCATCTTGCCGGTATGCAGACGGCGGATTTTATCGTCGCCGTCAACAAGGATCCCGAAGCCCCGATCTTCAGGGTGGCCGACCTCGGGCTCTGTGGAGACCTCTTCGACATCTTGCCCAGGCTTGTTGAAGCCCTGAAAGCCAGGAAAGGGGGCTACGGGGCATGACGGAATATGCACAGGTTGAAAAACGCAACATCAGCGACCTCGTGAAGATTCTGGGATCCCACAACGTCGCCGTCGATGAGGAAAAACGGCAGGCCTACTCGCGCGACGAGGTGGGGATCCAGTTCTGGGAAAGGCCCTACTGCGCCGATGTCGTTGTTTTTCCCCAAAGTACGGAACATGTCTCGGCTGTACTCGCCTATGCCAATGAGCGGAAAATACCGGTGACGCCCCGCGGGGCCGGAACGGGCCTCTCTGGGGGGGCCGTTCCGGCCTTCGGCGGAATTGTCATGGCTTTCGACAGGATGAACCGGATTCAGGAAGTGGATCTCGAAAACCTCACCATCACCGCGGAACCCGGGGTGGTGACGGCGGAAATCCAGGCTGCCGCCGCCAGGCACGGCCTGGAATATGCAGGCGATCCCTGTAGCGGAGATGCGTCCTTCATTGGAGGCAATGTCGCCGAAAACGCCGGTGGCAACAGGGTTATCAAGTACGGGACAACCGGCGCCAATGTCCTGGCCCTGGAGGTGGTCCTTCCCTCGGGCAAGATCTGTTGGTTCGGGGGCAAACGCCGGAAGGACGTGACCGGGTTGGACCTGGTCCACCTCCTGGTCGGTTCCGAGGGAACCCTGGGCGTGGTGACGAAAGTAGTGCTGAAACTTGTCCCCCGCCAGGAACACGTGGTAGACCTTCTTGTGCCTTTCCCGGGAGTCGGCGAGGCCATTTCGTTTGTCCCGAGGGTCATCAGGGAGACAGGACTGATCCCGTCCTCCCTGGAGTTCATGGATCGGACATCCCTGTCGCTTGTGTCAAGGTATCTCGGAAGTTCTCTCCCCTATGCCGATGCCGGCGCCCATCTGATAGTGCAGCTTGAAGGTGGTGATTCCGAGGTGCTGGCCGACCAGTATGAGCAGGTCGGCGACCTCTGTTTCGAAGGCGGCGCCCTGGAAGTTTTCGTGGCCGACAACCGGAACTTCCGCGACCAGCTCTGGAAGGCCAGGAAAAACATCGCCGAAGCCGTCATCGCCTTCTACACCAAATACGCCAAGGAGGACCTTGTCGTTCCCACCAGCGCTGTGCCGGAGCTGATGAAAGGCATCGGGCGGGTCTGCTCCTTTTACGACCTTGAGAGCGCGAATTTCGGGCATGTCGGGGATGGCAACATGCATGTGAACATCCTTGCCGGGGAAGACCGGGAGAACTGGCGCGAGGTAATCGAAGCGGCGCGGCTGGATCTCTACAACCTCGTGGCAGGGCTCGGGGGCACCCTTTCCGGTGAGCATGGAATCGGCCTGAAGCGGAAAAAATACATGAGCCTGTTTCTTGATGAAGCCCAAATGGAACTGATCAGGGGCATCAAGAGGGTGTTCGATCCCAAGATGATACTCAACCCAGGGAAAATTGTTGATTTTGCGGATGCAGCAGAAAATAACGGTTCAACAGTGCCTTGATCTGTGCTCTTCACTCACGGCCTGCCTGAAAGACTCTGAAAGGGCGAAATCCTCAACGAAAAGGCTCAGTGCGGCGGCCCCGAGGACAAGGGTTTCATGGGCTTTCGGGCGGGTCGTGGCCTCGGCGAATTCCCGGGAATGCCAGGGAAGCTTTTCACCTGTCACATCGAGCACGGGATGAACGACAGGACAGGCCCGACTGACGTTTCCGATATCCGCCGAACCATGAAGCATCGGGGGTCCGGCTTCAGAAAGCCCCAGTTTGCGGAATATTTTTTGCATGTGACTTTCTGCGGCCTTGTTCGGCAGGAATTCCGAGAGGTCAGCGCCAATGGTTTCCCACGAAAGGAACAGGCCGGAGTGCCTGCTTTCGTCGATGGCCATTTCATGAACCTTTTTCAGGAAGTCATCGAGAAACTTCCGGCGGGCGGAAAAGAAGGCGAATCTGTCTTTCGCCGGGCCGGGTGACGAGAAGGATCCAGCGCCGTTCTCGAAAGACGCCGGTGACACAGTGGCAGGACAGCTTTCATCATGGAAGGAAAGCAGCTTGAGCCGGAAACGGTCAAGGGCTTCCGACAGAAGGAGGCGCGTTTCATTGGCATCGGTCCGCGCCGGGGGCTCATGGAAAGTGATCTCCCTGACGGAATAGGCGACAGAGCGGAACGATACGGTGGTAAAACCTGGTGCGGGGTGGATCATCAATGCGATGTCGGTATCATCGAAAACGCCGCGATCCGTCATCACGGCCTTGGCATCGCCGGTTTCCTCGCAAGGGGTTCCGAGAACCCGAAGCTCTGCGTTTTCGAATTCCCTGCTCCGCATGATTGCGGCAGCCGCCAAAGACGTCATGGCTCCCGCCAGGTTATGGCCGCAGCCATGGCCGATCCCGGGCAGGGCGTCATATTCGGCAAACAATGTCACCACCGGGTTTCCCGTTCCCCAGGTTTTTCCGGCGGAAAAAGCCGTCTCGAAGCCGCAAATTCCAGTCCTTGTGTGGAAGCCGTGCCGGCGCAGGAAATCCGCATGGAGAGAGCATGCCCTGTATTCACGACCTGACGGCTCGGGGCGGGAAGCAAGCGAATCGCTTAGGTGGCACGCTTCAGGGGCGATTTCTTCGAGGCTGGCGGCGAGTTTTGCCGGAAGTCCCAGAAAGGGATGCGGCTTCACGTTTGCACCCCTTGTTGAAGATTTTCAGGGTAAAGGAAATCCACCCCGGGAGGTTTCCCGTGCCCGGGGTGGATCGTTTTCACCGGCAGGCTAGAGTTTTTCAGGCTCACAGAGGCTGTCCGCGTTTTTTGCAGCGCGACCGCATTTCCTGCAGACGAACTGCGCCCCTTGTACAAGGTCCTTGTAATGGTCAAGGTCCGCTTCGAGAAGTCCAAGGTTGTGAAGGTAGCAAAGATGGTTTTCGTGTCCTGCGTGAGGAAAGGTTATCTTCGGCATGAATGGATCCCTCCTTTAATCCGAATTTCCATCCAAAACTGTTCCAAATATATCATAAATTGGAATAGCGGGAAATTTCTGTGTTGTGTGCCAGATGTGGTCTTGCTTGCTGCACATGTGTGTCCGGCATGTTACTATAAAGGAGAAAAAGGAGGGATACGCCGGTTTCGAGTTTTTCAGGGAACACGGATTGGGAGGGATCAGAGTGAAAAAGGAAGAAAAAATCCTGGGCAACCTGAGCTGTACATCGGATCTTCGGTGTTTCGTTGAATATGATATGGAGGCCTTCAGGGACCTCATTGACGATTTTGAGAGCAATTGGGTGGAGAACCTCGTGCACGAAGCCGGTGACGACGAACCGGGCTGCGCCACCTGAGGAGTATAGTACCGGAGGTTCCGGGACGTCTCTGGCAATTGAATGAACGAAGAAGGCGCCGACCCCCGGGGATCGGCGCCTTCTTCGTCCCGTTACCAGCCGTCACAGCGAAAAAACGCCCAAGGCGAGGATGACGAGTCCCAGGCACCATGATGCCACGGCCGAGACCATGGGAAAAATCTTTTCGTTTTCAATGAAAGGCAGGAGTTTTTTCCTGGTTTCGGCGTACCGGAAAAGGAGAAAGTACATTTTCGGGACCGCAAGGGAAACGAAAAAGGTCAAAAGCCACGAAAAGGGGACCTTTGTCGTGAGTTCCATATACCATGTGATGACGACGAGAAAGGCCGAGACAGCGGCGGCGCCCCAGATCCAGAGAGGCTGAAGCGGGGGGTAAAGCACCTCGAGGACAAATTGTCTCCATTTCTTTCCGGGGACGATCATGAACGGGGCGGCCGTGACCAGGAGAACGCCGAGAACGAACGCCAGGAACCTGAAATAGTACATCTTGAATCCCACCTTTTCGTGATACGTCGCAGGGTTTTCAAAAGCCTTGTATGAAATCCTTATTCCCTTGGAGTGAGGGTCCCCGGAGGGAAAATTTGTTCACAGCTTTCTTCCCGCAGGTTGACCCGGTACCAGAATCCTTCTTCAGGACCTGTGGCAAACCCGTCCTTGTTCAACCGTTTGACCCTGTAGCTCACGATGAAGGTGTCTTCTTCTCCCGCCGGTTCTATGCCCCATCCAAGAAGTTTGAATTTCCCCTCCCGGTTGACGGCCGAGACAAAGCTGTTCCGGCGTTCTTCCGGCAGGTGCCGGGCCTTGACCAGTTCTATCGCGTCAATCTTGGCGTCGACTTTGGTCATGAAAAAAGAGAAGACGGCCAGACATGCCACGAATACGACGACGACCAAAAGGGCAATTTTCAGCCTCAGCAGCTTGCGTTTTGAAAGGATCATTTTTTGCGGTTCACCTCCCGTCGTCGGAACAATTATGGCACAGAATGAACAGGTTTTCGAAACGATCCTTTCCTGGTAAAAGAGTCCGAAGATCTTACGGGATGACTTTTGATATACTTTCATCACATGAAACGGAGGTATGCACGTGAGCCGATTTCCCCGTTTTGCTTTTTTTTGGGGGGTCGCCCTGACCCTGGGGCTTTCAGCTTTTCCCTCCCCGCCGGCTTTTGCCCTTGGCGGAAAGTCGCTTGGACCTTTTTTCGCTACAGAGGTATTGCCTGCAGTGCGAGATGTCAGGGAGGCCTTCGAGGACATCTATGGAAAGAACCCTGCAGCCTGGCCGAAGGAACTTCGCAGGATTCATCATATCGAAGTCTCCTGGTCCCAGCGCGCCCTGGGCAGCGATAATTTCCGGGAAGCCTTCACCGAACAAGAAAGGCAAAGAATACGGCTTCAGATAAAAGCGCCGCTGGACTATTGGGCCAGGGCCATTTGGTCGGGTTCCTTTTCGGGCGAATGGGAGAAGTCCGACCATCTTGCTGCCCGCAACGTCCCGAAAGTAATGCTGGACCGCTTCCTCAAAGAGATTTTCCCCCTGATGTGGCGTGATCTCCGCAGCACGATCCATCGGAAGCAATACTTGCTTGAAAAAGATGACGCCCATTTTGCCCCGGATATTCCGTCCGTTCCTGAAACATTGGAGAAACGGAAAGAGGATGTGCTGACCTATAATGACCTCCTGGTGGAAGCGGTGGAAAAGTACGCCGAAGCGAAGGACCTGTCGATGCTGGGTCTTCTGCTGGGGCGGGCCGATACCATATGGCCCGGTGACCCTGATTTCAGACTGCAGTTGATACGGCAAAAAAGGCGGATCGAAAGCAGGATCGCCGAAGTCTTTCGTGTGGAACGGGAAGCATTGCTTGGGGTTGTCTGCAGGAACCTTGATCCTTTTTACCGGTATTGGATTGAAGAGGACGGCTCCGAGCGACATGTGCGCCTGGAATCTTCCGGTTGCTCGTTTTTCGATGGATCCGGAGGACTTTTCGGTCTGGGTGTGAATATCTGCGTCAAACAAGGGAACCCCTGGACGGCAAACGGCAATGATGCGCCTCATGTTAAAACGGCGCAAGCCCTCCAGGGACTCTGGCGGGATTTCCCTTTCAATGGTCTCGTTACTGAAGAAAAGGCCGAACCCTTGACCCGGTCGGAGAAGTGTCTGCTGGTGAGGGTTGAAGGGCGGGAGAATGGAATGACGCTGGTGTTTTTTCCGGGATGGGTCCCGGAGGCGGGTTACAGGCTCGAAATCAAACCCGCCGGGCCTCCGGATATTCCAGCGGAAGTCTTTTGGGAGCTTGCCCGGCGAGTCGAGAAAGCTTTTGTTTCAGCTGTCCTGGAACGTTTTGGAGGTTCTCCCGTCGCCGGGGGGACATCCCCGGATGAAGGGTTTCCGGAAAAGACTGACCGGAACCTGCTCATGGAGGTTTCGGGGTACGGCAATGGTGAAAGCGGGTCCACGGAACGGATGTCGTTCAGGATAGACGCAAGGCTGATGGAAAGCGGATCTCCCGTCGGTGGTGTGGAACTGGCCGTTGAAAGGCCGGGCGTTGGATCCTTGTACTCGCCGCACGCCACAGGAGGAGACGAAGACACACTCTATCTCAAGACCGATCCCCTGGGGCGGGCGGTCATTGTTTACCGTTCTGCCGAAATCGACGAAATACGGTCCTTCCCGGGGGACATGATCCAGCTGGCTGTCAGGGATGACGTTTCAGGGGTCCGGGAGGTGATCGGATTCCGGATTCGGGAGCGTGAATATATCGAAATGAAGGCCGAACACGACCTTCTCCCCGGGGATGATTCCTTTCCGAACCGGATCCGTTTCCGCTTTTTTGGCGAGGATATTGCGCCGGGATCTGCCTGCGAGGTTATCCTTCGCTCCAAAAGCGGCCTGGGCCTTTTCCGGATTGGCCCCGGCGATTGGGAAAAGGCCCCCGTGAGGCTGGAAGCCGAGCCCGAAAAATGGCAGAGCGTTCTTTACAAATGGAACGGGGATTCTTCCTTGAAAATGCCGTTTGATGAAACGGTGATCGTGGAGGTCCCGACGCTCAATCTTTACGATACGGTGGATTTCAGGGTGGGCGTCATGCCGGTGGTCTCGGAGGTGGATATGGGCGGCAAGCCCGCCGGTTATCCGGGAAGTTATGTTCCGCTGAAGCTGACCGTGGCGGACCGGCTCAATCCTGAACTGGACATGGAACGTTTTCTGGAGTCTTTCGGCCTTTCCCCGGTGGTTGAAATCGAGCCGATGGACTTCACACCCTGTCCTTTGGAGGAAGAAGACGCCCGGCTTCTCGAGAAGATGATGCGGGCTCTTCCGGGTGTGACCTTGCCGAAAGAAACCATGACGTTCCAGCCGGAGGAATGGCTGCTTGCACGAAGGAAAAATACGGGGTGGGTCCTTGCGGGGAGTGCTTCTGATTTCAGGCCTGCAAGCTCCCGGAACACGATGGAACTTCCCGGATTTATCCCGTGGCTTTGGGGCGATTACACCTTCCGAATTCGTCTGACCTTTGAAAAAGATGACGGCCTGGTGGGAAAGTCTTTCGGCCAGACGGAAACTCATGTGTTCGAGATTCGACCCCGGCATGGCGAAACGAGCCTTCAAACGAGCGGAGTGCTTCCTTTGATCCTGCTTCATTCTGCCATGTTCCGGGACGAACGGGCGCGCCTGGCGGCGGCGAAGGCGGAAAGGTTGCTGTGCGACGATAAACCCTCAGAAGCGGCGGCCGTTCTGGGAGACGCTTTTTCAAAACGCTTGTCCGGGGATCTGCGGGATCTTTGCTGCCCCGGTGCAGGGGAAACGGCGAAACCGGCAGCTAAGGGGGGGAACACAACGCGACAAGATCGCGATCTGAACCTTTCTGAGCCGGGAGACGGCGACGCCGCTTTATCCTTCCTCTGCCACCTGGGAGGAGCCTTCATGGACCGTCTCATTGGATTGTCATCGGGTCACGAAAAAGCAGAAGACCTTTTCCGGGGGCTGTCGGAAGAAGGACAAAGGATCCAGGAGATCCTCCAGGGGTTTCTTGCAGGTTACGGGGATTACGGGCTTGCGGCGGTGTCGAAAAAAGGGCTTGACGGTTTGGAGGTTTTCGACGAACAGGGAAGGCGTCTTTCCGAGTGCCCACAGACGGTCTTTCCGGGCGGGAGCCCTTCAGGCAGGCTTTATAATGGTGAAAATTCAATCGCCATTGTATTCAGGCTGGGAGAAACGCTGGTACTTGACATTTCGGGCAGCGAAGACCCGCTGGAGGCCGTGAAAATCCTTCCGAACGGCGTCAACAGGATTTTTTGCTGTGACGGAAAAAAGGAAGAGAGAATCACCCTGTTCGGGGACGTCGTCAATCCGACACGCCGCGGCGCGCTTCACGAAATCCGGTGACCGCCGCAAAGAAAAAGGGGAGCGTGAGAATGCTCCCCTTCTTGGTTCTCCTTCTTGATTCACCGCGGAAGCAAAAAACCGCTTCCCATTTCATCGTTCCTTTGCTGCAGGAGGTAATTGAAGCCGGTGATGCTGGCTCTCCCCCTGATGAAAGGAAGGATTGTCCTGTATCCGCCGATGACGGGGCCTTCCTTGTAGGACCCTTTGAAAATGCTTCCCGTTACGCTTTCATGTTCAAAAATTTCTCCGGGGGTGAGTTTCCCCTTTGATGCAAGGATGGCCATCTTTGCGCAGGTCCCGGTTCCGCAGGGGGACCTGTCTACATTGCTCTCACCGAAAAGGACGCAGTTTTTCGTCGGTTTCCCTTTGCGTTCAAGGCTGAATTCGGTCAGCCCCACCGAGTTGATGTGCTTTTCCGTCGGGTGCTCCACCGTGACGGTCCTGTTCACTTCCCGGAGTATCTCGAGGCCCGTCCTCAACAGTTCCGGAACCTCCCGGCGCTCGAGGGTGAAGTCGAGGTCTTCGGCATGTACGATGGCGAAGAAATTGCCCCCGTAGGCGATGTCAAGGCGGATCTTTTTTCCCCCGCGGGAGGGGAGAGTGACCTCGACGTCAGTGGCGTAGACGAAAGCGGGAACATTCGCGAGGATGACATCCCCGACGACGCCGTCCTTTACTTCCACATCGAGGGAAACCTGCCCCGCAGGAGTGTCCAGGACAACCGTCGTGAGGGGTTCCTTTTTCGGGACCATTCCCAGTTCGACGAGTGCGTTGGCTGTGCCGATGGACCCGTGGCCGCACATGGAAACACCCTCGCCTGAATCCATGAAGAGCACGCCGTAATGGGAATCTTCCCTCACCGGTGGTGTCAAAAAGGCGCCGAACATGTCAGAATGCCCCCGGGGCTCATGCATGACGAAATCCCTGAAATCCCCAAGGTTGTCCCTCAGGTAGGCCCATTTTTCGCCCATGGTCTTTCCGGGAAGCCATGGTCCGCCTCCAACGATGATCCTCGTGGGTTCACCACCGGTGTGAGTGTCGACAACAGCTGTCGCCCGTGTAATTTCCATTTGTGGGCCTCCTTTGACGGGTGAACTTCATGTGCTACCAAAAACAACATAAAAAACGCCGGAAAATCGTAGCGTTTGGCAAATTCTCCGACGATCGACACAATCTTTCATATTCATTATAGAGAGTGTCCACACACGGCGCAATTCGGAAAATTTTTTCAAAGCCTTGATCCAGGAGGATATTCCAGGCGGCTTCATTCCCAAAAAAGGCACAAGGAAACCGAAGTGACGCAGATACCGGCTTTTACCTCATGGCTGGCCTTTTGTTACGGCAGATCGCGGCGCGGTATCCCGAGGGCGGAAGGGCAGAGTGCGAGCCCTCCCCTGGATGTGCAGCGAAGTTCCGGCGGCAGCATCCTGCCAACGCTGTCTACCGCATCGATGGTTTCGTCCAGGGGGATCAGGTTGCTGTACCCTCCCAGGACGAGGTCCGCGGCCAAAAACGCCTGGGAAGCCAGGGCCGCGTTCCTGCTGTGGCAGGGGATTTCCACGATGCCCTGCACGAGGTCGCACACGGATCCCATGACGTTCTGGAAGACCATTGCCGCGGCATCACAAGCCTGGCGTGCGGTACCGCCGGCAGCTTCCACTACTGCAGCGGCTCCCATGGCGCCGGCCGCGCCGATTTCCACCTGGCAGCCGGCGACCTCGGCGGCAAAGGTGCTCCGTCGATCCAGGGCCAGACCTATCGCTCCGGCGGCCCAGAGAGCGGACAGGGTTTTTTCGCGGCTGAGGCCGAAATCTTCCAGAAGAGTCGAGACGACAGCCGGGATAACGCCTGCGGATCCGCCCGTGGGAGCGGAACAGACGACCCCTCCGGCGCCGTTTACGTGCATGGCGGCCATGGCCCTGACGGCTGCCCGGGCATGGGGCCCACCGAGGTACATCTTGTTTTTCGATTCCGCATCGAAAAGGTCTGCGGCCACAGGGGTCAGAAGTTTCATCTTCAAATAGCGCTCCCTGAGACCGCGGTTGACAGCTTCCAGCATGACCGAGAGCCGGAAATCCATCTCATGCTGCAGCTTTTCCCGGGGAAGATCGAGAATAGCCGCTTCGTAGGCCAGAGCAGAGGCTCCAAGGGACAATCCCGACTCTTCGGCCTGGGCAAGCATTTCCTCGCTGTCTTGAAAGATTTCTTTTCCGCGTAAAGGAAGCATTACAGGGGCGGCAACGCTCAAGGAGACTGCATGGGGCATCCTTCGGGCTTCATCAAGGAATGCCTCGGAAGGGGGGAAAAAGGACGATCCCCAGCAGGCCTTTCTTTGCCCCCTTTCCAAAGTCCGGGCATTGGTGGTCCAGTTTCGCAGGAAAGACATGATTTCCCCGGTGCCCTCCGCTTCCGTTTCGATGATCAGCTCATACCGGTCGCCAGTCATCAGCACAGGGAATCCGTTCATCGAAGCGATTTCGATGGACCCTCCCCCGACGGAGCGGGCATGCAGGGTGAGGGTTTTGCCGTGATTTCCCGTGAGTTCCAAAAGGGTACTGTTGGGATGGTCGGCTTCGGAAAAATCCCGGAAGCCGAAGGAGAGGTCGAGTCCCTGTTGTGAAGCCGTTTCGAAAATTTCGGGGAATTCGGGGTCCGTCAGTTCCATTCCAAGAAGGCCGGTGACGAAGGCGAGGTCGCTCCCCTGGTCGTGGTAGCAGACGGCGAGGGAACTGTCCGGGTGAAAGAAAAAAGCCGCTGACACGGGAACTTCACCGAGAAGGTCCCGGGCGATTCTGCCGATCCGCCAGGGGCCTGCCGTGTGGGAGCTCGAAGGGCCGCGCATGATCGGCCCGATGACGTGATTAAGAATGCTTACTTTTTTCATGAAAAAACCTCCCGAAAAGATATTCTCACCCCTTGTCCGATAAGTCCGGATACAAGCCGTGGATCTGTTATGATTGATGGTCCGACAAGAGATGCAAGTTTTTTCAGCTGCTTTCCGTGTGCTGGACGGCGACGGTTCCAGCCCTTCCAGGAATGGCCTTATTTCTTATCTCGCATGCGGGGATTCTTGATTTGTCAAGTTGCTTCGCCTCCTTTTCGAGTGTGACAAAAGCATACCCTCTATTCAGGCATTCTCTCAGGAAAGCTTCAAAGACCCGGAGTTTCCCCCTTCCTTCCATCTCGGCATGGACGGTATGAACGTTGAACCCCTGCTGGACTCGTTCTAGGAAATAAGCGTTGATTTCTGCGTCCGTGATACCACGTCTTCCGTAAACCTCGTCCATCGTGGGAAGGGTGGTCGGTATCTGCGGGGTGCGGAACGGGCGCCCGTTCATCACGGGCATGTAGGGACATTCACCGCGGGTATCACTGCAGTATTGAAAACCATATTCGTCCTGCATGGCCAGACTCGTTGGTGCAACCTTCCATCCCGGTGCCGCGCAGGAAGAAGGGAACCGCCCCGCAAGGCGTGTGAACATCTTGACGGCTTTCGCGAAGTCTTCCCGCATTTGGGCCTCGCCCATGACATCAAGTTTGTCTTGCCATTTGACGTGATCCCAGGCGTGGATTCCGCATTCATGTCCCTCAGAGATGGCCCGGCGGAAGATCCCCTCTTCGCGTGGAACGATGAGGGGAGCGGGAAGGATGGTTCCGTAGAGCAACGTCTTGATCCCGTAGGTTGCCGGGGCGTTTGTTCTGGCCATCTTCTGCAGGAATCCCTTGCGAAAAATTCTCCTGATGGCCTTGCCCGAGTTGTCGGGCCCGAAGGTGAAGAAAAAACTGGCTTCTATCCCCAGCCGGCGGAAAAGGTTCAGGAGATTCGGCACCCCTTCCAGGTACCCCTGAAGCGTGTCAACATCGACCTTGATGGCGATTCTCGATGTCAGCACCTTGACACTCCGCCTTCAACCGGAGAACCGATGATCATGGACATTGACGGAGTTCTGACGCATTGTGGTTTCCCCGGAGGGTTGCCTCCACGGTCATGCGCACCGCATCTTCGAGCGATGTTTCAGGGGTCCAGCCCAGAAGGCGCTTGGCCTTCTCCACGGAAGGGACCCGGTCCTTCACGTCTTCATAGCCTTCCCCATAATATTCCAAGGGGTCGATTTCCAGGAATTCCACTTTATTCGCCAGCCCTGCGTACCGGGGGATGGTCTTCAGCGTCTTGATGACGAGGATGGCCAGTTCCTTTATGGATGCGTTGTTTGCTGGGTTTCCGATGTTAAAGATCTCGCCGTCGGCAGCCGAATGTTCATTGCGTAAGATTGCTTCCAGTGCCTTGATGCCGTCGCCTACCCAGGTGAAACTCCGGCGTTGTCGCCCGCCTCCGACCAGGGAGATCGGGCGTCCTGAAATAATGTCATACAGTATTTGGGTTATCGATCGGGCCTTCCTCTCGGCGGCATCCCTGAATGTGTCCAGTCGAGGGCCTATCCAGTTGAAAGGCCTGAAGAGGGTGTACCTGAGGCTCTCTTCCTGGCCGTAGGCGGCGATAACCCGGTCCATCATCTGTTTGCTGCAGCTGTAGATCCACCGCGACTTGCACACGGGCCCAAGGATGAGGGGGCTTTCGTCTTCCTTGAGCTCCACTTCGGTGGCGGCCCCATAAACCTCGCTGGTGGAAGGGAAGATCACCCGTTTGCCATGTTTGGCACACATCCTCACGATCTTGAGGTTGGCTTCAAAGTCGAGTCTGAAGGTCATGACCGGGTGGGTGATGTAATAGGCGGGCTTTGCAATTCCCACGAGGGGGAGGATCACGTCGTTTCCCTTGATTGCGCCTTCGATCCAGGAATCTTCGGTGTAAAAGTCCCCTTTCATAAATTCGAACCTTCCGTGTCCAAGGAGAGGTTCGAGATTGAAGTCGCAAATATCGAAGCCCGCGATCTTCCAGTTCGTTTTTTCAAGCAGGTGCTCGCACAGGTGCGAGCCGATAAAACCGTTTGCCCCCAGTACAAGTATGTTCAAGATGAAAACCGTCCTTCCGTTGCCGTTTTTGAGGCGGTCTCTTTGCCGGTATCGAAGGTGTCGCCACAGGTTATTGGCCTTTCAGGTTCAATTTCTTCGATTTGCAGGAATCCCCTTCCAGTTGCCACGACAAGGGGATCCACCGCAATCACCTTCCCGGCAGGGTCTTTTGAGGTCTTGTCAAGCGGTACGGCTTTCCACACGAAGAATTTCTCCCCGTTGAGATAGGTGAAAGCCCCGGGATACGGCCTTGTGACGGCCCGCACAAGATTGGCAATGTCCTTTGCTGCAAAATTCCAGTCGATCATTCCATCTTCCGGTTTCCTGCCGCTGAAGTATGTCGCCTTTGAATGATCCTGCGGGATCCGTGGTGTCCGTCCCGATTCCAGAAGCGGCAGATTTTCGAGAAGGATCTTTTCTGCTGCTTCAGCAACCCGAAGCATGACATCCCGGGCCGTGTCCCTTTCGCCTATGGAGACTCGTTTTTGCGCGACCAGATCGCCTTCATCCGGTCGGGACGTCATCCAATGCAGGGTCGCGCCTGTTTCTGTCTCGCCGTTAATGATGGCCCAGTTGACGCATGCCCTCCCTCGGTATTTCGGGAGCAAGGAGCCGTGCATGTTGAAGGCCCCAAGCCGCGACAGGCCGATAACCTCTTCGGGGAGTATATGCCGGTAGTAAAAGGAGAAAACCAGTTCCGGGGCAAGGCTTCTTACCAAATCCAGGGTTTTCGTGCCCTTGACGCCTTCAGGGGTGAAAACGGGCAGGCCATTTGTAAGGGCAAGTTCCTTTACAGAAGAAAACCACGTGTTCTCCCCGGGATCATCCTCATAGGTAAAAACAGCTCGAATGTCGGTCCCCGATTCCACGAGGGCCCTCAGGCACCGCCACCCCACCTCGCTGTATGCGAAGACCAGTGTCCGGGGCCGCCTATTCATCGCCGTACACCTTCCGGATTACATATCTCGGGCGTTTGCGGACCTCCTGGTAGATTCGCCCGATGTACTCCCCTGTTATGCCGACGCAGAACATGGTTACGCCAAGGAGAAAAAAGTTGATCGTCATGAGGGTGAAAAGGCCTTCGGCTTCAGGCCCGATGAAAAGGCGCCTCATGAGCATGTAGATTGAAAAGAGCAGGCTCAACCCCGCAATGGCCACACCCAGCATGGTGACAGCCTGGAGAGGCATCAGCGAAAAACCCGCCATCAAATCAAAGTTGAGCCGGATCAGGCGGAAGATACTGTATTTGGAAGTCCCCTTTTCACGCTCTGAGTGGGCGACCTCGATCTCTGTCGGGTTCATCGCGAACTTTTGCGCCAGTGCCGGGATGAATGTGGTTGATTCCGGGCAGCTGTTGACCAGGTTCACGACCCTTCGGTTGTAAGCTCGAAGCATGCACCCGTAATCATGGAGCCTGAGGCCTGTGATGCGGTTGGTGACGGCGTTTGCCAGCCTGGAAACGGCCTTTCGGAAAAAGGGGTCACGCCTGGTCTTCCTGATGGTTCCAACCACATCATGGCCTTCCTCGACGGCTTGTATCAATCGTGGAATCTCTTCAGGCGGGTTTTGAAGATCGGCGTCCATGGTGATGACCGTTTCGCCCCGGGAAAGTGAGAAGCCGGCGATTATGGCCATGTGCTGCCCGAAGTTCCCGTTGAAGTCCACGACCCGTACCTTGTCGGGGTATTTGTCGAGGCAGGAGAGCAAAAGGCCGAGAGACCTGTCCCTGCTGCCGTCGTTAATGAAAAGGACCTCCCAGGCCTTTCCCGAATTTTCCATAACCGAAAACAGCCTCTCAAAAAGGTTGGGAAGGGATTCCTCCTCGTTATAGACGGGAATGACGACAGAAATGTCCAGTGGGGTCATTTCCCGGAGAGGTTTCATGATTTGGTCACCTTCCATATGGCATCGATGACATCAGCCACGTCTTCGTCGCTCATGGCGGGGAAAAGGGGTATCGAAACGATCCGATCCCCCACAAATTCGGCTTCAGGGAAGTCGCCTCGTTTCCAGTGGTATGTTTCCCGGAAATAACGGAACAGGTGAATCGGTTGATAGTGCAGTGCGGTGCCGACATTCAACCGGTGCATCCGTGACATGAAGTCGTCCCGGGTAAAACCGAGGCTCTCGATGTCCACCAGTGGGGTGAAAATATGCCAGGAGTGGGTGTCCCCCGGTTCCGTTTCGGGGGGGAGGATGATCCCGCGGCAGTCTGCAAGCTCTCTCCTGTATGTGGCTACGATCTCTTCCCGCCGCGCGTTGAAGCCTTCGAGGCGTGACAGTTGTTCGTTCCCGATGGCCGCCTGGATGTCGAGCATGTTGTATTTCAGGCCCGGGAAAAAAATGTCGTAATGGGGCGTTCCTGTGACAGCGTAACGGTTCCAGGCCCCCTTGCTCATGCCGTGCTGGCGGAGCATCGCCACTTTTTCCGCAGCTTCCTCGTCTGAAGTGCACACCATCCCGCCCTCTCCGGTGGTGATGTTTTTCGTGGGATGGAAGCTGAAGACGGTGGCGTGCCCTTCTCCACGGGGCGCCCCGACGGCTTTCCCTCGGGATCGGGAGCCGATAGCATGGGCCGCATCCTCGATAACGATGAGACCGTGCCGTGCGGCGATTGATTCGATGGTCTCCATGTCGCATGGTCTCCCCGCAAAATGGACGGGGATGACCGCTTTGGTCCTTGGTGTTACGGCCTTTTCGAGTTTCAATGGGTCAATGTTGAAAGTCTGGCGGTCGATATCGGCAAGAACGGGTGTTGCCCCCGTCATGATGATGGTGTTGACCGTGGCGGCGAAAGTCATGGGTGTGGTGACCACCTCGTCACCGGGTCCTATGTCGAAGGCGATGAGAGTCAGATGGAGCCCCGCCGTCCCCGAGTTGACGGCCAGCGCATAAGGAGAACCCACGAAGGCGCCGAAAGCCTCTTCGAATCGCTGTGTCTTGGGGCCTGTGGTCAGCCATCCGGATCTGATGGAATCGGCCACGTCGGCAATGGCGTCTTCGCCTATTTGCGGACGGGCAAAGGGCAGGAACTCTTTTCTCATTCCTCGGCCTCGCTTTCACGGTTTGTTACGACCAGCCGTTTCGGTGTCTCCGCCAATACCGTCAAAGGCAATCCGTTTTTCTTTTGGAAATCATCGACATGGTCCTTGCGGAGAATGAGAAGCACCCTTTCTGGTGACCGCCAGTACCTCTGGAAAAAACTTTCAAGGTTGAGAAACCAGTCGGTATTGTCCTCCCGGAGGGCGCCGAAGGCAAGTTCTCCCATGTATTCCACGAGGACGATCCTTCTTTCGAGGTAGAAGGGGAGCCCCTGCTCGTATCCCCTGAACTGTGCCACCACATCATCGGGCTGGATGTGGGGCTCAAGAGCCTTTGCAAGGCCCCGGGAGGAAAGCAGTCTGTCGTAGAGGCGAAAACCATGCTTGAAGCCCCCTGCAAAAAGCAGTGCAAAAATGCAAAAGGCGGCAATAACCTTCCCTGGTTGGCCCTTGGCGTAAAAATACCATGATGTGCCGATGAGGGCCAGGAGAATTGCCGAAATAGGAGCGGCATAGGGGAGGAGAATGAGCCCGTACTTGTTGTCGACGAAGGGATAGGCGGCCAGGGCGACGGCGAAAGGAAGCATGATCGCCGTCCCTGCGGCGAGGGCCCTCTTTAGGGCTTTTGCTTTTTCTGGTTGTGTCAAGTCGTCGAGCAACATTCCCGAGAGGATGGCAAGGGGGGGAAGGGCCGGGACGATGTAGGGGACGAGTTTGGAAGCGGACAGGGAAAAGAAGACGAATATCACAGTGAACCACAAAAGCAGGAAGAGCACGCTTCCGCTCTTTTCGCAGCGTTTTTCTTTTGAAAGGGCCCTGCGGAAGGCTCCCGGCAAAAACCCCGTCCAGGGCAGGAATCCGGCAATCAGTACGGGAATGAACCACCACCAGGGTTCGAAACGCTTGTGTACCGTGGTCGTGTACCGGAGGAAGTGTTCCTGGATAAAGAAAAAGTGGAAGAAATCCGGGTTACGGAGACTCACGAGCAGGAACCAGGGAATGGAAAGAAGGAAAAATAGGGCGATCCCAGGAAGGTATAATGACTCGGGTATTGTTCTCCACCGTTTTGTGAAAACGACCCACCAGAAGATGATGCCCGCGGGGAGGACGACCCCGATAAGGCCCTTGGTAAGCGTGGCCAGGGCCATCCCGGTGTAAAAAAGCAGGAAGTACTTTTTGTTCTTTTGGAGACCGAACCAGAATCCGGCCATTGAAAGGGTCATGAAGAAAGAAAGGGGCATGTCTGTGATGTTTATTTGCCCAATAACGAAATAAAGCAGGCTCGTCCCCAGGACCCAGCCGGATAGCAGGCCGGCGCGCGGGCCTTTCATGTCAGCGGCCATCCAGTATGTCAGGGCTGTTCCGGCCAGTGCCAGCAACGCGGGCCAAAGCCGGGCGGCGAACTCATTCTGTCCCAGCAGGGCGAATGAGGAAGCGGTGAGCCAGTAGTGCAGGACGGGTTTTTCGAAATAGGGCACGTAGTTGAGGCGGGGCGTTATGAAATCGCCGCTTTCAAGCATTTCCCGGGGAATTTCCGAATAACGCCCCTCGTCGGGTTCGAGCAGGCCGTGACTGCCCAGGGCAAAAAGGTAGAGAGCCGCCAGAACGGCAAGGAGAATTGCGAGGTGTCTTTTGTTCTTTGATAACAAGTCGTACCTCCGGCCGGAGCGGGAATGCCATGGCCTGTGACCATGGAGTGAAAGCTTGGATTATTATAGCGATAATGAATCATGATTTCTACTGAATCGGAGGCCAAACCAATGGACAGACTCGGAATGGTACTGGTCGCTTTGTCTGCGGTGTTCAACGCTTCAGCCAGCAGTATGATGAAAATCGGGTTCGGTCACCAGCAGGATCTTCTGGATGAGGGTTTTTTACAGGCTGCATGGCGAATTGTCTCAAATCCATGGGCTGCCATCGGAGTAATATGTTTCGGTGTCTCCTTCATGTTCATGAGCGCCGCCCTTTCCAGGGTGGACCTTTCCGTGGCCTACCCCGTAATGTCCGGCCTGGTCTTCCTCCTGGTCCTGGGCGTTTCTGCCTTTTTCTTCTCTGAAACCATTACTTTCATGAGACTTATGGGAGTCCTGCTTATCCTCTCTGGGGTTTTCGCAATAAGCCGCTAGAGCAAGACCTCCTGCACAAAAATGCCGGCAAGTGCCAAAAACGGGGAAATCCTTGTTTTACTGGTCATGCCAAGGCCCTTCGGGTCTTTCAAAGGTCTGCAAAAACAATGAAAAAGTACTGTCGCCAAGGAAAAAGAACATAGGATGTTCCCCCTCGATCCAAGGAACATCTTTTGGCAGGTTCCAGAAATAATATTCTTAAACCGAAAAAATCAAGGCTCTTCCTGTGTTGACAGTTCGAATTTTATTGCATAGGATCGAAGATGTCTAATATGTGAAATGTAATATATTAGACTCCGCAATTCATGAGATCTTTTGGACCCGCTTGAACGCGTCTGCGCCTTGAGCTTTTTCAGGTTTCTACCCGTTTCACGTCATGCAACTATCTGGCGCCCGGGGAGGTGACATTTTTCACCAGCTGGTTTCGTGCATGAAAGACGCGAGAGAAAATTCCTTTCTAACGATTTCTGTCTAACGATTGAGGGAAAAGGAGTTGGTGTTTATGAAGCGTAACTGGAAGTTCCTGTCGACGATTTTGATGTTGGCCCTGTCCCTGGTTGTCTTTTCCGCAGCCTCAGTGTTTGCAGCCCCCGAAATAACCCTGAAAATGGCCGGTCAGTCTCCAGCGGATCACCCGGCAACACTTCTCATGCAGGAAGTCGCCGATGAAATAGCGCAGAAGACCGACGGACGTATCGAGGTCAGAGTTTACCCGGCGAGCCAGCTTGGAGATTATGAGCTTGTCTACGAAGAGATGATCCGGGGAACCATCGCCATGGCCTGTACCTCGGTGCCGAGTCAGTTTGACCCGAGGCTCGAACTTGTCTACATCAATGGCTACGTTCAAGGCTATGACGATGTCCGAAGGCTTTTCACCAAAGACGGATGGATCTTCAAGAAGATGGATGAGCTGAACCGGAACCTCGGCGTCAAACTTCTCGGTTTCTACATCGAGGGTATGATCGGAACCGGTGCCACGAAGCCCGCGAAAGAACCCCTTGACCCGACCGTCGACAAGGGGCTTTTGATCAGGGTTCCAAACATGGATGTCTACAAGCTGGCGGCGGAGGCCATGGGCTACAGGACAGTCACGATCCCCTATTCTGACGTCTACCAGTCACTCCAGACCGGTGTCGTCGACGGAGTCAACGGATTCCCGGTTGCGGCGGCGGCGACGATGCTTGGCGACGTGCTGGAGCACTGGTACATGACGAACTACTCCGTCGAAGTGCTCAACTTCATGATCAGTGAGAAAGTATGGCAGCAGCTCTCCCCCGAGGATCAGAAGATCCTGCAGGATGTCGTTGATGCGGCCACGATCAAGAGTATCGAGCGGGCTGCAGAAAATGATGAAAGGTACATGCAGATGATGCGCGACAAAGGTGTCGAAGTCCACACCTACGAGCCGGAGGAACTCCAGGCTCTTGCAGAAGCGTGCAGAAGCACATGGGCACAGCTTGAGGACAAGATGACCAAGGAACTCATCGACGAGTTCCGCGAGCAAGTCGTACAGCAGTAGAAACCGCAATAAACATGGCGGGGGAGTGTCCCGTAAAAACGGGACGTTGCCCCGCCGTTTACAACAGGAGGGATGGATGTGCCGGAAGCCCCGATCGTTGAACAGGAAGCAGTCTACCGAAAACCGAAAAACCTTTTTGACAAGACTGTCGTCTTCTCTTTTTCTTTCATCACCTTTTCCATGTCCCTGGTTTTGACCACCCTGATCGTTATTGCAACTATATTGCGGTACGTTCTTGAGGTGGACCTTTACGGCTATGAAGAGTGGGTGAAGCTTTTCGCTTTCTGGTTGTATTTCTCTGGCGCGGCCCTCGGAGCCTTCAACGGGACCCACGTCTCGGCGGACCTGGTCCAGTCCTATGTCCCGGACGGAGCGCTGAAAAGATTTCTTGTTTTTTTGAAAAACCTGGTGACCGTTGCCGTCTCGGGACTTTTTGTCTGGTATGGATACGAGTTTTTCTGGTTCGGGTTCCGCGGCCCTCTTGGAACCGGGGTGGCCCTGCCGATGACCACGGCCTGGCGGATCCCTTTCTGGATCTCTTACCTCGCGGTCTTTATCGGCCTTATTTTCATGTTCGTGTATTTCGTCCGTGACTTGTATAAAAGCGCAAGAGGGCTTGTTGCCGGAGGAAGCAAATGATATATGTTGCCATCTTTATATTGCTCTTGTCCCTTGTGATAGGTGTTCCTGTACCTGTCAGTTTCATGGCATCCGCATCGTGGCTGATTTTCTTCGGAGGTCCTGACGGCGCGGGTTATGCGTCGAGCCAGCTTCTTCCCTATGCCTTCAGGCAGATAAATTCCGTATCCCTCATTGCCATCGCCCTGTTTATCATGGCGGGCGGCATCATGGAAAGGGGCCGTATCGGAGAGAAGCTGATCGACCTTGTCGATGTCTTTGTCGGCCACATCAAGGGGGGCCTCGGCGTCGTCGGCACGATTTCCTGTGCCGTTTTCGGGTCCATATCAGGAGCTGCCTGTGCGACCCTCTCGTGCATCGGGACGATCATGTTTCCAAGGCTGGAGGCAGGGGGATATCCGAGAGGTCATTCTTCAGCTCTCATGGCGAATGCCTCCCTGCTGGGGCTTTTGATCCCGCCGAATGCGACGCTCATCATTTTCGCCTGGATAAGCGGGCAACCTGTTCTGGCCTGTTTCCTGGCGACCATCGGTCCGGGCATAGTGACCATCATCCTGATCAGCCTGGTGAACATCTGGCTTTTGAGGGACAATGAGAAGGTCCTTGTGGCACAGCACCGAACGAGGGCCGTAAAGTGGGACCTGTTCAAAAAACGAGGGAAACTGGCGCTTCCGGCCCTGATGCTTCCGGTTATTGTTCTGGGAGGGATTTACGGCGGAGTCATGACTACCACCGAGGCATCCGCCGTAGCCGTCTTGTATGCGATACCGGTGGGGATGTTTGTTTACAAGGGATTCAACTGGCGGGGCCTTGTAGCCCCCGTTGTCGAATCTGCCGTCACGACCGGTGTCATCATGGCAATGCTCTTTTCCGTCGCCATGCTGAGTCGGCTCTATCTTCTGGAGGACCTCCCCTCAAGAATGATGACTCTTTTCCAGACGGTTTCCGAAAACCGCTGGGTGATCCTTTTCATGATAAACATTTTCCTGGTGATTATGGGCATGCTCATGGACGACATCAGCGTCGTCGTTTTAACCACGCCGATTTTGATGCCCATCATCATGGAACTGGGATTCAACCCCATACATTATGCGGCCATTGTTGGTGTCAACACCGGCCTGGGATGCATCACGCCGCCTGCGGCTCCGGTCCTTTACCTGGCGGGGAGGTTGAACAATACCTCCATTGACGAAATGATGAAACCTGCCCTGTATTTCATGTTCCTCTGCTGGGGCCCGGTGCTTTTGATCACCAGCTATTTCCCGAAGTTCGTGCTCTTTCTGCCGCACCTGATTCTGGGGACACCATGGTAGGAGGCAAAATGCCGAAACGGAAGGTACAGGAAGGACAAACCTTTTACAGAAATTTTTTCGGCGGATTTTGTATCCTTTTTTTGGCGGCGGGTTTCATTTTCTCTTCGCCCCACGCTTTCTGGCTGTCCCTTTTCAGCGGTATTTTCTCCCGAACGGCGGAGCGCAAGGGCTGGGCCGACCCGGCGTATGCGGAACGCTTCAGAAAGGTCTTTCGGAGTCTGTTCGGGAAACCGCTGGAAAACCGCTGAAGCATTTGGAAAAGCATTGGCTCAACTGACCCACAAATTCCGACGAAGACGCCGGATGGAGAATTCCTGGCGTCTTCGTTATTTTAAAATTCGAAAAGTGCTTTTGCCCTATCCCAAAAAACTCCGGTTAAACCTCGCGGCTTCCGGCAGGGTGACCGACGGGCGTGGAATTCGGGTGTTTTGAAGGATCTGTGGCGTTTGACCTAAAATATAATATCTGATATATCTATTTCAGGGGTGAGGAACCATGAATGTCGAAGCATCGGAAATTTTGACGCCCAAATCCTTGCGTGAACAGGTTTACGACTTCCTGCGAAGGAAGCTGGACTCCGGGGAGCTGGAGCCGGGCTCGTTCCTCAACCTCAACGAGATGAGCGAAAGGCTGGGAATCAGCAAGACCCCGTTGAGAGAGGCGTTGATACAGCTCGAGATCGAAGGCTTTGTCACCTTCTATCCGCGGAGGGGCATACAAGTCAACCTTTTGACCGAAGAGGACATCAGGCATTCCTATGAAATCATCGGAGCCCTTGAAGCCGCGGTCATTCTCTCCAATTTCGAGAAATTCGGCGATCCCGAGATAAAGCTTTTGGAAGCAGAAAACAGGCTCATGCGAGAAGCCCTGGACAGGAACGATTTTGATACCTTTTATGAACACAATATCTCCTTCCACAATGTTTATCTCGACTTTTCCGACAACCATACCCTTGTCAAGACGGTGATGAACCTCAAGCACCGGCTTTATGATTTCCCGAGACGGAAAGGCTTCGTCAAGGAGTGGGAAGTCATATCAACAGGGGAACACCAGCAATTTATCGAACATGTCAAAAGTGGCGACAAAAACGCCGCGGCCGATTATATCCGCGATGTGCACTGGTCCTTTGCGGTGCAGGAACGGTTTATCCGGCGATATTATACGGAAGCGGTCAATTCGGGACTGTTTTCCTGAGGAGAATGGCAGGGAGGTCTTTCGTGGCGACCGGGACAATTTTCGATATCAAGCGTTATTCCATACATGACGGTCCGGGAATCAGGACATCGGTTTTTCTCAAGGGATGCCCCCTACGGTGCTGGTGGTGCCATAATCCCGAGAGCCAGTCGCCGGAGCCGGTGGTCCTCTACAGGCCGGACAGGTGTATCGGGTGCGGAGCCTGCGAGCGGGCGTGTCCCGAGGGGGCGATTCGTCTCACCCAGAAGGGGTTTACGTCTGACCCGAAGCTCTGCCGGTCCCGGGGGGTGTGTGCCGAAGTGTGTCCTTCCGGGGCACGGGAGCTGGTGGGCCGAAATGTTGACGTGCCGCAGGTGATGGAAGAGATCGAAAAGGACCGCCTTTTTTACGATGAATCGGGAGGCGGGGCGACTTTTAGCGGTGGAGAACCCTTGATGCAGCATGAGTTCCTCGGGGAGCTTCTCCGGGAGTGCCGCCGGGTGGACATCCACACCGCCGTGGACACAACGGGGTATGCCGATCCTGATGCGGTACGGTCCATAGCCGCCGTTACAAACCTTTTCCTTTACGATGTGAAGTTCATTGACCCGGAGAAGCACCTCAAATATACCGGTGTGTCCAATGAACTGATACTGGAAAATCTGAAGATGCTGTCCGAAGAAGGAGCTCGGATTTCGGTGCGGGTTCCCGTCATCCCGGGCATCAACGACGACAAGGCGGAAATGGGTGCCATTGCCGATTTTGTTTCGAATATTCCAGGGGTCACGGAGCTTGCCGTGCTCCCCTACCACGGGACGGCGCGCCAGAAGTATGAGCGGTTCGGCATGGAATACCTCCTCGGGGACCTTCATGAGCCCCGGGGAGAAGACATTGAAGCCCTTGCCGGGTTTTTTCGCGGTACAGGGCTGAACGTCAGGATAGGGGGATGAACCATGAACGAAAGGATCCAGCGGTTGAGACAGGAAAGTTTCGAGACACCCGTGACGCTCGACCATGAGCGGGCGGAGATCATGACTGACTTTTACCGGGAGAATATCGGGAAATATTCGACGCCGGTGATGCGTGCCATGGCGTTCAGGGAACTCTGCGCGAAAAAATCGATCTACATCGGGAAGGACGAACTTGTCGTGGGTGAACGGGGGCCGCGGCCGAAATGCGTCTCCACCTACCCGGAATTGACGTGCCACTCCATGGAAGACCTGGATATCCTTGATACCCGCGACAAGAACCCCTACAAGGTTTCCGACGAATGCCGGAGGGTGTACAAGGAAAAGGTCATACCCTTCTGGCGTGGCCGCACCATGCGGGACAAGATTTTCCAGGACCTTGACGAGGAGTGGAAGGAAGCTTACGCGGCGGGCATCTTTACGGAGTTCATGGAGCAAAGGGCCCCCGGTCACACGACTCTTGACGGAAAGTTTTATTCCAAGGGCATGGAGGATTTCAAAAAGGATATCGACGAGTCGATTGCCTCCCTTGACTTTCTCCATGACCCGGAAGCGATGAAAAAACGGGAAGAGCTCAAGGGCATGCGTATCGCCTGCGACGCCGTGATCATTTTCGCGGAGCGGCATGCCGAGCTTGCCGAGCAACTGGCTGAAACAGAGGAGAACCCGCAGCGGAAAGAGGAGCTCAAAAGGATCGCCTCAGTTTGCCGCTGGGTCCCCCGAAATGCTCCGAGGGATTTTTGGGAAGCGCTCCAGATGTACTGGTTCATGCACCTCGGGACCATCACCGAGCTTAACGGGTGGGATGCCATGAACCCGGGGCATCTCGACAGGTATTTTTACCCTTTCTACAAGAAGGACACGGAAGCCGGGAAACTGACGCGGGAGCAGGCCAAGGAACTGCTTTCGGCCTTCTGGATCAAGTTCAACAACCATCCTGCGCCGCCGAAAGTCGGGGTTACCGCAGCTGAAAGCGGGACCTACAACGATTTCACCAACATAAACCTCGCCGGTCTTTTGCCCGATGGCACGGACAGCGTCAATGACATTTCCTACATGATGCTGGAGGTCATCGACGAAGTGCACCTTCTGCAGCCCCAGGCGAACATCCAGCTCAGCAGGAAAACGCCGGACAGGTTTCTCAAGGAAGCCTGCAAGGTCATCCGGAAAGGTTTCGGGTATCCTTCGGTTTTCAATGCCGATGCTGTGATCGAGGAGATGGTTCGGGCCGGGAAGTCCCTTGAGGACGCCCGCGAGGGCGGAACCAGCGGATGCGTCGAGACGGGGGCTTTCGGAAAGGAAGCCTATATCCTGACGGGATACCTGAACACCCCGAAAATTCTGGAAGTCACCCTGAGCAACGGGATCGATCCCATGACGGGCCGGAAGATCGGAATCGAAACGGGTGACCCGGGGGAATTCGAAAGTTACGAGGAACTTTTCGAGGCGTTCAGAAAACAGCTCCACCACTTCGTGGATATCAAGGTCAGGGGAAATCAGTATATCGAGCGGATGTATGCAGAGCATGCCCCCGCGGTGTTCCTTTCGGTTCTGACCGATGACTGCATCAAGAAGGGAAAGGACTACAACGATGGTGGGCCCCGATACAACACAAATTACATCCAGTGCGTGGGTATCGGAACCATAACGGACAGTCTTTCCGCGCTGAAAAAGCATGTTTTCGAGGAACGGACCTTCAGCATGAATCAGCTCCTCGAAGCATTGCGCACGGATTTTGAGGGAATGGAGCCCCTGCGTATGACTCTGGCCAACAAGACGCCAAGGTACGGCAATGACGACGATTATGCCGATAGTATTATGAAGGGGGTCTTCAACACCCTGTTCGAAGAAATCGATGGCAGGAAGAATACGAAAGGCGGGGAATATCATATCGACATGCTTCCCACGACCTGCCATATCTATTTCGGGTCAGTCACGGGAGCCTCTCCGGATGGACGGCGTGCCAGAATGCCTCTTTCCGAAGGAATTTCGCCTGTCCAGGGCGTCGACAGGAATGGACCGACGGCGGTGATCAAGTCGGCGGCCAAAATGGATCACATCAAGACGGGAGGAACGCTGCTCAACATGAAATTTTTGCCCAAGGTCCTCGAAGGCGATGAAGGCATCGAGAAACTTGCCCGGCTTATCAGGACCTATTTCCGTTACGATGCCCACCACGTCCAGTTCAATGTAGTGGATGCCAGGACGCTCCGGGATGCCCAGAAAAACCCCGAAGAATACAGGGACCTGATCGTTCGCGTCGCCGGTTACAGCGACTATTTCGTCGACATCGGGAAGGATCTTCAGGAGGAAATCATCTCAAGGACCGCCCAGGAAACATTCTAGAAAAAGTGAGAAAAGCGGGATACATGGGGCGGCGGGGCGATAACGGCCCGCCGCCCTTTTTTGTTTTTGAAGGAAAAGCGGTTCCCCCGGTGCTACACTACGAAAAGAATTGGATCTGCACGAAAGGAGCTGAACACAAATGGGCGGTGTGGATTTTCTGAAGATCATCGTGCTCATGGACGACAGGAGCCCGGGGACTGGCGACCTCATCGCACAGCATGGCGCCTCCTACTTTCTTGAGATTGGAAGCGGTGACGAAATCAGGAATATACTTGTCGACGTCGGCCAGTCCTGGGAGATGCTCTTTCACAACATGGAACGGTTGTGCCTTAGTCCGGAGATGCTTGATGTGATCGTTCTGACACATTGCCATTATGATCATACCGGGGACCTTGCCGAGGTCGTCAGGGCTTCCGGGAAGAGGGACCTTCCCGTTGTCGCCCATCCCGCCGTTTTCAGACCTCATTTCACCTGGAGGCCTTGTCTGCGTCATATCGGTGTCCCCCATGGAAACGGCCCTGCCGAGGTCGAGGAGGCCGGCGGGAAACTTCTTTTGTCCTCCGACCCCGTCCCGTTGCTGGAAGGCGTCACCACTCTTGGCGAAGTTCCTCGCAGGACGGATTTTGAAGAACCAGGCGTCAAAGCGGTTACATCTGTGAATGGCAAGCTCGCCGAAGACCACGTTGCGGATGACACGGCCGTTGCCGTCAACGTTGATGGCCGGGGAATTGTGGTGGTCACGGGCTGCAGCCATTCCGGGGTGATCAATATTTTGCGGCGGTCTTTGGAGCTTTTTCCGGAAACGTCCCTTGATGGTGTGCTCGGCGGGTTCCACCTGATCAAAGCCGATGACGAACGTATCGGAAAGACGGTTTCGTCCCTGGCAGAGCTGGGGCCGCGGTGGATAGCCGCCGGTCATTGTACAGGCTTCAATGCCCAGGTGGCTTTCAGGAACCACTTCGGGGAGAGATTCGAACCGCTTTTCGTGGGGAAAGCGGTGACCGTTTCCCAGTTCTGAAGTCTTTCATGCAGTAGTGATGTTTTCGGGCGGTGCCGGAGGGCACCGCCCTTCTTGTGTCCAGAAAACACATGAAACGGTGGTGCTGTGGCCCTTTTGACGCGATCGAAGGTGGTGTATTTTGTTATTGAGAAAAGTTATCTAAAAGAGGTGGATGCCATGAGTATTTTCGGCCCCGTACCGTCCAGGCGGCTTGGATCAAGCCTGGGCATCAACAATATTCCTTACAAGGTTTGTTCTTACACGTGTGTGTATTGCCAGATAGGGCGGACGCTGCAGATGGAAATCCAGCGTCAGTGCCACAGCGATCCCCGAGAGTTGGCTGATCTTGTGAAACAGAAACTTCAGCGATTGAAGGAGACAGGAGGAAAGGTCGATTACCTTACTCTTGTGCCCGATGGGGAACCGACTCTCGATCTTTCCCTCGGAGAGTTGCTGTCGAAATTGAAGGAAACGGGTGTGCCCGTCGCGGTCATCAGCAACGCCTCGCTTGTCTGGAGGTCCGATGTTCGGCAGGAGCTTGCCCTTGCGGACTGGGTGAGCCTGAAGATCGATGCCGCTTCGCGGGATGTGTGGAAACGGGTGGACAGGCCGCATTCTTCCCTTTCCCATGATGACATACTCGACGGGATGGAGCAGTTCTCACGTTCCTTCAAGGGAACCCTTTGTACCGAGACCATGTTGGTGAAAGATCTCAACGATGGGCCGTTGGAACTCGAAGGTATCGCGCGCTTCATTTCTTCAAGGCTGGAGGTTCACAAGGCCTACATATCCGTTCCCACCCGCCCGCCGGCGGCTTCATGGGTCCGGATGCCGGAAGCGGATGCCGTTGCGACGGCCTACGCCATTTTTGCGGAAAAGAAGATACCTGCGGAGACTTTGACAGGATATGAAGGCAACGCCTTCATTATCACCGACGATCCCGCCGAGGAGATTCTGAACATCACCGCCGTACACCCGATGCGAAGCGACGCCGTCGAAGAGGTCCTGAAACGACGGGGCGCCGGCGCCGAAACGGTGGAACAGCTGGTCGATGAGGGGCGGATCAGGAGGGTCACCTACGGGAATTGGACCTACTACCTGAGAATAATGGAGGAATCCCGGGATGTCGAAGTTCCCTCTTGAAGTGCTGAAACGCCACGTTTATCCCTATACGGTGGGAAAGCACCACGACCCTGCCGTTATCCTGGGGTCCTCTTTCGGCGAGGACGTGGCGGTCACTCAGCTGGGTGGTGATCTCCTGCTTTCTCATGTCGACCCCATTGTGGGAGCCGTGAAAGGGATCGGCTGGCTGGCCGTCCATGTCGCCTGCAACGATATTGCCGCCAGCGGCATCAGGCCGCGCTGGATCCAGCTTCTCGTCATGGTTCCTTCTCCAAGACATGTGGATCATGTCGAGCAAATCATGTCCGATGCCGCCAGGGCGTCGGAAAGCCTCGGGGTGACCATTATCGGAGGACATACGGGATACTCCGACGGGCTCCAGCGCCCCCTCGTGGCGGTGACGGCCCTCGCGCCTGCGGAAGGCCGCAGGGTGGTGACGACGGGAGGAGCGAAGCCCGGCGACCGTGTCTATGTAACGCGGGGCATCGGACTGGAGGGAACGGGCATCCTTGCCTCAGATTTCGCAGAGGACGCCCGTTCCAGAGGTCTGGGGGAAGAGGATCTCGGGGGTGCCCTCAAGCTGCTCGAGTCTGTCAGTGTCGTCCCGGAAGCCCTTGAGCTTGCCGACCTGGGGGCCACGGCCATGCATGACGTGACCCGGGGCGGCGTTCTCGAGACGTTTCTTGAAATCGGGTGCTGCTCGGGAGTGTGCATGGATATTGACGCATCGGCCCTTCCTGTACCCCTTGTGGTGAAACGTTTCGCCCATGTTTTCGGGTTTGATCCGTTGAAAATGATATCTTCAGGTACCCTGGCTGTCACATTGCCGCCGCAATCCGCCGAAGAAGCGGAAAAGCGCTTTGAAAAGGGCTTTTGTGACCTGAAGCAGGTGGGGGTCGTGACGGAAGGGGAAGGGGTCCGTCTGCGCGAAAAGGGTGGCGCAGACCGGTTCTTTACGGAAATGGCGTGCGAGGAGGACGAGCTGGCCCGGATGTGGGAAGTTCTGGCACCAGGGGGGAAGAAAATCACGAAATGATGTCTCTCAATTCTCTTTTTATGGAGCATCCTGCCGGCGGAAAGTAATGTTGAAAAGCACCACTTCAGGTCGAGAGCTGGTCCTGATGGGGGGTCCCCATGTCCCCACACCGCAGCTGACGTAAAACAGGCTTCCTTTCTTCCTGAGAAAGCCCCAGTCCTGTTCGAAGACCATATCTGTAACGACATTGAAAGGGAAAAGCTGTCCCCTGTGGGTGTGTCCGGAAACCTGCAAGGCCACCCCAGCTTTGGTCGCTTCATTGAGATTCACAGGCGTGTGATCCATGACGATGACGGCAAGATCATCAGCTGTTCCCTCGAGAATGGTCTTCAGAGGTTTTCGTTCTCCTTCGAACCGTTCCGCCTGGATGTCCTTTCTTCCCGCCAGGGTGAAAAGTCCGTTTATTTCGAGGGCTTCGTCGAGGAGAACCTTCACGTTTCCCGATTCGATAGCGTGCAGGGCCTCCTCGGTGTCCGTGTAATATTCATGGTTCCCGAGCACTGCATAAACGCCGAGAGGTGCGGAAAGTCCGGCCAGGACCTGGGACAGGCGCTCCTCCTGGGCATGGGTGACGCTTCCGTCGACGATATCCCCCGCCATGAGAACCACATCAGACTCCGTTTCGTTAATGATGTTCACAATCCGCTGGAGCCAGTGATTATTGACCATGAGGCCCGCGTGGATGTCCGAAACCAGGGCGATCCTGGCAGTCCTGGCGATATTGTCTCCCGGCAGCGACAGGTCGTAGCTTTTGACGGTCGGACGCACGGCATTGTAATGCCCACCGACAACCACCAGGATGATGAACAGGGAATAGGCGGCGAAAAGTCCGAAGCCCGGTTTTTTCCGGGTCCTTCGTTGCAGTTTCTGGTTCGGGTCCTTCAGGGAGCGAATAAGGGAGACAAAAAGTTGCCACAGGTCGATGATTGCGAAAAAGAAAAGAGAATAGACCATGATACCGAGATACCAGCTCCCCACCCAAAGCATCCAGTCTGCAATGGCGTTTCTGTACAGGGTCGTGCAGAGCCGCCCGGCGGGAAAGGCGAGAAGGAGTGCAATCCAGAGCGAGCGGGCAAGCACCTTCCAGGGTCCACGGAAAGGGACCAGACGGAAGATCCTGTTGGTGATATACCAGTTGGCAAGACCATAGAGAATGAAAAAAACCAGAAGAAACCAATGCACCTTTACGAAAACACCCTTTCGCTGCTGCAGGCCGTTTGGGAATTATGTCCGATCAAGAAGCGTCCCGACAATAATACATGATGTGTGAAGACGCTATACTTGACAAAGGGAGGTGGTTTGATGGCTTTGGAAGCTGTTCACGTTACTGGTTCGACCTGGTATGTCCCCGGTCCGGTCAATGTCGGCGTCTTCGTTGCAGAAGGCGATAGGGCGGTACTCATAGACAGCGGCGGTGATGAAAGTTTCGGCCGGAAACTTTTCCGGTTGCTCGAGGCCAGGGGATGGAGCCTGGAGATGATCGTCAACACCCATTCCAATGCGGACCATATCGGCGGGAACGCCTACCTTCAGAAAAAAACAGGGTGCCGCATCGCCGCCACGCGGAAGGAAGCGGCTTTCATCGAAGACCCGTTGCTTGAACCGGCTTTTCTCTGGGGAGGCTTTCCCTTCAAAAAACTGAGGAACAAGTTCCTCCAGGCCCAGCCTTCAAAGGTGACCGACCTTTTGTCGGCGGGAGACGTTCCGGGTTTTCAGCTCGAGACGGTTCCCCTCCCCGGGCATTTTCTCGAGATGATCGGTGTCAGGACGCCTGATGGTGTGTTTTTCGCGGCGGATACGGTCTTTTCGGAAAAAATCATCGAAAAATACGGTGTTACATTCTGTTTCGACGTGGGAAAGGCCATTGAAACGCTTGAAAAGCTGCCTTTAATTCCTGCAAAACTTTACGTTCCGGCTCATGCCGAACCCGTAGAGGATATCCTTCCGCTGACGCGGCTGAACCGGGAGGCCCTTGAGACTGTCGGTGAAACCGTTGTGGGCCTTTGCAGGGAAAAGCCCCGAAGCTTCGAGGAGATCCTCCAGTCCGTGACCAGCCGGTGGCAGCTTGCTCTTGATGCGAATCAGTACGTTCTTGTGGGCTCCACATTGCGGGCTCACCTGTCCAGATTGTCTGATCTCGACAGGATAGGGCCTGATTTTGATGGAGGAAGGATGGTGTGGAAAGCGCTGGGCTGAATCTGTCCGGTGATTTTGAATCAGTCCTGACAAAAGGCGGGATTTCGCGAAACCTCCAGAGAAATGATACAAAAGCCGGCAATTGAAGCGGGAAAGACCCGACAGGTCGTTTCCCCTTCTTGTTTCGGGATCCTTCAACGAGTCCGAAGGGTGACCTTCAAGTGGCAAAAAGCGGCGCGATCATCCGGCGCGACAGGGATTCAAAGAAGGAGCGGGGTCTGCGGGTCCCGCTCCTTCATGGCTTGTCAATATTCCCACTCGAATTCCTCGACTCCCGCTTCCACCATGCGCTTTTTGAGGTCCGAAGCGTATTCTTGCAGGTCTTCGGGTGTCTTGCCTTCGGCCCTTGCGACCAGGACGGGCTGGGTGTTGGAGGCCCTCACCAGGCCCCATCCACGGGGATAGAGGATTCTGACGCCGTCGACGGTGATGGCGTCGAAATCTTTCACGGCGCTCTCCTTGATCTTTTCGATAATGTCGAATTTCGCTTCATCGCTGCACGGGACCCTGGTTTCCGCCGTGCTGTGGTAGACAGGGACGTCGGCGAGAATTTCCGACAGGTTCCTGTCGTCCTTTGACAGGATCCGCAGCAGCCTCCCCGCTGCATAGAAGGAGTCGTCGAAGCCGTAGTACTCGTCGGCGAAGAACATGTGCCCCGAGACCTCTCCAGAAAAGAGCGCGTTGAGTTCCTTCATCTTGGCCTTGATCAGGGAGTGCCCCGATTTCCACCAGACCACCTCTCCGCCGAGGCGTTCGATTTCATCCACAAGGGCCTGGGAGCTCTTGACTTCCACGATGGCTTTTGCGCCCGGATTCGAAGGGAGGATCTCACGCCAGTAGAGCGCCATCAGGATGTCGCCCCACACGACGTTTCCCGCATCATCCACGACGCCGATCCTGTCGGCATCACCATCAAAACCCAGGCCCACGTCGGCTTTTTCCCGACGGACCGTTTCGATCAGGTCCACGAGGTTTTCACGCTTTGTGGGATCAGGATGATGATTGGGGAATCGGCTGTCAGGCTCGGCGAACAGGGGGACCACCTCGCAGTCGATCCTCTCGAGAAAGTCGTTGATAAAAGGGCCTGCCGTGGCGTTCCCCGAATCGGTGACGACCTTGAGTTTTCTCGGCCCCAGCCTTGTCCTGGACACGAGCATGTCAATGTAGGCCCTGCTGATGTCCTGCCTCAAGACGGATCCCTTTTCCGGGGAATCCAGGAGTTCGCCCGCCGAGATCATGCGGTGAATATTGCGGATCTGGTCGCCGTAAAGGGTCGTCTTGCCGAAAGCCAGCTTCAAGCCGTTAAACTCCGGGGGATTGTGGCTTCCCGTGATCATCACGCCGCCCTCCAGATCAAAATGGAAAAGGCTCCAGTACAAAATGGGCGTCGTGACGGTGCCGATGTCCGTGACATCGATGCCGGCTGCCGTGACGCCCGTAATGACGTCCTCCTTGATCCTGGCGGTGGATGGTCGGATATCGCCACCCACGGAAATTTTTGATACGCCATGCTTCGCGAGAAAGGTGCCGTAGGCGTGGGATATGGCACGGACGTTTTCGGAATTCAACTCTTCCTCGGCGTTGCCCCTGATGTCATATTCCCTGAAAATATGCGCCGGAACGTTCATCACATCGACCTCCTCCCGCGCTTTCCCGATCAGGAGGGAATCCCTCCCGTCAGGTCCGGTGCGGTAAATTGCAAAACGATTCCTTCTCTATCAATATAACATTTACAGGGCCCTGCCAAAGTCTTTACGGGGAAAATCACGTTCCCGCCTCTTCAGCGGAGTGACGGACGACCCTTCTTTCCTGTGCAGTCTCTCGATACGGCGGCGCAGCTCGCTCCTTGTTCGGGACCATTCCCGGGCCTCCATACAGGGCCGGGTTTCCAGGTGGCTTTCCATGGCTTTTTCGGCGTATTCAAGAGCCCGGCCAAAAAGGCGGAATTTGTGTTCGAAAATCTTCGAGAGTTCAACCAGAGCCGTGATTCGGGAGGAACGGTCCTTGAGACTGCGTTCAAAAAGGTCGGCCGCCTGTTCCCATTTCCTGCGTCGCTTGGCAGTGAAGGCAAGCCGAAGGCAGGCTTGGGTCGCCTGTTCTGAAGCATCTTCTTCGGCCAGCCGCCAGAGTTTTTCCGCCTGCTCGAGTCTTCCCCTGGAAGCCCAGAGGTCGCCCGCCCGCAGGAGGTCCTCCGTTTTCGAGCCGTCACCCGAAAGGAGTGCAGCAATGTGCGCCTCGAGTGAGGCAAGGGAGAGGATGTCCGTCATGTTGTGGATGAAAACCCCCGACAGGGGGGCCGCGTCGCCTGTCCGGAGGAAATCGGCGTAATGACGGGGAACAAGCCACCCCGGAATATCGGAATGGGACCTTTCGACACCCAGGACGGCCTTTTCTATGGTCCCCAGCCTGCAATCGGGAAGCCGGTCTTTCCATATCGACCTGGCCAGGTACAAAAGGTCGAGGTGCCCCCTTGTCTCATCGGGCGGTGTTTTTTTATTCAGGATGGAGCGGGCCTCGAGTATGGGAAGGTCGAAGCGCTTGCCGTTGTAGGTGACGAACCCGTCAGCCGGAGCGGTCCAGGTAAAAAGATGCTGAAGCCAAGGACTTTCCGCTTCAGGGGTGCTTAAAAATACCTGCCGGACGACAAATGATTCACCAACAACCCTGCCGGCCCCGGCGAGAAAGGCATACGTCCCCGTGCCGCCCGCAAGGCCGGTGGTTTCCAGGTCAAGAAAGACGGGGCTGGATGTGGCTCCCCACTCATGGAGGATCTCTTCGGCGCCGTAAACGTCTTTCAGGAAGACGGCCCCGTGTTTGACGGAAAGGGGGAATCTCTCCTCCACGAGAAAAACGCCGTCATCGAGCCATTCCCCCTCGGGAAGCCCCGATATCCGGCGGGGGCAACGCCGCGCGGTTTGAGGCCCCAATGGGCCCAGAAGTCTTTCGAGGCGGCTTAAGCGTTCCGTTCTTTCAGTCATCATGTTGTTTCGTCTTTCTGTCTTTTGACGATGGCTTCATGCTTTTTTCCAGAAGCGTATCCAGGAGAAACCGGGTGTCCTGCTTCGAATGCATTTGCGATCCCATTGCGCCGACGCAGGCCGGGCAACCATTCTCGCAGGAGCATCCCTCCAGGGCTTCAGAGGCGGATTCGAGAAGGGTTTCCCTGAGGCCGTAAGCGGATTCCGCAAGGCCGACGCCGCCGGGATAATTGTCCGCCAGGTAGACCGCCGGACCGCCGAGGAAAGGGTCGCGCACCATGCTGTGAATACGGAGGTCGTGGCGGTCGCACATGAGAAAAAGCGGAGCCGTTCCCTTCAAAAGATGGGCAAGACCTGCAAGTGCGGAGCTCCGTCGGTCTTCGGACCACCCTTCCCAGACGATCCCCGTGGGAAGAAGGAACCAGCAGGCCGTGGTGTGCATCTGCTCCTCGGGCAGATGGATATGACCGTATCCCACGTTCTCGTGGGTATGCAGACGGATTTTCTTGTAAACCGTTGGTCGCGAGGCGAGCAGGACCTCGCCCCAGCCCCACTGGTTCCGATTCTCGAAAACGTCGAGAACCTGGAAACGCACCGCCATATCGGCATCGGTGTAATAGTCCACGTCCACTTTCCTGACATAACACCGCATGCCCTTGCTGTCGAGTTCTGTCACCTGGTAGGACTCGCCGCCGTGGAAATAGATCGCTTCGGGGTGGATCAGCATGGGTGCGCTGGGTCGGTCGACCTCTCCGATGATAACGGGATTTGCCGTTTCGGTGATATCGATGATGACGTAGTTTTCACTCGTGGCGCTTCTCAGGGACAGCGACTCGGCAGGAAAGGAATCAGCCTGCCAGTGATACCTGCCTCCAGCCTGGTGGAGAACCCCCTGGGCCTCGAGGTATTCCAGAATCTCTTCTGGGTCTTCCTCTCCAAAAAGCTCTCCCTTGTCGAAAGGGAGTTCAAATGCGCCGCATTTGAGGTGGCTCACAAGGATATACAGGTTGTCGGCGTTGATCCTGGCCTGTTCTGGGGAAGCACCGAAGAAGTAGTCGGGTCTGGAGGCCAGAAACTGGTCCAGGGCAAAAGACGATGCCACCAAAACGGCGGCGGAAATTCCGCTCCGGCGTCCCGCACGGCCCATCTGTTGCCAGGTCGAGGCCACGCTGCCGGGATACCCGTGAAGCACCGCGAGCTCGAGGGAGCCGATGTCGATACCCAGCTCGAGTGCGTTTGTGCTGACCACGCAGGAGAGGGATCCGTCGCGCAGGTTCCTTTCGATCGCACGACGTTCATTGGGGAGGTAACCGCCTCGATAGCCGGCGACGGAATCCGCAGGAAGGCCGTTTTGGCTGAGGATCCTCCTGATGTAAGTGAGAAGCAGTTCGACGTTGATCCTGGATCTTGTGAAGACGATGGTGCTGATGCCGTTTGAGACGGCATAACCGGCAATGCGTGCCGTTTCTTTCAGCGATGATTTGCGGATCCCGAGTTGGCTGTTCACCACGGGAGGGTTGTACAGGACGACCCGTTTTTCCCCGCCCGGTGCGCCGTTTTCCGCAACGATTTCCACCGGGGCTTCCAACAGCCTTTCGGCGTGACCCTTCGGGTTGCTGATCGTGGCGGAACTGCAGATAAACCGGGGCTTCGAACCGTAGAAGGCGCAGATTCGTTTCAGCCGTCGGATGAGATTCGCCACGTGGGAACCGAAAACGCCACGGTACATATGGAGCTCATCGATGACCACGTATTGCAGGTTTTCAAAAAGCTTGATCCACTTGGTGTGGTGAGGGAGGATGCCCGTGTTCAGCATGTCCGGGTTCGTGATCACGATATGTCCCGCAGCTCGCAGCTTCGTTCGCGCCGAAGGCGGCGTGTCCCCGTCATAGGTGAAAGTTTTTACCGGGGCTCCAGCTTCCTGGACGAGTCCGTACAGTTCCGCCAGCTGGTCCTGGCTCAGGGCCTTGGTGGGGAAGATGTAAAGCGCCCGGGAGGCATCGTCTTTCAGGATGGCGTCCAGGACCGGAATGTTGTAGCAAAGTGTTTTCCCCGAGGCCGTGGGGGTAACGGTCACAACATTGGCTCCGGAAAGGGCGGCTTCAATGGCTTTTGCCTGATGGCTGTAAAGCCTTTCGATACCCCGTCGGGCTAACGCCTGGCGCAACCTTGCGTCAATAACGGGCCATTCGCCGAAGCGGGGTGGTCGCTCAGGGAGGACCCGTTCGGCCGCGATGTCACCACCGAAAGACGAAAGGGTGCGCAGAAATTCATCGAGGTTTTTCCGGCGTTTTTTCAGCAGAAGCCTTGCACCTCCAAACCAAGTCTAGCAACTTTCCCGCCCGACGGCGAGAGTCCTGAGGCGGTTGACAGCGGCCGAAATTTCCTGCGGCCTCGGCCTCGCGTATCCGGCCGACGGTCTGCCGAAGGGTGAAATGACGTCAAGGCCTTCGCGCTCGATCCTTCCTTCCACTTCCTGAAGGATCCCGCCGAGGGGGCGTTTCCCGTCGATGATACTTTCCCGCAGCGCAAAAAGGAGGATGTCTCCAATGGCCCGGACCTGGCTCACGTCGACGATCTGTTCAACCCTGTCAATGTCTATCGTCGTGCGGCCGAACTGTATATGCTCTTTACTGCGTACTTTAACGACCGTCTTTTTCCCCTTCCCCGGATCAAGGCTTCCCGGCAGGGGGATCCGGCAGGCCACTGTCGCCGGTGCGGGGGAGTGTTCCGAAACCCTGAGGGTGGGCACGCCCCGGGCTATCTTTCGCGCTTTTGCGGTAACGTCCCGTGGGCGGTAATGGTCCATCAGGATGACATGATCGGCGACGTCGAAATAATCCCCGGAACCTCCCATGACCAGAATCGTCGAAACACCGTGTTTTTCATGGAGTTCTCGGGCCCGGTCGACAAATGGGGTGATAGGCTCATTTTCAGCGGCGACGAGCTTTTGCATCCGGGCATCGCGGATCATGAAGTTTGTCGCAGATGTGTCTTCGTCCAGTAAAAGCAGTTTTGCTCCCGCCTCGAGGGCCTCCATGATGTTGGCGGCCTGGGAGGTGCTTCCGCTCGCGTCGTCGGTCCGGAAAAAGGTGGTGTCCCTGTCGAAGGGAAGGTTGTTGATGAAAGGCGAGATATCGACCCCTTCAACTCTCCGGCCGTCTTCAGCCCTGATTTTCACCGCTGAATCAATGGTGACCACCCGTTCCCGGCCGTCTCCCGGGGCGTGATTGAATACGCAATGTTCCAGGGCGGCCAAAAGGGTGGATTTGCCGTGAAACCCTCCCCCGACGATGAGGGTGACGCCTTGGGGTATCCCCATGCCGCGCACCGTTCCTGCGTTTGGGGTCTCGATTTCGATTTCCAGTGAAGGCGGGCTTTCAAAAAGGACCGCCCTGTTTCTGGCAAGGGGTCTCTGGTCGATACCGCTTCTCCTTGGAAGCAGCGCCCCGTTGGCCACAAAGGCCACCAGTCCCTTTTCTTCAAGGGCCTGACGAAGGGCGTTTTGGTCCTCGACGCTGTGGACGTGACGTTTCATCGCCTTTTCCGGCAGGGCGTCGAAAAAAAGGGATTTTTCGGCCGCCCCGGGCAGGTCTGTTGTCAGCATCTTCAGCGCCTCGGCGCCGGCTATGCGCCTCCCCCGAGCGGGGAGGCCGACCCAGAGCCTCGCCTCGAGCCTACCGGGGAATATCCTCACGCAGCTTCTTTCCAGGACCTCCTGTCCCGGCGCATCTATGGTGATCAGGCCGCTTTTGCCGGAGCCCCTCCGTCTTCCGGAAATCTTTCCCAGGGCTGCATGGACGGAGCGGGCCAGGAAATCCTCCATGGCCGTCCGTCGGGTTTTTCCCGTGATCATTTCCTCCGGCAATCCCGTTTCGGACAAAGGTATGGACAGTGCGACCTGGGAGAAAGGTGCAAAGGGATCGCCCTGGACGTACTGGAACGTCATGGTGAATCGGGGGAAGGAAAAGCTCTTCCCCTGGAGATCCTTGTAGGCCTTGTAACCCTTCCCGTCGATTTGTGAGAGGATGCGTTTCAGTTTTTGCATGTCCTTTTTTGCGATCACTCCAGACGTCATTTCTGGTTGCGGCCGATGCCGAAATAAACTGAACCCGGGATGTTCCTTCCGCCGGGGGCGTGCCGTTTTCCGCCCTCAAAGATAATGCGAGTTTTCATCAGAGAACGGGCGCCTTCGAAGTCGGGACACCGGAAAGGCGGCCGTTGCGTCAGAAGCGGCAGGCCGTCGCTGCCGGAAAGGGTGTCTTTGCAGCGAATAATGCCGTCGCCGCCGAAAATATTTCTTGCATTATTCATTGTGGTGGGATTACGGGCGCACACACAAACACCACTTCCCCGAAGACCAGGTCATGCAGATTTTTGCCGAAGAAATCGGCGGTTTTTCCAGGAGAATCCCTTTTTGTCTTTCGTTCACCCCGAAGGGGCCTGTTTCATGGAAACAAATGCGAGAAAAAAAGGCAAGGGGTTAGGGGAGGGTGTCGGCAAGCGGGGGGCCGTAAAGGCCCCCCTGCCACGTTATTTCTTTTTCAACTGCCGGACCACGTCGATGACGGATCCGTCCCTGTATTCGACAACACCGATGATCCGGTCTTCCACCTCAACGGGTGCCATCGGTCCTGTCAGTTTTTCGGCTTTTTCCACGAGGTCGTCTATGGAAACGAGAGGAATCTCGGGATCTGATTTCGCCGCTTCGATAAGATCCTTCCTGTTGGGGTTGATGGCGACGCCGAATTCGGTCACCACGGCATCGACGACTTCACCCGGGGTGGTGACCGTGTAGACCGAGTCGACCACCGAGGGGATCCTCCCGCGCAGAAGCGGCGTGGTGATAATCGTCAGCTTCGCTCCGCTGGCAGTGTCCTGGTGTCCCCCGATGCCGTGAAGCAGTGCTCCGTCCGCCTCGGTGTTGACGTTGACGTTGAACTTCCGGTCCACTTCCGTTGCTCCGAGGACCACCGTATCAAGCATATTGACGACGCAGCCCGCGTTCCACGGGTTTGCGTACCAGTCGGCGGAGATTTCGACATGCCGGGCGTTCCGTGAAATGGACTCGACGGCGGCCAGGTCAAAAGACTGGACATCAAGGATCTGTTCGAAAAGACCTTCCTCTAGCATGTCGACGAAGAAACTTGTGATGCCCCCGAGCCCGAAGCTTCCCTTTATGCCCCGTTCCCGCATGGATTCGCTGACATATGCAGCCGCTGCAAGAGAAATGCCTCCCGCGCCTGTCTGGAAGGAGATCCCATTGCGGAAATAGGGACTTGCCTCGATCAGGTGAGCCGCGTAACGGGCGATGAGAAGCCGCATGGGATCCCTTGTGACCCTGGTCGTTCCGGAGACGATGCCCGAGGGGTCACCGATCTTTTCGACCTCAACCACGTAGTCTACCTGGGTTTGCGGAATTTGAATGTCCAGGGCCGGGTAACCGACCAGGTTGTCCGTGACGGCGACGACACACTCGGCGAAGTCGGCGTCCGTATGGGCATATCCCAGTGACCCGCATGCGGACTCACCGTGGGCGCCGGTCAGATTGCCATAACGGTCTGCCGTGGGGGCGGCGACGAAGGCTACATCGATGTGGACGTCGCCGCTCACGACCGCCCGCGGCCGTCCGCCGTGACTCCTGAGAACGACGGGCAGTTCCATGCCGCCTTCGGAGGCCAGCTGCCCGATCGGGCCGTTCACGGAACCCTGGATCTGTTTGATGACGCCTTTCTGGATGTGTTTCGTCAGGTGCTTGTGAACCCCGAAAAGGGCCGTCGGGAACACGACCAGGTCCTTGATCCCAAGTTCATAGCAGGCATCGAGGACCATGTTGACCACGTAGTCTCCGTTGCGGAGGTGATGGTGGAAGGAGACGGTCATACCGCTTTCGAGGCCGGAAGCCTTGATGGCGGCCTTGATGTTCGGGAGCGTCTTGTTCGTTTTGGTGTTGAAGGCGGCCCGGTTTTTCTTCCCGACCCTGTTGCCCTTGGGGATGCGTTTGGTGTATCCCCGGAAGGGCAGTACGTCTCCATAACCCGGTATGGTGTTCGGTATGTTGCGTCCTGCCGCGTTGACAGCCATTCCCTATTCACCTCCCTCAAGAAGCCCTGCCCGCTGCAGGGTGTACTCGGCCCGCTTCACGACGGGTTTGTCCACCATGCGCCCGTCGACCGAAACGGCTCCAAGCCCCTTTTTGGCCGCTTCCTTCGCCGCGGAAACGATTTTTCTCGCCCTTTCGATTTCTTTCTGAGTGGGGGTGAAAACGTCATGGATGACAGGGATCTGGTTGGGGTGAATGACGCTTTTCCCTTGGTAACCGAGCTGCTTGATCCACTGTGTTTCCCGCCGCAGGCCTTCATCGTCGGTGACATCTGCATAGACCGTATCCAGGGCGTCGACCTTTGCGGCGTGAGCGGCAAGCACGACGATTCGTCTGGGACCGATCAGTTCTTCGCCCGTTTCGGACCTGTCTGTCTTGAGGTCCGCCCGGAGGTCCTCGCCGCCGGGGCATATTCCGGCGATTCTCGGCGTCGATGTGGCGATGTCGTAGGCTCTCCAGATGCCCAGAGCCGTTTCGAGAAGGCAGAAGATCAGGGTTTTCCCTATGGGAATGCCTGACTTTTCCTCGATTTCCGAGAGAGCTTCATCGAGAATCTGCATATCCTTCGGGGATTCGGCTTTCGGTACACGGATTCCGTCGATTCCGCAGGGAACGACGGTTTCAATATCCTTTCGCCACATGTCCGTGTCCATGCCGTTGATCCTGACGGTGACCTCACAGTCGCCGAATTCGCCCTGTTTGAGGACTTCCCTTACGAGAATCCTTGCCGCATCCTTTTCGGACGTGGAGACGGCATCCTCGAGGTCGAGAATGACCCCATCCGGCCGGAAAAGGTGTCCCCGAAGGAGCATGTTGGGGTTGTTTCCAGGGAGATAGAGCTTTGTTCTTCGGAGTCTCATCGGCTCTCACCTCCCAAAAGCCGGGTGGCCGCGGCCTCGACACGCGCCCGGAGAACGAGGTCCGTGGCTCCGTTATCCTGGATGGTCAGTTTCATGTCCATGACGCCCATCCCCTTGAGGGTCTCCTTTGCTGATTTGAGGATGGATGCGCCGAACCTGGTGACGCTTGCGCCCTCCATGGAAACGGATATCCCTCTGCCCTTTTCCACTTCGCTGGCCGTGACCAGGCAATCCATGGATTCAAGGGTTCCTGCCTGGGCTGTTTTCATTCCTATTCCTCCAATACGAAGGAGGCAGGAGCGGTCAAACCACCGTGACGGCAAGGCCATGAAGTTGTGGCCCAAAACCGCGCCTGCCTCCGAAATAGTCATTGCCGCTTGAAGGCGGGAAATGCTCCCCCCAGGAGATTCCCTGCCGTTACAGGATCAGGCAAGGTGCTCCCATGCACACATTTCCTTTGCCTTGGCACAGATTTCGTCGGCTTTTCTGTCAAACTCCGGATCGATCTTCGCGGCAATTGCCTTCGCCATGTCAAGAGTGGATACGGCCTTTGCCTCCCAATCCTTGTCACCCTTGTCACGCCAGATATCGTAAGTGAGAGCCTTCCCTTCGACAAGGGTTTCCCCGATGGCCTTTTCGAGTTTTTCGGCGTATTCGTCGAGTTGGAGGTAGTAGAGCATCATTGCGGCGGTGATCAAAAGCCCGCAGGGATTGATCTTGTACTGGTGAGCGTATTTTGGCACGGACCCGTGGCTTGGTTCGAAAAGTGCCGCCTCCTCGCCGATATTGCCGCTGGGAGAGAATCCCATGCCCCCGATAAGCTGTGAGGCCTCGTCGGAGAGGATATCGCCGAAAACGTTGGATGTGACGATAACCTGGTAGTTCTGGGGATTCTTCAGAAGCCACATGGCCGTTGCGTCGGCATTCTCCTCGCGGGCTTCGATTTCGGGGTATTCCTTGGCGATTTCAAGGAAGCGTTCCTTCATCATTCCGTCGGTGGCCCGGATGACGTTGGCCTTGTTGCAGCTTACGACGCTTGTCAGGCCGTTGGCCTTGGCATATTCGAAGGCGGCCCGGATGATGCGGTCGCAGCCTTCCTTGGAGAAAACCCGCCAGGAAACGGCGACTTCTTCCTTGTCCTTGTAGCGTTCCATGCCGGGGTGAAGGTCGAACATCTCCTTCGGGAGAGGGCGCCATTCAACGGCTGAATAAAGGTCCTCAGTATTTTCCCTGAAAACAGCGATGTCGATATTGGGGTCACCCTTCAAAGGCGTGCTGATACCGGGATAGAGTTTCGCCGGGCGGAAATTGATGAACAAATCGAACTTCTGGCGCATTTGGAGGATGGCTGACTTGAAGCCTTTTACGCCGGATTTCGAGGTGATAGCTGCCATGAGCGTTGCGTCGGTGTTCTTGACTTTGTCGAACGTCTCTGGCGGTACGGTGTTCCGACGGGGATCACCTTCCGGATACTCCTTGCAGGCTTTTTCCCACATGCACCAGCCCATGTCGGCCCGTACCCAGTCGATGGGGGCGTCCAGGGCCTGCATCACGATCATCGCGGCTTCCATGACGTCAAAGCCGGAATCGTCCCCCGGAATATAGCAAACTTGATATCGGTCCTTTTTTTCCTTTACCTGCATGACATTCTTTCGTGCCATTGGTAACGACCTCCCTGAAAAGTTTTGGTTATCCGGCGGCCGATGTTTCGTCGACCGCCGGAACGTCTCTGACGGCTATTCGAGTCCCAGAGATTTCTTCACGTGGGGGATCAGTCCCCCGTCCTCTATGAGCCCCCTGACAAAATCAGGGTACTTCGGGAACGAGAAGGTCCCTTTGGGTGTAGCGATCTCCCCCTTGTCAAAGTCGATGGTGATTTCCTCTCCAGCCTCGATGGCGTCCACCGCTTCAGGAGACACAACGATGGGGAGTCCCTCGTTGAGGGCGTTGCGGTAATAGATCCTTGCGAAGCCCTTGGCCACGATGGCGGCAATGCCCCGCTCCTTGATGCACGTCACCGCCTGCTCGCGGGAAGAACCGCAGCCCCAGTTCTTGCCGGCGACGATGATGTCTCCCGGCTGTGCGTTTTTGGTGAACTCGGGATCCAAATCCTCCAGGGCGTACTGACCCATTTCCGAGCGTTCCGAAACGGTATAGGTGTATTTGCCCGGGAATATCACGTCGGTGTTGACATCATCTCCGTATTTCCAGACCTTACCTGTCACTTTCATGGCTACAGCACCTCCCTCGGATCGGTGATGGCGCCTTTGAGGGCGGAAGCGGCCACCGTCAGCGGGCTCGCGAGGTAGATGAAGCTCTCCTTGTTGCCCATGCGGCCCTTGAAGTTCCTGTTGGCCGTCGAGATGCAGGTTTCACCCGGTGCCAGTATCCCTTCGTGGTTTCCCATGCAGGGGCCGCATCCCGGGTTGTTGAGGATGCATCCGGCGTCAAGGAAAACATCCATCAGCCCTTCCTTCATGGCCTGCCTGTAGATTGCCCAGGAAGCGGGGATGACGATGGTCCTTACGGCCACTTCCTTGCCCTTCAGGATCTCCGCCGCCGCCCGCAGGTCCTCGATCCTCGCGTTGGTGCAGCTTCCGAGGAAGGCCTGGTGGATTTTGGTACCGGCGACCTCCGAGACGGGGGCATAGTTGTCCACCGTATGCGGTTTGGCGACACAGGGTTCAAGTTCGCCCAGATCGTATTCAAGCTCTTTGACATACTCGGCGTCGTCGTCCGCCCAGATGGCTTCCCATTTGTCGGTCTTGGCATTTTTCGCCACGGCGTCGAGAACTTTCTGATCAGGCGGGCATACGGCGTTTTTCGCGCCCATTTCAATCCCCATGTTGCAAAGGGTCATGCGCTCGGCCAGGGACATGTCGGCGATACCCTGCCCGTGGAATTCAACGGACATATAATCGGCCCCGTCGGCTTTGATATCTCCGATGATCTTGAGAATCAGATCCTTGGCGGCAACCCCTTTTTTGAAAGAGCCCTTGACGGTGACTTTCATCGACTCGGGGACACGGAACCAGATCTGTCCCGTAGCCCAGGTTGCGGCCATTTCGCTTCTGCCAATGCCCGTTGAGAAAGCACCGTAGGCGCCGTAGGTGCAGGTATGGCTGTCGCTTCCCACCATGACGAGGCCGGGCAGGGCAAAGCCCTCCTGGCACATGATCTGGTGGCAGACGCCGCCTTTGCTGTTGACATCGAAGAAATGCTTTATTCCCTGTTCCTTCACGAATTCCCTGATGATCTTGTGGTTTTCGGCGTGTTTGTCCGTTGGAGCCGGAACAGCGTGGTCCAGAATGAAGACCAAGTGATCCGGATTCCATACTTTTTTCACGCCGATTTTCTTGAAGATCTTTGAAATCGGTGCCGTGTTGTCGTGGCTCATGCAGAAATGGGGCTCCACGGTGACGACCTGTCCGGTCTTGACATCCTCTCCCGCGGCTTTTCCGAGAGCTTTTTCCGCAAAGGTTTTACCCATCTGGTCTCACCTCCTAGTTCTGTTTTTCGGCCTGTGCCTTGAGATACTGGATCAGCCCGCCGTGGGCCATGATGTCTTTTTCCAGGTCCGTTACGGCGTCGCCGTGCATGGTTTCCCCTGTGGTAAGGTTCTTGATTTCGCCGGTGTCCATGTTCACTTCGAGTTCGTCGCCGTCGCTGACCTTGTCCGTGATGTCCGGGACAACCAGAACGGGATAGCCGTTGTTGACGGCGTTCCGGTAATAGATGCGCGCGTAGGATTCAGCAAGAATCACGGGAATCCCGAGTTCCTTGAGGCAATAGACGGCGTGCTCCCTTGAGGAGCCGCACCCGAAATTCTCGCCGGCAACGACGATATCGCCGGGTTTTGCTTCCTTGGCGAAATTCTCCTTGCCCGGATAGTATTCGAAAGAGTACTGGGCCATTTCTTTTGTGTCGGTGACACCGAGGTACTTGTTGTGGTAGATCAGGTCGGTGTCCACGTCGTCACCGAAGACCCAGGCCCTGCCACGCAGGATATTTTCTGCCATCAGTGATTCCTCCTTACCCGAGAATCTCGCGGGGATCGGTGATCACGCCGCGTACGGCCGATGCCATTGCGGTCATCGGGCTGGCCAGATAGGTGTGGCTTCCTTTTCCGACCTTGCCGAGGAAGTTCCTGTTTGTCGTCGACATGCCCACGTCGCCGCTGGGCAGGGTCCCGTAATGTTTCGCCGTGCACAGGGCACAGGTGGGATTGGTGAAAACTACTCCAGCATCGAGGAACTTGTCGATGAACCCGGCCTGGGCGCACTGTTTCATGACCTCCCTCGTGCTCGGTGTTACGATGGCTCTCATGCCCGGGGCAATTTTGAAATCCGCAGCCTTGAGCACTTCGAAGGCCGCCGCGATGTCTTCAAACCTGCCGTTGGAACATGATCCTATATGAACCTGGTCGAGATGTTCGCCGGCGACTTCCCTGACGGCCTTGACATTATCGGGGGCGTCGGGGGCGGAAACCATGGGTTCGAGCTGGCCAACGTCAAATTCGTATTCCTCTTGGTAAACGGCATCCGAGTCGGCGCGGATCGCTTCGGCCATGTCGCGGACCTCTTCGCCGGCACGGCCGGCAAGCCATTCAAGAACCTCGCCGTTCGGCTGGATCAAGCCTATTTTCCCGCTCATTTCCGTCACCATGGAGCAAAGGGTGATCCGTTCGGCGAGGTTGGATTCCTCGATGGGTTTCCCGTAGAATTCCACGGCCTTGTATATGAGGCCGCCCGCGCCGAGGGTGCCGACGATTTTCGTCAGCAGGTCACGCATACAGACGCCTTTTTTGAAGCTTCCCCGGGCCGTGATCTTGACCGTCTCGGGAACTCGGTACCAGAGTTTGCCGAGAATCCACGAAGCGACGATGTCGGTGTTTCCCACGCCGGTGGCGAAGGCCCCTACAGAACCCAGAAGGTTCATGTGGCTGTCTGTGCCCAGGATCACCCAGCCGGGTTTCACGAGGCCGTGTTCGAGCAGGACGTGTTGCCCGATGCCCCAGTTGACATCAAAGACCTTCTCGATGCCCTGGCGTCCGGCGAATTCGCGGATGATTTTCTGGTTGTTCGCCACCTGTTCCGTGCGGGACGGAGCTTCCAGGTCGAAGGTGAAGGCGATCTTGTCGGGATTCCATACCTTTCCCTTGTTGTCCGTTTCCTTGTCAAACTGCAGGACGCAGTTGGGGCCGGCGAAGTCCCTTGCCGTGGAGAGGTCGATATCACACCAGACCCTGTCCCCCGGCTTGACTTCCTGTCCCGATGCGCGCTGGATGATCTTTTCGATCATTGTCTTGCCCATGCTGGTCACCTCCGTGCTTTCATCCGGAACCCGCTAGAGGAGCCCCAGGAAGGATTTCAGGGTTTCGAAGTTGAGGAAATCCGCCTTGTTGATGACCACCGCTTCGGGGGAACGGTGCCGCCCGTCGCCTTCGCCCGCATGAACGGCGATGCAGTGACAGATCGGCGTAGGAATGTCGTTTTTCATGGCGATCCCCACACCGGAGAAGGGATGGCGGAGATCCTTGCCGAGCGAGGATTTCACGGCCTTGCCGTTTTCATCGCGGGTATATTCCACGAGCTTTCCGACGTCGTGGAGCACCGCACCGGCGATCAGCGTGTCGTTGTCGAGCTTGTAGTCGTACAGGCTGTTGAATTCGTCCATGGCCTGCTTTGCGATTCTGACGACACCCCGGAAATGGGTCAGCAAAGATGCGGGACAATCGGGGATGAGGAGGGTGAAGGGCAGCTTCTCCATGTCCTCCGGTTCCCATCCGCCCATTTTCAGGCCGTCCTCGAGAGTAGCAACAACTTTCTCTTTGAGCTTTGGGTCCTGGATCCAGTCGATTTCCGGAAACAGCTTCATGATCCGTTCCTTCATTTGAAACATCCCCCCACAATGTGTTTGATTCCAGTTTTTCTCTATTGGCTCTTCCCGGCCTCAAGGGCCAGGGATTCCTGAAGCGTCTTGTAGATTCTTTCAATGTGCCCGGCCGCCAGGTCGGAGGCTTTCGCCACGTCGTGATCGATAATGGAGTCGTAGATGAGACGGTGTTCGGTGAGAAAGGCCTCCTTGTCGGCGAGCAGCGTGTAGATCCTTTCGTGGGTGGCCATAATCAGGTTGAACATCATCTTGACGATGTTAGTGAATATGAAATTGTGCGTTGCTTCGGCGAGAAGAAGGTGAAAATCGAAATCCGATTGCGCCCGCACCTGGAGTGAATCCAGATGCTTTTCCGTGTGGGAGAGGATCCGCCTGAGCTTCGTAAGGTCCGAAGGGAGGGCATGCATGGCCGCGGCGCCTGCGATTGCGGGGTCGAGAACCCTCCGTGCTTCCATCAGTTCAAGGATGGCCTCGTCCTCCAGGGGCATGCTTCTCCCGTCACCTGTTTCGGCTCGGGGCTTTCTGACGAATCGGCCCTTCCCGGGAATGCTTTCAATCAACCCCATGAGTTCCAGGACCCTGAATGCTTCCCTGAGGGAACTCCTGCTGACGCCCATTTCATCCATCATCTGCCGTTCGGGGGGTAGCGGGTCGCCCTGGCCGAGCTCCCCTGAGGAGATGAGCTTCTTGACTTCCTCCACGACTTGTTCGTAAATCCTTGTATTCTTGAATCTCCTGACTGTCATTGAAGTCCCTCCCAGTGGACCACCCAGTAGACCTTATATACCAAGCAAACCTTTTGTGCAAGGGTTAGCAAAGTAGTCAGAATTTTGAAACGGTACGAAAAACGAAGTTGTATGCAATCATTTGACAAAAGGTGTGCAGCTCACTAGAATTAATACAGATGTCGCGAAAGTGACGCGTTTTCGGCTCGCCATTTTTGCCGTTCCATGTGAGATTCTGTCCGTTTATGCCCAATTCGAGTTCCGTATGCGAAAACCACTGAAAGTCGGGCGATATCGAAGCCTTGTGTCTTCGTATCCCTGATTGGGTATTGTGTGTTGTGCATGCAGGTATATTGACAAAGTGGTGCACCGTTCATAGAATCAGAACACTTGTAGCGTTTGTGGAGCATTTTGAAATCGACCCGGCCGGGGAGGTGAAGCCACCAGAAGATGCGGGAGAAACAGAGGACCAAGCGTGAGAAGCCTTCGCTCGTCGATGCGGTGGACAGGGTGATAGAGGAGATGACAGAGGCGAAAGAAGAGGTCGATTTCCTCTCTGTGGCACGCAGGATCGGCGTCGCCCGGTCAACACTCTACAGGAACACCGTAGCCCGTGAACATATTTCTGCAGCAAGGGAGTATCAAAGGCTGTCTCTCAACACGCAGTGGAATCTGCTCAATGAAGTGGAAGCCCTGAAGCAGCGTGTCGATGCTCTCGAGCGGAAGGTTGAAGATCTTGAAATGAACGAGAACTCCGATGTGGCCTCGAAACAGCACCTGTGAAAGAATCGCCGGATTTTTCGGGTATTGCGTGGTGTTTTTTGTCGATGCCAAAAAAGCGGGTACGCGAAGATCCGTAAACTGTAAAAGGAGGGGATTGTACATGAGGAAAACTCTCGGATGTATTGCGGCCCTTTTGGTTGCGATGCTTTGTTTGACGGGGGCGGCTTTTGCCCAGGACAAGGAGGTCACTTTTGTTGACTTCAGCTGGAACAGCGTCCAGATGCACAACCGGATTGCCGGTTTCATCCTGGAGCACGGGTACGGATACTCCCCTGAATATCTTTTCGCCGAATCCGTACCGGGCCTGACAGGACTTGCCCAGGGTGACGTGGATATCGCCATGGAAATGTGGGTCGACAACGTCCTCGAATGGTACAACGACGCCGTAGGCGGGAACAGGACCGTGATTGATCTCGGACCGGTCTTTCCGGATTCCCCCCAGGGATGGTATGTTCCGACCTACGTCATCGAAGGCGATAAAGAGCGGGGCATCGAACCGATGGCGCCCGATCTTAAATCAGTTTCCGATCTGCCGAAATACTGGGAACTCTTCAAGGATCCCGAGAATCCGAACAAGGGACGTTTTTACAATGCCGTCCCGGGATGGGTTGTTCATGACATCAACATGAAGAAGCTCGAAGCCTACGGTTTGACCGACACATTCCAGGCCTTCGACCCTGGTTCCCAGACAGCACTGGCGACGGCCATTGTCACGGCCTACAGGAAGGGAGAACCGGTGCTTGCATACTACTGGGAGCCTGAGTGGATCATGGGCATGCTGGACATGACGAGGCTCGAGGAGCCTCCCTACGACCCCGAAAAGTGGGGCGAGGGCAAGAGCTACGGCTGTGCCTTCCCGGCGGCTCGGGTTCATGTCGGCATCAACACCGAATTCGCCCGGGAAAATACCGAGATCCTGTCATTTCTCGCAAACTACGAAACGAGCCTCGAACAGAACAACGCCGCCCTGGCTTACATGCAGCAGGAGGAGGCCACGGTGGAAGAGGCCGCACACTGGTTTCTGAAGGAGTATAAAGACCTATGGACGAATTGGATTCCCGACAGCGAAACCCGGAACAAAATTATGGAAGCGCTGAAGCAGTGAAGGAAAAGACTGGAACATCAGGCAGACCGAAACCCGCAATAGAGATCCGCGAGCTGTGGAAGGTCTACGCGATGACGGATGTGGATCTTGACGTCGAGGATGAAGACCTCATCGATTCGCTCGAGGAATCCGATGAATCTGTCGTCGCCGTCAGGGACGTAACCTTCGACGTAAACCCCGGAGAGGTCTTTATCATCATGGGCCTCTCCGGGAGCGGAAAATCGACCCTGATCCGTTGTCTGCTTCGGCTCGTCGAGCCAAGTTACGGGACGGTCCGGATCAACGGGTACGATGTAACGGCCATGAACAAGAAAGAACTGACGGAATTTCGACGGCACGAGGTCGCCATGGTCTTTCAGCATTACGGCCTGTTGCCCCATAAAAGTGTTGCCGAAAACGTGGCCTTCGGGCTGAAGCTCCAGGGTATCCCCAAAAAGGAGCGGCTCGAGCGGGCACGCGAGGCGCTTGCTACGGTGGGGCTGGAGAAGTGGGCGAATCATTTCCCCGCGGCCCTCAGCGGCGGGATGCGGCAGCGCGTCGGCATCGCCAGGGCCCTGGTGGTGGAATCCCCTGTGCTTCTTATGGATGAGCCTTTCAGCGGACTGGACCCCTTGATCCGGCGTGAGATGCAGGACGAGCTCGTACGTCTCCAGGAGGAAATGCACAAGACGATTTTCTTCGTTACCCACGATCTCGACGAGGCCATGCGGCTTGGTGACCGGATGGCGGTCATGCGCAGCGGGAACATCGTCCAGATCGGGAAACCCGCCGAGATCTTCGCGAATCCCGCCGACGACTATGTGGCCCGGTTCGTGCAGGACAAGCGGGACGAAATCAGAAAGGCCGACGAACAGATGGCCGAGCTCGCAAAGGCCCGGGCCGGGTCGGACAAGGTGGTGGGCTGACATGTTTCCGTCAGCTTGGGAATACCACATAGCGCCCCAGATCAATGATGCCGTGCGGTGGTTGCTCGAGGAATACGGCGCGGCCTTCGATACCTTTTCCAACGGGTTGCTGAAGCTGCTTTTGTCCATTCAAAGCACGCTCCAGATGGTTCCCTGGTGGGGGTACGTGTTGATTATCGCCCTTCTGTCATGGGTGGCGATGAAGAAGGTCATACCCGTGGTGGTACTGTCTCTGATGCCTGTTATCATCGGTGTCTTCGGACTTTGGGGCCTGGCTGTCGAAACGCTCGCGATTGTGATTACCTCCGTGGTCCTCGCATTGCTCATCGGGATCCCGCTTGGGATTCTCATGGCGGAGGTGAAGGTGTTCGACATGATTTTTCGGCCGGTTCTCGACGCCATGCAGACAATGCCGAGTTTCGTCTACCTGATTCCGGCGATGATGCTTTTCGGCCTCGGGAAGGTCCCGGCTATTATCGCAACGCTGATCTATGCGGCTCCTCCTGTCATGCGACTTACCAGCCTGGGGATCCAGCTGGTTCCGAAGCCGGCCCAGGAGGCCGCCCGGGCTTACGGTGCCACGAGGTGGCAGCTTCTCACGGAAGTGCGTATCCCCCTGGCGATGCCGTCGATACTTGCCGGTGTGAACCAGACGACAATGATGGCCCTGGCCATGGTGGTCATCGCTTCCATGATCGGCGCCCGGGGGCTCGGGCAGGAAGTGCTGCTGGCGATCAACAGGATAGATGTAGGCCGTGGTTTCGAAGCCGGACTCGGCATCGTCATCATGGCGATTGTAATCGACCGGATCACCCAGGCCATGGCCAAACGCTGGGATCCCCAGAAACGGGTGTGATTCTCCGGGCCGAAAGGGGATTTGGAATCCGGGAAAACACCCATGGTTTTTGCATGCCCCTCCGGGTACAATTGTCGTGCCCCGGAGGGGCTTTCCCAATATCTGAGAGAGGATGATGAACTTGCTCAGAAAGACACTCCTGATCTGCCTTGTTTGCGTTGCCGTCCTGCTGATGGGCCTCTCGACCCTTTACGCTGACGAGGCCGGGAAAGATTCGCTTTTCGTCAGCGCCGATTGGCTGAAAGGCAACAGAGAAAAGGTGATTCTCATCGACGCCAGGCCGAAAATGCTGTACGACAAGGGACACATTCCAGGGGCCGTCAATGCCGAGTGGACCTATTTCGCCAACATGAAAGGCATGCCGGGGACGCCGGGCTGGGGGGACCTGCATTCCCGGGAGACTCTGGCGAAACGGATCGGCGCCCTTGGTGTGAACGGGAAAAAACCGGTGGTTGTCTATTGCGATCCCGGTGGCTGGGGACAAGACGGCTGGGTAGTCTGGATCCTGAGACTTTCAGGTATTGCTGACGCGCGCATGCTTGAAGGCGGGTTTTCCGCCTGGCGAGCGGCCGGGGGCGAGGTTTCCACGGCACCGAAAAAACCGAAACCCGTCGCTTTCAGCATCCCCTCCTTCCAGGGAGGTTATAACGTGACCACACCCTGGCTGAGGGAAAAACTGGACGAAGTCGTCGTCATTGATGCACGGACGCCCTTCGAGTACGAGGGAGCACGTGTTTTCCAGGAAAAGCGAGGCGGACACATCCCCGGTGCCGTCAATATCCCCTTTGATTCCGTCTTTCGGGAAGACTGGACTGTCAAGGAGCCGGAAGAAATCAGGGACTTTTTCGGCCGTTTCGGGATTCGCCCGGAAGACGAAATCATCGTCTACGATACGGCCGGAGTCCGGTCGGCCTATCTCGTCATGGTCCTCCGGATGGCCGGATTCGAAAACGCCAGGAATTACGATTCCTCTTTCCAGGAATGGGCTGGCAACATGGAACTTGCCGTCGTTGAAGGTGACAAGCCCGGGGAACCTCACCCGAAGGCAGAAACCCCGCCTGAGCAGAAGGAGGCACCCTCAACGACGGGAGCTGCACCGGCTCAATCCAAAGAGCCGGCTTCCTGATCGGAACAGGGGAAAGTCCCTTGAGGCCGGAAGAGAGCTGAGTCCATGAGATTTTCTGTCAGGATCAACGACAGTTCGTCCCTGACCTTTGAAAAGCCTGTGACCGGCAGGGATATCCTGAGGCAGCTGGGGTTTTCCCAAAACCGCAAGATCGTGGCCTGGCACGTCAATCATTACCTCAGGCCTCTGAGCTGGGTCGTGGAAGAGGAGGCCGCCGTCGATTTTGTCGATACCTCAAGCTTTGAGGGTATGGCCGTCTACAGGAGCACGCTGAGTTTCTTGCTCGTCATTGTGGCAAGGCAGGCTGTGGGAACGGATGTGTTCATCAGGCATTCAATCAGCGACGGGTATTATTGCGAGTTCGCCGACGGTGCCGCCGATGAAGGGAAAATCGAACAGCTCCGGCATTCGCTCGAGGGGTTGATCTCCAGGGATGTCCCCGTCGAAACGGTCATACTCCCCCTAGACAAGGCGAGGAAGATTTTTGAGGTTCAGGGAAACGCATCCAAGGCGAACCTGCTTCACTGGGCGGGAGTGGACCCTGTCATGGTCTATAGGTGCGAGGGGCAGTACGGGTATTTTTACGTGCCCCTCGCACCCTCCGCCGGGTACGTAGATTCTTTCGGAATCGTTCCTTTCGGGGACGGTTTTGTCATGCGATTCCCCACCGTGTCATCGCCGCGGGATCTGCCGCCCTTTCGTCCGCCGAAAAAACTTGCTGAAGTCTTCCGGGAATATTCCCAATGGCTTGACATCCTCGACGTGGGGACCATGGAAAGCCTGCACCGTCATGTCACTGCCGGCCGGGCAAAGGATTTGATCCTTGTTTCGGAGGCGTTGCACAGCCAGAGGTTCAATTACCTGGCTGAAAAGATTTCCAAAAGTGACGAGGTCAAGCTCGTCTGCATTGCCGGGCCCTCGGGATCGGGAAAAACAACGAGCGCCAAGCGCCTGGCCGTTCACCTGATGGTGTGTGGAATCCGCCCTCTGACCATTTCCCTCGACGATTATTTCCTCGACCGCGACGAGACTCCGCGGGATGAAAACGGAAATTACGATTTTGAATCCATCGAGGCGCTCGACCTGGATCTCGTCAATGAGCACCTGGAAGGCCTGCTTCAAGGAGCGACGGTCCGGCTGCCGAAGTTCAATTTCGTCACCGGCAGGCGGGAAGAAGGCCCCGAAAATGCCCTAGGCTCCAAAGGGGTCATCATCATTGAAGGCATCCACGGGTTGAACGACCGCCTCTTTCAGAACATCGCCCGAAAATCGCTGTTCAAGATCTATGTTTCTCCGCTGACGGGAATCAGCCTGGATACGCACAACCGGACGAGCACCACTGATAACCGGTTGCTGCGCAGACTTGTGAGAGACTACAGGCTCAGGGGGAAGGATGCGGAAACGACGTTGAAACAATGGCCTTCGGTTATCCGGGGAGCCCAACAATACATCTTTCCCTATCAGGAGGGGGCCGATGATATGTTCAATTCCGCACTCGTTTACGAGTTATCGGTCCTCAAGGGCTATGCCGAGCCCCTTTTGAGAACCATTGGGGAGACATCTCCGGTATACGGTGACGCCCAGAGACTTCTGGGCATTTTGAGGTTCATTCCGTTCATCCCTTCTGATACGGTGCCCAATGATTCGATACTCCGGGAATTCATAGGAGGCAGCGGGTTCGACGTATGAGGACCCCGGTCTGAGCGCCGCTTTCGGCATTTTGGCCTTGCCCCCGGCACCGGTTGCCAAAAATTGTGCAACCGGTATCATTTTTGGGGGGAGGTGTATCCATGAAGGTTACCATGGCCGATGTGGCAGCCGCTGCAGGGGTCAACAAGGCAACTGTGAGCCGTGTTCTCAGGGGGGACGCCAGGATCAGTCAGGCGACCTGCGAAAAGGTCTGGGCTGCGGCAAAGCGTCTGCATTACCGACCGGATGCTGTCGCCCGGGGGCTCTCAAGTCGAAGGAACGATCTCATCGGAGTGGTTTTCCGTGATCTGTCCCTCCCTTGGGCAGGGGCTTTTCTTTCAGGGATGGACCGCGTGCTCGGCCGCCTGGGGCTGGATTGCATCATCAAGGAAACGGGCGCAGACGGAGGCAGAAGGAGTAATGCCGTGCACCGGCTTGCCTCCAGACGTGCAGACGGCCTTGTCTTTGTCGATGACATCCCGCAGGATACAGCAGGCCTGTTCGTCGTCTCCATCGGTCCGCCGAATCCCTCGGGGGCCCGTGTTTCCGTTGACCTCGAGGCGGCCGCAGCCATGCTCAAAGTTTTCGCAGGTGCCCGCAAGATACGGTATGTGGCGGGGGAAAAACCGCTTTTCACGGGTCTGGAGAAACTCCTGCACCAGGAGAAAAACATGCCGGAAGGGACATTGCTGGTCAGCGACGGTGCAAAACCGGAAGAGACAGCATCCCTGAAGGGTCCGCAAGATGAAATCGTTATCTGCGGTTCGCGCAGGGATGCTGTCTTCCCGGGTGTCTGGGTTCTCGAATATCCCGCCTTCGAGATGGGTGTTCTCGCGGCAAGAATCCTTGTAAACAGTCTCCGCGGCCGTGGTGTCCGCCCGCAGGCCGTTGCGCTCGTCCCCTCCCTTTTTTCACCGGAAGGGGAATTGTTTCAGGAATTCTAGAGCACCTGTTTCAGGCCCTCTTCCTGTGGATCGAAAGAAGGTCCGTCAAAAGCGCTTGTCCTGTTTCAACGCGGCCCGCGCCGGGTCCGATAATCGTGACGTCACCGAGATGGTCCGTTGTAAAGGTCAAGGCATTCACGGCATCCATGATGCCGGCCAGAGGGTGTGATGTCGGAAGCTCCATGGGGGCTACCCGTGCGGTCATTCCCGAATCTGACGAAGCGACTTCAGCGACAAGCTTGATCCGCCGACCGCGGGATTTCGCGGACTCGATATCCGCGGGGGTGATTCCCGTGATCCCGGTCCTGTCGATGTCCTCTATGCGGAGAGCTTTCCCCAGAATGACATTGGCGAGCACCTGGACCTTTACCGCTGCGTCCCACCCTTCCACGTCGCCGGTGGGGTCCGCTTCGGCGTAGCCCAGTTCCTGGGCCCTGGCGAGGGCGTCCTCGTAGGCCATTCCTTCTTCCATTCGTGTCAGGATAAAGTTCGTTGTCCCGTTTACGATGCCCAGCACCCTGGAGATTTCGCAGCCCGCCAGTGCATCCCTGACCAGGTTGATGGCAGGGGTCCCGCTCAGGACGACTCCTTCGAAGAGGTATTCCACGTCGTGCTCTTTTGCCGTTTCAAGCAGCTCGGGAAGAGACGTGGAGACAGGCCCCTTGTTGGTCGAAACCACGTGTTTCCCCGTCTCGAGTGCCGTGCGTATGTGAGAGACGCCGGGTTCCCCGGTCTCGAGGTTGGTGATGGTGGTTTCCACGATAATATCCGCGTTGCTTTGTCTGATGATTTCCAGGGTTTCCAGTGCCGTTGCGTTGGGGTGGTCCTTGAGGCTGCCCGTCTTGTCGAATCCTTCAAGAAGGGTTTTCACGTCCAGGCCGGACGGGTTCAGCACCGATCCCTTTACAGGATCCGCAACGGCTGTCAGGGTGCACTCAAAGCCAAACCGGTCCTTCAGTGATTCGGCCTTTTTGTCGAATATCCGCAAAAGTCCCTGGGATACGTTTCCAAAACCGATGATACCGATCTTCCACATCTTTGAAACCACCTCCATGTCTAGTTGTCCAGTCCGAGTTCCTTCAGGATTCCGGGAGTCGGGATCCCGTTTTCGTCCCATTTCCGGAGCTCATAATATTCGTCAAGCATGGTGTCAAAGGTCTCTTTCGCCAAGTGGACCTTTTCCTCGCCCCGTGGGGGCATCGGCAGGGGCTCGTTGAACATCCTCGGTGGAAGGGTATCGTCCTTTCTGGAAATGCCGGCCTCGCGGATGTTGAAAAGGCGGATATGATTCCAGATCCTTTCACCTGCGGCCAGGTAAGCGTTCTGGTCCATCTCGATCCCTGCGGCGTCAGCCAGGGACGGATAGACGGCTTCCGGATCGTAAGGCGTAAAGTCGCAAACGACGAGAGAATAGGCGGCGGCCCGTTCGTCCTGGGTTGTCTTGACTTTCATTGCCATCCCCTCGGTCTTGAAGCGGGGGAGTATCCCGTCCAGTTCGCCAAGCACTGTCCAGGCACGCTGATGGCAGCCTCCCCTGTCCGAGGTGGCATACGCCAGCGCCATTCCCCAGGAGGCTCTCGGCTCGTATCCGGGAAGCTCCAGGCCTTTCACGGCAATGGCGAAATCCTCGGTGCCCCTGCCGATCCTTGCAGCTGCCCTGCGAACCCCGTCTGCGAGCAGCTGTCCGAGGTCCTTTTTGGCGGCCATGTCCCTGAGAAGAGCGACCTGTCCGCCGGAATCGCCGAAACGGGGCGCATCGGGCAGAATACCCCGTTCACGGCATTCCATGGCGAAGGCGACGATGCCGCCGGCGGAGATGGAGTCCATGCCCATTTCGTTGCAGATCCTGACTGCTTTCGTGACGTCGATCATGGACCCGATGCCGTTGTTGCTTCCCAAAAGGGCGATGGATTCGTATTCGACCTTCGTGTCGTGGCCGTCGTCCTGGAGAACCTTGCCGCAGACGATGGGACAGTTGAAACAGGCGACGTCACGTTTCGTGTGGTATCTGAGGTTCGTGGAGGTCAGGCCGTAGATGGGGGAGAAGTATCCCTGCCGGAAATTGTTCGTCGGCAGGATGCCTGTCCGGCTCATTGCCTCCACCAGTGCGGAGGTCCCCACCACGCGTCTCGTGTGAATCTGAGGGTTTGCGGTGATTGCCCTGGACAGATTCAGGGAGCGTTCCTTCAGGGCCTTTTCGTCTTTCATGGGAACCGGTCCCGTCCCCTTGACGGCCAATGCCTTGAGGTTCTTGCTCCCCATGACGGCTCCACTTCCACCCCTGCCGGCGATTCCGGCCCGCCATGGGTCGCTGTCCTTGTCAACGGTGATGGTTGCTATGGTCACCTGGTTCTCCCCTGCGGGTCCGATAACCGCCACGTGGGCCTTCGCATCGGTTTCTTCCCTGACGGCGTCAACGGTCTCGTCGACGGTCTTGCCCCATAACTTCCCGGCGTCGCGTATTTCCACCCTGCCGTCCTCGATCCAGAGGTAGACCGGCGATGAAGCGGCGCCGGTGACGGCGACGACATCATAACCCGCCTTGCGCAAGGTGTGGCCGAAATGCCCTCCCAGGTGGCTGTCCACGAAAATTCCGGTGTGCGGAGACTTTGTGACGATGGTAAAACGTCCCGACGTCGGGAAGGGGGTACCCGTAAAGGGTCCCGTAACAAAAAGCAACGGGTTGTCCCCGGAAAGCGGATCGATCCCTTTTTTCCCGAGCTCGTCGAGAAGGTAAACACCGAGACCCTTTCCTCCGAGATACCGTGAAATGATGCCGGGTTCGATGGTCCTCTCCCGGGTGGCCCCGCTGGAAAGGTCCGCCACAAGCATTCTTCCGAACATGCATATCTCCCCTTTCAGTTTCCCTTCTCCATGAATTCCGAACGGCACAAGAGAGGACCCAGTTTCGGGACCTCCGTGACTCCAGGCTCATGCGCTCATTTTACAGGGAATTCCGGAAAATGACCCAGAGTGTTTGAAGGTTTTCCCGAAAAGCTGTATAATACAACCGGTTGCATAAACTGTTTGCCAATAATAGTGCATAGTAATGCCAAAAAATAAACTGAAGTTGACATTTCCGGGAAAGGTTGGTATAAATACATTCAAGCTGGTTTCACGAGAAAGGAAGAAGATCATGTCGATGATGCACGTTACGAGCCCGAAACGGCCGGACCCAGGACGATTGAGACGTCGCACCCGGCGATGAACGTTGCGTAAAGAACAACTCCGGGGAAGGTTCAGGAACAATACGACGGGAGGGTCCGAGATGTGGATGAAAGATGAAAACGGGAACTGGTACATGGCCGGCCAGGAAATCATAAATACATGCTGCAGCCCGCGGGGTTGCTGGGCGAAGGACTCGGCGGGGGGCTGGGTGCATTCAGAGGAAGTCCCGGGACTTGACGCTCCAAAACCGGCGGCGCCTGAAAAACAGGAGGTCCTTGTCGACAGGGTGGTCTGAGACACGAAAAGCATGTTTCCTGCAAGATGTCAGGGAAGGGGATGCCGCGGCATCCCCTTCCCTTTTTTGGGAATGGTGCCGCGGAAGGCCTTTCTGTATACTAGCCGGGTGACGGAAGTCGATTGGAAGGGGCGAAAGTCTGATGTATCGCGGTTATTTTGACGGTGCCTCCCGGGGAAACCCCGGGAAAGCGGGTGCCGGAGCATGTCTTGTGGATGAACGGGGCGGCCTTGTTTGGGAATGCATGGAGTATCTTGGAGAAAGGACCAATAATGAAGCAGAATACGAGGCGCTGATCATGTTGCTTGAGGAAATAAAGCGACGTGGCATTCGGGAGACCCCTGTGTTCGGGGACAGCAGGCTGGTGATCAACCAGGTCCTGGGGCTTTGGAAGGTCAAAGAACCCAGGTTGAAACCCCTTGCCGCAAGGGCCCGCGAACTGGCTTCCGCCGTTGGTGCGAGGCCCCGGTGGGTTCCGCGGACGGAAAACGTGCTGGCCGACAGGCTCTCCAACAGGGCGATCGACGAATCGGCACCGGCGCAGGCTGTTCGGGAAGAGAAAGGACTTCGCATCAAGCGGGCCGAAAAGGATATATTTCTCGTTTATGACGGGAATGAACTCTTTGCCGTGGATTTGGCCCACGGAAGATGTTCCTGCCGCGGATTCTTCGAGACAGGGACCTGCCCTCATATGGAGGCGGTGATTCTCAAGGCCGAAAAGCGTTGAGAAGATGCCATCGGAAATCATTCGTGAGAGGAGCTGATCCCCATTTCGGAACCGGGAGGAAGGTCGAATCCCCTGGCGGGATACCTGGCGTTGTGTGTGGGTTTGGCAGGGGGTATTTTCCTGGCCTTGTCAACGGGCGAGGCCGATATCGGTTTTACCGACATCGCCGGATACCTGCAAAACTGGATTACCCGTTCCGGTCAAAGCCCTGACACGGCATACACCATTGTGACCCAGGTCAGGCTTCCCAGGGCGATGGCGGCGCTTTTTGTCGGAGGGTGTCTTGCAACAAGCGGGGTTCTCTACCAGGGGCTTTTGCTCAACCCCCTGGCTGAGCCGTACACACTGGGAGTGGCCACTGGAGCCGCCTTGGGGGCATCGGTGGCGATCAGCTTTTCGCTCCGGCCGGTAGCCCTGTTTGCCTTTGCCGGGGGAATGGGCACCCTAGCGGTCGTCATGGCCCTTGGCACGGAGAAATCCGGGAACCTGGGACAGACACGGCTTGTCCTGGCCGGTGTCGTCGTCAGCAGTATCCTCGGCGCCGGGGTTACCCTTCTCAAGGTGCTGGCCGGCAACAGGATGGCGGCAATCGTCTTCTGGCTTCTGGGAAGTTTTTCCATATCCACCTGGGGAACAGTCCTGTGGGCGTCTGTAGCCGCTGCCTGTGTCCTGGGGCTCGGCATCATATCCCATAGAGACCTCGATGTGATTTCTTCCGGCGTAGCCCCCGGTTCGCTCGGGGTTGACGAGAAACGGTCGCGTGCCCTTCTTTTGGCGGGAAGTTCCCTGGCAACTTCCATAGCGGTTTCAACAAGCGGCGTGATCGGATTCGTCGGCCTTGTCGTTCCACATCTTCTCCGGTTGGCTTTCGGACCGTCCCATTCGCGGCTTGTCCCCATGGCCTTCCTCGGCGGGGGGTTGCTCCTCCTCCTTGCCGACACGGCAGCCCGCAGTATGGGCGAGATGCCCGTCGGAGTTATCACGGCTCTGGTAGGCGGCCCTGTTTTCTGCTTTCTCCTGTGGAAAGGGAGATGACCGTGACAACACCTGATACCCAAAGACTTGTCGTGCGAAACCTGCATGTATCCTTTGGTCAGAGGAAGGTGGTCGATGATGTCTCCTTCGAATTGCACGAAGGCGAGATCTGCGGACTTCTGGGGCCCAACGGCAGCGGGAAAAGCACCCTCCTTGGAGCCGTCGCGGGGATAGGGAAAAAGGACAGTGGGGAAATTTTTGCGGAAGGCCGGGAACTGTCGGGCATGTCACGTCGGGACGTGGCGCAAAGAATCGCCGTTGTACCCCAGCAAACGGTTTTTACCATGCCCTTTACGGTTATTGAAACGGTGCTCATGGGGCGTTACCCCTCGGTGGGCCGCTTCGGAAGGATTTCGGACGGGGACATGCAAGCGGCTCGAAGGGCCCTTGAAATGGTTGATCTCCAGGGTTTCGAGGAGCGCCTGACGACGGAATTGTCGGGGGGCGAGGCACAGAGAGTGGCCCTCGCCAGGGCTCTTGCACAAAATACGAAGATTCTGCTGCTTGATGAGCCCACAAGTGCTCTGGACCCGAAGCACGCCATATCAGTTTTCGAACTTCTCAGAAAAAAGCGGCGTCTTGGTGCTTCAGTCCTCGTTGCCCTTCACGATATAAATTCGTCTCTTCAGTGGTGTGATCGCATTCTCTTTCTGAAGGAAGGACGCCTCGTGGGCCTTCGTCGGCCGGAAAGGGTGGATGCCCCACTTCTTGCGTCCATCTTTGAAGTGGGGTGGAGCATGTATCCCCTTCCCGGGGGCGGTACTGTCGCCTTCCCGAAGCCCTGAGGGGCTGCGAACGGTGAAGGGTGTCACGAAAGAAGCAGGAAAAGTCCATTCAGGACGGCCCCGGCTGTGAGGGCCGTAACAATCATCACGCCGACGCTTGCGAGCATCCTCCGGACTCCGAGCTCCTTCCACAGAACGATGAATGTGGCAATGCAGGGAAATGTCATGGCCAGCACCACCACGGCGACCACCAGCTGGGAAGCCGAAAGCCCGAGAGGCAGAAGCATGCCCACGGCCACGTCCTTCCTGAGAAGGCCGAGCAGAACGGGGCCGACTGCAGAAGAGGGAAGACCCAGAACGGTTTTGAAAAAGGGGTCCAGGAATCCCGTCAGAGTGTCCATGATGCCGGAGAGATACAGGGCGTTCACGATCAATACGCCGAGAAGCACCAGCGGGATGGCCTCAAAGATGAATCCCTTGACCCGGAACCATAGCTTCAGCCCAAGTCCCTGTAAAGAAGGAACCCTGTAAGGCGGGATTTCCACGACGAGTTCGGGACTGTAGCCAGGGAGAAGGGCGTGCAGGACTTTTCCGAGAATGACCCATGTCACCAGAAGCGCTCCGTAGACCATGAGAACATACTTGCCGCCAAGATCGCCCAAGGCGCCGAAAATCATGGCCTGCAGACCGGCACAGGGAATCGCCACCGATATGAGCGTCGCGGCGATGAAGCGTTCCCTTGGGGATTCAAGGACCCTGGTGGCCAGAATCCCCGGGACATTGCACCCCAGCCCGAGCAGATTTGGGACGATGGCGAAGCCATGGAGCCCGACGCGGTGCATCAGGGAATCGAACAAAACGGCAAGGCGCGGGAGATAGCCGGAATCCTCAAGGAGGCTCAGCACGGCGTAAAAGGCAACCACGTAGGGGAGCACCATGACGATTGGGACGTAAAGCCCCGTCGTCAGCAGACCGAAGCTTTGTTCAAAGTCCAGCCCCCCGTCGATCAGTGATCCCAGTATCAGCGAATGCATCAGGGTGCCGGGGCCGAGGACTTTCGACAAGCCGTTCAAAATCGGGAGCCACATGGATTCGAACAGCGGGTCCAGGATCAGGTCGATAGCGCTTTCTCCCAGCTGCCGGATTACGAGGAATCCGGCAACGATAACGAAGACACCGAGAACGGCTCCCCAGAAAGGATGGACACTGGCGTCCTCGAAACGATCTTTCAGGCTGTGATGGCGGTGGGTGACGGTTTGGACCTTGCCGATGATTTTCCCAATTTCCTCCCAGCGGGTTTTGGTATCCATTTCGGTAAACCGGCCAGGCCTGCTTTCGTGAAGCCGTGCCACAAGTTCGCTGATCCCGCTTCCTGAAACGGCGACTGTCGGGACAACGGGAACGCCGAGCTCTTTTTCGAGGGCCCCGACGTCGATCTGTATCCCTTCGTGCCGCGCCTCGTCCACCATGTTCAGGGCGATGATGACATTCAGGCCCTTTTCGATGACCTGCAGGGCGAGGTAGAGGTTGCGTTCGAGGACACAGGCGTCGAGGGTCACGATGACGATGTCCCCGCCTTCATCAATGATCCTCTTCGCCACCGATTCGGCTTCATTCGTGGGGTCGAGGGTATAGGCGCCGGGGACGTCGATCAGCTGGTAACAATCGTCTCTGTGGCGGAACCTTCCCTGGGTGAAGCCCACTGTTGTTCCCGGATAATTGGATGAAATGGCGTGAACGCCCGTCAGGCGGCTGAAGAGGGCGCTCTTGCCCACGTTGGGGTTTCCGACGAGAAGGATCTTCTTGTTGCACTCCTTTGAAAGGAGCTCGTCCCCATGGTGACCGTTCAGGGGACAGGAGAGACAGCTTCCCGAGCCCGATGAGCAGCAGTTCTTCATAGCCGGTCCCCCGTCTTTAGGGTTTCCACCAGGATCTTCCCGGCGGCGCCATGTCCTATGGCTACCTGGCGCCCGTCGACTTCCAGGGTGATCGGGCCCCGGAAGGGCATGCCCGAAACCTTTTCGACAATTTTCCCCACCCGGAGGCCTATTGCCTCAAGACGTCTCCCGCACAAACCTGGCGGCATTACCATGATCTTTGCCTTTTCACCGTTCTTGAGCATGTAGAGCGAAGTTTTCACGAAAAACAGGCCTCCTTGCCGTCGCGATGGGGGAAGTAAAAGTTAGTCTTTCCAAACTTTTTAAACCATACCCGTGGACCGCTGGTCTTGTCAAGACCTTTTATCAAGAAGAGGCCCCTTCCTGATCGAATATTACTTTGCCGCGTGGAATTAGGGCAAAATGTTCAAGAAACGGATTGCTGGAGCAGGGTTTCGCGGCCGCTGTCGCGATCTCGGGCACAACACCTTTCTTGACGACCCCGCCATGGGCCGTTTAAGATAGATATCCTGTTGATAATAATATTCAATTGAAAAACATCAACTAAAAATGAGGTGGTTTCGTATGCGTATTGGAATTCCAGCAGAAGGGGAAGATCTTTCGGCTCAGGTTTCCGGAAGGTTTGCAAGAGCTCCCTGGTTTCTTCTCGTCGATCCGGAAACCGGTGAGGTTGAGGCCTTGAAGAACCCTGCAACGGCCGCCTCTCATGGCGCCGGAGGCCAGGCCGTGCAGGAGCTTGCCCGACACGACGTTTCTGTGGTGTTTGCGCCCCGCGTGGGACCCAAGGCAGCGGGCGCCCTTTCAGCGGCGGGCATGTCTGTTTACGAGGCCACGGACTGCACCTGCAGTGAAGCACTCGCAGCCTACAAGGCCGGGGAACTTCCCTTGGTTCAGAAAGGGAGATAGACGTCATGGCTGAAAATACAGCAGACCGACAAAAACAGCAGCAGGAGAAAGCCGGACAAACCAGTGCCGGAATGCCGGGAAAGACGAAAAGAAACATCAAGCATGTTATCGCCGTGGGAAGCGGCAAGGGTGGAGTCGGGAAAAGCACTGTTTCCGCCCTGCTTGCAGTCGGCCTTGCGAAAAAGGGTGCCAGAGTCAGCGTCCTGGACGCTGACATTACGGGACCTTCGATTCCGAAACTCCTAGGTGTCAGGGAGGTCCCTTTCAGCACGGACTCCGGTGTGGTTCCCCCGAAGACGGGATGGCTCGGGATACGGGCGATGTCGATAAACCTGATGCTGGATGATCCGACAAAACCCGTTGTCTGGCGCGGGCCGTTGATCGGAAACGTACTCAGACAGTTTTGGCAAGAAGTCAATTGGGGTGATACAGAGTTCCTTATCATCGACCTTCCCCCGGGAACAGCCGATGCGGCGCTAACGGTAATGCAGACCATCGACCTGGACGGATTGCTCGTTGTGACGGCGCCTCAGGGGCTTTCAGCGCTGGTAGTGGAAAAAATGATGCACATGGCCGGGATGCTCGAAGTGCCACTGCTGGGACTTGTGGAGAATATGGGGCACGCAATCTGTCCTGAGTGCGGGGCGAAATGGGAACTCTTCGGCCCGAGCCATCTGAAGGAAACGGCGGAGAAATGGGGCATTCCCGTCCTTGCCGAGATCCCGGTGGACAAGGAAATTTCGATTCTGGGCGATGCCGGTCGACTGGAACACTACACGAGGGATCAAATAGCGGAAAATCTTGCGGAGGCGCTTGTGATGAGCCTTCCGGAAGAAGCGAAGCAGCAGGGGTAAAAGAACGAAAAGACCGGAAGCTCGCGAGGCTTCCGGTCTTTTCGGTGACCTTCATGATAACCGGCGTGCCATGCGGACCGCATCGTAAGTGATAATCCGGTCCGCGCCGGCCCGAAAGAGGGAACGGTGAACTTCCAGCATTGTCCGGGCTTCGTTGCAAAAGCCCTGCTTTGCCGCGGCCTTTATCATCATGTATTCGCCGCTCGTGAGCCATCCCGTCAGGGGGACAGCGAATTCCCGACGGAATTCCCCGATGATGTCGAGGTAGGTGAGAGCGGGCTTGATGATGAGCGCCGAAGTCCCCTCTTCGATGTCTGACCTTGCTTTGGAAAGGGCGGCCTCTTTGTCTTCAGGATCGATCTGTCCACTGGGCATGCCCTTTTCCGTTATCGATGTGGACGCGTTGAAAGGCCCGTAAAGGGCCGAGTCGAATTTGGCGCCGTAACTCAGGATTTTCCTGTCTGAAAATCCCCCGGTGTCCATTGCCGTCCGCAGACGCCGGACAAAACCTTTTTCCAGAAACAGAGGGATCACACCTTGTGCTCCGGCAGCCAGGTGGCTTTCGGCCGTCTCCAGAAAGCGTTTTCGGGTTTTCTCCACGTCGGGCCTTCCCGAGTCGTCCACGCAGAAATTCAGTCCGTTGTCGGTGGCATGGGCGAGGGAAAGGTGCGTGAAAAAAGCGCCCTCCGCCAATCTTTTCGTCAGGAACCTCAGAGCTTTCTGGACCGGGCCCTCAGGGTCCGACGCAGGCGTTCCGTCTTTGTCCTTTTCATTTTCGTAATGGCCGAAAAGGATAAACTCCCTGATTCCGGCTGAAAGAGCCGTTTCGACGAAAAGGGGCAATAGATCAGGAGATGTTGTTTCCACTCCATCGATGAATTTTGAAGGGATACGGCGCTTTCGGCCCGCCGTGACAAAAAGTGGCAGGACCAGTTGTTGCGGTGCCGGAAAAGTCGAATCCGCCCGGCCGAGCACATTGCCCAGGGGAAACCACCTCACAGAAAATCTTCAAGCCGTCTTTTGATCAATTGTATCTTTTCATTGAGTTCCTGAACAGGAATCCTGGTTTCCGCTACAGCGTCGACGACAGCCCTGTTGAAGGGGATCTCGCCCAGAACATTCCAGTTTCTCGCCCGGGCTTCTTCCTTGAGCTGTTTCGCAAGTTTCGGTGCCAGGTCAGCCTTGTTGACAACGAAGGTCGTGGGGATGCCGAAACGTGAAGTGACCTGCGAGAGGCGCTTGAGGTCGTGAAAGGCCGTTTTCGAGGGTTCGGTCACCACGACGGCGAGATCGGCTCCGGTGATGGCGGATATTGCGGGGCATGCGATGCCCGGAGGCCCGTCGGTCAGAATGAGCGGGATATCCTTTTCGCGTGCACTGCGAAGGGCCGATTCCCTCAAAAACGTCACGAGCTTGCCCGAATTTTCACCGCCCGGATTGAGCCTGGCGTGCCACATTGGTCCCCATTTGGTCAACCCTTCATAGGATGTGCCCTGTCGGGTGTCCACGAGGGATATGGCTTTTTGGGGACAAACCCGTCGGCAGACGTCGCATCCTTCACAAAAGGAGGTGTCCACCATTGCCTTGCCTCCTGTCATGGAGATCGCATCAAACCGGCAGGCGGCGATGCAGGCGCCGCATCCCGTGCACAGATCAGGATTTACTTCGGCCGTCTGCATGCCCCAAAAGGGCTGTTCATTGATGAGGTCGGGTTTGAGAAGAATCTCCAGGTCGGGGGCGTCAACGTCGGCGTCACAGATGACCGCCTTGCCGAAAGAGGCAACCAGAAGCGAGGTAAAGGTCGTTTTCCCTGTTCCGCCCTTTCCGCTGATGACAACGATTTCGCGAGGTCTCATCGGCCCAGCTTCCTTTCAAAATGCTCCCATATTTCCCGGAGCCCCGATTCCCACCGGGTGTCCATCGCCGCCGGCGGAATTCCTTCGGCATAAGCTTCGGCTACGGCCCTTGAGAAGGGGAATTCCGCCAGAACGGGGGCTCCGTATTTCGAAGCCAGCCCCCTGATATCCGCAGCGGCCAGATCGGAGCGGTTGACGATAACTCCGACGGGCTTTTCGAGGTGAACCACTGCCTGAAGGGCGAGATCAAGGTCCGCTGCGCCGAAAGGCGTTGGCTCCGTCACGAGGAGCGCCGCGTCGGCGTGCCGGACGCCGGCGACCATGGGGCAGGCGTTTCCGGGAGCACAGTCGATAACCTTGGGGGTGTCCATGTCGATGACAGTCTTGACGAGGTCTTCTATGACCGGTACGGGGTTCGGCATACCAACCTGAAGACGCCCTTCGTAAAGTTCGCCGCCTTTTGAAGTCCGGCAATGCCGGATTTCTCCGATGGGCCTATCGACCTCGGTGATTGCACCTTCCGGGCAGACCATGGTACAGAGGCCACATCCGTGGCAGAGGTCGTTCACCTGCGGAGGGGAGTCCCCGAACATGGTCAGGGCACCGAACATGCAAGCCGACACGCACCGGCCGCACCGTGTACAACGATCATCGTTGATGGCGGGTACCCGCAGGGGCACGAGGGTGCTCTCAAGGGGTGTTGCATCAAGCAGAAGCCCGAGGTTCGGTTCCTCCACATCGGCATCGACGGCCAGAAGCCCCGGTATGGATGTGACAAGGGATGCGCTGACACTGCTTTTCCCCGTGCCTCCCTTGCCGCTTGCCACCGCCAGGGTGATCGGCTTCATCTGGTTTCACCGCTTTGCCCGCAGTTGTGTCCCCCGTCTTCCGAACCGTGATGGCAGGCGCTGGGTCCGGTTTCGAGAACGCCCGAACAATAATTTCTCACGGCATCCTCGATATCCCCCGAGACACCGATGACGGGTTCTATGCCCTGGGCGCGGAACAGTTCCTCCGCTCTCGGGCCCATACCTCCCGCAATGATGACGTCCGCCTCGAGGCTTCCAAGCCACCGGGGCAGAACACCCGGCGCATGACCGGGGTTTGGATGCTCCGCACGGTCGAGGATGTTTCCCTCATCATCGACGGTATAAAGAACATAGTGCGGCGCATGGCCGAAATGGGGGCACACGGTGCCGTTTTGGGCGGCTACTGCTATTTTCATGTCTTCCACCTCCAGAGTTTTCTTTCAAGGAGCTTCAGAGGGCGTTTTCCCGGTTGTCCCGTCAGAAAATGGGGAGAGCGGTAACCCGCCCTCCCCTGTGCCGGGAAAAGAGAAAGTGAAGAAAGAAATCGATACATTATTTCACCCAAGGATATGATAAAGATATCTATTATCATTAGAATCGTATCCCGAAAGGAACCCCTTTGTCAAGGCTGACATTGACGTTTACGGAACCCTTTCGATGCTTATGCCCAGCTTGTCTGCCAGCTCAAGATAGACGGGGCTTGAGGTGATCCGGGAGAAATCCCCTTTTTCGTTTTCAGTGATCCTTTGTGCGAGTTCGAAAAAGGCCTTCTGGCCCTTTTGGAGTTCCAGAGGTTCTCCAATCCTGTCGAAAAGGGCCAGCAATCGGTGGGCGGCCTCAAGGGTTTCGGATTCGGGCCTCGAAACCGCCTCGCCGATCAGTCTGCCGAGATGTCTCGAGGCTTCGTCGGCAAATCCCGAAAGTGGAATTTCCAGATTCCATCGGGCGAATTCGTCGATCCTGTCTTCTACGAGGTCGAGATCCAGCCGCTTCTGTCTGAACAGGATTTCCAGTTCGCGCGTGAGTGACAGCGAAAGAGCCGTTCTGAAAACATGTGGTACAGGCATGTCGTTTTCGGCGAGGTATTCCATGAGTGGTGCGCTGTTTTCGGAAAAAGCCCTGCAGGTTGAGAGAAAGGGTACGGCGGATTGTTCACAGATCCTTTTCAAAACGAGGCGTCTTTCGTCCCCCAAAAGGTGATCCATGGTGTAGTTATGGTGGCCGAAGAATCTGTCCATCTCACGGGCGATCCCCTGGGCATAGGCTTCCCTGTACGCCTTTTCGAGGGACCGCCTCATGATTTCGTGCCTGCCGGGTTCCTCGAAGCTTCCCGTGCCGCACAGAACGTTGTGGCCACCCAGATGGAAGGCGGCGAAGCTGATGGTTTTCTCTTCGAGGGTGACCATGGACTTGAACCGGCATCGTCCGATCGCCATGCTTCCCGCACCCCCTTCGAGAATGTCGAGTTCTTCCGTTTCTGCGGTGTACCGGTTGATATTGATGGATTCCGCCTTTTCGCGAAAGAGGGCAAAAATCGCGTAATGGGCGGCAACACGGAACAGGTCGACACGGGCCGGAAGTACCATTTTTTTGTAAACGACCGCGCCATCGGGCAGTGAAAGGGTGTTGCCTGAAGCAGCCTTCAGTTTTTCGAGAAAGGCCTCTTCAAGGGGTTCCTCCGAAAATTCTCCGGCAAGCTGAATTGCCCGGGCGGCATATTTCAGGACCTGCACCGTTTCGATCCTCCCTATGTCCTCGAAAAACCAGGCGCAGCTCGTAAACATGAGCATCCCGTGGCGCTGCATTTCCAAAAGGGCCAGCGCCCCTTTGACGTCACCGGGCGTTTCCCCGGGTATAAGCCGCCCTTCGAGAAAGGAGGCGGTTTTTTCGGGTTTTCGTTCCAGTATGACGTGGATATATTCGTCGCGGGCCTTCCAGGGTTCGAAGAGCAAGTTCTTTGATTCGGACTCGTAGATTTGATCCAGGCGCTCCTTCAACCAATCAAGGGCATCCCGAAGGGGCCCACGCCATTTTTGATGATACCCTTTCCCGTCGCCGGAACAGCCGCAGTCTGACCGCCATCTTTCGATGCCGTGAACACAGCTCCAGGAAGTGTTCTCTTTCAAGGTGACTTCCTGGACCGGCGGTGAGAGATCAAGAAATTCTCCATATGTTGTCAGGCGGGTGTCGTCTGATTTTTCGATTCTGTCGAGACAATAGGCCAGGGCCATTTCCCCGAAATGGTGATGATGTCCGAAGGTCTCTCCGTCGGTTGCGGCGTGGACCAGTCTCGGGGTCTGGTCACCGTGATGGAACCGTGACAAAATCCGCCTGAAGAATTCCGAGCCGTCGCCAAGAAGGGTGCCGAAGGCGATATCTGCGGAAAGGGACGCGTCGTAGAAAAAAAGGGTGATGGACCTTCCCGAGGGAAGCCAGCAGATCGCCGGGAGTGTCTTGTCGATGTCTTTGCCGTCTTTTTCGATGCTTCCGGAAAGCCCTTTGATGATCCTGTGCCCCTGGTGGGGTGCGAGTATGGTAAAACGGATTCCCGCTTCGGCGAGGTATTCCAGTGTGGCCGTGTCAACGGCTGTCTCGGGGAGCCACATGCCTTCGCTCTCTCTACCGAACCTGTGCCTGAAGTCCTCGAGTCCCCAAAGGATCTGGGTTCTCTTGTCTCTTGCCGATGCGAGAGGGAGGATCATGTGATTGTAGGCCTGGGCGATGGCCGTTCCATGTCCGTTGAAACGGGTTCGGCTTTTTTCATCGGCTTTCAGGATTTTTTCGTAGACATCTGTGCGGTGGTGCTCGAGCCAGGAAAAGAGCGTCGGGCCGAAGTTGAAGCTTATCCGGGCGAAATTGTTGATCAGAAGGCGCAGGCGCCCCGCTTCGTCAAGAAGTCGGGCCGTTGTGTTGGGTTCATAGCACTCGGCGGTGATCCTGTCGTTCCAGTCGTGAAAGGGTGCAGCAATTTCCTGGATCTCGACGGATTCCGTCCAGGGGTTTTCCCGTGGCGGTTGGTAGAAATGACCGTGTATGCAAACGTACCACGTCATATGCTGTATTCCCTCCGGAAGGCCATTGCCGAAAACCGTCCGGCTCCGTCAGGAAAAGGCCAGGCGGAACGAATTTGCGCCTGGCCCTTTAATCCGCCGAAATTCATCCGGTTGCAAGTCATTCTATTCCCTTGTGATTATGGCCGTGAATGAACCTCTTTCGGATCCTTCCGTGGATTCCCATTTCCCGATAAAGCGGTTCATGAAATCTATGGATCCGAAAAACCGCAGCGGTTTCCCTGCTGTGGTGAACTCGCATGTTCCGTCGTAGTTGCATTTACCGCTGACTTCCAGATCCTCGTAAGTGACGTTCGAATGCGCGATGCCTGAGACCAAGCCGTCGGGAGAGATTGTCAGCCTGAGGGCTCCGTAATCGTCGCCTATAAAAGTGCCGAGATAATTCCCGCTCATGCGTTCAGGAATCGAAGCCGCCGATGCCTGTGATCCGCAAAGGGCGGCCAGTGCGAAAAGGGCGACAAGGATCACGCTGGTTTCTTTTCTCATGGAATTTCACCTCGCTTTTTTCTTGTTGTTCCGGGGCGGACCGGCGTCGTAAATACGAACCGGCCGTCATCCTTCATTCCGCCAGCCCCGCCCTCTTCGGCGGCACAGCCTTCCGCATTTGGGGCGGTCCGCCCAGGGGAAAGGTTCTTCCAGGACGCCCTTGTTCAGACATTCCGGACAGATCCCCGCAATTTCGAAAGTCTGTGGGAGGATATCGAACCCGGCCTCCTGAGCCCATTTCCGTACCGTTTCCATCTTTTTGTCCTCTCCCGTGAGGTGGACCACCTTGCCGCAGGAGCGACAGTAAAGATGGAAATGCATCTGCTCATCGGGGACTTCGAAACGGCTGAATCCTTCGTCCATGTTTATGAGATTCAGCAGGCCCATGCGCGAGAGGAGCTCGATGGTCCTGTAGACTGTTGCAATGCCTATGGAATCATCTTCCCGCTGGACGAGGTCGAGGAGTTCCCTTGCATTCGGATGACTTCCGATGTTCCGAAGCAGTGTCTCAATGATGATCCGCCGCTGGTTCGTCATACGAAAGCCGCGTTTTCTGAGCCTGTCGAGGTAATCCTCCACGTGGGCCGAAATACGTTCTTCCTCAACACGTGACGTGTTATCCTTTGCCATGTTTTCACCACCAGGATCTGATCTCTCTTCACTCTCATATGTGCTTTGGCTGCCAGGTTACCTGCTATTATACAGGACGAAAGATGCTGACGCCTCTTTCACAGGAGAAAGGTTTTCGTAAACGGCTTGGGATACACAGGAAAGGATTCTTCAAGATGACCGAATTGTGGCTGGTCGCACTTGTTGCAATCGCCGGCTTCGTGGAAACGGCGCTTCATTTGATGCAGTGGAGATTCTTGCGGATGCTTCCCGAAAAACCCCCTCATGAGCTCGAAGGAGTGCTGGACGGCGACTTTGCATGGAAACGGTCCCGTTCGTTCAGCCTGGGGCGGACGGTGACACGTTTTGGAATGGTGGCGAGCAGCTATGGTTTCCTGCTGGCTGTCCTGGCAACGGGCCTCCTGGACCGGGCGGAAGCATGGGCTTTTTCCCTCATGGGAAGCGAAAGCGGGGCCGGAGTATTGCTTGGCGCCCTTTCCGCTGCGGCGGTGTGGCTTGTGTTTTTGCCATGGGCATGGGCGCGCTCGTTCATGGTCGAGACCTCCCCTCGGACCCGGATTTCCGAGATCCGACGCTTCTGGAACGAGCAGGGACTTTCCCTTATCCTCGCCATGACGATTTCGGGCGCCTTTTTGGGTGGCGGTGTGCTGATCCTCGGGATGGAAGCCGGCTACCTGTGGCTTTTCGGCGCCCTTGTTTTAATGGAACTTCTTGTAATATGGCTTTTCCCCGTTGTTGCGATTCCCATGTTTTTTCCTGTCGAGCCGCTGCGGGACGGGCCGGTCAATGACAGGCTGCGGGATATCTGCAAGACGGCGGGAGTAGAAAACCCGGGGTTTTGTGAGGTGGACACTTCAAAAAAACCGCTGGCGGGAAACGCCATGCTTTCGGGATTGGGAAAAACGAGGAGATTCCTGCTTTTCGACAGTCTCGTGAGGTCAAAAAATATTGAGGACATCGGCGCCATCATGGCTCATGAGGTCGGTCATCTGAAAAAGAATCACCAGGCCGCTCGCTTCTTTTTCGCGGCGGCTGTCCAGGGGATCCTGCTGACGATCATCGGTCTGACAGCCTCGGGGGAAACAGGGCCGGCGGACCTTCTGAGGGGTGTCATCGCTGCTCAGGCCTTGGCGGCGGTTCTTCTCCAGCCCGCGATGGTCCATTTTGCACAAAAACAGGAGTTCGAAGCCGACGCTTTCGCCGCCCGAGTAGTCGGGGCGGCGGCGGTGAAATCCGCCCTCGGGGGCCTGGCTTCGGAAAACAGGGGGTGGGCCCCGTCCCGGGAATTTTATTCCCTCTGGTATGAGCCCCACCCCCCGGTGGTAAAACGCATTGAAGCCCTTTCGGGGAAAGGCTTCAGCGAAAGATGAGATCCTTGCCACCCTGGAAGCGGATCGTGTACATGACGGATATTCTTTTTGTCCCGCCGCTTTCCATTTGAAGCCGCCAGGTCAGAATGCCCTCGTCATCCTGATCGGCAGGATCCGGATCAATCGAAACGTCTTCAATCCTGATTTCCTCTTTCGCCGGCACCGGCAGGCGGTCGCGGACCACGACATCAAGAGGCCTGTCAAGACCATTCTTGACAGTGATCATGTATCCTTTCCGGAGACGATCCTTGCCGATCCAGCTGCTTCCCTCCGTGGGAAGGATTTCTTCACGGGAGACCGTGACAAGCGGGGTTTTCCCGAAGGGGATCACCATCTTCTGACCCATGCCTGCTGCTTCAAGGGTGGTCGAGCCCGTTTGCTTCCCGTCAACGAAGAGATCCGCCCCGGCCTTGAGGATAGCCCTGTCAAGTTCTTCGATGGTCGCCATGGTCCATGCCTCTTCTGCGATCTCCGGGACGCAGACCACTTCCATGGAAGCAGGCATGGAAAATCCTCCGATTTCCAGATGTGTCCTGTCGCCGGATCCCGGGACAAATCCGGAGGTTTCCATTCTCACGTCGACGAGGCCTTCCTCGACAGGTTCTTTCAGTTCCGGGGCCGACAACTCCAAGCTGTCCGCCGCCCGAAAGACCTGTTCACCGGCCTTGCTCAAGAAACGCTCACGGTAATCGACGACCAGCGGGGTCAGTTTTGGTGTCGCAAGACTCTGACGTGGCCTGACGGTGTGAAGAGAAATGTCTCCGTTCCAGTCGAGCCCCGTTTTCTGAATGACCGCAGCCTTGAGGGAGCCTTCGATCAAACCCGACTTGCTGTCAAGAGACAATTGGTATCTCGGACGCCACCGGGCTTCACCTGTCCACGCGATAACGCCGATCGTCCCCTCGCCGGCGGTTTCAAGGGTCAGAACGCGGATTTTGTCGTTTTCCTCCGGCAATCTTGATTCCAGTTCCTGCCGGAGTATTTCATACTGGATCTTTGCGTCCGCCAGAGCCGCCGAAGTTTCAGCTGTTTTCAGGGCGATGGTTTCTCTTTTGGCGACGGCGCCGTCGATGTAAGCTTCGAGTTCGCCCGGAGTGGAAACCTCCGGTGCGGCTTCCTCGAGATGCTTTCTGGCCTGATCGAGGGCTTCGAGCCTGGCCGAGAGGCGCTCCTTTTCCGTCTTTGCCCTTTCTACCTCGGCGGCGAGATCCTTCAGCGCCGAGGGAATCCATCCAACCTGTGCAACCGTCCGGACCTTGCTGTCAAGGATTCGGGCTGTTTTTGACAGCTCGAAACGGAGGCTTTCGATGTCGACGGTCATGGGGAGTTCCACGTCGATGGTCCCCCCGGCGTCAAACTCCATCCGCATTTGCGCTCCCGAGGGGTAAACGTCTACAGCAGTCACTTCAGGAATGGACGGTGCGGCACATGCAGGAAGGGGCCCCAAAATCGAAACGAGAAAAGCAAGAACCAGGAATTTCCCGGACATGGATGTCTACCTCCTTTATTTTCGCCTGAAAGGCATCGTTGTGATGCCGTTTCATGATACACCAATGTGACGCTTCCCCACTCCGGCGTGTGCCGGTGACATCTTCTCATGTACAATGGAATCGCGGGAAAAATTCTGGTTATGCGGGGTGGCCTTTCATGTTGAGATGCGGCATCATCGGCCTTCCACTGGCAGGGAAAACAACGGTTTTCAACGTCATTACCCGGGCCGGTGCGGAAGTGAAAGCCTATGCTGGTGGGAAAACCGACCCCAACAGGGCAGTTGTGGATGTCCCTGACGAGCGGTTCGACTCTCTCGTCGAGGTGTATCAACCAAAAAAGCAGGTTCCCGCCTCGGTGGAATTTGTCGACCTGGCGGGCCTTTCAAAGGACGCAAGCAAGGGGGCGGGTCTGGGAAACGCCTTTCTTTCATTTGTCGCTGACAGCGACGCCTTGATTCACGTGATCCGGTGTTTCGACAATCCCGAAGTGCCCCATCCGGAGGAATCGGTGAACCCGGTCAGGGACTGGGAAATCGTCGAAATGGAGCTTGTTTTCAGGGACCTGGGGGTTATCGAAAACCGGCTGGGCCGCCTGGCGGAAAAGAAAAGGCCCTCCCTCGACGAACAAAAGGAAGCGAAACTTCTTGATCGTTGCAGGACGCATCTTTTGGAGGAAAAACCTCTCCGGGAACTTGACCTGAAAGAAGAAGAGGAAAAAGCCCTGAGAGGGTTCTCGTTCCTGACTTTCAAGCCTGAACTGGTGGTCCTGAACTGTGATGAAACCCAAACGGGGGATGACTCGATCCCGTCATACGGAAAGTTTCTGGAGCTTTCTTCGGAAAGGGGCCTCCAGGTGGTAAAGCTTTTCGGCCGCATGGAGATGGACCTTGCCGATCTGGATGCCGACTCACAGGGAGAAATCATGGGTGAACTCGGCATACCCGAACCGGGACGGGAACGGTTGATCGCGGCCGCCTTCGAACGGCTCGGTCTTATAAGTTTTTTTACCGTCGGAAAGGACGAAGTCAAGGCCTGGACCCTCCCGGAGGGATCAACAGCCCTTGATGCCGCCGGAACGATCCATACCGACCTTGCAAGGGGGTTTATCCGGGCACAGGTGGTGCATTACGATGATTTCAGGCAAGAATGCTTCTCCATGGCGAAATGCAGGGAAAAGGGAGTCCTCCGACTCGAAGGGCGGGATTATGTCGTCGCCGACGGAGACATCCTGGAAATCCGTTTCAATATATAGGATATGCTGCAAAACGGAGGTGAAAGCATGAAAGAACTGCTCTGGGAGCCGATCGAGATCGGGCCGGTGCGTCTTGGAAACAGACTGGTCTCGGCCCCGGTTGCCACGGCTACGGCGACCCGTGAGGGACTTCCGACGGCTGATACCCTCGATGCCCATGGCGTTATTGCCGAAAGCGGTGTCGGCTTGTCCGTCGTCGAACATCATGCCGTTCACAAAGACGGAAGGACGAGGCTCCGACAACTGCTTCTCGACAGGGAGGAAACGGTTCCCTACCAGCGAGGGCTGCATGACGTGTATGCGTCTTGCGAGTGCCCTGCCTTTATCCAGATAAATCATGCGGGCTCGTTGGTCTGCGACGAGGAAATGCTCGACGGTGATTTCATCCCCTACGGCCCTTCCCCGATCCGGCATCCCTATTGCACCCTTTATGTGATGCCCAGGGCCATGGCGTTTCCGGAGATTGACGCCGTGGCGCGGCAATTTGCCGAAGCCGCTGAATTCGCCGTTCAGGCGGGGTATCCAGGCGTCGAGATCCACGCGTGTCACGGTTTTCTCATCGGTCAGTTCCTGAGTCCGCTGACAAACCACCGTTCGGACCGGTACGGGGGCGAAATAAAAAACAGGACCAGGCTTCTTTTTGAGGTCTACGAAGCCGTTCGGGACAGTGTTTCCCGGGAGTATCCCGTTGCGGTCAGGCTTGGTGTCGCCGATACCCTTCCGGGGAAGCCTCACGCCGGTTTGACCTTGGAGGACGCAAGATGGGTTGCCCGGGAAATGGCGGCAATGGGCGTGGATCTTCTGGATCTTTCGGGGAACCTTTGCGGATATGAGGGGGACGGAAACGCCTATTTCGCCCCTTATGCGAGGGCCATCAAGGAAGTTGCCGGAAAGGTCCCTGTCGTCTGCACGGGAGGAATCACCGATGCAGCGACGGCGGAATCCCTGCTCCGAGAGGGGGTTTGTGACCTCGTGGGACTGGGGCGTGCTCTGCGAAAGGACCCGAACCTGGTTCACAGTTGGAGGGATGGTTCACGGCAGTCCAAAGGCTTGGTGTAAAAGAGGCTGGTGGAAGATGCAGCTCGGCATAGACCTTGGGGAGCATGCGATCAGGGCGGCTCTCGTTGAAGGAGGGCGGATACTGAAGTCCGTCAGTGCAAGCGCGCCCGCAAACCGTTTTCCTGAAGACGTGCTGGAGAGTATATGTTGCATGGTCACGCAACTTCCGCAAAAGAAAAAAGTGAGGGGATCGGTATCGGCCTTCCGGGAATGCTGGATGCCGGCCGGAAACGGGTCCTCAGGATGCCCAATTTCCCGCGCTGGAAAGATTTTGATCTGAAAGTGGAAGCGGAACGGCTCCTGGAAGCGCCGGTAGTCATTTGAAAACGATGCCAACTGTTATGCCCTGGGTGAAGGGCGTCCGGAGCCGCGTAGGGCTTTGAAGACTATGTGGTGATCACCGTTGGGACCGGTATCGGCGGGGGCATTGTCCTTGTAGGCTCTCTTTTGAAAGGGAGTAACGGTATGGCTGGAGAACTGGGTCACGCCACTGTCGGCCATGCGGAGTCCATTGCAGGTGCCGACGGTATCGAGAAGGCCTTTGCGGCCCTGGGTACCAGCGGAGAGCTCTCTGCGCTCTGGTGCAAGCGGGATCGCCCTCCTTACAGGGCTGTCTGGAACGGAGCTCTTGACGCTTTGGCCATGACGGTCGCCACGACGGTGCATTTTTTCGACCCCCGGTGCGTTGTCATCGGCGGCGGATTGAGCCGTGGCGAAGGATTCATCGATGAAATTCGGCATGCCGTGACGGAATATCTGTCGGACCCGTTCAAGGCTATCCTGGATTTGAGGCCCAGCCTTCTCGGAAATGGCGCCGTTGTGATTGGAGCCTCGGCTCTGGTTAAAGGCTCGTCCATTTTTTGAAACCCCGGCCGACGACTTCTGAAGCATCGGAGACGACCATGAATGCCCCTGGATCGTGGCTTGAGAGAAAACGTTTCAGATCCATCGTCTGGCGGGGTGTCAGGAGGCAGAATATCACGCGGCGGCTGGCTTGGGTATATCCCCCTTCCCCGTAAAGGATCGTCACGCCGCGCCGAAGCTCCTCGGTGATGAAAGAGGAGACTTCATCGGGTGTGCTGCTGATGACGAATACCTGTCTCCGTCTGTCGAAAGAGCGGAGGACGTTATCCATGACGAGACCGTTGGAAAAAATGCTGACGAGGCCGTAAATCGCTCCCTCAAGGCCGACGACGGCCACGGAGACGGAGAGTATGGCCAGGTTGATATAGAAGGTGAAACGGCCGACCTCGATGCCGTAGCGTTTCCGCAGGGCGATGACGATGATGTCCGTTCCACCGAGAGAACCCCCCGCCCGGAGGACAAGCCCCCCGCCGAGGCCCTTCACGACTCCTGCAAGGATGGCGACGAGAAGCCTTTCGTCGAGGTCCGGGGACGGGATGCCCTCGAAGACTTTCAGAAGGATGGAAAGCAGGATGACCGAATAGATTGTCCAGGCCACGAAGCGGGTCGAGAGTTCTCTGAGCCCCCACACGACCAGCACGGCGTTGAGGACGGCGACGACCCATGCCGGTGAGACCCCGAAGGTATAGTTCGTGAGAACGGCGATCCCCGAAACACCGGAATCCGGGAAACGATAGGGGATCGTCAGCGACATGATGCCGAAAGCCACAACGGCGGTTCCGAAAGTCACGAAAAAAAAAGCCGGCATCTCACGCCGGACGGAAACCAGCGACTTTTTTACGGTGCCTTTGATAGAGTGAATCATCGGTCATTCACGACTCCCTTCCGGTTGAAATAGTCTAGACGACGGCGGGCGGAAGGGCAAGCCTGCACCAGCCGGAAAAGTCTGTTACAATGTAGGCCGATTCCGAGAAAAAGGGGGCAGCCTGCAATGCAAATGCAAAGACAGATCAGCCTTGATGAGCTTCTGTCCATGCTCGTGGCAAGGATGGACAGTCTCGCTTACAGTGATGAGAACCAGAAGACCAAGTTCAACATCATCGCCCGGGCGTTGTACAAAAAGGGGCTTATCGAGGATGAGGACATCATCGAATCGATCCGGGAGGAACACCGGATCCTGAAGGAACTCAACGCCATTTCCGAGTTGCCGTCCGAAGACGTTGTCCAGACCATAGCCGACAGCATCTTGCAGTGGATCAAGGGAGATGTGGACAAGATTACCAAAGCCATGGAGGAATACGAGACAAAGCTCCAAGAGATGATGAAAAAAGAGCAGCAGTCGGCCAAGCCCAAGATAGACGTCGCTTCGCCGGCTATTCTCGAACAGCTTGACAAGATGAACAAGGGACAAGGCGGCGGAGGAAGCAAGCTGATTTACTAGGTTTTCGAGAAAGGGCATGAAAAGAGTCGGACCGGGTGTGCACCCGGTCCGACTCTTTTCATGTTCTTCAAGGCAGTTCCGCTCCCGGCCTGTAGATCAGGACCGAACAATGGGCATAACGCGCGACCGTTGAAGCTGTGCTCCCCACAACGAGCCTCTCAATGGCGCTGTGGCCGCGGTAGCCCGTGACGATCAGGTTATAATCATGCTCGCGGGCGAAGCGGATGATGACGTCGCCGGGATTTCCTTCAAGAATGTGTACATTCCTCTCGACATGCTTGAGGGCGGGGGTTTTTTCCTCGGCTTTTTTCAGATAATAGAGAAGCCTTTTCCTGGCGACCTCCGAGACTTCCTGGTCTATACCTTCCCTGGGAATCCATGGTTCGTATCCCTTGAAAAGATACGGATGGGGGAGCACGTGTATGAAACTGACGCTCACATCCAGGCGTGCTCCCAGGTTGAGGCCGTAATCGACCACCTGTTCCCCCATGCGGCTGAGATCGACGGCGACAAGAATCTTTTTGGGCATTGCCGGTCACCTCCTGGACAGACATGCCTGATAATTGTAATGATATTTTATCATGATAAAGCTTCACGTGAAAAGGCGGATGTCATCCGTTCTTGGGTTACAATGAGGCCGTTTCGAGGCCAAGAAAACGGAGGTGTCTCCGTGGGATTTGTCTGGGTTCTTCTGAGCGGTTCCCTCGGGGCCTGTATGGGCTCCTTTCTCAACGTGGTTGCCTGGCGGACGGTTCACGGGCGTCCCTGGTGGGGCAGTGAGAGGTCACGCTGTGACGAATGCGGCAAACCGCTTTCCTGGCCTGACCTGATACCCGTCCTTTCCTTTCTGGTGCTTCATGGCCGGTGCAGGTCCTGTGGCAAGCTGTTTTCGCCGGGGTATTTCCTCGTGGAGCTGGCCGGCGCGTTTATCGGCGTCGCAGTTGCCTGGCGGTGGGGGCTTTCATGGGCGGCTTTGGCCGGACTCGTCCTGGGATACGGCCTGTTGCTGAATTCCTTGACCGACATCTATTCGGGCTATGTCTACGATGTTTTCGCCTGGTCGCCCGGAGTCGTGGTCTTCCTGATGCGCATTGCCGGCGGCAGGGAGGCACTTTTTGACGGACTGTCCGGTGCTTTGCTCGGCTTCGGGATAGTGGCGGTCATCATTCTGGCAAGCAGGGGAGGTATGGGATGGGGGGACGCCGGGCTGACGGGTGGCATGGGAGCCGCGCTGGGGTTGAAGCTCGTGGTCGTGGGGCTTTATTCAGGCTTCATGATCGGTGGGGTGACGGCGCTGGTCCTTTTGTTGGCAAAAAGGGTGACGAGAAAACAGGCCCTGCCCCTGGTTCCATTTCTGGCTCTCGGTGGGCTTGTGGCCATTCTCGCCGGGCCTCTTGCCCTAGAATATTTCGGACTGGAAGCGGGATGGCCCTGGATGGAGCAGGGGGGGCAGTTTTTCAATCATCATTTCCAGCGGCTTCAGTGACGGGTGCCCATGAAGGTGCCTGAAGGGGTGGTCCGCCCCATCGATGATGTGAAAGACCTTCCGCGCTTGGGGCAGAGGGACCTCATCGAAAATATGCCTGCAGGATTCTTCCGAAAAAGTCTCGTCGAGGCTGCCGTAAAAGGAAACGAAATACCCGGCCGAAAGTTTTCGTGCCGCCTCGTGAAGAATGCTTTCCGGAGGCATCGAGTCCAGGATGGGAAGCTCTAGGGATCCTTCTGCCCCTGGACGGACCCGGTCGCCGCTTCCGCTCGTGACGATGCCGCTGAAAGGGAATTCGGGCAGGGGGGCCTTGTGGTTTTCCTTTTCAAGGATGGCTTGCGAAGACCCTCCAGCGGCTGTGATCGCGTGGATGCCTCCCAGGGAGAACCCCCATAACCAGAGATCCTTTTCAGGAAAGAGGGAGTGCACGAGCGTCAAACCTTCCAGTACATCGGCATGGTCCGCTGCGAAAGTCTTCCCCATGAAAGCAGCCCGGGCCCAGCTGTCGCGATCCTCTCCGAAAGCTTCCCTGTCACGCCGGAGTCGGCTGGTTTCCACCACCACGGCGATGGCGCCCCGAGAATGAAGCATACGGGCAAGGCAGCCGTATTTGTTCTCGGGCGACATGTCGGCACACCCGTGAACGCCGTGCAGAAGGACGAAAACAGGTGATCGCCCTGATGCGTTCCGGGGCCCTGAAAAAAAGACCCGCACCGTTTTGTCGCCGAAATGGCCCGGCGCAGAGTATCGGGTGTGAAGGGAAGTCATTTTGGTAAAAAAGGCCTTATTCCGTTTTTGCCATGATACGTTCAAGTTCACGGAGGACGGGAAGAATACGGCTGTCTGATGCGTTTCGCTTCAAGGCCTCCGGGGCCGTCACGGGCTCGCCCCAGTAAGCAGTGTTGGCGTTTCGGTCAACCCGTACCACGGCACCCTCGAGACTCATTCCGGCGAAAAGGCCTTTGGCTATGGTGTAGCTGTAGATTGAAGCCTTGAATCGCGTGTCCGTTCCGGCTTCGGTGTGGCGCCCGACAGGTCCTGCGGCGACGGAAAGATCACCGCTGAGCTTCACCTGGTCGGCCAAGAATCCCTTCAATCCTTCATCGTTGGTGATCACCAGAACGAGACCGATGGACTGGACGCCTATCTGGAGACCCCAGGAAGCTCCCGTAATGGAGGTGAAACCGGGACCCGACCACCGACCTGTCGACGCATCACGAAGCAACAAAAAACCTTCTCCATGCTGTCCGCCGATGATCAACCCCGCCTTGACCACGGAAGGGAAGATCGCGACGCCCCGGGCTTCCGAAAGCAGTTTCCCCATCCGCCAGGAATCCTCCTCGTCGGCCATTTCTCGAAGAATTGAAACGGATTTGTCTATGCGCTCCTGGGGCGTCGAGGCGAAGGCCGTCACGACGCAGGTGAAGAGGATGCCGGCTGAGATTGCGGCACAGGCCAGCTTTTTGTAAAATCTCTTGCTTGTCCCCATGGGGATCACTCCTTATACTGAAACAAAAGGTGCGTTGCTGGTGCGGGATTTTTGCACCTGAATCCAGTCTATCACACCTGCAGCACCCAGGAGATTGAAAAAGAGGTGAAGCCCACCATGCCGGATATTACCCGGTGGCTTGAAGTTCAGGGTTTGCGAGGGTGGCTCGAGGCCTTGCCGGTCCTTCTGGAACATCCCATGCTTGCAGGCCGCGCAACTGGAGGCAAAATCTCTGTTGAAGAGGCCAACGGCCCCTTTTGCAGCCTTTTCGGGGTTTCCCCCGCATCGTATCCAGCTGTCCTGGAGGACCTTTTCGAGGGGAAAGAGCATCCGGTGGATTTTGAACCCTTCCGGGAGATTCTGAACATGACCGGAGACTGGAAGCACTGTACCTGGGAGCCCTTTCCGGGTGCCTTGGATGTTTCCTGTGTTTGCCGCAGGGATGAAAAGGGACGTTTCCTGGCCGTGATGGAAGACCTTTCCGAACGGACGATGAACCGGCGCCTCATGGATGTCCGTGACAGCGTACTCCAGATGATGGACCTGTACGGATCCAGGGACCTTATCAGGCAGATTCTCAGGGAACTGGTTTCCCGCATGAGAATCGACTGGATCGGAGTGTTTCTGTGGGATGAAGCGCAGCAACGCTGGATGCTTTCACTGGACGAGACGAAAGGCCTTGAAAGGGTCGGGATGCTCAGGCAATTCCTGGCTTTTGCGCAGCAACTCGGCCGGATGCCCGACGGTCCGGTACCCTATGATTTTGCAGGCCTTGAAGTGGCGGACAACAGGCGCTGGACGGTCCCCTGGAAAGAGAATGCCGGAAGCTGGAAGAACCTGATGGAGGAAGCCGGTGTCGGCTCCCTTTATGCGGGTGTCCTCCTCACCGGCTCCACGCCTGCGGTGCTGTTGGCTCTTACGCGGCAAAGCGGTGGATTCGCACGCATCAATAAAGAAGTGCTTACAACCTTCTGGCCGGTTCTGGTGTCGCTTTTCGAACGCAACAGGGCCGTCGAGGGTATTGCCAGTCTGTATCCAAAGGACCCGGTTACCGGACTGTACGGTTCGACCATGTTGAAAAACATTGTTTCAACCGAGGTGGAGCGTGCCGGGCGATACGGATATTCTCTCGCCTTCCTGATTCTCCGGGTAAGGAACCTGGCACAGATGACGGAAAAGGGCGGGCCCGAAATGATCGATGAGCTACTCCGTGTGGTTGCCAGACAGATTCTCGGGAGTATCCGGAATGTTGACATCGCCGGCCGGCTGGAAAATTCTGTTCTCCTTCTCATGCCCCACACGCCTGCCGACGGAGCGGAAATGGTGGCCGCGAGACTTGCAGAACGTCTGAAAAACCTTTCACCCATCCCGGGAATACCCCTCGAGGTGGAAACAGAAACTGCCGTTTTCGAGGAAAACGGCTTTGATCCCGGGGATTTCGCTTCCCGAATCGGACTTTGACCCTGGTGAGCGAAAAGCTACAAAGACCGCAGCCGTCGCAGGACCTCCTGGAGTCCCTTTTCGGGAGGCACCCTCAACCTGACGGAAGTTTCATCCAAGTCGAGATAGCCTTTGCCGGGTTCGCTTGAGATGCCTGCGGCGGCAAGCCTTTCTTGCAGATTCCCCTTTCGTTGAGTCAAAAGCATGATCGGCGTGTCCGGATGGGTGTCCGCCACAATCAGGTCCTCTTTTTCGGCAACCGCCCCGATGATGGCTTTTTTGCTTTCCCTGACGTATTGTCGCGTTTGTTCCAGAAAATCCCGTTCTTTCAGCGCTTGTACAGCGCACGTCTCTGCAATGGTGCTCACCGAAAAGGGTGGCTGGAGCCGGGAGAAGATTTCAACGAGCTCCGGGTCCCTGATGACTCCGTAACCTACGCGAAGCCCGGCAAGCCCCCAGGCCTTGGCGAATCCCCTGGTGACGATGCAGTTGGGGGAGTCAATCGTCAAAGCCGATTCTTCCAGCGGCAGGTAATCGCCATAGGCTTCGTCCACGATGACCCAGCAGCCCCGACCGGCGCATTCGGTGACGATGTCTTTCAGATCCCCCAGGGGAAGAAATTGCCCCGTCGGGTTATGGGGGCGGTCGATATAGAGCACGTGCGGCCGAAGCCTTGCAGCCCTCATCCATTCGTCCCGGCCCGCGGTGAAGGAGGGGGCCTTCAGTACAACCGGATGGTACCTGACGCTGTTCATCATGGCCTGTATCGGCGTATCTGTGAACTGCGGCGAAACACCCGAGAGCAGGGAGCCCGGAGGGAGCAGCAGCCGGATCAGGGTGACAAGGATGTCTATGGACCCGTGCCCCGGAACGATGGACCGCTCATCGATCCCGGGGATTTCCAGGTATTCGACGACGGCTTTTTGAAGATCCACGGCGACGGCAGCCGGGTAGTCGCAGAAATCGCAGTCGGCTGCCTTTCGAATGACTTCGCGCAGGGCCGGCGGAAAACCAAGGGGATTTGTCCCCAGTCCGCAGTCGATAAACCCTTCAAGGGCATCCTTGTGGACTCCGCTTTCGGTCCTGGCGACATAACTACGCTGTGCCACCTCGAGGATGTGTCTTGGCAGCCGTCCTCTCCACATGGGGGACCTCCCTTGATGAAATATGAGCCATTATACCCCTGAAAGCGATACAGTCGACGTGGTGATATGCTATAATCAAGGCGTCTTGGACGAGGTGTTTCGGGCCCTGCGCTGTTCGTGAACATGGTGAAGAGCCTTGAGCCAACACTCGACCAGGGGAGGTCGATTTCCGGATCGGCAGAGGAGGCTTCGCGCCGACCACGCTGAGATCCGGTAGACTTCCACATAATAGGATCGGGTCAAGGCCTTCGTGTCACGGCAGCCGCGGGGAACCTTTCAAAAAAGGGTATGAAGCCGGATGGCTTTCATACCCTCTTTTTCTACGTGATTACCTGACAGCGATGGAGGTGTTCCATGCCGGACATTCGTCCCCCCTTCTGGCATCCGGTTTGTTCCAAAGCATTCATTCTGGATTGGGACGGCGTCCTTGCCGATACGCGGCTCGACTTCCAGGGTATTCGTGACAGGTATTTCGGCGGACGCAGGGTTCCCCTCGTCGAATCGGATCACCTTTTGACGCCGGAGCAAAAAAGAGAACTCGAAAAAGACCTGTATGACCTTGAAATGGAAGGTGCTTCCCGGGCGGTTCCCGTTCCCGGAGCTCATGAATTGTTGGAATGGCTGGACAAAAAGGGCATTCCACGGGCTGTGGTTTCCAGGAATTGCATGGATTCCATCAAAGAAGCCGCCCGCCGGTGCGATATCCCGTTGCCGGAGCATGTCTTTTCCCGCGACGAGGGCCCCCTGAAACCGGATCCCGAGGCTCTCTGGGCTGCGGCTGAAGCCCTCGGTGTCCCGACGGACGAATGTGTTGTCGTGGGGGATTTTCTTTACGACCTCTACGGGGCGAGAAGGGCCGGGATGCGTGCCGTCCTCGTGGAACGGCATGAGGACGAATGGCTCCGGTGGGCTGATGCAGGCTTCGAACACCTTGTTGACCTCGTCGCATCCCTCGGGATTCCTGAACCCCTGGTCCCCCGGGAATACCGGGACGTAGTCAACTCCAGGGGGGAGGAATGGCTTCGGAAAGCCTGGAAACTGAAAGTTTATGTCCCTGGCGAAAAGCCCCGGGCCTTTCACGTTGCCTTGCGTGCGGCAGCACTTGGTGTTGGATGCATTGTTGTGCCTCCCCACGAAAGAATTTCACTGGAGCAGTGGGATACGACACCCTTTCTGCCGAGAGAATGGACAGGGCGGCTTCTTGTGGAAGGGTTGGCCCGGTTTCTCGGAGAACGGTATCCCCAGACAGAAATCCATTCTGGCAAGGAAGGTCTTGCGTTGCCGGGCCTTCCGGAAGAGACGGAAAGCTTCCTGGCCGGTGTGATTCGATGAATCGTGAACGAAACCTGTGGGAGAACCTGGAAGATGGCACAGCCAGGGAACCGGGGAAATGGGAGACACCCCTTGCCGAGCGGATGCGCCCCGGAAAGCTTGAGGATTTTCTCGGCCAGCCTCATTTGACGGGGCCGGATTCTCACCTGTCGAGGCTTTTGCATTCCGGAAAAGTTCCCAGCTGCATTCTTTACGGCCCCCCCGGCGTGGGCAAGACGACCCTTGCGCGCCTTATGGCTCTGGAAACGGGCCGGGAATTTCTCGAGGTCAATGCCGTTACGGCAAACGTGGCAAGTCTGCGGAGCCTTGTGGAGGAGGCTTCGAGGCTCAAAAGGCAAAGCGGTCGCGCCGCCGTGGTCTTTGTGGACGAAATATACCATTTCAACCGCCAGCAGCAGAACGTGCTGCTGCCTTCCGTCGAGAAGGGCGACCTCATTCTCACGGGAACCACCACGGAAAACCCCTGGTTCGAAATCAACAAGACCCTCTTGTCCAGGATGATGGTGTTTGAACTCCATCCCCTCAAAGCGGATGCCATTATACGGTTGCTGAAAAAGGCCCTTTCCGACCCGGAACGCGGTGTTGCCGATCTGGGTGTCAGGGCTTCAGATGAGGCGCTGGCCGAGATCGCGTGCTTTTCCGGGGGAGACGCGAGACAGGCGCTTTTTCGCCTTGAGGCGGCGGTCCTCTCGGTCGCGGCTTCGGGCGGGGATGTACTCGACGCGGAACAGGTGCGCAGCCAGACACGTACAGCAGTCCAACGGTACGACAGGGATCGGGACGAACACTACAGGATCATTTCGGCGCTGATAAAAAGCATGCGCGGATCCGACCCGGATGCATCCGTTTACTGGCTCGCGCGACTCATTGCCGGGGGCGAGGATGTCAGGTTCATCGCCAGACGCCTTTTGATATTCGCCGCGGAAGATGTCGGCCTGGCTGATCCCCGGGCCCTGAACCTTGCTGCTTCGGCCGCCCTTGCCGCCGACATGGTCGGTTTGCCCGAAGCCAGGATCGTCCTTGCCGAAACCGTCATCTATCTTGCCTCCGCCCCCAAGAGCAACAGTGCCTACCTGGCGGTCGACAAGGCCCTTTCGGCCATCGAAAAGGGAGACCTTCAGGAGATTCCTCCCCACCTTGATCCGCACGGAACGGGGTACAAGTATCCCCATGAGGCGCCGGAGCATTGGGTTGCCCAGCAATACCTCAGGGAGAGCAGGCGGTTTTATTTTCCGGGATCACTGGGAGTGGAAAAAAGCCTGGGGCGAAGGCTTTCACGCTTCTGGAGACGTTTCCGGCAGGAATGACGGATCTTGTTTTGCCGCCTGGTCGCCGTGAAGGAACCGGTACGCGAAAAGTCCCAGGTATTCACGGAGACCGAGGATGTTTTCGTGAAGTGAATCGGGAAGAAAATCAAGAGCGTCAAGCGGGCGGTCGTCTGAAAGCCTGCCAACGGGCCAGGGATAAACCTTGACGCCCTGGAGGGCTTTTTCGGCGCACCAGAGGCTCCGTTTCATGTGAAAGGCATTTGTTACCACCACGACGGCATCAAACCCGTATGTGCCGATCAAATCAGCCGATTTTTCGAAGTTCTCCCATGTCGTGCGTGCTTCTTCTTCCAGGAACACCGCACCGATGAATCCCATCTTTCTCAAAGTCCCCGCCATGGCCCTGGCGCCGGAGATGTGACCGCTTTCGGTGGGACGGGTTCCAGTCACCAGTATGGGCCACCGATGTGCGCGGGCGAGGAAAAACCCTTCTGTCACACGCTGGAGGGTATACGGACCGGGTTGGACATCTTCCGGGTTCTTTCCGTAGCGGCTTCCACCCCCGAGGATCATGACCACCGGGTTTCCGCTTTCGGGAAGAGAGGGGCAGAAAGCGTTTTCAAGGGGTGAAAGCAGGACCCGCTCACCCAATGGAGCCGAAAGGAACCAGAGTGATGCGGCAAAAAGGAGAAGGGCCGCTCCAAGACAGGGTTTCCTCGGTTTCCGGAACGCCTCCAGGGCAAGGATCGCGGAGAGAGTGGCAAAGAGGCCGGGCGGGACCAGAGCGCTTTTCAGGAGCTTGTAAATGAAAAAGGATGGTTCCATGAGTGCCTGCCTCCCTGGACGTCTTCTTCGGGAATTTTACTGTTTTTCGAAGCGACCGCGGATCTCTTTCGTGGCTTCAACCGTCTCACCGGGATGATTCCGGAGATATCGAAGCAATCCCTCTCTCGATCTTTCGAGGTGAACCCTCATGATTTGTTCCGCCTTTTCGGCGTCTTTTTCCACGAGGGCATCGATGATCCTGATGTGGTCATCGGCGAGAGTTGAGAGGGAGAGCCCTTCGACGGAATAATGGCGACAGAGGTTTATGAGATCCGAAATGTTTTTCAGCATGATATCGAGGTATTTGTTTCCCGAGACTTCATAAAGCATGGTATGGAATCTGCGGTCTTGATGAAGATATTCCCGGGTTTTCGTCTCTTCGTTCATGGAAGTGAAAACGGCCCTGTATTCTTCCAGCGAGGACATGGGAGGTTTCTTGGCGGCGAGCCTGACAACGAGGACCTCGAGGTGGGCTCTGAGTTCATAAAGGTCAGAGGCATCCTCAATGGTTGGAAGAGCCACATAGGCGCCGCGTCGGGGCTCCAGCGTCACAAGCCCGGTCTGGGCGAGCTGGCGGATGGCTTCCCTGACAGGTGTCCGTGAAACGGCGAGCTTGTCGGCAAGCTCCACTTCTGAAAGTCTCTCCCCAGGTTTGATCAACCCTTCAACAATGGCTTCCTTGATTTTTTCGTAAACGATCTGACGAAGGTCTACGTTTCGCGTCGGGGATAGGGGATCCTGTGGCATGTTTTCTTTGTCCTCCCTGAAACTCTCGATGTTTTTCGTATACTCCGCTCATTATACACAAAACACCGGGAAATCCGCCAAAAGAGCAGGGAGAGGAATCAGTTTTGATCGTCCCGGCAACCGGACGTAATATGGTCGGTCCAGAGGGCAAGGGCGTAAATGGCGTCGGACAGCCTGTTGATGTAGGCATAGGTGCCTTCGGCGATTTCGCCTTCCCGATAGAGTTTGACGGCCGTGCGTTCCGCACGCCTCGCTATCGTGCGCGCCATGTGGAGAGCCGCCCCCGGAAGGGTGTCGCCGGGACGGACGAAACGATTTGTTTCACCTGTTATCGATTTTACGCGTTCTATCAACGTCTCGAGGGGCTCCGGCGAGGGTCCCCCCAGGCCCGGGTAAAGCGCAAGATGACCCATGACGCCGCCGAGTTGTTCCTCGATACGGAAAAGCTCATCGGCGATTTCCCGGGCGCAGCTCGTTGCACGGGCAACGCCGATTGCCGCCTGGCATTCGTCCAGGGTCCCGTACAATTCCACCCTGGGATGGTCTTTGGGGACACGTTCCCCGTTTCCGAGGCTGGTGGTCCCGCTGTCTCCGCCCTTCGTTGTGATCCATGGAGGAGTCATGCCTTTCACCTCTTTATCTGTTTTGTAATACTGGCAGAATTGTATCATCCCCGCTCCTGTTTTGCGTTCCCCGCAAGTCGGTTTAAGATTCTTCAGATCCCGCAGCCGTTGCAGTCGCTGCAACAGCTTTCACAGCCACCCCCGGCCAAGGCTTCCATGGCGGAAAAGGCGACCCGAAGCATGCCATCTGTGATGAGTCCAGGGGGAACAGCCTGGTAGGATTGGCCCTCAACTCTGAGGGACCTGCAGGTTCCGTCTCCGCATGAGCAGGCTTCTTCCACCGCCTCGGCACCAATAATTTCCTCGAGAGGGGTTTCCCCAAAATCCAGCTCGGGGCAGGCCAGGGTGATCAGGTTCTTCCGTTCGTCATACTTCGTGTCGGAAAGGTCTTCTTCTTTCATGACTACCTGGAACCCGATTTTCTCCATTTTTGGACCCATTTGTTCAAGCAGGGTCTTGAGGGTTTCACGTGTTTTTACCACGGGATCGCAGGTTTTTTCGCCTCCAGCGTAGTGCCTGATGATAATCCTGTTCATAGAAATTTTCCTCCTTGTCTTCTGTCGTCCCTTGAAGGAATGGTTCTCATTCGGGATTTCCGGCGTTTCGTCAGTCCTTTTGGGGAATCACAAAAAGAGCTTTCACGTCCACGCAGACTTCCTCGGATTCGTTGACAATGCGTGAACGGGTATGTACTTTCCGGCCTTCGGCTTTTGTCACGTTTCCGACTGCGGTATAGGAACTTCCAAGCCTTACAGGTCGCAAATAGCGTACCGACATGTTTGCCGTATAGCCAAAACCTCCGACGGCCTGCTTCAGCGCCCAGGACATGGCGTCGTCGGCAAGGGCGGCGAGAATCCCTCCATGAACAATCCCTTCAAAACCACACCATTCGGGTGCTGGTGTGAAGGGTATCTCGGATCGTTCCTCCTCGGTATTCCAGTAAATGACAACGCCCAGGGCTTTTGGATTCCCCCCGCTCCGGTCGCAGACGAAGCAGCCCTTATAACCGTCCAGCTCTTTCAGGCCCACAAATATCCCCTCCAGGTTTTGCGCCTCCCGGACATTGTACTTTACTCCATGGGACAAACCAACACAGCAACCTTCGGAAGAAGGTTGCCGTGCTGGTGCCATGTTCGCCGTTTTATTTTTGGGCCGAAGGCCGCTTTATTGCTTCTTTTCCTTTTCTTCCTCAGAACATCTATCTTTCTCTTCTTCACAGCAGCAAGGTTTCTTTCCTTCTTCTTTCTTTGGTTTGCCACAGCAGCTCATTGTCTTCCCCCCTTTTAGTGGTATTTCGTATATTATATCACAAATTTCGATTCGGGACTCACTCGTTGTATAGACCCTGGATTCTAAAACGTTTTCCGGGCGGGCATTCTTTTTTGATTTCTTTCACACCGGCTTGCGGCAGAAGCCCGGGAACCGGGGTATTGACAGACTGATATCCAAGAGATATTTTACTTGTAGGTTAGTATCGGGTTTTCACGCCTCCAATAAAGGATGAATGTCTATGGCACGAAAGACCCTTGAAGAGGCATGTTTCGAAAAACTGCAACATCTCCTTATAACACTCCGGCTTCCTCCAGGGAAACTGACGACGGAAGCCGAACTCATGGACCTCTCCGGTTTTACCCGTTCACCGGTGAGAGGTGCCGTGAGCCGCCTCGCCAAAACCGGTCTCCTGCAAACACTGCCCCAAAAAGGAATTCTCGTAACACCTCTCAGCCTTGATGATTTTCTCAATATTTCCGAATTTCGCATCGTTGTGGAAACATGGTGCGCCAAAGTCTCGGCACAGAGGATCTCTGATACGGCCGTTTCCGAGCTCGAAAAACTCTTTGACCGTGCAACCGATCTGATTGAGGCAAATGAGCTGGACAGCTATGTCGAAGTGGACCTTCGGTTTCACAAAAAACTGGCGGTCTCGACGGAGAACAAGTATCTCGTGGAAACGCTGGCTCAGCTTTTCAGTCTCAGCGTCCGCTTCTGGTACATCTCTTTCAGGAGGGCCGGCCGGCTGAAAGAGACGCTCCAGGAACACATGGACATCATCGAATGCCTCAAGAAACATGATCCAGAAGCGGCTGCCCGCGCAATGGAACATCACTTGATCCAAAGCCGGCAAAAGATTCTCAGGGTCACCTGGGATCCCGATGCGGCGGTAACGGCCGTTGCCGCCGCAAATCATCCCCGACCCTAAAGGAGTGGGAAAAGTGGGTAGAAACGTTCTGATATGTGTCGATGAACAAGGGGAAGCGAACGTAATCGAATATCCTGTCGCCCGGGTGATCTGCGCAGGTTTTTCCGGACGTGACAGGTCAAAGGTGATGGCACACGTAAAAGAGCTTGCCGAACTGGGAGTTCCGGAACCTGCGCAGCTACCGACACTGTACAGGGTCACCGTGGACCGCCTTTGCATGGATAAAACCATAGAAGTACAGGGGTGGGAAACTTCCGGGGAAGTGGAGTTCGTCCTGTTTGTCACCGAAGACGATATCCTTGTAAGCGTGGGAAGCGATCACACCGACCGAAAACTGGAACAGCAATGCATACAAAAGGCGAAACAGGTGGCTCCAAAGGTTTGTGCCGATCGTTTCTGGAGATACAGCGACCTGGAAAGTCATTGGGATGACTTGATGCTCAGAGCCTGGATCGAGCGTGACGGGGAACGGGTATTGTACCAGGAAGGGGCCGTCTCTGCGATACTGCCTGTTGAAAGTCTTCTCGAAGTTGTTACGGACAGGGCAGGGGGCCCTTTGATGAACAGCGTGATCTTTTCGGGAACTCTTGCGGCCATAAACGGGCTTTGCCCGTCGGCTTGGTTCTGGATGGAGATCGAGGACCCGGTTCTCGGCAGAAAAATTTCCCACGAATACTCTGTAACGGCAATCAAGGGGCAGTATTAGGCGCAGCGGGAGGGCGGATTCATGAAGGTATCAATCGTCCAGATGGACGTCGTTCAAGGGGACCCGGAAAGAAACGAAAGGAATGTGGAGAACTTTATCCGGGAAACAGCCACAGGAGAGCCTGATGTCATCCTGTTGCCGGAAATGTGGAACACTTCCTATTCCCTGGTGAATATCCGAGAGATAGCAGACGTGGAGGGGGAAAGGACGAAATCACTTATTGCCCCTCTGGCCAAAGGGTACGGCCTGAACATTGTCGCCGGGTCGGTGGCCAGACTTTCCGATGGCAAGGTTTACAATACACTTTATGCCTTCGACCGAGAGGGAAACCCCGTAGCGGAATACAGCAAGGTCCACCTTTTCAGACTCATGGAAGAACACCGGTATCTCTCGGGCGGGAGTTCGCTGTGCAATTTCCGGCTGGACGAGCAGCCCTGCGGAGCGGTGATCTGCTATGACATTCGGTTCCCGGAAATCGTCAGGTCTTTAGCGCTTCGGGGCTGTCGCCTGCTTTTTGTTCCAGCCCAATGGCCGCGATCCAGGATAGAGCACTGGAGGACCCTCCTGGTGGCGAGAGCCATCGAAAACCAGATGTACGTCGTCGCCTGCAACCGTATCGGCTGTGGTGGCGGAAATGAATTTCCAGGGCATTCGATGATTATCGACCCCTGGGGTTCGGTAATCGGGGAACTGCCCGATGGAGAGGAGGGGGTGTTGGAGAAAGAGATCGAAGTCGAAAAAGTCGATGAAATCAGAAAGAGTATACCGGTGTTCGACGATCGTAGACCTTCGGTATACGACCTGTGTTAGCAGGCGAAAAACGGAAGGGTTTTTGCAATTGCCGGGGGAAACTGGCGAAAGGAGAGTTTTTCCATGAAAAAGATTCGAAACGTGCTGGTTCTTTTTATGGTCCTCGCACTTGCGGCCACACCCGCCCTTGCGGGGCAGACCATGAGAGTGGTGGGCAGCTGGAGCAGTCTCACTCTCTACAAGAACCTCGAGCGTCCTTTCTGGACGGAAACCGTTCCCCAAGCAATGGGGGAAGATACGGAAATAATTATGACTTCCCTGGACCAGATCAACATCACTGGAGCCGCCGTCCTCAGGCAGGTAAAAATGGGCGTGTTCGACGTGGTTCACACAGTGGCCGACTATGTTGTTTCCGATTGCCCCGAACTGGCCGGACTGGATCTCCCAGCCCTCGCAATGGATCTTGAAACAGCCAGGAAGGTTGTTGACGCGTACAAGCCTGTTATGGACGAGGCACTCGAGAAAACTTTTGGCGTGAAACTTCTCGCGGTAACACCTTATCCTGCACAGATCCTGTTCTCCAACGAGAATATCAATTCACTCAATGACCTGAAGGGCAAAAAGGTCAGAGCGAGCGGATGGACCACCTCCAAGTTTATCGAGGCACTCGGAGCTGCCGGCGTCACTATCTCTTTTTCGGAAGTCGCTCAGTCGTTACAGCGCGGAGTCGTTGACGGCGCCGTAACCGGCAGCCTTTCAGGGTACAACGCCGGTTGGGGAGATGTGACGAAATATCTTTACCCCCTTCCAATAGGAGGATGGGACTACGTCATATCGGTCATTAGCCTGGATACCTGGAACGCGATGAATGACGAGCAACAGGAAAAGCTCCAGACCCTGATTCTCGAAAAAATGGAAAGGCCCGGATGGGCGGTCACAGAGGAGGAAACCCAGATGGGCATTTACTGCCTGACAGGTTCCGAAAAGTGCACCGCAGGAACACCTGCAGACCTTGAGCTCATAGAGGTCAACCCTGCAGATGTCGAGCTTGCCAGAGAAATCCTTGTGAAAAAGGTGCTTCCTGCATGGGCCGCTGAAGCCGGTCCCGAAGCCGTAAAGAAATGGAACGAATCCATAGGGGCCGTCGTTGGTCTTGAAGCCAAGGCGAAATAACCAGGATAAGAGGCAGCGGCGGGGAGGTTTTCCCCGCCGCCTGAAACCCGCGTTTATGGCAAGGAGGAGAGAGACATGACCGAAGAGCGATCCATTTTTGGGAGAATATCCAAAGCATCAGTTGTAGTGAGCGGTGTCCTTCTCTTCGGGATGTCCTTTTTCATTGCCTTTGAGGTGCTTATCAGAAAATTTCTTTCCCTGACCACCCAGGGTGCTGAAGAGTATTCCAGCTACACACTTGCTTTTGTCAGTGCATGGGCGTTTTCCTATGCCCTTCTCAACAAGTCACATATCAGGATCGACCTCCTTTACACGAGGTTGTCCCAAAAGCTCAAACATGGCCTCGACATTTTGTCACTGGCTTCCATCGCTTTTTTTATGCTGCCCGTCAGTTATTACGCTTTCGAAGTGGTGAAGATGTCTTTCCTCAGGAATTCCAAAGCGAACACACCGCTGAAAACAGTACTGTGGATCCCCCAGTCTTTCTGGTTGCTTGGTATTTTCTTTTTCACCCTGGTCACGATCGCGCTTCTTGCGAAAACAGTACGACATCTCTTTCGTGGAGAATACCTGCAAGCCAGGGAAATGGCGGGCTGTCCCCTCACGGACGAAGGAATTGAGGAAGAAAAAGACATTCAAGCGGGACACGGGAAGGGGGGAGATGCTTCATGATATGGATTCTGACATTAGGCGGAATGCTGCTTCTTCTTTTACTGAGCATCCCCGTCGCAACGACTATGGGCGACCTGGGCTTTATCCTCGGGAAACTCTTTTCGCCCTTTCCCCTCTATCGGGCGGTGGGCGAAATTTCGTGGGCTGCCAGTACGGATTTTGTTCTTTTCGCAATACCTTTGTTTATTCTTCTCGGGCAGCTTCTTGTACACTCTGGTATTGCCGAAAAAACCTACAAGGCTGTAGATACGTGGCTTTCATGGCTGCCCGGTGGCCTTATGCACGCAAACATCGCGACTTGTGCCATATTTGCCGCCACTTCCGGCTCAAGCGTGGCGACGGCGGCCACCATGGGTACGATCGGACTCCCTCAGGCGAAACGTTTCGGTTACAACGAAGGCCTTTTCGCGGCCAGTATCGCCTCTGGAGGGACTTTGGGCATTTTGATCCCGCCTTCGATAAACCTCATCGTATACGGTTTCCTGACGAACACCTCGGTGCCGAAGCTCTTTCTAGCCGGTTTCGTTCCAGGGATTCTGCTCGCGGTTTTGTTCATGGTATTTATCTTTTTTGCCTGCGTGGTGAGGCCGGAACTGGGCTCGCACCGAAATGTCGCGACCTGGGGTGAGAGAATAAGAAGCCTGAAGGATCTTGTCCCTATCCTCCTGATTTTTGTGATGGTCATAGGCAGCATCTACACGGGGTTCGCTACCCCGACTGAAGCGGCGGCGCTTGGTGTTCTGGGGGCCCTGGGCATAGCGTTGTTTTACAAAAAGATCAGCCTCGCCATGCTTTATGCCACTGTTCAAGGAACCATGAAAACTACCGGGATGATTATGTTCATTCTTCTGGCTGCAAACTTTTTGAACTTCATCCTTGTCTCGCTCGGATTAACTGACCAGATTACCGGTTTCGTCGAGCAGCTGGGACTGAGCCCTTTCCAGACGCTCATGGCAGTCATCGTCATGTACGTTATCATGGGTTTTTTTATTGAAACCCTCTCCATGATGGTGCTGACTGTTCCGGTGGTCCACCCCATTATGGTGTCTTTGGGTTTTGATCCGATATGGTTTGGTATTCTCTTGATCCTGCTGATCGAGATGGCGTTGATAACGCCTCCGGTGGGATTGAATCTCTATGTCGTCCAAGGGGTGCGCGAAGGTGGTTCGATACGTGACGTGGCCCTTTGGATTGTCCCTTTTGTGGTCATGATCTTCGTCATGATAGCATTGCTGATCGTTTTTCCGGGGATAGCCCTTTTCCTTGTGCAGTAGACTGAATGAAGATGGAGTGAACATTCTTCTGATCTTCCCGCTGCAGCCTTTTTCGATGCGGAAATTCAGGTTGACAAAAGCCAGGGAGGACAACAAAATAGTTCCTGCGCCGGAGTGGCGGAATGGTAGACGCAGCGGACTCAAAATCCGCCGGGCCAGAGGCCTGTGGGAGTTCGAGTCTCCCCTCCGGCACCATATAAAAGTCAACAGGGCCCCGGGTAAAATTACCCTGGGCCCTGTTTTTCCCCTACGGTTTTGTTAATGGCCCCGCTTTTTTGAAGAAAGAGGTTTTTGTTTCACGAGGAGGATTTCATAGGATCAAGACAGAAGTGCTTGTTCTCGGAGGCTTTACGCACAGAACCAGGGGACCATCAGCGTGTTTCCCACCATGATCAACGGCCGCGCCTTTGCCGCTGCGGGATTGACGGAACGCAAGGCCCTGGACCTGGGGATGAATGTTGTCATCGGAACCGCCCAGGCTCCGGATACCCATCCGGGCGGAATGCCCAATTCGAGCGTGACGAAGGTCAAGCTCGTTTTCGCCAAGGAGACGGGAGTGCTTCTCGGTGGCTGTATCTCCGGCGGGCGGCCTGTGGGCGAAATGATCAACGTGGTGAGCGTCTGCATCCTTCACGAAATGACCGCCGAGGACATCACCAGGTTCCAGAGGGGGACTCATCCTGCGCTGGGATCCTCGCCGAATATGTACCCTATCGTTAACGCGGCCTGCCGGGCGGCACTCCCGATCCGGCAATAAGTCCTGAAAACATTATCGATGTGATTTGGGAAATTCCGAGGGATCCCCGGTTATTGAGCCGGGGATCTTTTTTGGGAAATCAATGTTTTTCAAAAAAGCTTTGAACGAAGGCTTTGAATATTGTATAATTCTGTTTCGCTCAATAAAGTGGTATAATTACAGGTAATGGGTAATCGGAATGAAGACTTCCGTTAAAACAAAAGGGGGTTTTCTTGAAGCTTGTGCATTGAAACAGTTAGAATCTTTGGGAAGGGATATCTGAAATCGTCTTTGGAAAATGACGTGTTGGACTTTCTGGCCAAAGGGAAGCCGTCTCTTTGGAGAAAGTGAGGGTGAACCTATGACAGCCGGAAAACCGAAAACGACGCACCGGAAATTTCTTGCGTTTTTGTCGCTTCTGATGATTTTTGCCGGAACGACGGCCGTGCCGGGCCAGGCTGAAGCCGGAGTGACGCCTTTTACCGTCAGCACCTCCTACAAGAACCTGTTGTCGAACCCCGAACAAACGGGCATGCTTGACCTCATCGTCAAGGAAGCCTTCCGGAGGATCGGCATCGATGCAGAGATCGTCTTCACTCCCACGGAGCGTTCACTGGCCGATGTGAACGCCGGACTTCTTGACGCCGAAATAAACAGGATCAAGGGCATCGAAAAGAATTTCCCCAACCTCGTGAGGATTCCCGAACCGAACATGGTCATGGAATTCGTCGCTTTCTCGAAGAAAGATTACAGGATCGACGGCTGGGAAAGCATCAGGAACCTTCACATAGGACTCGTCAGCGGGTGGAAGATCCTCGAAGAGAACACGAAGGGGTTCCCCCACGTGGTTAAAGTCCCCACCGAGACGGAACTTTTCAACATGCTCGACCTCGACCGCATCGACATCGCCTTGTACAGCAAGCTGACAGGGTATGAACAGATCCATCTGACGGGGCTGGAGGGCATACGCCATCTTGAACCACCCCTGGCAAGCCGCAATATGTATCTTTACCTGCACAAGAAGCACTCGGACCTCATCGAGCCTCTCGCCAGGGCACTGAAGAGCATGAAAGAGGACGGTACCTATCGGCGAATCGTGCAGGAAGCCACGTCCCGCCTGACGGGAGATGAATAAATGCCCACACGGGCGGATTCCCTCGACTGGAAATCCTCGAGCACCTGGAGATTTTTCCTGTATGCTTTGGCCGGCTTGCTGGCAGTCGCGATCCTTGTGTCTGCCGCCTATGGATGGTTTTTGTACCGGCATGAAAAGAATAATCTCCATGAGAAATTGATCCAGATAGAGGACATGTACATTCCCCGCCTCGTTCACAGTCTCTGGGTCACCGACTATGAATCGCTCCAAGACCTTGTCGGGAGCCTGGCAGATTTCAAATATGTCGAGGGCATCCAGGTCCGGGACAAAGAAACAGGCCGGACCTTTTCTGCGGGGACAATGGAAGGTCCGGACGTGGAAGTCCTGTCTCATGACCTTGTGTACACGTACAAGGAAGAAGAAAGAATCATCGGTTCCCTGTCCCTTTACATTGACAAGGCTGGGATCGGAGTCACTGCATTCAGGGCGGCGCTCGGTTTTTTTGCCTTGCAGGCCTTGTTATCCCTCATCTTGTCGGTCATTATTGCCATAGCCTTTCATGTTGCCATTGGACGGCATCTTTTCCGGCTCGCCTTTTTCCTCAGGGACGATGATCCCGTCAGCGACGAGCGCCCCTTTGTGCTGGAGCGGTCGGGGCAACGAAAAGATGAACTGGCCATGGTCGTCGCCCGTTTCAACGAAATGCGCGAGAGAATCGCCCATAACGTGGGCGAAATTCGCCAGTGGCGTGACCTCATGGAGTACATTATCAGGTATGACCCGAACGCCATCGCCGTTCACGACACGGAAATGAAGTACCTTTACGTCAGCGACAGATATGTCAAGGATTATGAAATCGGTGACAGGGATGTCATTGGAAAGAGCCATTACGATGTATTTCCGGCCGCCAGGGAGCACTGGGAAAAAACACATCGGCGGGTTCTTTCGGGCGAGGTGCTGGGAAACGAAGAAGACCTCCTCGTTAGGGAGGACGGGCGCGTTGAGTATGTGCGCTGGCAGTGTCGCCCCTGGTACCAAAGTGACGGATCCATAGGCGGAATCGTCAGGTACACGGAAAACATCACCGAAAGGAAACGGATGGAACAAAACCTCTTTCTGGAGAAGGAGAAGTTCCGGACCACCCTTATTTCCGTCGGGGACGGAGTCATTTCCACCGACGAAGAAGGCAAGGTGGTCCTCATGAATCCCGTTGCCGAGGAGCTGACCGGATGGAAACAACGCGAGGCGGTTGGTAAACCTCTCGAAGAGGTGTTTCCTATCGTCTGTGAAACAACGCGGGAAAAAGTCCTCAATCCTGCCGAGGTCGTTCTGGAAACAGGGCAGAAAATGGAAATTGCGAACAGAACGATACTTCTTTCCAGAAATGGGAAGGAGATACCCGTAGAAGACAGCGCGGCCCCTATCCGGGATTTTGAGGGGAACATCAGGGGCGTGGTCCTCGTCTTCCGGGACGCTTCGGAAAAGCGGAGAAAACAGGAGGAAATCGAGTACCTCAGCTTTCATGATCAGCTCACGGGGCTTTACAACCGGCGGTTCATGGAAGAAGAGCAGAAACGGCTGGACGTACCCAGGAACCTGCCGTTCTCCCTGGCCATGATCGACGTCAACGGGCTGAAACTCGTCAACGACGCCTTTGGACACAAGACAGGAGACGCCCTGCTCAAAAAGGTTGCCGAAATTTTGAAGCGTGAATGCCGTGGGGACGACATCATCGGGAGAATCGGGGGGGATGAGTTTGTCATCCTGCTTCCCGGGATGGGACCGGAAGAAGCCGGGAGACTCATGGAACGGATTACGGAAATGATGGAAGATGAAAGCATCGGAGACATTCCCTTGTCGGTTTCCTTTGGCTGGGCGACCAAAACATCTCCCGAACAGGACGCCGACAAGATTTTCGAGCAGGCCGAGGACAGCATGTATCGCAACAAGATATCGGAAAGAAGCAGCTATCACCACAAGGCGGTGCAGCTGATCCTGAAGACCCTTTACGAAAAGAGTCCGGGCGAAGAGGGGCACGCCGTAACGGTCAGCCGGCTTTGCGGGGATATAGGCTCAGCCATGGGGTTAAGTCCCGCTGAGGTCAAGGATCTTCAAACGGCGGGAACGGTTCATGATATCGGCAAGGTTGTTGTGGCCAACGAGATTCTGAACAGGAAGGGGCCTCTCACCGATGCCGAGCGGGCGGAAATTGAGAAACACCCGGAAGCAGGCTACAGCATCCTGAGTACAGTCAATCAGTTCAGTCCGCTGGCGGATATTGTCCTGGCCCATCATGAACGGTGGGACGGAACAGGGTACCCGAAAGGGCTGAAAGGCGAAAAGATCCCGTTGGCGGCACGGATTGTGGCCGTAGCCGAAGCTTTTGACGCCATGACGAGGGGGAAAGATGGCCAAAAGGCCTTGTGCGTCAGCGACGCCCTGGATGAACTGAAAAGGAATGCGGGGACCCAGTTTGACCCGGGTGTTGTCGAGGTGCTGAGTGAGGAAGTTTTCAGAACAAAAGATCATTCTGTGCGATTCGAATGAATGGTTCCCGTAAAGCAAGACGCTGAAAAAATAATTTTCTGAATCGGAGAAAAGCCCATGATGTGTCGATCTTTCGAGAATTTTCCGAAAGAAACTGAAAAGGACACCGGGCGGGTTCCGGCGGGCCAAAACCCTGCCTGGAAAGCGCTGGAGGAGAGCGAAAGGAAATACGCCACGCTGGTCTCGAACCTGCAGGGAATGGCTTACTCGTGCCTGAATGACGGGAACTGGACCATGCAGTTCGTCAGCGCGGGAGCCTTTGAACTGACCGGGTTCAAGCCCGAGGAGTTCCTCGGAAACCGGGGTGTTTCTTACGGGAAAATCATTCATCAAGAGGACAGGAACACCGTCTGGGAGACCATCCAAAAGACCCTGAAGTCGAGATCTAAATTCACCCTTGAATACCGTATCGTTACTCGCGAAGGCTTGGTGAAGTGGGTCCAGGAGCGCGGGCAGGGTATTTTTGACGAAAGCGGGGCGCTCCTTGGCCTTGAAGGGTTTATAACGGACATTACCGGAATGAAGGAAGCCGAAAAGGCCCTGGAAGAAAGCGAAGAGCGGTACCGCTTGATCTCCGAAATGATATCCGATTATGCTTACTCCTTTCGTGTCGAGACAGACGGCAGCCTTTCAAGGGAGTGGGTGATCGGGGGGTTCGAGAAGATCACGGGGTATTCTCCGGAAGAAGTCGCCCGTCGTGGAGGCTGGCCCTCCCTCGTGCATCCTGATGACATGCCTGTGGCGCGAAAGCGGAGCGAAAAACTCCTGGCGGGCCAGGATGATGCAAGTGAATTCCGCATCGTGAGAAAGGACGGCGAAGTCCGCTGGATCAGGGATTACGCGAGACCGGTGTGGAACGATTCTGAAAGCCGGGTGGTCCGGATCTGCGGATCAGTACAGGATATTACGGATCAGAGGAAGGCTGAAAAAGAATACCGGACGCTTTTTCGCCAGATGCTGGACGGGTTCGCACTCCACGAAATCATCTGCGATGGAAACGGGAAGCCGGCGGATTATCGCTTCCTGGCGGTCAATCCTGCTTTTGAGCAGATGACGGGGCTGAAATCGGAGGATATCCTCGGGAAAACAATACTGCAGGCCCTGCCCGAAACGGAATCTTTCTGGATTGAAACATACGGCAATGTGGCCCTGACGGGAGAACCGAAGTTCTTTGAAAGCTATGCAAAGACGCTGGACAGGTATTACCAGGTCAGTGCCTTCAGTCCGGAACCGGGGAAGTTTGCCTGCATCTTCACTGATATCACCGACCGGAAGCGTGCGGAGAAAAGACTCAGGGAGAGCGAGGAAAAATTCCGGAACCTGTTCGATCATTCCAGTGACGCGATCATGATCCATGACCTGAAAGGTAGATTCCTGGAGGTCAACGATGTTGCCTGCGAGCGCCTCGGGTATTCCCGAGACGAATTGATGGGCATGTCGCCCATGAATATCGACGCCCCTGAATTTGCCGGCAAGGCTCGCGACAGGATCAAAACCATAAAACAAGAAGGCCGGTTGGTTTTCGAGTCGGCCCATTTGCGCAGGGATGGTTCGGTAATACCGGTTGAGATAAACTCCCGCATCATCAGATACGAAGGGAAGGATGCGATCCTCAGCGTGGCCAGGGACATCACATCAAGAAAGAAGTCCGAGAGGGACCTGAGAAATACCATGGAACGTCTTCGCCGTGTCACCGGGTCCGTCATCGATGTCATCGTTTCGGCCGTCGAGGCGCGCGATCCCTATACGGCAGGCCACCAGCGACGTGTAGGCGACCTGGCCAGGGCCATTGCGACTGAAATGGGTCTTCCGGCCGAAGACGTGGAAGGGGTCCGAATTGCCGGGGTGATCCACGACCTGGGCAAGATCTCCGTTCCAGCGGAGATCCTCAGCAAGCCCAGGAAGCTTAGCGACATGGAGTTTGCCCTCGTGAAGGAGCACCCGCAAAAAGGGTACGAAATACTCCGTGAAGTCGATTTCCACTGGCCCGTGGCTGACATGGTCCGCCAGCATCACGAGCGCCTCGATGGCTCGGGCTACCCGCAGGGACTTGGAGGCAACGAAATCGTTCCAGGGGCGAAGATCCTGGCCGTGGCGGACGTTGTGGAGGCCATGGCGTCACACCGCCCCTACCGGCCGAACCTCGGTCTGGATGCGGCGCTTGAGGAAATCGCCTCAGGCAGGGGAGTCCTTTACGATCCGGAAGTGGTTGATGCCTGTTTGCGATTGTTTAACGAAAAACGGTACCAGCTGCCGGCGCCGTAGGGACTTTGTCCGAAGAGGTTCTTCAACGACCCTCCGTGTCAACCTCCGGCAAGGTTTTCCTTTTCAGAAGGCCTCCCAGGTCATCCCACTCGGCTTTTCCCTTGGCAATGTCGCCGAGTCTTGAAATCTTGATCCGGGTCGGAAGACGGCACCCATCGGTGACAAGTTCACCCTTTTCGACATGCCGCTCCATTTTGCAGCGTCCGACGGGCCAGTAGCGCACGCCTATGGTGGGTGTGTCCCTGAAGTAGCGCTGCAGGATCTCGTCGAGCTGGTCATCCCGGGCCAGAACGCGCAACAGAAAAAGGGGACGCCCCTTCTTTCCGAGCGCCTGTACGACATGTGCCTCCAGAGATGCCTCCTGGAGGATTTCGATGGCCAGACCCATTTCTTCGCCCGTCGCATCATCCAGGGCCGCTTCGAGCAGCCAAAGGTCCTCGATTTCTTCCTCCTCGACAACCATGCCCCGTATGGTGCTTTTGCCAGGTTCCGCCGCTCGCACGATAGCACCGGGTATGATCGAGGGCATTCTCGTTGTAAACCGTGCTGTTTTGGCCAGAAAAAGGAGGCCCGCTTCGTCGCAGGTTGCGCCTTCGAGAGAGAGTCCACGGATCGGGACACCATAATCTCCGGCGATGGCAAGCACCTCGGAGGAGGGTACCGGTTCGGGGCCGCCTCCAAGATCCTGTGTTCCCGATCCGATTCCCACGGGGAGGGAGAGTATCCCGTGTCTCAGGTTTTCCACTTTGCTGAAAAGGACAAGCAGGGCGAGTATGCTTTGTAAGGGAAATTCAGGTTTTCCACCTGCAGATTTTCGGTAACGAGCAAGTTCAAAGAGCAATGCCGACGTCTTTTGTATCGCCTGCAACGGAAAATTTTTTTGCTCCGGAAGGATTTTTTCGATTTCGTCCATGCCGACCGTTTCCGGAAGGGAAACATCGCTTTCAGTCCGAGTTGTTACAAGCTTTCCCAGACCCTCATCAGTGTTTTCGCAGACAAGGCGTGTGCCCCCTGCTTTTGGCACAACGAGGGTGCGGCTCATATCGGGTGCGCCTTCTTCTTTAATGATCGCCTCGAACAGGCCGGCGAGGGCCACCGAAGAGACGCCGCACTGCGGGTCAATCAATATCATGGTCTTGCACCTCCAGGAAGCGGTCCATTTTCCCACGCTCAAGCCCCTCGAGATCGAGAGACACGACAGGAAACCCGGCATCCCGGATGACTGAGAAAATTTCGTCGCGCCTTGACCATGCTTCTTCCATCTGCAGATGGTCTATCTCGAGCATTGCAAGTCCCGGGGGGAAAAATCGGATGCGAAAATTCGTGAACCCCATTCCGGCCAGTGTTGCCTCGGCGGTTTTCAGGCGTTCGATCCAACGGCCGTCAAGGGGGGTTCCCGGGGGGAAACGGGTAGCAAGGCATGGAGCTGCCGGCCTTTCTGCGTTGGGCAGTCCGGCCTTTCTGGCAAGGTTGCGGACTTCCTCTTTCGTGAGCCCTGCGTCCGCGAGGGGGTGGCGTATGCCGTCCTCTTCCGCCGCGCGCAAGCCGGGTCGGGTAGTTGCCAACTCGTCAGCCTGAACACCGTCGGCGATCAAAATGATGCCCTTGTCCAAAGCCCAGGAAAAAGCGTGTTTGTGGAGGATTTTCCTGCACCAGTAACATCGTTCTCTTCCGTTACCTTTTACGTTCGGGTATTCCGAAAGGTTTACGTCAATAATATCGTGAGTAAGACCCAATTGCCGGGCAAGTATTATTGCCGACCGGATCTCTTCTTCACTGACCAGTGGGGTTCTGATGGTCAACGCCGTGACGGAGCCTTCAGAGCCTTCCGCCCCAAGGAGAGCGAGGACAGAACTGTCTACGCCGCCGGACAAGAGTATCGCAGCGTCTTTGTGTTTTTCGAAAAAGGAGCGAACCATAGCGACTTTCCCCATTGAGATCTCTCCTTTCCGGAAAATCTTTGTCCCGAAAAAACAATAACACAACGGACTTTGGTATGTTTGAAGGCAGTTTCTCTGGAATAATCAAGTTTTTTGCAAAAGCAGCTTCCCTGTATGCTAGACTTTCCAACGGCAAATGATGGAGATATGTTATAAGAGATTTTTCAATACTAAATTTATTCCTGCGTTCGAGAACTGCAAGAAATGGAAGGGGAATCCTTGTGTGGATGAGCGTGAGCTGAGACTCTTGGTGGAAAAACTGAAAAATGGCGATATTTCGGTGCAATGCTTTGTCGATTCCATGAAGGGCTTGCCTTTCAGAGATCTCGGAGATGTCAAGTTTGACACCCACAGGGCTCTCAGAAGGGGTTTCCCGGAAATCGTCTATTGCCCCGGGAAAAAGGACGAACATCTTGAAAGCATCGCCTCCATCTTGTCGGAAACGAAAGGCAACGCCCTGTTTTCGAGGTTGAACGAAAGACAGTACCAACGCCTGGTGAAAATACTCCCGGATCTTGAGTACCTGGAGGTCCCGCGGCTCGGCAGGCTCTTTCGTGACAAAAGATCCCTCCGGCTTGGAGAAGTGCTTGTTGTGACAGGCGGGAGCAGTGATGTCCCTGTGGCCGAAGAAGCGGCGGCCACAGCGGAGACGATGGGGTGTTCCGTCGTAAGGCTTTTTGATGTGGGTATTGCCGGGCTCCATCGTATTCTGGCGCACTTCGACAGACTTCATGAAGCCGATGTGATTATTGCCGTGGCCGGGATGGATGGAGCTTTGCCGGGAGTGGTGGCAGGCATGACGGATTGCCCGGTCATAGGACTTCCGACAAGTGTCGGCTACGGTGTCGCGCTGGGAGGAATCGGGCCTCTTTTCACCATGCTCAATTCATGTGCCTTGGGTGTAACGGTGGTCAATATCGATAACGGGGTCGGCGCTGGGTATGCCGCGGCGACAATGATAGGGCGCAAGGCGAAAAATGATCCCGAGAAGGAAGAGGTATGATCATGAAACGTGTTTTATACCTGAACTGCTTTTCCGGCATCAGTGGGGACATGCTTCTGGGTGCCTTGCTGGACCTTCAGGGAGAACGCGATCTTCAGCCCTATATCGGCGGACTAGACCTCGGAGGTTTCCATGTTGTCGTTGAAAGATCCGGCAGAAAGGGAATCACCGGACTGGATGTCAAGATTGTCGCTCAGGAGGGTCATCCGCACAGGAGATTGCCGGAGATCGAGGAAATTATCAACAGGAGTTCCCTCAGCCTTCTTGTCAAGGAAAAGGCCCTGCAGGCTTTTACCCTGTTGGCCGAGGCGGAAGGTACTGTTCACGGGAAAAACCCCCGGGAAGTCCATTTCCACGAAGTGGGAGCAGTGGATTCCATCGTCGATATTGTTGGAACCTGTGCGTTGCTTGAAGCGGTGAACCCCTGCAGGATAGTTTCTTCGGCGGTCAACGTGGGATCCGGAACGGTTTCTTGTGCTCACGGCGAACTTCCCGTGCCGGCCCCTGCGACGATGAAACTCCTGGAAGGGATCCCGGTCTTCGTCAAGGGGAGTCCTTTTGAACGGGCGACACCGACAGGGATCGCACTCCTTCGTGCGTTCGCAGCGGAATACGGCGACATGCCCTCGGGTATAATCGAATGCGCCGGATACGGCCTCGGGGATCGCCAATCCGATTTGCCCAATGTTCTTCAGGCAATTCTTTTGAGGGAAGAAGATCCCGAGACGCCAGGGCATCTTGTCTTGAAGCGAAACCGGCAAAAAACGTTTTCCCGAGAGGTGATGCGGTAATGAAGAAAATTCTCCTTCAGCTCGATACGGATATGTATCCGAGTGTTTTTGATGCCGTAACTTCCTATGATGGTGGCGCAGACATCGTTCTCCAATATGGTTCCGTCACAGTCGAAAACATCGTGCCCCTGCTTCACGGCGTCATGTTTACCCGCGGCGGTGAAGGGCTGAAGCACAGTGCGGTTTTCATCGGCGGATCGGATGTCTCAAAGGGTGAAGCTCTCCTCGACAAGGCAAGGTCCACCTTTTTCGGGCGTTCCAGAAACTCCGTGATGCTCGATTCCAACGGGTGCAACACCACTGCGGCCTCGGCAGTGGCGAAATTGACTGATGCCGTGGGCCTCAGGGGGGAAAAAGCCGTCGTCTTGGCAGGGACAGGTCCGGTAGGGCTTCGGGCGGCCCTGTTTTTTGCCGACGAGGGGGCCCTGGTGACCTTGACCTCAAGAAAGCTCGAAAAAGCGGATAAGGCATGCAAATACCTCGAAAAACGTTTCGGCGTCAAAGTGGAGCCAGCGGCGGCCCCTGATCATGAGGCGACCCGCAAGGTCCTGGAGGGAGCCACAGCAGTCCTGACGACGGGTACTGCCGGAACCACGCTGCTTCCGGAAACTGTCTGGAAGCAGCATGAAACAGTCAAGGTTTTGGGTGATCTGAATGCCGTTCCGCCGTACGGGATAGAGAACATCGGCGCACGCTGGGATGGAGAGAAAGTGGGGAACCAGATCCTTTTCGGTCCGCTGGGCATCGGGAAACTGAAGCTCAAGGCACAGAGAGCCTGCATAGCCCACCTGTTCGAAACCAATGATCTTGTCCTTGACGCCAGGGAAATCTATAAAAGGGTCAAGGCGATGTTGTGAAAAAAGAGGTTTCCGAAACCTCCGTAGTCGGGAAAACCACGGTTTTTCGCAAACAATTGATTCCAGGCCAAAGGGTTCTTTGAGGAGGTTCTGGTATGACTGGTGATAAACCGCCGGAATACGCGGTCTACATACTTTTGAAAGCCCCGGCGGAAGGGGCTGAAGAGAGGATCCTCGGGGCCTTGCAATACCTCCAGGGCCGTTCGACTCTCGCGGAAATGTCTTCATTTTACGTAATGCCTGAACGCATTGAAGAAAAAAAAGAGGATATTGCTCTCGTCTGCAGGCTGCAGACAGATCTTTTGCCCGAGGCTTTCTCAGAATTCATAAACGCAGTGGAAAAACGTTTGGAGGAAAAAGCCTCAATATCGGAATATTCCGGCTCCTTATGGATAAAAATCCTGTTCCATGAACATTCGGGGAAAATCCAGGGAAAACGGGATCATTTCCTTGAAATGATGGAAGGATCTCCCTGGTGGATCCCGCTGAAGGAAATCGCAAAAGATTTCGTTCCTTCCGGTTTTTCCGGAAAGACTGTGGGGGAACTGGCTGAAAACGTCCCGGAAGGGATCATGAGAAAGGCAGAAAAAAACTACGGTTTTGTCATGGAGCGGGATATCCAACTTGGCAAGCCGAGAGTTTCCCTGAGCTTGAGCCGTGTCGGTGTGACCAACCTTGAACGGATTATCCGCCTTGAAAAAAAGGGCCACCGGTCACTTTTTTATGCCCAGATGGACCTTTTCGCTTATCTTGACCGGAAACATGCCGGCGTCCACATGTCACGTTTCAATGATGACATAGAAAGGCTTGTCGAGGAGATTACCCTCGCGTCATCGAGCAGCATCGAGGCTGTTGCCGAAGGTCTCGCGAAAAGAATCGTCCAGAGTCAGCGCGCATCACGATCACGGGTGAATATTCGGGCGAAATTCCCACTCAAAAAACTCACTCCGCTTTCCGGGAAAAAGGTGGAAGAAATCTACACCTTCATAGGTGTTGCTGCATGCAATGGGGAGGCAGTCAAGACGGTCATCGGTGTTGAAGTCGAGGGTATGACTGCCTGCCCCTGCGCCCAGGAAATGGTCAGGAATCATTCGATAAAGCTTTTGACCTCCAATGGATATGATGTTGACGAAGCAAAAAGAATCACAGACCTTCTGCCGACGGCTTCCCACAACCAGCGGGGTCGGGGCACGCTGCTTCTGGGAACGGACCGATCCCTGGCTGCCGAGCAGCTTGTTCATCTCGTCGAAGCCTCAATGAGTTCCGAAACCTACGAACTGCTCAAGCGGCCAGACGAATTTTACGTCGTGAACAAGGCGCACCGAAACCCGATGTTTGCCGAGGATGTGGTCCGCGAGGTATTCAGGAACCTCATCGACATGTATCCCGATTTGCCTGACGAGACCTTTGTCCTCGCGAGACAGGAAAATCTCGAGAGCATTCATCAGCACAACGCCTTCGCCGAGCGGTCAGGTACCCTCGGGGGAATCCGATCGGAACTTGCAGGGCATATGCCCCAGGAGAGACAGCCGACGCTGGAGGAATGGCTGGGAGCGTGAGACCCGGTGGGATTGCCAGGGTGTCCCAACTCTCAGGCTCGCGAAAAAGGGGTCACATCTTTGCGGTGGATGATGACCGAAGAGGTTGCCGTTTCCCAAACCTGCACTGCGTAAAGAGAGCAATTACGGCATTGGATCCTGTCGTCGAGCTCGTTCCATATCCAGAGGGCGATGCGTTCAGCCGTCGGCTGGGAGATGACGTCGTTGAGATAGGCATGGTCCAGGCGTTCGAGAACGTGTTTTTTTACGAGATCCTTCAACTCAAGGAAATCCATGACCATCCCTTCCGCATCCGGTGCCCCCTCGAGAGTGACCCGTAACCGGTAGGTATGTCCGTGAAGAGCTTCGCATTTGCCATGGTATTCTTCGAGCTTGTGTGCGGCATCGAAGGTGAATTCTTTATAAAGCTGCATTTGTTTCCCTCCTGGCTTTGACAGGGTCAGGAAATTCTAGATGGTGAGTATTATACCTCATGCCCGGTCTTGTCCCCTGAACAACAAAAAACAAAAGTGAAATATTGAACTTGCAGGAATGGGTGTTACAATTTGTTATAATCGTAACATATCTGGATCATGAGGAGATCTTATTGTTCATTATAAAGTCTGTCCGTTTTTTGCTCACCCTTTTTACCATGAGCCTTGTTGTTTCCCTGGTTTCCGGGGCTGCTGCATGGCCGAAAAGCTCCACTACCATGATTTCTGATGCATGGGGGCGGAAAATCTCCATCCCGGCGAAAGTCAACCACGTCATTTGCTCCGGCCCCGGTTGCCTGAGGTGCCTGGTGTACTTGCAGGGTCTTGACCTTGTCGTCTTGCCGACAAGGTGCTGTTTATGAAAAACGGGGAAATCTATTCGGCCTCGGAGAGAGCGGGGATTACGCCCGAGGTTGTCGAAGCGGTTTACGGGCTTCCCGTCACCATTGAACAAGTCCGCGGGCACCCGGTCGTCATGCCGCTCTGATAAGAATTTACAAACCGCAGTCGCCGGAGGCCTCGAGCTGGTAGAGAACTTCCTTGACCTTCAGCCTTTGCTTTCCCGTCAGCACAATCTATTCGATCACGTCTTCCACTCTGAAACCAGGCATGGCCGTACCGAAAGGTGCAACAATGGATACCTCCCCTGTGGCACTTTTCCTTTCTCGGGGAAAACAAGGGTGTATTCGTATTCCTTGTTGGGATCCAGGTCCACCAGGGAAACAGTTGAATTCATGGTGATCACGTCTTTCTGGACCTCACTGGATGAGACCACCACCGCCTACCGCAATTCCGAGGGGTTTTCAGGCGGGAAACGGAAAGGCCTTCCTTTTGCAGGCAAGTGACGTGTTATTCTTTTCGAAGGGATTTCCATCAAAAAGAGGTGAAGATATCATGTTGAAACCCAGGGCCCTGACCCCAGGCGACACGATTGCACTCATTTCCCCTTCGAGCCCGTCGCCGCCGGAATCTTTCGATAGGGCAAGAGCCGCAGTTGAAGAACTCGGCTTTCGGGTCAAACCTGCCCCCGGTTGTCGGGAAGCCCTGGGGTACCTTGCAGGTCCCGACGATATAAGGGCCCGTGATATCAACGAAGTGTTTGCAGATCCGGAGGTCAACGGGATCTTTTGCCTCCGCGGAGGAGACGGCGCGACGCGCATCGTCGACCGGATTGACGTAAAAAGGGTTTCCCAAAACCCGAAGGTCTTTCTCGGATACAGCGACATCACCGTCCTTCACGCCGTGCTGAACGAAAAGGCGGGACTCTGCACCTTTCATGGGCCCATGCCTGCCAGTGATTTCACAAGGAAAACCTTTCCGGGATACGTCAGAGAGAACCTCATGAAAGCCCTTTGCAAGACGGAACCTCTTGGCGATATCCGGCCCCACGAGTCCGATCCATCCCTGGAAACCCTGGTGCCGGGAATGGCGGAAGGGCAACTCGCCGGCGGCAACCTGGCTTTGGTCTGTTCCCTTCTGGGAACACCATGGGAAATAGATACCAGGGGGAAAATCCTGATCCTCGAGGATACCGATGAACCGCCCTACCGAATCGACAGAATGCTGACCCAGCTCCGCCTGGCGGGAAAACTGCACGACGCCGCGGGGATCATTCTGGGGCAGTTCACGAATGTCAGGCCGAAAAACCCCAAGAGAACTTTCACTCTGAGGGAAATATTCGAGGCTGTCGTGGCCCCGGTCGGAAGACCGACGTTGCTCAACGGCTGCTTCGGCCATGGTGATTACAAGGTGACTCTCCCTCTGGGTGCAAGGGCAAGAATTGACGGGGGTACCTCGACCTTTACCGTTATCGAGGCGGGGGTCTGCTGAAACCAGGAAGGAATCTCCGATTTTGCAAGAACAAGCTCCAAAGAAACCTTCTGAAAGGCCATGATTGGAGGAATCTGTATGTCCACGGGGAGAGTTGTCATCGAAAAAGCGCAGGGCCAGGTGAGCTATGTCACGCTCAATCGCCCGGAGAAAATGAACGCCTTCGACACGGCTCTGGCGGACGATCTGTACCGGGCGTTTCTCGAGATTGATGCCGATGAAACGACCCGCGTTGCGATCATCCGGGGAGAAGGGAGATGCTTTTCCGCGGGGATCGACCTGAAAGAATTGGGCGAAAAAACGGCCATTGAATACCGGGAATGGGTGGAAGCCATGGAACGCCCTCTTTTTGGGATTTCCAGAATGAGAAAACCCGTCATTGCCCAGGTTCATGGCGTTGCTGCCGCAAACGGGCTGGGACTCGTTGCCTCAGCGGACCTGGCGGTGGCTTCCGAAGGGGCGCGGTTGGGGCTGACGGCGATCAATGTGGGCATGAACTGCGTTGGGCCGGTTCTTCCGGTATTGCGGAGCATAGGCAGAAAACGGGCTCTGGAATTCCTCCTGACGGGCCGACTCGTTCCGGCGGAAGAGGCCCTGGAGATGGGGCTCCTCAACAGGGTCGTTCCTGAAGAAAAACTGGAGGAGGCCACATTGCAGCTGGCTTTCGTGCTCGCAGAAAAAGCGCCTGCCGCCCTCGAGCTTGCCAAAAGGGCGTTCTACATGGCCGAGGACATGCCTTACGAGAAGCAGTTTGCCTATATGAACGAAGTCTTTGCGAGGCTCTGCACGACGGAAGATGCCAAAGAGGGCGTGCAGGCCTTCTTTGAGAAGCGCGATCCCAAATGGAAGGGGTGCTGAGACCCCGGGTTCGCTGAACCTTCAGCCAACGGTTGCGGTTGTCCTGTCCGCCGGGATTTCAAAATCGCAAACGAGGGGCAGATGGTCTGAAAGGGACGTTTTGGGGACTTCAAAGTTGGTAATTGACACCTCGGGACTTGACAGAAGGTAATCGAGCCTGCGCCTGGGCTCCCGCGAAGGATATGTCGGGCGCTCCTCAGCGTCGCTGTCTTTGAGGCCCGCCTCTTCAATGAGGGGGGCCAGTTCATTCTTGCCTTCGAAGGTGTTGAGGTCTCCTCCGACGAACAGGGGGCCTTCAATGGTGCGTGCATGCCTTGCAAGTTCCTTCAGCTGCTCTCTTCGTGCCGCCTTCCCCAGGGAAAGGTGCGCCAGAGTGACGCTGAACCCGTCGAATGTTGCCTCGAGGAAGATTCGCTTCATTCCCCGGGAAAAAGAATGTTCCCTGACTGATTTCAGTGGCATCCTGGAAATGATGGCGTTTCCCTGGGACCAGAGAACAGGCAGGTTCCTCAAAAAAGACCGCTTGTGGTATTTACAGGCAAAGGCGTGGTTCCAGCCTTTTTTCGCCGCCAGGGTTCCCGCCTGGCAGCGGCCGAAATTCCTGTAAGAACCGTTGTCAACTTCCACAAGGCAAAGAACATCGGCGTCGAGCCTGTCAAGGAAGGACCAGAGGCGGTCTCCGGAAACGATGGAAGGCCGAAGGTATCCGGAAAAGGGGATAGGCAGATGGAAATCGATGCCGGTGCCGGTTCCATAGCGGATGTTGTAAAGGGCAATTCTCATTTCTCGTTTTCATCTCCACGGAATGAGTGGGAGGTCCCACATCTAAACTGGCAGGTCTTGCGTCTTCAAGGCCTGCTGACATTATACCGCAAAGAGGTGTTGCTGTTGTTTTCCTGCGTAAAACTGTTAACATGGTATGTGAAAACGAATACGTGTCGAATCAGGAGGTGCAAGAGATGAAAAAGGTCCTCGTTGCAATTGATGGAAGCGAAGTCAGTAAAAGCGTCATCGAATACGCCTTCCACTATGCCGCACGTGAAAAAGATGCCGAGATGATTTTCATGCACGTGATCGAATCCAAAGAGTCGAAGGACATCAGCGTTCCCGGGTACACCGCCCATGTCATCCCTTCAGAGGAAGAAGTCAAGAGCCATTTTGAGGAAATGGTGCGCGAGGTCCGTGATGCTTCCGGCTATGATGTCTCTTCCTATACCGTTGAGGTCAAATACGGGGTTTCCTACGAAGAGATCATCAATTTTGCCGAAAAAGAAGATGTGTTCATGATCATGATTGGTCATCGCAGAATGACCAGGCTCAAAAGGTTTTTCCTTGGGAGTGTCGCCGCAAAGGTCGTAGCGCATGCCCCTTGCAGCGTTTACGTTCACCGGCCGAAAGAATTGATGGCTTGAGCCGGTGCAGCGGTTCGTCAGTGGTAGGGGGGAGGGCGGAAAGCCCTTCCCCCTTTTGTGGTTCCAGCATCCTTTCGAGTCCTCGGGCAGGCTTTCCCGGGTGTTACATTCGAAGGCAGGTGCCGAAACATGAATGCAGGAGGTTCAAAGAATCCATCTCACGTAAAGTTGGTGATCGAATGAAACCTGTGAATGCAATCATCTGGGGACTTGGATCAATGGGAGTCGGACTGGTGCGAATGATTTCACGGAAAAATGGAATCCAGATTTGCGGCGCCATCGATAAACAACCGGAAAAAGCCGGAAAAGATCTTTCAGCGGTGGCAGGCGTCCCCGGAAATGAACATATTCCTGTCGTAAAAAGCCTGTCGGAATGCCCCCTTGAGGATGCCGATATCGTGTTGATCGCTACGGCTTCTCATGTCGGCGATGTGTTCCCCCAGGTCATGGAGGCCTTTGCCAATGGGCTTGACGTTATCACCACGGCGGAGGAAATGGCCTATCCCTGGCCGAGTGAACCGGAGCTTTCAAAAAAGATGGATGAAGCGGCCTGTGAGCGAGGGCTACGTGTTCTTGGGACAGGTATCAATCCGGGTTTCGTGATGGATCTTCTTGCTGTCATCCTGACCGCCCCGTGCACGGAAGTGGAAAGGGTACGGGTAACCAGGACGAATGACCTTTCACCCTTCGGTCCGACGGTACTCAGGGAACAGGGAATCGGGATGACCCCAGAAGAATTCAGGCGCAAGGCGGCGGACGGAACTTTGGAAGGCCACGTGGGCTTCGTTCAGTCGATCCATATGATTTCCGATGCACTGGGCTTGAATGTCGACAGGATTGACCAATCGCGGGAACCAATCATTTCTTCCCTTTACCGTGAGGAAAAGGGTGTCGCCGTCAATCCGGGCATGGTTGCGGGCTGCCGGCAGACAGGCCGGGGATACCGCAACGATGAATGTGTTATCGAACTGGTCCACCCCCAGCAGATTTACCCGTGGATGGAAAACATCGAGACAGGTGACTTCATAGAGATATCCGGAACACCTGACATTACCGTTGAAATCAAGCCGGAAATTCCGGGAGGCCTGGGAACGGTGGGCCTCGTGTTGAACTCGATACCACTGCTTTTCAAGGCCCGCCCCGGCCTGTTGACGATGCTGGACCTCCATGTCCCGACGGCGTTCATGGGTGATTTCCGGTCGAAGACGGGTTCCCTTTGATGTGGAGGCCATGGAAACGGCTGATAATCGGCGTGTTCGAAATCATGTTCGTTATTCTGACTCATAGGGGGTGACATTTTCCCTGTCCCCTTGGAGGGTGACATTATCGCTGTCCGGCCACAAACCGGGGCTATAAAACTGTCAACGGACAGGGAAAATGTCATGGGTAAAGGTGCTGTATTGGACAGGGAAAATGTCACCCCTCCTTCGCCGCAGAAGTAGCTGAACGAATCAGTTCCCTCGGGTTTGGCTTGTTGCCGTACCACCT
>NPIE01004205.1_pt1 | contig 201556 bp, 139 predicted proteins | sample 8637661 | NCBI WGS metagenome assembly NPIE01 (sample SAMN07420842, study PRJNA396082) | bioreactor metagenome | isolation source: sample BA12 brine-fed electro-methanogenic bioreactor BA | place: Japan: Kochi | collected 2016-12-09
AGGAGTGGTGTGGTTGAGGTGAAGCCGGACTATCATGTTGCCGAACGAGCGACATAATGTCAAAGACGCCCCGGCAGTTGACGGCTGCGGGCTCTGTGAGGATCCGCTCGCAAGCAGCGTTTCTTCCGGGTACTGGACAACGCCCGCAAGCCCCCTGACTCCGAATGGATGACGGTGGATGAGGTTGCTCGGGAACTGAAGATCTCAAAGAGCATCGTCTATCGCCTCATCCGCAGCGGTGAGCTTTCGGCGGTCGATCTCGTTTTTGGGGAAGATGGCCCGTGCCCGCAAAAGGGGCACTACCGGATAAGGAGATCAGCTCTGGATTGCTACCGCGAGGCCAAAAAAGTCAAACCACCGTCCAACCAACCTGCTCGTCGGCCTCGTTCCCGGCGGTTTCCACAGATCAAGAATCATCTAGGGTTGTGAGCATTGCAGAAATCGCAGCTGTCGCCGAAAACTACAACCAAACTACAACCAAATGATGCGATATCTGCAAATCTCTCGTATCTACCCGTTGCTAAGTGATTGAATCAGCGTTGCCTGCAAAACAGCGTAGATTCGAAGAAGTTTCCGAAGTCCGCGACTCTATCCGATTGAGCTACGGGCGCAATTACTGAAGCGGGGGTACTCTACCGCCGGAGCGAGGCATCGTCAACCTTTTTCGGGGGTCGGCTCTATCTTGAAGTGTGTGCGGATTTTGGGGCTCCGGAGCCTCCCGGCTGCGGCAGGGTCTGCGCGGTTGTCTCAGAAGCCGCTTCCAGCGAAGGCGAATGGTTCAAAGCGGCGTTGACTGCTGCTGCAGACGCCGTATTATCATCTGCTGAGAATCCTCTGGCCATGTAAGGAGAACTGCACGATGAAACCGAGCCTGCGTCTGCTCTTGTCGGCGTGTTCCATAGTGGCCATCGCGTGCCCCTGCGAAGCCGCTGCAAATCCAGGGCGTCCATGTGTCGAGGATTTGTTCGGAGCGATTTCTACCAGGTTCTGCCAGTATGATGTGATCGTCGAGCCCGACAGGGATCAGGCGGAATGGTGGGCGGGGGCTCCGTCCGTGGTGCGGGACCCGAACGGCACGTTCTGGCTGGCCTGTCGGATGCGAACGGCGGACGCTCCTCGCGGGCTGCGCGGCTATGAGATTCGCATCCTCCGGAGCGACGACGGCATCCGTTTCGAGAGGATGCATCGCATGGGCAGAGAAGACGTTCCGATCCCGGGGTTCGAACGCCCTGCCCTGCTCATCGATCCGAAGACCGGGCAGTTCAAGCTGTACGCCTGCGGTCCCTGGAAGGGCGGCCCCTGGTCGATCATCAAATTCGCAGACGCCCGGACACCGACGGCTTTCGATGCTCGTTCGGCCCAAGTGGTCATCGGTCCGCTGCCGAGGAAGGACGAGCGCGACGTGATTCCGGCGGAATACAAGGATCCGTTCCTCTTCCATGCCCAAGGGCTCTACCATTGTTACGTCATTGGGGTCATGCGGCGAACCGAGCGGATCTACCACTTTCAAAGCCAGGACGGCGAAGAATGGGCGCCGGTGGGCAACCCATATCAGTCGATCATGGACCTGACGGGCTGGCACGACTTCTACGTCCGCCCGGCCAGCGTGCTGCCGGTGGGTGTCGGATACCTGTTCTTCTACGAGGGTTCGGCCTGCCACTGGGCTGACCCGGTATACAACATCGCCACTGGGGTCGGCTTCACGTTCGATCTGCATCACATCCAGGACCTCACGCCGGAAAGCCCGCTCGCGATCAGTACCACGCCGAGCGAACGCTTCGCGACATGGCGCTATTCGCACTGGATGTGGGTCGACGGTCAACTCTGGGTCTACGCAGAGGTGGCCCGACCCAATGCGTCGAACGAGATTCGCCTCTTTCGCCTTGACCGAGACTGAGGCTCCCCTGCCGGCCACCATCGGATGTCGTCGGCCAGACGGAAACCGATCGTGCCAAGCTGCTCTGGATGGAGAACGAGAATGACCGAGCGTGACGATGGACGAAGAAGACGCAGAATCCGGTTCTGACATATCGCGCTGCTCGTCTTCTGCATACTGATTGTTGCATTTGCCGCTTTTCGCATCGTAGTCCGTACCAGGCTCAACAGCCGTCTCGATGCAGTGCACGCCGCCGGCTATCCTGCCACATGCGAAGAGCTCGACACCTGGTACACCATCCCGGCGTTTGCCGACAATGCCGCCGACTATCTCAGCACAGCCGTCAGCCATCTCGTCTGGCCCTCCAAAGAGGATGCGAACGGAGTTCCACTGTTCAGTAACACACCGCTGCCCGCGAGAATTCAGCCGCTCGATGAGCGAACTCGACAATTGACCGCCTCGATGATTGTTGCGAACAGCAAGACGCTTGACCTGCTGCGTCAAGGCGTGGAAATCCCGGACTGCCGCTATCCGCTCGACTTCTCACGAGCAGCGATACGGAACTCGGCAACCTCAGTGCCATTCGACAGACTACACGATTGCTCGTACTCAAGGCGGTTGTGGATGCCGAGGAGGGTCATCCCGATGCTGCGATTCAGACCCTGGTGACAAGCTACAAGTTGAACCATACGGTGGCTGCCATTCCTGTGATCATCGCGCTCATGGTCGTTCAAGCCGATTACGCGTTGACCAGCCAAGGCGTGGAACAGGTCATCAACCGCACCACGCCTACGGACGCTCAATTGGCGAGGCCCGAAGCGGTCCTGTACGAGAGCTGCGATCCCGATTCGATCGTCCGGGCCCTGGCTGCAGAACGTTGCTTTGGATTGTACACGGCGGAGCAGACATCGAACTACGGACCAGGAGATCTTTCGGCGATCGTCGTTCCAGTGCTTCGCGGGTTGGGCATCATCGACCTGAGCCTCGTTCGTCACCTGGATCGCATGGCTGCGGCGATCGAAATCGCGCAGATGGACCCATGGAAACAGCAGAAGGCCACCCAGGAGGCCGAAGCCCGCTACGACTCGTCCGGCGTGACGCGTGTTCTGAACTGGCTGACTCCCGTGGTTGGACGGCTGATAACCCTGGACCTTGAGAGCACGGCGCGTCTCCAGGTGGCACGAACCGCTGTCGCTGTTGAGCGTTATCGGCTCGCGCGGGGGCACTTGCCCGATCGGCTCGCGGACCTCGTTCCATCCTTTCGGGAGGGCATCCCGATCGATCCCTTTGATGGGCAGGTCTTGCGATATGCGAAGCGAGAACCGGGGTATGTCGTCTACAGCATCGGCCCAGACACTACGGACGACGGCGGCGCGGAACGACAGCCGAGGCCTCGCGGCCAGTCGAAAGGCCTACCGCATGACGTGACCTTCATCGTGGAGCGATGAGTTCCTCTGCCAGGACACAGTTTTGTAGAAGAGGATTGCAGGCCGATACGTTTTTGTCATTCCGGCTCGGACGGCATTTATGCTGTCTGTTTGCATGTCCTTGTTGGAGCCGGAGTTAACGCAACTCGTGTAATCCTGAGCATCCTGGCACCGCAGTTGCTCCGGAAGTCTGTTTGATCACCTGGGTGACAAAGGGTATAAGTACGACCTTGCGCGATTGCGGGGTCGTCCGTTCGATCGCAAGACCAGACGAACCCGTCGCATGGAACACTGGTATGTAGACAGATGATGGAACCGACCGTATCCGCGAAGCGGGACGGCACGACTGGACCTGAGGTTACAGGCATGGATGGTGAACGACTGCTGTACGAAGTCAACGAACTGAGTCATCTCTTCCGAGAGAGTGCCAGCGTCGAAACGCTGCTGAACAAGGCGGTGGAGATGGTGGCCGACCGCACGCAGTCCGCCGTCTGTTCGATCTACCTGTACAACCCGGCCGACCGTATGTTGACGCTTCGCGCCACGCGTGGTCTGCATCCTGAATCGGTGGGCTCCGTTCGCCTGCGACTGGGCCAGGGTCTTACCGGCCTGGCCCTGAAGGAGATGAAAACCGTCTGTGAGAAGGATGCGAGCCGGAATCCGAACTACACCTTCTTCCCCGGCATCTTCGAAGAGCAATTCGACGCGTTTCTGGCCCTGCCCATTGCACGGGGCATCTCCAAGATGGGCGTGCTGGTCCTCCAGCGCAGCACGGGACAGTCTTTCGGGCAATCGGACATCAAAGCCCTCGAGACGGTGGCCTCGCAACTGGCCAACATCATCGAAAACGCGCAGTTTCTCCTGGGGATTTACGAACCTCGAGCGGAAGACCCGGAAATGCTGACCGTTTCGCCGTCGCAACTGACACTGGTCAAAGGCCGAGTGGCCTCCGAAGGATTCGCCTATGCGCCGCTGATGGTGATCGACAAGCAGAAGAGCCTGTCGTTTCTGCTCCACCGGGAATTCGAGGGACAGTATACGCTGGAGGATTTCCACGCCGCAACCGCCTCGACTGCGAGTCAACTCGAGGAACTTCAGGAACGTGTGGAGCACCGGCTCTCCGACGCCGCGTCACTGATCTTCGCGGCCCACCTGATGATCCTTAAGGACAAGGCGTTCATCAATCGGATCATTCAGCGAATCGAGAGCGGGATCAACGCGCCGACGGCGGTGGCCGAGGTGACCGGCGAGTATGTCCAGGGCTTCCTCGCCAGTGACAACGCCTACATGCGCGAAAAAGTCAACGACATCGAAGACCTGGCCATTCGCCTGGTCAACAACCTGATTCGCACGGGCGAGGAAATGGAGGTGTATCGCGGCCACGTGGTGGTGACGCACGAGCTGTTTCCGTCGGATTTGCTGAAGCTCTCTTCGGAGGAGGCCAGCGCCGTCGTCCTCGTCGGCGGAGGCGTCACCTCGCACATTGCGATCCTCGCTCGCTCGCTCGCCATGCCCATGGTGATCGTGGACAATTACGAGCTGCTGGGACTGCCCGACGGCACGCCCATTCTCGTCGACGCCCAGATCGGCAACGTGTTCATCGATCCGGAAGACGACGTGTTGGAGAAGTTCCATTCCCAGCAGCGACTTCGGCTCAGCCTGGAAGAGCAGAAGGCGCGGATTCAACCCGAGACGTTCACGTCGGACGGTGTCGAGATTCGTCTGATGGCCAACATCAACCTGCTTAGCGACGTGGCGTTGGCCTGTGAGCTCCGATGCAACGGGGTGGGTCTCTACCGGACGGAATTCCCCTTCATCGTCCGCACGACGTTCCCCTCCGAAGCGGAGCAGTTCATCATTTACAGCAAGCTCGTCGAGTCCATGCCGGGCAAGCCGATCACGTTCCGCACGCTGGACGCTGGGGGCGACAAGATCCTCTCGTATTACCATGACATTCAGGAACAGAACCCCGCGATGGGCATGCGGTCCATCCGGTTCTCGCTTCAGAATCCCGGGATTTTCGGCGAACAGATCCGCGCCATTCTCCGCGCCGGTCTCGGCGCGGACTTGCGGATCATGTTCCCGATGATCGCATCGATCGATGAATTCTGTCAGGCGCGCGACGTGGTTCTGGAGGCCATCGAATATCTCTCTCGCCAGGGGATCGAGCACAACAGCACGCCGAAACTCGGGATGATGGTCGAACTGCCATCGGTGGTGGAGTTGATGGACGGTTTCGCACGCGAGGCGGAATTCTTCTCGATCGGCACCAATGATTTCATCCAGTTCATGTTGGGGGTCGATCGCACCAACGAAAGCGTGGCCGATTTTTATCTGCCGCACCACCCGTCGGTGCTTCGCGCGCTGAACCATGTGGTTCGCACTGCGAGCCAGCACGGACGGGAGGTGTCGGTATGCGGGGACATGGCGCACGAGCAGCAGTACATTCCGTTCCTCCTGGGCATCGGGATTCGAACCCTGAGCGTGGACCCTGCCTACATGCTTCGCACACAGCAGACCGTCGGCGCTTTGTCTATCGGGGAAGCGGAGACGCTGGCCCAGATGCTGCTGGCGCAGAACCGGATCCGCGACATCGCAGGCATTCTCGCGGCGCAAACCGCCTCCGCGTGATCCCTCGGATCTGGAAGTGGGTGTATACCGGATCGGGGAAGGCGGTGCCTAGCCGTGTTTGACTTTGGTGTTGCCCCGTCGGCGGTTGGCCAGGATCTTGCGTCCATCGCGCGTGCGGGAGCGCGCCCGAAATCCCTGTCCGCGTCGTTTCTTGATGTGACTTCTGCGTGCGTTCTCCATCGTCCGGTTCCAACCCAAGACCCACCTGGTAAACAGCCGAAACACATTGTTCCATGCCCTCGACTGTGATGCCTCGCGGATCCTCAATGGCGTCGGAATCACAGTGGCGCAAAGCATACCGTCGGCCCGCCGGACTGCAAGGGGGTAGCTGCGAGATTTCGCACTTTGTTCAGACCCGCTCGTCCTGGCCCGGTGTCGGCGGCCAGGAGGCCGGATCCTGCTGATAGAAATCCTTCAGGGCATCGTACAGTCCCGGATGAATGGCCTGCAACTCTCTGGCCTTCTCGAAGAAGCATTCCGTGGCCACCGCGAAGAACTCCGCCTCGTTCGTCGCCCCATAGTCATCCAACACCTGGTGGGCATCCCGACCGGCATGGCGTCGGAACGCCTCGAAGTCCTTTTCCAGGGTGCGAGCCCAGGAGATGAAACTGGAACGATCCCGCAGGACGGGGGTGCTGTCGCCCCGCCCGCCGGCACTGTCAAGCTGGTGGGCGAACTCGTGAAAAACCACATTCTGGCCATCGTGGATGTCGGCGGCTCCCCTGCGTACGCTGTCCCACGACAGCACGACCGCGCCGCGATGCCAGGATTCGCCCAGGCGTACATCATGACCTTCGAGGATCATCCCTCCGACCATGTGGCGGGCCCGACCGGCGACATAGGTCCTGGGGTAGACCAGTATCGAGGTCAACCCGGGGTAGTAATCGGTTTGCCGATGGAGCAGGAGCATGCAGGCCTGGGCGGCAATGGTGACGCGGATCTCGTCCGTGATCTGGAGCCCGCCGCAGCCTTCGAAACGCTTTTCGGACAGAAAGATCAGCATGTGCCGGCGCAACTCCCGTCGGTCGGCCTCGGGAAGCCGCCGGCAGATCGGAACGTTCCGATCGAGAATGGCTTCCCACTCGGCCGGGAAAGGCTGCTCCGCCAGGCGCGCCCGCCGTCGCTTCTTGAATCCGAACATGGGGTCCTCTTGAATTCGATCGCGTTTGCGGGTAGTTATATCATCTGTGACCGGCCCGACAAGGGTTTCGGTCGGATCGAACGCGGTGGTGGTTCCGGATCGCCTCCGCAAACCAGGCAGCGCCATGGAAAGAAGACGACAGCACCATGCATGAGGGCCCGAGCTTACTGACCGCAACGATTCCCGGCACCGGGGGTGTTATCAAGACGCGTCCCGAGGACTTCTTCGTCGAGGAGCAGCCTTTGTACCCGGCGGCCGGCATGGGCGACCACACCTATGTACTGATCGAGAAGCGTGGCCTGGGCACCCGCGAGGCAATTGACCGGCTGGCGCGGGCGCTGAAGGTCCAACGCCGGGAGATCGGCTCCGCGGGGCTCAAGGATACGCACGCGGTAACGCGCCAGTGGGTTTCCGTCGAGCGAGTGCCTCCGGAGCGGGTCAGCGACCTGGAGGTGGCTGACATCCGCATTCGACAGGTGACCCGCCACACGAACAAGCTCAAGCTGGGCCATCTGGCGGGCAACCGCTTCATCATCAAGCTGCGCAACCTGACAATGCCTCAGGAGGAAGCGGTGCGCGCCGCCGAGGAGGTACTGTCCATCCTGGCGCGGAAGGGCGTGCCAAACTACTACGGACCCCAGCGATTCGGCAATCGCGTGGACAACCATCTCGTGGGCAAGGCCATCATCAACAATGACGCCGTCCGGGCGATCGACCTGTTCATCGGTCGACCCGACCCCCGTCTCGACAGCGCCGTCATGCTCCTGGCCCGGCAACTCTATCTTAACGGCGAGTATCAGCAGGCCCTCGACGTCTGGCCCCGGCAGATCATGGAGCGACGCCGCATCCTCAGAGCCCTGATCATCAACCGGGGCAACAAAAAGCGGGCGTTCAAGGTGATGGACAAGCACCTCAAAGGCTTTTTTGTCTCGGCGTATCAGTCGGCGGTATTCAATCGCGTGCTCAACGCACGCATGCCCGATATCGACAGGGTCCTTCCGGGCGATATGGCCTACAAGCATGAGAACGGCGCCTGCTTTCGCGTCGAGGATGCAGAAACCGAACAAGGCCGGTGCGACCGATTCGAGATCAGCCCGACCGGCCCATTGCTGGGTCAGCGCACCACGCGTCTGGAAGGGCCGGCCGGCGAAATCGAGAACCCCCTTCTGGAAGCCGAAGGATTGGGCGAAGAGCAGTTCCGCCAGATGAAGCGACTGGGTGCCCGTGGGGGCCGGCGTCCGCTGCGTTTCCAACCGCGAGAGGCTAGTGTCGCCACCGGCGCGGACGATCTCGGCCCGTACCTGGAATTGCGCTTCGAGCTCGATCCCGGCTGCTACGCCACCACCCTGCTGACCGAAATCACCAAGAATCCCGTCGACGGGGAGCTGACTGATCCGGCCTCCGACGAAACTGACGCCACCTGAACACCACCTTCCCATGGGGATTTTGGGAACCCGCCTTGCCCGCCAGCGTACCTGCTATGCGCATGCGGACGCGCCGCCGGCCCGGGCGGCACCGCAGAGACCGGACTTGTTGACGGTATCCACCGTGTGGCAAGCGGAAACGGAATTCTGTGCAGGTACGCTTTTTGCGGGAGAGCTACGATGCAGAGGCTGGCGGTATGGTTGTGTTGTGGGGTGTTGATGGCCCTCAGTGGTTCCTGTGCGTTCAATTCCAAAGCGAAGAAGTGGAGCGGCCTGGTGGGGCCTGATGGCGAGCCGGTGCACTTGAACTCCACCACGAAGGTGGGATTCAATGCGCTGGTGTTTTTTCCCTTTATCGGGGACATCGACCTGGAGGGACTCGTCGAGGACGCCACCAGCGAAGTGCGTCAGGAGGGAGGCGACTACGTGCGGGTGGTGGAGAGCCGGACGGACAACTACTGGTACACGGTACCGCCGGTCACGTGGGTGGTCACCCCCGTGGTGCGTTCGGTGACCGTCGAGTACCGGCCTGAACCCCAGAGACTGTGGCAACCGCCGCCCCAGGAGAGTTCGTCGACTCCGATGTCGAGTTCGTACCGTCCTCGGCAGACCGGTTGGCAGGCCAGATAAGGCCGAGGGCGACATCCCCTTGCCACCATCGACGTCTCTCCTGTGCCTGAAAGTCAGGTCGGAGGGGCTTGTTTCACGCCGGTTGCAACGAGGCGTCGGTCCCGCCCGCTCGCTCGCGGTGAAGGATGACATACAGGACCGGCAGCACGATCAGCTCCAGCAGCAAGGCGCTGACCATGCCCCCGAAAACCACCGCCACCAGGGGTTTCTGAATCTCCGACCCCGCCCCGGTGGCGTAGAGCATCGGGACCAGGCCGACCAGGGTTGTCAGCGTCGTCAGGATGACCGCGCGGACGCGCAGGCGAGAGCCCTCCAGGACCGCTTCGTGGACCGTGCGTCCTTTCGCGCGCAACTGATCGAAGAAACTGACCAGCACCAATCCGTCTTCAACCGCGACCCCGAACAGCGCGATGAAGCCGATGGACGCGGCGACGCTGAGGTTGATGTCGAAGAGGTAGAGCGTCCAAATGCCCCCGATCAGGGCGAACGGCAGGTTCACCAGGATCAGAGCGGCGCTCTTGAAGGAGTTCAGCGAGCTGAACAGCAGCACGAAGATCAGGCCGATGGCCACCGGGACCACGATCTTCAGGCGGGCCATCGCCCGCTGCTGGTTTTCGAACTGCCCGCCCCAGGCAAACCGATATCCGTCGGGCAGCGACGCCTCGATGGAAGCCAGCTTCTGCTGCGCCTCAGCGACGAAGCTGCCCAGGTCTCTGCCCCTGACGTTGCACTCGACGATCAGCCGACGAATGGAATCCTCGCGGCTTACCTGCGCCGGGACTTCCACTTCCTCGACGGTGGCCAACTCGCGCAGGGGAATGTTGTACCCGGCAGGAGAAGGAACCAGAATCTGTTCGATGGCGTCGATGTCACGTCGCTTTTCCAGCGGGAACCGCACCTGTACGTCGAACCGTTTCTGCCCCTCGTAGACGGTCGTTGCGATGCCGCCTCCCACCGCGGTTTCCACCAGCAGGTTGATGTCTTCCACATTGATCTGGTGGCGGGCCAACGCCTGGCGATTCATACGGACTTCGATCTGTGCGAACCCGGAGACCTGCTCGATCTTGACATCGGCGGCGCCTTCGATTTCGCCGAGGAGGGGCGCGACGGCCTCGCCGGTGGTCCGCAACACCTCCATGTCGTCCCCGAAGATCTTCACCGCGACGTCGGACTTGATGCCGCTGATCAATTCGTTGACTCGCAGGGCGATGGGTTGGGAAAAGGCCGGTCGGATACCCGGGATCATGGCAAGCTCGTGCTCGATCTCGCGGACCAGTTCCTCCCGCGAACGATTGAACCGATGCTCGTAGTCCGGCTTGAACATCACGAAGATATCGTTCTGTTCCGGTCCCATGGGATCCTCGGCGATCTCCGCACGCCCGGTCTTGGTCACCACCGTTTCGATCTCAGGGAATCTGTCCAGCAACCGTTTCTCGATCTCCGTGGCCTGAAGGGTCGACCCTTTGATGCTGGCGGTGGGCAGACGCACGACATTGATCGCCAGCGCCCCTTCGTTCAACGGAGGCAGGAATTCCGTGCCCAGCCCGGGCACCAGGAAAGCGGTAAACGCCGCGATGGCCACAACGATGGCAACCGTCAACCACTTCCATCGAACAGCCCTCAGCAAGATCCAGGCGTGAAGACCGTGCAGGTGGCGAACGAGCAGGTGGTCGTCCGTCCCGCCGGGTTTTCGTTTCACGAGCACCGAGCTCAAGACGGGAATCGTCGTCAAGGTCACCAGCAGCGAACCCGCCAAGGCAAAACAGACGGTCAGCGCCAGGGGCTTGAACATCTTGCCTTCCATCGACTCGAGCGTGAACAACGGCACGAAGACGATCATGACGATCAGGACCGCGAACAGAACCGGACGCGCCACTTCGCGCACCGCCCCTAGCGCGATGACCGTTCGGGACTCCTCGGAATCGGCCTTCTCTCGCATATGGCGTGCCACGTTTTCGACCACCACGATGGCGCCGTCGACAAGGATACCGATGGCTACGACGAGACCGCCCAGACTCATCAGGTTGCCGGTCACCCCGCTCCATCCCATGAAGATGAATGTCGCAGCGGCGGTCATCGGCAGGGTAATCGCCACGATCAGGGCAGCGCGGATATCCCACAGGAAGACGAACAGAACCAGGACGATGAACGCGACCCCCTGCACCAGAGCGCTCGACACGGTCCGGATGGAGGCCTGAATGAGCCTGGTGCGGTCATAGAACGGCGCAATCTTCACGCCGGGCGGAAGGGTCTTCTGTATCTCGGGAATCTCGGCCCGCACGCGGTCGACCACTTCTTTGGAATTGCTGTCCTTGAGCATGATTACCATGCCGAGCACCACCTCGCCCTTACCGTCCTGGGTGGCGGCGCCGGTCCTGGTCTGGTGACCGATCTGTATTTCTGCGACGTCCTTCAGGTACACCGGCGTGCCTGCCTCGGACTTGAGGACGATCTTCTCGAGGTCGGGAATCCCCTGGGCCAGCCCTTTGGAGACGACGTTGATCTGCTCCCAGTCCCGTTCGATGTAGCTGCCGCCGGCGTTGGCGTTGTTCGCCTGGAGGGCCTCGAGAATCTTGTCCAGCGTGATATCGTACTGGAGCAGAAGGGCCGGATCGGGAACGACGTGGTACTGCTTGACGAAACCGCCGAAGCTGTTGATTTCCGTGACACCGGGCAGGCGCCGCAGTTGGGGAGCGATCACCCAGTTCTGCAGCGTTCGCAGGTCCATCAGGCCTGCTTCCGCCTTCACCAATGCCATGCCGCACTGGGTGCACAGTCCCTCCGTCTCCGCCCACACCCGCGTGTGTTCGGGGCAGTAGTAGCCGCTCTTGAGGACGTACTGGTAGATTTCTCCGAGCCCGGTGGAAATCGGACCCAGTTCCGGCTCTACACCCGGGGGCAACTCGTCCTTGACCTGGGCCAGACGCTCGAACACCACCTGGCGTGCGAAGTAAATGTCGACGTCGTCTTCGAAGAGGATGATCACCTGCGACAGCCCGGTTTTGGATAACGACCGTACCTCGGTCACGTCGGGCAAGCCCCCCATGTCGATCTCGATCGGGTAGGTGATCAGCCGTTCGACTTCCTCCGGCGCCAGCCCCGGAGCCTGGGTCAGGATCATGACCTGCTGGTTCGTGACATCGGGAAAGGCGTCGATCGGCAGGTTTCGCCAGGCAACGACTCCTGCCGCCAGCAGGACGACGCTGCCCAGGATGACCAGCAGCTTCTGCTTCAGTACGAAGTGCAGGAAGTTCTCGAGCATTACCGTTCGTTCCTTTCACTAATCGGCGCAACCGGCGCCCATCTTCTCGCGTAAGACATCGCTCTTGAGCATGAACGCCCCCCCGGTGACGATCCGCGGGCCTGGAGAGACGCCGTCGAGCAGTTCAACCATACCGCCGAACTTGTTGCCTGTGACGACGTCCCGACGAACCCACAGATCGTCCTTCCACTGCTGAAAGACAAAGCTCTTCCCTGCATCGGACATGACGGCGCTCAGCGGCACGGCGGGCACGCGTCCCGGCTCACGAATCGCGACGTCGACATCAACGAACATCCCGGGCCGGAGCTTGCCCTCGGGGTTCTCCAGTTGTACGCGCATCTTGACCGTGCGAGTGCGCTCATCCATCACACTGCCGACGAAGTCCACCACCCCATGGAATACCTCGGGCTCAAAAGCCCTCACGCGTACCGTCGCCTCAAGGGGCTTCTGCTGCGAGAACTGCTCATGGAGAACCGCCAGGTCCGCTTGGTAGACGTCGGACCAGACCCACAGGTTGGAGATATCGGCGATGGTATACAGAGTTTTCGTGGTGTCCACCATCTGTCCAACGGAGACGTTCTGGGCGATGATGACGCCGCTCTGGGGAGCACGCAGGATCAGATTCGCAAACTCGCCATTGGCCTGCTCGTCCTTGATCCCCGCGATCTGCTCCGAAGACAGATCAAAAAGGCGCAACCGTCTGTCGGCCGCCGCGTAGGCGGCTTGGGCCGCGGTCAAGGCATTCCGTGCGTCAAGGTAGTCGGCTTCGCTGGAGATCTTCTTTTCGTAAAGACCTTTCTCCCGCTGGAACGTCGCCTCCGCCAACTCCCGTCGCGCCTGGGCCTCCAGGAACATCGCTTTGGCTTGCCCCAGGTCCGCAGAGTGGATGACGGCCAACACATCCCCCTTCTCAACTCTCTCCCCGATGAGTTTCCTTACCTCCTCGACTCGTCCGCTGCCCGTGGATACGACCTCCACGGCGCGGGTGCGATCCAACTGGATCTGTCCGGTCAGGGTCAACGATCGGGTGCGATCCACCTCTTGAACCGAGCCGGTCTCGATTAAAGAGGCAAGCGATGGATCGATTTTGACCACCCCCACCTCAAAACGACAACTGTCGCAATCGACGATTCCGACCTCGTGTTCGCAGGTCATGGCCTCCAGGTCGGTCAAGTCCTCTACCGCTCCCGCTGCGTGTCCATGCCCATGCTCTGACGGCGATGCCAACTGGCACGAGTCCGTGGCGGTCCCTCTCGTGTGTTCCTCATGGGCATGACCCTCATGCCCCTCTTCTTCCACGTGGGTTGCAGGATTCTCTGCGGACCAGTGCGGGAGGCTTCTGGCGTTCCACCCGAGTGCCACGCCAAGAAGAAGACCTGTGGTCAGGGCCAGAACAGCAGCAATCATAACTCTGCGCTTCATCTCATATTTCCTTTCCTCGTGGCTGTTCTCTTGTCGTTATGTCGTCAGCCGCGATCTGCCCCGGCGCCAATGTGCTTCGAGGCAAGAGGCTGATCATGTGCCTCAGTGGCTTGCGTCTTTCGCTGAGTCTTCCGCATTCCAGGGCGTCAGATCGAGTGCTTGCCCGGTCAGACGCTCCACATCGGCTTTCGCCAGATGGTACGCCTCGACGGCGTCGATATACTGCATTCTGGTTTCGAAGAACGTGCGTTGCGTATCAAGGACATAGAGGTAATCGAACTTGCCCTCGCGGTAGCCCTGCTGGGCGGCCTCGAACGCCTGCTGGGCGTTAGGCAGCACTTCGTCGTGGAGGATTCTCACTCCCTCATATGCGGCAGCGAGGGCATTCATCGCTGTAGCGAGTTCCGCGGCAATCTCGATTTCGGCGGCCTGCTGCTGCTTTCTGGCTTTGGCGAGGTTGGCGGTTGCCTCTTCGATGCCCCCCTGGTTGCGGTTGAACAATGGAATCGGAAGGGCCAGGCCGACGATGAATGCCGAATCATCGCTTTCTTCGAACCGCTGCACGCCTCCAGCAACGGTGACATCCGGCGTCGCCTGGGCTCTCGCCAAATCCAGGGCAGCTCGGCGCTGCCGGTGCTCGACCGCCCAACGCGCCAGATCCGGATTCGTCGCAAGAATCTCATTCGCATCGGAGGATCCAGGGACGGACTCCACGAGATAGAAGTCCCCTGCCGCTTCTTCGAACGAAGCCATGCGAGTTCCCCATGAGGCGGAGAGATTCTGCCGAGCGGCCGCCAAGAGGTGGGTCGCGTTGCGAAGCTCGATCCGGCTCTTGGACAGGACGACATCCGCTCGCAGTTCCTCGACGGCCGAGTCCTTGCCCGCTTCGACGCGCTGCGCCACCGCAGCCTGGGCTTCCGCAGACAAATCGTGCAATTGTTCCGCGAGCGCCAGACGCTCCTGGGCCGCCAGGACGCCGACAAACGCCTGCGTGACTTGTTGGAGCGTATCCAGACGCTGGGACTGGAAATCCCACTCCGCCAGTTCTGTCTCGAGCGCCGCGACCTGCGTCCGTTTGGCCCGCTTGCCGCCCAACTCGATGAGCTGGCCCAGCGAGAGCGTCGTCTCGGCGCCGTCCAAACCGTGCATCTCCCCGCTGCCGGCAATGGACTCGATTTCGATGTCGAGTTGCGGATTTGGGCGCAGGCTCGCCTGGAGTTCTCGGGCGGCAGCCGCCCTGCGCTCCAGCGAAGCGGCTGCCAGACGCGGGTTGCGCATCAATGCCAGGGCCGCTGCCTCGCGCAGCGTCAGCGAACCCGTAGGCTCGGCATTCAGCGCCGATTGTTCCGCCCTTGGTCGCGTTGTCGGTTCTGAAACAGCGCTGGATGGCGCCTTCTGAGCAGCCTGACAGCCACTCAGCAGCATCACGGCCAGCATGACGATACAGATGATATGGGACATGCTATGACTCCCGTCACGAACGCTTTTCAGGGTCCTGCGCAGGAAGCGCAGCGGCTCCGGGGCGGGCCGTTTGGCGAGATGCAGATCAGCCCAGCGAGGCGTGAAGAGAGTCTAGACTTGCAGCACGACGGTGCGCAGTGAAGCGCTCAGGGTGGGGAGAAACCCTTCCTGGAAAGCTGCGAGAAGCGGCAATCGGTCGGGATTGATTGCCGCCGGGCCGGCCGGGGGCAATATGCCGACACTCTTGAACATACCGGCGGAAGGTCTCTCGTTGAGAGGGGAAAACGGCAGTGGGATATCCACGCAGGGGCTACGTCGGCCGGGTGCGAAGCGTTCCGCCTGCTCATGGATCTGCTCGGCAGCAGAGTCATGATCGTAAATCTCACCATCGCAATGGTGATGCCCACCCGGCTCGATGGCGACGTGCCCATGTGCACCAAAACACAGCACCACCCCCTGCGCAGCACCTACCTGCACGGCCAGGCAGAGCAGCGTGACCGCCGTCAGATACCACTTGCTGAGTTGGCGGCGTCTTCGATTCATCAACTGATTTCCATACCTCTACAGAAGCAGAAAGCTACCCCGATCACCTATTCTACGAAACTGCCCGGGATTCGTTCAAGCCTTATCCCGGCGGCAAGGATCTTGGTAGGGAGCCCTACTCGTTGAGGACCTTGATGCGGGCGTTGCGGATCTGCACGTGAGTGCCGCCTCGACTGAGTTCCTGGAAGCCGATATGGCCCCTGCGTGGCCGATCCTTGACGGGCGGAGCCAGCGAACCGTCGTGCCGCTTGACCGTCTGGTCCTGCGCGCTGAGGTCGAGGTCTTGAATCAGCACTCCGTTGAGCACGACGTGCATATGCGATCCGGCCAGCGTGATCAGGTAGCGGTTCCACTCGGTGGGCTTGTAGACCTGCTCGATCGGCGCGATCGCCCGGTAGATGCCGCCGGTCAGTTCCGAGTCCTTGGCGCTGGTGTTGTAGCGGTAATCGGCCATCTGGAGTTCCATCCCGTCGAAGGCGGGATCGTCCGCCAGAGGGGCGCGCAGCGCGCAGCCGCTATTGCCAAGTTCCCCCAGCTTGAAGTCATATTTCAGGATGAAATCGCTATACTGTCGCTCGCTCATCAGCCACGTGCCCCGCTGCTCGCTGCCGTGGAGGATGCCATCCCTCACAACCCACTGGACGCCCCCTTCCACCGGCTTGCTCACGTCGTTCCAGGCTCGCACCAGCCAGCCGGTGGGTACACCATCCTTCGGAAACAGCGGAACGAATCCGTCCTCTTCGGGCGCTTGCCCTGCCGCTACAGCCCCCATCGCCAACACGACAAACCCAGCACGAAGCAAGCGGATGTTTCGCATCATGATTCTACCTCCCATGGGCAGCTTCGGAATCCTGTGTCTATATCGCCTATTCTAACGAAATCGGACGGGGTCGGCAACGGGCAGTATGCCATTCGAGCTAGACCGGGGGATGCTCGAGGGCCCCCGCCTCGACGGGCGAGGTGCGGATGGAGGCTCCGCTTTCGGGGAATCTGCGCATGGCCCACAGACCGATCAGGCCCGACAAGGCATACCCGAGGGGCGCCAGTCGGAGGACCGGTCCCGTTCCGACACGGTCGGCCAGCACACCCAAGGCCATGAAAATGACGTAGGCAATCCCCCAGGTGCCGCCGACAATTCCGGCCATGCGCTGGCCCAGCTTGAGGCCTCGGGCATAGCGGGCCAGCGTGATGGTCAGGATATAGCCCGACATGGCACAGAAACCTGCTCCGAACAACAGGCCGACGGCCATTCGACTCTCGATGAAAACCAGGTACAAGAATGCGAACGGCATGGCCAACAGAAAGGCATAGGTCGAGCAGGGCAAATCGCCCTTGCGGCGTGCGACCACGGCCCAGAGGAAGGGGCCGATGGCGCCGCCCCAGCCAAACATGGCCGTGGAGAACCCTCCGAAGGTCAGCGCAAAGCCGAGCACATGCAGGTGCGTTGGGATCAACAGCAAAAACAGCGTGGTCGAGACGCACGCCGGCACGCCGACCGCCATCAGCAGCCAAAAAGGCAATCGATGCGATACCACCGCTGGCGAGGTGTCATGGCTGCCGGGATTCTCGACGGCCAGCGTCACACGAGATAAGACGACGGCGACGATCCCCACCAGCGGAAGCAAGGCCAGTGGAAACAGTCCCGCCAGTCCGAAGCGGGAGACGAGGAAGGCGGATATCACACCGCCGCTGGCGAAGCCGAGAAAGCCCGCCGTCATGAAGACCGCGGTGCTGGTTGCCGCATCGATGCGTTCCAGCGTATGCACGGCGCGCAACCCCTCGGGGTGGGCAATTGCGATCCCGCAGCCGCTGATGATCCCGAGTCCGACGATCACCGCGACGCCAACGTCCGAGCGGGGCGCCAGGGCAATCCCGCAGATAACGCAGGCCAGAAGGAGCCCCACATGCAGAAACAGGGGGCGGTTTCGGTCCGCTCGCATGTGTCCGGTGAGCATCTGGACACCGTTGGCGGTCAGCGTCAGTGCCGCCAGGACGAAGGCGGCCACCGACAAGCTCAGCGAGAACCTCTCCCGCACGACCGGCAGGATGGCCGGCAGCATGTTCCCGAACATGTCCACCAGGAAGTGAACCCCCGAGAGGACGATCAACTGAGCCCACTGTGCTTTGAGAGAGCTTGCGCTCATAAGAACTCCGCCAAGAATCGGGATATCACCAGCGTCTCCCGGAATCCCGGTAGCATAGCGAATTCGCCCCCGAAGACAAGAGTGTGCCGGGCGCATCGTCGGACTGGCAGCGGATTATTGAACTCGGTCCCAATTGCGAGCAGTTGGGTTCCGCCGCGTCGGCGGGTGGGCGAGAAGTACCGGACCGGGCTCGTTGACCTCTACGGGCCGTTAAGAGGGGCTGAAATCCGGCATGGCGAGCGATTCGAGCTATATGAATGCCGCCATCAACCCTCCCCTGAGGAACTGAGGGCGATGTTCCCGATCGATTGCGGGAACCAGCGGGACGCCGGCCCCAGGCCGAAAATCCGCTCTGAGGCAAAGCGCCCGCCCGGTTCGCTCCCGGTCGGTTCGCCGGATCTCCAGGTCCGAATAACCTTATCTATCGTGCCGGGGCAGATTCCGACCAGACAATTCTTGACCCGTCTCCCGGATTTTGGTAGAATACGGTTCGCATTGGGGGTATGATAGAAGAACCTTTCTACAGGAGACGGAATTTCCCACGGATGGCTGGCGTTGGTAAGGGTCTGTCTGCGCACTGACGCAGATCTCAGGAGGATGCGTGCATGAGAGAGCGGTTCTTCGACTGATTGAAGGAACGGTCTCGTTCAGCCGTACAGGTTTTTCAGTCACACAGTATCTCGTGGCCTGGCGGGGTCGCCCGCCAGAAGAGATCAGGACTGAGGGGGTGATGAAAGTGAGAAGCATGGATACGAGTGACCGAATGGGTCTCGTCCGCAGCCATCATGCGGCAACTCGTCAGAACTCCGTCGTCGAGACCGGTACCTTCCGATCCCGGCTCGTCGCGACTGGATTGGTCTGCTTGTTCTTCTGGGCGGGTGCGGTGAATGTCTGCGCCGCTCAGCAGAACGACAAGAAGAAAAAGAACACGGCCAGTCCGGATCCAGGGCTGGGCAGGCTCACTCAGCAGATCAACGACCCCGAAGCCTACATGAGAGATCTATCCAGCCGGCTCAACACCTCGAGCAGTCAGAAGCTGCTCAATCGGGGTATGCCCAGGCAGGGCTGGCGGCCTTCGAGTTCGTCGGCGACGCCAACCGCTTCCGCTACAGACGGTACACTGCCGCCGCTCGACAGCGATACGACGGACGAGACTTCTGCAGAGGCCAAGTCCCTTCAGGGACTGAGCGACGCGCCGAGTCCGTCGAGATTCGGGTGGAGCCCGGGCGACGAGCCGCAGTTGCCGACGGCGAGCCGCTTCGGATGGAGTCCGGGCGGTGCGGATCCTGCATCCGCCGATGCCGAGTTGGCCCGTCTCCGATCGCGTTCACGTGCCGGCGGCCAGACCTGGATGAGTCCGACCGAGCGTGCCAGACAAGTCGATCCTCTTGCCAGCGTGCGAGAGACGGAGGAGGAGCCCGAACCCGCTCCGCCGGCGGCCGCCGAAGCCGCCCTCCCAGACCTTCGAGGCTGGACAGCGCCGCAGGAGCAGAAACCGGCAACGATTCCGGATGGAACGAGGGTCCTGGGTCAGACGGCCCCCATGCCGGCAGACGGTGGTACCTGGATCGCACCGCAACAGCCCGAGGTGCGGCGGAATCTCGATGGTGTCCGTCTGTTAGGGACGGGCTCTTCAACACAGTTGCAGCCGTGGCAGTATGCGACCCCGCCGCAGCAGCGGCAGGTCTCTCCGCAGGTCCCGCAACCCCAGATCACTGCCGCGGCGCCGACGGAGAGGGCAGCGCCGGTCCAGAATTCCTACGCAGCCCCGCCTGCGGTGCAACGGCAGCCCATTGCTGCAGCGCAACCGTGGCAGACGCCGCAGAATCAGGTTCCCCAGCCGGCCCCGACGGAAACGGTCGCGCGCCCGCAGGAAACGTACGCGGCGCAGACGACACCGCCATGGCCGGCGGCCGGTACTGTCCCCCAGCAGAGGCCCCAATACCAGAACGCTCCGACCGCCCCAAGGCAGACGGCTGTACCGCCGCAGGATTCCTATGCCACCCAGGCGGTGCCTCCGTGGCCCGTGGCGGATTCCATAACCGCTCCGTCGGATGACCAGGCGGCTGAGATGGCGATGGGTGAGTTGGAGACCATCTACCCCACGCAGCCGGCGCCTCGGGCGACAGCGACTGCAACTGCCCCAACGAATCAGACACGTGGTGCTCCGACCGAACAGCCGGATCGAATCGTTGCACAGAGCCCGGCTATGCCGACGACAACGACCCCCGCGCCGCCCTCTTCGGAGTCGCTGATCGGTCTGACGCAGACCTGGCTGTCGCCCAAGAACCGGGCCGCACAGGCGGCATTGCAGGAGATAGCGACCGTCGACAGGCCACAGGATGCCCGTCTGGCGTCGACCACGCCCGTCGTGCCGACGACGCCGCCGGCGCCAGCCCCGAGACCTCAGGTGGGACCGACTCCGGGCGGACGTGGATCGCGCACGGTGGTCAACGGGTCTCAGGCCCGACATTTCTACGAAGAGAAGGAGCCAGCCTGGTCTCTCGGCGCCGATCTGGACAAATACCGGGCGCATGCCGTCCAGGAAGGTTCGCGCGAGTCGGGCGAAAGCCTGGAGAAGGCCTTAGAGCGCATTGGGTTGGCCATCGAGGATACGACGAACATCATTACCCTCGGCTATGCCAGCGACCGTGCCAAGCCGTTCCGCAGCAATGACGGTAAGGGGCTCTTCCAGGAGCCCGGCCGCGTGCCGCAGCAGGCCGGCGAGACGCTCGGCAGCCTGGGCGACGGCCTGTATTCGGTGGCCGACCTCGTGACGTTCAACGCGCTTCCCGACAGCCAGAAGGCCGCCTATCTGGACAACCACCCGATCGTCCGTCCGCTGGTCTTCACCGGACAGACCATCGGCGGCGCGTGGAAGACCACCGAAGAGATCGGTAACGCTTTGACGTGGGGATATTTCGACAACGTCACCGGCTCGGTCGGAATGCTCGTCGAGAGCCTGATCGAAACGCTCAAGCACACCGGGGAAGCCGTAACCAATCTCGCCCGTCTCCCGGTTCGCCTGGTCACCGGTAACAATGAGAAGGCGGACGAGGCGCTCGACTGGGTGCTGTTGGTTCCGCTGGAGATGGCCAGCAACGTCGTGCAGATGAAGGGCATCTCGAACATGATGGATTACGAGACGGCCTTTGCCGACAAGGGCGTCATCGGATCGATCATCGAGTTCGGCGGCTCCACGTTCGTCGCGTACACCGCAATCGACGAACTGCTGGACGAACTCGACGACAACGGAAGTCACCGCAGCAGCAGTGGCAACAGTGGCGGCTCGTCGAATCCCGGCAATCCGGGCACCGGAGGCGGGTATGTGCCCCCGCCCAGCGGTCCAGGCATCATCTTCTGGTTCGAAGAGGGCTGGCCAACCGGCGGGTTCTAATGACCTGAACACGACATCAAACACACCCGACCTGGGTATCGTGATAGCGGCGGTCATGCGACGAGCATGACCGCCGCATCTGTTTTTGGCCCCAAAGACAACGTCTGGACAAATCCCTTGGCTCCTCATCGGCCAGCGGTATACTGGGGGCAGGAGGTCCTATGATGATCGAAGCAGTATCACGAAGACGCCTGCTCCAACACGGACTTGCGGCTACGGTAACAACCATCGCCCTTCCCTACGTGGTTCCGGGGTTGCGGAGCCAGCGAGTCGGCGCGGCCGCGAGCGATCGGCTCACGATGGGCGCCATCGGCCTGGGCGGTCAGGGCATGCACAATCTCAAGAGTTTCCTGACATGCGAAGACTTGCGTGTGCTGGCGGTCTGCGATGTCGACGCCAACCACGCACGTCGCGCCAAGCAGACCGTCGATAGTGCCTACGGTAACCAGGACTGCGTCGTTTACAGCGATTTCTATGAGGTTCTGGCACGGGACGACATTGACACGGTCCTGATCGCCACGCCGGACCACTGGCACGCGATTATCGCGATCGAGGCAGCCAGGGTAGGTAAGGACATCTACTGCGAGAAGCCGATTTCGCTGACCATCGCCGAGGGGCGAGCGGTCGCCGACACGATGCAGCGGTATGGGACCGTTTACCAAAGCGGCACGCAGAGACGCAGCAACGCCTGCTTTCGCTTTGGCGTGGATATCGCCCAGAGCGGCCTGCTCGGTCGCCTCCAGGAGTTGCATTGCTATTACCACAACGGACCCACCTGCCCGCCACAGAAGCCCGAACCGGTCCCGGAAGGCTTCGATTACGACCGATGGCTGGGACCGGCGCCCTACGAGCCCTATACGCCCAGGCGCTGTCATGGCAGTTTTCGCTGGTTGTACGACTACTCGGGCGGCCAATTGACCGACCTGGGCGCGCATTTCAACGATCTGGCGCAGTGGGCCAACGGCAGCCAGTATGCCGGACCAACCGAGTATGAAGGGCGGGCGGAATTCCCGAAGGATGGTCTTTTCAACACACCCGTGCGGTTCGGCGTCGTCGCGACGTACCCGGACGGCGTTCGGATGATCATCCACGACGAAACCGAGCCCGGACGCGGTCCACGCGGCAACAAGTTCGTCGGCACCGAAGGCTGGGTCAGCGTCGACGACACCGGCAAGGTCACCGCCTCGAGCGACGAAATCCTCCGCCAGCTCAGCAGCAACCAACGGGGTTACGAGTACATGATGGGCCACCATCGGAACTTCCTCGACTGCGTCAAGACGCGGGCGAAGACTATCGCGCCGCCCGAGGTGGCGCACCGCTCGACGACGACGTGCCACATCGCGAACATCTGCCTGCGACTGGGACGCAAGCTGACGTGGGACGTCGAAGCGGAACGTTTCGTCAACGATTCCGAGGCCGACCGCATGATGGCTCGGGCCATGCGCAGCCCCTGGCGGTTATGATCGCGCACGTCTTGTCAATGGAGTGGCTATGAACCAACAGAAGACCCTGGTCTTCGCGCTGTGGGTGGCGTGTACGGCCGCCATCGTGCCGGCGATTGCGAGTCCGGTAGACCAGTCGATTACGTTCCTGGCTCTCGGCGATCCGCAGATCAACATCCCGCGGTTCGGCACCGGCGGAACGGAGCAGACGCTCGTATGGATGAACGACATCGAGACCTGGCGTTTTCCTCTGGGCGGAGTCGTAGGCCGACCCCAAGGGGTCCTGATCCTGGGGGACTTGGTCGACGATCTTCGCAACCCGGCGAACTGGACGAAGTACGCTTCGCTATTCGATCCACGGGGGCAGGCGGTCGTGAGAATTCCCGCGTATGAGTGTATCGGCAACCACGATCTGGACGGGACTCTGCCGGCGGAAAGCCTGAGCATCATTCAAGAGGCGTTCATCGAGCGAAACCGGCAGCGCATCGGGCGCATCCACGTCTGCCCGGAAGGCTATCACTACTCGTGGGATTGGGAACCGCTGCATTTGGTTTGTCTGAACCTGTTCCCTGGCGTGGAGCCTCGTCCCGTATACGATCGCGCCTCGGCGTGGAACGACCCGCGCGACAGCCTGACATTCTTGCGTTCCGATCTGCAAGCCCACGTCGGGAATTCCGGCCGGCCTGTCATCCTGTTCTGGCACTATGGGCTCACCGGCTGGGGTCTGGAGAAGTGGTGGACACAGGATGATCTGGCCGCTTTGGAGGACGTGCTGCGCCCCTACAACGTCGTGCTGATCCTGCACGGTCACGAGCATGCGTACCGTCGGTACCGCTGGGCGGGATACGACGTGTGCATGGCGCCCTCGCCTCAGTTCGATCGGGACCCCAAGCAACCCGGCTCCGCGAGCCGTCCTAAAGGATTCCTGGTGATTCGCCTGAGAGATGCGCAGCTCGAGGTGGCACACTTTGCGGAAGGCGAATGGCGCGAGACCTGGGGCAAACCCGTGGAACTGGGGCGATCTTCACCAGCCAACGCCCACCGCCATCCAACGCATTCACCGATCGGCCAGCTTGTTGAGCCATAGCTCGGTGGGCTGGTAGGGACCGCTCCAGTTGGCGCCCAGGATGTCCAGGTCGCCATCGGAGCCGACGTCCGCGACCTGTACGTAGTGCGAGCCTCTGGTCGAGATCACCTGTTTGTCCCAGGCGAGGCCCTTCTGCCGGTTCACATAGATGATCACCTCGTCGGGATCCGCGCTCTGGTGCATCTCGGCCGACACAACGTCCGGCAGACCGTCGCCGCTCACGTCGGCGACGACCAGGCTGTGGACCACGCATTCGACACGATCCGCGATCGCATGTTCCGTCCAGTCGGCCGAGCGGATATCCTTCGGCGCTTCAAACCACGACAGCTTGTAGAAGCTGCCCTTGAGCTCCGAGGGCGAAAGGACCACATCGGGACGTCCATCCTGATTGACGTCGCCGACCTGCACCGTGGCGCTCGGATGCCACTGGGCGAAGGAATGGGCAGGCCATGACCCGTCAGAACGGTTCTCGAACCACGTGCCACCGATCACGACGTCCGGATCGCCATCCACGTCCAGATCGTGCAGTTCAACGCCTTCGCCATGGGGGCAGGCGAGGATCTTGTGCGTCCACGGACCGTCCGCTTTCTGGTACCACAGGTAGATCTTATCTCCCGCTTTGGAGCCGAATTCCGACTGATCCCTCGTGACGATGTCCAGCCGACCGTCGCCATTCAGATCGCCCAGTTCGACGTCGTGGGTCGCATGATCGGCCACGCGATGGGCCTTCCACGCATCCTTGGCGGGATCGCCCGAGGGTCGAGGGTTCTCGTACCACAGCAGACCGCCCATGACGATATCCAGATCGCCGTCGGCGTCGATGTCGCCCGCTTCGCCATCGACCGTCCGGTAGCCCCCCTGGCAGATCTGAGCCCGGCTCCAGTTCGGGTACGCGTACCACACCAAGGGGCCCGTGCGCCCTCCGATCACGATGTCCGTGAACCCGTCGCCATCGATATCAGCGAAGATCTTCGCCCAAGGGTCCTTCGGGCCGTCTTCATCGACCACGACCCTCTCGAAGGGAATCTCCGCTCGACACGGCATGCTCACCGCGAGAAGAAACGGCAGAATCGCCAGACAGCAGAGTATCTCCTTTGGCTGGATCGTCATCGTCAATCCTCCGCGCTTGTGGGTCGTTGTCGCGCGAAAGCCAGTCGTTACTGCTTGAATCCGGAGACGAGCGCCGCGACGGATGCTTTCGCGTCACCAAACAGCATGCGGGTATTCTCTTTGAAGAAAAGAGGATTGTCAACGCCGGCAAATCCAGGGTTGAGGGATCGCTTGAGCACGATGCAGGTGCGGGCCCGGTCGACTTCGATGATCGGCATGCCCGCCAGCGGGCTGCCCGGGTCATCCCGTGCCGCGGGATTCACCACATCATTGGCGCCGATCACGATCGCTACGTCCACCGTCGCCATCGTCGGGTTGACATCCTGGGGCTCGACGAGCATTTCGTAGGGGACATTTGCCTCCGCCAGCAGCACGTTCATGTGTCCCGGCATACGTCCGGCCACGGGATGGATGCAGTAGCGGACCTCGGCGCCGTTGTCCTGGAGCAGTTCGCCCAGTTCCCGCACGGCATGCTGGGCCTGAGCGGCAGCCATGCCATAGCCTGGAACGAAGACGATGTTCCGCGCCGCCTCGAGAATGAAGTAGGCGTCGTCGGGACTGATGGGGTTCGCCTCGCCCTCGTAGCCGGCGGTGGTGCTCTTGCCGGCAGAACCGAACCCGCTGAACAGGACGTTGGCGAGCGAGCGGTTCATCGCCTTGCACATGATCCGCGTGAGGATAAGGCCGGAAGCACCGACGAGCGACCCCGAGACGATCAGGACGTTGTTGCCGATCACGAAGCCGGCGGCACAGGCCGCCAGTCCGGAATAGCTGTTGAGCAGGCAGATCACCACGGGCATGTCCGCCCCGCCGATCGGGATCGTCGAAAGCACGCCCAAAGCCAGGGCTAAGGCGATAATGCCCAACAACTCCAAGTAGACCAGGGCCGAACCGCCACCGGCCGCCGGATCCAGCTTCTGGATGCTGAACAGAACGCCCAGCCCGATGATGGCGCCCATTACAAAGGCGTTGATAAGGTTCTGGCCCTTGTAGAGGACCGGTTTGCCGGTGATCCGGGTCGAGAGCTTGCCATAGGCCACCAGACTGCCCGAGAAGGTCACCGCACCGATCAGCACGGTCAGAAAGATGGCGATCGTCGTAAACAGGTTCAGCGGCCCCCCGGCCGCCCACTTGCCGTGGTATTCCGACCAGCCGACCAGCAGACTGGCCAGGCCTCCGAAGCCGTTGAACAGGCCCACCATCTCGGGCATGGCGGTCATCTTCACCATGCGCGCCGCCAGGGCGCCGATCACGCCGCCAATGACGATGCCCAGGATGATCCAGAGCCACCGAACGTCCTCGATGGCGGTAACCGTCGTCACTACCGCGATCAACATGCCGACCGCAGAGACCAGGTTGCCCCGACGGGCGGTGCCCTGCGAGCTGAGCATCTTCAGCCCGAAGATGAAGAAGATCGAAGCGACGATGTAGAACAGACCCCTGACCAACTCCGGATTCATCGCTTGCTCCCGTCCTTGCCCTTGCTCTTGAACATCTCCAGCATGCGGTCCGTCACGAGATAGCCGCCGACAACGTTGATCGTGGCGAACACGACCGCCAGGATCGCCAGCAGGGCGGCGATCGCGGCGCCGCCTTCGCGGCCCGAGGCGATCAGGGCCCCGACAATCGTAATGCCCGAGATCGCGTTCGATCCGGACATCAGGGGCGTGTGCAACTGCGACGGGACCTTCTTGATCAGTTCGACGCCGAGAAACATGGCCAGCACGAACACGAAGAACAGCAACGGTATGGTCGTCGCGTTAAGCTCCACTACCCGCTCCTTTCAGCCGATGGCCTCTTTGATGGCCGGGTGGACGATTTCGCCGGCATGGGTGATCAGACAGCCCTGGATGATGGCGTCGTCGCGATTCAGGATGAACCGCTTGGTGTCCTTGTGCCAGAAGTGCTCGACGAAGTTGTACAGATTGCTGCTGAACATCTGGCTGGCGGCGACGGGGACGCGTCGGGGCAGCTCGACTCGCCCGATGATCGTGACACCGTGCCGCTGGACTTCCTTGTCGGGCTTGGAGGATTCGACGTTGCCGCCCGTCTCAACCGCCAGATCGACGATCACGCTGCCGGGCTTCATCCCGTCGACCATCTCGTCGGTGACGATCAGGGGGGCCTTCTTGCCGAAGACCTTGGCGGTGGTGATTACGATGTCCGACAGGGCGCACTGCCTGGCCATGGCCTCGCGCTGTTTGGCCAGTTGTTCGTCGGTGAGCTTCTTGGCATACCCCTCCTTGGTCTGTCCGGTCTCGCCCAGATCCACCGTCAACGGTTTAGCGCCAAGGGAAACGATTTGCTCCTGGGCCTCGGGTCGGACGTCGAAGGCATCGACACGAGCGCCGAGGCGCTTGGCGGTGGCGATCGCCTGCAAACCAGCGACGCCGGCGCCGATGACAAACACGCGCGCGGGCGAGATCGTCCCGGCGGGCGTCATCATCATCGGCAGAATCTTGTTCTGCCGCGATGCCGCCAGAATCACCGCCACGTACCCCGCCAGGTTGGCCTGCGAGCTGAGCACGTCCATCTTCTGGGCGATCGTCGAGCGGGGGACCATCTCCAGGCTGATGGCACTCACCTTTCGGGCAGCCATCGCCTGGACCACGTCGGCGTTGTTGAACGGGTCGAGATGGCTGATGTGGATGGCGTCTTCGCTGAGATTCTCGACGTCATCGGCGTCGGGAACGCCCAGGCGAAGGACCACCTCGGCACCCAGCGACGCCTTCTGGTCGTTCGAGATTTGGACGCCGGCCTGCTCGTATTCCTCATCCGAGACGTTGATCGCCCGACCGATGCCGCTGGCGACTTCCACCTCGGCGCCGAGCTTGACTAGCTTACCGGCATCCGTCGGCAGCATGGCCGCCCGCGTTTCCTGCCGGCCGGGCTCCTTGGCGACATATAGCTTCATAGGGACTCCTGAGCATCATGATCCGCACAGTCCAATGCCCTACGCACCGCCGGGCATGCCGGTTCGGCGAAACGGATCGGCCGCCCGCTTTCGTGAATTTGCTATTTGACGGGGTACTGGGGCAATGGTGGAATTTCCTTCTCCTGCGTCTTGAGCTCTTCGAGGATCACTTCGATCGCCTTGTTGAGCTGCTGGTCGATGCCGGCATATTCCTTGGCGGGATCGTTATCGACCACGATATCGGGCTCGACACCATAGCCTTCAATAATCCAGTTCCGGCCTTCCACATCGTAGCGTGAAAATTCGGGTTTGTTGAGGTATCCACCGTCCAGAAGGGGCAGCGAGCCACGAATCCCCACGACGCCCCCCCAGGTGCGCTTGCCGATCACCTTGCCCAGGTTGTGCTTCTTGAACCGGTAGGTGAACAGGTCGCCGTCGGAGGCGGAGAACTCGTCGCACAGGCAGACCATCGGGCCATAGATCATCGCCTCCGGATCAGGCGCCGGCGCCGTGTTCCGGGCGAAGTCGACCATGACGATTTCGCGCCGAAGCCGCTCGATCAGCATGGGCGAAACGTTGCCGCCACCGTTGCCGCGCACGTCGATGATCAACGCCTTCTTACGGATCTGTGGATAGAAATGCTCGACGAACTCGTTGAGACCGTGGACCCCCATGTCGGGGACGTGAATGTAGCCCACTCTGCCATCGGTCGCTTCGGAGACCTTGTCGATATTGCCCTGGACCCAGCCGTAGTAGTAGAGGTCCGCCTGGTCGCCCGTCGGCACGACCACCGTCGAGTGGCTGCCCTTCGCCTTGGGCTCGGAGTTCAGTTCGAGCGTCACCTGCTTGCCCGCCTTGTTGACGAGCAACTCGTGGATATCGTTCACGTCGGCGGTAGAGGTGCCATCGATGGCGAGAACGTAGTCGCCTTCGCTGGCGTCCACACCGATTTCGGTCAGTGGCGAACGGGTACCGTTGTCCCAGTTCTGCCCCCGAAGGACTTTCGCGATTCGGTAGTATCCGGACTCGTCGTCCCGCTCGAGTTCGGCACCGAGCAGACCCATCGGAATTCGCTTCGGCTTGGGGTATTCGCCCCCGCCGACGTAGGTATGTCCGGCGTTCAGTTCGCCGATCATCTCGCCCAGGATATAGGTCAGGTCCGCGCGGTGATTCACGTAGCGGACCAGCGGTGCATAGCGATCCCGCATCGCCGCCCAGTTCACCCCATGCATGTTGGGCACATAGAAGAACTCGCGCATCTGTCGCCAGCACTCGGTGAAGATCTGCTTCCACTCGGCGCGCTTGTCGAGAAACACCTCCATTCCGGACAGATCGAGCGTGTCCTTGACGTCGATCCGGCCCTTGGGTCGGTCGATGATGGCGTATCTGCCGTTGGTGGACACCAGCATCTTCTTGCCGTCGGCGGACAGGTCGTATCCTCGGACGGAGCCCAGTTCCTTCTCCTCACGCTCGGTCAGATCGTAGAGCAGCAGTTGCGTTCCATGGTCGTCGCTGCCCCGCCGCAGATAGTAGAGGTGATCGTCGACCGACTGGAGATGGTAGTAGTTCGAGGTCTTGATCGGCAGGACGGCGATGCGGTCTTTCATACCGTCGACGTCCACCTCGATCGGCTTGGCCTCTTTGTCGACCTTGTCCTTATCTTCGTCACTCGGTTCATTCGCGTCCTCAGCGGCATCCGCGTCCTTATCAGCGTCCATCTCCTCGGTCTCTTCGATCTCCACTTCGTCGCTGAGCGGTTTGAACGGGGATTCCGTCGCCTTGGACAGCGTAACGAGATAGATGCGAGACATCTCGCGGTAGACATGGTTCCATTCCGTTCGCCCGTAAATTGGGTGGAAGTCGCGATCCGAGACGAAGAAGATGTACTTGCCGTCACTACTGAAAACCGGACTGGACGAATCGTACCAGCCATCGGTGACGTCGTACGATGCGTCTGCCTTCAGCGAGTAGAGCCGGACCTTGTTCATTGCCTCGGTCTCAGCCTTCGTGTAGACGACCCACTGACTGTCGGGCGACCAGGCGTACTCGCCAAATTCCCACTTATCCGACTTGTCCACCTCGGTGATCTGGCCGTTGGCGATGCGGACGAACCGCAGTCGTAGACGCTTGTCCGCCCAGAGGATCTTCTTGCTGTCGGGCGACCAGACGAGATGATACTTGTATGTCTCCGCGTTGCTGGTCACCTGCCGGGCCGGTTTGCCGCCATCCTGGGGGACGATCCAGATTTCATCCTCGCCGGAGGCGTCGGAGACGTAGGCAATCCATTTGCCGTCGGGCGACCAGGTGGCATTACGCTCGTGCACACCCGGCGTGGCGGTCAGGTTCCGGATCTCGCCGTACTTGGCCGGGACGGTGAACACATCCCCCCGGGCGCCGAAGACCGCTCGCTTGCCGTCGCGGGCCACCGCATAGCTGGTCACCTCATCGTCCACCTCGACCAGGCCCCCTCGACCGCCGACCAAGTCCTCCTGGATTTCGATATCCACCTTCGCGTATTCCTCGGTTTCGAGGTCCAAGCGGTACAGGTAACCGCCGTTCTCGAAGACGATCGCATGTTCGCCCAGCGAAGGAAACTTGATGTCGAAGTCCGCAAAGTCCGTGAGTTTCCTCGTCTCCTTGGTGTTCAGATCGTAGACGAAGAGGTTCATCCGGGAATTCTCGTCGCGATCCGAAAGAAAGTAGATTCGATCGCCCTTCCACATCGGAATGATGTCCTGAGCGGGGTTCTCTGTAATGTTCTCGGTGGTCTTCGTTTCGAAATCATGGATCCAGATGTCGTCGGCCATACCGCCGCGATACCGTTTCCACGTGCGAAACTCACGGAAGATGCGGTTGTAGGCCAGCTTCTTGCCGTCGGGCGAAAACGAGCAGAATCCGCCTCTCGGCAGAGGCAGTTCTTCGAGCGATCCGCCCGAAGCGGCAACCGTATACAACTGCCCGTTGAAGCTGTTGAACGACTTCATGCGCGAACGGAAAACGATGCGCTGCCCGTCGGGGGTCCATGCCATCACGATGTTGTTCGGCCCCATCCGGTCGGACACGTCGTCGCGCTCCAGTGTTGCGGTATAGCTCAGTCGCTGCGGCACGCCCCCCTCGGCGGGCATCCGATAGACCTCCGTGTTGCCGTCGTATTGCCCCGTGAAGGCAATCGCCTTGCCGTCGGGCGAGAAGCGGGCGAACATCTCAAAGCCCTCATGGCTCGTCAATTTCCGCGCGGTGCCGCCATCGGCATCGACCGTGTACAGGTCGCCCGCGTAGGTGAAGACGATCTGGTCGTCGTGAATGGCGGGAAAACGCAGCAGGCGGGCTTGGGAGGCAAAGGAAACACTGGCAAGACTCAGGAAGGCGGCAACGCAGAGGGCAGACAACTTGTTCATTCCGATTCCTCGCTAAGAAACACAATTCCATTCGATCCGTCGGCCGGTCGTTCGGCGGTTCCCCGGATCATACCCGGACAATCGACATCGGTCACGCATTTTGCCCGGATGGTTTTCTATACTCCTGCCGGTCGATCGAAGTTCTTGCGCCGGACGCGCTTATGGCGAACGGAGGCGGTGCAGGATGTCCCAGTACGCACCGCGGGCGCCCTGCGCAATCGCCTCGGTCAATTCGGCATTGTCATTGTAGTTGTGATCGGTGGCGTCGGCATCGGGGCGTTCCTCCGTGGGCTCGAAGAACCGCTCGTCGCCTGCGATCAGGTCTTTGACGAGGCGCGCCGGTTCCGACCCCAGCGCGGACGAGATGTAAAATGTCGGCTGGAACAAATCGCACGCGCCGGTGTATTTGCGCCGGATGGCGGGATTCGTCTCCAGAGGACCTTCGGCTTCGACAGATTGGATCATGGCCGTACCAGGATAGAGGCGTACGCCCACGGAGGCCCCCGCACAGTCCGGATCGATCTCTTTGACGAAATCGATCGTCGTAGCGACCGTTTCAGGCGTCTCGCCGGGGCCGCCCAGCAACAGGTCGATCATAACCTTGATCTGATGATCCCGGCACAGTCGAACCGCGCGAGCCAGATCTTCCGCGCGGTGCGGCTGGCAATACGTCCGCAGCATCGACTCGCTGGCGGAATCGCCTGTGAAGTTGATGCCCACGCAACCCGCTCGCTTCATCGCCTGGGCCAGTTCGGCATCGAACGGCGTCACCGCCAGATACGCGTACCAGCGTACCTTCTCCCCCAAACCCCGGCGGATGAACTCGCCGCAAACCGCGCACGCGTGCGCCCCTGGAATGTTGAATTCCGCGTCGCAGGTGTGCAGCACGTCGATGCCCTGAGCCAGCAACGACTCGATCTCGTCGGCGACCTCGCTCGGGGCCCGCAGCCGGCTCTGCGTGCCCTTGGCCAGGGGATCCGCGCAGTAGAAGCACTTGCGATCGCAGCCCCGCTTGGTCTCGAAACCGCACTGGCCCCCGCGGGCGAAATACGTCGGATTATCGACCGCCCGCCGTCTCGTCGGCAGAGAAAGCCTCGAAGGCCAGGCCGGTTGATTGCAGACGATCTGATTGTCGCGCCGCCAGAGCAGACCGTCGACCGCCTCGAACGCCCTGCCGTTCTGCAATTGACGATACAGCGACACGGTCGCCTGCTCGCCATCGCCATGAACGCCGAAGTCGGCGCCGCTGGCTTCGACCACCCGATGGGCGAATGTGCTGAAGCCCACGCCGCCGACAACAATCGGCGCGTCGCTGAGCGTCCGCAGCCGCTGTACCAGTGCCCCCAGACCAGGGACGAACCACTGGGCGCTGGGCCAGAAACAGTCGTCCACGTTGCGAAAGGACAAGCCGATCAGCCTTGGGGCATGGTCCGAGAAATATCGACCCACGGCGTCATCCGGGTCCTCACAGAGGCATAGATCCAGGACATCGACATCAATCCCCGCGTCCTGCACCGCCTCGGCCACATACTCCAGCCCGATCGGCGCGATCAGAGGCATCATCCGATTCGTATTGATCAAGGTCAGCATGGCTCGACATGATACCGCATCAGACCTGGCGCGACAATTGATCCCGATGCCGTTTTCTGGTATACTTGCCTATGTTGTTGACGTCGCAGTGCGTCTGAACTGCCCCTCGGCGCCGCACAGGGCGGAACCTTGCGGGCACTCCAAATGGGGTCTGCCGATCGGACTCTCGCAGGGTGATTCATCGCATGAAGTACTGGCACGCTCTGGTCGTAGTATGGCTCGTCCTGGCCCCCGGTACGGTTCTGCCGGCCCAAAGCCTCGTACGCATCACCGAGTTTCTGGCCATCAACGACCGAGGTCTCGACGACGCCGACCGCGACGAGGAGGACTGGATCGAGATTCACAATGCGGAGGCGGCGGACGTAAACCTCGAGGGTTGGTTCCTCACCGACGACGCGGAAGACCTGACGAAGTGGCGGTTCCCGAGTGTAACACTGGCCCCCGACCAATACCTGGTCGTTTTCGCCTCCGGAAAGGATCGGCGCGATCCGACGGGCGAACTGCACACGAACTTCAGGCTCAGCGGCGATGGAGAATATCTCGCGCTCGTCGCTGGCGACACGCTGACCATCACTTCCCAGTTCTCCCCCCTCTACCCGATCCAGGCCCCCGACGTTTCTTACGGGCTTGGCGAAATCACCTCGGAAAAGGTGCTCCTGCGCCAACACGCACCGGTTCGAGCCCTGGTGCCCCAGAACGACCGGCTGGAGCGTCGTCCTCTGACGAATGAGCCGCGTCGTTGGACGCTCGAGATATTCGACGATTCTGCCTGGCTGTCCGGCATCACGGGCGTAGGCTTTGGCTACGGTCCCCTGATCGGAATCGACGTGTCGAGCATGTTCAACGCCAACACGACGGTCTACGTCCGCGTGCCGTTTGTCGTGGACGACCTGACAGAAATCCGCGCTCTCGTGCTTCGCGCGTGGTTCGACGACGGGATCATCGCCTATCTCAATGGCTACGAGATCGGACGATGGAACGCGCCGGCCCCTGGAACCGAAACGTGGAACTCAGCAGCCCCGGAGAGTTGGCCCGCAGAACGAATGCCTCCGCCGGTCGAGTTCGACATTGCACCGCTCGACCTCCTTCACGAGGGGACGAACCTGCTGGCGATCCAGGGACTGAACCATGGCCTGTCAAACCCGGACCTGCTCGTGATGCCCGAGGTGGTGGCCCGCGTGGTGGCGGTCGATCCGCCCCTGGTGTATTTCCCGACGCCTACGCCAGGCCAGCCCAACGGAGCAGGCGTCGAGGCGATCGGACCGGTCATCAATGAGATGGAGCATTCGCCGGACACCCCCACGGTGCGCCAGCCCCTGAAAATCACGGCTCGAATCGGGGAAAGCTGCGATCCGCTGCTCTCCGCAATGCTGCACTACCGCGTGATGTTCGGTCCCGAAACCGCCGTTCCGCTGGTCGATGATGGCGCCGGGCCCGACGCCACTGCCGGTGATGGCATTTTCACCGCACGGATCTCCTACAGCGCCTTCGCTCCGGGAGAGATGATCCGCTGGTACATCACCGCCATCGACGCGGCCGGACGCGTCTCCCGGTATCCACGGTTTCTTGACCCACAGAATTCTCCGGAATACTGCGGCACCGTGGCCGTCGATCACAGCGTGGAGACCGCGCTGCCCATACTGCACTGGTTTATCGACGATCCGCAGGCGCCCAACACCAACCAGGGGACACGCTGTTCGCTCTTTTACGACGGGGTGTTCTATGACAACCTCCACATCTACATCCATGGCCAGTCCAGTCGGGGCTTTCCCAAGAAAAGCTACAACATCGACCTGCATCCGGGGCACAACTTCAAGTGGGCCGAGGGCCAGCCGCGAGCCGACGACATCAACTTCATGACCACCTATCCCGACAAGGCGCAGATGCGCAACATCCTCGCCTATGAAACGTATCGGGACGCCGACTGCCCCTACCACTGGGTCTTCCCGGTTCGGGTCCAGCAGAACGGTCAATTCTGGGGCACTGCCCATCTGATGGAAAACGGCGACCAGGACTGGCTCGTGCGGATGGGCGTCAACGCTCAGGGCGCCCTCTACAAAATGTACAACGGGTTCCGCAGCCCTGGCGATGCATCGTATGGCGTCGAGAAGAAGACCCGCAAGGACGAGGGCAACGAGGACCTGCTGGATCTGTTCAATGGTTTGAGCAGTTCGGGCGAGGCGCGCCGTCGGTATGTATACGACCACGTGGACGTCGCCCAGGTTGTGAATTTCCTGGCCGCACGGACGCTGACCGGCGATACGGATTGCTGTCACAAGAACTATTATCTCTATCGAGATACGGGGCAGACCGATCTCTGGCAGATGTGGCCCTGGGATGTCGACCTGAGTTTCGGGAGGCGCTGGATCAGTTCGCTGACCTACTGGGATCAGCGACTGATTGCGGATACACCGCTGTTCATCGGAAGGGGCAATCGCCTGCCCCAGGCGATCTATGACATCCCCGAACTGCGACAGATGTACCTGCGCCGCCTCCGAACGTTGATGGACGAAGTTCTCAAGCCACCGGGGACGCCGGAGGACGAGTTGCACTACGAGCCGCGCATCGACGAACTGGCGGCGCTGATGGCACCCGACGCCGCACTGGATGCCGCCAAGTGGGGTTCGGATTCCTGGGGCAATGGTTCGACAGCCCCCTGCTGTCCACAATCGCTCCTGGAAGCGGCGGCAGAGTTGAAGGAGTTCTACCTGCCTGAGCGCAGGCGCCAGTTGTACGATGGCCTGACCTCAGGAGCCAGGGAACTTCCCGATGCCCAGCCCGCCCAAACGCTTATCTCCTTTGGCGTGGTTGAGAACGTCCCGCCCAGCGGGAATCCCGATGAAGGGTACGTCGAGGTGCTCAATCCCAACGGATTCGCCGCCGACATTTCGGGTTGGACCCTCCGCGACGGGAGCGACACAACGGAGCCCCTCTTCCCCTTCCGAGGCGGCACCGTCATCCCCGCCGATGGCCTGCTCTACGTTGCCGTTACCCGAATCGGCTTCGATCGGCGCCGCCAGTACCCGACGCAAGGTCGCGCCCTCTTCGTCGTTGGCGATTGCACACGCGACCTTCCGGCCCCCGGCACGCTCCTTGAGCTGATCGATCGAAACGGGATGCTCGTCGATCGCGTCGTCGTGCCGTAGTCCAGCGGCGCACTACAGGCTACGCCAGTTCCCACCCTCTGCGGCACTCGCGGACCAGGTAGTTGTTCGCTTCAGGAACGTTCGTAACCTTCATGTTCTTCGCGTCCCAAAGCAGTCTTCTGCCTCCCATTCTCAGCGAAATCGCGCCCAGGTTGAAGGCTTCGGAAATCGGCCCAGCCAGCAGGAAGTCGCCATAGGAAGGCGTGCCCGTGCGGAAGGCTTCGATCCAGGCCGCCGCTCGGCTGCGCCGATCGCCCTGGTGGGTGCTCGCTGTCCTGGAGGCCTCGAACTGGCGGGCCTTGCGCTGGGGAATAATCCGTGGATTCTCGCAGCGGAACTCGGCGAGAATCTTGCCCTTGTCGCCAACGAACATCATCCCTTCGGCGGGTAATTCGATGTCGTCCTCGCGAGCCTCCTCCGGCGTCGGCGGCTTCATACCCCCATCGTGCCAGAACAGATCGAGAGCGGGTCGGTCGCCCTTGGCCGCAAACGTGAATCGGATCGTGCAGGCGAACGGGAACGAATAGTCGTTGTGGATCTTCTTGCTCACGCCGTCTTCGATCGTGCAGACGTGACTCGGCGTCGATTCCACGGACACCGGAGCGTCGAGGTCGAATTCCTGAAAGACGGGCCAGAGGCTGTAGTGTCCCATGTCGGCCACCGCGCCGCCTCCGAACTCGTACCAGCCTCGGAACACCGCGTGCGTATAATGTGGGTGGTAGGGCCGGGGCAGGGATGGGCCCAGCCACAGGTCCCAGTCGAAGCCCTTTGGAATCGGCGGTCTTTCCGTCGGGATCGTCGCATACTGAGGCCACACCGGTCGATTCGACCAGTTGTGGATCTCGCGCAGCGTCCCGATCGCGCCGTCAGCGATCCAGCCGGCTACCTTGCGGACCTCGTCCCCCGGGCTGGCGGGCAGAAAATGCGTCGAGACCTTTGTCTGACGAGCGGTGTCGATCACCCGTCTGGCCTCCTGCACGCGGTTGGCCAGCGGTTTGTGCAGGACGACGTGCTTGCCCTTCTTCATCGCGGCGATGGAAATAATCGCGTGAAGATGGTCGGGCGTCATGACCTTCACTGCGTCGATGTCTTCGGCGTTCTCAAGCAACTCGCGGAAATCGGCATACGAAGCGCAGCCTTTGTAGCTACCTCCAGGGGCTTTGTCGGAATAGAACAGTTCCACGACTTCTTTGCCGACGTCGCGGCCTCCCGGCACTCGTCCGGCGCCCTTTCGCCAGTCGGGCCTGCCGAGGCCCGCCGCAATCGTGCGCCTGACGCTGTCTTTGCCCCACTCGACGTAATCGCTGCTGTCCTTGTTGGGGTCGCAGACTGCGACGACCTGCACCTCCGACCGGGCGAGCAACCCTACCATCTCGGTGAGACCCTGGGTGCCGCAGCCGATATTGGCGACGGTGATCTTCTCGCTCGGGGCGACGTGCCTCGCCCCTCCGAGCACGTGACGCGGTACGATGGTGACCGCGCCCGCAGAGGCAGCGGCAACTCCCAGGAACTTGCGGCGGTTCATATCTGATGCCATGGCTTGTCTCCTTCACCGGATGGATGGACCGATTTTTCGAGCACACCAAAGACCTCCTATGCTAACCGCTGCCGGCAGGATACACAAGCAATAGTCACCCTCCCGAAGATTCGGGTGCCGCCGGCAAATGGTGGCGGATTCGCGCCACGTCCCATGACGACCACGCCTGGGATCGCCAGGCCTGCCGTTTGTCATCCATCCGGCTACACGCGCAGATTCCGCCTCCTGTCGTACATCGCTCGTTCCGGGAGGCAGGATTTGGCACACTCCTTTCGCTGCGTATATAAGCGATTGATCCCCGTCGACGTTTCCAATAGACTTGGCCTGTGGCAGGGCTGCGTATCGTTCACGACGTCCTGCGAGCGTATCACTGACAGGAGACGAGACGAATGAGACGACGAGATATCCGGACCATGAAGTGGATGCGCACCTTCTCCGCCTGCTGGATCCTACTGTGTATGACAGGGCGTGGCGTAGCGGCATCCGACGACGCCGAATTGCCGACCGGCGTGCAGGTGATGTGGGATCTGTCAAACGCCTACCGAGAGGAGACCCCGACGCGCGAGCGCATCTGCATCAATGGTCTTTGGCGCTGGCAACCGGCGGAGCCAAATGCGCAGGAGCTACCCGATGGCGACTGGGGGTATTTCAAGGTCCCCGGATGCTGGCCCGGCATCACGGACTACATGCAGAAGGACAGTCAGACGGTATACGCACATCGCCGCTGGCGCGATCGTGACATGAGCCCATTGACCGCCGCTTGGTACGAGCGCGAGATCACGATTCCCGCCTCATGGACCGGTCGGCGCATCGCCTTGAACCTGGAGTATATGAACTCCTATGCGGCTATTTACCTCGACGGCAAGCACGCCGGCGCGCTCCGCTTCCCCGCCGGTGAAATAGACATTACGGACTTCTGTCATCCTGGGCAAACGCATCAGCTCACGCTGTTCGTGGTCGCCATGCCGCTGGAGGGGGTAATGCTCTCCTATAGCGACAGCGCGAACGCGCGCGAGGTCAAAGGCTCCGTGGCCCGGCGCGGCCTGTGCGGAGACGCCTTTCTCGTCAGCACGCCTGCTGGACCGCGCATCGCCGATGCGCGCATCGCAACGTCCGTGCGCAGGGAGGAGCTTTCTCTCGATCTCGAACTCGAAGGCATCGATGCCGGACGCGACTACGCAGTCCGTGTCCGAATACTCGATGGCAGCCAACCGCTCAAGCAGTTCACGAGCGAACCGTTTCGCGCGGAAGACCTCACCGAGGGGCGTATCGCTCTAACGGAGAAGTGGATGCCCGAGAAGCTGTGGGACATCCATACGCCACAGAATACGTACGTCACGGAGATTTCGCTATTGGATGCGCAAGGCGGTGAACTGGACGCGGGCTGGCCCGTCCGTTTCGGATTCCGTGAGTTCTGGATCGAGGGGCGGGATTTCTATCTCAACGGCACGCGCATCTTCCTCTGTGCGGTCCCACTGGATAACGCCCAGGTCAGTGCCGCGATGGCCACCTACGAAGCTGCTTGCGAGAGCCTCCGGCGGCTTCAGAGCTTCGGCATCAATTTCGTCTATACCCACAATTACGGCTGCGCCCCCGGTTCGCATCTGAGCTTCACCGAGATCCTTCGCGCCGCCGACGATGTGGGAATGCTGGTGTCGCTCTCGCAGCCCCATTTCAGTCATTATGACTGGCAAGCGCCGGACGCCGACCGAGCCAACGGATATGCCCGTCACGCGAAGTTCTACGTCCGCGCCGCCCAGAACCACCCTTCCGTCGTGATGTACTCGATGAGCCACAACGCCACCGGCTACAGCGAGGACATGAACCCCGACATGATCGACGGCATCCACGACGCCCGCGACGCCTGGGCCCAGCGGAACGTCGAACGCGCTGTCCGCGCGGAGGCCATCGTCACGGCTCTGGACCCTTCCCGCATTGTCTATCACCACGCCTCGGGCAATCTGGCGCCGATGCATTCGAGCAACTTCTATCCGAATTTCGTTCCACCCCAGGAACTCTCCGACTGGTTCGAACACTGGGCCACCGAAGGAGTGAAGCCGGTCTTTCTGTGCGAATACGGCGCGCCGTTCACCTGGGATTGGGCGATGTACCGAGGCTGGTACGACGGCAAGCGGGAGTTCGGCAGTGCCACGGTCCCGTGGGAGTTCTGCCTGGCGGAGTGGAATGCCCAGTTCCTCGGGGACCGCGCCTTCGCGATCAGCGAAAAGGAGAAGCAGAACCTGCGCTGGGAGGCGGAACAGTTCCGCGCCGGCAGGCTCTGGCACCGTTGGGACTACCCCCACCGACTGGGCTCCAGCGACCTGCCCGAGCGAGAGCCCATCTTCAACCTGTATTTCACCGACAACTGCCGGGCCTTCCGCACGTGGGGTCTTTCAGCGATCTCGCCCTGGGAGCACCGAATCCTCTTCAACCTGCGTCCCGGCCTGAACCGAAATCAACGCGAGGACTTCAAAACGGACTGGCGGCATCTCCAGCGTCCCGGATTCAGCCCCGATTTCCAGCAGGAACGCTACGAGCGGATGGATCTCGCCTACGAACGTTCCGACTGGATCGCCACCGGCGCCGGCGAGGCGATTCTCCGCAACAACCAGCCGCTGCTGGCCTGCATCGCCGGTAAATCCGAGAGCTTCACCAGCAAGGACCACAACTACACCCCTGGCGAAGCGGTCGCCAAACAACTGATCGTCATCAACAACTCGCGAGAACCCATCGACGCCGAAGGCTCGTGGACCTTGGCGTTGCCCGAGCCCATCGTGGGACAGGATCGCGTCTCCCTACCGACCGGACAGCAGGCGCGCATACTGATGCGCTTCACTCTTCCCGAAGAGGTTCCGACGGGCCGGTACGAAATGCGAGCCAAGGTCCGATTCAGCACAGGGAACCTGCAGGAAGACACATTCGACATCCATGTCCTGCCACGCCGCTCACCGCCAGAGGCCAAGGCGAAAGTCGCGGTGTTCGACCCCAAGGGCGAGACGAAGCAACTGCTCGACAACATGCACTTATCTTATGCCTCCGTCGACGCTGCGGGCGATCTCGATGCGTACGACGTGCTGATCGTGGGCAAAGAAGCGTTGACCGTGAACGAGCCGGCGCCGGACATCAGCCAGGTTCGCGATGGCCTCAAGGTCATTCTCTTCGAGCAGACGCCTGATGTACTGGAGAAGCGATTTGGCTTCCGCACCGCCGAGTATGGCTTGAGAAAGGTCTATCCGCGCATTCCCGATCATCCCCTTCTCCAAGGTCTAAGGGCGGAACACCTGAGCGACTGGCGAGGAGAATCGACGATCCTGCCGCCGCGATTGGACTACGAACGCTCCGCGAAGTTCAACGGTGCGCCGACCGTGGACTGGTGCGGAATTCCAGTGACCCGCGCCTGGCGGTGCGGCAACCGAGGCAACGTCGCGTCGGTCCTGATCGAAAGGCCCGCCTGCGGGGACTTTCTGCCGATCGTGGACGGTGGCTTCAGCCTTCAGTACAGCCCCCTGGTGGAATACCGCGATGGGCAGGGCATGGTCCTGTTCTGTCAACTGGACGTGACCGGTCGCACCGAACCCGACCCGGCGGCCGAGATCCTGGTGGCAAACCTCATCGAGTACGCGCAGGCATGGAAACCGCAGCCTCAGCGAACGGCATACTATGCGGGCGCCCCGGCCGGTCGCGAGCATCTTGAATCCGCCGGCTTCCAAGTTCGGGCCTACGAGGGAGGCACGATCGAGCCCACTTCCGTGCTTGTCCTGGGTCCAAATAGCCGCAATCTTACCACGCACAAGGGTGCTATCGCGGAATTTGCGGGAGCGGGAGGAAGGATACTCGCTCTTGGATTGACACACGAGGAGGTGGACACCCTGCTGCCGATTCGCGTCTCCATGACCAGGGCCGAGCACATCAACGCCTACTTTGGCCCACCCACGATGGACTCGCCGCTGGCCGGAGTCGGACCAGCGGATGTGCACAACCGGGCCCCGCGCACGCTGCCGCTGGTCTCGGAGGGTGCCGAAATCGTCGGCGACGGTGTGCTGGCTGTCGCCGGCGAAGGCAGAATCGTTTTCTGCCAGATGGTCCCCTGGGATTTTCGGTACCGTGACAACTTCGGACTCAAGCGGACGTTCCGTAGGACCAGTTGCCTCGTGACACGCCTGCTCGGAAACCTCGGGATGCAGGGACGGACTCCGCTCATCGCTCGCTTCTCTCGCCCGCCGCAGGCGGATGAACCCGGACGCTGGCTCAACGGCTTCTACCTCGACGACCCCGAAGAGTGGGACGATCCCTATCGATTCTTCCGCTGGTGAGCGTGCACCTCGTCGCCACCGAGGACAGAGACACTTGAGCTGGCCCGAAATCACGCTATGATGGCAGTCGGGTTTGAAAACGGAAACCACACAGGCACGTCACGGCTGTATGAGGGCCTCACGATGCGAACAACATCTGTCACTTCGTTCGTAATTACGCTGGCACTGATCTGTCCCTGTCTCGGTTCGGCACAGGATTCGTCCGACGGAACTTATACAGTAGCGACTTATGAATGCCTTGGCATCTATCACACGGCGGAATCTCACGGAGATTGCCAGGTGCGATATCGGGAGCGTGGGTCCAACGCTTGGCAACGGGGCCTCGATCTCGTCTACGACCCGCGCGACGGTCAGTATCGCGGCAGCCTCGTCGGTCTCCAGCCCGAGACACAGTATGAGATCGCCCTGACACATGGCGATACAAAAGTCATCACCCAGGGGAGAACGCGCTCCGATCGCTTTCCTATCGGTCGGACCACTCGCATCAAGAGCGGTGTGCATCGCGAGACCTTGCGTGTGGAGACCTCCGGAACCCCCGACGGATATCACCTGCTGGTCGCCGACGGGCATGCGACCATCGATGTGATGAACGCTGCCGACTACAGTATCGTCGTTGATGCCGACTACGTGATCGTTCGTGGTCTCGAGTTGAAGAACGCCGCCCGACATGGAATCCTGATCGGGAAAGACCGTCACGATATCGTCATCGAGGACTGCCGCATCACGTTCTGGGGCCGGATCGGTGGCCCCCAGACCTATGGCAACGTAGGCAATATGGACAGCGCCATCTACGCCAACCGAGGAGCGGGACGTCTGACCATCCAGCGAAATCTCATTGAGAACCCGCGCGGCGCCTCGAACAATTGGGACGACGGTCATCCCGCCGGACCACAGGCGATCAGCCTGAACAACTCCTCCGGCGAAAACGTCATTCGCTACAACGAGATCCGATCCAGTGAGGACCGTGGATTCAACGACGCCATCGGGGGCTCCTCCAATTTTAGCTTCGAGGGCAGTCCCAACTGCGATTCCGACATCTATGGCAACATCATCGCCAACGTCTGGGACGACGCCATCGAGAGCGAAGGCGCGAACAGGAACGTGCGAATCTGGGGCAACTACACCCATCACACGTTCCAGCACATCGCGGTGGCGTGCACGTCGAAGGGCCCGCTCTACATCTTTCGAAACGTGTTCGGTCTGAGCCGCCGCACGCACCGGGACCCGCTGGGAGGCTCGATGATCAAGGTGGGCCAACGCGACGAATTCGGCGGGGGCCGACGGTTTATCTTCCACAATACCGCGATCCAACCGAGGGGCTCGTTTCATGTGTTCAGCGGGCACGTCAACCCCAATACGGTCACGCGGAACAACGTCTTCGACTGCCCGGGCCGACTGACCTCGTCACGGGATGCCGAACCACCCAGCGATTTCGACTACGATCTCTTCACGGGCATGGACCGAGGCAATGCCGTCGAGCGCCGTGGGATACGTGGAAAGCCCGCCTTTATCCCGTCCACCAATCTCGAGTTCTTCCCCGCTCTGACGACGACTAAGATCGAGTGGGGCAAGGTGGACATCCAGCAGGGTGACCGCACGGTGACGCTCACGGATCCCGTCGTCACCGTACCCAATCCGATCCTCGACGCCGGCGTGGTCCTTCCCGGATTCAACGAAGATTTCGTCGGAGACGCCCCCGATCTCGGAGCCTTCGAGCGCGGAGCGCCCCCCATCCGATTCGGGCGAACCGCCGCTCCAGACTTCAAGCTTGCGCCTTGGGAATGAGGCGCCTTTTGTCAACCAGAATCACCCGGGAGTAACGCCATGTCAAACCATGCCAGTTGTCTGAAGGCCGCAAGCTATAGACGGAAGCCCTCCATCGCCGCAGGGTTTCTGCTCATCCTGATGGCGGTCACTGCACAGGTGGCTTCTGCTGCCGAGCCAACGGTCGTCGTCTACCCCGCGCCGAGCAACGATTTCGTTTCGCAGGACTATGACGTCCAAGTGGAGCACCTGAAGGTAGACGCCTATCGCGCTCGAACGCTGGACCCGCCTTTTGCGGACAAGCAATGGAATTACGGCGGACCGTATTCCTTCGCCAGTTTTGACATGTCGGGCCGTGTCAGCGTACGCATCACCTCGCAGCGATCGCTTCGAGACGTCGTCATCCGACCCCAATCAACCGGCATCAAGCCGACCCTGGTAGACGATCACACGATCACCCTGGCGCTCAATCGTCCGTGCAAGCTCAGCATTGAGCCGGATGGGCGAAGCGGTCCCCTGCTCCTGTTCGCCAATCCGCTGGAAACCGATATTCCCGAGCCGGATGACGAGCGCGTGGTCTATTTCGGACCGGGAGTGCACAAACCCGAAAAGATTGTTCTCGGAACCGATCAAACCCTCTACCTGGCGGGCGGAGCGGTGGTCAAGGCCGAGGTGCTGGTCCAGGGATCGAACGTTCGCATTCGAGGTCGCGGCATCCTCGATGGCTCCGACTGGCAGTGGCGCAAAGGCCCGGTGGGCAACCTGATCGCCATCCGCAACAGCCGCAACGTCGAGATCCGGGACATCACCCTTCGTGGCTCCTCCCATTGGACGATCGTCCCCAGAAACAGCCAGCATGTCACCATCCGCAACGTCAAGCTATGCAATTCCCGCGTGCAGAATGACGATGGAATCAACCCGTGCAATTCGCAGGACGTGCTGATCACCGACTGCTTCATCCGCAGCGACGACGATTGCATCGCTCTCAAAGGGCTCGACTTCGAAGGGAACAACCCCAATGTCGAGCGGATCACGGTGGAGAATTCGATTCTCTGGTGCGATCGGGCGCGCGTCTTCCTGCTGGGACACGAGAGTCGCGCGGAGTTCATGCGCGACATCACACTGCGGAATCTGGACATCATCCATTTCACCATGACGCCCTTCTTGTTCGAGCCGGGCGAGGACATGGTGCTCGAAAACGTCACCGTCGAGAACGTGCGGATGCACGGAGAGGGCCAGCCCGAGTTCATTCGCCTGCGTCCCGTGGTGAATCAGTACATGCGCAAGAAGGTGCCCGGATTCATCCGCGACATCCACTTCAGGAATATCACGATCGATGGTCATCCAGGCCAGTATCTCGTGCAAATCCTCGGCGCCGACGAGCAACACGATGTCCGCGATGTGACGTTCGAGGATGTCTCGATCGATGGCGAGCCGCTGACCCCAGCGTCGGATCGCGTCCAGATCGGCGAACACACCGACAACCTGCGGTTCCAGGCGGAGGAGAAATAGCTGCCAGGCGAAGGAGAAAACGACATGCGAGATTCGTTCATCATCTGCCTCTGTTCAATCGCCCTGCTGGCGACGGTCCTGTTCGAGGTGCCGGCGTATGCCGCCGAAGAGAATCAGACGTTTTCGCCTCCGTTTGGTCTGTTGCTGACCCGCAGCGAGGCTGCGCCCGGGCGCGGGCGACGCGGGTTCGGCTTGGCCGGCGCCGGCGATCCGCTCCGCCAGCGACTGCTCCAGCGGACGCTCTCGGAATTCGCCCCCGAGGAGGGCTCGTCGCCCGAAGGTCAGGAGGGATGGCAATGGAAACGCGTCGAATTCGACGAAGACGGGACCGTGCGCGATCGGGGAACGTATCTCTATGCGCCGATCCAATCCGATGCGGCGAAAGTGCTCGTCCTCAACGCCTCGGGCTACAGCGAGGCCTACGTGAATGGCCTGCCGCGCGGGGGCGATATCTACAATTATGGATACGTGCATTTGCCTATTTTGCTGAACGAAGGGACAAATCACCTGCTCTTCCGCGCCGGGCGAGGGTCGTTCAAGGTCCGCTTGTATGAGCCGCCCTCGGCGGTCTTCCTCCACCCGCAGGACATGACGTTGCCCGATCTGGTCGCCGGCCAGTCGGCGGACACCTGGGGCGCGGCAATCGTCGTCAACGCGACCTCGAAAGCCATCGAGGGTCTTGTCCTGTCGGTAGATGCGCCGGGGCTCAGCAGCGAGGCGACTCCCATTTCGATGATTCCTGCTCTGACCGTGCGTAAGGTCGGATTCCGGATTCGCAGCAACCGCCCTTTGGAGATTCAGACGATCGACGGCACACTCCGGCTACAGAAACCAGACAGCAGCCTTTCTCACGACATGCCGCTGAGTCTCCAGGTCGTTTCCGCCGACCAGCGTCGCAGGGTCACATTCGTCAGCGACATCGACGGCACCGTGCAGTATTTCAGCCTCCTGTCCGCCCGGTCTGACGCCGTTTCGCCCGCTATCGTGCTGTCGTGCCACGGCGCGGGGGTGGAAGCCCACGGGCAGGCAGGGGCCTATTCGCCCAAATCGTGGTTCCATATCGTCGCCCCGACGAACCGCCGACCCTATGGCTTCGACTGGGAGGATTTCGGGCGGATGGATGCCATGGAGGTACTCGATGTCGCGCAGAGAACGCTCGAACACGATCCCTCCCGGATCTACCTGACCGGCCATTCCATGGGCGGCCATGGCGCCTGGCATCTGGGTGTCACCTATCCCGGGCGCTTTGCCGCCGTGGGCCCGAGCGCAGGATGGCTCTCCCGCTCGTCTTATGCCCGGCGCCGCAATGGCGATGCGGAAGAAACGCCCATAGAAGCGCTGCTCAATCGAGGTCAGAAGGCGGGCGAGACCGTCGCGCTCGCATCGAATCTGAAACGGCGTGGCGTTTACATTCTCCACGGAGGAGACGACAACAATGTCCCGGCCGCACAGGCTCGGCAAATGGTCGAGGTGCTCGAGGGCTTCCATCATGACTGGGTCTATCACGAGGAGCCGAATCAGGGCCACTGGTGGGGCAACGAATACAACGATGGTGGCTCCGCCTGCGTCGACTGGCCCTTCATGTTCGACCGGTTCGCGCATCATGCATTGGCGCCCTCCGCAGCAATCCGCGAGGTGGAATTCGTCACCGCCAATCCCGGCGTCTCCAGCGAATATCACTGGCTGGCCATCGAAGGACAGATCCGCCATATGGACCTGAGCAACGCCCACGTGCAAAACTGGCCCCGCCAGCGTCTCTTCAAAGGGACGACCCAGAATGTCGCCATCTTACGACTCGACGTCGATCACCTACTGGCTCAGGAACCCATCACGGTCGAACTGGACGGACAGACGCTGACCGATATTCCCTATCCGCAGAAGACCGGCAAGCTCTGGTTCGAACGAGTGGATGAAGGCTGGCGCAGCACGACCCGACCCCCTCTGACCAACAAAGGCCCCCACCGCTACGGCAGCATCAAGGAGGAGCTGCAACATCGGTTCCTGCTGGTCTATGGCACCAGGGGCGATCCTGCGGAGAACCAGGGGGCCTTCGCCAAGGCGCGGTATGACGCCGAGACGTTCCTCTATCGTGGCAATGGGTCGATGGAGGTGGTGGCGGATACCGCGTTCGACCCTGCCCGGTATCGAGATCGGACGGTCGTGCTCTATGGCAACGCGGATACAAACGCAGCGTGGCCTTCGCTCCTGGGCCACAGCCCCGTGCAGGTCCATCGAGGCAAGATCGAGTTGGGCGACCGCCGCTTCGAGGGCCACGATCTCTCCACCATCTTCATTCAGCCGCGACCCGACAGCGACGTCGCCTCGGTAGTCGCAGTCAGCGGAACGGGACCGGTCGGCCTGCGGTCGCTCTACGCAACCTCGTTCTTCGTGCCGTTCGTCCGCTTTCCCGACTGCGTAGTCTGGCGCGTCGACCCTGAAGATTTCCGAGCCGAGCCGGTGGCCGCAGGCTACTTCGGACTCGACTGGTCAGTCGCCCAGGGTGAATTCGTCTATTCCGGACAGTAATCTACAGGGTTGGAGACCGCTCAGTCGGCGAATTCCAGAGCGCCGGCGTCTCTCTTGCCGTCGGGCTCGCGCCCTGCGAAGTCGCGCAGGAAGGGACCGTCGAACTGCCAGGCGTAAAGCTCTTCGATACTCGTCTTGGCGTCCTCGAGCGTGCCGAGCGCGATTCGCAGGAAGTCCATCGTTCCCTTGAAGCAGCGTCCGTCGGGCGTTCCGCAGACGAACAGGTCGCTGTCGTTGTCGATCGAGACCTCGCCGAGACCGGGCCCCGCTGCGTCCTGCCTACCATCGACGTAGATCGTGAGCGTTTGCGCGGCGCGATCCGCTTGGGCGATCACATGGTGCCACGCGCCGTCATTGACCTGCGTCTCGCTCTTCAGTTCCGCCGAGGCGCCCGGCCCTCGGACCGCAAACACCAGCCGACCCGCGTCGTCGAGAGCCAGCCCATAACCCGAATCGGCCATCTTCTCCACCAGCACGCAGTTCTTCGAATCGGTCTGGAAATACGCCTCGATACAGAAATTGGAATCCCACACCTGAGGACTTTTGAAATCTTTTCCGCTGACCACCCGGTCCTCTCTCTGTCCGTTCTTGTCCCAGCGGAATCGGATCGGGATCGTCAGCGTCTGATTCAGCTTCTCGTTCGGGCAGACCGCATATTCGTCAATGCCGTTGAACGTACAGGCCCCTTTCGTCCAGTCCTCGAGCGGACCGTCAACATAGTTGTCGTCGGTGATGTTCACACCCGTCAGGGGGAACATCGGCTGCCGGTAGTAATTGTCGCGCACGTAGTAGTAAGGAGTCATGTACCAGTGCTCATCCAGGATCCGAGTCGGATCGTCGCCCGCCGGATAGAAGTTCCACTCGCCCACCATCGCGTACAACGACCAGGGAACGAAGCACTTCACACCTTGCTCGCGGGCGGGCGAATCGGCGCTCAGGCTGAAGTCCCTGTCGGCCGGGTCCTTGATAGCAGGCTTGTCCGCTACTACGCCGAGTTCCCAGGCGATCGATTGCACCTGCCTGAGCACCTCCCGACATTCCTCGAACGTGCGGTGCCACTTGCCCGACGACTTGAACGCACCATACTTGCCCGTGATATCGTGGAAGACGTTGCCTGCAAAGGCATTGGTCTCCAAGGCGTAGTCCGTTTCGACCTTACCGGCGTCACGCTCGTTGCCGTCTTCGAGAGTATTGGCGGGTTTGGTATGCCAGAACACCCAGTCGCTGATGCCGTCCCAGAGGTTGCCGAGGAATTTGTTCCGTCCCGCCTGCGGCGCCTGGCGTCGAGTGCCCTTGACGAAATTGTGCGCGGTATTGTTGAAGAACATGTTCTGATAGCTGATGATCTCCTGGAACATCGTCGTCGCGCCGTGCTGGCTGCGGATGTCGTTGCTCAGGCCCCAGCCGATGTTGTTGAAGTAGTAGTTCTTGAAGGCGCCGTCCAGATAGTACGCCATTCCGAATCGCGCCCCGCCCGGCGTAGCGGACATCCGATCCGACGCCCAGTGGTCGTAGCGGAATCCGCCCGGGTTGCCCGAGAGGTTGTTGAACACGTAGGCGCTGCCGCCCTGCCAGGTCTCGATATTGCCGCAGTCGTCGCCCGTCCGGATCGAGTCGGTCACCTTGTTCTGGTGGATCAGGATACGCGTCAGCGGGCAATCCCGAACGTTGCTGCTGATCTTCGATCCGCGAACGTTGATCCCCGCATGCCAGGCGCGCGAGACCACGTTGCCCGCCACCTCCAGGGTCTCCGCATTGTCCACGTTGATCGCGTTGGCGGCGCCGATCCGAGGCGAGCGCAGCCCTGTGCGGTACAGCGAATTCCGCAGAATCTTGACGTCGAATAGATGGCCCGCGCGGTCGGGCAGCGTGTCGCCCCAGAGCAGACCCTCCTCGATCGTGACGCCGTGATGGTCGGTCTCGCGAAACTCGCAGTCGCGCACCACGATGTGATCGATGCGATCGCCCGGGTTGACCGCCTTCATCAATACGCCGCTGTTGACGTGCTCGAAGGTGCAGTTGGCCACTGTGATATGCTCTGCCGGTCCCCAGACCCGCACGCAGGCGGGGTGGAGGTGCTGCTTTAGCCGGAACTTCTGCGCGTACAGCCAGGGAATCTCCGTGAGATTCCATGCGACGTTGGCGAAGCGAAAGGTCAGGCCACTGACAACGATGTGATCGTGACCCGTCAGGTCAATCAGAGTGGCGTCCTTACCCACCTCGATCGCCAGGGCGTTCGGGTTCAGCCCATCGGGCAGGATGATGTGGAGCCTGCCGCCCGTTCCCTTCTTCTCAAACCAGTACTCCCCTTCGGGATCGTCCAGATAGTGAGGCTTGTCTTCGAGGTAATATCGATGATTCCGGCTGATGATCCGCGACGTGGCACTGCCCAGGTACCCTTCAAAACCCAAAGCGTGCTCGTCGGCGTCGAATCCCTCCACATACGCCGGATAGGGCGTCCCGTCCACCCAGCCGAACTCCGCCCAGATGATCGCGCCGAGATACAGCTCCTTGGGACCGGTGATGTTCTTCGTGTCCTTGCCCTTCGCCAGCGTCTTCCGCCCGTCCTCCGACTCCATCGTCAGGTTGAAATAGGGGTGCCCCGGATTGTCCCAGCGCCACCATTCGCTCTTGACGTCCTCCGGATCGGAGACCTCCCAGTTCGGCATTCTCGCCAGGGGAATCCGCCGGATCTGGTCATCCGCCGATGCGAACCCCGCCGCCGGAGAGACGAGATAGACAGTGCGTGGCGCGAAATCCAGATCAATGTACCAGACGTTCCCCGATCTGGGGATACTCCGATTCGTAACCCCCTGCCTCCAGCCGCTGGTGATGCGATGGCCGCCGGAGATAACCGCCAGCCCCGTTCCCCACTCAGGGTCGCTGGTCAGGCGGATCGGATCGTCAGGCTCACCCGATTCCCCAGCGTTCAACGTGCCTCGATAGTAGACGCCCCGCTTGAATACATAGGTATGGATGCCTTTGCAGGCCCGCGCCTTTGCGGAGGCTTTCGCGTCCCACGGATGGTGCCGCCAGGGAGTGTTGGGGGTCAGCCCGTCATTGGAGTCAAGCCCCCCTTCAAAGTCGATATAGCGAACGGAATCACCCTTCTCGAACCGAAACGCTTCCGGCGCCCACTCGATCTCACCCGTGGGCGAGACTCGCGCATAGTCCTTCTGCCAACTGAACGGTTGGGCGTTGGCCAAGCCGCCCCCAATCGTCAGCAGAACGACCGTCATCTTCGCCAGCCACGTCGCCATATTCCGACCCCCAAGAAAATAGGATGCTCTCGTTTCCTCTGTTGAATCACTGAATCACAATCGCACGGTGAACATCGAGCGATGGCACCGTCAGATGAGTCCGACCGGCACGGTACTCGAACGAGACGGGTTCTGCGCCGGGCTCCAGAGTGACCCTGGCAGACCCGCGCTGTCCGCGGATCGCAATATCGAGCGGCCCGACCGGTTCGATCGAATCGAAGAGCGGATTTTCCTGGTCCCAGTGCGCTCCCGAAGTGTTGACCAGATGGATAACCAGTTTGCCGTCGAGCCGGCTCAACGAAACGTCCACGCATGAGGAGCCTTTCACCTCCACCAGCGGGTTCCGGAAGAGCTGTCGCACCAGATCGCTCAGGAATGCCCTCGCTTCGGACGACCGCGTCGCCAGATATCCCCGACTGAACGAAAAGTAGGTGGCCGCGATCTTCCCCTGTCCCAGCGAAGTGACGGACGCCGCAGGGTGCGAGGCAGAACCGAGATCGTCAGCGACGTGCAATTGGCCGTGGGGTCTCGCCTCCGGTCCCAACACAGGCGTCTGCGTCACGTCCCGCGTAGCGCACAAACGGTCATCACAGGCCAGATAGCGAGGCTCTTGCTGCGCACTTCCGAGACTCACGCCCAGTTCATCGGCAAAGTGAGACGCCGCCCTCGGTCCCACGATCAGCAGATGGCCGCCGTCTCGCACGTATTCGACGAGTTCCTGTTTAAAGGCCGGCTCCAGATAGTCGCACTCCGCCACCACGATCAGTGGATAGTCTTGCATGCGTCCCGTCAGATGATGCTCGCCGACGACATCGACCACCCACTGGCTCTCCAGCAGCGCCTGCAACGTGCCGCTGATCCGGGAGAGATCCCGATTGAACAAGCCATTGATCTCGCGATAGTGCGAAGCCGTCGAATAGAGCAGAGCCACCTGAGGCACAGGGGCACCACGATAGCAAATGGCCTGCCGCTCGCGACAGAACTCCGCCACCTCCGCCATGACCGGCAGGTTCTCCTCCCGGATCGAACCGTCCCGCCGCTGCGTGTGATAGAATTGGAAGCCCCCGCCCAGCGCCAAGACCACCGCCGCTTCGCGCTGCAACTGGGGCGCCGATTTCTGCCGCGATCCATCCCGCATCGCCCCGCGTCGCGCAAAACTCCACGCCATCAGGTCCCAAGGCTTGCCCTGCTGCGCCAGATAGCGGGCCGACAATCGCGCCGAATTGACGCTGTCTTCCGGCGAGTAGTCCCCCGAGATCCAGTCGACCGGCGCGCAGACCGCCTCGGGCATATGGTCGGTGAAGGCCCAGTTACTGCAAAGCTGCATGTCAGGATGCGTACGCTTGACCTCGTTGATATAGTACCGCAGGTACTTGCGAAACGCCTCGCGGTTGAACTGGAGAAATTCGTACCAGTGCGGCTCCCCGGGTCTGCGCGGCACGGTATCGATGCCGGTTGCCTCGCGGAATGCCTTCAGCGCCGCATCCCCGTAGTCCGGCTGCGACGCCCAGCATTCGCCATCCACCCAGGCGCCGTCGACGCCGTAATCGCCCGCCAATTCCCTCAACTGCGGAATCAGAAGCTCATCCACATATGAACCAAAGAACGAAGTCGCGTTCTTGTTTCTCGAACCATCGGCGTTGACCACCGCCCACTCAGGATGCCGCCGGATCGCCTCGGAATCCCAGACCCCCGAGTAGTGCATGTACAGTGCCACGCCATGCTCCGCGGTCACCTGCCGCCAGAGCCGCAACGGATCGCCCACGAACCCCGGCGCCGGATTCCCCACCTGGGTCGGATAGCTCGACAGCCCCGGATGGCCCTTGCAGTCGATCTGAATGTAATCCGGGTGCGTCTCCTCGATCACGCGCTCGATCATCTCGCGTGTCGTGTTCTTGCCGATCTCCGTACAGTCCGTGCCCGCGTGAAAATCGAAGTGCAGCCCGAAGAAACTGTCGGCGCGTTTCAGACGAGCAGGATCGCCCCCCGCGGACTTCACGTCCAACTTCGCGCGGATCGCCTGAACCTGTTCGACCTGCTCCTCTGCGAACGACCCCACCGCCCCGGCCTGTGGATCATAGTTGGGCCCCAGGTCCAGGGTGACCACCCCGCCTTTGGCGAGCACGGAATTCATCCACGCCGCCCACCGGTCAGCCGGATACCGAGTGTCTTTGGCGCCCCACCGCGAACCGAGGTATGTCAGTGCATGCCACTGAGAGCCGTCCACCCACCGCTCAGTCGGGACGAATTCAAACGGCTCGTTCAACTCGCCGGCGGTGTAGTCTTCCGCCTGCATCCATCGGATCAGCCTCACGCCGGGATTGAACGTGACGATCGCATGCGGATTGCCCTGTTTGACGGCCCCGGCGTACACCTGAGCAATGGCCTCGTTGAAACCGATGTGCTCGTAGCCCCCGTCAAACCACCAGCCCGCGACCTTGTCCCCATACCGATCGGACCACTCCTGAATCACGCGAGCCCATCTCTTCGCGAACTCCACCGTGATGGGTTGATCCTTCGGGCCCTGAGGCAATCCGAACGCTTCCTGGGCACGCTTGTCACGATTCGGCGCCTGGCACGGCAGATACAGCATGAGTCGGATGCCTTTCGGCGCCAGCACGCGATGGATCTCCAACGGAAGATCGCGTGTCGAACAGCGTTCGCCCGGCGCATAGCCGGTGACCCGCTCGTATTCACCATTGGGCGAATTCATGAATCCCGAATTCTGACCCAGGGTCAGGACGAAGTACTTCGCCCCCATCCCCTCGAGCTGGCGGGCCAATCCATCGACGTCGAACTCCTCGACTCTCGCCAGCGCTTGGGCATCCCCCGGCAGGAAATGCATGAACACGCCATAGCCCGCGTCCTTGAACCAGTTCGTGTCTGGATTGCGGACTTCCGCCGGTAAACCCACGGACAGACCTACTGCCAAGCCTGCAATTGCTGCCACGCGTAGCCTGATCGCGCTGAATGGCGTGAGCGACATGAGAGCCTCCCTATACAGATGACGGACATAACGGACGGTCGCAGACCCGCTGGCTCGACAAACGCCAGACCAGGCCGTGACCATCCGGACAGTATAGCCGATTCCCTTCCGGGCGTCACGGCGGTTGCGAGCCTTGGCGGCACGGCTGCGCCGAACGAACGCGAAAATACCTCTAAACTCTCGCATTATAGGCCTTTTCTTGCTTGACAGGTGTCGGAAAAAGGCGTATGGATGCGAACTTCTTAGCGTTCTACGGATGGAATTGTGTGTCCGAGTTTTGTTCTCGAGATGAGTGTAAGGAGACTGTGGGTTATGGCAAAGAAGCAAACCACCAAGGCGCCGGCAAAACCAATGACCAAGAGCGAGATCGTCGGCGGGATCGCCGAGCAGACGGGTTTAACGAAGAAACAGGTCAGTTCGGTCTTCGAGGCGATGGGCGGCCAGATCGAGAAGAGCCTGGGCCGTCGCGGCCCCGGCGCCTACACCGTTCCCGGCCTCATGAAGTTGACCGTCGTGCGCAAACCCGCCACCAAGGCGAGAAAAGGCATCAACCCATTCACCGGAGAAGAGACCACCTTCAAGGCCAAGCCGGCGCGGAACATCGTGAAGATCCGCCCCCTCAAGAACCTCAAGGACATGGTCTAGGCGGGAACCTCGCGCGACCCGGCCAGAATGCTGAATCTACGAACTCGCATCCAGAGAACCGGATGCGAGTTCCGCGATTCTGGCACAGTGTACCTGGGGGCGAGGTGACCCGTGTCGAGCCACCATCCGAGCCGAAGGCGACAGCCTCCAGCGCCCGGCAGAGGTTTGTCCACAGACCGCGGAGAATTCCTGACGATGGAAGTCACTTGATCCTCCGCGCTGTGCAAGTGGAGGATGTTGCCGTGATACGTCGGGGAGCCTATCGGCGATCCCGTCCCAGGACGACATCGCCTCTCCGCGAGTCGGGGGTGACCTTCAGCTCGGTGATCTGGCCCTTCGCGAATCGCCCTTCGACGATGGTGCAATCGGGCGCGTGAAGCTTGAAATCTACGTCCCATTGCCGGGGCCACGCCGGAAGCAGTCTGATCTTGCCGTCGTCCGCCTGAAGCAACATGGTTTGCAGGGCCATCATAAGGTTGCCGCCATGGTCCTGATCCGGGATCCAGTCGAAGTTTGGTCCCCAGAAGGCGGGGAACCGGCTGCCGGCATGCTTGTTCTTCGCACGATCCACGACGTACTCCGCCGCCGTCTCGGTCAGGCCCAGGAAAGCCGCCTGGGTGTCGTCCTGGCGCCATCCATTGTTGCCTTTAACGGGCCGACGTTGAAATGTCCTTCGGCCCACCGCCAGATCGGGCTTGCCTACGCCGTAGAGTCGGAAAGGGAAGATCGCATACAACTCGGGGTTTTCCGAATTGCCGCGACCGCCGTAAACCTTACCGGCGCCAAGGACATACCGCTTGCCTTCGACTTCCTCCATCGGCAGAGGCGGGACCTTCTCCGCCAGTCGCGCCCAGAACGCCCGGCGGGTCGGACCGGTCTCACGCGTCGGAAGCGCGAGCAGACCTTTGAGCACCCAATGCAGCCCCGCAATATCGGGTGTTGGATTCTCGGCGTCCTGCAGAGTCTCCAGTGCCTGCGCCGGATACATCTTCATGTGTCCCTCGGAATCCTGCTGATAGTGCTGGTCCCAGAAGGTCAGCAGTGAGTCCGACATGGGTAGCAGCGTCTCCTCCAGGAATCGCTCGTCGGCAGTGTAGGCAAAGTAATCGAGCATCATCGCCATCAATTCCAACGAGGCCGTATATTCGCGCCGGATGTACGGATTGGTCAGCTCACCAACGGGCAGATCGGCCGGCCGCTCCCATCCGTAGTTATTGTTGTTGTACATGCCCCAGAAATAAACGGTCTCCCCGATGAAGGCTCCTTCGTGTCCATACCACGCTTGCGTGCGGTACTCCGCCAAGGGCAGCATGTCCTGGTACATGCGAAAGAGGGGAACCATCATATCGAAGTCCCCACAGGCCAGCATCGGCCAGTACGGCAGGCGGGTGTTCTGCCACCAGTAAGGTCCGCCCCAGGCGCGATAGTCGGCATCGAAGCCGTCCCCGTCAACCGTGAAGATCGAACCGTTGAACTTGATCGGGTAAGCCCCCCGTCCGGCGCACGCGGTGATCCAGCGCTGCAGCGCATAGGCCCGCGTGAGCGTCTCGAGATCGGGCGACCCGCTCACGCGAATCCAACTGCGGTTCCAGAACGCCTCCCACCAGATGCGGTGCTTCTTCCGGGCCGTCTCCACGCTTTGAGCCTGGCAGCGCGCGATGCTCCGATCCAACTGATCCAGCCACTGCTTGGCCGAGTCCGTCTGGGCGCAATGCGGATAGATGGAAAGGTCAAACCCCTTGCGAGGCGCCGACGATCGAAGCGTCCCCGCGTCTTCATTCACCAGCCCCGCCCCTTCGATCCGACCGCCGAACGTGCGTCCCACCAGCGGATCCGTCCGCTGGCCGATCAATGCCTCCAGACCTTGATGTTCGAGATTGTTCTCCCAGATCGACTCTTCGTTGCGGTGATACCAGACGATGCGATTCCGCTGATTCTCAACCACGATGTCAGGGTGGACATAGACGCGGAATGGAGCCCCGTGGAGGCCGTAAGCACTGTTGAGCTCCTTTCCCGTCAGCTCGCGCCGGGTGGTGCGCCAGACGTCGAGCGCCACCTGCATATCACGAGGCACAGCGCTGTCGATCTGAACTCGAATCACCGGATTGTTTGCGTCCACCCAGACAACCAGACGGACGGCTTCATCGGGTTTGCCGGCCTCAATGGCGATTTCACCCTGGCGCAGCCGCAGGACCTGCTGGAAAGGTGCGCCGTCGACGAACGGATTGGGCCTCAGCGATACACGTACGCGACCGAGCTTCAGCAGGCGAGCGTTCTCGCTCCAGGCATCCGTCTTGCTGAGCAGAAGCCACAGATCGCCACCGCGCTCGACCCAGACGTTCATGCCGATATCCCCATTGCCGATGGGCATCGAACCGTTACAGTCTTCGCTCGGGCTCTGCCAGGTGACGTTGCACGCCTCCAGCGGATCGCCTGACTCGGTCTGGGCCCCAATCGGGCGGCAGTACAACGACAACAGAGCAGTCAGCACCGTCATTACTACGCACAATACCCTCTTCATGGTCAGTCCTTCCTTCTTGTGTTCCTACCAACGAACTTGACAAAACGCGTTTCGCCGGCCGGAACTTCCACCGAAACCGAGGGCATTAGAGGCAGAGCCTGGCCACTGCGCAGCAGGGAAGCGCCGGAGACAGAAACGCGCGGGGTCAGGCGGACGCGAGCCACCTGACTTTCGTCCACGACCGCCGGCTCCGTGGGTGTCTTGGTCACGCCTCGATTATTGACGATCTCGACGATCCAGCCTGAACCGGTACGGTTGATCTGGTACTGCACCGCATCGCCTTCCACGCGGATCGGCAGCAAGGAATCCCGCAATTGGGCCAGGCGGGCATTCGACACTGCCGCCGGACGATTCGTCGCGGGATTCGTCCACGCCTCCAAGACTTCAACCGCACCGGTACCCTTGAGACGATGAAAATCCTCGCCCAGGGCTTTGACGTGCCGCTCGTGTACGAGCAGACGACAACCGGTGCGAAGCGCGTGGAAGAGATTGGCGACGAACAGAGCGTCGAACTGGTGGTCCCCTACCAGTAGGAGAACCGGGTAAGAAGCGAGTACATCCAGCTCCGCACTGGACAGAATCACGTCGAACATTTCCCCGTAAGGCGTGGGACGCAGATAGCTCTTTTCGGGATTCACCCGATCAGCAGGCGTATGGATATGGTCGGAACCGGGAAACAATTGCTGCTGGAACAGATCCCGCGTTTCCACATCGCCCGGCGTGCCTTCAAGAATCCCCCATGGCCTGCCCTGGTAGGCGTTATAGCCGGCATAGTGGTCCAGTACGACGGCGACCGCAGTGTATGGCACACCGGGATCGTGAGTCTGCATCGTCTCGAAGACCTCCGTAGCCGCATGGCCATGCTCGGTTAGCGTCCAGTTCGGATCGCCCTCTTCGAAGAAAATGGACATGCTGTTCTCCGGCGTGATCAACGCCGCGCCGGCAAACCAACTGTGCAACCACATCCGGCGGTAGAAGCTCAGCGAATGTCCCGCGTCCAGACCCCGCGCGTACGATCCTTCCATCCGCAAGGGACCGTTGGTGGTGCACGATCCAGCGAACCACGGGCTCACCTGGATGCTGAACGGCCTGGCCCACTGGCGAGCGGCGCCTCGCGCGAAGGCGATTTTCGACTGGGTAAAGGCGATGTTCTCGCCCAACTCCAAGCCGATGACCTTGCTACCCCACTCGCCGGCATAGGCCTCATAGTGGGAGTGTCCTGTCACGCTGCTCGTGCGACCGCGCATGGCACGGTGCCGTGTCAGGAAGTAATCGCGCACCTGGTCGTAGCATTCCTTCCGACTCGTCGGCCGCCGGTCATAGCCCTGGAGGCCCGCTGGCTTGATGAAGGTCTTGAAGGTCTCGAACTCAGCGCCGAACACGTTGCGATGCCACTGTTCGTTGGTCGAGAGATTATGGAAGTAATAGCCCCATTCACCCAACTGAATGGCTACGAACACATGGTTGTCCTCCATCACCCGTAATGCCGCTTCATCCGCGTCGGTCAGTTGCGAGCGCCCGTGCTTGACCTGAAACTCACCGCCGTATGGGGGATAGCCCACTACGGGCCAGTTGATCTCGGCAAAATGGCGGTAGAGATCCGCGTTAGCGGCCACCGTCGCGGGCCCCGGGTCGAAACCGTTGCCCAGCCCAACCTCCCGCATGCGCGCGATCAGGCGTTTCACTTCCTCCAGGTTCCCGGGACAGCCGTACAGAGTGAAAACCGGTCCCGACTGTCCAGCCAGGTGCTTCAATCGCCAGACATCCGGCGGCTCGACGAGGGAGACATCCTGTGCCTGCGCCACAGCGCCGTGGAACAACAAACCGACCAAAAGACCCAGCGCACCTGCCAGAACACGGACACGTTGCAGACGGAATAGCATATCCCAAACCCCTTCCCTTTTTTCTACTTCATCGCCCACAACGCCGCTCTCTATTGGCCCGACGAGACACCCCGGGATTGCCATGCAATCCTTCCGACTCACCGGGAGGCGGCTTCCTGGCGGACCACGATCGGTACGTAGCCCACTGCCATACTCTCGGGTGGCGTGACGAAGAGGGCGGGATCGAGCTTCGCCAGTTCTCCCGCGGTCGGCGGCGCCATGTAATCCCGATCCATGGGCCAATGCGCGTGGATCTGTTCTACAAATGCCTGGAGTTTCGCCTTCTTGGCAGCGCTCCAGTTGTACTGTTGAAACGACGGCTGGTCGACGAAGCGATACCACCGGTACGTTACCACAGAACCATCCACGAGTTGGACCTGCAAAAGGCCGCTGGCCGGTCCCGGCTGACGCCACGCACCGCTATCGGGAGAAGTATACGGCTCACCGGGCGTGGCCAGTTTGAACTCATGGTCTGACAGATTGGTCTCCGGCGGCACCTCCGAAGCCGGAATTGCCACCCATTGCTCGCCTTCTCGCCGGAAGTATTGCGGGAAATACCCCATCGGCCCCGCCTCCTCCGCGAACCACTCCAGCCCCCAGACGTTGTTCTCGTAGACCTTGGTGTCGAAGACTTTCTCAACGCCCGCGATCCTCGTGCCCGCCTGATCGTAGCGCGTCGTACGCGTGGTCAACGTTGCCTTCCAGGCCCCCTTCTCATCGAACTGTCCCGAGCAACCGGGCCCACCGTCGCGCCACCCCTTGAACGCGTCGTACAGGGCCGCTTTCGAGTAATAGGTCACATCCTGGACCAGAAGCGTCCTGCCCTGCTCATCCACCGGGAATTGCAGTCGGGGGATCTTCGAGTAGACTACCCCATTGGCATCGCGCGACTCGAAGCAGGGAACGGTATTGATCTCCATCGCGCCGCCGCCCATGTTGCCTGCGCGGGCATCCAGCCCCCGACCGTAAATGAACGGATAGTTGAAAAGCTTGCCGATCTTACTCCACGTCTCGGGTATGTAGTAGGCAATCGGCCCCTTGAAATTGGCCGCACTGAGAAAACAGGTCCAGGCCTGATCTCCCGTAGGCGGATCTCCCGTCGTCGCTTCCGTAAAGGGCAGTGCCATGTAGGTATACCCCAGAAACGTGCCGTTGGGATTGCCCTCGAAAGGCAGCGCGTCGGGAGGGATGAGCAGGCGGTTGCTCAGTTGAGCGATGCCCAGCCGATGATCGGGAAGCGCTTCATTATCATAGAAGAACGACCATCCAGGCGAGCCGACTTCGTAGTCGTAACATTGTGGGGTGGCGTTCATGCTGAATTTTGGCGGACCGTACCGGAAGTGGTTGCGGGCCCAGTAGCCCAAGCCCCCTTCGACGGTCTGAAACACGCTGCTCCAGGTAGGCCCCCGCGCGGGCCAGTTGTCACGAGCCAGCGTCCCGACCGGCGCCAGGGGTTTATCCTTGTTGTCGGAGTTGTCCGGCGTAATCCAGGCGCTGGGAAGGCCGATCTGGAAGTGGGCGATCGGTTGGTCGATCAGCGGCCAGACCGCCGCGTAGAATCCCATGCCCATCCCGTACTCGGCCCGATCCGCCGGCCGCGAGGCGCTGTAGCCGATATAGCCGTGCAAGCCGCGGTAGTGGGCAGTGACCACGCCGACGGAGGCATCCTCCCGACTCGCGGAGTCCGCGCTTCCGTGGCATACCTGAGCCAGAGCCAAAAGGCTCAACAAGACAAGGGGGGGGCTCCTCACGCCGGTCTCCTTCCGAGAAAGATGGGGGACAGCAAATACTTGCCCTTTCGCCCTCACAGGCTTCCTATTCTGGTCCGATTCGATAGAGTTTGGTCAGCGTGCGAATGATGAGGTTTCCCCGCAGCGCCGCAGGGGTCGCCATGCACATTTCGTCGAGGGCGTTTCGGCCCGCCACCTTGAACTCCGAACCCGCTTGCACGACGAAGGTGTCGCCATCCTCGCTCAGGAAGAAGAGCTTGCCGTCATTGGCCCAGGGCGACGCTGTGAAGGCCCTGGCATCCGCGGCTAAGGGCTGTTGTTCGTAAACCACGTCTCCTGTACGCGCGTCAAAGCAACTGACGGTGCCGCGATCGTAGAGAACGTACAGGTAGTCGCCGTAAGCGATCGGAGACGGATTGTAGGGCCCGCCGACTTCGTGGTACCAAGCGACGTACTCCCCCGGATCTTGCTCGTCCTTGGGCGAGATATCCCCGGAGGCGCCGGGGCGAACGGCATAGATCGGCCGGACCTTTCGGTCGGCCACGAATCCGCTACAGATGTAGAGCAAACCATGGTTCTGTACCGGCGTCGGGATCGTGATCGACGACATCGGCCCAAGCTGCCACAGCGGTTTGCCGCTCAAATCGTACGATCGAACCTTCCCTGTGCCGCACGTTACCAGTTCGGTCCGCTGGGCGTTCTGCCAGAGATAGGGCGTTGCCCAGTTGCTCTTCTCGTCGCGTTCGACTCGAAAGACCTGCTCGCCCGTTCTTGTGTCCAGCGCCAGGAGATACGACTGTTCTTCATTATCGTTGACGATGAACAACCTGTCTCCGTGCAGTGTCGGCGATGCGGCGGTGCCCCAGTTGTACCGCATCTTCACCGGGTCCAGACGCTTGCGCCACAGTTCGTTGCCCTCCAGGTCGAAGCAGAACACGCCGACGTTGCCGAAATAAAAATACACGCGCTGACCGTCGGTGACCGGTGTCTCCGAGGCGTAGGTATTCTTGACGTGTACAGGCTGAGCAGGCTTGCCTTCATGAACGGTCTTCTGCCATACGATTCTCCCGGTATCCCAGTCACAGCAGTAAACGATCCAGTGATGCACGGCCGAGGGAGGCGCATTGCGATCACCGCCGAGATAGAGCCCCTTCTTGGCCTCTTCCACATGTCCTTCACTGGCCACCGTCGTCAGGAAGACCCTATCCCCCCACACGACAGGGCACGACCAGCCCCGCCCCAGAACGTCGACCTTCCACACGACATTCTCGGTGGTGCTCCACGTGACCGGCAGCACCGCATCCTCGACGACACCGCACGACGAACCGCGAAACTCTGGCCAATTCGCCTCCGCTGCCACGATGGAGGTCGCCATGCACCACAAGACAACCGCTAGTTTCATATCTCGAAACACAGGTCTTCCTTTCAAAACGTCCCGCTCTGCGCGGAGCTTCCCGTTTTTGCCACGGTTCTCTCCTCGTGACGACAGGCATGGTCTACAGAAGTGGCATTCTGCTCTCACGTCTCATCGTTCTTCTCCTTCTCGTCATTTCTGTCTGCCTACTGGCTCTCCACACGGTACAGGTGGGTCTTCGTGCGCAGCAGCAGCGACGTGCCCGCGACCGCAGGAGACGCCCCCAGAAAGCCGTCCAATTCGTTCACCGCCAGGACCTCAAACGTCCGTCCCGGTCTGATCACCGTCGTCTTGCCCTGCTTGCTGGAGATGTAGATCCGTTCGTCGCCGTATAACAGGGAAGCACCGTACTGGCCCGCCAGACGCTCGGACCAGACCGTCTCTCCCGTCCGCGCCTCCGTGCACGTCAGCATGCCTCGATCGCTCAGCGTATAGAGCAAATCCCCGACCAGCACCGGAGAACTCTCTGACGGCGTATCCTCGGTCATCGTCCAGACGACGTGCGTGTCGGTCACATCCCCCTGGCCACCTTGACGCACGGCCAACAGATGGGCGGCGCCGGGAGAACCGCCCGAATTGATGAACAGGAGTCCGTGACCGCTGACGACGCGCGAAACGGGGTTGTCGTCGCGGTAGCGAACGCGCCACAACTCCTTACCCGTTCGAGGCTCGTGACCCGTGACGAGCATCGCCCCGTTGTTGATCAACTGTGGTTCTCCGTCGACTTCGACGATGACCGGCGTGTGATACGATTTCAGCAGATATAGCGGCTCAATCCCCTCGTAGAGTTCTCGCGGGCGCTCATACCGCCAGACCGTCCGGCCCGTTCTCTTATCCAGGGCTACCGTGAACTGCACATCGATCCCCTCCAACGGAACGATCAACAGATTCTCGTACAGAATCGGCGAAGATACCGGCCCCTGCAGGTGATCGCAGTTCAAATCGGTACGCCGCCACACCACTTCGCCCGTGCCGGAGTCTAGACAGGCGGTGCCATGTGTCCCGTAGTGAACGTACACAAAGCCCTCTTCCACGACAGGGGATGGCGTCGCATAGGAGTTGTTTCGGTGAATCCGCTGAGGCTCCTCCGGACGAAAGACTTCTACGTCATGGATGATCCGACCGCTGCCCAGATCGACGCCAACAGCGTACAGAATCGTTCCATCCTTCGTGGCCGTCGTGAGCCAGATCTGATCGCCCCACACCACCGGGGTCGAGTAGCCCAGATCGTGAATGGGCGTCTTCCACACAATGTTCTTCGTCTCCGACCAGTGCAGAGGCAGACCCGTAGCCTCGCTGTGTCCCTGTCCGCTCGGGCCGCGCCAGTCCGGCCAATTCCCACTCTCACTCGCTCCGACGCCCAGGATATTGGAAAACATCATCGCCACGACCAGAAACAACGACGATACGCTTGGTATTCCGCCACGGCTCCGATTGGACTTGACCATACATCCCCTTTCTCGTCCGGCCCACCCCTGCTGCAACGTCAGACAGTCCTTGCGAGGCAGTGCGTTGACGTTTTTCACAAAGGCCTCTCATGTTTTCAGCATCTCATTGTATCCGCGCATCGCGGCAGATGCACGGTAATATCGCCGCGGACGACGACTTCCGCAGACCGAGCCCGCGTGAACATCGAGCCTGGCCGCAGGCCTTCGGGGTCCCTGCTCGGATGAAAGAGGTTGTAGTCGCTGCCCCCTCCCCCTGGCTGTCCGCCGCCGCGGAAATGGCCCGGCCCGCGCCCGCCCATAGGGTGTGGTTGCGAAGGAAAAGCCCTTCGAATCCGTCCTGAACATGCAGCGCGTCACCCACCGCCTGGTCGACTGTGTTGTTGAGCAATACCGGCGCCCCCTACTGATCCGGATTCCGGCATTCGTATTCGCCTCGATCGCGTTTCCGCGCACGGTGCCCACGTACGGACCTGCCCAGACGCCCCCCCTCAGTGCAAGACGGACCGAGTCGGCGTAGACACGGTTGCCGAAGACATCCGGTTGGACGATGGCGCCGATTCCGCTGACCGTAATGTGGCACACCCGGTTCCCGACAAGCGTCACGACGCTGCCCACGCTGCCCAAGAAAGCTCAGCGCCAGGTCGCCGCTCGCATCGATTCCCTCGCCGAAGAACCTTCCCGCCCGACGCCCAGCAGATCGAAGGCCAGCAAGCCATCCGGCGCATCCGCTCCCCCCATTACCGCATCGCCTACACCCTCCGCCGGAGAGTCCTCCACATCCTCGTCCTACGGATCGGAGACCGCAAGGACTTCTACCGCCACTTCAGCCGGTAGCAGTTCAATCGTGAGCTGGGCGTCGCCTGCCTTCACGCGCAGTAGCCTGAAGTATTCTGCGTTCTCTTGGCACCCACGCATAACGCCCCCGCTGCCCCTTCGTACTGACGCCGTCAGGCGTTACCCTTCGGGCCAAACCCCTTGAGCCAAACATTCCCAGAAAATGTACCTGATATCCTTAGTTCGCTCTAAGACTCACGCCATCTCCCACTGCTCCTGGAGCAATCGGACCATGTTGCGGATCAGCCGGATGCGCTCTTCTTGAGGGAGCCCCTTCTTGGGATCCGCAGGATTCCTGGGCCAGCCGCCCTCAAAGCTGACGGCGCCCCGGTAGCCGATCAGCTTCAATCCCTTGAATCCATCCACGTAGTTGTCGGCCTCGGGATGGACGCCGGGAATAATCCGTTGCTTCAGCCCGGCGATGTGCACATGGGTCAGCAGGTCGCCGCCGCAGATGAAGGCGCCCATGAAGCTGGTCTCCTCCAGGCCCATGTGCCAGAAGTCACCCATCACCGTGCAGCCGGGGCCGATATCCCGGGCCATGGCGGCGCCGTCAGCCACCTGACGCAGGAAGGGGGTCTCGTTGCGCCGCAGCGGTTCCAGCACAATCGTGGTCCCGTGCTTATGGGCATGTTCGGCCACCCGTTTGCCGGTGTTGGTGACAAAATCGTGGCGCAGCTCCTCGAAGCCCATGCCGGGATGGCGCCGGGCCGGGCAGATGATCAGGCCGACCGCCTTCATCTTTCCCAGGGCTTCAACCACGGGCAGGAACTTTTGGACCTCTGCCTCGCGTTTCTCGGCCTCGGCATAGGAGAAATCACTCGGCCCGCAGGCCGTGGCAATAAACAGATCCCGTCCCTTCATCGCCTCGATCAAGGCATCGCCATTGTCAACCGGCCAGTTGCCCGACGGGATTTCCACGGCTTTGAAACCGTTTTCCTCCAGGAAGTCGAGCTTCTGGTTCATCTCGCCACCCGGGATCGCGCCCCACTGCAGGCAGAGATTCAGTTGGGCTGGTTTATCCGGCGCCTTCAGTTTGGGCATGCCACTGTCGCTCGCATAAGCGGCCCCTGCCCCGCACAAGGTGGTGACCCCCGCTACCGCTGAACTCTTCAGGAATGATCGTCTTTTCATTGAAATCTCCAAGCAATGCCCGTTGCCATTTATTCTGTCCCACCAAGCGAACCCGTTCTTCTGACATTCCCCATCGGAGGTCAGAAGACGATTCCTTGGCGTACTCCAGCCTCCATCATAACGCAGCATGCCGTTGGATTTCAACGATTCTGACAGCAAAGTCGTGGTGTGCAGTGCACACCCTATGGGGTTTTGGTTTCTTCGAGCGCGGCCATCCTAAGCTCCGTGATGCGTGCCCAGTGCGGATTCTCCGGATCTCCCTGATAGCACTGGATGCTCACGCGCGGCTGGTCCTCACCTCCGGCCGGCCGCGGCTCCGTGCACGTCCCGACCTCGGTCCAGGCCTCACGGGGAGTCAGGCGGTAATAGCCGCGCACCTGGTTTCCGGCCACCGTGAGTCGGACGGTGACCTGGTCTTTTTCCAGCGGGACAATCTTGATCGTACGCGTGCGATCCTCCTCTTCACGCCCCATGACCACCGAGTTCTTCCCATGCTCGAGTTCCAGGCCGATCTTCACCATATGGCTGTCGCGAAAGTACCACACCAGATCGACCTGCTCCCAACGCCGCGTCGGTGAATTCGCCAGTGTCACTTGGACATCGGTCCCTGACTCTCGCAGGTCCTTGGCAATAGGGATCAACAGCACGTTCTTGGCGTCGTTGGCGCCGCCCCACATGTTGCCGGGCTCAATTTTGATCTCCAGCCCCTTGTCCCGCAGGCGCCAGGCATCGGGATTCTCCCGCTTCCAACTCCACCCACGGGGCAGAGCCTCCCCGGCAAAGGGGTTTGCAGGTTCTTCGCCGTACGCCGAAACGGTCGGCAGAACCACCAGCAGTACCAGCATGCATCGTGCGACAGCTCTCTTCTTCATGGCAGACTCCGTACAAACCGATTGATCTGCTCCCACCGTCACCATCATACCAGAGCGCGACACGAAGTGCAGTCCCTTTTTTGCGGCGGCTGGCAGCCTCAAATCCGGCGACAGTATAGAATGGCGGTCTCCGTTATTCCCTGGAGAATGCACCCGGCACCTTCAGTTCGCTCCCCGCCTCGATGCGTCTCCCGTCCCCCGTCGCTCGTCTCTCCCGCTTCCCCGACCCTCCCTCACCCGCCCCGCCGCGCTACCTGCAATTCGCAGCTACCGCTCCGCCACCCCGCACGCCGAGCGTCCCCGCTCACCTATTTCGACGCCATGCAAAGCCTCCGAAGGCATCGCCCGCCGGACGTCTATCTCACACCTCGCGGCAGCCCCGCCCTTCGGCGCCAAGCCGCAGGGACCTACGCACGCCGCCCCGTTCGCAGTGACCCGCCTCGGCGGGTTACTCTTCGAGCCAATCCCCCTGAGGCAAACATCCCCGGGAGAATTACCTGACACCTTCAATTGCCCTTAGATGCTCTACAGTAGCTCTTGGAGTGAGCGTTCCAGTAGCTCGATACACGTAAGGCGAACCTCTGTGGCACGAGGGGGGAACTTAGCCCACCAGTGTGGATGGCCCAACACAAAGAGGGTAACAACGCGCGGGATCATTCCGTCGCCAAATGGCCACCCCAAAACCTCGCCAATGCGAGAAAGGTTAGCCTCCAGGTAAGTTGCCCTCTTTTCCACCTTCTGCAAGTATCCCCCAAGTCGATCCGACCGACCAAAAATCCGATCCCTCACCTGTCTGGCATCCTTCAGACAGAACGCAGGCAGAATATCCTTGTCCTCAATAAAGACCACGAGGTGCCGGTCAGGGATAAATGCGAGAACGTCATAGTCACCCAGCCCAATCGGATGATTGCCAGCTTTGTCCCGTGTGTGAAGGTAGACATTCCTATCCACGAAAGATGTGAACCTCTTAAGTACCTCTACAGTCTTGTCCACCAGAGCCACCTCGACATCCTCCTTGATGTCTCTTACAGCCTTACGCACACTGGGACACCGTATTTCTGCCGGGAGCGCGTGATTCACCGTGATATTCGACCAGATCATCCCACTCCTCCTGACCGAGTATGGGCCCCAACAATACTTGTCTCCGATCCTCATCAATGGTCTCAGATTGTAGCGTGCTGGTCGCTTCTTGTGTTCCCAGACAGGCAGATCATCGCAAACAGTGACATCGCCTCCGGCACCAACAACGTGCGTAATGCCTTCCTGCTTCAGGGTCAAGAACGCCAGAATATTTGGGATCACCTCTGCACGAACACCCTCAATGGCAGCTACGCAGCAGTCACGTATATCCGCTTCCTCTGCAAAATAACAGGCACTTTCTTCTTCGTCGCTACAGAAGCCGGGCCAGTGAGCTAGAACGGCAAGTAGCTGGACCATATTGGTCAACGTGAAACCCAAGTCCTTTTCAAATGCGATATCCAGGGAGTTCATGTAGTGACGGATCGGTCTTGGCAGATCAACATTGTCGTCCTTGTTGCCAATCAAGCCGAGGTCAATCGCTGCGATTTCTTCGCCAAATGCCTGCTGTCTCTCCTCGAATCCAGGTTCGTGCACTACGTTTATGACATAGTCACTGTCAATCTCGAGGCCTACGGGCGCAATATCGTAGTGAAGTACGTCGCTTGCTCTGTATATCAGGTTGAGCCGATCGACAAAAGCGATGAGATGCTGAAAGACCTCGGGTTTAAGGCATGCAGTGCCATGAGGCAGAAGTTGAACCACTTTCTCTGTCAGATATGTGCAGTCCCTGTGCTGCCTCAGGTAGTCGGCCTTGTCGCTTGATAGTCGCACCTCACGAACATAATCCACTTGGTGCTGGAGAGACCGCTTCACGGAAAGGCGAGTACGTTCATACCTATGGTTCAACGCGTCCACTCTCGCTATGAGAAATGGTATGGCCGCCTTGTAGTCGAATTCGTGGAGTTCCGCTTCCAGCTCCTGGACGGCAAACTGCCTGAGGGAATTCAGGCGGCGTTTTGCCTGCGCCAATGTGTAAGAGCCCGGACCTAGATCCGCCTTCAACGCCAGCTCCGCGACGCGTTTCGCCGCCTTCTTGTAGTGATGCGCCGATGGCATCCAAGCAGGCACGAATTCCGGAAAAGCCACCTCCTTTTGAACGGTGAAAATGGTGTATCTTGGCTTGTCTTTGGCTTCCTTGGAGATGTCGGAGATAGCGGCATCTACGTCACAGTCCGGCGCAAAAATCATAAGTCTCTTTATGACTTGGGTGGCCAACTCGATCTCCGATGTCCTATCCACGGCGTCACCGAATGCTTCGGCAACAAGCGCGTCGTTGTAGACCACTCTGACGCCAGGCACCCGTCGCTCAATCCAACCGGTGTCAAGGCACCACAGGCTATCCTCGGGAGACAAGTGTCTTAGATGGCTCAGCCTGTCATCTGCAGATACCAGGGACCACGGGAAGAAGCTGACTTGGCACTGTTTGTACTTTTGGAAGAAGCTGGATTTCGCGAGATCAGGAGCGTGTGCGGACAGCGAGTCGACAAGGCTTTCCATCAGCAGATTGGCTATTAGGCCTTGCTCGTAGGTCATTTTGTCAAACGGAGCATTTGCGAAGAAGGCGGATGAACCAATTTCCGAGCATAGAGCGCAACCGAAATAGCCTCGGGCTGTTAAACGGATTGTTTTGAGAGACTCCTGTTCCACCTTCCAACTGCGCGGATGGTCAAAGAAGCCATTCTCCGGAAATAATCTCCAAAAGCCAGTTAGCGATTTGTAGCGGTAGTTTGAACCCCACTGCGGATCGAGCGCTATCCAATCCGGCTCACGTGCGCCTGGACAGAGGACCCCATGACTGTCCCTAAATGAACCGTACTTGTCAAGAACGCTTATGAAAGGGGCAGATGTCTTGGCATCTACGTCCTCCAAATAGTCAATAAACTCGTTCAACTCATTTACTTCAGTGATGTCATCCATGATGGCAAGAAATTGATCCAAGAAGAGAACCATGCGATCGAATAGGGCCGGCGGAATCGCAATGGGGACAGCTTGCATCGTAGCAGGGCAGACCACTAAGATAGGAAAGGGTTGCAGCCTCTTGCTGGAATGCTCATTAGCGAACTCGACTACCTTCTCATCCATATGCAAAGCCAGCCTGACGGGCGGCGTGCCTATCAGCCTGACAGCCTCTTCTATTCTTGGGCTGATCTCCGTCAACGCTCTCTCCAATTCATCCGCCGTCGCAAACGGCGGTAGTATATGGATTAGCACAAGCCTGTCGCCCGTAAGAATAGCGGAAGGAAAGAGCATGCCAGATGGCTTCCCTCCCGCATGCACAGGGCCTGCAAACCTGAAATGCGAGTTTCTACTGAAGCGTCTCTGGATGAACGAACACATCTCAGTATTCAACTTCCTCAGGTAGGAGTTATCCCGCAGCATTATGTCGCGAAAGCAACAGAATACGCGTCCCCAACTGTCCAGAAGAAGAGCTGGGAACCTTCTGGGAAGGAGCGGAAAGTGCTTTCCGCCGCACACTATAAAGAAGAACGGGAGTATTGTTCCCAAGCAGACACCGTCATGGAAGCTTTGAATGTCCGGCGAGTCACCCGAGCCGATAACCGTGCTGTAACATCGCACAAAATCTAGATCAAATTGATCTTCGGGTCTGTAATTCTGGTAACATCTGCATATGTTTGACCAGAAATCCTCAGATGGGAGTTCGATGTGCCCCAGAGGCAGCTCTAGTGCCTCAACGCGCCGTTGCGCGCTGATGTTTGTGATGATAGAGTCCTGCAACTCAAGACATTGGCGAAGCTCGGCGACTGGAGATCGGGCGCTACATTTGACATATTCCTCATCCATAGAGCAATACATCATCTGAAAGGCCAACAACCAATCGTGAGTATTCCCTATCTCACCCCCGTAGAAGATGGCGTAGTTCGCACCATCGTGGTGGAACTTCACATCGCCCCAATCACACTCGGGAACGTAGTCCTCAAGTTGCGGAAAGTGAGGTAGTGCGGGATACAAGGACTCTGTAAGCTCGGCCAAATCCGCGTGCGTGACAATCCGTCGCTTTGCAGTGAACTCATCCGCGTTCATCCCCGTGAAGACTGTCGCCCAGAGGAGATGTTTGATTTGGGCTCCAATGTTCGGCAACCACACACTCGATGCGAACAGCGCCAGAGCAACATCCTCAGGACAGTATTGGCTAAGCAACTGGCGTACAGACGTCACCGCCAGTTGGAACAACTTTGCACTTTCGCTTTCGTCCGCCACAGTCAAGTCTCGCGCAAATGTGAGGACATAGTATCCGCCTCAGGTGGATAGCACCGATATTTGGCCAGAGACGCCCCCGCCAGCATCCTGCGGACGACGCTGACGGTAATTCGCGTGCCCCGCAATGTCGGCTGGCCGAGACAGATACATGGGTCTACGATGATCCGGTCCAGCTTGTCCATCGCCTCATCCTACATCAAACACCGTCCACGGTCCCCAACACACTCCATTGTACCACTTCCGACGTTCCAGTCAACCAGTGCAATTGGCGCGATTACCCGTTTTGGTTTAGTGGGGGTTGGGGGTCGGTTAGGGCGTTGGGGTGGAGTCGGACGAATTCCTGGAGACCGTCGAGCAATGGAGAGCGAAACGGTGTCAGGTACATTTTCGGCCGGACGGAGGCGGAGATCGCGGCCTTCGGACGCAAGAGTTTTGAGTGCTGAGTGCTTAGTTTTGAGTCTGCTCTTCCCACGGCCTGCCGCCTACTGCTTCCGGCCTGCGTTCTTCAGCACTCCATTCTCCGTTGGGTCCTGCGTTCAAGTCTTCGTCTCTGGGCAGGACGATCTCGGCCAGACACCGGGTTTTGAACTTGACTCAACGCGATACCGTATGTAGTATTACCATAGATGGCCGATTATCGTATTATCCTGGATACGAATGTCCTGTTTGCCGGGCTGTGCTCGGCGCGTGGGGCGTCCTATCAGGTTTTGCGGGCCGTCGAAACGGGCGGCGTCCGCATCGTGCTGTCGACCGCGCTGCTCTTTGAGTATGAAGAGGTGCTCGGAAGAGACAAGCGTCGCCTGAAGCTTTCCCAGGAGGCCATCGACAGGCTACTCGATGCCCTTTGCCGGATTAGCGAGCACCAGAAGGTCTATTTTCTATGGCGCCCCTGCCTGACCGATCCGAAGGACGATCATCTGCTGGAATTGGCCGTGGCATCGCAGGCCGATGGTATCGTGACGCACAACATTAGACATTTTCGAGAGGCAGCTTCGCTGGGCGTGAGGGTCTGGCCGCCCAAGCAGTTTTTGGAGATTATCCGATGAGCGCGTTGAGCTTGCGACTTCCCGATTCCATCCATCGCCATATCCGCGAGATTGCCAGGCGAGAAGGCGTCTCGATCAACCAGTTCATTTCCTCGGCGGTGGCGGAGAAGGTCTCGGCGATCATGACGGAAGAATTGCTGGAAGAACGGGCGAAACGCGCCAGGAAGGGGGCCCTAAGAGAGATCCTCGACAAGGTCCCGGACCGTCCGCCCGTAAAAGGCGACGAACTCTGATCGTCAAAGTCGGGGGCATCCGAGAATCGTCTCGGTCCGGTCCAGAAGACGGCCCCCCAGCCGGGGACCGTTCAAGGGGCGCGGTGCTCACGAGTGGAGCTTCTTGCAGGCGTCGACGAAATCTACCGCATGGCTGACAGTCTGCTGGGCCGTTTGCTGGTCGATCTCGACGACGGGTTCGTAGTCACTTTCCTGCCGCTGTTCGTAGGTCTTCCGGAGAAATTGGAAGTACTCTGCGCTCACCCGTCCCGGTTTGACGAGATACTCGCGACGGCGGCGATCAGGCCATGATGGGAGCCGCGTCGGATGTCCAGGACGAGGAGAGCAGCCGTTGCAGCGTGGAACATGGCGCAGTCATGCCGCGATCCCTTCCTCCTTGATGGGGTGCTGGACCCCGAAGCGAGTTGCCGGGAACAGCCGCCTCCGCAGCCCCCCATCACCCCCTTCCCCCGACAATGCCCCCACCGCACCTCGCTACCCCACCCCCGCTTCCCGCCCTATCGCTTCCCGTCTCCCGAGCGACCAGCGACGAACGACGAGCCCAGCCTGCCCCCTCGGCGGTGCTCGGGGCAAGCACTAAGCGAAGCCGAAGGGAGTCGCGAAATACCAGATACCAGATACGAGCTACGAACCCCTCCCACCTATCCCTTATCACCTGTCACCGATCGCCTATGGCCCATCGTTTCGTCCCCGCCCCACAAGTGCTCGCCCACCTGCCGCTTTCCGCTTGCCGCTTTCCGCCTGCCCCTCTTCCCCCTGGTATCCTTGCGTCCTCGCCCTCGCCGAGATATGACATACCAGATACGAGATACGAGATACGAGATACGAATCCTCCCCGTTCTCGATGTCGCGACATACCTTTAGGCGTACGTACTTCTACGTACATACCCACCTCCGCACCGCACCTCCTCTCCTGCAGCCTACAGCCTACCGTCCATCGCCTGCCCCCTGTCACTTGTCGCCTATCACTTGTCACGTGTCACTTGTCGCTCGCCGCTTTATCGCAGCCCGCGAAACGCGGCGGGCGAGAGCCCGAAGACCTTCTTGAACGCCCGCGAGAAGTGGAACGGATCGCCATACCCCAGTTCGAACGCCACCTGCTTGATGAGCTTGTCGGTTCGCTGGAGCAGCCGCGCCGCCTCCGCCATCTTGAGCTGCGTCAGATACTGATACGGACTCTGACTGTCGAACCGCTGGAACAGCCGGCACAGATACGCCTCGTCCACGTGACACGCCCCCGCGATCTCCTCCAGCGTCCGCAGCTGCGCGAAGTGATCGCGAATGAACGCCCGACAGCCCTGATACGTCGAAAACGCCGCCGTACGATACGAATCCTCGACCAGCCCGCCCTCCGCGATCTTGAGGATCAGCAGTTCCACCAGCTTGGCGCAGATCGCCGGACTCTGCCGGGTCCCCGCCGAGCCGTTGGTGATCAGATCGTCAAACACTCGCAACACCGCATCGGGCGCCCCCACCCGAATCGCCGTCCCCGCACCCAGATTGTGCTCCGCCAGCGCCTGACCCGCCGACGAACCGGTGAAGTCGACAAAATACTTCACCAGCGGATCGGCTGCATCGGTCGTAATCACATGACCGACCCCAGGCCCATAGGTGAACACGCTCCCCGGATACAGACTCACCGTCCGCCCCGTCAGCGCCAGAGTGCCCCGCCCCCGCGCCACGAACTCGATCGAATGGAACGGAAAATCCCGCCGGTCGATCCGGTAGTCCGCCCCGCAATGCTCCCGCCCGCCGCACACCACCGCCAAAGGCTCGCCGGCACTGCCCAGGGCGTCCAGGTAGAACCGATCCGCCTCCAGCACCTGCGTCGAGAAGAACGTCGGCACGCTCCCCCTGTCTCGAATCTCGTCGCCCATGGCTCTCAGTCAAGAATCATCATGCGATCGACAATATTTGGCATTTGCACCCGACACAAACCCCATTATACTACCCGGAAAAGCAATCGAAAAGTCAATTTGGTACAGGCACGTAAAGAGCCCGCTCGTAGTGGCGCCGTAAGACGCTACACCCCATCGTGGCGCCGCCGGTCCTAATGGACATCCTGCCGGCGCCGGAGCATGTGGGCGCCACGCCCTTGTCCTGTACCCGCAGGGAGGATACGTGCAAACGTGTGGAAATCGCTGTTTCTCAACGCCCCGGGATCTGGGGGCAGAGCCGACGCTTGCCCTGGGCGATCTCGAACGACGACGCCGCCAGGCCGACGGGACCACCGCGAACATCGGCCCCTTGCAGTGGCCCATCGTCCGTGGTTTTTTGCCGGGTTCGTAAGGACACTGATCGCAGCGAAAGTTGGTCAAGACCACAGTATCATCGATCGGGACGATATGTATGGGCGACTCACGTGACGCGTTGACGTTCTTCCTGACCGTAGCGGGCCTACTGTCCACTTTTGCAGAAGTCCCCCGCGATACAGATGACAGTTACGAGCAATGCCCGCGAGGACTTCGCAAAACGCAATGAAGGGGCATTCACCCCACCAGGAAAGGAAAGACCAGATGGCAGGCAAAGACAACCCGACAGCGGCATCGGTACTCAACAAGGACGATCTGATCGTGGTGGGCGGCGCCGGAGGCTTCATCGCCGGCGCCCTCGTGCGCTACTTCCACGATCAGGGCTTCACCCGTATCCGTGCCATCGACAAGAAGCCCCTGCCCCAGTGGTACCAGCGCACCCCCGGCGTCGAGTGCCTGTGCCTGGACCTCAGCGACCCTGACAACTGCGAACGCGCCTGTCAGGATGCCGTTGAGGTCTACAATCTCGCCGCCGACATGGGCGGCATGGGCTTCATCGAGCGCTTCCGCATCGAGTGCCTCCGCAGCGTCCTCATCAACACCCACATGATCGAAGCCGCCTGGCGGGCCGGCGCCAAACGCTACTTCTTCTCCTCCTCCGCCTGCGCCTACAACACCGACCTCCAAAAGGACCCCCACGTCCGCGCCCTCAAAGAATCCGACGCCTACCCCGCCATGGCCGAACGCGGCTACGGCTGGGAAAAACTCGTCTCCGAAATGTTCTGCCAGGAATACTGGGCCGAACGAAACTTCGAAACCCACATCGCCCGCTTCCATAACGTTTACGGTGCGCCGGGGACATTCGATGGGGGGCGGGAGAAGGCGCCGGCGGCATTGTGTCGGAAGGTGATCGAGTGCAAGGACCAGGGGACCGACGAGGTGGTGATCTGGGGGGACGGGACGCAGACGCGGAGTTTCATGTATATCGACGACTGCGTGCTGGGGATCGACCTGATCATGCACTGCGACGAGCTGATCGCGACGCCGATCAACCTGGGTTCGGACCGCCTGATCTCAATCGAGGACCTGATGCTCCTGGCGGAGAAGATCGGGGGCGTTTCGCTCAAGCACGTCCATGATCTGAACGCGCCGAAGGGGGTGGCGGGACGGAACAGCGACAACACGTTCATCCGTGAGGTGCTGGGCTGGGCGCCGAGCACGCCCTTGGAAGACGGGCTGCGCGCGACGTATGCCTGGATCGAACAGCAGTACCACGACCGCAAGGCGGGCAAGCCCACGGTCAGTTGAGCGGGGGCGCATGAGGACGCGAGAAGTGAGAAGTGACAGGCGATGAGTGAGAAGCGGGATTAGTATCTCGTATCTGGTATCTCGTATCTTCATGCGGCTTCGCTCCGTCGAGGCTGGGCTCGGGGGGACGGGGGAGGCCATGGACTGGAGGCTGGAGGGCGGTGTGCGCGGGGATGACTGTGCTCGTTGTTCGTCGCTGGTCACTCGGGGGGACGGAAGCCGGGAATCGACAGGCGATACGTGACAAGCGGGAAGCGGGAAGCGACAGGTGATACATGGTACGCGAGCGGCGGGCTGGAGGGTGAGGGGTCTGCGTGGGTGTGTGTGAAAACATCGTGGCGGTCGTGTGGCAGGCTCAAGGTTCGTCCTGAGCGAAGTCGAACGGAGCGAAGCCTTGGGGATGGCGGATGCGAGTGCTGCTCACGTGGCGGGGAAGGCCAGCGCTTTCAGCCATCCCCAAGCCCTGCGGGCTCGAGGGTGCCACTCAGGGCCCTGAGCGCCTGGAAAACACCGATGCCCCGATATCTTAACAGACACTGCGTGGGTTTTGTGGCTTTGGGGTTGGCAGGGATGGAGGGGGATGGCAGAATACGGGGTGAGTGGCAGCGCCTGTGCAGTACGGAACACGTGGGGTGGCGTGGACTCCTGGTTGCGGGAAGGAGTGCGAAGGCCATGGCGAATAGCAGGCAACATGGTAGTACACCTTTGCGGGGATCTTTTTTCGGGATTTTGCGATTTATTTGAAGGTTCGCGCCCACATTTGTCCCGTCCTGTACGCCTTCGGGGTAAATGGGCGCAGATCGTGTGGGTTTTTCGTCGGGTCGGGGCGAGAAAGCGTGATAGAATGGCGCATTGACGACAACACCTGTTAGGAAGCAGTGCGGACGTGAGCGCCGCCGGGCCATGTGGCCGCCCGGCGGGCGAAAGGGATTGCGAGTTCCGCTTTCGGGCGGGGGACGGACGCAGCCGATGAGACTTGAAGCGTGCGAGAGCGGTGGGAGCGATCCGCCTCCGGCGGATCCCTGCCGGCGCGGGGGGTTGAGACAATGAAAAAGAGAGCTTTTACCCTGATCGAACTGCTGGTGGTGATCTCGGTGATCGCGCTGCTGATGGCGATCCTGATCCCGGCCCTGCACCGGGCCCGCAACCAGGCCCGCAACGTGGCCTGCCGGTCCAACTTGCGCCAGTGGGCGATGACCCTGGCCGCCTACACCCAGGATTACGAGGGACGTCTTCCCTCCGGCATGGGCAATCACATCGGTCTGTGGCTGCTGCGCGGGACGTTCATCGGTGCCATGGACCCCAATGCCAATCACGCGACCCTCCATGGCTTCCACACGAGAGGCATTGCCCTGTGCCCCATGGCGACCCGACCCCGGCCCCCGGACCCCAATCGTGTCAATTTCGTCATAGCGGTAACTTCCCCCACGGGATCGTGGCGCATGACCGGAGAACTCGGGAGGACCACCGCCGCCTGGCAGATTCTCACGCCGGAGCCGCGATTCCTGGGCAGTTACGGATACAACACCGCCCTGTTCCAGGCGTTCCGCATCGACCCCGTCCCGGGACCTTACGAGCCACCCGACTTGAACATTTTCACACTGCGAGAGCACGCGAGCATTCCCGTCATGCTCGATGCCGTCAACCCCTGGCCCGACCTGTGGAGGGCGAATTCGCGCCGTCCTCCGACCTGGGCGGAAGGGGGCAGCGGCTTGGGCTCATTCGTCATGAGGCGCCACGGCCGGCAGACCAATGCGGTTTTCCTCGACTGGTCCGTTCGCAGTGTCGGGCTCAAGGAAATCTGGACCCTGAAGTGGGGGTCCGACTTCAACCGCGCGGGCCCCTGGACCAAAGCCGGAGGCGTCCAACCCCACGACTGGCCCAAATGGATGAGAGGCTGCAAGGACTATCAGAGCGTATCGCGTATCTAGTCGCTCTATCTCGCATATTGGGCGGATCTGTTTTTTTGACGAGGAGGTTGGGCCCGTAGTTCGAAATGGCACAGGCCCATGATGGGTAGCGCGTGGCAAGCGGGTTGAAAGGATGGCGGCGCAGGTCTGCGGGGATTGTTTTTGGGACTTTTCTGAAGGATCGCGTCCACATTTGTCGCGTCCTGTACGCCTTCGGGGTAGATGGGCGCAGATCATGGAGGTTTTCGTCGGGTCGGGGCGAGAAAGCGTGATAGAATGGCGCATTGACGACGACACCTGTGAGGAAGCAGCGCGGAGGTCTGTCCCGCCGGGCCCTGTGGCTGGCGGGCGAGGGGATGCCCACACCGGATGTCGTGGGCGCGTGAGGCGAAAGGGATTGGCGAGATGCTGCGTGCGATGAACGGTGTATCTGCTGTCTCCGGCGTGATTCCGGTGCGGTCGCCACTCCGATGGGCGACGGGGCGGGCGGCGATTGCGCCGGCGGCTACGGACGACGAACAGGCCATTGCCGGCATCGAGCATCGATACCACGGACAACTCTTCCAGACCGAGTACCTCAGCTTCCTCTTCGCCGCCCTCCTCGAAACCGCCTCGCAGGACGCCGCCCCCACCCCAGGAGGTGGCCCCCATGCCCAATAGCCCGACAAAACTCCGATCCGCCCCAATAATCAACCATCAATCATCCATAATCAATTCGAGCGGCTTCACGCTCATCGAACTGCTCGTCGTCATAGGCGTCATCGCCCTGCTGCTGGCGCTGCTGGTCCCCGCCCTCCGCGCCGCCCGCGAGCAGGGGCGACGCGCCGTCTGCCTCTCCAACCTCCGCCAACTCACCCTCGCCTGGATCGCTTACGGCGACGACAACGGTGGCAAGCTCGTCTGTGGAACGGCATTTTACGAACACCATGACGAGGCCACCACCTTGATGATTGAAGGCTGGATGGCAAAGGCCTTCCTCTTTCCAAAGAGCCGATCTGACCTGATTGAAGACCCTAAGAAGGGAGCCTTGTGGCCTTACACGCGCAATGTTGACATCTATCATTGCGCTAGCGGACGAGCGGACCACTTCGCAACCTATCAAGTGGTCACGGCTGCTAACGGCGGTGGGGCCGAGGGGACGATCGTCTCTGAGCACGCGACGGCCGAATTGACGCATGTCGGCAAGCGCATCGGTCGTACGACACTGTACCTGACCCGCCTGACGGATATCATTAGTCCGGGGCCCGGAGGGCGTGCGGTCTTCATCGACGGGGGCAGACGACTTCAGGCTTCGCTATTGAGTACCTGTATCCGAGGTGGCACCGCACCAGCCCCCCCCCGATACACCATAGTGACGGCGCCACGCTGTCCTTCGCCGATGGGCACGCCGAGTACTGGAAATGGAGGGGACGCGAGACACTGAATATCCCTCGCATAGAGATACCTGGCTTGAACGATTCACGCACCGAACACTTGGCTGGCCCTGGTGGGGTTCGCGCCGACTACGAACCACGCACGGAAGACGGTCTCCACGACCTGCAGCGTCTCCAACGGGCCACCTGGGGCCGGCTGGGCTATGGCGACGAGAAGGGCCCATGACACCATGCACAAATCCAACGCGAGCACAGCAGCGAACGGAGGTGATGCTCAGAGGATGGTGGCGAAAGTCATTGGTTTGAACATGCGGGCATGATGCGGGCTACCTGCATGGGCGATTGTTCCGCACAGGGAGGGGAAGCGAGGCCTGTCGGCGCTCAGCACGCGATGGGGTGGACGTTCGAATTTCGGGTGGGATTCGTGTTAGAATGGTGCGTTGTCTTTAGGAGTGCTGAAGATGGGACCGCTGGATCGGATTACATTCGACATGGAGATCATGGGGGGCGGGCGTGCATTCGCGGGATGTGGATTCCGGTGTCGGTCATCGTGGGCCAGTTTGCCCACGGGGCGAGCGAAGAGGAGATTCTGGGGGAGTATGCGCACCTGGAGGCGGAGGATGTTCGGCAGGCGCTGGTGTATGCGGCGGAGGTGGTGCGCCACGGGTGAGCGAGGGTTTTGCGCGGGTGGCGATCGTGTAGCGGCTCTCTCGAATGATTTGTGGGTTGAGGACTTCAGCGAGTCGACTCTCGGCGAAACCGCTCGGGGCCCCAGAGGCCCAGATTACCCCCCAAGTTGCCCTAATCTGAGCCTCTGCCCAATCGGTTTCGCCGAGAGAGTAGAGGCTGAAGTCCTTGTTCTCAAGACGCAAACACGACCCAGGCTTCTCACGGGCCTTCCAGAAAACGGGTTATGTCGGTTACCGGCCTGGCGGCACCCACGAATCTTCTCAACGAGGCCGTGTAGCAGGCTCAGAAAGAAGCCATGGGGATGATGGATGCGAGTGGCGCGGACGTGTGGGGGGAGGCGAGTGTTTCGGGCCATCCCCAATCCCGATTGCATCGGGATTGAGGCTGGCACCCAGGGGCCGCAGGGACTGGAAGACGGCGGTGGGCCGATGTCTTATTGGACAGGCGAGGCGGTTTGATTGGGGGGAAGGGTTGCGGGGGTGACGGGGGGTGGTAGAATGGGGGGATGAAGACAGAAGAACGACGTGACATAACGGACGTGGTGGGGAAGCTGCCCTATCGGATTGCGCTGGCGGGCGGGTGGATCGATCAGCCGTTCGCGTCGCGGGAGAATCCGAGCGCGCCTGGATCGATGGTGGTGGTGGCGGTGGAGCCTGAGTTTCGGTGGATGGACCGGGCGGGGATCTGCGGCAGTACGCGGCAGATTGCGCTGGAGCTCTGGGGCGGGGCGCTGCCCGAGCGGGAGCCTGCGGAGCTGGTGCGCGAGCTGTATGCGGCGGAGAACGAGGGGCGGGCGGAGCCTTCGGGGTCGCAGGATATGATCGGGCTGGTGTATCCGGGGGTGAGCCGGCTGGACTACGACTACGGGGTGCACGGGGGGCTGTTTCCGGCGCATATCGAATCGAACAACGACGTGGAGGTGGCGGCGTGGCTGGAGCGCGTGCTGCACGTGTTGCCGGTGGCGCCGCGGCCCGATGGGTACAATCCGCTGGAGACGAAGAACCTGGAGCCAGCGTGGATCGGGCGGCTGGGGCAGTCGGGGCGGGAGTGCTATGAGGGGATTGTCACGCGGGACATCGAACGGCTGGGCGCATCGATGAACGAGTGCATGCGGTGCTGGGAGGCGATCCTGCCGGGGACGGTGCGGCATCCGACGCTGCGGGTGGATCTGATGGAACTGCTGGAGTACTATCAGGGTCGGTATCCGGGGGCGATGTACTCGGGGTGCGGGGGCGGGTACCTGTTCGTGGTCTGCGAGGAGGCGGTGCCGGGGGCGTTCGGCATCAAGGTGAGAATCGGGAACTCATGACCGAAACACTGGGTCGTGATGTCACGGAGAGGAGGTGGAGGACTTCAGCGAGTCTTTTCTCGGCAAAACCGCTCGGGGCCCCAGAGGTCCAAATTACCCCCCCAGGTTGCCCCTAATCTGGGCCTCTGCCCAATCGGTTTTGCCGAGAGGATGGCGGTTGAAGTCATTGTTTCGAAAACAGAAGGATTGCCCATGCCGCTCAAGACCTCTCCAAGCTACGGGTTGTGTCGCATGTCGGTCGGACGGCACGCGCGAGTCTTCTCAACGAGGCTGTTTTTCTTGGGCTTGTTTCGTTAGTGCTGGTGGGTGCGGGGGTTATGGGGGCGTGTTTTTTTGGCTTTTTCTTGATCTTTTGACCATATCACGGCAGGATTCGGGGAGTGTCCCGGGCGGTGGGCCCGGGGCGGAATCGGAAGGGGTGCGCGGTGCGTCGGAGAGGGGGACGGGGAAGGAGGAACGACGACAGGAGGCTGCGATGCTGGAGCGCGACGCACTGGAGACGAAGCGGACGGGGTGTTGTGAGAACTGCGTGTTTGCGGAGCGGCTGAGGGGGCGGTGGCTGCGGGTGATTCTGCTGCGGTGGCCGGAATTGATGATCTGCTTCCATAAGGCGGGGGCGGGAGGCAAGTTGAGCGAGGTGACGCCGGGGGGCGGGTGTGCGAACTTCCGGCCGCAGCGGTGCCCTACCGTGTGGGCGGCGCCGAAGGAGTCGTCGGACCCGGCGATTCGGTACATCAGTCTGACGCGGGGCAAGCATGCGATTGTGGATGCGGCGGACTATGCGGGGCTGGCGAAGTACAAGTGGTATGCGCAGCGTACCGACCGGAGCGAGAGGTTCTATGCGTGCCGGACGCGCAGGGGGCGGGCGATCAGCATGCACCGGCAGATTATGAAACCACCCAGGGGGATGGTGGTCGATCATATCAACGGCAACGGGCTGGACAACCGGCGGTGCAACCTGCGGGTGTGCACGCAGATTCAGAACTCGCAGAATTCGCGGCGGCGGCGTTCGGGCAAGTCGCAGTTTCGCGGGGTGTTTCCGCGCGGGGACAAGTGGGAAGCGAAGCTTCAGCACAACCGACGGGAGCACTACCTGGGGCTGTTCGATGACGAAGTGGAGGCGGCGCGGGCGCGGGATCGCAAGGCGATCGAGCTGGCGGGCGAGTTTGCGGTGCTCAACTTTCCGGAGGAGCAGGTCGACGGGTGTGGGCTGGAGGCTGGAGGCTAGAGGCTGGAGGGCGGAGGCTAGAGACTGGAAGCGGAATCGGAAGGATCGGGTCGGGCGGCCTGGAGGATGGCGGCCATTTGTTCGAGGATTCGGGGGGAGGGGACGTCTTCGGTTCCGAACTGGAGGAGGACGAAATTGTCGGCGAGGATCTCCTCGGGATGGAGGATGTAGTGGGTATTGCGGCCGATCTGCTCGAAGAAGCCGGAGACGTCGGCTGGTTCGACGAGGCGGGGTTCCTGGTCTTCGTAGAGCGGGGTGACGGCAGCGGTCTGGCCGTTTCGCGCGACGAGAAGGAGGCGGAAGGTGAGATAGCGGAAGAACGGGCCGCCCTGCTCGGGGTCGTAGTCGGGGGTTCGGGAGAAGATGATGGGGACGGCCCAGTGCTCGCGGTCGTCGAGGCGGACGCGGATGCAGTGGTCGTTTCTCGGTGCATCGGGGTTCGAGATCTTGCGCGACTTCAGTTCGTCGGGTAGTTCGAGTTCGTGGCACGGGACGAAGCCGATGACGGCGTAGAGCTTCTCGCGGAGGGCGGGGTTGGCGCGCGAGAGGACGTGGAAGAGTTCATGGCAGATGAGCTTGCGCATGGCGAGGGGCGGCGTAGCGAGCATGTTCTGCGGGAGGATGACGGCGTTGGCTCGGGTGTAGGCGGCACCGCCCTCTTCGGCTCCGGTGGTCTTGATGAGGAAGACCTTCTCGGGAAAGGCCCAGGCCAGGTCGGCGAGTTTGGGGAGCAACTCGTCGAGAGCGGAACGGATCGACTGCTCTTCGGTGTCGGTCCAGGGGAGGACGTGGTCGGCGACGAAGCGGAGGTATTCTTCTTCAGAGACGGGGCGATCGGTCTGGAGGCGGGCGGCACGGTCGAAGGGGCTCATGCGCTGGACGAAATCATCGCGGGCGGTGAGGATGTCCCGGGCCTGGGCGATGGAGGCGAAGGAGATGGTGGTGCTTTCGCCGATCGTCATCTGCGCGCGGGCCAACGGCGCCGCGAAGGAGAGGATCGAAAGGATGAAGGCGAGGAGAGCGAACGATGCAGGCTTCATAGGAAGCGACCTCCAGGATCGACGTTTGGACAGCATTGGCATGCGCAGAGGGTAGCGACCCCCCTGCCCGGCGTCAAGGTGGGATATCATGAGGGGTGCATGACCGTTTGTACGCTGCTCGCTTGGGCGCACGCCAGAAGCACGAATACCGAAATCCGAAATCCCAAACAAGCCCAAATGACCCCAAAGGTACAGGCACGAAGAACCAATGTTCGAAAGCCAAGCGAGGGCGAGGCATGCCTCGCCCCTACGCGCGGGGTCGCGGGGGACGAAGCCTTGGGGATGGAGGGTGCAATTGCTGCTAACGTACCAGGAGGCGGCGCTTTCGGCCATCCCCAATCCCGATTGCATCGGGATTGCGTCTGCCACCCAAGCCCCCAGGGACCTCCGCGTCCGGAAAAGACCAATGTCCTGAAATGCTGACAGCCACTCGGGGTGGCGGCGGGAGGTTTGGGGTGGATTGTCACGCGGGGGGTGTCTAGAATGGGGGTATGATCGATCCGGATCGGTACAGCATGTGGGTACGGTACAAGGGACTCCTGGGGGTCTCGGAGATCGGGTTCAAGGCGCGGAAGGTGGCGTTGTCGGAGGTGTTTCCGACGGCGGACGAGATCGTGCTGTCGATTGCGGGGGTGTACTGGCGGGTGGGCGAGGCGGCGGCGATCGTGTACGAGCGGAGCGATCTGCGGTTCGACGTGGTCGAGACGGACCGGCGGCTGGATCTGGCGGTAGGCGATCCGAAGGGGGAATACTGCGGGGTGATCATCGACATTCTGGCGTGCGACGAGGAGCAGGTCAAGGCGATGCTGGCGGACGTGGAGTCGGCGTGCGGGTTCGTGCGGTCGAAGCTGGGGGAGGCGATGGGAATCATGGAGATCAGCGAACCGGAGTACGTCGAGCGGCTTAGAGACAGTCTGAGGCTGCTGGCGCACGAGCTGGGGCGGGATGGGGGTTGAGACGGCGGCTTGTGCGGCGGCCTCCAGTGCAGGGTACGGCGGTCGGCAGGACGTGCGACGGATTCCGGCAAGGCGATTCCGGAAGGACCAACGGAAAAGGAGCGATCATGAAGACACGGACGGTAGTGCTGGTAAGCGGCGTGGGGGCGATGGGGCTGGCGATTTCAATCCTGGCGGGTCTGGGGCGTGCGGCGGAGCGGTCGGGGCAGGGGCCGCCGGCGATTGCGGTGGTGCGGGTGCTGGAGATCCTGCGAGGCCAGGCGACGGGCGGCGAGCGGATGAAACAGGTGATGGCGCAGCAGAGCGAGGCCAAGGGGGAACTGGAGCAGCTCGCGCGGCAGGTGAACGAGCAGGAGCAGGCGCTGCGGACATTTACGACGGGCAGCGACGCGTACCTGGAGCAGCTCGGGCGGGTGATGGAGCTGCGGGGGCGGTACGAAGTGCGGCAGGAGTTTCTGGAGCGGCAGATCACGCTCAAGCAGCAATTGTGGACGCAGCAGGCGTATGACGACGTGGTGCAGGCGGCGAGCGAGGTGGCGAAGGAGCGCGGGTTCGGTCTGGTGCTGGCGGTGGATCCGAACGGGCTGCCGATGTCGGACAGCCTGGCGGGGATGATCGCGATGCAGAAGGTGGTGTATTCGGGCGGGTGTCCGGACCTGACGGACGCGGTGCGGGCGCGGATTGCGGCGAGGGAGCAGCCATAGACGAGACAGGCAGAGGATCGGGAGGTCGGGGGCATGGCACGAGACCTGCGGAAGGCACTGCATCGAACGACGCGCGTGGTGACCCGCCCGTTGCGGGCGGCCCAGGGTAGGGGCGGGATTACCGTGCAGGCGTACCGCGGGTACGGCTCGCGGAGGAAGGTCTTTCTGACCGGTCGGGTGTATCAGCAGCCGGGACGCGGGCCTGCGACGCGGGGCGCTGGGTTGTGGCGGGACTTTACGAGTCTGCTGAAGCTCTTCCTGCGACGAGGTGTGCGCGGCGCGGTGCTGACGGCACGATTCGGTGGAGCGGAGCAGGAGGTTGTCACAGATCGGCATGGTTACTTTCGCGTGCTGATGGATCTGCCGTCGGCACCTGCGGCGGATCGGCGGTGGCATCGCATGGAGATCGAGCTGCGCCGCCCTGCTGCCGGCGTGGTGGCGGAGGGGGAGATCTTCATGCCGCCAACGGAGGCGCGGTACGTGGTGATCAGTGACATCGACGACACGGTGATGGAAACGGGGGTGGCGAAGAAGCTGCGGATGTTCTGGCGGCTGTTCCTGGCGGAGGCGCAGAGTCGGGTGGCGTTTCCGGGGGTGGCGGCCTTGTATCGGGCGTTGCATCGGGGGGCGTCGGGCGACGAGTGCAATCCGATGCTGTACGTGTCGCGCGGGCCCTGGAGCATTTACGAGATGCTGGCGGAGTTTTTCGAGCTGCACGGGATTCCGCCGGGGCCCCTGCTGTTTCTGCGGGAGTGGGGTCTGACGCTCCAGCATCCCCTGCCGCATCGGGCGGAGGACCACAAGGTGGAGCTGATTCGCGAGATGGTCGAGTTCTACGCGGACCTGCCGTTTATTCTCATCGGGGACAACGGGCAGCACGATCCGGAGATCTATACGCAGATCGTGGAGGAGCGTCCCGGGCGGGTGCTGGCGGTGTACGTTCGCAATGTGTCGCGGGATCCGGAGCGGCTTACCGCGATCGAGGGGCTGGCCAAGCGGGTGGTGGAGGCGGGCAGCGGACTGGTACTGGCGGCGGACAGTTTTTCGATGGCGGAGCACGCGCACGAGCATGGGTGGATCTCGGGCGAGGGGCTGGCGGAGGTTATGCGGGAGCGGCGCGACGAGCAGGTGGAACCCAGCATGGAGCCGACGCGCCGGGTGAGCGCGGCGGGGCGCAAGGAGACGGAGGAGGCGGTCGAGCGCGGGCAGGTGAGCGAAGCGGTGGAAGGCGGGACGGGTGCGGAGAGGGCGCCCAACGTGGTGGTGGAACCGGAGGGCGAGGGGGCTGCCGAGCGGGGCAAGCGCGACGCTTGATGACATCCGTTGCCGGGGGCTTACTTGCAGGCTCTCTTGAATGATCGGCGGGTGGACGACTTGAGCGGTCAATTGCTTCCACGAGGCTACTTGTACTGGATTTCTTGTTTGGTCCAGTTGATCTGGTTGCCGGCCTGGTCATAGAGGATGACCTTGATCTCGAGCGCACTAGGGTTGAGCTGCGTGTTGCGCAGGATACTGTGCGGAACGACGCCCTGTCTCTCGATGGGGATGGTGAGCTCTTCGCCGGGGTCGAGGGCCTTGTTGACGGGCACCGATCCGCTGAGCTGTTCGGGGTCGCCCTCGATCTTCAGCGAACCCACCTGAACTGTCTGCTTTGACCTGTTGCTCAGGACGATGTCGAACTTCACGGGGGCGCGATCCATGGAGTCGACGTAGGTGCTGATCTCGACGTTGTCGATGGACACGGATACGGAGGGGTTGTTGATGAGATTGTTCAATCCCTCGGGGCCCAGATGGATGGCGGCGGCGATGACGGCAATGAAGAGGAAGGCGTAGATCTTGTGGGCATAGGCTCCGGTCCGGGGGCGGGGCGGAGCGGATGGGGCCTGGGATTCCTGCGGCTCGGAGTCGGGGGATGCGGCTGGCTCGCTCGGGGCAGACTGCGAGGACCTGGCGAACAGCGATGGGAAGTAGTAGATCAGGACGTTGTTCTTGAGAAACAGGAAGCCGAGGTAGAGCACTACAGCGATGATGAGAAACTGGACGGCGATTTCGATTGGATTCATAGCAGCCTTCACGATTCGGGACGGAAGTACACGCGAAGCGAAACACAGGAGACGGGGCTTACCAAGCGTCACCCAATTGCCGGTCATCTCCTAATTCAGTACAGGTATTATAGCAAAATGCGAAGGGTCGTGACAAGCGCGTGCGGCGGCAAAAGCGACGGATTGCTGTAGGGGTGTGAGGATGGTAGGATGGCACCTGCCTTGGATGGATTTGGATACCGGGAGGTGATCGTGCGACACGGATTTCAACCTCGGAAGGTGCTCGTTGGTCTTCTGATCGGCCTGAGGATCGTCGGCTTGTCGGACGCGGCCCCCCGGGTGGCTGGTGGGGGCGATGTGCGGCACGAAGGTGCCCTGGCGCGCTCGTCGGGAGAATACCTGGGACACCGGTGGGAGGTGGACGGCGAGCAGGTGATGTGGTGGGACGGGGACCCCTACGTGCGTTTCGGCTTTACCGGCAACGGCAATGTACAGGAGATGCTCGAGGCGGGTTTCACGCAGTTCACCCTGGCGCCGGCGGAGGCTTGGGCGATATCCGGTCCCGATCCGCGGATCGTTGAGAGCGTAGACGCGATGGCCAGGCAACTGGAGACAGCGGGCGCGACGTACTACGGCGTGCTGAATATCTTCTGGCCGTGGTCGTACGGCGATCTGATTGGGGAATCGGACCGGGCGACGGTTTTCGTGCGCGACGTTCACGACGTTAGCGCGCACGGCGGGGATCGGGCTGCTCTGGACTTACGCGTGCGCCTGCCCATCAGCGAGGATGAGGATGAAGGCGTCCGGCCCGGGCACGCGCAGGTCGTGCTGTTCGACCTGGAGCATGGAAAGCGTCAGGACTTGGGTGACATGCTCGAAGAGGTGCGACCGGCATTGGCAGCGCGCGACGTCGGGGCTCGCGAGGAAGGCGATGCCGAGCGGCGTGGGGGCATGGCCTTTCGGGTGCGGCTGAAACCGGTGCGGTTTCCGGAGTCCACGTCACTGCGGCTGGTGGTCGCGATGGCGGTGCGTCGGGCGGAGCTTCCCGGCGTACACGGTCTGGTGCCGCTGTGGAAACCGGGGATTCGGCAGTTCTACGAGCGGAGCCTGGCGGCATTCCGCGCGGCCTACGCGAAGGGCGGCCTGCGCGGCCTCCAGTTCAGCGACGAGATCAATACGTTTCCCTGCTCGCTGTTGACAGCGTGGAGCTACCTGGACCTGCGGAACGATCCGGTGGCGCTCAAGGCGTATCGCGAGTGGCTGGGTGGACGCTTCGAGCGGATCGAGACGCTGAACCAAGCGTTCGGAACGGACCATGCCTCGTTCGAGGAGGTGGACTGGGAGGTTCCACTGCATCCGTATGCCCCGAGTCTGGCGCGAACGGAGGAGGCGGCGGAGCGCGAGGAATCCTGGGCGGGTGCAGCGACGACATGGGGACTGGGCGGGACGGTGGAGCAGGTGCGGCGGCGCAGCGAGGTGCAGGACGAATTCCGGATCTGGTTCTGCGGGCACTGGCTGGCGGAGTACGGAAAGCTGGCGAAGCGGATCCTCGGTCCGGTGCCGGTGTTCGTCTGCTCGGCTGCGATTGGAGGGGACGCGCAGCAGTATCTGGCGATGCACCGGTGGGCGCTGCGCGAAGGGGTGGATGGTTTGATCCGGAATCACTATGGTCGTGGGGGTCCGGAGGAGCGCGAGGCGCTGGCGAGCGTGGCGCGGTGGATGGCGCGGGTGCAACGGGAGAGTGGCGTTACGAAGCACCTGTGGGCGAATGAAATCGGCTATGTCCGGCGGCACATGACGGACGACGAATGGGCTGCGGCGGAGGCGGCCCATATCGACGTTGAGGGTTCTTTTGGCAGCCAGTGGGCCTTTCCATCCCGGCAGTCGTTGCATGAGATGCTGGTTCTATTGAGTCAGTATGGCTACCGGGGTTTCAACCGGTTTTTGATTAACCCATCGGCGGAGGACGCGGCGGAGGAGGTCCGATGGATGGCTGAACTGCGGACAGGAATCGTCGAGCGGGCGATTCAGAGCGAATTGCCCTGAGGGCGCCAGGGCAGGAGCCGTTTGCGAGCGATGGCGGGAGGCGCAGAAGGAAGCGGTGGGTGCATGACCGTTTCTGCGCTGCTTGCTTGGGTGCACCGCAGAACCCCGAATATCGAAGTCCGAAATCCGAAACAAGCCCAGATGACTCAAAAAGTGCAAGCACGAAACAACCGCAACGGCATAGCGGGTTTGTAGTGACCCGCCTGGGCGGGTTCTTCTTCGTGAGAGCGGTATGCTCTTACGAGCACACTACGAACGCAGCGCATAGGGGCGCCTTGGGGAATTGGGGCTTTGTGCTTTGAATTTGTTTCGGATTTCGTGCTTCGCATTTCGGATTTGCCCCCGGCCAGGAATCGGTGCCCGGCAGATGGCGTCCTTCGGAGCCCGATCGCACGTACGGTCATGCACGGCGGAAGAAACGACGGATTGATGTGGGGGTGGGAGGATGGTAGGATGAGGGCGGCGGCCGATGGGGGCTGCGTTGGATGGATTTGGATACCGGGAGGTGATCATGCGTCAGGACGTGCAACGATGGATCTGGGTTTGGTCGGTGGTTTGTGTGGCGGCGGTGAGTGCGTCGGCGGGGACGGTGCCGTTGGGGGAGTTGGATCTGTCGAAGATGTCGACGGGGTGGGGCAAGCCTCAGTTGAACAAGAGCGTGGTGGGCCAGACGCTGACGATTGGGGGGCGGACGTTCGAGACGGGGGTGGCGAGTCATGCGGAATCGATCTGTTATATCGCGCTGGACGGCAAGACGGAGCGGTTCACGGCATACGTCGGGGTAGACGATGCGACGGGACCGCGCGGGTCGGTGCGGTTCAAGGTCTATGGGAACGGCAAGGTGCTGTTCGACAGCGGCGTGATGAAGGGCGACGATGGGGCCAAGCGTGTGGATGTGCCGCTGGTGGGCGTGGAGCAAATGATCCTGATGGTGGGCTCGGGCGGTGACGGCATCGACTTCGATCACGCCAATTGGGCGGCGGCGGAGTTCGTGGTCGGCGGAGAGAAGCCAGTGACGCTGGAGGCGCCGAAGCCCCCTGCCGAGGAGAAAGTCATTCTGACACCGAAGCCAGGTCCGGCGCCGAGGATCAACGGACCGAAGGTGTATGGGTGTCGTCCCGGGCATCCGTTCATCTATCGCATTCCGTGCACGGGGACGCGACCGATCGCGTTTGGCGCCGCGAAGCTGCCCGAGACGCTGCACCTCGATACAAAGACGGGGATCATCACGGGGACCGCCCCTGCCGAGCGCGGCGAGTACGCGGTGACGCTGGAGGCGAAGAACTCGCACGGCAACGACAAGCGGACGCTGGCGATTATCGTGGGGGATACGTTGGCGCTGACGCCTCCGATGGGGTGGAACAGTTGGTACATTCACTACTATCACGTGACCGAGGAGCACATGCGGAATGCGGCGGACGTGATGGTCAGCTCGGGGATGGCGGACTACGGGTACAGCTACGTGAATATCGACGACTGCTGGATGAAGAAGCGCGGGGATGAGCCCTATCGGGATGCGGACGGGGCGATTCTGCCCAATGCGAAGTTCCCGGATATAAAGGGGATGGTGGACCACATTCACAGCCTGGGGCTCAAGGCGGGGCTGTATACGGGACCGGGGCCCTGGACGTGTGCGGGGTACGTCGCGAGCTACGAGCACGAGCGGATCGACGCGGAGAAGTTTGCGGAGTGGGGGTTCGATTTCCTCAAGCACGACTGGTGCTCGTACAGCGCGGTGGCGGGCGGTTCGGATCTGGAGCATATGAAGAGGCCTTATCAGCTAATGGGCGACATTCTCAAGAGCCTGGATCGGGATATGATCCTGAACCTGTGCCAGTACGGGATGGCGAACGTATGGACCTGGGGCGGCGAGGTCGGCGGGCACTGCTGGCGGACGACGGGCGACCTGGGGCTGGAACAAGGGAGTCTGTTGCCTGGGTTCTACCATATCGGGATGCGGAACGCGCAGCACTACGAGTATGCCAGGCCCGGCGAGTGGAACGATCCGGATTACATCCTGATCGGGCGGATCGGCAACGCGCACGCCCATGACGAGGAGCCCAAGCCGACGACGCTGACGCCAAGCGAGCAGTACAGCTATATGTCGATGTGGTGCTTGATGGCGGCGCCGCTGTTCTACTCGGGCGATATGCGGTACCTGGACGATTTCACGCTCAACGTGCTGTGCAACGCGGAGGTGATTGACGTCGACCAGGACCCGCTGGGCGTGCAGGCGAAGCCCCTGGTGCAGGACGACGAAACGCTGATCCTGGCCAAGCCGATGGCGGACGGGTCGCTGGCGGTGGGTTTGTTCAATCTGACGGAGCTGCCGCGGGAGATGACGGTAGACTGGTCGCTGCTGGGGCTCTCGGGCAAACGGGTGGCGCGCGACCTGTGGCGGCAGAAGGATATCGGCACGTACGAGGGGGAATTTACGGCGCAGGTAACGCGGCACGGGGTGGCACTGGTGCGGCTGATTCCGGAGCGGTAGGACTCTATTATAGGCGGGTGCAGCCTCATAAACGCTCACGTTTAAGAATAGCCGAGTGGGCTGCCAGGTCGGTTCCGACTGGTGTCTGCGCTGACCACCCCCAAACGCTCGCGCGTTTGAGGCTGCCACCCCGAGGGGTAGCGGGAACAGGCTGAGGGTGAGGCACGCCTCGCCCCTGCGCGCGGCGCGTGCGGGGGGATAACTGTTGCAGTGGGGTGGCGTCTGCCGATAGAATAGGGCCAGAGCGAGAGAGTTGCGGTGGGACCGTTGGACGAGCGTACGATGCCGGGTTCGCCCGGAAAGGAGCGTGTGAATCGACGAAACCCTGAGGGTAAGCACTTCCCGAAAGCGTGGAGGACCATGTCATGCGGAAGTCGAAGGCATTCACACTGATCGAGCTGCTGGTGGTGATCTCGGTGATCGCGGTGCTGCTGGCGATTTTGATGCCGGCTCTGAACAAGGCGAAGGACCACGCGATGGGCGCGGCCTGCCGGGGGAACCTGAAGAACTACACGTTCGCAATCGTGATGTACCTGGACGACAACGAAGGGAAGTTCCCGGCTCCCGAGAAGTGTTATTTCATGCAGACCGGCGCCTTCCCTGTGGAGTCAGGGCTGAGCTCGTACATTCACGTGCGCTGGTGCAACGGGGAGGTGAATCTGCGGCATCATCCGGAATATGCGGGTCCGTTCTTCCGGTATATGGGTGACGCTCGGGCATTCATTTGTCCTGCCTACAAGCGGCTGACGGTCCAGAGTTCCGAGGATCATTTCTATCAGGCCGATGCGGGGAACATCAAGCTGTATGAGCCCTGGTACAACTATACGATGAACGCCTACCTGGGCAGCGAGAATGCGGGCGTGCAGAAGACCAGGGTAAGGAAGATATCCGATGTGAAGCATCCGGCGCTGACGTTCTCATTCACGGAGGAAAGCGCGCGTGTGGATACAGCTTACAACATCTCCGGCCTGAACGACACCTTCATGGTTCCGGGCAATGACGCAATGGTGCAGGGCTGGCTCAGCCAAGTTGGCAACGACCCCCGGCTGGTCGAACCGGGTCCCGACGGTGTGGGTGCATTCTGGGATGTGATCGCGGGCTTTCACCATGCCCCCTCGGGTGACAAACTCGGGGGCAAGGGCAACTGCGCTTTTCTCGACGGGCACGTCTCCCCCCACGCCCGGGCGGAGACGTTTTATTATGCCTATCCGAAGAAATAGCGGGCTGGCGGCACATTCGAAATCCGAATGTCGAAACTCGAAACAAGGGATGACCGAGGAGGGCTATTTCGGTCGTGGCCCAGATCCTTCGCTGCGCTTCGTTCAGGATGACAATGTGGAGGAGGAAATTCTTCGCGGGGGTAGACGGTTCTAGTTTGCGAGGGGGAGGTTCTTCGCCTTCGGCTCAGAATGACAAAAGGCGGCGCTGCTGGAAAGCCATTCCGAACCGGTATGATATTGGGATTGGGGGTATTCGAGGCGGGTATGCACTCTTGGGCTTGGTGGGCGAGGTTTGCCTCCTATGGCGTCTGGGGGGCGTTGGGTTGGCCAGGGGTGGGGGCGGCGAGGGGGCCGAAGGCGTAGGAGCCGTTGTTGGCGAGATAGCGACCGAGGGTGACGGCGAGATCGGAGGCACCGAATCGGGCCTCTTGGGTGTAATCGGTCAGTGCGCTTTGCGAGGCGGAATGGAGGTAGAGCGTTTCTCCGGCGGCACTCAATTCGAACGGCACATGGCATCCCGGGGCGTTGGAGTTGCCGAAGTGGAGGTATTCATAGAAGACGATGTATCCACCCGCGGGTAAAGTCGTGCCATCGGCGACTTCGTACTTCATCGGGCGGGCGCTGTCATCGCTGAGGAACCAGCCACCGATGTCGATGGGCTCGCTGGTGGTGTTGTGCAACTCGATCCAGTCGGGGGTGCCGGGAGGTGAGTTGGCGAGCAGTTCATTGATGACGACGGGAGCCAGTGTGGGCTGCGCGTCGGGTTCCGGCTGCGGGTCGGGCGCGGGCGGCTGGCCTGCGTCGTCGTAGCCTGGGGAGCCCCCTGCTTCGGCGCTGGCGCGCCAGGCGGATTTCTTGTCGAGGGCGGCGGAATCGCTGGCAGCGGGGTCGATGACGGTCAGGGAGTAGCCTTCGCCATCGGTTTCGTCGTACCATCCGTCCTTGAAGCGGAAGTCGACGATGGTCTGTCCGGCGGCGTCCTGCAAGGCGAGGCGCTCGCCAGCATTGTTGAGACTGCCTTCGTACTGGCCGACCACGGGGGCCTGCTCTCCGTAGCGGGTCTCGAAGGCGGCGAGGTCCTTGACCACGAGGGCGTAGGCGCCGGGGGCGAGGGGGACATCGCCAAAGGTCAAATCGATTCCGTTGGTGAAGCGGACGAGGTTGAGGTTAATGGTCCGGCTGCCGGTATTGAGCAGTTCGACGAACTCGGTGTTGGGGTCGTCGGGATGGCCCATGTTGGCGGGGTGGTACATGATCTCGCTGATGCGCAGGCTCTCGGCGACGGGGCCGACGGCATAGGTCGCTTCGTTGAGGGCGCTCCAGGTGCTGCCGCTCTGGGCGCGGGCGCGGACGATCGTGCTGGCATCGAGGGTGATCGGGCCTGAATAACGAACGGCGGCCGGGGAGATGCCGGCGGGGACATCGCCTCCCCCTTTCGAGGAGACGAGCTCGACGGAGATGAGGAAATCGGAACTAGTGGCGCCGGCGTTGAGTCCGTGGATGGCCAGGACGTTGCGGCCGATGTGGAGGCGGTCGATGTGACTGGAGAGATTGAACGTCTCGAAGTTGACGGCGTCGATATCGGAATGGTTGCCGGCGGCTTCGGAGTTCCAGGCGGGCGTGCCACTGAAGAGGACGCGATGGACTTCGACGCCGTTGAGGTAGGCGACGAACCCGTCGTCATAGCGGGCCTTGAGCGAGAGACCGCCGGCGTACTGGAGGCCTTCGGCGGTGATCTCGAAGGGGATGCGGATGTAGCAACTCGTGTTGCGCCCATACATCTGGTTCTGGACGTCGATGTCGAAGAACTGCTCGTAACCGGTGCTGCGCTCGTAGCCCACGCCACCGGTGCCGGCGGTCCAGGCGGAGTCGTCGAAGTTCTCGGTGCGCCAGGCGGGCCCCATGTCGCTGGTGGGAATCAGCACGCGCTTGGCGGCGTTTTCGGGGACCAGGACCAGCTCTTCCCCGGTGCTGCCGGGTGAGCCTGGGGTGCGGGGGTCGCTGCCGTCGAGGGTGTACCAGACGGTCGCGGCGCTGGTGGTCATCGCGAGTTCGGCGCCGGCAGCGACGTAACCGCCATGCTGATAGGTACCGGCGATTTCGAAGACGGGGGCTTCGACGTTCGGGTAGAGGCCCATCGATTTGAATTGCGAGAGGGCCACAGCGTTGCGGCGCGGGAAGTAATCATCAATCAGATCGTCTCGTTCCGGGACCCAGTAGTCGTTGCGGGTGTAGAGGTCGTAGGGTCCGGACTGATAGGAGTGCATGTCGCGGCGGTAATCGCCCCACCGGGCGGACTCGGCGACGACGGCGACGTCGATCTGGTCGGCGCGGCGGGTGTATCGGGTGATGTTGCGCTCGGTGGTCAGGGCGCCATCGTTGAAGAGGTGCTTGTGGACGCGGTCGCCAAAGCGGATGCGGAACTCCTCGATGTTGGAGAGGGAGCGGTACATGCCGGTGGGGTCGGAGGAGGGGCTGGTGCCGGTGTGGTTGCGGCCTTCGAGGACATGCTCGCCATCCCAGCTATAGAAGCGCCAGGGCAGGTTGTCGGGGCCCCCGCCGGCGGCGCGCCAGTTGCCGTCGTTTTTGAGGTCGCGGTTGCCGGCGAAAAGGTTCAGAAGCGTGAAGTCAATGAAATTGTCGATGTCGAGGACCTCGCAGATGCGGGCCCAGTCGCCGCTGGCGCAGATGCTGCGGGCCTGCTGCCAGGCCTGGGTGGTCCCGTCGGTGGCGCGGCCTCCGTTGATGGCGTCGATGCGGTCGGGGTCTCCGCCGTTGTAGGCGGCGTAGTGGGAACTGACAGGACGTTCCTGGACGAGGTAGAGGCCCCAGTAGATCCCGTTGATATAGAGGTGGACGTAGAAGCCCCGGCCGGCATCGGCCTGGCCCATATCGAGGAGGGAATCGCGCATCCACTGGTCGCGGATGTACTGGGTGCGCCGGCGCTGGTCGGGGGCCCAGTGGGTCCAGGCGTTGTTGAAGAAGCCACGGAGTTGGATGGAATCGAAGGACTCGACGGGGCCGCCTTCGAAGAGCGGGAATTCGAGCTTCGACGATCCGTAGTCGCCTCGGAAGCGCAGGCTGAAGCTATGCTTGGGACACTTGGGCGGGTTGCGGCTCTCTCCGCCCTGGAGGCGGATGCCGCAGTCGATCTGCAATTCTGTGGCGCCGTCGATGCTGAACAGCTCGGCGGAGACGGGACGTTCCCAGTCCTGGCCTCCGGTGCTGCCATGACCGGTGTAGATGTAGATGCCGCCTGATTCGGGGTCCTTGGCCTTGTTGAAGAGATTATCCTTGTTCGTCACGAGGGACAGCGTGGGGATGGCCAGGAGGGCGTCGTCCATGACGTCGGCGTATTCGGGGCTGTCGTAGATCTCGGGGTCCATCTCGTAGTCGGCGGGGTACGAGCCAAACCAGGTGCTCGGGTAGCCCAGGGCCAGGGCGCTGGACTGCGAGCGGGTGGCGGCGTCGGCGAGGAAGATGTAGGTCTGCGTGTCGGCGTTGCCGGGCAACCACTGCGGCTTGATCGCCTGGGCGCGGAGGCAGGTGGTCTTGTAGATGAGGATGGGTCCGGTGTAGACGGTGCCTGACGGGACCTGACGGGCGGTGGAATAGGGCTCGGTGCCGTCGAGGGTGTAGTAGATCGTGGCACCGGGGGTGTCACAGGTGATGGTCACTTCGAAGGGGGCGTCGTAGAAGCCGCGATCGTGACTGAACTTGGTGTCGGCAACGCAGCCTTCGTAGGTGGTGCTGTTGCGTGCGCCGGGGGTGGGGGCGAGCATGAAGCCATACGGTCCGGTGCCGTTGGGTGAGCGGCCATAGGAGACGTTGGGAGTCTGCCTGTCGAATGTGACGGAATCGATTTCCGTTGCAGCGTCGGGAGCGAAGAGCGACAACGACTCGCCATCGGAATCGAGCGAGAACGGCGCGTGGAGTCCGGAATCGGTGGTGTCGCCATCGAGCCAGACGAGGACGTAGCCACCGGCGGGGACACTGGTCAGTTGCGAGGCGCCGCTGGGGACCTGCCACTTCATGGGCTCGGAGGGATCGTCGGTGAGGTACATGCGGGCCAGGTCGATGGGGGTGTCGCTGTAGTTGTGGATCTCGACCCAGTCGTCGTATTCGCCCTGAGGATCGGCGTGGATGCCGCTGTTGGCGGCCATCAATTCGTTGATCGCCAGCGGGATGCCGGCACCCCAGGCGGCGGGCGCCAGGAAGGTCAGGCAGATGGAGATCAGCACGGAAGGGACGATCCAGCGGGGTTGACGCGTCATAATCATTCCTCACTCCCAACGACTCAAACGATGGCAGGGGCACCGGGACGGCGACGGCGTAAGAACTGCCGACCTCGCCGGTCCTATTTGATGTCCATCGGGATGCATCAAGGCTCCGCCCGCCGTGAAGGCACGATACGTGCATATCTTACACTATTCTACCATCCGGGGACCAAAAATCAACGATTTTCGACTGCTTGGCGGGGTGGGGGGTCTTACGACCGCGATGCGAACGCAGGGGGTCATGCATTCGCCATCGGCAAGCAGGGCTTGCCGCTGCCACCGGTCGCATTCCCAGCGCACCGTAGGGGTGTAGCATCTTACGACGCCACTACAAACGTGGGCGAACGTCGGCTCAGCATTGGCGGGCGAGGGTTGGCGCTTCCACCGATAGGGTCTTCTTGCCCGAACTCGGGGGCAGCGTGGGTCGAAGATTGCCAGAGGGGGTCGGGGGTGCTAGGATCGGTCCGGCGGCGGTCCGGGTGGGGCGCAGCGGAAGCTCTTGAGGAGAAAGCGATTATGGCGGTTATACGTGCGAAGGAGAATCCAATTCTCCGTCCGGAGGATGTTCGGCCCTCGGTCGCGGGGTTCGAGGTGATCGGGACGTTCAACGCGGGGGCGGCCCGCTGCAGGGAGGAGGTGGTGCTGCTGGTGCGGGTGGCAGAGCGTCCGGTCCAGGCGGATCCGGGGGTGGTCCTGACGGCGTGGTTCGACCCCGAGCAGGGGCGAATCGTAACGGCGTCCTTCGAGCGGGGAGATCCGGAGAACGACTTCTCGGACCCCCGTCTGATCGTGCGCGGGGGGCAGACGTATCTGACGTCGATTTCGCACCTGCGGGTGGCGCGGAGCGCGGACGGGGTTCATTTTGCGGTCGAGGAGCATCCGGCGCTCGACCCGACGGATGCATATGAGAGCTTCGGGATCGAGGACCCGCGGATCACGCAGATCGGCGAGGTCTACTACATCTGCTACGTGGCGGTCTCTCCGAGGGGGGTGACGACAGTGCTGGCGTCGACGCGGGATTTTCGCGCGTTCGAGCGGCACGGGGTGATTTTCCATCCGGAGAACAAGGACGTGGTGCTGTTTCCCGAGGCGATCGGGGGGCAGTACTACGCGCTGCATCGGCCGCATTCGCCGCTGTTCCGCAAGAACGACATGTGGATCGCCCAGTCGCCTGACCTGCTCTGCTGGGGCGGGCATCGTCACCTGATGGGGCTGCGCAACGGGTTCTGGGATGAAACCCGGCTCGGCGCCAGTGCTGCTCCCTTTCGGATCGAGGACGGCTGGCTGGAGGTCTATCACGGGGCGGATCGTGACAACCGCTACTGTCTCGGGGCGGTACTGCTCGACGCGCGCGAGCCCTGGAAGGTGCTGGCGCGTTCGACGGAGCCGATGTTCACCCCGGAGGCGGAATACGAGCGAGCGGGGTTCTTCGGGGGCGTGGTCTTCACGTGCGGGCTGCTCTTCGAGGAGGATACACTGAAGATCTACTACGGCGCGGCCGATACGACGATCTGCTACGCGGAGATGCCGCTGGAGGACGTCCTCGCGTCCCTGCAGTCCTGAGCTGCCGTCGAGCAAACATGTCTATCCGCCTTTCACTGCACGACAGATTCTGGTACCATAGCCGGCGAGGTCGTGACGTAACCGTGCGATAGAGATGGATGGCGAGTGATGATTATACCGTGGTGTGTCGATGTCCCACAGGATCGATGGCCGGTGGCGAACTGGCTGATTGTCGTTGCGGCGGTGGGCGTATTCGTTCTTCAGATTGCCGACCTGTCCCAGGGGCCAGGGTCTGCGGCAGGTGCTGCCGGTTCGTCGGCTCCGGGGATCACGGGGCGATTGCTCCTGGACGGCTGGGGGCTCAGCGGTCTGTTCGGTTACATGTGGCTTCACGGCGGGCTCTTCCATCTGCTGGGGAACATGTGGTTTCTCTGGATCTTCGGGAACGCTGTCTGTGCCAAGATCGGCAATATGCGTTATCTGCTGCTCTACGTGCTGCTGGGCGTGGCGGCGGGTGTCACTCACCTGGTCTTCGACGGGGGCGCTGCGCTGGGGGCCAGCGGCGCGGTCAACGGGGTCGTCGGCATGTACCTCGTGTTGTTCTATGAGAACAGTATCACCTGCTACTGGGCGCCCATCCTGATCTACTGGCGTCAGTTCACGGTGAGCAGTTTCTGGATGATCCTGATGTGGCTGGCGTTCGACGTCTACGGCGCGCTGCGGGGCGGCGCGGGCGTGGCGTACTTCGCGCACCTGGGCGGGTTCGGCACCGGGTTTGCGATCACATGGGTGATGTGCCAGAAGGGGTGGATCACGATGGAACGGTACGAGAAATCCCTGTGGCAGTGGTGGCAGCAGCGTCGAGCGGAGGCGTGTCCACGGGCGCCGGAGGCAAGACCGGTACGGCCCCGTGAGGATGTCACGACGGCGGAACTGCCGTCGCGGCGGTGGGATGAACCACGCGAACCCATAGACCCTGCGAAACCGATTCCTTTTCTGTCGCTCGACGGCGGCGCCGGGGCGCGGCCTCCGGACGGTCGGTCGCGTGTACGATGCGCGTGCGGCAAGGCGCTGCGCGTTTCGCGGCAATACGCGGGGAAGACGGTAGTTTGTCCGCAGTGCGGGGCGGCGGTGGCGGTGCCTGGTGACGGGCCGGCGGCTGCGAGCGGCACGAGACGGCCACTGTCCCGTACGGACGATTTCATTCGTCTGCGCTGTGCGTGCGGCAAGCGAATCAAGGTACCCGGCCGCTATGCAGGGCGGTCGGGCACATGTCCACAGTGCGGCGCGCGGATCCGAATTCCGCGGGGATGAACATGGACCGCGGGCTACGCTCGGCAGCCTGTCGCGTGACGTGACAAAGAGCCGGCCGGTGACGGGAATACAGGAGGATCACCACGAACCGCAGAGATTTCCCCATTCCTCCCAATCCCCCTGTATCAGAATAAGTATTTTCCTCAGTGGAATGTATTGCACGCGGTCCTATATTGTGTGTATATTTCTGTCGGATGGGGTGGTGATGATCGCATGCGGATCATTTTTTCTGCGTCGAGTTCGCGCCATTGGCTCGAGGTAGGCACGGAGACCGAGGGAGGTGAAAAGGCGTCGTCCGGACGGCGTTGGTGCGGGCGACCCAGAGGTAGTCCTCGCTGCGAGTGGGAGAACTCCCTGGAAAGGAGGTGACACGTAGGGGCCCACGAAGACGAGGCGCAATTACGGTTTCCAAAGTAGTCACACACGGAGTGTAAGGAGACACAAGATGAGACGGTTACCCATCCTCTTGCCGACGTTGGCCTTGCTGGCCATCGTCGGTGCAGCAAGCGGTGCCCCCACGCTGACGGGCGTGAGCAGTATCTGGAGCAATGCGGTGCTGCAAAGCAGTGCTCCCCCTGTCAGTCAGAGCAATGTCAGTGGAGAACAGCGGATCTACTGGGGGACGACGTCCGGCGATCAGAGTTACCTGGGATTCACCGGCAGTGCCGGGGAAGACGCGACCCCGGGCACCATCTTCGAGGTCGGCGTTCTGCGGCACCGTAACAGACCGATCGCCACCGATAGCGGGATCACCTCAGTCGACCTGGACCTGACGCTGAACTTCGACGGGACACCGGTCAACACGTCGATGACCCTGTTGGTAACGGAGAGCACCACTTCGGGGAACGACGGCGGCGGGCCGGATATCATCACCTTGCCGACGTCGTTTGCACCGGTGGCATTCGAGGTCGGCGGCACGGAGTATCAGTTGTCGCTGCTCGGCTTTGCCGACGATGCGGGCGGCCCGTACGATTCGAGCATGTCGACCTGCGAATGCTACACGGGAACGACCAGCCTGTGGGGCCAGTTGAGCGAGGGGACGGTGCCGATTCCGGCCCCTGGGGCGTTGCTTTTGGCAGGTCTGGGCGCGGGCGTGGTCGGATGGCTGCGGCAGCGCAGGACGCTGTAGGCAGCTTCGCACCAATGCTGAGACGGATGGTCCGCCGGCAGCCTGACCGGTACGGACTTTGAGCAGCCCGCAGCAGTACGATTGGATTGAACGCCACGGAATCCCTACTACTGCTGCGGGGGGCGCTCAACGGTAATCTCGTTTCCCGAGGCCTCGGCACGCACCTGTGGTTGGTAATAGGAGTATGCCTGGCTGTCGGGAATTGTTGCGCGCACCGGGAAGCGGGCCTTGACCTGAAAGCGCAGCGCACGTTCTTCGCCTCGTTCGAGACCGTCGAGGTAGAAGATGACTTTGCGCCCGGCCACCTCGTAGCGTGTGACCAGATCTTCGGCGAGGAGGGCATCGAGAGAACCCGCGACGGTGGCGAAACCGGTGGGGACGCCGACGTCGACGATCATCATGCCGGTGGAGTCTTGGAGACCGAAGTAGCGGACGGTGGCAGTGACGTTGACGATGTCGTCGACCTCGACTTGGTCGGCATCGTACGTGACCTCCAGGGTCATGTCTCTCTGGACGGTATCATCGGAGAGCAGGACGTTGAACCGGCGGACCAGTTGGAAGCGGACCTGGCCCGATCCGGCGGCGGTGATTTCCACACCCGGTTGGAGCGGCAGTTCCGCGGTCTGGAGGACGTCGAAATTGGCGCTGTCGACGTCGAACTGCGCCAGCGTGCGACCGTCTCGGGCTTTGGCGGTCACGGTGAGGTCCACACCACGGCTTTGAGTCCGGGCGGCCATCATGAGGGCCTTGAGTCCCATGACGGTGTCCTGGGTGCTGGCGTAGCCACCGAGGCTGTTGCGCTGAAGGGAGAGCCATTCGACAGCTTCGTTAGCCTGGGGCCAATCTCTCTCGATCATCGCCAGGGCGGCATAGGCGGTGGTTTCGACGGCGTGCGGCTGCCAGTGGAAGCCATCGGCGTCGGTCATCGCTAAGGCAAGCAGGCGGTCGAGGGCGACATCGACGGTGGGGTCGTCCAGGCGGGCGAAGGCCAGGGCGGCGATGGCGATGGCGTAGGCATCGTCCTGGACGGAGGACAGGTTGTCACGGAGGTAGCGAGCAGCGTCTTCGAGGCTCTGGGGATTGGCCATGCCATATTCGGCCATCGCGATGGCGACGAAGGCGGTCAGGGCGTAATTGCCCTGGAGCCCCCCTACCATCTCGCTGTGGCAAACGAACCCGACGGGCTCCCAGGAACCATCGGGCAACTGATGGGCTTCGATCCATCCGGCGGCATCGGCGAGGATGGTCTCGTCGATCGTGGTCACTTCGCGGGCGACACTGAAACTGCCAAGCACAAACGCGGTCAACCAGAGGCTGCCCTCGGCGTCGCTTTCACCGAAGGCGGAAAAGGCGCCGTCGGCGTGACGGAAGGTCAGCTCGCGTTGGTAGCCCACGGTGATGAAGTGCTCGGCCTTGGCACGGACCTCGGGGGTCAGTTGTCCCGTCGCATTCAGATAGCGCAGGATCTCGACGTCGGGGGCGAAGAAGATCATATTCTGCTCGCCACAGCCATAGGGCATGCCGAGCAGATCGTCGACGCCATTGATGCTCTGGGCGACGAGGCTGGGGGTGATGCTCAGCAGGAGCTTCTGCGAATCGGGGACGGCGAAGGCGGGTGTGTTCGCGTCAAGCGAGGCGGTTTCACCGGCGCGGATCAGTCCGTTGGTGACGACTTCGCGCTGGGTGCCCTCGGGTTCGACGAGGACTTCCTTGCGGACGGCGTCGGCCTTCCGCGCGGAGCGGAGGCGGACTTCCATGGGGTGACGGCCCAGCCTGGTCGGCTGGATGGTGAACGAGACGGAGGAGACGGAGTTGGCGTTGACCTGGACCTGCTGCTCGGCGATGTCGAGCAGGTCGAACCAGTCGGCGTCGGCCATTTCCACATGGACAACCTGAGGCTGGTCGAGATAGTTGAAGACCTGGATGCGGACGGGGAACTGCTCTCCTCGTGTGACGGCGTAGGGCAGGTCGGGCTCGCCAAAGAACTCCTGGAAGACGCGGAGGGAGGACTCGGTGAGGCCCAGACCCTGGTCGCTGGTCGAGACGGCATGGAGGCGCCACGTGGTGATGCTGTCGGGGGCGGTCAGCTCGAGCGAGGCGGTGCCGTCGGGTTCGCTGAGCAGGTCGGGCATCCAGACCCAGGTTTCGGGGAAGAACTGGCGGACGCGACCGACCTCGGCCAGGCCGTCATTCTTGTCGGTCGATCCATCTACTTCGGCACCCCCTCGGCGGACAATTGGGTCGAGCCACCAAAGCCCGTTGACGCGCTGGCCTTCGGGGATGCGGAGTCCGGGCGAGGCGACCACCTGCAGGCCGGCATCCTCGAAGATGTTGCGGGCGCCATAGCTGTAGGGCTGGTCGTGGGTTTCGGCCTGGGGTTCCAAGAAGCGCTTTTCGAGCTCGTTGAAGACCTCCTGGAGATTGAGGCGGCCTTCGTTGAGGGCATAGACGGATTCATCGACGATGGCCAGTCCGACCATGGACTGGGTGTCGGAACGGACCGAGAGACGCAGGGGCTGGCCGGGGGAGACTTCCTCGGCGCTGAGCGAGAGGCTCAGATCGGCGGAATCGTCCATGACGACGTCGAAGTCGATCGTGTCGGCGGAGATTTCGTTGTTGGGATTGATCACGTAGGCGACGACGCGAGCGCCAGGGACCATCTGTGGGGTAACCTGGAGGCGGATCTCGGACCCGGTCACGGCGTCGGACCAGACGGTGTGACCGTTGGCGAAGACATCGTAGTAGATCGTGGCGGCGTGGGTGCGGAAGACGTCGATCGTGACGGTTTCGCCTACGTGGACGGCGTCGCGGGAGGTGCGGCTGAGGTGCAGGAAGCTGTCGGAGGGCGAGTAGGTCGAGTAGACGTATAGTTCCGCGCGGCCGGTCTCGCTGTCGGTGCGGACGGCGCTGCGGAGCTGGGCCCAGGAGGCCTTCGAGGGGGCGGTCAGGGTAATGGTGGTCGCGCCTTCGAAGGCGAGCGGGTGGGCCTCTTTGGAGAAGGGATCGCCTGACTCGGAGTAGTAGTCGCAGGTGAGGTCCCCTGCCACCGAGACGGGGACGCCATCGGGCGTTTCGGCGACGAGGAGGATTTCGTAGGGCTGGCCTGGGGTGAACGAGCGGGAGGAGGCGATGAGCTGATGCTCGACGCCGGAGGAGACGATCTTCAGCAGCTTGGTCGTCTTCTCTTCGTGGCCTGAAGTGTCGGTGACGGTCAGTTCGAGCTGGACACTGCCCGAGCCCCCTGCTCCGGGGGTGCCGCTGACGTACTTGACTTCGGGCAGAGAGAACTCGGCTCGGCCCTCAGCCAGCGGCGCGGTGTAGCGGGCGTACTGCTCCCAGACGCCAACATAGCGGCTCGCACTGATTTCGACGGCGCCGTCGACGGGTTTGCCGAAGAAGTAGGTGGCGGTGACGGTGCCAGGGATCTTCTCATCGGTGCGGAAGTAGTCGCGCGGAGTTTCGAGCTCGACCTCGAATCGGGGCAACACGTATTCCTCGACGCGCAGGTCGATCGTGCCACGCGCGGCGCCGGCTTCGGCGGAGATCTTCCAGGTGCCATAATTCAGCTCGCTGGCCAGAGGAAGATCGAACGGGGCGACGCCAAAGGCATTGGTCGTGAGGTCCTTGCGGAAGATCTTGACGCCTTTGCCGTCGGTGATCTGGACGGTGACGTCGGAGGCGGTGGGTCGCAGCTCGTTGGTCAGGACGAGGACGCGGGCCTGGATAGTCTGCCCAGGCTTGTAGATGGGTTTGTCCGTCTCGATCAGGACGACGGGCATGCGGCGGATCATCACCTGGGTGGTCAACGGCTCGTCGGCGCCTGCCACGCGGGCCTGAAGGGTGTAGGAACCCTGGGCCAGGTCGGGCGTGTTGAACTGAGCGACGAAACGCCCTGCCTGGTCGGTGACACCGACAGCCAGAGGGACGGTCTGCTGCTGGGTCTTGAGGTACAGGTCCACGGTCAGGCCAGCGACCGATTCCCGCGCGTCGACGGCGGTGATCGTCGCGGAGGCAGAGCCTCCGGAGTACAGGGTCTTGGGAACGACCATCATGACTTCGACACCGGCGGCGCAGGCGATCCCGGCCGCCAGGTGCAGGAGAATAAGCCCTGCCATCTTCGTCTTCCACGCCATCGTACCGCTCCTTACCTGGGATGAATGAATGGATAATAACGAGTACACGCCTTCTTTTCGACCGGACCGAGGGCGCGGCTTTGGTTGAAATTCTCTGCGTTGGTGGGGTGTTGGCGGTACTCCCTGTTCCCTCGAGCCAATACGAACTTCTTCGGCGAGGTGGGCGAAGGCGCCGGCGATATGATGGGCGACAATAGAATGATAGCGACGGGCACGAATATGATGGTCAATTCCGGCCCACCTTCGAACCTCAATCCACTGCCATGATTTTATCGGAACGTACTGGATTGTGCAAGGTTTTTTGGGCGGATGGCAATAGAGCAATAGAGCGGGCGCAAGGTCCCGATGGGCGAGGGCGAGGCATGCCTCGCCCCTACAAGTCGGAAACCACGTTCGTGGGGTCAGGCTTTCCGGCCCAGGTCGGCGAAGAGGCGGCGGACGTAGTCGGTGCTGCGGCGGAAGGCCTCCAGGGGCTCCAGGGTGTCGGGGGAGCCGTTCTCGATGGCCTGTTCCAGGACGATGTGGGGGCGGACGCCTGCATGGCGGAGGGCGTCGGCGAAGGCGGGGTAATCGATATCGCCCGGTCCGAAGGCCTCGGTCCAGACGCCGTCTTTGGACTGGCGGAGGTGGAGTTCGCTGATGCGCGTGCCATAGAGCTTGACGATATCGAAGAGGGCCACCTGAGAATTGCCAGCGCCGCGATAGACCCAGTGCGAGTCGAGGCAGAGGGTGACGTTGGCGGGGTCGGTGCCGAGCATCATGTGGTGGAACTCGCGGGCGGCCTGGCGCAGCTCCATGTCGTGGTTGTGGTAGGCGAGGGTCAGGCCGAGTTTCTTGAGTTCGGCTCCGAGGCGGTTGAGGGCGGCCGCCTGGGTGCGGAGCTGGGTGTCGTCTTTGTTCTGGGGGCCTCCCCAGGCGAGCGGGTTGGGATTGGTCACGACGATGCGTGCGCCGGCCTCTTTGGCCCGGCGGGCGACGGTAAGGATCTGCTCGATACTGCGGTCGGCCGGGTCGGGCTCGTGCAGGGAGCTGTTGACATAGAACGAACGCATCTGGAGGCGCTGCTTTTTCAGCAGGGGCGCGAGGCGGTCGACCTGGGCGGGATCGCCAAAGGAGGGCTCGAATCCGTCGAGTCCGCTGGCGGCCACCTCGGCCAGTCCGGCGTCGAGCGACTGATCGAAGTTGCGACCTTCGCGCTGATAGAACACATTCCAGGAGTAGGAATTGCAGGCGACGTGAATGCGGTCGCCGGCGGAGGCATGGGCCAAGGCAGGGGAAAGGGCCAGCGTTCCGGCGGTCAGGGCGGCGTCGTGGAGAAAGCCTCGTCGGGTCGTTCGTCGATCGGTCATGATGCAAACCTCCTTCATTGGAGTTCGTCCTGTCGGCGGATTGCCGGCGTGCATGGAGTATGCCGCTTTCTTCGTGGCGGTGCAAGCGTCCTTTCACCGGCGGGGAGGGCATGGTAGGATATGTTTGTAACAGGCTGAGCTTTGGAGAGTGATAGATGAAACACAGAATGTCTCTGATGGCGGTCCTTGTCGGTCTTGTTCTTGTGGCGAGCCTATGCCAATCGGTCCGTGCCACGTCGGGCGCGATCACCATTGGGGATCATCCGGGGCAGGTTGGGCGGTATGGGCGGCTCGACCTGGAATTGGCGGTCGACCGGCGTTACGAAAATCCGTTCGATCCATGCGAGGTGGCGGTCGATCTGGCGATCGAATCGCCCGGTGGGCAGTCGCTCACGGTTCCTGCGTTTTTCGCCCAGGACTATGAGCGGCATGATGCGTCGCGGGACGGCAAGACCGTCGCCTGGTACTATCCCGTCGGCGAGGGGGCCTGGAAGGCACGATTTGCACCGATGGAGACGGGAACGTATACGATCCATGCTCGGCTGAGGGACGATCGGGGTCAGGCGCTGTCGGAGACGATTCGCGTCGAGTGCGTCGCATCGGAGAGCAAGGGGTTTCTGCGGGCCAGCAAGGACGACCCGCGCTTCTTCGAGTTCAGCGAGGGCGATCCGTTCTTTGCGATCGGGCAGAATCTCGCGTTCATCGGCGAGGGCCAGTATGTGAACGTTCCGAAGGCGGAGGAGATCTTCGGCAAGCTGGCGGCGAACGGGGCCAATTTCGTGCGGATCTGGACGTGCTGCGACGACTGGGCGATCGCGATCGAGGCGCCGAAGAGTGCGTGGGAGCGTTCGTGGAACCGGCAGTCGCCCATCGTGCCGATGCCCGAGGGCGAGGGCAAATGCGTCGAGATCAAAGGCAACAGCGGAACGTCGATGGAGGTTTCGCCTTCGCATCGCGTGGTGCTGAAGAGCGGGGCGCGTTATACGATCCGGGGGCGGTGCAGAACGGAGGGGGCGACGGGGCTGCGCTTGCAGGTGGGCGAGCATGAGTGGCGGATTGGCGGCGACGGGACGGGGTGGCGGACGTTTGCAGAGGAGTTCCGCACGTCCGACGGGACGGGGGCGAACGATTATTCGCCCCTACGAAGGACGGTGTTGACGTTGGAGGGCGAGGGGACGGCATGGCTGGCGGACCTGTCGCTGAAGGAGTCGGACGGGGGCGCGGAACTGCTGTGGGAGGCGGAGGTCGATCGACCGGTGCGGGGCTACTACAACCCGCTCGATTGCTTCATGCTGGATGCGGTCGTCGAGGCGGCGGAGCGGAACGAAATCTACCTGATGCTGTGCGTGCTGACGCGCGACCTGTACATGGATTCGCTGTCGGATCCGACGAGTGCGGAATACGAGCGAGCAATTCGCGATGCGAAGAACTTCATGCGGTACGCGGTGGCGCGCTGGGGTTCTTCCACGAGTGTGGGCGCCTGGGAGTACTTCAACGAGATGGACCCGGGGAAGCCGACGGATCGGTTCTACGAGGAGGTCGGCGCGTATCTGGACGAGATCGACGTCTACCATCATCTGCAGACGACGAGCACGTGGCATCCGTCGGCGCGCGACTGCCGGCTGGAGGCGCTCGAGATCGGGCAGGCGCACCACTACTTGCGACCGAGCGAAGACGATTTCAAGGACGAGGTCGGAGCAATCGTCGAGAAGGCGAAGTTTCTGCGGGAGCACGCGCCGAGCAAGCCTGCTTTGATCGGGGAGTTCGGGCTGGCGACCGACAAGTGGGGGTTGAGCGAGTGGATGAAGAAGGACACCGAGGGGGTGCACTTTCACAACGCGCTGTGGGCATCGGCGTTGGCGGGACCCTCGGGGACGGCCATGTTCTGGTGGTGGGAGCAGTTGGATATGCAGGGGGCGTACCGGCACTATCGTCCGCTTTCGGCGTATCTGTCTGATGTGTCTTTCGCGGGCCTGGAACCCGCTACGGCGAACGCTTCGGACGATCGGCTGCGCGTGCTGGGGTATCAGGGCAGCAACTGCGCGTATCTCTGGCTGTCGAATGGCGAGGCGGCGTGGTGGAATCTCGTCGTCGCAGAGCGGCAACCGGCACAGGTCGAAAATGCCATGCTGACGGTGGAGAATCTGACGACGGGGGATTATGTCGTGCAGTGGTGGGACACGCGCAGGGGCGAGTGCTTCCAGACGGAGACCGTCGCATGCGAGCAGAGTCGGCTGCGCGTAGAGGTACCGGCGGTGCGAAGCGATATCGCCTGTAAAATCACAAAACGCTAGAGGCGTCAAAGCACCTCGGCGAGGTCCCTCTCGAGTTCTGTCAGGATGGTCTGCAGGGCGCGGTCAAATCCGGCGATCAAGTCCTGGGGCCCGGCGGCGTCGACGTCGGTGACGGCGGCGTAGGGTTTGGCCAGGAGGATTTCGATATCGCCCCGCCGGTCGGTGTGCAGGAAGAAGAAGCGGATCCTGACGACCGCCTTGGGAGCGTCCTCGTCGCGGAAGTCTCCGTAGAGGGCGGTGATGTTGGCCTCGACCTGGTGGGTGGGGTCAACAGAGCGGGTGGAGCCAAGGACTTGGGCGAAGAGGCCGGACTGGGCGAGCCATTGTCGCGTCTGCTCGGTGATCATCTCAGCGGGGGAGATGAAGAACTCGTTGTAGGGGTCCGATTCGTAGCGGAACTCATCGAGGCGATAGACCAACCCCCGCCCGGCAAAGGCTGCGTCGATGGTGAAGCGGGGCAGGGTCAGAATTGCTTCGCTTCGCTGGGTCGCGGGCGGCATTTGACGTGGGGTCTGGAGGAGATAGAACTGGCTGTTGGCCCCTTGTCGGGCACAGCCAGCGAAAGCCAGAGCGAGTATCGGCAGGGTGAGGCAAAAGGCGAACACGTTGCTCCTGGGCATCATTCGTACACCTCCGATTGGCGTGGGGGTCGGCTGAAGAATAATTCCGACGGGCGGCTTCTGAGACTCTCGGTCAGATCGCGCAGGTTGTCGGAGATCTCTCGGAAGTTGGCAAGGATGATCTCGATTTCGGGCTTCTCGCCGGAGACGAGGCGATCGAGGCTCGTCATCGCCCGATTGAGCTTGGCGATCACCTCGGGAACGTTCGTCCCAGGAGGCAATCCTTCGGGGCCAATCAGCAGATGCTGGAGGCCTTCGTTGGTCCGACGGATCTCGGTGACGAACTGCCTGGCTTCTTCGCTCAATTGCGGGACGTTGGCGTCGGTGACGGCACGATCGAGCGAGGCCAGTAGTCGCTGGGTCGCCTCGCTGAGACCGGCGGTATCGAGTGCGTTGACTTTCTGGCGTGTTTCGGCCAGCAGACCGGTAGCCTGTTCGCTGATCTGGGCGAGGTTCGCATCGGCGACCGCCTTCTCGACGGCGTCGAGCGTTTTCTGGAAGGATGCGACCAAGCCTTCGAAATCGATCTCCTGCAAGCGGACGAAGATCTTGTCGAGCGAATCCTTCAGGGTGGTCAACTCGCTGGGGGCCGAGGGGATGTAGGTGTACTGCGGCGTCCAAGGGACTTCGAGGACAGGGAAGCGGTTGGGATCGAGATAGTTGGCTTCGAGGAAGGCCTGTCCGGTGAGGATGTTGGAGGTGACGCGGACGCGGAGGCCTTTTGCAATCATCTGATCCAGCACGGCGATCGTCTCCTCGGTGGCGAACTGGGGCATGTTGTTCCTCGGCACGGAAAAGACGACGCGGACGTAGGGCTCGAAGATGGAGACGCGTCCATTGTCGCGGGGGATATTGTAGGTGCCTCCGGCGAAGGTGATGGTCTCGACCCGGCCGATGCGGACGCCGCGGAATTCGACGGTGGAGCCGGTGGTCAGGCCGGTGATGGACTCGTTGAAGTAGGTCTCGAACTTCAGGGCGTCCCGTCGGAAGAGGCCGGAACCGAAGATCACCACGCCCACCAGCAACAGGGCCACTGCGAGGAGGACAAACACGCCTATCTTAAAGTAACTCGGCTTTCTATGCATCGAACCAATCCATCCCAAAATCTCCATGGGCGAACGCAACCGTTCCGCATCCGCATGGTCTAGGTCGCATCCGGCGACGACTTTCGATTGAAGAACTGTCGGACCCAGGGATCGTCGCTATGATCTCGAAGGTCCTGGGGCGTGCCCTCGGCAATGATCGTTTTGCGCTGTTTGTCGAGCATGATCGCGCGATCGGCCACTGTGAAGATGCTCGGCAGCTCGTGTGTGACGATAACGAACGTGATCTTCAGCGTCCGCGACAGGTCGAGCACGAGTTCATCGAGCTGTGCGGCGGTGATCGGGTCCAGTCCCGCCGAGGGTTCGTCGAGGAATAAGATCTTCGGATCCAGCGCCAGGGCCCTGGCGATCGCGGCGCGCTTTCGCATGCCCCCGCTGAGTTCGGAGGGCATGCGGTCGCCCACGCCTTCGAGTCCGACGGATTTCATCTTCATCCGGGCGATCGTTTCCATCGCGTCGCGGGGGAGGCTCGTGAACTCTTCGAGCACCAGGCGGATGTTTTCGCTGAGGGTCATCGAGCCAAAGAGAGCGCCGTTCTGGTAGGCGACCCCGATGCGACCGAAGAGGGCGCGGCGTTCGTCGCCTTCGGCAGCGACGATGTCGGTGCCATCGACGAGGATGCGGCCCTTCATGGGGTCGTGGAGCCCGATCATGTGCTTGAGCAGGGTGCTCTTACCGCAGCCGGAACCACCGAGGATGCAGAAGACTTCGCCGGCGCGGACGTCGAAAGTCACGTTCTCGAGGATCACGTGATGATCGTAGCCCACGGTGACGTCGGTGACCTGGATGATCGGCTGTGCGTTGGCGCCCATGTCCGTCTATATCCCCAAGTAGTAATACACGACGGCGAAGATGCCGTCGGCTACGACGATGGCGACGATACCGCTGACGACGGCGCGGGTGGCGGAATCGCCGACGGCGCTGGGACTGTTGCCGGTCTGCAAACCGCGCAGGCATCCGATGCCGGCGATGAGCGTTCCAAAGACGAAGGTCTTGGCGAGACCTCCGAGAACATCGCCCAGGGTAGCGGCCTGTTGAATCTCGTTGATGAAGGTGGCGGCGGGAAACCCGAAGGAGGCCATGACGAGTCCGCAGCCGATCAGGCCGAACAGCTCATTGAACAGCGTCAACAGCGGTGTGACGAAGATCGCAGCGACGAGCCTGGGCAAGGCCAGGAACTGGACGGGGTCGAGACCCATCGTCACGAGGGCGTCGACTTCCTCGTTGACCTTCATGGTGCCGAGTTCGGCGGCAAAGGCTGAGCCGCTGCGGCTGGCGAGGATGAAGGCGGTGATCAGCGGGCCCAGTTCGCGGAAGAGCGAGATGGCGACGAGGTCGGCGACGTAGATCTCGGCGCCGAACTTCTGCATGGCGATCGCCGACTGAAAGGCGAGGATCAGCCCGATCAGGAAGCCCATCAGGGCAACGATGCCGACGGCGTCGGCCCCTGCCTTCTCGGCGATGAGAAACGTGTCGGCCCAGCGCAGGCGTTGGGGACGGATCAGTACGCCCAGCAGGCGGACGGAGATTTCTCCGGTGAAGCTCACCTGCTCGTGGAGGCCGGTCAGGAGTCCGTGCGTGATTTCGCCGATGCGGTGGACGGAGCGGATCAGGAGACCCGGGCCTTCGTCCGAAGGCGGCTCGGGCGGCGCGCCTGGATCGAACGCTTCCATCAATTCCGCGAGGTCGCTGCGCAATCCTTCGATGCGGAACTCTCCTTGGCGATCGTGCTGGCGAGCGCGGAGCTTGAACAGGAGCGCCATGCCGGCGGCATCGAGGCTTTCGATGCCGTGGGCGTCGATGTGCAGGAGCGAAGGGTCGCACTCGGTCGCTTTCTGCATCGCCTGGGACCAAAGCTGCTGCGCCGCGGCGACGTGCAGCGTGCCCTGGAAGGCCAGACGCAGTCCGCCCTCCTGGAGGGATTCGCAATTCAGCGTTGCGGTACCAGAAGCTGCCACGACGTTAGTCCACTCCGTGCTTTTCTTCGCGTCCGTGCTCCTGCGCCGGCCCTCGGCGCAGCTTCGACGGCGGTCCGCATCGTTTCTTGGGGCGAGCCGCCACCGGGAAGGCTACTATAACGTCGCGTCAGAGGGTGGGCAAGTTCCATCGCAGAAGAGCGATTCATGCCAAGGGCTGATGCAGCGGATGGAGAAAGGGGCTGTTTTCACGCGTGGGGCAAGGACCCACCCTACGAGGGCCGGCGGGAGAGGGAAATCGGGGAGAGAGGATTTGAACCTCCGACCTCTGCGTCCCGAACGCAGCGCTCTAGCCAAGCTGAGCTACTCCCCGGTCGTCAAAACGTGCAGTATAGCAGTCGTTTCGAAAGATTGCAAGCTATAACAGATTGACGGGATCGATGTCAACAGCAATTTTTACGGCGGGTCGAATGGGCGGAGCGGCGCGGAGGGTAGCGAAGAGTCGGCCCATGACGACGGGGGTCGGGGCCTGGAAGACGATTTGAACGCGGTGAAAGCGCTGAATGCGGCTGATTACGGCGGGCATCGGGCCGCGGACCTTCACCTGCAAGCCCAGATCGGCGATGATCTCGTCGACTCGCAGGCGCATTTTGTCGGCAGCGGCTTCGAGGCGGTCGTAGATTTCGTCGCGCATCACGATGGTGGCCAAGCGCCAGAGCGGAGGCAGCGTACAGATTTCGCGGTGCTCCATTTCTTCGCGCACGAATCCGTCGAAATCCTGGTCGAGGGCGAACCTGATGGTCGGTTGTTCGGGGAAATAGGTCTGGACGTAGACGACGCCGGGTTTTTCGGAGCGTCCCGCCCTGCCGGCGACCTGGGAGATCAACTGGAAGGTCCGCTCGTTGGATCGAAAGTCCGGTAAATAGAGGCAGGTGTCGGCACTGACGACGCCGACCAGCGTGACATTGGGGAAGTGGAGGCCCTTGGCGAGGATCTGGGTGCCGGCGAGGATGTCGATGCGGCCCTGGCCGAATTCGCGGAGGAGGCGGTAATAATCCTGGCTGGCCATCGAATCGCTGTCGACCCGGCGGACGCGGGCCTCGGGGAATTTGGCAGCCAGCTCCTCTTCGAGCCTCTGGGAGCCGAGCCCGATCATGGTCATGGGCTTGCCGCAGACGGGGCAGTCGTGCGGGACCAGGGTCTGGGCGAGGCAATGATGACAGATGGCGTAACCGAAGTCCATGTGCCGACCCGAGACGGTCTTCATGGGTGCGGTCGAGCGTTTGGTCTTGTGGAAGGTCAGTGCGGCGTCGCAGTTGCGACATTGCAGGGTGTGTTTGCAGGAGGCGCAGAAGACGAAATTGCTGTACCCCCGGCGGTTCAGCAGGAGGATGGCCTGCTCCTTTCGCGCGAGCGTCTCGGTCAGTTGGGCCACCAGCGCCTGGCTGAGCAGGTCGTGGCGGTCGGCGACGGCTTCGCGCGGGCGCATGTCCACGAGTTTCATCTCGGGCATGGGCAGGTCCATGACGCGGCGCGGCAGTCGAACGAGGGTGTAGATGGACTTCGTCTGGCAGTTGTGCAGGCTCTCCAGCGAGGGGGTGGCGGTGCCGAGCAGGCAATGGGCACCGGCCAGTTGGGCCCGTTTGATGGCGACATCTCGCCCATGGTACCGCGGGACGGTGTCCTGCTTATAGCTCGGCTCGTGTTCTTCGTCGACGACGACGATGCCGAGTTTGGGCAGCGGCGCGAAGATGGCAGAGCGGGCGCCGATCACGACGTCGGTTTCTCCGGCGCGGATCTTCTGCCACTGGACGTTGCGCTGTCCGGCGGTGAGGCCCGAGTGCATCACAGCGATCCGCTCGAAACGGGCGTGGAACCGCTGGACGGTCTGGGCAGTGAGGGCGATCTCGGGCAGCAGCACGATGGCGGCTTTGCCCTTCTTGAGGACCGCTTCGATGGCGCGGATGTAGAGTTCGGTCTTGCCGCTGTCGGTAACACCATGCAGGAGGGTGACGCCGAAGCAGTTTGAATCAATCCGACACAGGATCTCGTCGAGACCCTGCTGCTGATCAGCGTTGAGAACCACCTCGCGTTCAGGATTGGCCATGGATGGCGGGATGACGGGGAGGGCGCTGAGGACCTTCTTGAGAGCGATCTTGACGATGCCCTTTTCGGCCAGTCGCTTGACGGTGGGCGATTTGCAGTCGACGACGGTCACGAGTTCGTCCATCTCTGCCGCCGAGTCGAGCGAGAAGGCTTCACGCTCGCTCAGGAGGCTGACGATCTGGCGCTGCTTAGCGCTGCGGAGTTCGGCGGCGATCTCGTCAGCCTTGGCCAGCAGGTAGACGCACCGCTGCTTCTTGACGCCGGCGCCTCGCTTGACGGCGCCGGGCACCATCGCGGCAAGCACCTGGCCCAGCGGGCAGACGTAGTATTCGCCGATCCACTTCGCCAGTTCCATCAGCTCGGGTCCGAGCAGAGGCTGCTCGTCGAGGACGCGGGCGACGTGCTTGAGGCGGATCTTGCGGCCCCCGTCTCCGAAGGCCTTCTCCGGCGGCAGATCGGACTCCACGCAGAAGCCGACTTCGGGTCGGTTGCCCTTGCCAAACGGGACCTCTACCCGGCGTCCGACCTCGATGGGCCAGAGGGTATCGGGGACAAGGTAGTCGAACTCGGTGTCGGCTGCCGAGCCCAAGGCGACGCGGATGATATGGGCGCTCTGGGGCTGGGCTGGCTCCTGTGTGGCGAACAGACTCGGCGTGGCTTGTCTGGCGGTCATAGGGCCGAGACCTCCGCTCGATCGGGTTCGTGCTGCGGATCGGGGAGCACCACGTCGGTCATCACCAGTGCGTGATCGGAGTGGCGCGTCCGCCACAGTACAGTCCGCACCGAGGCGAGCCCGTCGGACAACCAGATATGATCCAAGGCCAGGACGGGAAACAACGAAGGCCACGTGGTGATCAGTCCAGAACCTGATTCTTCAAACGCGTGGTGGAAGGACCGGCGCAATTCATCGAACAGAATCGAGGTGTGGGGTATGTTGAAATCACCTAGGGCGATGACTGGAGAGCGTTTGGCGGCGGCAATCGCACTGATCTGTTCCAACGAGAACCTGCGTCTGCTACAATGCGCGCTCACAACATCCACGCCAATCAGCGATAGAGCCCTGTCCGGCAGCAGGAGATCGAATTCGGCCACTGCCGTTCGACCGTCGACCGTCGTGCGGCGCGTGGTCGCGATCGGATAGCGAGAGAGCAGCACCATCTGTCCCGCCAGCAAGCTGACATGATAGTCGGGAAAATGCGACTCCCAGAACGGCCGGCGAGTCTCGGGGGAGCCTCCCGACTCTACCAAAAAGACAATCTGGGCGTCGGTTTCGTACAAAATGGGCACGAAGGACGCGTCGTCTGGCGCGGGGCGTGCCAAGTTCCAGAGAGCCACTCGAAGGCGTTGACCTTCGGTCGGGGTTGCGTCCGCCCACACGAAGTCGGTCTGAATCCAGGCAAGCAAGGCAATGCCCGTCAAGAGAGCTGAGGCAACCGCCCTCGGTGACTTTCGAGGGCGGCGCAGGTTCAGCGCGAAGGCTCCGGCGAACAGCATTGTCACCGCCAGCGGCGGCAAGGCGTAGAAGACCACGGCCAGCGCAGGGACCCGATCCTTCACGGTGTAGCGCATCAACAAACCCAGGAGGCCGGCCGCCAGGCACATCCAAGCCACCAACCTGGAAACGGGATTCCTGTACTTGTCATTCATGAATTGTATATACCCTTGTCACGTCGTTGCTGCGATGTGTTGCTAACGACGGTGGCGTCCATCACGTCGAGTCCGATGCGATCGATCAGAGTGCGGATGTAGTCGAGGTGCGGACACGGCGGCGCGTGGTAGTTGTCGTTGGTCATGCACGACGAGAGCTGCACGACGATCTGCTCCTTCGCAATGCTCTCTCTTTTGCGGATCGTGCGCAGGAATTGCGTGAGCTTACGATGGACGGCTCGTCCGCAGCATCCGCCGCAGGTCATCGAGAGCAGACGGTAGGGCTTTTCCTTCGGATAGGCAGCGAAGCCTCCCGTCCGCTCGTGAAAGGCCTTCTCGCAGAGATAGCCGGGACAGCGCTGCTGCACGATATCGCACTGTACCAGGACGATATATTGCTTCTGATCGAAATCGATCACTGCGTACTCCTTTTTTCATGGGAACGGTCGGCGACGCCCCTGGATTCAGCGGGCGCGACCTGACCCGTTTCGCTCTGGCCAGTCAGGCCAAAGGCCATGATCGGGGCGCCGGGAAAGGCCACCGACGAATCGGAATGGCCCAACACGATCCCGTCGTCGAGAGCGAGGATCGTGTCCTGAAGCTTGCCGAACGTATTGAAGATCCGGGCGACCGGCTGACCCTTGCGGACCACGTCGCCTGCTCGGGCGATGAAGCGGATGATCCCGCTGGTCGAACTGACCGGCTTGTCGGAGAGCCTCAGGATACGGCCTCGGACCAGACCGGGCACGTCGAACGCGAACGGCTCAGCGGGCGGCTCCATCACGCCCAGATGGCCCAGAATCCCCAGGATCGAGCGGACACCGTATTCGACGTTGCTCTCATTGACTACATACGATTCTCCGAGTTCGAAGGTCAGAGCAGGGATATCGTGCTGCAAAAGACTATACGAGAAGCTGGTCGTGGCGGGCTCGACCTCGTGGACGATCGGGAAGCCTGAGTGGCCCGCGATGGTCCTGGCGACCTCATAGGCGGGTTCATGGGCGACGCCGGGGTGCATGTCAAGCAGCGCGTAGGGAATGGACTTCATCCAATCGTTGTGCAGATCCAGGACCAGAGCGGGTTTGGTCTGGCGGATTGTGGTGAAGACCTTGTCGGCAATGCGATGGGCGAGCGAACCGTGGGGGTCGCCTGGGAAGGAGCGGTTGAGGTCTTCGCGGCTCATCGTGATATTGCGCGAGGCGGATTCGAAGCCGATCGGGTTCATGAGCGGGAAGGCGTAGAGGGCGCCTTTGAGCAATTTACGCCTCCGGGCGGCCTTGAAGACCTCCTGGATGGTGACGATGCCGGTGACTTCGTCGCCATGGATGCAGCCGGCGAGCCAGACGACGGGCCCGGGGCGGGTGCTCTCGATGGCCATGAAGGGCAGGCGGCGGCGCGAGAGGTCGGACCCGGTCATGATCTTCTGGAACGAAAAGCGCACCTTCTGAGATGTGGATCTGGGTTTCTCCCGTCTTGTGGTCATCTGTCGTCCCCCGTCACAAGTGGAAATGCCGGCCGGCCAGTTGGGCGATGTGGTCGCCGATCGCCAGCGAGGCGGTGGCAGCGGGCGAGGGCGCGTTGAGGACGTGGATGGCGTTTTTGGTGGCCTCGATCTTGAAATCGTCGACGAGGCGGCCCCTGGGTCCGAGGGCCTGGGCGCGGAGGCCGGAATTGCCCGGGCGAAGGTCTTCGGCGGTCAGCGAGGGGACCAGGCGTTGGAGTTGGCGGACGAGGCGTTTCTTCGAGAAGGTGCGGGCGTACTCGCCCAGGCCATATCGCCAGTGGCGCAGAAAGAGCAGCCAGGTGCCGGGGTAGGAGAGGGCCTCCCAGGTGTCGCGCAGGCTGATGTCGGTCTTGCCACAGCCTTCGCGTTTGAAGGCGAAGACGGCGCTGGGGCCGCACTCGACACCGCCGGCGATCATGCGCGTGAAATGGACGCCCAGGAACGGGAAGGCAGGATCGGGGACGGGATAGACGAGGTCGCGGATCCTCGCGGCGGCTTCGGGGGTCAGGTCGTGGTAGTCGCCTCGGAACGGGACGATGCGGAGACCGGGATCGACGCCGTCCAGGCGGGCAATGCGGTCGCACTGGAGGCCGGCACAGTTGATGATGTGGCGGGTGCGGATGGAGCGGGCGTTGGTCTCGACGTTGAGGTAGAAATCGTGTTTGTCGAAGCGCTCGACGCGGTGACCGGTGAGGACCTTGTTCTCGGGTCGGTGTTCGCAGATCAGCTCGGCGAGCTTTTCGGCGACGGCGACGAAATCGATAATGCCTGCCGACGGGACGCGGATGCCGGCGATGCCGGTCACGGCAGGCTCGATCTGCTGGATCTGGTCGGGTCCGATCTTCTCGATGCCCTCGACGCCATTGGCCATGCCATTCTGGAAGATCCGCTCCATGGCGGGCAGTTCACGGGGGTCGGTGGCGACGATGATCTTGCCACAGAGGTCGTGCGGGATGTTGTGCTGCTTCGCGAAGGCGACCAGTTGCTTCCGGCCGGCGGCGCAGGTCCGGGCCTTGCTGGAGCCAGGCTTGTAGTACAACCCCGAATGGATGACGCCGGAGTTGTGACCCGTCTGGTGGCCAGCGACGCGGGCCTCCTTCTCCAGCACCGCCAGACGCAGGTCGGGGTAGCTCTGCGCAAGCTGGTACGCGGAGGCGAGTCCGACGATACCGCCCCCGATGATGACCATGTCGAAATCCGTTTGTGGCGCCATGCCCGTCCATCCATAACTGCTCAAACCCACCTTCCGCTGATACCATACCGCCTGTCCCCACGCCCGTCAACGGACGGCTCACGCACGCGCTGGTTGGCCCTGCACATTGACGCGATCCCGTGGAAGAAGTACCTACTGTCGAGGGCCAGGACGCTTGGCCAATTCACCAGGCTTCGAGAATGGGTCGCTCAAAGCGGGAAGCCGGAAGAGAGGAGATCATGGCGTCCGAGGAAGACGCCGCTCTGGCCAAGGGAGTACCGGTTTGACGGAGCACACGTGCTTGCGCCACGACGGCGCCATCGTCTGAGCATTGAGTTGTACTCGGCATGGGTGCCGATCCAGAACCAGACGAGGTCTTGGCCCTGCTCGACGGCCAGGGCGCGATGATGCAGACCGACTCGGGCAGACCAGAAACGGCCCAGCTTCTTCAGATGCACCGAAGGATGCCTCGGGTCTTCTTTCATCAAGGCAAAGACGCTGTGAGCCGACTGCTGAACGTTGGCGGGCAGTTTGTCCAGGCACTGTCGGAAGTTGGGACTCGCCCGGTGCCTCACAAGTCGGTGCACCGGCCCTGGCGGAGGTCGTCGAGGGCCTCTTCGGCCAGGTGGTGGAGGCGTCCGGCCGGAACATCGGCGTCGAGTTCCCGGTCCCATGCTTCGGCGTCAAACTCCGCGAACCAGGCCCGCAAGGCCTCTCGCTCGGATGGCTCCAGCTTCCGAATCGCTTCTACGATTTCTTGCACGGAATTCATGGTCATATTATACCGTGTCGGGCAATCGTCCACAAGCTTGTCCGGCTGAAAGCAGAGCGGAGACGGCTAGGGTTCGTAGCCGAGGCGGCCCCAGGCGGCGCGCTGGACGCGGGGGATGTCGGGGTTGTCGGGCAGGGCTTGGTAGGATTGCCAGTCGCCCTCCTGGCGGGCGAGCTTGGCGGTGCGCTGGTCCTGCCATTTCCAGTACTCGGCGTGGCCATCGGCGAAGCTGAAGTTGGTGCCGTCGCCGTGGCGGGTGGGCGGCAGGTCCCACCAGGAGGCCTGGTTGTAGAAGATGGTCCAACTCTGGGTGCTGGTCTTGCCTTCGTCGACGTAGACCATGCGTTCGCCGGGGCGTTTGATCTGGGTGCGCCGGCGGACGTAGCGCTCTTTGGGGGCGCCGATGGCGGTGCTGGCCATCGCGCCGTTCATGGCGTCGACGATGGCGTAGGTGTTGACTTCGCCTCGAATGCCGGTGGGACATTTGTAGATCTTGAGTTGGCCGATGTAGGGCCACATGGCCCCGTCCTGGATGCCCTGGATGCGTCGCTCGACGTCCGTCCAGTCGCTGTGGAAGTAGAGCCAACAGGGTTCTTCGCTGTCGTTGTGGCCTTCGGTATTCTCGACGGTGCAGGCGTTGACGATCTTCTGATCGTTCTCGTCGGCGTACATCACCCAGGCGAGTCCGAACTGCTTGACGTTGCTGAGGCACACCGCCCGCTTGCCCTGCTCGCGCGCCCGCTGGAGCGCCGGCATCAGGATCGCCATCAGCACCGCGATGACCGCCACCACGACCAGCAATTCGATCAGTGTAAACGCCCTGTCCACCGGGTACTTGCCTGTCGTCTTCATAATCCCCGCGACCTCCCTTCCTCTGCGCCACGATTTGCTCTTTGACTTCTCGGGCTATGGCCTGATTGTGCGATCTTGCCAGTAGCCGGGCTTACGATTCAGATGCATGATGGCGATGATGCGTATCTCGTCGCCGGTCACCTGGTAGATCACACCGTAGGGAAAACGACGCAACAGACAGCGGCGTGTGTGCTTCGACAGAGAGGTCCATGCCTGTGGGTGCTCCAGAATGCTATGGATTGCAGCGTGAACTTCGTGGGCGAACTCCCATCCCAGTTCCCGTCGGCAGGCGTTATAGTAGTCTACCGCCTGGTTCAATTCCGCTTCCGCGCCCGCGTGAAAGCTGTAATTCACTGGCTCTGTCTCTTCCGCAGTTTCGCGAAGACCTCGTCGCCCGGGATCAACTCGGCCTGACCCGCTTCGATCTCAGCCACCCTTCTCTCGGCTTCCGCTGCCCACAACTCGTCGATTTCGGCTCGTGCCGGATTGAGGCTCTTGAGCAATTCGTCCGCCAGGCGGGCCCGCAGTTCAACGGGCAGCGACATCGCTTCGTTGAGTAATTCATCCACCTTCAGCATGAGAAGAGCTTCCGATCTAAACGATGTACATGCGTTCAGTCGACTTCAGTATAATGGGCCTATGGTACGGAATCAATCCCTACTACGCACAGCAGGACGGATTACATGTCGTGGACGTCTTCGACGTAGAGGTGGCCGGTGGGGCCGATCTTGAAGACGTAGATCAGGCCCTCGCGGAGCTGGGAGTAGATGACGTTTCCGTAGATGGCCTTGATGCCGTGGTGGGCAAGGGCCTCGGGGTCGTTGGCCAGGTCCCAGATGTGGTCCCAGAACAGCTCCTGCTGGTCGGTGGGGAGGAACTCGAGGAGATCGGCGTATCGTTTGGGTTCGGTGCCGGGCTCTTCGATGGGGAACCCCTGTTCGGGAGGCGTTTTCTCACCGTAGACGCGGCGCCAGAGGTAGAGGGCGCGGGCCTTGCCATCCATGACCATCTGATCGGTGAATTTGACGATCAGAGCGTCGAAATGGATCACGTCGCCCTGAATGGTGTACTCCTTCTGGAGGATCTTCTTCGTTTTGTCTTCCCGGCTGGTTTCGACGAAACGCAGGGTGGTCCAGAGGCGACCCTGCTCGTCGGTACGCTGCGAGATCACCTTGGCGTAGCCGATCTGGTCTTCGGTAGTGAGGTTGGTGATGGCCTCTTTGAGCTGCTGGTTCTCTCCCAGGAGGTCATGGATCGTCATGGCGCCCCGGTAGAAGCCTCGCCCGACGTAGGCGGCGGCTACGGCGAACACGGTCAGGATCGCTAGAGTCAATATACGCAGTTTCTTCAATGGCATCGACCTCAAATCACCTATCTTAACGATCTCTATACGAGGCGGACCTCCTACTTGTTTCCATCGGCTGCCAGCGGGCGATCTCTGTATATTTCAGGCCCCATAAGGGCGTCGGCATACAAAGCACGTCCCGCGCGGGGCGAAACCCAATGTTGCGCGAGCATTGTGCGGACAAGCGTTTGACAAAAAGGGTAAAAAGCGAGTATAGTGGAAGTTTTCTGGACTCATTTGAGGGCCATCGAGCGCCGCCCGGCTCTCGGCATCCACCGTGAAACGGTGCGCTCGGAACGGGAATCATGTTGACAGAGAATCCACTGCTGGAATCGAAGACACACCCTCGCGTGCGGGTTGCGCAGGGCCAGGGGCCCTACGCCAACACGCGCTCGGCGCTGGAGGCGACGGACCTGTCGGGCGTGCGGGACCGACGGGTGCTGCTCAAGCCCAATACCGGGCGGGTGGCCACCTGCGGCGAGGGCATTACCACGCATCCAGAGGTCGTGGCGGCGGCGATCGACGTTCTGCGCGAAGCGGGGGCCGACGTGGCGGTGGGTGAGAGCCCGATCACCGGCGTCGATGTCATGGAGGCGTTTGCCACGTCGGGGATCACGGAGATCGCGGAAAGACGCGGCTGTCCGCTGGTCGATCTGGACGCGCGGGCACCGATCGAGGTGGAAATCGACAAGGGCCAAGCTCTGCACATGATCAAACTCTGTGCCGACGTCCCCGATTACGACCTGGTCGTATCGATCCCGGTAATGAAGATGCACATGCACACGGGAGTGACCCTGTCGGTGAAGAACCTCAAGGGCTGCCTGTGGCGGCGCAGCAAGGTACAGTTGCACATGTTGCCACCGGTCGACGGGAGCGACGAGAAACCGATCAACATCGCGATTGCGGACATGGCGTCGGTGCTGCGGCCCCATCTGGCGATCATCGACGGGACGGTGGGGATGGAAGGGCTGGGCCCGAGCGCAGGTCGACCGAAGGCGCTGGACGCGGTGGTGGTGGGAGCGGACGGGTTTGCGGCGGACGCGGTCGCGTGTCGACTCATGGGCACGACCGCTGAGGCGGTGCCCCACCTGGCGATCGGCGCAGGGCGGGGGTACGGCGTCATCGATCTGGCAGCGATCGATGTTTCGCCCGAATGCTGGCAGGACTGGATCGCGCCGTTCGAGGCGCCGCCCGCCAATCTGGCCATCGAATTTCCGAATGTGACGGTGTACGATCGTAACTCGTGCAGCGCCTGTCAGTCTACCATTCTGCTGTTTCTCAAGGGGTACCGAGATCAGTTGTTCGACTATTTCCCGTCGTGGCAGCATTTGAACATCGCGATCGGCAAGGGGAACGAGGACCTGCCGGAGGGAACGCTGTGCGTCGGCAACTGCACGGCGCGCTGGAAGGATCAGCGTCCGTTCGTAGCGGGGTGCCCTCCGGTGACCAGCGAGATCCTCAGGACGTTGACGGGCAAGCCCTCGATCGACACGCGGGACGGGCGCAGCGCGGGCGTCGAGAAGAAGGACAAGCCATAACACGCATGTGCCGTGAATTTCATCGAGAGATATGCCCAGCGCGACCCCTCTACAACTCGGCAGCCTGACGCTGGACGTGCCCTTCTTCCAGGCGTCGCTCAGCGGCTACAGCGACTACACGATGCGCCACTTCGCACGGCGCTTCGGATGCCCTTTTGCGCTGACGGACGTGATGCTGGCCAAGAGCATGGCGGAACCGCGGGTGCTGCGGAAGGCGTGTTTCCGCCCGGGGATCGACGAGCACCCGGTGGGCGCGCAGATCCTGGGCAAGACGCCGGCGACGATGGCGAAGGCGGCGCGGGACCTCGTGGCGGTCGGCTATGATGTGATCGACCTGAACTTCGCCTGTCCGGCGCCGAAGGTGCTGCGGCGCGGGCGAGGCGGGGCGCTGTTGGCCGACCCCGAGGCGGCGATCTCGATCGTCAAGGCGGTGCGCGAGGCGGTTTCCTGTCCGCTGCTGGCCAAGCTGCGCATCGGGACGAATCACCAGCCCCAGTCGCAGGAGAGTTTCTGGGAGATCGTGACACGGGCGATCGACGAGGGGGTCGACGCACTGGTGATTCACGGGCGTACCGTTGCGGAGCGCTACCGAGGAAAGGCGGACTGGGATATTCTCGCCCAGGTGAAGGCCCGGTTCCCCAAAACCACGATCGTCGGCAGCGGAGACATCTTCGATCCACAGGCGACCGTCGAGTTGATGAGGCGGACGGGGTTGGACGGGTTCATCGTGGCGCGCGGCGCGATCGGCAATCCGTGGATCTTCCGCGACCTGCGGTGCGTGTGGGAGAGCCGACCGGTGCCGCCTGGGCCCGATCTGGCGGAGCAGAAGGCGGTCATGCTGGAGCACTTCCACCGCGTGCTGAGCGGCTATCCGGAAAAGCGGGCGATCGGCTATTTTCGCAAGTTCATGATCCGCTACGCGCGGCTGCACCCGAAGCGCAAGCAGGTGACGATCACGCTGATGAAGGCGGAGACGCGGGCGGCGGTCGAGGCGGGGATCGAGGCGCTTTACGGCGACGGCGCGGCCGATTGACCCGGGCGGAGGATCGGCCCGCGCAAGGAAAAGGGGCCACGAATGTCGCATGGCCCCTCTGAGCTTTTTCCATCGCAAATGTCTACGCCATGTTGCGCCGGCGGAGTCTCCACTTGGCAAGACCCAGGCCCATCACGCCCAGCAGCACTGCGCCGGGAACGGGCACCGCGCTGACGCGAACGTTGTCCAGCGCCGGGCCCCAGGCGTCGAGATTCTGGCCGGTGACGGTGGACATGAATTGCAGGATCGTGTAGGTATCATCGGCGACGAAGGTCCACTCCATGGTCGTCCAGCCCATGGCCTCGCGCGTCTTGTCGGTGACTTTGAAGCTGAAATCGTCGAACTGGGTGGCGGCGCCGATGGCGGAGACGCGCATCTTCTTGAGCAGCGGCCCTCCATCGGGATTGCCCGCCATGTCGAACTGGACGAGGTAGCTTTGTCCGACGACCGTGTCGAATCCCTGCTGGATGCCGCCGGTCTTGTAGTAGCCGTTGAGATCCAGGCTGCGGTTGCCGTCGGAAGCGACCCAGGTGGCGCCGATGTAGTCGATGTTCTCATCGGGCTTCAGACCCGCCCCGACCACGGTCCAACCGCTGATGGCGGTAGAACCGGCGCTCAGCGTAAGGTGCCCTCCGGGATTGGGACCGATCTCGAAGCTCCCGTTCTGAATCAAGTCTGCGCGAGAAGTCGTCGGGATAAGTGCCACCAATGCCACGGCGGCCAGACTCATGCCAAGCCCTCTCAGGAGTCTCTTCAACATGTTGCCTCCCTTGGTACTTGTGTGCTGTCGAATCACAGGGTGCGGCGCTGCCGCAGCCAGCCGACCAGGGCAGCGCCCAGGCTGCCGAGCAGGATAGCGCCGGGAGCCGGGATGGTTGGCGAGGTGAAGCTGATGTCATCGATCGCAAAATCGTTGCCGCTGTAGGCCAGTTCGTTGTCGACGAACCGGATGGTCGCCAAAGAGTTGGCGCCGGCGTTCCAGACGTGCGAGACCTGGCTCCACTGACCAACCGTCAACGGCGCGATATCGGTTCCGACAGAGACGCCATTGATGAGCGTTTCCACCCGAGCGGGCACGTTGTTGTGCCAGCTGGAGACCCAGTAGGAGAGCGTGTAGTCGGCGCCGGGGGTGACCGCCACCGACTGCTCCCAGACCGTCACGCCGGGGGTGGTGCTGCCGTTGACCACGAGCATGTTGCCGAGACCGGTGGTGTGGTCGCCATATGAGGCGGCGGAACCGTGCGTGTTGTGCGGATCGGTACCGACGGTATACGTCCCAGGCGGCGTCGTGTCCGTCAGGCTGTACGAATAGCCGGAATTGAACCCGGTGTTGCCCGCTTCAAAATCGCCGTTGACGGTCAGGTTGGCCCAACCGGTGACGGCACTGAGATGCAGCAACGAGACCGCGGTCAGCAATGTCACCTTTTTCATGATCACCCTCTCATCCGAATACGTCGGCAGACACTCAGAGCACACCGACTGCGACAGAAGCCCCCGTCCGAGAGATGAAACACATTCCCTTGCCCACCAGAGGGTAATTATACCCGAACAGCGGGGTGCGAATCAAGATGGTGACATCGACAACCCGCCGTCGGCCCAGCGCCCACCATTCAGGTCCCATAAGAACGCATTGCTCAAACGTCCAGGCGGGCCGCGGATGACGAAGGTCCGAGTCGGTCTTGCGAAAATTTCCCAAAGAAAACCGGATCAGAGAGGTTTGGCGTAGAAGAGCGAACCGCCGGCGTCCTGATGGTACTGGGCCTGGGCGAAGCCGGCAGCTTCGTAGAGGCGCCGGGCACGGTGGTTGTTCTCCTGCACCTCGAGGGTGAGCTTGCAGCAATCCAGTTGGCGCCCCTTGTGGGCGACCGCCTCGAGCAGGCGCGGTCCGATCCGTCGTCCGCGATATGGGGGCAGCACCGCCAGGTCGTGGATGTTGATCAGGGAGCGGGCGTGGAAGGTGGAGAAGCCGAGGAAGCAGACGGCGATGCCAACCGCCCTGCCGTCGAGCCAGGCGAGGAAGACCAGCCTGGTGGGATGCCGGCGGAGGCCCTCGATCAGCCTGGCGCGCACGTCGGGCGCGAGCGGCCTGCCGTCGCCCATCGGATCGGCGGCATAGGCGTCAAGCAATTCGAGGACCGCCTGCTGCTGGGTAGGACAATCAAGGTCTGCTTCGGTGATTTCAATGATCGATCGGTGCGGTGACGCATCCATGGAAGCTCTCTCACTCTGCGACAAGGCTCTCAGCAATCTGGAGGAATGGTCGCAGTATACCTGCACGCGGGCGGATCGGCAAGCCATCTGCGTCGGGCCTGGAATCCGCCTTGACCGTCTGAAAACCCGTCCGCAGGCAGGTCAGCGGGGCGCAGCATTGAGCACGACGGATCGGGTTGTCACGTCACTGCGGCGGGGCTCAGCCTCTGCCATCGTGAGGCTGAGGGGCGGGAGAGCGGCACCCGCTGCGCGACGAGGCCGCACGGCGGGGGATTTCCTGATTGCATTTGCGTGGCGATAGGGCTAGAATAAAGGATTCTTTCAGACGGCAGGTCAGTGAAATCGAGAGGCAGGTTTATGTCGGACGACGTGGTGCAGGCGGTAGAGGCGTTGAAACGGGGAACCGTCGAGGTCTATACGCAGACCGATCTGGCGCAGCGACTGGTGGAGGCGGGTAAGGCGGGCCGGCAGATGCGAGTCAAGCTGGGCCTGGACCCGACGAGTCCGGACATCCACCTGGGCCATACGGTCGTGTTGCGGAAGATGAGGCAATTTCAGGACCTCGGGCACAAGGCGGTCCTGATCATCGGCGATTATACCGCGCGCGTGGGCGACCCGACGGGGCAGAATGCGACTCGACCGATGCTCTCGCCCGAGCAGATCGAGCGGAACGCGCGGACGTATTTCAACCAGGCGGGACACATTCTCGACACCTCGCCCGAGAAGCTCGAGGTCCGCTACAACAGCGAATGGCTCGCGAAGATCAACCTGGCCGATCTGATCAAACTGGCCAGCAGCATGACCGTGGCGCGGATGCTGGAGCGCGACACGTTCGAACTGCGGTACAAGGCGGGCGATCCGATCGGCATCCACGAGTTTCTCTATCCGCTCATGCAGGGGTACGACTCGGTGATGATCCGCAGCGACGTCGAGTTGGGCGGCACGGATCAGACGTTCAACAATCTGGTCGGGCGGGACCTCCAGCGGCTCAACGACCAGCCTCCGCAGATCGTCATCACCATGCCCATCCTCGTCGGGCTTGACGGCAAGGAGAAGATGAGCAAGTCCAAGGGCAATTACGTCGGCGTCACCGATGCGCCGAACGACATGTTCGGCAAGATCATGAGCATCTCCGACGAGATGATGGCCAATTACTACACGCTGCTTACGGATCTGCCGAGCGAACAGATCGCGACGCGGGTCGACCCGAGTCAGACGCACCCGAAGGAGGCCAAGGTTGCACTGGGCAAGACGATTGTCACGCAGTTCTATGGTCCCGAACTGGCGGAGATCGCGGCGGCCGAGTTCGATAAGGTGTTCGCCCAGGGGCAGTTGCCCGACGAAGTGCCCGAATTCCAGTTCGCTGCCGAGCCCATCTCGATCAAGCAGCTTCTGACGGCCTGCAAGCTCGTCGATTCCGGCGGCGAGGCTAAACGCATGGTCGCCCAGGGCGGGGTCAGCATCGACGGCGACAAGGTGACGGACCCCAACGGCACAACGACGCCCGCCGACGGCATGATCGTGCAGGTGGGGAAGCGCCGGTTCGCGAAGCTGCGTGTCTGAGAAGCCGCCTACGTCAACACCTCTGGCCGCGTGCGTCGGCAGGACACGGGGACGGCTTCGGGTACGAACGACGCTTTGACTGGCTGTAAGACAGGGCACTTCCCCATCCCCAAACGCTGCGCGTTTGAGGCTGCCACCGGTGATGGAGCATGTTCAGGGACACTCGCCTGACAAGGCCCCTCGATTTCCCTTGATCCAACGAACCGAGTTGGGTAGGCTTTGGCGCGAGGTCGATGGAGACGACCTTGCTCTCGGCAGCGGGAGATCGCAGGAACGCCACGTGAGAAAGGACACCATGAAGCGTCTAGCCCCGGAACGACGGAACCAACTGATCGACGAACACCTCCGACATCTGGCGGCCGACTGGACCTGTCGTTACGGACAATGGAATCGCGAAAAGCTTTTGGCGGAGATGGAATCGGCGCTGCGGGCACGGCGGCATCGGAAGAAGGCGGCACCAGCCGGGACGTAGGGCAGCTTGACGATAGACCCTCAATCCAAAAAGAGGTGGTGACATGAGACTGAGCAGAAGGATGTTCGTCGCAGTCGTCTGGAGCATGACCTGTGCGCTGATGCTGGTGGGCTGTCGGACGGCTTCGGTGGCGCCGCAGAGCCCTCGCACGCTGCGCGTGCTGACGTACAACATTCATCATGGCGAGGCCATGGACGAGCAGTTCGACTACGAGCGGCTGGCGAAGGTCATCAACGCTCTGTCACCCGATCTGGTCGCGTTGCAGGAGGTGGACGAGGGAACCGAGCGAGCTTCGGGCGTGGACCAGGCGGCGCTGCTGGGCAGGCTCTGCCACATGCACTATGCATTCGGGCAGGCGATGCCCTACCAGGGGGGACGGTATGGCGAGGCGATTCTTTCACGGTTTCCCATCGTCCAGACGGTGGTGCACCCCCTGCCCTATCGGCCGGAGCGCGAGCCCCGGGCGGCGATCGAGGTATGGGTCGAGCCGGAGGGCATTGGACCGATACGTTTCGTGGGCACGCATCTGTGCCACCAGGACGACGAGGTCCGCACGCAGCAGACGACTCGGCTGACCCAGTTGCTGGACAGCGAGGGCGGCCCGCCTGTGATCCTGGCGGGCGATTTCAACGCGCGACCAGGCAGCGGACCGATGAACGTGCTGCTCGAGGCAGGCTGGGTCGACGTGGTCGCTCCCGACTCAAAGATCGACTACATCCTGATCCGCGCCTCGGACCCCTGGGAACTCCAGCAGATGACGATTCTCGACGAGCCGGTCGTATCCGATCACGACCCGATCCTGGCGGTGCTGCGGTGGGAAGGCGAGGGAATTGATAATTGATGATTGATGATTGGGCGTCGGGGCTCAAGTAGGGGTTGACGCTGGCCGATGGGGCTGGTAGAAGATGGGTATTGGAGAGAATCTTATGGTGACGAACAGGGGCATACAACTCGGGGCCACGATGGCGACGTGGGCGATCGGCGTCATTATCGCTATTGGAGAAAAACGCAAGCTGCCCTGAGGACGCCTCGATTCCGTGATTTGAGAAGCCTTCCAGAGCAGCGAACTCTGGAAGGCTTTTTCTTTTGGGGAGCGGCAAAATGCGACGGACGAAGAAGAGGAAGAGTTGGCATGAGCAGGACGGATTCTGGGATACCTTTGCACCGACCATCTTCGACGCACAGCGGCGATCGCTGGCTAGCGAGGAAGTCGAGGAGGTCGTCAGGCTGACTGGGCTGTGGCCCACACAGGCCGTGTGCGATCTGTGCTGCGGGATCGGGCGGCACAGCTTGGAACTGGCCCGGCGCGGGTATGCGGTCGTGGCGGTGGATCGGACCGAACGGTATCTTCAGGAGGCGCGGGAGGCGGCGGACGCGGAAGGACTGGCGATCGAGTTCGTTCAGGAGGACATGCGGCGATTCGGTCGACCGGAGAGCTTCGATCTGGTCGTGAACCTGTTTACCTCGTTCGGCTACTTCGAGGAGGCCCAGGACGACCGGTTAGTGCTGGAGAACGTGTATCGCTCGCTCAAACCCGGCGGGCAGCTTGTGCTGGAGATGATCGGCAAGGAGATCCTGGCACGGATTTTTGCGGCGCGCGACTGGCAGGAAATCGACGGGACCATCCTGCTGTCCGAACGCAAGGTGGTCGATGCTTGGCGACGGATCGAGAACCGCTGGATTCTCATCCGAGATGGGCGGCAGCGGGAATGGACCTTCTCGCATCGGCTCTACTCGGCGGTGGAGCTGTCGGCCCTGCTGGAGGGATGCGGATTCGGCGAGGTGCAGGTCTACGGCGGTCTGGCGGGGTCGGCGTACGATGAAAAGGCCGAACGGATGGTGCTCGTGGGGCGCAAAAGCATCTCGGGCGGCCTTGACGGAACGGGGGTCGGGGGCGTATGATACGCGATTCGTTTTCGGAGTCTTAGAGGATCACAGCCATGTCGGACGACAAGAAGAAGAACTACCGTGATACGCTGAATTTGCCGCAGACGAGCTTTGCGATGAAGGCCAACCTGGTGCAGCGTGAGCCGCAGATGCGGAAGCGCTGGGCGGAGCAGAACATCTACACGCAGATCCGGGAGGCCCGGCTGGGCGCGCCGCTCTATGTCCTGCACGATGGGCCACCTTACGCCAACGGCGACATCCACATGGGGCACGTGATCAACAAGGTGCTCAAGGACTTCGTGATCAAGTACAAGACGATGGCGGGTTTCGACGCGCCGTACATCCCGGGCTGGGACTGCCATGGGCTGCCGATCGAGGCCAAGGTGATGGCGGACCTGGGCGAGAAGGTGCGCGAGATGAGCAAGCCGGCGGTGCGTCGGGACTGCATGAAGTACGCCAGCAAGTACGTCAAGCTCCAGAGCAGGCAATTCCAGGACCTGGGCGTTTTCGGCGATTTCGAGAATCCGTACCTGACGTATAAGCCCCAGTACGAGGCGGGCATCCTGGAGGTGTTCGCGACGCTGGTGGAGAAGGGTCTGGTCTATCGTCAGCTCAAGCCGATCCACTGGTCGGTGGGCTGCGAGACGGCGCTGGCGGAGGCGGAACTGGAGTACAAGGACATCGCTTCGCCCAGTATCTTCGTCAACTTTGCCGTGACCGATGAAACGGTCGCCAGGCTGATCGAACTGGGTCTGGTTTCGCAGGAGCAGGCGAAGGACGCGGAGGTCGGTCTGATGATCTGGACGACGACGCCCTGGACGCTGGCGGCCAATCTGGCGGTGGCGGTGCATCCGCACCTGGAATACACGACGCTGTCCTATGAGAAGGATGGACGCAGGTACGTGTCGGTGGTCTCTACGGAGCGCGTCGCAGCGGTAGTGGTGGCGGGCGGCCTGGCGGAGGGGCAGTATTCGGTGGGTGCCAAAGGGGTCAAAGGCAGCGTGCTCGAGGGGCTGCGGTATCGGCATCCGTTCATCGAGAGCAACCCGACGGACAAGGACGCCTACCTGGTGATCCTTGCAGAATATGTGACCACCGAAGACGGTACGGGGCTGGTGCACACGGCGCCGGGACATGGGCAGGAGGACTACGTCTCAGGGCAGCGATACAACCTGGCGGTGTATTCGCCTGTCAAGGACGACGGCTGCTACGACGAGACAGTCCCCGAGTGGCTGCGGGGCAAGAACGTGCTGAAGGTGGACGCGGAGGTCAACGAGCATCTGGCCCAGCAGGGTCGGCTGTTCGCCCAGCGAGAGATCGTGCACAGCTATCCGCACTGCTGGCGGAGCAAGGGCCCGGTGATCTTCCGGGCGACCGAGCAGTGGTTCGTGGGGGTCGATCGCGAGCTGCCCGAGAGCGGGCGGAACCTGCGTTCGATGGCGCTGGATGCGGTCGAGCAGGTTCGCTGGATTCCGGCGTGGGGGCAGAAGCGGATCGCGGGCATGCTGGAATCGCGGCCGGACTGGTGCATCAGCCGCCAGCGAAGCTGGGGCCTGCCGATTCCGGTGTTCGTGATGCCCGATGGGCGGACGCTGCTGACGAAGGACTCGGTCATGGCGGTGGCCCGGTACATTGGCCAGCATGGCTCGAACAGTTGGTTCACTGCGTCGCCTCGCGAGATCCTGGGCGATGATTTCGCGCTGCCCGAGGGGTTCGACCTCGATCAGCTTCAGAAGGAAGAGAATATCTTCGACGTGTGGTTCGAGTCGGGATGCAGTTGGTACAGCGTGGCGATGGCAGCGGGCTGGCCGGTACCGGTGGATCTCTATCTCGAGGGTTCGGACCAGCATCGCGGCTGGTTCCAGCTTTCGTTGCTGCCGGCGTTGGGGGCAACGGGGCAGCCGCCTTTCAAGAGCGTGTTGACGCATGGCTTCACCGTCGACGAGAAAGGCATGAAGCAATCCAAGTCGCTGGGCAACTATGTCAACGCCCAAGAGGAGGTCGCCAAATACGGCGCCGACATCCTGAGGCTCTGGGTGGCCAGCGTCAACTACCAGGAGGACGTGCGCTGCAACGACGAGTTGATCGGGCGGTCGCAGGATGCCTATCGCAAGATCCGCAACACGCTGCGGTATCTGCTGGGCAATATCGACGGGTTCGATCCGACGCTGGATGCGATCGAATACGATTACATGTTCGAGATCGACAAGTGGGCGCTGTGCCAGTTGCAGAGGCTGATTGCGGATGTGACCGAGGCGTACGACAACTTCGTATTCCATCGCGTGTTTTCGCTGCTGTACAACTTCTGCACGGTCGAGATGAGCAGCATTTATATGGACGTGCTGAAGGACCGGATGTATTGCGATGCGTACGACAGCCTGAGCCGGCGGAGCGGACAGACGGTGATGTACCAGATCCTCTCGGCGCTGGTGCGGATGCTGGCGCCGATCCTAGCGCATACCGCGGAAGAGGCGTGGGACGCGATGCCGTTCAAGCCCGAAGAGCGCGACAGCGTCCACCTGGCGAGTATGCCGAAGGTCGATGCGAGCATCGACTATGCGGCTCAGCAGGCGAAATGGCAGAGGATCATGGCGCTGCGGGACGAGGTTCTGCGCACGCTCGAAGGACTGCGGCAGGACAAGACCATCGCCAGCAATCAGGAGGCGTCGGTGACAATGGACTGCACCGAAGACGATGCGGCGGCGCTGGAGGCATTCGGCCTGGAACCCCTCGCGGCGCTGTGCATCGTCAGCGAGGTGAAGCTGGAAAAAGGTGCCGCGTCGACGACGGTATCGGCGGGCAAGAGCCCCCACGCCAAGTGCCAACGCTGCTGGAATTACTGGCCGACCGTCGGCGCAGATGCCGAGCACCCCGACCTCTGCCAGCGCTGCGCGACGGTCATCGCTTCCGCGTAGGCTGGAGACTGGAGGCTGGAGGAAGAGCTATCGCCTGCGCAGGACGCGGAGCAGGCCATTGAGGACTTTGCACGTTTCGGCGGCCAGCGTGGATACGGGCTTGTACTCGCTGGTGCTCACGAGCCCCAGGCGGAGAGCGAGAGAGAGTTGATATTCCAGTTCTCGCGCCGAACCGTAGGCGATGTCCAGCAGTGGCGGGTTTCTGGATCGTTCCTCGGCACTCTGCTGAAAAGGGCATTTCTATGTTTGGCACCTCGACCAGTCTTCACCGTTTTGTCATCCTGAACGGAGCGCAGCGGAGCTGAAGGATCTGGCCGCGAAAGAGACAGTCTCCCGGGTTAGGTTCAGGCCCTCCCAAATCGCTGAGGGTCTCGTCCGTCCCGCACACTGACATCGAATACAGCGGATGGCTGGTTCGGTGCCAGATTCCTCCATTGCGCTTCGCTCCAGTCGGAATGACAATGCGCGTGCGGCCGACGCGTCTTAGGTAACACTGCCAGTACATTCCGGCCTCACCCGCCTTCCCTTCTCCAGTCTCCAGCCTACAGCCTCAAGCCTGCGAGTTGCGCTGCGACTCGGGTGTAGACTTCGTCGAGGGTGAGGTGGATGATGGCGTGGGCGGGGTTAGTGCTCTTGATGGCGAGGCCTCGGGTAGAGACGTCGCGGGCGACGATGCACTCGGGTCGATGGTAGGGACCGACGCGGAGGGGGTTGGACCAACTGAACATCATCACGAGCGGTTTGTCCAGTGCGGCGGCGATGTGGCCTGGGCCGGTGTCGTTGCTGATGACGATCCGCGCGGAGCGCAGCACCTCGACCAGTTCGGGCAGCGAGGTGCGGCCGGCGAGGTTGACAATCGGACAGCGGGTATGGCTCTGGATCTGCTCGATCATCGTGCCTTCGGCGGAACTGCCGGTGGCGACGATCGAGAGGCCATGCTCCGAGGAGAGCTGGTCGGCCAGGGCTCCGAAGCGCTCGGGGGGCCAGCACTTGCTGAGCTGGGCGGAACCGGGGATCAGGACGGCATATCGTTTGCGGACCAGATCGTGCTGCGACAGAAGTGTGCCGACGGCTGCCACTGCGGCGGGTTTTTCGGGCAGGACGAACTCGACACGGAGGTCGGCGCCCCCCATGGCCTCGATGATCTTCAGGTAGTAGTCGATCACGTGGACCCAGTCGGCGTGACGAGGGACGGCGGTCGTGTAGAAAAAGTGGGCAAATTCACGGCCCCAGACCGGGCCAAAGCGCTGCCTGCAGCCCGAGGCCCAGGCCAAGGACGCGGAGCGAAGCAGACCCTGGAGGTCGACGACTGCATCGAACCGGCGGCGGCGCAGGTCGCCGACCAGCGAGCCCAGGGTCTTCATCGCGAAGGGACAGTACCAGGCCTTGGCCAGCTTGTTACGGTCGAAATAGAGGATCTCATCGAGGTGCGGGTGCCCCTCGATCAGGGGGGCGAAGGCGGGACGGATGAGCCACGTGATCCGCGCGTGCGGGAAGCTGCGGCGCAGCGCCGACAGCGCCGGCAGCGCCATCACGATGTCTCCCAGGGAACTGGGCTTGATCAGGAGGATGTTCTTCCACGCATCGGGCATAAGCTGCGAATTGTACGCCACAGGCGGCTGGGGAGCAACGGGCGATCTGCAAACAGCGGTTGAAAGTGTGTGTGCACGTTTTAGGGCATGGGTATTTTGGTCCTTGGAAGCATCTGGGTGGCAAGGTCATCCGCGACAGGCGGATGGGGATGGTTCCCGTTGGACAGGCCGTTTCACCTCTATCCGACAGACGCATTCGCCGTCCCCCAAGCTCCGTTTCACTACGCGTTGAGGCCGCCACCCACCTGCCAGGACATCTTCACAGACACGGTTGAAATGTGCCCTTCGGCCGATAGAATGGCCTGCGGCATGTCGCCCGGTTCGGCGAAACGACGCAACGACCTCCAGCAGAGGATTCCCGAGATGGCGAAGAAGGGCAAGTACGTGTATGAATGGCCTCGGCCGATGGTGACGGTCGACGCGGTGGTGTTCTGTTTTTCACGGGGCAAGGCCCAACTGCTGCTGGTCGAGCGCAAGAAGGAGCCCTACCAGGGGCAATGGGCGGTGCCGGGCGGGTTTATCGAGATGGATGAGGAACTGGAGGACGCGGTGGCTCGAGAACTCGAGGAAGAGACCGGGCTGACCGGCATCCCGCTCGAGCAACTGCACACATTCGGGACGGTGGGCCGGGACCCGCGCGGCCGGCAGATCACGGTCGCCTTCCTGGGGATTGCACCGCGGCGACGGACCACGCTTCGGGCGGGAGACGACGCGGCTAAGGCTCAGTGGTTTCCGATCGACGGCTTGCCGGCCCCCCTCGCCTTCGACCACGATCATGTCACGCGACTGGCGATCGCCAGGTTCAAACGGACCCAGGCGTATCGACAGTTCCTGGCGGGCCGCAGCAGATCGAAGTAAGCTTTCGTGACGCGTCGTCGCCCTTGCCGCGGCGTCGGCTGTTGGAGCCCAATGGGGTTCCGTCATGAGAATTGATGACTCGGATTACGTAGTGCCCACACTTGCCAAACGGCCAAGAGGCTGTTAATGTAACTCGCACATGTGCGATTCGCGGGGCATCGCACGCGGTGAGGAATACGCTGGGTGAAATCCATGGACTACTGTCCACTCCGGAGATCGTGGCATGCGGTGCATGGATGTGTCGGCCGGCGTACTCTGCCTGGACAAATGAAACGCTTCGTGGAATCACAAGCGCCGATCTTCGCACCCGCGGCCTGCCCGCAAGGTCCGGGGTCGAACAGGGAGGATTCGGCAGGAGGAGGTGAAGCATGTGGACGGAAATGGCGCATTCCGTCGAACGGGATGGTGCGCGCACGGTGCGTGGCCCGAGAAGTCTGCTCGATCGAATCGGGTGGAAAGGTCTCCTGGCGGTGGGTTGGCGTTCCACGCCCCTGCCGCTGCGGCCGGTGGCGCTGCCGTACACGCTGATTGTCTACCGCAAGCTGCTGGCATCCAGCTACAGTTGGAGACATCTGCTGGTGCTGCACACGGAGAAATACCATTCATCGCTGCTGTTTCGGGCGCTGCGGCCCCGGTTCCGGAGGATTCACCCGGTGCTGGAGTCCTACGCGATTCGAAGCGAGGGTGCCGCGACCCCTTTGGGGATCACCGAAACGGATGAGTCGATGGCGGAGTTGCTGTCGCTATCGCCGATGACGCCACGGATGCTGGTCGTTTCGCGTATTGCGATGGCGGATTGACGCGCGGCAGGCGCCGTTCTACCATGACTGCACGTTATATCACCAACGCACACCGTCCATGGCAGGAGCAACACGATGAGTGACGGGGCCTCGGAAGAGTTCATGACGCCGGCCTATCTGAAGCAGGCGATGAAGGCCTTCAAAAAACGGCTCAAGCTGACGCGGCTGGATGCGGAATCGACGCTGGGTGGCGGGCCGTTCAGTGGCGGACGGAGTTCGGGGATCGTGGCCATTCAGCCACCGAACCAGTACCCACGCCAAGTCTGGGACAGGCTGGTGGAGATGGGCAAGCTCCGCCACGCGGGCGGCGGCCTCTATGAGCTGGTCCACGATTCGGGCGGCCATTGACGAGGCACCGGCGGGACAGAGCCTGCGCAACAGAAGACGTCGTTGGCGATCGGCAGGTCGCTACTCCGCGGCGCCGGGCACCGGCTTCTTCAACTGCTGGTTGAACATGCGCAGTTGAACGGCGATCGCATTGAGGGCCCACTCGATGTAGTGCAGAGGGTGGGCGGGCCTGCGATGACGTTCGAGCATCAGACCCTGCTGCGCGGTGTTGACGAATTTGCTGATGACCTGCGGACTGATTTGCGTGGGTTCGGCGGCCCAGGCCTTCAACTGCTCGTACTGCTGTCGCAGGCGGGGATTGGTTCGAAGCTGCTCGGCACTGAGATAGTCGCCCGGGTTGAGGGCCAGTTGCAGACCCTTGAGGCACAGGATCAGCGGCTCGTAGTTGGCCCGTTTCTCCAGACGGATGAACTTGTACTGCTGGATGTAGGTGGTGGCCTGCGCGGGGGCCTTGTTGCCGATTTCGTCGCCTCCGAGGTACCAATTGCGACGACTGCGTCGTGCGAAGATCAGTTCATGACCGACGTTGTTCTGCATGATCTCGTCGTGTCCCATCCGCGAGACCCAGAGCCCTCCCGGCGTTCGCTCGGAGCCTCCGCCCAGGGCCAGGAGGCACTTGACGAAGCCGAGTGGCAGGACGGTCTGCTCCTTGATCCGGCTCTTGAGCAGTTGAAAGGACAGGTGCAGGCTGTGCGGCTGGACCTGGAAGAAACGGACCAGTTCCTGGATCAACTGGTTCAGCAGCCAGGGGTCGGGGGTGGCGGGTCGGGAGAGTTCGCCGGCGATGCTGAGCCTGCCGGGGGCCAGTTCGAGAAAGCCCGAGCTGCGCTGGCGGCGGCCGGAACCGGTGTGATCGTCGATATAGCCACCGAGCTTCCAACAGAGCACGTCGAGGCAGAAATCGTAGAAGTACCGGAATCCGTCGTAGGCGGGATCGACGGCCTTCTGGGCGCTGCGTTTGGGTTCGACGGCGGCGGGGCCCAGGTTGCTGAGCTCCAGTTCGAACCCGAGCGGGACCAGTCCCGGTTGGAGGTTCCTGCGGATGCGGTCGAGGTTCGCTTCCGCCACGCGCGGATCGAAGATGCTTCGCGAGGCACGCACCGCGTATTTGACGTAGTCGATCAGATCGAACGTCTCGGAGGGTGAGACCTTGAGACCTCGTTCGATGATCAGATCGACGATCCCGCGATTGGCATTGATCATCTGCAGGGCCGCCAACAGGCTGACCGACCGGGCGAAATAGCGTTCGCTGGTCCGCAGGCGTTCCAGGTCAAAGCGATAGCGGTTCTGGATCTGCTCGTCAAACTGATTGAGCAGCACCTGTCGCAGGACGAGCGCCAGGTAGTTGCGCAGATACGGTTCGGCTTCGGGATCGCGCAGGAGGTGACGGATGCTGGGACGCGGGCGGTCCAGTTCGCGCTCCAGGTAGTAGTCGCTCATCGCGTCGGTCTGGTAGTGACTCATGACGAGGTCACGCTCGGTGGTTCCCAGGAGCTCACGTTGGGCCTGCCGCTCCAGATCGGCGTCGGCGGTCCTTTCTCCGGGACGCGTGCTCTTCTGGAGGAAACGGTTGATGCGTTTGCGGAGCCAGAGTTCGTGGATGAGATTGACATGGAAGCGGTCGCCGAACTGCTTTCGCATCGACTCGGGCGTGACCAGATAGGCCTGCGCTTCGACCTTGCCGTGGGCGGTGTAGATATGGACGGTTTCTCGGCGGTACCGTTTTCCTTCATAGCGATCGATTTCCGCCATCGCCGAGAGCGGGACGTCGTAGATCACCAGTCCTTCGATTCGTGCATCGGGGGCCTTGACGGCATAGAAGTACACGTTGTCCGGGCTGACCCGGCGGTGTCCCGGCAGGAAAGCGGGCTCGGCAAACAGCGTCTTGACGTCGATCTTCGAAGGCTTTCGCGTGAAGGCAAATCCGCTGACGCTCTTGAAGATCCGGCTGTCTCGCAGGGACCCGTAGACGAAAAGATTGACTCTTCTCTTGTGCATAGGCGGCTCGTTTCGTCCGAGCGAAAGAGGGCCGGATTATCACTCGTTGAGAATGCGTCGCCGCAGTTGCCACAGCTCCTTGAACGCGCGGAGGACGACGTGCAGACTGGCGCCGCTCTGGCGACCGGCGGTGCGCGGGAAGTGATGCACCCCCTTCTGCGTGACGGTATAGCCCTTGCGGACGGCACGCGCCAGGATCTCCGTGTCGATCAGCGCTCCGGTGCTCTCCATCGTAATCTCGTCGAAGATGCGGCGACGGTACAGTTTGAACGCACAATCGACGTCTCGAAGATTCAACGAGAAGGCCAGGCCGGTGACTTTGGTCCAGAGCCATCCGTTGATCTTCCGCATGAGATTGTCCTGCCGGTTGATGCGATAGCAACTGACGATGTCGTAGTCGGCCATCAGCGGCAAGAGCGGGGGCATTTCGGCCAGGTCAAACTGGCCATCGCCATCGGTGTAGAAGACCAGTTCCTTGCGGGCGGCGCGGAAACCTGATCGGAGGGCGGCGCCGTAGCCACGGTTGCGGTCATGGTGGACGGCGCGGACCCGCTCGTTGCCGGCGGCCAGTTCATCCGCGATGCGTCCGGTGTCATCGGCGCTGCCGTCATTGACGATGATGATCTCGTAGTCGGCGTCCATCCCCTCCAGCACGCCAAGGGCCTGTTCGGCCACCCGGGCGACGTTAGCCTGCTCATTGTAGCAGGGAAAGAAGACCGAGATCGATACGCCCGGTTCCGACCGGGCGGCCGGCGGCGGCGTGTCCGACTGCACCATGGCTCACCACCTCTTCCGGTCGGAGATGAAGTCTCTCTCGGTCAGATACTTCTGCATCTGGCGGGTGCAGGTTTCGGCCGCCTGTTTGTTGCCCTGAGCGTCGGCCACCTGCCGGAGGCGAAGGAGGCACAGTCGCGCCGCTTCGAGCCGCAGGTTGTAGCCGTCGTGGCCGGCATAGTCGGACTTGTTCGTCTCGAATTGCGTCGCATACTCGGCGCAGACTTCGTTGATCTGTTGCTGAAGCTCGGGGAAGGCTGCCGCCCTCAATAGCAGTTCCAGGACCGGCTGCGGCGACGGGTGCAGATGAAAGGCCTTGACCACCATGTCAAAGCCTCGCGTCCGCTGGGCAGCGTCGGCCGAGCGCAGCAGGTTGTGGCCAACCGAGAGATTTTCGGAGAACTCGTCGGGATACGTGGTCTGACCGGTGAACATCCCCTCGAACAGTTGCTTTCCGGGCTCGGTCGTCACGTTAACGAACAGCTTCTGTTTGTTGTTGAAGAAGGCCAAGCGCCAACTGGGGTGGTATTCCAGTGCATGGACGAAATCCTTGTCGAACTGATTGGCGGGCATGAGGACCACCCAGACATCGAACTTGTCGAGTTGCTCGGTCACCCAGTTGCCGATCTCGCGGAGGTCGGCGGCATTGGGATTGCGTCCTTCGTAGGCGGCCCTCCTGGCGGGCGGTCCGCCGGCGAGGATCTCGGTCCAGAGGTCGAACACCTGCGTGTTGTAGGCGGCCTGGGCCCTTCCGTCCATGAACAACTGGAGCGGTGTGCGGCCGGTCTTGGGATCGGGGTCCTGTCCCCAGGCGATGAAGCCGCCTTCCGTCCAGTAGTTGTACATGTTGCCCTTCAGTTCATTGCGGCGGATGAACTCGCAGGCGTAGAAGGGCTTGGCGTCGGAGGCGGTCATGCGCATGAAAACGGAGGTCAGCTTGGGATCGGCGGGCCAATAGTCCAGGTAGATACGTTTGAACATCAGGCCCGTCCAGAGGCCGAATCCGACCACGGCGGCCGAGACGAGCAGTGCGGCGCCCTGCCAGCCGGATTCCGCGAGCGAGAACCCTTCAGCCGATTTTCTCGCGTCCGTGTCAGCCTGGCGGACGGCCCCATAGAACCAAGCGGCCAAGGGGAAGGCCGCGAACGCCAGCATGGTGCCGAAGGCCAGAAGCCAGAAACGCGGCTGAATCTCCGCCGAGGCGCCGGGAACCGGCAGGAACAGCCAGCGCCAGAAGATCAGACGGTAGAGGCCCAGCACGGCCAGCGCTCCAGCGAGTCCCACCCAGGCGGTGCGTTCGACCCATTCGTCGCGATTCGCCTCCGGCAGTTGCCCGGCGCCGCGAGCATTTCGACGGACCAGCACGAGGGCGATGATCCGCTGCACCAGCAGCGCGATCACGGGGCAGGCGGCAAAGCCAGCGATAGGGATGAACCGTCGGGACCGGATGGCCATGTATACGGTCAGGGCACCGATGATGAGAAAGATGATATCCATCGGGGGCCAAGTCGGCTCCTCGGTCTTGGGCGCGCGCTTCTTCGAGGGTCGTGGCGTGAATGTGGATCGCACGCTGAGAACGGTCCACAAAGACAGGGCGAGCCATGCGAGAAGATACATCGTCAGGAAGGGAATCGCGGTGCCGACGGGATTGCTCCAATCGAGGGCGCGGTGCCATTCGTGGACGTCGCGCCAGCGTTCGGCGTGTTCGCTGACCGAGATCACGAAGGTGTGCGTCAGGTTGGTCAGATGGAATGGGTTGACCACCACCATCGCCACGAAGGCAACCGCCCCCGCGCCAACCGTGTGCAAGAGCGTCCGCCAAGGCAGTGCACGAATTTCGCCTTGGCGACGCGAGAGCAACACTGCCGCGATCGCGATCGCCAGCGCGGACATGCCGATAAACGTCCAGACGCCACCGGCAATCTGAGCTTGGAACATCTTGTCCAGACGGTCGTTCAAGAAGTTGGGGACATCCACAGCGTGTCGGAGGAGCGACAGGAGAACGACCAGGCCCGTGGCGATGGCGTGGAGAACGGTCACGGCGGTCTCACCAATCCGCCGATAGAAAACGACCGCGAGGCTGCCGGCGGCCAGGACCAGCAGGAAGACGAGCATGGCGCCGTGCTCCGGCGCCGCAGCGCGGAGTTGGGGCGCATAGTCGCTCTTCATCTCGGCGATGCGGGCGAGAAACTGGTGGGTGAGGCCATAGAGGACCAGCCAGGTCAGGATGCTGTAGACCGCCACGAGCCAGCGCCTGGGCAGGTGCATGATCAGGTGCCAGCCGAGGAACGGAACCAGGACGATGAAGGCGTAGACATAGCCGCCGTGGACATTGGACCAGAAGATGATCACCGGGACGATCAGCCAGACGTACAGCGCGTTGCGGTAGCTGGTCAGCACCAGGATCAGGATGTACACCGCTACGAGGAGGTTGGAGAACGCGGCGGGACGGACATCGAAGAAGGAGCGCCCGATGAACAGGGCAAAGCCGGCGGCGGTGGCTGCCAGGACGCGCTGAACACCTAGGAGCCGCGCGGTGAAGTAGATCACCGCCACGGCCAGGAAGTAGATGGCGAACTTCCAGAACACGAGGGCATTGAAATACGGCTGCTGGGGCGAACCGAGCATCGTCGTCAGGCGGTAGAAGATCACGTGCGTGAGCCAGTTCTGGTTGATCCAGCCGGTCGGGTGCCACTTCCGGACGGTCTCCAGGCCCACCTTGTCGGTGATCCACTGGGCCCACCCCGGCCACTTGGCGACCTCTTGCGCGGTCGGGCCCGCTTCATGGGCGTTGGCGCTGAAGGGCTCGACGGTGTCGACGCCATGATGCGAGAAATGCCGCCCGCACGCCATCGCCACCCACGTGTCCCCCGCCGCCACCATGTGGGTGCAGGCGTGAAACGCGAAGATGAACATGGCCAATCCGCCGATAACCAATACCCAGCGGGACCGAGCCGAGCGTCCTGGAGTGGTTAGCAGTAGGTCTCCCTCACCGGTTTGATTTGCCACCATGCGCGTACTTTCCAACAGGTTTTTTCGCTCTTACTATCGTAGAAGCATACTTTTTGTTCTCTCTATCGTCAAGAATCCCCCCCGGGCTGTTGTTCTTTGCAGAAAGCCCGGGAAGAAAACAGGCCATGGAGGTAAGCCACCCGCCCACGCCCCCGGGCAAAAGCACACAGGCCGGCTGCGACGTCCTTTGCGGACATCGCAGCCGGCCCGATCTGATGCCATCTCAGTCGTCCTATGGGTCCGGAAAGATGCCGGCGACAGCGAATGCCGGACCACTCGGAGGCCGGCTCAGGCTAGTGAGCCAGCCATTTCTCGAGGCGGTCGAGGCCCTTGGTGATGTGCTCCATGGAGCAGGCGAAGCTCAGGCGGACGTTGTCGCCGCAACCGAAGGGCAGACCCGGGACCAAGGCGACGTTGGCCTGTTCGAGCAAGGCCTTGGCGAATTCCATGCTGTCGGCGATCTTGGCGCCACCGATGGTCCGGCCGAAATGGGCGCTGACGTCGGGGAAACAGTAGAACGCCCCCGTCGGCTCAGCGCACTGGATGCCTTCGATGGCATTGAGGCGGTCGGCCATGAACTTGCCGCGTTTTTCAAATTCGACGCGCATCGTCTCGATCGTCGCGTCGGCCTCGGGTGCCATGGCGGCAATCGCAGCGTACTGGGCGAAGGTGACCGGGTTGGAAGTCATGTGGTCCTGAAGGCGAGACATCGCCTTGATCACTTCGAGCGGCCCGGCGGTGTAACCCAGTCGCCAGCCGGTCATGGAGAAGGCCTTGCTCAGACCGTTGAGCGTCAGCGTGCGGTTGAACGCGTCGTCGCTCAGGGCGGCGAAGCTGATGAACTTCGAATCACGGTAGATGAGCTTCTCGTAGATCTCGTCGGACATCACACTGACGTTGGTGCCTTCGAGCACCTTGGCGAGGGCCGCCAGTTCCTCGGGCGTGTACATGAATCCGCCGGGATTGCTGGGCGAGTTGAGCACCAGCATCGCGGTCTTGGAAGTGATCGCGTTCTTGAGCTGTCCGGGCGTGATCTTGTAGCTGTTGGCCTTATCCGTCTCGACGACCTTGGTCACGCCGCCGGCCAGCTTGATCGCCTCGGGATACGTGACCCAGAAAGGTCTGGGCAACAGGACCTCGTCGCCCGGGTCGATCGTCGCCTGCATCGCTTCGTAGACGGAGTGCTTGCCACCGATATTGACGACGATCTGCTCGGGGGCATACTTGAGACCGTTGTCGCGCTCGAGCTTCTTGGCGATGGCGGTGCGCAGCTCGATGATCCCGGCGGCGGGCGTGTACTTGGTCTTGCCCTCTTTGAGGGCTTTGATGGCAGCCTCTTTGATATATTCGGGCGTATCGAAGTCCGGCTCGCCTGCTCCGAAACCGATCACGTCGACGCCCTGGGCCTTCAGTTCCTTGGCGCGGGCGGTCACGGCGATCGTCGCCGACGGCGGAACGCTCTGTGCTCTCTGGCTGATTTTCATCGTCAAAATACCCTTTCTCATGGAGTCCCATTCTGGTAACCGGCACGCCATTAAAGCGGAAACCCTTCCCGAGTCAAGTGAATTCGCATTTAGACGGGGGCGCAGTGTCTGTCAAGACGTTGGGGCCTCAGTTTCTTCCAGCCGCTGAGGGCCCGGGGTGACAGCCTCCAGCCCTGCGGGCTTGGGGATGGCTGAAAGCGCTGGCCTGCCCCGACCCGTGAGCGGCATTCGCATCCGCCATCCCCAAGCCTGCGCTGCGCTACGGCTTGAGGCTGCCCCACAACCACCACGATGTTTTCACACACACGGGGCGCAGACGGGAAGGCCCCGGTGGGCGGGGGGCTGCCGTCCTCCGTCCGCAGGGGTCGAAGGCCAGAACCGCCGCGCGGTCAATTGGTGGCCGGGGTGGGTTCGACCTTCAACACACCGAGGTAGGTGAAGTGGTTGCTGTTGTCGTTGTCGGCGGTCGGGGCCAGATCGATGGTGATCTGCCCCGCGTCGTCGGGGGCGATGCCGGTCACCGTGACGACTTCACTTTCGTTGGTCGCCGGATTCAGGACCGCGAAGGCAGATTCGGCGCCAATGACCGCGTAGCCCGTCTCGCGATTGTCGCGGACACCCATACGGGAGGCGTAGAAGGTGAGGTCGTAGGTCAGTAACAGGTCCAGGCCGGTCAACTTGAAGCTGGGGAACACGTCCGCCAGACCGCTGAACGTCTCGGTATTGCCGAACAGTGAATCGCGGGTGGCACTGGCGGGAAAGACGCCGGAGGCCAGTGTGCCGTTCGTGTTGGCGCCGTTGAATCGGCGGACCATGACCAGATCGATCCCGGTCGGGAGATTCTCGATGGTCACCAGATCGGCGAGCCGACCCGTGTCGGAGCCGCCAATGCTTTGCGTAACGTTGTTCCATGCATTCTCGGGGTCGTCGGTGGTGGGCGTGTCCGAGGCACCGAAATCGATGAGGAGCACCTCCAGACGCACCTCGCCTGTCACCGTCGTGCCGGCGGCGATTTCGTTGCCCGCCAAGTCCTGCAACCCACTGGCGCTCACGGTGAAGCTGCCCAGCACGCGCTCTCCCAGCGTCAGGATCACCGTCCGTTCGTCGGGAGCGGCCTCTGCACCGATCACTTCGACGGCACCGTCGTTGACAGTGTAGTTGCCCGCCGTCTCCGCGAGGTCCGCATTCATCCGTCCGTCGAACGTCAGCGAGAGGGTATAGCCATTGGTGCTCTCGGCCGACAGCAGCAGCGGCGCTTCGACGTCGGGGACCACGCGCAGAATCGCCTCGTGGCTGGTGGCACTGTACACCAGGTTACTGACCTGCACCGAGAACGTCGTCCCGTCCATCTCGGGCGTGACAACATCGATCGTGCAGGCGAATTCATGGGCGTCGGCGATCGGTTCGCCGTCTTTGAGCCACTGTAAGATATAGGGAGGCGTGCTCTGGACGTCCGCCTGGAAGGTGGCTGACCGATAGGCCACAACGGTCTGATCGGCAGGCTGCTGGACGAACACGATCGGCTGCTGCTCGGGGATCTCATCGACCTTCATCGCACCGAGGTAGATGAAGTGGTATCCGTTGGTGTTGTTTGCGGTCGGCGCGAGGCTGACGGTGATCTCGTGGCCCGCATTGGGGACGATGCCGACAGCGGTAACCACCTGATCGACATTGTTGGCGGGATCGAGGGTAACGACCGTCGTTTCCGCGCCGGCAAGGGTGTAACGGGTCTCGCGGACGTCATTGGCGCCCAGTCGCGAACCATAGAAGGTGAAGTTGTAGACGCGCTCGGGGTTGAGATTCGTGAGCTTGAAGCTGGGGGTCACGTCGGCGAAACCGCTCCAGGCTTCGGTGTTGCCATAGAGCGAATCGCGCGTGGCGTTGGCGGGCAAGACGGTCGAATCGACGGTGCCGCTGGCGTTGGCGCCGCTGCCGTTGAAGGGGCTGAGGATCTCGAAGCCGATGGAGGTCGCGACGTTCAGGACGTTGACCAGTGCAGTCAGTTGCCCCCCTGCTACCCCGCCGACGGCCTCGGTGACGTTGTTCCAGACGTTGAGCGGATCGTCGGGGGCGGGACCGTTCTGCGTGGGCGTGGTCGAGGAACCGAAATCGAACAAGAGCGTCTGGACCTTGGGCATGGACCACGCTGCCAGCACGGGCTCGACGATCGACTGCCAAAGGTCGTAGCCGGACGCGTTCATGTGCAGCATGTCGCTGCCGAACAGCTCGGGACGGGGCTGTCCGCTATCATTGAGCATGGGCGTGAACACGTCGACGTACCAGAGGTGCGGATCCGTCGAGGCCAGCGCCTCCAATCGCTCGTTCAGCTCCCGCGTCACTTCCAGATACGGGGCCCGGCTCGGGCTCGGCTTGGTCGCGATGAAGGCGATGTCGGCATCGGGCAACTGCTCATCGGCCATGGCAACGAACTCCAGGTAGTCGTCGTAGACCTCGTCGACAGATTTTCCTCCCGCCAGGTCGTTGTCTCCTTCGTAAACCAGGATCAACGCGGGGTCGTATACGGTGACCACGCGATCGAAGTAGTACAGCAGGTCGCTCATGTGCGAACCGCCAAAGCCACGGTTCATCACGGGATAGTCGGGGAAGTCGGCCTCCAGGCTGGTCCACATGCGGACGCTGGAGGAGCCCACGAAGAGGACGGGGTCTTCCGGGGGAGGCGTGGTCTGATCGGCGCGTTCGAAGGCCTGGATATCGGCCTCGAAGCGGGTCGGGTCCTGGGCCTGCACGGCAGCCGCGAACAAGAGTACGGCCCCTGCGAACAAAAGCATAAAAGAGCACGAACCGGTGAAGAAGTTCTGACGGATATCCATGGGGTGCATCTCCTTTTCCTCCTGCCCTTGCGGCGTGACGCTCGGGTGCTCCGGCCAAATGCGGCCCCCTCCGAACGGCCCGTGGCCCTGGGTGCCGGCCGCCAATGCGGTCATACGCACCGCCATCATAATACCGCCTCTCCCAGCGGCGCACAAATGAAATCCTGCAAGGCCCCCCGCCCGCATGTGTTGGAGGAAACCTGGCCATGGGGGGCGACGTCTTGCATTGCCATGTGCACTTGCCGCATGGCGCCCCGCTTTGCGGAGCCGTGTCCCGTGAAATTGCCTTGAATTGCAGCAATCCATAGGCTATAAACAGCCCTTCTTCATGGGTAGATGATCGATCGCCCGCGTACGGGCGAATGGTCGTTCGCCCCGACCTATGGCATGTTTGAGGCGTGGAATAGATGAGATACAGCCAGATGCTGATCCCGACGGTGAAGGAAGTTCCGGCCGACGCGGAGATCCCGAGTCACCAACTGATGATCCGTGCCGGCCTGATCCGCAAGGTCGCCAGCGGAACCTATACCTACCTGCCGCTGGGCTGGCGGACGCTGAAGAAGATCATCGAGATCGTTCGCGAGGAGATGGACCGGGCGGGGGCCCAGGAGATCCTGGTGCCGTGCCTGCAACCGCGGGAATTGTGGCAGCAGACGGGGCGGGACGCCGACTACGGGGAGACCATGTGCCGCCTCCAGGACCGGCACGGACGCTGGAACGTGCTGGGCCCGACGGCGGAAGAGGTGTTCACCTTCCACGGGGTCCACGAGATCAGCTCGTACAAGCAACTGCCGATCAACCTGTACCAGATCAGTCCGAAGTTCCGCGACGAGTTCCGGCCGCGGTTTGGCGTGCTGCGGTCGCGCGAGTTCATGATGAAGGACGCGTACAGCTTCGACGCGACGCCGGAGAGTCTCCACAAGTCGTACATGGCGATGTACGACGCGTACTGCCGAGTCTTCGAGCGCTGCGGTGTAGAATACGTGATCGTCGAGGCTGAGACGGGCGAGATGGGCGGGTCCGGCTCGCACCAGTTCACCGTCCCCTGCGCCTCGGGCGAGGACACTACCGTCTTCACGGAAGACGGTTCGTATGCCGCCAACCTGGAGAAAGCGGCGGTGGATCCCCTGCCGAGACAGACACCCGATCCGAGCACTCCGCCTCCGGAGGACGTTCATACGCCGAATGTCGGAACAATCGAAGCGGTCTGCGACTTCCTCAAGACGCAGCCTTCCGAGATGATCAAGACCCTGATCTATTCGGTGGGTGACGAGGTGGTTGCGGCGCTGGTACGAGGCGATCACGAACTGAATCCGGAGAAGCTGACCCAGGTGCTGGGCGGCGCACATTCGGAGTTGGCGGATGAGACGACGATCGAGAAAGTAACCGGCGCGAAGGTCGGGTTCGCGGGGCCAGTGTCGCTGGCGGGCAAGGTTTCCAGGCTGATCGTCGATCATGCGGTAGCGGCGATGGCGGTCGGCGTCACGGGGGCCAATCGAACGGATTACCATACGAAGAACGTCGTCCCCGGTCGGGACTTCCCGCTTGAAGGCGACCACGTCGTCGTGACGGACATCCGCAATGCAGTCCAGGGCGACACGTACCAGGGCAAGCCCCTGTTGTTCAAGAGAGGCATCGAGGTCGGGCAGGTCTTCAAGCTGGGCACCAAGTACAGTCAGAAGCTCGGGGCGACGTTCCTCGACGAAAACGGCGTGGAGACCCCCTGCCTGATGGGCTGCTATGGCATCGGCATCAACCGAATCATGGCCTCGGCCATCGAACTGTACCACGATGACAACGGCATCGTCTGGCCGATCTCGATCGCGCCGTTCGAGGTGCTGATCACGCCGGTCAATCAGGATGACGAAGCGGTCTCCGAAGCGGCGGAGAAGATCTACATGGAACTGAAGGCGGCGGGCGTGGACGTCCTGATCGACGACCGCGATCTGCGCGGCGGGGTCAAATTCAAGGACGCCGACTTGATCGGCATCCCGATCCGCGTAACGGTCGGTAAGAAGTCCGTCGCCGAGGGCAACGTCGAAGTCAAATTGCGCACCGAGGCGCAGAGCCAGAAGACGCCGATCGGCGAGGCCTCGGCGGCCGTGATGGCACTGATCGAATCGCTCCGCAACAAGCTTCGCGGCTGCGAACTCTGATCGAGCGATGCTTGGCGCCGTGTGATACCGACGAACATCCACCGATTCTGATACGACAGGAGAAGCCTCATGGACCACAACAATCTTTCTCGAAGGACGCTCATGCACAAGACCAGTCTTCTGGCCGCCGGAGCGGTGGCCGCCCGTCTCAGTGGAAAGACCAATGCACTGGAGATGAATCAGATCGAGCGTGTCGCCACGAAGGGGCGGATCAAGCAGTCGGTCAGTCGCTGGTGCTACGGCAAGTGGTCGCTGGACGAGCTTTGCGAGGTCTCGAAACGCCTCGGGATCAAGGCGATCGACCTGCTCGGCCCGGGCGAATTCGAAACGGTCAAGAAGCACGGCCTGATCTGCTCGCTGGTCAACACCCACTCCCTGACCAACGGTCTGGCCGACAAAAAATTTCACGAGGAATGCCTGGCAAAATTGCGGGAAACCATCGACGCGACCGCCGCGGCGGGCTTTCCCACGGTGATCTCATTCTCGGGCAATCGGCGAGGGATTCCGGACGACGTCGGGGTGGAAAACGCGGTCGAGGCTCTCAAGAAGATCGCGGGGTACGCCGAGCAGAAGAAGATCACGATCGTCCTGGAGTACCTCAACAGCAAGGTGAACCACAAGGACTACATGTTCGACAACACCGCCTGGGGCGTGGAGGTCTGCAAGCGGGTCGGTTCCGAGCGGGTCAAGATCCTCTACGACATCTATCATGCCCAGATCATGGAAGGCGATATCATCCGCACGATCCGCGAGAACGCCGACTATATCGGACATTACCACACCGGCGGCAACCCGGGGCGCAACGAGATCGACGAAACCCAGGAGCTGTACTACCCGCCGATCATGCAGGCGATCGCGGAAACCGGCTTCGACGGCTACGTGGCCCACGAATTCGTCCCGAAGGGGGACCCGCTGGCGGGGCTGACGTACGCGACGCGGATTTGCGACGTGTAGACCAGTCGAACCAAAGACAGGGCATTGCGTACATCACGGGGCCGTCCAGTGCGGGCGGCCCCGGCTCATTTCCGGCAGATACGGAGGGCGGGGTAGAGTTGGGGGCTTTTGCATTATCCGGGCAAATCTGGTAGAATACAGGCGGTAGGTGGTGGTCGGTTTGAATAGTGGTCGTCCGCAGGAGAGAGATCCATGATTCGCACCAATTCGATGGGAAGGATTCTGGCCTGTCTGGTGGCGATTCTGTGCGCTTCCGTTTCGGCCAGAGCCGATTTCTTGAGTCGCAAACAGGCCAAGCATTGCCCGCGGGGGCGGGTCGCGTGCCTGCCCAGTCCGACGATGGGCACGCGCTACTTCAACGCGGACGACTTGGGCAAGCACTCGTATGGCTTCAGCCTATGGGAGAAGAACGGCATCGTCTATACCTGCCATGGCGGTCACGTGGACGTCACCCACCTGCGCAAGGTGGCCGACTGGACCGCGTACCTCGCGTATCATCTCCACGATACGCTGATGCACGACCTGACGGAAATGTCGTATAAGATGTGGGAGCCTTCGCGATACTACGTGGAGTTCGAGTATCCGGCCGGCTGGACGTATCTCCCGGATCGGAGCAAGGACGCAATCGCCCGTGAAGTCGCGATCGACCTGGCTTCGTACCTGGCGTACACCGCCAGCGTCTGGCATGAAGTCCTCACCTGGCATGGCTTCAAAGGAGCGGGGATTTACCCCGAATACCATTCGGCATTTTCCTGGGAAGACAACTACTCCAACGCGATGGGCGCTCGTCTGGGCGCCATGGCGTTGCGGGATCGGGAGCACGACTATGAGGAGGCGCTGACGCGGTATCTGGATCAGGAGATCCAGCGGCTGGGAGGCCAGCCCAAGCGAGCAGCACGCGAGGCGGGCGAGGCGGTCCGCGGATCGTGGTTCAAAGGCGGTTATCTCATCGTCACCATGGTCACCCGGCACCTCGACACTGGTTTCGACGACGGAACCATCACCCCCTGGCTCGTTCCGGGGATCGGCGGCTGCCCCGAGCCGGAGCCGTGGTTGTGCCCCATCCCGAACCTCGAAGTAGTCACAAAACGAGGTTTCAACGTCTCCATCGAGATCGAGCCGAGAGAATGGGAGAAGGGCAAGATCCTGCGAAAAGCCTATCCGAACACCGAGGATCGGCCCAAGCGCATCGATCCGACGGAGCATCTGGAGGTTGTCATCGAGGCGATCCGCGCCGAAGCTCTCGAACGGTATGGCCCGGACGCGGACCAGTATGCGATGCCGGGCGATCTTGTCGAGGCCGATGGCGAATCCCACCAACCAGGTGCTTCCGAGCCCGTGGCCGACGCCAAGGACTCCGCCCAGGGCCGCTAGGATGGAGTGACCGCCACGTTCCATGTGGGAAGCCAGGGAGCCCAATCCGGTCAAGTACATCGTCGGGATTCTGGCCTGTGATGAGCGATGCGTGAACGCCGCTCGAGAGGCGGTGGCTGCCGAGTTCGGTGCGCTCGATCTGGTCAGTGACATCTGGCCGTTCGAGAAGACCGCGTACTATCGCGAGCAGACCGGGCCGACCATCCTGCGGCAATTCGTCAGCATCGAGGCGCTGGCTCATCCCGGCGAACTGGCGCCGGCGAAGCATCGCACCAATCGGATCGAACAGGAGTTGGCGGGCCGTCTGGACGCCGCATGTCCGCGACCGGTGAATCTCGATCCCGGGATCATCGAGCCTTCCAAGCTGGTCCTCGCGACGACCAAGAACTACTCCCACCGCGTCTACATCGGGATGAAAATGTACGCGGAGGTCACACTTGTTTTTGACAGGGGCGCGTGGTGTCCCCTACCATATACGTATCCGGACTACCGCCAGCAGAGCTACTTCGACTTCTTCAGCAAAGTACGGAGTCGGCTCTTGCAGCAGCGGAAAACGGGAACCGACGAGAAATGAGGTCGCCGCGCCGGGCCGGACGGACGGCTTCGAGGACACCATGCTGATCGTATTGGCCTTAGCCTTGCTCGCCAGCGCGTGCGGCTGTTCGGCGATCCTGACCGCCGGCGCCAAGAGGCTGGCCCCCCGCCTGGGACTCCTGGCGCATCCACAGGCGGACCGCTATCATCGCACCGTGATCCCTTTGGGCGGCGGCATCGCGATCTTCGGGACGCTGGCGATCTTCCTCCTGGGTGCGGCGGCGGTCATCCGCTTGCTGATCGCCCCGGGACATCTGGCGGGACTGGCGGACCGTCTGAACATCGTTCCGGCCCACTTCATCGCGCGCCTCGACGAACTGGCCGTCGTGCTCGTGTGCGCCGCGGTGCTGTTTGCCGTGGGGCTCTGGGACGACAGGAAGGCCCTCGGGCCTTTCGTCAAGCTGGGCGTGCAATGTGCCGTCGCGTTCACCGCGGCATTCCTGGCCGACATCCGAGTGGAGTTCTTCATCCCGAGCCGGATCGTCACCTCCGCGATCTCCGCCTTCTGGATCGTCGTGATCATCAACTCGTTCAACTTCCTCGACAATATGGACGGAGCTTCGGCGGGCATCGCCGCCATCGCCAGCACGATCCTCTTCGTCGCAGCGACGTTCAATGAACAGGTCTTCGTCGGCGGGCTCGCCATCGTCTTCGTCGGGACGCTGCTGGGCTTTCTGTGGTTCAATTTCCCGCCGGCGTCGATCTTCATGGGCGATGCGGGCTCGCTGGTCGTCGGGTTCTTCGTCGCCCTGCTGACGCTGCGGACGACCTACTATCAGCAGGATCAGAGCGGTCCTTGGTATCCGGTGCTGATGCCGCTGGTGGTGATGGCGGTGCCGCTGTACGACCTGACCAGCGTGGTCCTCCTGCGTCTGCGACAGGGCAAGAGCCCGTTCGTGGGCGACACCCAGCACTTCTCGCACCGGCTGCGACGCCACGGCCTCAACGACAGGCAGACCGTACTGATGCTGTACCTGGCGACGCTGTGTTGTGGACTGGGCGCCACCTTCCTCTACCAGGTGAACCTGGTCGGCGCCATTTTGATCTTCGTCCAGACCTTTCTGATCCTGGCGATCATCGCCATCTTCGAAAGCACTGTTGCGCGGAAGAAATCGGACCGGCTCGACGCATGACGCTAGGCACCGGGGCGTCGATCTGGTACCATAGTCTCGGCTCACCGGGGTGCCGCCGCAGGTGCGGCCGGGTGCGCGTTGTCGCCGGGAGATGTACCCCCATGACGATGAGCTTCGAAGACAGGGTCGAGCAGCGCTATCGCGCCGATCAGGGGCAATTCTATCACCAGAGCAAGCGCGCGGTGCCTGATGTTGCCTATCCCTGGATCGCTGCGTTGCGGGCTCGGAAGATCCAGCCCGAGATAACGGCTGAGGATGTCGTGTTCGAGTATGGCGTGGGTACCGGCTGGAATCTCGCACAGTTGAGGTGCAAACGGCGCATCGGGTTCGATCTGGCCGAGCACGTCGAACCGATCCTTCGACAATACGGGATCGAATTCGTCGCGGACCCGGCACTCATCGGCGACGGCACGATCGACGTCTGCCTCTGCCATCACGTGCTGGAGCATGTCCCAAACCCGCCGAAGGTCCTGGCGGAGGTTGCCCGGCTGCTGCGATCGGGCGGCAAACTGCTGCTGTTCGTGCCCTATGAGAGAGAGCATCGCTATCATCGCTACGATCCTGTGGAGCCCAACCACCATCTCTACTCATGGAACGTGCAGACGCTGGCGAACCTCGTAGCGAGTGCAGGCTTTACGGTGGTCCGCGGCGAGATCGGGCGTTTTGGCTACGACCGGTTCGCGGCGGTCTGGGCTACGCGAGCGCGACTCGGAGCCGCCGCCTACCGAGGAATCCAGCGGGCGGTCCATCTGACGAGGCCGGCGTACGAGGTGCGGATCGTGGCGAGAAAGGAAGACACCTACGTTAGCGTCGCGGGCGCCCTGGGAGGAACATGAAGCAACGGGCAGACAGGGCAAGGAAGCCGGCCGAGCGTCGGTCGAGTCTTTTCGAGAGTGCGCTGCTGTTCCTGTGCCTGGCGGTTCTAGCGCTTCGCGGCACGTATACCGAAGGTCCGGCGGTGCAGACGCTGACACTGCCGGGCGGCCTGACCGACGCGCTCTACAGTCTGATGCTGTCGGGGGTTCTGGGCCTGGCTCTGCTGCTCTGGTTCGTTCGCCAGGTGTGGCAGGGTCGTGTGACCTACCGTGTTACCGGCCTGGAGGTCGGGCTAATCCTGTTTTTGATCGCGGCGGTGGTCTCGGCTTTCGGCGCCAGTGACAAACGCCTGGCGATCAACCATGTGGTGATGCTGAGCGGACCGCTGCTGTCGGCACTCCTCCTCGTTCAGATTCTCACGCGCAACTCGCGGATATGGGTGGTCTTTCTGGTAATCGGAGCGCTGGGTGTGGTTTCCGCCTATCAATGCGCCGAGCAGTTTCTGGTGAGCAACAAGATTCTGATCGAGCAGTATGCGAGAGAGCCCGAGTTGCTGCTGCGTCCTCTCGGGATCGAGCCTGGGAGCTTTCAGCATTTTCTGTTCGAGCATCGACTATATGGGCGTGGCATTCGCGGCTTCTTCACCACGAGCAATTCAGCAGCGTCGTTTTCGATACTGGCGTTCTTTGCGGCGGTGGCCCTGCTGCTGGGGCGGTCGACCCCGTCGGTCGACGAGAAGCCTCGACCGCGTTCCCGCTGGTTCCCCATGGCGGCAGCGGGGATCATTCTGGCCGGGCTGCTGTTGACGCAGAGCAAGGGCGGGATTCTCGCGTTTTTCGCGGCAGCGGTCGCGTTGGTGATCCTCTTGCTGGCGCACCGGCGGATCGCAGCTCATCGCCGGGCGGTGTGGATCGTTTCGACCGTAGCGATTCTGCTGGTGTCCCTGGCGGCTGGTTACGGGATTGTCTCCTATGGCTTGCGACACGGTCGGCTTCCGGGTGGTAACTCGATGCTGGTGCGCTGGCAGTACTGGCGCGCCTCGGTCGAGATGTACGCGGACCATGCGGTGACGGGCGTCGGACCGGGCAATTTCGGGCAGTACTACACCCACTACAAACCGGGGTCGGCGCCCGAATCGGTGTCCGACCCGCACAGCTTCCCGTTGAGCCTGCTGACGCAGTATGGGCCGCTCGGGCTATTGGGCTTTCTGCTGCTGGTGGGCATCCCGATCTATCGGCATAGCCTGGCTGCCGCGGATTCATCTGCGCTGCCGGATGATGGCGAAAGCGGTCGGCGCGTGGTTTTCGGGATACTGCTGAGTCTGTGCGCGACACTTCTGCTGATCCGGCCCATCCTGATTCCCACCACCGGGCAGGGAGACATGGGTCTCATGCTCTATGAGATTGTCGCGCTGTACGTCGCTCCGGTGGCGGCGTTTCTCATCGGCTTTCTGCTCGTGGGCGCACCGCTCAAGGGCAACCCCGTCGGGCCCGATGGCGCCGGTCTGAGAATGGGGGGACCGGCATTGGGCTGCGCCATTGCCGGCGTGCTGCTGCACAATCTCATCGACTTCGCGCTCTTCGAACCGGGGATCTGGACGACGCTCTGGACTGTGATGGCATGCCTGATCGCCATCGGTCATGCGCGGCGTCCCCTCCGTCCGGTCACGCTGCATGCGGGCAAGACCTTCAAGACCGTGGGCCTTCTGAGCGCGGTTGTTCTGGTCGTCGCCTACGTCGCCTTCATCTGGGCGCCAGTCTATGACGTAACGGCGGGCATCCAGCGTTCCCGCCAGGCGATAGCGACGGGACAGTACAGTCGGGCGCATCTGGCGCTCGACACCGCATCCGCGGCCGACCCCCTGTCTCCGGAGGCGCCGGGCATGCATGGTCGACTGTATCTGCAACAGGCACAGGAGGCGCCGATCGCGACGGCGGCGCATCTGGAAGAGGCCATGCAGCGGTTCCAGGTGGCGATATCGAGGGACCCGGCCGACTACAAGAACTACGAACGGGCAGGCGATGTGGCAACCTTGGCGGGACGCTACTCAGAGGCTTACGAATGGTATGAGAAGGCCGGGAGACGCTACCCCGGCTCCGGCCGACTGCAACTGCGACTCGCCCAGACCGCCGAGCAGCTCGGCCAACCCACTGCCGCTCTCGGTCACTACCGACGCACCGTCGAGATCGAGGACGCGTTCCGCCGGCAGTTCGAGGAAATGTATCCCACGCGGGAAAATGTGGTCAGTCGCCTGGGCCAGGACAACTACGATCTGGCCCGGCGTCGTATCGCGGAACTCAGCCGATAGGCGAGCATCGCTTCGCCGCTAGGAGACCTTCTCCATGACTTCGTCGGGGATGTCGAAGTTGGCATAGGCGTTCTGGACGTCGTCGTGATCGTCGAAGGCTTCCATCATCGAGATGACGCGCTTGGCCACCGCCTCGTCATCGATCTCGACCAGGTTCTGCGGGACCATGGAAATCTCCGCCACCTCGATCGGAATGTCCTTGGCCTCCAGTGCTTTCTTAAGCTCGTCGTATGCACTCGGATCGCAGGTAATCTCGAAGACCTCTCCGGTGTTTTCCATATCGTCGGCGCCGGCGCCCAGGGCCAGTTCGAGCAACTCGTCCTCATTGACGTGGGCGGTGCCGACGGTGATCAGTCCCTTTTTGCCGAACATCCAGTTGACGCATCCGGTGGTGCCGAGCGATCCGCCGTGCTTTTCGAAGACGCGCTTGATCTCGGGCCCGGTGCGATTGCGGTTGTCCGTCAGGGCTTCGACCATCACCGCCACGCCGGTCGGACCGTAGCCTTCATACAGGACTTCTTCGTAGTGCACTCCACCCAGGTCGCCGGTGCCTTTTTTGACCGCCTTCTCGATCGTGTCCTTGGGCATGTTGGCGGCCTTGGCCTTGTCGATCGCGTACCGCAGGGCCAGGTTCGCCGACGGGTCGCCTCCGCCGTTCTTGGCGGCGACGATAATCATTCTGGCAATCTTGCTCCACATCTTGCCGCGTTTGGCGTCGTTTGCGGCCTTCTTATGCTTAATTCCCGCCCAGTGCGAATGACCTGCCATACTGACTCCTGAACAACCTTACAATGATTGAATCCCGATCATGGACCTATGCAAGCCCAGTATTATAATATACGATCGGATGGTTTATAGCGCTTTTTCGTAAAAGTTGGTCTTTGTCGGGCGTCGAGGGTTGCGCCGCTTGGTGTCTGCGGACCACGGATCCGCTGCGATCTCCAGGGTCTATACCCTCGAGGTTTGTCGCAGGTTCGGGGGCCTGCCTCGGACTCGACGTGGCAGCCAGAATGGGCCCAATCAAGGAAGGGAGTCAACTCCATGCATCGAATTCGCCAGATCTTGACGGTCGTCCTGATGACCACGGCCATCCTTATCGCGGGCTGTGCCTCCCAACGGCAGACCCCCGAGCCAGAATCGATCAGCCTCTTCAACGGGACGGACCTGAGCGGGTGGAGTGTCCAGTGCAAGGCTGCCGACCGGGGCAAGGGGTTCTGGAGGGTAGAGGATGGCGCCATCGTAGCGGATTCGATGGGGCACGAGGGGCACGACTATGTCTGGCTGGTCACGGAGGACGAGTACACGAACTTCCTTCTGCGCCTGCGCTTTGAGGCCTACCGCGACAGCCCAGGCAACAGCGGCGTGCAGATTCGCAGCCGATACGACGAACAGGCGGGCTGGCTGGACGGTCCGCAGATCGACATCCACCCACCGGGCCCATGGAGAACGGGGATGATTTGGGATGAGACCCGAGGGGCCGGGCGATGGCTTTACCCCAGTGTGCCCCCGGGCCAATGGGTGAATCAGGCGATGGCCAACCCCGATCTGGTCTTCTACTATGCGGACGAAGGCCCCGGCTGGAACACCCTGGAGATTGCGGCGGTCGGGACGAGAATCACCGCCCTGCTCAATGGGATTCTCGTGACCGACTATGACGGCGCGGGCGTTCTCGATGACGCGACTCATCGGGCGCACGAGGTGGGTCTGACCGGGCACGTCGCCCTCCAGATTCATAAGGGCGACCAACTCCGGATCCGGTTCAAAGAGATCGCCATCGCGGAACTGCCGGCCAGGTAAGCGAGGGTCCGACCTCGTTTGTCACCGCGCAGGGCCCTTTTCTGCCGGCCCCGTCCCATAATCGCGCGGCCCCAACCGGATTCTACCTGCTGCCGGCCGTCCATGGCCCTGATTGCATCGATTTGGCAGTTTTTTTCTTGACGATGGTTTAACGATTCTCTAACTTGGTCGATCATGTAAACAACTGTGGACGCATAGAGTTGTGGTCCGCTCCGCATTTTCTTCAGCGCTGTTCTGGATGTCGCTGCGCGGGGCGGAATAGGCCGAGACGGCTGCTTGCAGGTCCGTCTCAAACGGTGGTTCAAGTTGCAAAGACACGCTTGGGCAGCCGCGTTCCGATCGGAACCCACTCGGTTCGGTCGGGTGCAATGCGGGGCTCGAGGGTGGATTTCCAGTGAAACGAAATCGACTCGCAGCCATCAATCGCGTTTCAGCGAGGGAGTGAGAGATTTGAGGACAGCATCAGCGAAAGCTCGGGCGTGGCGGTGTTTGCAATGCCCGAGGGAGCACGACCGGCGAGACATTCTGGTCTTGCCCTGCTGATCCTGCGCTTCCGTCGGTACGGTATCGCACCTCAGAATCGTTTCTTGGGAGCTTCCCTGCCACCGGCCTTCACTACGTCCCAGTGAACATTTACTCGCAACACTGTGGTGTGGAAAGGTAGGGAACATGGACGCCATTTTGATGCAGGTCACACTTCAGGCCGGTATCGCATGCCTCTTCACCTTCGCCCTCGGTGTCTGTCTGACGGTGCTGGTCTACGGCATGATCGCTCGGACACGGAAACGGACCGTGGAAGAGGATCTCCAAAGGCAGATTGACGGGGCGAAACGAGAGGCAGAGAACATCATCAAATCCGCCCAAATCGAGGCGGCGGCCGAGGCCATCAAGAAGAAAGAGTTATTCACCGTTGAAGCGAACCAGATTCGGGGCGAGTTGCGGGAAAACGAGATGCGGCTCTCGAAACGGGAGGACGCCCTCGACCGCCAGACGGACCTGCTGCAGAAGCAGGAAGCGGCCCTGAAGAAGCAGGAACAGGACGTCGAACGCCGACTCCGCAACACCGAACTGAAGGATAAGCAACTGTCGGTTCTGATCGCCCAGCAGAAGAACCAGTTGCTCAAGATCACCGCGATGGACGTGGAGGAGGCCCGTCAGCTTCTGCTCAAGCGTCTGGAGGACGAGTGCGAGCACGAGATGTCGTCGCTGATCCAGCGGAAGGTGGAAGAGGCGCAGGAGTTGGCCGACGGCAAGAGTCGGGAGATCCTCAGCACAGCGATCCAGCGGTACGCTGCGGAGCAGACGTGCGAGGTGACGGTCTCGACGGTGGACATCCCGAACGACGACATGAAGGGGCGGATCATCGGGCGTGAAGGGCGGAACATTCGGGCCTTCGAGAAGGCTACGGGCGTGGACGTGATCGTCGACGATACGCCGGGCATGGTCGTCGTCAGCGGGTTCAACCCGGTTCGGCGTGAGGTCGCCCGCTTGTCGATGGAGCGGCTCATCCAGGACGGACGGATTCACCCGTCCCGGATCGAGGAGCTGGTGGCGCAGACCCGGAACGAGGTCAATGCGAAGGTGCTTCAGTTGGGCAAAGACGCGGCGGTCGAAACCAACGTCCGGGGCCTGTCCAACAAGATCATCAGTCTGCTGGGCACGCTGGCGTACCGTACCAGCTACGGCCAGAACGTCCTGCGGCACAGCGTGGAAGTAGCGTTCCTCAGCCAGGTGATGGCGGACGAACTGGGCCTGGATGGCTCGATCGCCCGTCGGGCGGGACTGCTTCACGACATCGGCAAAGCCCTCGACCACGACATCGAGGGCAGCCACCCGACGATTGGGACCAACTATCTCAAGCGGTTCAATGAATCGGCGGTCATCCTCAATGCGGTGGCGGGCCACCACGGGGATATCCCGCCGGACAACCCCTATACCCCGCTCGTCGCGGCCGCCGACGCGATCAGTGCTTCACGACCGGGCGCTCGCAGGGAAACGCTGGAACGCTACATCAAGCGGCTGGAGAAGCTCGAAGAGATCGCCACGGGTTTCAAAGGCGTCGAAACCGCCTACGCCATTCAGGCGGGACGCGAGATTCGCGTCATTGCCAACGCCAACGAGGTGGACGACGAAGCCGCCATGAAGGTCGCCCGCGACATCGCCAAGAAGGTCGAGGACGAGATGACCTATCCCGGCGAGATCCAGATCACGCTGTTGCGGGAGGTCCGCTGTATCGAATACGCCAGGTAAACGACGGAGGGAGGCAACAGCCTCCCCTCTGGTCGGAAGGGAGCCATGAGGCTGAACGTACTGTGCATCGGTGATATCGTAGGACGACCGGGCCGACGTGTCCTGGCCGACAGTCTGAAGGCGTTCGTGCGCGAGCGGTCGATCGACTGTGTCATCGCCAACGCGGAGAATGCCGCCGGCGGGTCGGGGCTGACCCCCCAGATCTATGACAAGCTGCTTCGCTACGGGGTGAACCTCATCAGTCTCGGCGATCACGCGTTTCGTAAGCGCGATATCGTCGAGACCCTGGAGCGAAATGAGGACATCTGCCGGCCGGCGAACTTCTCGGAGCACGCGGCCGGTCGCGGTACCGCCATCTACAAGACCAGCAAGGGGCCGGTGGTGGGCGTGCTGACGCTGATCGGTCGGTTGTTCATGAAACCGGCCGACTGCCCCTACGCGGCGGCCGACAAGTGGATTCCCAGGCTGGCGAAGGAGGCGGACGTCATCGTGGTGGACTTCCACGCGGAGGCCAGCAGCGAGAAGATCGCGATGGGCTATCATCTCGACGGACGGGTCAGTTGCTGCTTCGGAACGCACACGCACGTGGTGACCGCGGACGAGCAGATTCTGCCCAAGGGCACCGCGTACATCAGCGACATCGGCATGACGGGCGCCCACGATTCGGTGCTCGGGCGCAAGAGCGAAAGCGTGTTGAAATCCTTCCGCACGCAGATGCCGGTGCCATTCGAGATCGCCACAGGCGACGTGCGGGTCAACGGGATCGTGGTCACGATCGACAGCAACACCCGCCAGGCGGAGCGGATCGAACGGGTTCGGATCGACGCCCACAGCGAAGACGAGACGCGGTACGACAGCGACGACGGTCGGGCCGAGTACTACAACACGTTCTGAGCCTTCCGCAGGTCAGGTCCAGGGCTGTTTCGTCCGGGCACTTCGCTAACGGACCGGTTCCTTGGCGTTGCCGAAGAAGGCGCGCAGGGTCACCCCGGCGTAGCTTTCGGCGCCTCGCACGAGGACATAATAGATCCCGGCCTTGGGGGCAGCAATGATCACCTTCTCTTCGTTGCCGATCAGGTACGGGCGGTAGTCCCAGGCAGCGGTCGTCGGCTTGGCGCCGCGGCGTACGTACAGGTCCGCGTCGCCAGTGCCGCCGGAGATCGAAATCTCCAGTTGCGCCTGGTCGGCGGGGACTTCGATCTTGTAGTACACCTCACTGGCGGCAATACCCTTGAGTCCGCCGACAGCAGCGCCGTTGCTCAGGGCGATGGCGCCATCCTTGGGATCCTCGACCACCGTGCCCCACGTGAAGGCCTCGACGGTTGCCGACGCGGTCAGGCGAATGATGGAGTTGTTGCAGCCGTCGATCATACGGTCGGGCGTCATCACGCTGAGCGAGACCGGGATCGGATCGGAGAATTCGGCGCCATCGGCGACCACCAGGGACTCGGGACGCACCTCATCCGAGTCGATCGTGGTCCCACCCACACCGAGGAGCTCCAGCTTGATGACGTAGTCGGCGGAGGCGGAACCACCGGCACTGCCTGAGAACAGGCTGGGGCTGACGGTGAAATGGGCGATGAGTTTGGTCAGCGTCGAGGCGCTGGGGGCATAGTCGAGCATCCACTCCATCTCATGGCTGCCCGAGACCGACGTAGAGTCATCCCCGGCAGGGTCTTCGGCGACGATGTCCGGCCAGAGCCCCGTCGCGATGCTGCGATCGATCGGATAGACATACGGGCACCAATTGCCACATTCGAGCGTCAGGCTGCCGTTTCCGGTAATCTTCAGGGCCGAGTAGGCGGGCTCACCGGCGACGGTGGCGAAGGCCGAGGCCACCAGGGTCACGTCGGCATAGGCACGGTATCCCTTCAGCAGGACGTACCAGGTGCCAGGTGAGGGCTCTTGGACGACTACCGATTCGTCGTTGCCAAGCAGGTAGGGACGGTAGTCGTACACATCCATGGTGGGCAGCGCGTCCTTCTTGACGTAGAGATCGCAGTCGCCGCTGCCGCCGGAGATGCGGATGTCCAGCTTGGAGCGACCGAATGGAACGTCGATCCGGTAGAACTGCTCGCTGTCGGCGGCCCCGGTCAGACCGACCAGAGCAACCCCATTGGTCAGCGGAGCAGCGACAGCACTCGTGGAGAAGGTGACTTCGAGGGTAAGATCGGCGTAGTCCGCGAAGCCTCGGAGCATGATGTACCAGATCCCCGCTTCCGGGCCGACGACGACCACGCTCTCCTCGTTGCCGACCTTGTAGGGACGATGGTCGTACGTCGTGGTGGTCGGCTCGGCGCCATGTCGCACGTACAGGTCACAGTCGCCGGTACCGCCGGAGATACGCACAATCATCTCGTCCGCCCCATCCGGAACGACGACTGTGTAGAACTGTTCGCTTCCGGTCTGCCCCGAAATGCCGTCGACCGGCACGCCGTTCAGCAAACCGATCGGATCGGCCAGTGCAACCGAACCCAACAGACAGATGACCACCCCAAGGACCACGGCATGGCTTCGAAGCGCTCCACCCGACCCCTTCATCCCAACTCCTCTCGAAATTCAGTACCCCTGCCCGAGTCCGTCCCTGGGCTCCGGACAGAATTCCGTCCGTACGGCCATCCGGTCCCCGCCGCATCAAGCCCCACGGCTCTGTGCTACGCAGCCTTCCTGCTTCTGGAGCCGCCTGTGGTGTTCCCGGATTCTACCCCTTCTGCAAATCTGCTGAAAGCCCAGCAGCCCCAAGCCTCCTATTTTACCATACTGCGCCGCAGAACAATAGAAAAATTCCCGGACACCGAGGTGACAATTCACAGACAGGGGGATCCCGAAATGGGTGCGACTCTTACAATGACGGGTCAGAATGCGGGCAGCATCGCGAACCATGCCATCCCATGGGAATGGGACGGATATTATGGGGCAGAAGGGCGGCGTTTGGAGCGAGCCGAAGCGGACGTCCGACGGGACTTGCGTCTGGCCCTCTTGAGCTTCAGGGCGAATTTGGTTTCTTCGCCGGTTTCCTCGTTGATGACCGCGAACTGTCCGGTGTCATCCCGCTGCATCTGGTCGTTGGCGTTGAGCAACTCGATGCCGTAGACGGTCCCGTCCGGGGCCAGATCGATCACCAGTTCCTCGCTGAGTTTGATGGATTCGGCGTCGGCCTTCTTGTTCTTGAAACGGATATAGCCAACGTTATAGCGGGGGTCATACGTGAACTTCATGCCGCCAAACCTTTCCAATCCATCAGAAGTACCGAGTAACCACCGAGATCACCAGCCACCCATCGTAGCGTCGAATGGCATAGGCCTCGACCTGCTTGGTTTTGTACCGCTTGCCGCGCCAGCGCTTCTTGAAGGGCACGTTGCGGCGGAAACCGACGCGACCGAACTTGGCATCGAACCGCTCACCGGCTTCTACGGCCAGTTTCACCTCCTCCTCGGTGGCGCCTCGCTCGGCCAGACGTTCACGCGCATGGGGATGAAGATTCACCGTCATGGCCGTGACTTCCTGCGGGAGGCAGCCAACTCCTGCACCGAGACACCGGTGGTGCCGATAACATGAATATACTGAAATCGGCGGCCCGTCGCTACTACTTTCTTCATGGAATCTACGTCAGAAATGGATTCGAGTTTCTTTCTCGCCCGATTGTGGTTCTCATGGCGTGCCCCGGATAGACGGCGGTTCGCTCGGGCAGAACGAAGAGGCGGTTCCGGATACTTTCGAGCAGTTGCTCGTGGTCGCCGCCGGGGAAATCCGTCCGCCCGATTCCACCGGCAAAGAGCGTATCCCCTGCAAAGACAATGGCTTCGGATTCCGCATAGAGGCAGATGCCGCCGGGGGTATGACCGGGGGTGTGGAGCACCTTGAGGACGATGCGGGCCTCTTCGACCGTGTCACCGTCTTCGAGCAGGACGTCCGCGGCGGTGGTCTCGAAGGGGATCATCGCCATCTCGGAGAGGTTGGCCTGGGCGTCGGTGAGCATGACCGCGTCGAGCCGGTGGATGTAGACCTTGGCCTGGGGGAACCTGGTCCTCAAGGCGGGCAGTCCCGCGATATGGTCGACGTGCCCATGCGTCAAGACGATGGCGGTGGGCGTCAGTCCATGGTCGGCCAGAAACGCGATCATCTGGCGGCTGTCGAGCCCGGTATCGATCGCGAGGCATTCCGTGGCCGACTCGTCGCGGCGGACCACGTAACAGTTGGTCTCGAAATCCCCGAGAATCAGCCGATCGATCTTCATCTATCCTGGCTCCGTCAGGTGGATCTATCCCGCGTTCGGATCGGCAGTCTCGACCGGTTCGGGTGCAGGCTCGGACACCGGCTGGTTCGGCTCCGACGGCGTGGCCGCCTCCTGCGGTGCAGGCGCCACCTTATCCTCGAGCAAATCGGCCTGGCGCTTGGTCAGGTAGTTGGCCTTCCACTCGGGGATCTGGTAGACCCAGCCCTTGTGCCTGAGCGTGAACCGCTGGGCACGCTCCTGGGCCTGGAGCTTGGCCTCTTTCTTCTTCAGCTCCTCTTCCGATTCGACTTGTCCGGGCTTCATGGTCACCGGGGTCTTGTCCGTAAATTCCGCCTGGCATGTGAGATAGGCCTTGCCGTCCTTACGGGCGATCCGGAGGCGGTATTCAGTGGAATCGTCGAGCCGGCAGACGTACCGATAGTCGAAGCTCAACTCGCCGACCCCGGAGGGCGTGTTCACGTCGTCAAACCGCAGGCTGTTGAGGGCTCCGAGGACGCTCTTGGCATCGCTGTCCTTGAGTTTCTTGTCGTCAGGCATGCCGACCATCACAGCCCCCTCACCGGCGTCCGTGGCCTCGAGCGTGTAGGAGCCATCGGGCGTGGTCACGGTGACCACGTTGACATCCGCTCGCTCTACCGAGGCGATCTCCTGGTTGACATAGTCGATAGGGGTCGTGCGAATGTACGGGGCGTTCTCGGCCAAGTACACGGTATCCTGAGAGGCGAGCCGGACGTAGGTGCCCTTGCCCTCGTCCAGGGCCTTGCCGATAATCACACCGGTCAGGAGCGAACCGTCGGCCTGGAGGAACTGGACCACGTTCTGGGCCTTCTCCTCGGTGACCTCCAGGTCCTCATGGTTCTTCGGATTGCTCGTGTAGGCTTCGAGCGTCTTGATATCGAGCGCCTTGGTGATCAGATCGTTGATCCGCTTGGGATCGGCGGGATAGCCCGCCTCGTTGGTCACGACGAACTGCTGATCGCGGCGTTGAATGGTGACAGCGTCATCGCCATGACCGACGACAATGCTGTCGATCTGGGCCGGGTCCAAGCCCTGAACCAGATAGGACGGTCCCGAGGGTTCGACGCTGGCTCGATTCGCCAGACGCGACTGAACGACCGCCCAGATCACCATGATCGCCGCTACCACGGCTAGAATGCCAAGATTCCTGTTGCTCATCTACAAAACCCCTTTATCGATGATTGACGATCTCCCAGGACCGATCAACGATCAATGATCTCTCTTATGCGTCGCTGGCATGGCTGATGTAGTGCCGCCGGCGGACGCTGCGCCAGACGCCCAAGACGAGGGCGATCAACATGATCACCCCAGGCACCAGACCCATGTTGAAACGCCTGAGCGAGTTGCCCAGGGCCTCGATCTCTTCACGCCGACGGGCGTTGACCTCGCGGAGCTGACGCTGGGCCTCGCGGATCTTCAACTCCAGATCCCGCTTCTTGTCGATGATGGAGCTGCCGACGACCTCCTGCTGCTCGGCCTGGTCCGCATTCACCAGGTTCTGGAGTTCCTGGTTGAAGCCTTCGATCTGCGCGTTGATCAGGGCGACCTCGTTGGCGGTCTCCTGCTCGGCCTCCCGCTCGATCTCGTCGACGACGGTGAACGGGCGCTTGTAGTTGCCGCGCGAGCGGATCGAGATCAGGTCGCCTGAACCGCTCAGGTCTTCGATCGCGTTGATCAACAAGGCGCTGTTGTCGCCCACCACCATCTTGCCGAACAGCGACTGGGCGTAGGCCATCTGGTCGCTGAGGAAGTCCACATCGCTGAATACGACCACGGCACAGTCCTCGGAGGCTTCGCTGAGACCTGTGATCCGCCTGGTGACCATGGTCGGCTCATTGGGCTCTTCGTCATCCTCGTCGGGCGTGTCGGCTTCCACCTCAATCTCGATGCCCTCGGGGAAGCTGCTCTTGAAGCGACCGGTCACGAGGTAGCCCATCGGGACGGGTTTGTCACCTTCGATGAACTTGGCCATGAGCTTGTCGGGATCGGGAAACATCAGCTCGAACGAGCTGCTGACGCTCCAACTGTTGCCCTGATCGGTGGTCGTGATCAGCGGGGTCCTGGTGATCTCGGGCGTGCTCTCGGCCGCCGGCTGGTTGGGATCGGCTTCACCGGTCGGCTGGCCCGCCGGTGGGATTTCCCGCAGCACACCCGCAAAGAGCACCTTGACCTCGTTGAGGTCGGCTGTGATCGCGGTCTCATCGTTGAAGCACGGCGGCGTGAGCCCGAGGAAGCCCATGATCGGCTGGGGCCTCTGGTTGGCTGCCAGGGGGGCGTCGAGCACCAGCGCGCGGTCGCCTGCGAAGGTGTTTGCGGGCATCTGAAGACCCCAGGCTCGCATGAGGAGGTCGAGGTCGGAACTCTGCTTCTGCGCGGTCATCTGCATGGGATTCTGTTGCGGGCGATCCACGATCGCATGCGGATCGACACAGACGATGGCCCGTCCGCCCTTAAGGACGAATTGATCGATGGCGAACTGGGTCGGCTCGGGCAGGTCTTTCGGGTGGACCACGACGAGAATGTCCACATCGTTGATGTCGTTGACGTCCGTGGGCACTTCGGTGACTTCGTACTGCTGGCGGAGTTGCTCGACGATGGTCCAGGCGGGCTTGGGCTGCTGGCCCTGCATGCGCATCATCTGGGCCATATAGCCGCTCACGTCGTCGCCCATAACCGGCAGGGAGCTCATGACGCCGACCCGCGTCTTCTGGCGGGTGATGGCGGTATCAATCAGGTAGCTGATGTCGTATTCGACGAAGTTCTGCCGATCGGGCGAGAAGAAGGGAATGGTCTTCTCGACGCCGAACTGCGTCTGGACCGCCAGTCCGAAGAAGAAACTCTCCTCTTCGGTGATGGGAAAGCGGCGAAGTCCCAGGCGAAGGGCCTGCTCTTCCTCTTCGGAGAACGGCCTCGGGTCGATCACTTCCAATTCCACCATTCCGTTCGACGCGGCCACGTATTCGTCCAGCAGGGCGCGGACGAATTCGTAGTAGTTGTTGAAGAAGCGGATCTGATCGGGTCCCTTGAGCGCCGCGGTCTTGGCGTAGAAGAGCTTGACCTTGATCGGCTGATTGAGCCGACCGAGGATGGCCTTGGTCCCGTCGCTGAGGCTGTAGATCTGCTGGTCGGTGACATCGACCTTCCACCGTCGGCCCAGGTTCTGGGAGATGCTGATCCCGCTAAAGGCAATGACCAGGACCAGGACGGCCCCGAGGATTGCGCGAATGGTCCGATTCATTAGCTGGCCTTCCTTTCATCCAAAACGATCGCACAGGCCGCAATCCAGCCCACAATCAGGAGAACGAAATAGGCGATATCCTGGAATTGCAGGATGCCCCTCTGCATCGAGTCAAAATGCACTTGGAAACTCATGCCCTCTACCGCCGACACCATGCCCGCCGGAAGAAAGCTCGAAACATAATTCAGCGTGGTCGGCATTCCCGCGAAGACAAGCACGGCGCAGGCCACCACGCTGAGCACAAAGGCAATGACCTGGTTCTTGCTCAGCGCTGAGAAGAAGCAGCCGATCGCCAGGAAGCCCCCCGCCATCAGGAAGGCACCGAGGTAGCCGGTGACGATCAGGCCCACATCGGGATTGCCCAGATAGGACACAGTCACGACCAGGGGGAAGGTCAACGCCAGGGCGATACCCAGAAACAGCCAGGCGGCGAAGAACTTCGCCAGCACCGCCTGCAGGATCGTGATCGGCAGCGTAAACAGCAGTTCGACGGACCCGACCTTGCGTTCCTCAGCCCAGAGCCGCATCGCGGTCGAAGGGACCATGAAAACGAACAGCAGGGGCAGATTCGTGAAAAACGATCTCAGATCCGCCTGGCGAGCCTCGTAGAAACCTTCCTTGAAGGTCAGATAGCCCGCGAAGAACAGGAAGATCACGAGAAAGACATAGGCGAGTGGCGTCGCAAAGTAGCTTTTCAGCTCCCTCTTGAATACCGCCCAAAAGCTGTTCATATCGCACTCCGGTTCGAATTGATGATCGATTGTTCGTTACAAATGCTGGTAGTCATCCATCCTCAGTTGGTGGCGGCCACCTTGGTGCTGGTGATCTGCCGGAAGACCTCGTCCAGACTGGCGTGGTACTTCTCCTTCAGCTCCTTCGGGGTCGAATCGACCAGGATCTTGCCTCGAGCGATGATGATCGCGCGGGAACAGACGGCATCCACCTCTTCGAGGATGTGGGTCGAGACGATGATGCACTTGTCCTTGGCCATGGTCGAGATCAGTTTTCGGACCTCGTGTTTCTGATTGGGGTCGAGGCCGTCGGTGGGCTCGTCGAGGATGAGCACGTCGGGGTCGTGGATCAGCGCCTGGGCGAGTCCAACGCGGCGCTTGTAGCCTTTCGAGAGGGTCTCGATGGTCTGATGGTAGACCGACTCGATCGAGCACATCGGGACGACGCGATCCAGGGCGGCTTTGCGCTTGCGCCCCTTGATTTGTCGGACGTCGCAGATGAACTTCAGGAAGCCCCCCACCGTCATCTCGGGATAGGCGGGGGAATTTTCGGCCAGATAGCCCAGCGAGCGTCGCACGCCGATCGAATCGGTGCGAATATCATGGCCACAGACGGTGGCGGTGCCCCCGTCGGGGCGAATGTAGCAGGTCAGCATGCGCATCGTCGTGGTTTTGCCGGCCCCGTTGGGCCCGAGCAGGCCCAGCACCTGCCCTTTGGCGGCGCTGAACGAGATGCCGTCCACGGCCACGACCGGGCCAAAACACCGCCGAAGTTCTTTGACCTCTATCATGTCTGTCTCCAAAAGTCAGGCATTCATTCCGCCCCCGGGGAACCGGGCCCCCCTGCTGGAAATAAAGGCTATAGGTTTACGAAAAACCGTCTGCGCGTCAAGACCCGCACCCCGAATATTTTCCTCCGGGGCAGGCGCTACCGACTGCGAACGCGGGGACCACCCCACGGCGCAAAATGTGTTATACGAGGTGACGGCCGATTTGTTCGGCCACAGGCAACTGTCGAAAGGCAAATCCTGATCGGTCGGCAAGGGGCGTCGACGCGATGACATGAAGCGGGCGGCATCGACCGGCACTCGGCCGTCGATGCCGCCCGTCTTTCGAATCAAGCGGTGCCGTAAAATCGAGACGCTACTGGGCGTCGGCGGGATGACCGAACTGCACGTCGTCGATAAAGACGATACCGGAGCCTCCGGCACTGGGCGCATTGCGATCGCCCAGACCGATGTACATCTTCTCGACCCGGCTCAGGTTCACTCCGCTCAGGTCACTGAACGGAATCCGCCATTCGTTCCAGCCACCGAGGAACGTCGCGGCTTCGCCCGATGGATGCGTCACAACCGCCGTCTTTCCACTGCTGTCTTCGACAGCCACGTACAGCGAATCCGGAGAATTTCCAGCGGGCGGTTCCGGCCCGATGGTGGCCACCTGCCACTGTCCGGTGACACCGCCGGTGGCCGCCACGTCCGAGAACTCGGCACTGGTCAGCGTCGCGGCCTGGTGGCTGGTCACGGCCAAACCGATGTAGACGCTGTCGCCCATCGCGATCGTCTGCGGATTCCACGACATCGCGGTCCAACTCTCTCCGTCCGTCGAGTAATAGCCATGGAAGGCATTGCCGACGCGCTCGATCTTGATCCAGTACGGGGCGCGGAGCGCGATCTGCTCGGCGGTGGCGACGGAGGTGTCACTGACGGCCGCGGCATCGGTCTCGAGACGCGCCTGATAGCGACAGCCGTTGCCGGGCGTGGTATAGACGGCGGCGAACTTCGAACCGGCGTCCAGCGTTTCGCGGATCATCACGCCCGCTTTGGCCCACGGATCGGTGTTGCCGATGCTCTCGACCCGCGCCACGAGCGTGCCATTGCCACTGAGCGGTTTGTGGGCGAAACGGAACTCGTCGGTGGTGTTCCAGATGTCGGTGCCTGCGGCGCCCATGATGATCTTGCCCGAGGGCAACTCGAGGAAGTCGTTGGCGCGGCCCTGGAAGTACAGCAGCAGCGTGTCGGCGCCGTTGACAGTCCAATCCTGCGGTGAATCGAACGTCCGCTCGGCCTCGGAATACCACGGAGACACTGAGTTGTCGTATTGCAGCGGCATGGACTGGCCACCGCTGTTGACGACCGTCTTCTCCGCGAACGGAGCATCGAAATAGCCGACGGTCGAACCGGTCTCATTGATCCAGCCATCGACCCAGGTATCGAAGATGGCTTCGCCCGCGTCGATGTCGTCCGTATAGGTCTCGAAACCATCGATCAAGAAGAACTCCTGCGTGGCGAAGGTCCACACGTCGCCCGCCCACGCGGCAACCGCCTCCGCCTCGTTGACCTCGACGATCTGCCAGTAGTACGTCGTGCCCAGATCCAAAGCCCCCGGCTCGTAGCGACCGGTGTCCGCCACATCCAGAAGGGCCAGGGCATTCGGGTCGGTCCCCAGATAGACCTCATGGGACGCGGCTTCGCGCCCGGCGCGCCAGATCAGGTCGGATTCCGGATCGACCGCAATGGCGCCGTCCGCGGGTTCAGGCTGCCGCGGGTAAACCGGGGTGTAGTAGAATCGCACTTCGCTGAGCCCATACTGCGTCAGTGCGCCCCAGTTGTCGCTGACGGTGAGGCGGACATACTGGGCGGCGATGCCCTCCAGGTCGAGTGTCGTGTTGTGAGCATAGCCGGTCTTGGCGGTACCTTTGGCAAACTCATAATCGCCCAGAGTCATCCATTCGGCTCCGTCCGTGGAATACTCAATCGTCACGTCCTTGGCGCCGAAGCCCAGCACCGCTTCGAACATAACGTTGTAGTTCCAGACCCAGAGTTCGTGGAGCTTATAGATCTTATCGAACTCGTACTGGATCCAGACCGGCTCGACGCCATCGCCGGTATCCGACCACATGTCGTCCGAATCGATCGAATGCAGGTCGTCGGCGTCAAGACCCGATCCGTTGACCGTGTTCATCGGGTCGGTTCCGGCGTCAGATCCGGAGGCCGTGGCGACAACGTTCTCGACGGGATAAGCGAGGGGCTCGGCAGTGAAGCTCCAGACGGGCCCTCGGAAGATCGTATGGTCGGGCGCCGCATTGACCTCGTCGACACGCCAGTAGTAGGTCTGACCGAAATCGAGAACCCCTTCCGGATCGTACGTCGTGGTGGTCTGGCCCTCACTGATCAGTACATCGAGCGGATTCGTCCGCGAGGCAGCGTTTACGTCTTCGAAGACGGTGCCGAAATAGACGTCGTGCGTCGCCGCCTGGGGACTGGCGATCCAACCAAGGACGACGTCGCGCGGGACATCGATCGCCCCGTCGCTCGGATTGGGTCCGGAAGCCACGACCAGCGCGCCGCGCGGGCTCTCGGGCGGGCCCTGCTCGGTGGGCGTGTAATCCGGATTGAGGGTCAAAAGGAGCTTATCGACCACGGCGCCGTCCTCTCGCATGTAGAGGTTGACGGTGTGGTCACCGGCGGTCGTCACTTCGATGGTGGGACGCCCGCCGTTCATGATCTGGTTGGTCCAATTGTAATTGCCGTTGAAGCCGCTCATCGTCGCGGCGGTACTGGGTTCTTCACCATCGAGACCCACATGGAGGGAGTCGGAGTTGCCGTCCATGCCGTAGGCCAGGACCCAGACCTGGTAGGTCCCGGTCTTGACGAAGTTGACGACGTAGTCCAGGTGGGGACTGGCGGTGGCCACGTTGGCGGTCACGCCGGAGCCGCCGGCCAGGGTCGTCGGCGTGTTCTGCATCGCAAAACCCCCGCTGAAGCCACCGTCGGGGGCGAACCCATTGGAGGCTTCGGTGATCAGCTCCCACGTATGCGGCGGCACAGGGGTGTACAGGTCGTAGTTCTCCGCTTCCATGCAGACGATTCCATCGGCGCCGGTATCCTGCTGGAACGGCTGGGCGGCGAGGGCCATCGAGCCGGACGCCAGCATCAGGACTCCGACCAACAGATATGTAGATCGCTTGAGCATTGCTGTCCTCCTTCAGAGAAGATTGTGACTTCTGTCGCTTCGGGCACGTGCCGAAGCCCTTCTCTCCGCGGCGCATCGCCGGCGCATCCGGCAGGTGCTGCCTCGCCACGGCGGGTATATCCCGGGGTCTCCTTCCGCATGGAAAACGATGGGTGAACTTGCCCACGCACCTCCTTTCCGGCTGAAACATCCTCCCAATCCCCGGTCTGGGGCTGCGCAGAAACCTTCCGCCTCGTCGCAGCCGGCGGACCGGCTATAAATGCAAAGACCACACACCATCATCAATTATCGCAAATCGACGCCGTCCGTTCAAGCGCTTTCTCGGACGCGCAGACCAAGACCACAGGCCCCGGTCTGCGCATCCGTAGGTGCCGGAATGTCCGATTCGAGAGACAGAACTGCCTGTCAGGTGGCGGTCAGCGGGTGGTCTCGCGAACCGTCCACTTGGACTATCGCCTCAGCACGGTCTACAGGTCGGCCAGATCGATCCTGGCGTCGCCCTTGATATCGTCCATCACGCGGGTTTCGGGCACAGGATCACCGAGATAGGACTTGCTGGCTTCGCTCGAGGCGCCATAGGCGCCGAGGTTCACGATGCCACCGTTGGGAACGGGCTCCTCGCCGATCGGAGCATCCGGGTCTCCCGCATCGATGCAGGGGCTGGTCAGATCATCCAAGACCCAACTCTCGCTGCCCGGGTCCCAGCGTCCGGCCTGGCTCTTGAGATGGTAATCGCCGTCGATCCAAACGTCGCCCTCCCGTTTCCAGTGGCCAGGCGCGGCAAACAGCGGATCGACGTCGATGTTGCCCTCCCCCGGCCAGCCGCCGACGACATCGCTGTAGAGAGCCAGCACCGGTCCCGAGACCCCGTTGGCGGCATCACCCCATACAATACAGTGGTCCAGAAGCGTGCCACCGGTCTCGTCCGTCAGGCCGTCGTAGTTCTGCGCGAACGTGCAATACCGCAGCGTCGGTCCTGCCCCTCGACTATACAGGCCGCCGCCATAGTTGGCGACGTTGCCCACGAAGAGACAATGAACCAACGTGGTGGCGCTGTTGTCGCTGTAGAGTCCGCCTCCATAGGTGCCTTGAATCCCCCCGACAGGGCGGTTCGCGATGAACCGGCAGCGGAGGAATGTCGGAGCGACCTCCACCGGCGTGCCGCCTCCTCGTGAGAATCCACTGAGGGTATACACGGCGCCTCCGCCTTGGGCCCCGGCACCCGTTCCGTCGGCGACATTGCCTCGGAAAGTACAGTCCGTCAGGGTGGGGGCGCTGTGCATGTTGTCCAGAGCTCCGCCTCGTGCGGCAGTATTCTCTGTAAACGTGCATCGGGTCACGACGAGATGGCTCTCTAGCTCTTCAGCGGGCCCCGTCTGTCGGATCGAATCCATATTGGCAATGGCACCGCCCCTCTGTCGAGCCGTATTGCGATGGAACGCGCAATCGGCGATCCTGACGACACCGTTGCCGCAGGCCAGGGCCCCGCCGTTTCCGGCGCTGTTGCCCTCAAAATAGCAGTCCTTAAACGTTATCGTCCCCACCGGGGCCAAGTAGCCGCCTCTGCCGAGCGCAGCTCCTCCACCAGAGCTGAGATTCTCATGCAACGCATGCCACGCCGCGTTGTCGACGAACTCGCATGCCGTACATTCACTATTGATCTCGGGCTGCGCAGACAAGCCTGCCCCGTTGAAGGCCTGGTTTTCTCGGAATGTGCAGCGCTCTAGCGTCACACCGCCACCGGCGAGGCACAGTCCGCCGCCGATCCGCTCGGCGGTATTTGCCTCAAACCGGCAATCTACGAACGTTGGATAGCCGCCCGTACTCCAGAATCCTCCGCCATCGCCCCAAGCGAAGTTCTCGGAAAAGACACAGTTCGTCAGTACGGGATTGCCATCGACGTTGCTTACCCCGGCGCCGTTCGTCCCCGCGCCGGCGGTCTTATTGCGTGCGATCGTGCAGTTGGCAATCTGAATGTCGCTGCCCATGCACAAAATCCCGGCGCCGCCTTGTCGGCCCCCTCCCCAGGCGCCGGTGATCTCGAAGCCCTCCAGGGTGGTGGTGGCGTCGTTGCCCAGAGAATGGATGACGATCACGCTGTTGTCTCCGACGTTGGTGAAATCGGGTCCGTCGTCGCCGTTGAGGTCGCCGCTGAGGATTGTCTCGAAGCGAGCAATGTCGCGTTCGTCGGGATCGGGGCCGGACAGGCCGGCAAAGCCGCCTGCCAAGGTCACACCACTGACCAGATAGAAGCTCGCCTGGCGGTCGCCTGGGGTCATACCGGCGCCCTGGTCCGGATTGTAGAGGCCCTGGGCGACGCGGATATCGTCGCCCGCCTCCGCGGCGGCCAAGGCATCCTGGAGATGGGTGAATGCACCTTCCCAGGACAATCCGTTCCTGGCACCGGTGGCATCGTCATCCACATAGATGATTCTGCCCGGAGCTGCCGCGCAGAGCCCGAGGATGAGGGCGCAGGCGGCTGCGACTGCGGTGTTCCTTGTGGTTTCCATGTTCCGTTCCTTTCAGTATGAAACTATGAGAATATGATGGCGCATGGAGCGAGGTCCATGCCCGAACACGTGGCGCAGAGCCTGGGCGGCTCGCAGGATTCGGGCGTAAGAGTACGGTCGGCCTGGAGATTCTCGGCGCACGTCGCACCTCGTGCCGCAATCGCGCTACGCGCGCAGCGATACGGCGACAAAGAAACGGACCAGGTCACGAAGGCGGGCGGATATGAAAGAGACGTATGATATGATAGCAGACTACCGTTCTATGATAGAAACCTCGTGCCCACCTTCATGTCTCATTTTCCGCATTCTACCGCGTTATAGACAAACTTGGCAAGGAATTTCCACCCCGGAAAGCGAGTTTTTCAGCTTGCCTGACGCCGAGGCGCGCGGCAGCCGGAGGTGAGGTAGATCGCCACCTGCGCGACCAGGCCCAGGACGATGAGGGCGACGGCAAACGCGTACGGTGCATAGACGCCGACGTTCTTGGCCAGGAAGCCCCCGGTGCCGGCGCCGACGGTGATGCCGATGGAGATTACCATCTCGTGAATGGTCATGCGAGTCGAACGGTTGCGACTGGTCGAGGCGCCGTAGTAGAGATGACTGCTGTAGGCGAACCCGAACGGCAGACCGAGCACGATCGCCGAGAGGATGAAGAGGGGCAGGGTTCGCCCATAGATCATCATCAGCAGGGCCACCATCAGCATCACCTGGGCCAGGAGGAGCGGGCCTATGCGGAAATGCCAGAAGGCCCAGCGTCCTGCCGCCAGGAGGGCCAGGAAATTGCAGAGGGCGAAGACCGCGTAGTAGATGCCGAACTGGGCTTCGGAATAGCCCAAGGCGACGAACAGCAGCGCGAACTGCGAGCGGGCGATCGCCTGCGACGCCCACGCACAGAACAGTGCGACGCGGGACATCCAGCGATAGGCGATCAGCGAGCGAAGGTCGTGCTCGGGAATCGGGGTCGGCGCGGGCGGCCTGGCTTGGGTCGACGAAGCCGACTCGCTTCGCGTCAGGCTCAGCAGGAGCAAGGTCAGGGCAAAGCACACGACCGCTGCGATCATCGGCCAGAGAGGATTCTGCTCGACCAGCCAGGCGCCGATGACCGGGCCGACGAGGCCACCGCCCGACCAGGAACCATTGTAGCGTCCGAATCGGCGGTTCAGTTCGACCCCCTCGTAGTGAGCGGAGACCCAGCTCATCAGAAAGGGCCAATAGAGGGCCATGGCCGCCCCGCCGAAACCACCGGCGGCGATGATCATCCAGATCCATAGGACGCCGTCGGACCCGTTCTGGCGTCTGGCACCGAAGACCGCCCCTGCCATGCACACCGCTGCAGCCAGGGCCACGGTGGTAGCCAGCCTTGTGGCCCATTTCACGTCCAGATGCCCCAGCAGGGAGCCCGTCAGAACCAGGGCGATCATATAGGCCAGGCTGTTGGCCGCCGGAGCGTAGCCCACGTGGGCCTCGGTGCCGCCGATCGCCTTCAGAACAAAGGGCATCGCAGTCCAGGCGATGGCCAGACTCAGGGCGGTGGCGAATGCTGCCCCGTACAAGGGCCAACTTCGCTCGACGCCAGCCGAATTGTCCATACTGTGCTCGTGCGGCATCTCTATCGGGCTCCAAGGTGGGCGATTGTAACAGCGTTCCGTCGTTGTACCAGAAGATTACCGACTCGAATCGCCGCGGGACCGAGCCGGCGACCCGGGCTGACGAAAAAATCTCATGCAGCGGTGAATCCCGGATACCCAAGGTGCGTCGTTTGGTGTGTAATGGGGCGAAGAGCGATCTCTTTTCGTTGACGCGTGCGCGATGGTTGAGGAAAAACTGCTGATCTTCCGGTTCAAGAGGGGCTCGCCTCAGGCCTTGCGCCAGATCTACGACCGGTACAAGGTCGAGATGCTCAAGCTGGCGACGGTCCTGCTGGGCGACGGGAGCACCGCGGAGGACATCGTGCACGACGTCTTCGTGGCCTTTGCGGGTTCGGCCAACCGAATCCGGCTGGCGGGCAGCCTGCGCAGCTATCTGACCACGAGCGTGGTCAACCGGGTCCGAAACCACCGGCGGAACGCCCGCCGGCATGGAGAAGCCGGCCTGGATGCTGCGCCGCTACCCCCTTGCTCGCAGGCGGAGCCTTTGCAGTGGGTGATCCTGAGCGAAGAGCTCGCGCGACTGGCAGAGGCGTTGCAGCAGTTGCCCTACGAACAACGGGAGGTGATCTGCCTTCGCATGGAAATGGATATGAGCTTTCACCAGATCGCGGCGGTGCAGCAGGTACCGCTGAACACGGCCAAGGGCCGGTATCGCTATGGCATGGAACGACTGCGCTCCCTGATGAACGGCAAGGTACGACGATGCGATCCTCAGACAGCATGAAGAGACTCTTTGGACAAGCCCGGCTGGATACTCGTCCGAAGGCCGACGAGCGGGTCTTCCGGGACATGCTCCAGGCTCAGCGGGCCAACGCCAGTCAACCCAACGCGCGGATACTTGAAGGGAGACTTACGATGAAGAACCCACTGGCCAAACTCGCAGTCGCGGCTGCCGTGGTCGTGGCGTGCATCCTGGGCCTGTTCATGTGGACGGGCACGCAGTCCAGCGTCGCCCTGGCGGACGTTCTGACCCGCCTCCAGCAGGTCAGTGTGTACATGTACCAGATGAGCATGACGACGACCGGATCGACGCCGACCGGTAGGCCTCTGAACGGGCAAGCGGAGGCCACGGCCTTGTTCTCGGACGAACTCGGCATGAAGATGACGATCGAAACGGACAGGCTAGTGCCCGATGCCGAGGGCTCGACGAGGATGGTCCAGGAAATGTACATGCTCCCCGCGCAACGCAGAATGGTGACCATCATGCCGGGAGAGAAGAAGTACATGCAGATGGACTTCGACGACGCGCGGTTCGAAGAGCAACGCCGACAGAACAACGACCCGCGTGCCATGGTCGAGCAGCTTCTCAACTGCGACTACGTCCGCCTGGGCCGCTCCACCATCGACGGTATCGAAGTGGAAGGCTTCCAGACCACCGATCCGAATTACATGGGCAGCATGATCGGGCAGGTCGACGCCAAGATCTGGGTGGACGTCAAGACCCAGCTGCCGGTCCGATCCGAGATGGACGTGCAAATGACCGGGGACATGCACATGCATGCGGTCATCCACGATTTTGCGTGGGATATTTCGGTCGACGCCTCCGAGTTCGAACCGATCATCCCTGAGGACTATACGACGCTGACGTCGGGACCGGTCAAGATTCCTGCGATGAATGAAGAAACCGCGATCCGGGGATTGAAGCTGTTCGCCGAGATGAGCGGACGGTATCCGGAGAAGCTGGACATGGTGACGCTCATGTCGGTGATGAAGGAGTTTACCAAGACCCCTGCCGCCGAGAAGGTGGAATCCGGGCAGAAGCCTTCGCAGGAACAAACCCAGGAACTCCTGGAGAAGCTGACGCCCGTGCTCAGCATCGGTTCGTTCTACACGATCCTCGTTCAGGATCAGAAGCATCCCGCCTACTATGGCGACATCGTGAGTCCCGAGGACGCCGGTCAGGTCCTGATGCGGTGGCAGGTTACCGAGACGGAGTACCGGGTGATCTTCGGCAGTCTGCACGCGGAGACCGTCGGTGCGGATGTGCTGGTCGAACTCGAAAAGGCGCTGCCGAAACCGTGAGCCTGTTCTCTTGAGTTCGCAAGGGTCGGGTCCTCGGACCCGACCCTTTTTCGATTCAGGGCGCGCCGGAGGAGGCCATCTGCTGAATCTTCTGGCGTCGTGCGATGAAGAGTTGCTGCATCTGCTGGTCGTCGCGCGCCAACTCGATCGCCCGATCCAGATGCTGCACGGCACGAGTGTGCTCCTGCCGGCGGAAGCTGAACTGGGCCAGCATGTCATGGGTGCGGGCCTGCGTGGTGCGATCCAGGAGGGGTAGAACACGTTCCAGAGCCGCCATCGCTCCGGCAATGTCCCCTTTCGCATCGCATGCCTCCGCCAGATTCGTGTAGGCGCCGAGCAATCCGGGGTTCAGTTGCAGGGCACGCTCGAAGGCGGCGACCGCACGGCCGAACGCACCGGTGCGGCGCAGGCAGATCCCCAGGTTGTTCCAGCCGGCGGGATCGTCGGGCGCCAGTGTCACGAAACGTTCGTACTGCTCGGTGGCACGGCCATAGTCCTGCGACAGCATGTAGCGCTTGGCCAGACGCTGGCGCAATTCCGCCACGCCGGGCCTTGTTTCGACCGCCTCCTCCAGGGCCACGATCTCGCCCCGCAATTCCTCCAGGATGCTGTCCACGTCCCGATCGTGGGGATTCACCTTCCGAGCGGCGGCAAACTGCCCGTTCATGATGTCCGGATCGCCCTGGAGGGCCCCCACTACGCCCTTGAGCACGTGCCGGGTCGCCTGGCTGTACTGCTGGAGGACCATCCTCGGGTTCTCCTGCTGCCCGGGCAGCGGTCCAACATTGGTGACATGGTTGAGCAGAGGCGTGCAATGCTCGCCAATGGCACGCATGATTTCCAGCCAGGAGCCTTCCACATCTCGCTTGATGGCGGCGCCGAACTCCAGATGGGGTCGGTCGTCGGTGTGCAGCGGGCCCTCACCGCCGAGCGCTCGCAGTTCCTCTTCTCCCACGAGCAGACAATCGAGGAAGTCATACACCGAAAAGACGTTGATCTGCTCGAGATCCTTGGCAATATCGGGACGCTCGGCAACCGCCTTGATCCGCCGGAAATCCAACTGCATGGGTTCGAGCGTCCCGAGCAGCACGGCGTGTTTGTTGACGCAGTTGTTGACGACCCACAGCGAACTGTGCGGCATCGCGGCCTGAAAACTCCGCATGATGATGCGAAAATCTTCGGGACGAAGATCCAGCGGCACCCAGCAGGACAGGAGGCCCCTGGGTTTGAGCCGCTCGCGGCAGGCCTGGAAGTGATCGTACGTGTAGAGGGCGGAACTGCCGGTGGTGCCGGGATAGGTCGAATCGTTCATGATGACGTCGAACTTCTCCTCGGTCAGCTTGATGAAGTTCTTGCCGTCCATGATGATCTTGCGCAGTCTGGGATGGGCGTACGAGCGGCGGTTGATCTCGTCGAAGAAGACCCCCGCTTTGAAAACGCCCGGGCAGACGTCGACGATGGTGTAACGGGCGACACCAAAATCCAGGCCGATGCCGCAGGTTTCTCCGCTGCCATACCCAATCTGTACCACGTCCCGTGGATTCTCATGGACAAACAGCGGCGCGTAGGCCTGGAGCTTCTGGGTGGTGCGGAGCATGATATCCATGCCGGCGACGTCGACCCCGTCGACCGCGATCAGGCGGTTCCCGTCGGGCACGTCGTGAACCGTGACCGTCCCGGTGACGCCATCATCGATGAAGACGATCTTGCTGGGATGATGATAGGTGTTCATGGTTTGCAGGAAGACATCGTGCGGAATCCAGGCGGCGGAGGCAGCGACCAGAGCGACAGAAACCACCACGCCGGCTATGGCCAACGGCATCCGCCTCCGACCCGACGTCGCCAGCAGAACGACCGCCAGCAGGAAGAGCGCCGCGATCACCACCAGGAAGCTGTTGCGCAGGCCAAGCAAGGGGATCAATAAGAACCCGGCCGCGGAAGAGCCCAGGACACAACCGATCGTGTTGAAGGCATAGACCTGGCCCACCCGCTTGGACACCGTTTCCCATACCGGCGCGCAGATTCGCACTGCGATCGGAAAGACCATGCCCATCAGCAGCGTCGGAATGAAGATCACCGCCAACGTGTCGAGAAAATGGACGAGGGTGTCGCCGGAGAATGAGATCCTCCAACCGACCACATGCTCCAGGATATAGGCGTCGATGGCCCAGAGATAGCCCAGCATCTGAATCGACGCCAGAATCGAGAGCGCCAACGCGAATTCGATGACGCCAAAGGCGAGGACCGGGTTCTTCAATCGGGGCACCAGGACCATACTCGAAAAGAGGCTGCCCAGGGCGATGCCCAGGATGAAGCACGTCAGCATACACGCGAATGCATAGGCGGAGGTCTCCAGGACGAACACGAGGACGCGCGTCCAGAGAACCTGCAGCGCCATCGCGCAGAATCCCGCGACGAAGACGCCAATCAGCACGGTCTTTCGCACCCGCTCGGAATACAGGGTCACCGATTCCTGTTCGCCGACCTGCCCTTTTTGCCCTCCGATCCTCTGCCGCTTGTGTTTCGAGACCCCGCGCGCCAGCGGACGCGGCTTGAGACGGAGGGAGAGAAGCCACGCGATGACGGCGACGGCAACGTTCACGGCCGCCGTCAGGTAGACCGATGTATTGACCCCCAGCAGGCGAATCAGGTAGTAGCCTGCCAGGAAGCTGCCGGCGACGGCGCCGAACGTATTGACTGCATACAGCAGGCCGACGCCCTGGCCGGTGCGCGGAGCGGTCTGTTTCTTCGCATCGGCCGGGGCCCAGAGCCCACTGAGGACCGGCAGCGTCCCTCCCATCAGCGCGGTGGGAACCAGCAGGATCAGCAGCGAGACGATGAAGCGGATCAGCGTCAGCGTGTAGAAGCCCGGCTCATACGCCTGGTACAGCCAGAGGTAGAATCGATCCACCATCTGGAGGATCGTGGGGAAGGCGAACGCATAGGCCCCAATTCCCAGCTGCAACCAGGCATATAATCTCACGGGTCGGGAAACCCCATCGGCCCGGCGTCCGAAGAACCAGCTTCCCACCGCCAGACCCAGCATGAACGCGGTCAGGACCGTGCTGGCGGCGAAGATCGTGTTGCCGAACACCGTGCCGAGGGACCGCATCCACGTCACCTCGTAGATCAGGCCGGTCGCGCCGGAAACGAGAAACAAGGGAATGATCAACCTGCGAAACAGAGCCGGAAGCGGCGGGTCTTGCGTTGTCGCTTTCATGTCCATACCTTCCCAGGAGAACCCGAAATCACGACTACACAGTTTCGAAACCCAGTGTATCTACTTTGCGTGCTTCAGTCAAGCCGCCTTTCGGAAGATAGGAGACCCGGTGACGTGATATAGGGAGCCGGCACGGGCCCGAAGCGGCGGTCCACCTAGCGGAGCAGCGTCGAAAGATCCAGCACGCACCGGCGGAAATGCTCCGCCGAAAGCGTTACCGTCTGCCATCGCGGGCTGCGTTGCCTCATGTACCGCTGGTAGTCCTCGAGGCGAACACAGAGAAACACGTACGGTATCGAGGCCAGGCACAGCACGTCGCGACCATCGAAGTCGACATCTACGTTCCGCACCCGGTAAGCGAAGGCGAATGCCGCTTCGCAGCCCGGTCCGAAGGCCTTTTGCCACATGGCCAGACCACGGACATCGTCCCGGGTGACCCAGCACTCCAGACCCTTGAGCCCGGTGAGACTGGTGCCGGTGAAGGTTCGCCCCTTGACTTCGATGATGATACGCCGGCCCAACGGGGCGTAGAGGAGAAAGTCGAAATTCTTGACGGACCTTCGGGCGGTGCCGATCCGCTTGTGTTCATCGGCGCGGACGTATTCCACGGAGTGATCGATCAGCCACGCTTCGAACGCTCGCTCGTAATGATTGGCCGCTGGGTCCCTCATGCCCGTCGCACCCTCCTCGTGGACCGCACGACAGCGGCGGAGCATCTCGGCTGTCAGGTCAGAGTCCCCGTCCGGGACTACGATCCGGCCTGTCCCGACAGAAATGCCTCCAGAGCGACCTGCGTCTGCTCCCCGGTCGTCATGTCCTTGACGACCAGTTCCTGGCGGTCCATGTACTCCTGACCGATGATAACACATCGGCTGGCGTTCTGGGAGGAGGCTTCCTTCAATTGCTTGGAGAGCCCACCCAGTTTGTAGCTGAAGTTGGCGGCATGGCCGGCGGCGCGTAGCCGGGCGGCAACCGAGTACATCGCTTCGGCCAGAGACGCATCCGCACAGGCCACGAAGAAGTCCAGCCGGCGACGCGGCACCTGGCTGTCCAGAAGGCCCTTCTGGTGAAGAAGGATCTCCAGCACGCAGTCGCCCATGCCCATGCCCGTAGCGGGGATGGCGGGACCGCCAAAATCCCGCAGAAGATTGTCGTAGCGACCGCCCCCACAGATCGCGCGCAATTCACCGACGATATCATGGATTTCGAAGACGACCCCGGTGTAGTAGGCCAGACCGCGCACGATGGCGGGATCGAAGACGCAGTAATCCGCCACGCCCATCTGTTCCAGGGTGGCAAAGACCTTCTGCATCTGCTCGATAGACAGCCGGATGTCGTCGTCGACCGCAACGATCCGCTCGACATGGTCCACCGAATCCAGCGACATGAAGTCCGTGATGCGCTGCGCCTGATCCTTGTCGCGAACCTGCTCGGCCAGCAGTTCGGCGAACGTCTCCGGCGGCAACTTAGCCTTCTTGTCCAGCAGCGCGTACATCGCGTCGAGCCGGCTCTCGTCGATGCCGATGCCGCGCAGAACCGAGGCCAGCAGCCTGCGGCTGGAAATCTTGGCCCGGATGTCGCTGCTGGTCAGTCCGACCGTGCGCAGGTAATCGAGCGACGTGAAGATCACCTCGGCGTCCGCTTCCGGGCTGTCGATCCCGATGATGTCGATGTTCCACTGGAAGAACTCGCGCAGGCGACCCTTCTGGGGTCGCTCGGCGCGACACAACCGGGGCATGGAGAACCACTTGATCGGCCTTGGTAGCGAGTTGATCTGCTGATTCACCATGCGCGCCAGGGTCGGGGTGATCTCCGGACGGATCGCCAGATCGCGGCCCCCGCGGTCCTGGAGCGAAAAAAGCTGCTCGACGATTTCGTCGCCGCTCTTGACCTGGTACATCTTCAGATATTCGAAGATGGGACCGTCGTACTCCTCGAACCCGTTGCGCAGTGAGACGCTCTTCCATCCGTCCACAATCCAGTTGCGTCGAGCCATCTCGGCAGGATAGAAATCCCGCGTCCCTTTGACCGGTGGTATCTTCATGACTTCTTCAGGCTTCCCTTGGGCTTCTTCGCGCGCTGTTTCTCGGTCACGTTGTTGTCGAACTTGATCCGCATGTACTCTTCCATCTCCTTGTCGTTGGTGAAGTGCAACTCGTAGTCGTACTCGCCGTCGACAAAATCGCAATCGGAGTGCTTGTACTTGCGGCAGATCCCGGGCCGCTGCTCGTAGATCTGACAGCGGTAGTCCGTCTCGGAGAGATGGCGGCACTTGTTCTTGACGTTGACGTACCAGTCGCCGTCCTCGACGAAAACGGTCACATCCTTGTGGCACAGATACCAACGGATGTCGTCGAAGTCTTCCCGGGTCTCCGGCGTCTCGATCGGCAGCGCGAAATAGCGACAGCACAACCCCGTGCATTTGTCACATTGGTTCTTCTTGGTCATTCAGCGTCCCCTTAGGCTCCATACAGCAAAGCATCCTGCGAAAACCATTCTATATACGTCGTCGGGCGGCGCCCGTCAAGAAAACGGATTCTGGCATCCTCCAATTCCGAACCGGGCGTCGTTTCCCCGGCTCGCCCCCCGACGACAATTTTTTTTGAGAATTCCGATTTTTGTCATCTTGACGGGATCTGCGGATTCGGAATACACTGGTTAGCGCAAACGAAGTCCACAGGCCCCCGCATAGTCTCGCTTCCTCTCCCTCATCAAACGCGGGGGCTTCTTTTTGCCCTCTGTCAATGCTTACCGATGGTTGCCCGCTGCGCGCATTTTGTGGACTCCGGCGCCTTCGCGCTTGAATTCTCGGTAGCCACCTGACAGACTGTCACGGTAGAAATGCCGTGCGTGCGTGCTGGCGTCTCATACGGGAATCCCTGCGTGATCAACAGAAAGACAAGACGATGGCTCGGCACCGTCCTCTGCGGCGTCCTCTTCGGTCTGGCCTCGTGCGGTCCTCAGGCGGTCGAATCGGACCGCGAGGTTGGCCGCGAGCCCAATCTGAGCCCCGACTACGCCGGTGTGACGATGCCTGCCAATATCGCTCCGCTGAATTTCCGGATCCTGGAGAAAGGGCGGGCCTACTCCCTGACGGTCCGCGGGGAGAATGCCGCCCCCATCACCGTCTTCAGCAGGACCGGACGGATGCGCATCCCCTCGCAACCCTGGCGCACCTTGCTGAATGCCAACCGGGGCAGCAGGATCTCGTTCGACATCTATGTGCAGGATGCCGATCGCCAGTGGACGCATTTCCAGACGATCACCAACCATATCGCCAAAGAGGACATCGACGGCACCCTGGTGTTTCGCTTCATGAAACCGCTTTACAATTGGTGGAAGGACATCGGCATCCATCAGCGCGACCTGACCGACTTCGAGACCTCGGTCGTTCTGCATGGGCGGTCATTCGCCCAGGGTTGTCTGAACTGCCACAGTTTCGTGGGCAACGACCCCGGCACGATGAGCATCAGTCTGCGAAGCGGTGCCTACGGCAGCGACACGCTGCTGGCCCGGGACGGGCAAATTGAGAAGATCGGCGGCAAATGGGGCTATACCGCCTGGCATCCGAGCGGGCGGCTGGCGGTCTATTCGATCAACAAGGTCCGCCAGTTCTTCCGTACCGGGACGATGGAGGTTCGGGACGTGGCGGACCTGGACTCGGCGTTGGTCTGCTACCAGGTCGAGAGCCAGCGGGCCTGGTCGCCGCCGGAACTGGCCGACAGGGATCGGCTCGAGACCTACCCCGCCTGGTCGCCTGACGGCAAGTACCTGTACTTCTGCCGTGCACCGATTCTGTGGGACGACCGCAACGCCGTTCCGCCGCCTGGATACGACCAGGTCAAGTACGACCTGCTCCGGATTGCCTACGATATCGAAACGGACCAGTGGGGTTCGCTGGAGACCGTGCTGGCAGCAGAAGACACAGGTTTGAGCATCATGCTGCCCAGGGTGTCGCCCGACGGACGTTTTCTGCTCTTCTGCATGTGCCAATATGGGTGCTTCCCGGTGTATCAGCCCAGCAGCGACCTCTACCTCATGGACCTGGCCACCCGAGAGTATCGCAAGCTGGCGATCAACAGCGAGTACTCCGAATCGTGGCACAGTTGGTCCAGCAACAGCCGGTGGATCGCGTTCAGCAGCAAGCGCCAGGGCGGCCTTTTCACACGCACCTATCTCAGCTATGTCGACGAGACCGGCGCCGCGCACCAGGCGTTCGTCGTGCCCCAGGAAGACCCGACCCACTACGATTCATTGCTGGAGACGTACAGCGTGCCGGAATTGGTCAAGGGACCGGTCGCAATGGCTCCGTGGCGTCTGGCCCGTGCCGCCCGCGCCGCGCCCTCGGTCACGACGCAGATGCCGATCACCGGCGCCACTCCAAGAGCGGTGCCATCCGATCCGTGGCAGCAGCGCGAGTAGTCGGCCCAAACTCGCCCGGGAGAATCCAAGAGATGCGACTCAACGCGAAATGGCTTCCTCAGAACCTGCTGTTCTTCGCGCTGGGCTTCGTCTACCTCTGGCTCGTCGTCGAGCCGCATCTGATCTACCACTGCTTCGGGACGATCCTTCCCGACGCCCCTCCCTTCGCGACAGACTCGGCCTTTCTGCTGGACCGTCTGGGCATCCCCGGCGGCGGGATCGCCTATGCGACCGGTTTTCTCTCACAGGGATACTACCACGCATGGCTGGGGGCGGCGATTATCGTGCTGATGGCGGTGCTGCTGGCGGAGTTGTTCAGGCGTCACCTTGCGTTGGCAGGCGTGACGCGGTCGGCTGCGCTGACCGCCCTGCCAGTCATCGCCTTCTTTCTGCTCTACAGCCGGTACAAGCATCCGCTGTCGGTCGCTCTGACCATCGTATTCGCGTTCTCGCTTTCGCTGGGATTCGAGAGACTGCCCCTTCGACGCCGTCCGGCCCGTTTGATTGTATATGCCCTGCTGGCGGCGCTGGCCTTCGGGATTGGCGGAGCGGGTTCACTGTTGCTCCTTGTGGTCCTGACCATGATCTACAGCGCCTTCTTACGCCGGGATTGGCTGTCGACCATTCTGGTTGCGTTGGTGAGTGTCGCGATGGTCTGGGCCTCGACGGCGTATGTGTTCCTGATCCCGCCGCGTCAGGCATTGCTGACACAGGCGCCCCTCTCCACATCCGAAACGGCTGGCACAATCTCCTTCGCCAGCGTGCTTCTGGTTGCATTCTATGGCTTCATCCCGGTGACTCTGTTCCTGGCATTTGCCGCGAAGAAGGTCTGGGCCCGCGTGGCTTCGCAAACGAAACCACAATCCAAGACTGGCGGCTCAAAGAAGAAACGACGAAAGGAGCCTGTCACGCGCCCCCGACGGGTCTTCCTGCGGACCGCCGCGGTTGCGGTTCTGCCCGTTCTGCTGCTGGGTCTGGGGTTGTACCTCACGTATGACGAACTGGCCAAGCCGTACGTGTTGGCGAACTATTACGCGGCGCGCAAGCAGTGGGACAGGATCCTCGAACTCGGTCGCGGATTGCCCGCCGGCAGGAACAATATCTACGTCAATCACGATATCATCCGGGCCCTGTACCACACGGGTCGCCTGCCCTACGATCTGTTTGGCTTTCCGCAGAACCCTCAGGCCCTCCTGCTGACGCACGAGGGCCAGCCGTCGGACCTGACACAGGCGAAGTTGGCGGACATCTTCCTGGAACTCGGGCACGTCAATATGGCTGAGAAGATGGCGTCGGAACTCGTGGGCACCAAGGACCGGATGGCCGTTGCCCTCGAGCAGATGGCATGGATCCGTATCATCAAGGAGCAGCCCTCGACGGCCCGGGTCTATCTGAACCTCCTGGCCCACGATCTGGTTCGCCGCCGGAGGGCGCAGTCCATGCTCGCTGGCCTCGAAAGCGGCTTTCCCCCGGTGCAGGCGGCCTACCTGACCGCCATCCGATCGCGTAGGCGCCTCGAGCCCGAGGCGGTGACCGGCACCGAGCCGATCGAACAAACCCTCACCGCCCTGCTGGAGCGCAATCCCCAGAACCGGATGGCATTCGAATATCTCATGGCCAGCTACCTGCTGACCGGGCAGGTGGACAAGCTGGCAGCGCACATGGACCGTCTGGACCGCCTGGGTTATCGGGCGATTCCCACGCTTTACGAAGAGGCCATCCTGATCTACTATGGGGCCGTCCGACAGAAACCCGACCTGGGGTCTCTGAAGATAAGTCCCGCAACGGTCCAGAGATACCAACGATTCGTTCAGCTCCGCAGCACCATGGGCCCTCAGAATCGCCAGGCGGTGCTCAGTCCGTTGATCCGCGAGTTCGGAAGCAGCTACTTCTTCTATTTCGCCTTCGGACAGGTCGGCGCGGTCTAGCTGGACCGTCGGACCTGCCCCTCTGGACGACGCGGCTTCGGGGCGACATCGCACCAGCCAGACCACTCCCCGAGACCCCGAACGTCCGGAAAATAGCATTGCGGGCGGCCTTCTCATCTGATATAAATAAATCTGGTCGTGAGGAGTCGTTTCCCGGCGTCCCCGAACGGGGATTCCGCACGCACAAACCGGAGGTTGCAGATACTCGGGCGGGTCCAAGACCGCGCCTGGGGTCAGTGTCGGAGAAGCTGACACAGTGTATTCTGGGCATCCAGAACGCAGAGAGGGAACGTCAGAGGCATGGTGTCCGGCCGTGCCTTCTACCCATACTCCCCCTCCATGCTGTCCGTCTTCTATAGGAAGGAGGTGATTCAGCCGATACACCCATCAAGATGCCGGGGGGACGGTAGGCAGTAGATGTGCATAGTCGCGCGGGCGTACAGACGAACGTCTATTTCTGTAGGCGGAGGGCCGAGTGCCTGATGTGTGGTCAGCGCACCTTTGAGTGGTCTTTCTTTTGGAAGGAGAACTCCCTATGTGGAAGCGATGCACCTGTTTGACCTTTCTCGTTGTCCTGCTGGCTCTGATGCAAGTGAGCAGCGTCTACGGTGCGTTCAACGCACAGAAGGACCCGGCTCTGATCGGCTGGTGGACCTGCGACGAGGGTGAAGGCAGCCTGGTAGCCGATTCCTCGCCCAACGGCAACGACGGTACCTTCATCAATGGCGATCCGGTCTGGACGACGGGCATATACGGCAATGCGATTACGATTATCGGCCCGACACTCGTCGAAGTGCAGCCGATGGACCTGACCCTCAGCGAAGCGACCATGGCCGGCTGGCTGTTCGCCCCCACGGCGCAGCCCGAATGGGCGTCGATCATCATGCACCGCAGCCCAGGTCCGGCCTCCGGTTTCAACCTCCTGGCCGACCGCCAGTTGGCCTATCACTGGAACGACGCCTCCAACACCTGGAGTTTCCGCGGCAACGTGCAGCACCCGCTGAACGAGTGGGCCCACTGTGCGGTAACGGTCGCCCCCGACCGAGCAGTGTTCTACCTCAACGGCGTGGAATCGGCGGTCAACGCGGTGAGCCACCCGGCCTGTGCCTGGGACGGGCCGATCTGGTTGGGCGGCGACGGCGGTGGCTCCTGGGTCGCTCGTCGCATGAACGGCGGCTCGCTGGACGATGTCTGCTTCTTCAGCCGAGCGCTGTCGGACACCGAAGTGGCCGCTCTGATGGAGGGCCTTTCCGATCCGGCACTGGCCGGTGCACCGAACCCGGCCGATGGGGCCACCGACGTACCGCGCGACACGGATCTGAGCTGGGCGGCCGGCGAGAGCGCCGCAACGCATGACGTCTACTTCGGTACGGACTTCGCGGCCGTCGATGCGGCCAGTCGCGCCGACGGGATGGGCGTCCTGGTCAGTCAGGGTCAGCCCGGCACGACGTATGATCCCGGCCGACTCGAATTCAGTCAGACCTACTACTGGCGTGTGGACGAGGTCGAAGCCGGCGGCACGATCTACAAAGGCGATGTCTGGACCTTTGAAGTCGAACCGTTTGCCTATGCCGTCCCGAACGTCATCGTCACAACCAACGGCGAATCCACGTCCGACCCGCAGAATATCGTCAACGGCTCGGGGCTGAACGCCAGCGGTGAGCACTCCGTGGAAGCCGACGATATGTGGGTCAGCAATCCTCCCATGGACGGGGCCCCCCTCTACGTTCAGTTCGAGCTCGACGGCATCTACAAACTGGATGAGGTTCGGGTCTGGAACTACAACGTTCAGTTCGAGAAGATGCTCGGCTTCGGTCTCCAGAACGTCACCGTCGAGTATTCTACCGACGGCGCCGAGTGGACGGCTCTGGGCGATTTCGACCTCGAACAGGCGACGGCCAAGGCGACCTACGTTTACAACTCGACGATTGACTTCCAGGGCCTGCCCGCGAAGTACGTCCGGATGACCGTCAACAGCGGATTCGGGATGCTGGGCCAGTACGGCCTGAGCGAACTTCGCTTCATGTACATCCCCGTGCAGGCGCGGCAGCCCCAGCCCGCCGACGGCGCGACCAACGTCGCCACCGACCCCACGCTGATTTGGCGGGCCGGTCGGGAAGCGGCCTCGCACGAGGTCTACCTGGACACCGATCCCAACGCAGCGACCCTGCTCGGCACGACCGATGAAGCCAGTCTCGCTGCCGGCACGCTCGATCTGGCGACGACCTACTACTGGAAGGTCGTAGAGATCAATGATGTAGAGGCCACCACCGCCTGGGAAGGTCCGGTCTGGAGCTTCGCGACGCGCCCGTTCACCGTGATCGAGAACTTCGAGAGCTACACCGACGACATCGAAGCGGGCGAAGCGATCTTCGACACGTGGATCGACGGCTGGGTCAACGAAACCGGCTCGACGGTCGGGCACATGACGTCGCCCTTTGCCGAGCAGGACATCGTCAACAACGGCAAGCAGTCCATGCCGCTGTTCTATGACAACAGTGGAGTCAGCACCGCCGAGGCCGCGCGTACCTTCGACTCGGCCCAGGACTGGACGGCCAGCAACGCCAAGACCCTCAGCGTCTACTTCTACGGCACGCAGGGCAACACGGGCCAACTCTATCTGAAGATCGGGAGCACCGAGGTCATGTACCACGGTGCGGCTTCGGATATCGCTCTGGCTCAGTGGCAGCCGTGGCTGATCGACTTGTCCACCGTGGGCGGGAATCTGACGAACGTTCGCGAGTTGACGGTCGGCATCAAAGGCGCCGGCGCCAGCGGCGTGGTTTACATCGACGACATCCGGCTCTATCCGGATGAGATCGAACTGGTCGAGCCGATCCAGCCGGATGCGGCGGGTATGATCCTGCACTACGCATTCGACGAAGGTTCGGGCACCTCGGCCGCCGACAGCTCGGGCAACGGCAACACCGGCACGATCAACGGTAACCCGGCCTGGGTCGCCGGCCATTCCGGCCAAGCCCTGTCCTTCGACGGCAGCCGCGATTACGTAACCGCCGGTAAGAGCCTCCTGAACGATCTGCCGCAGTTCACGATTGCGTGCTGGCTCAAGGGCGATCTGTCGCTGGGTAACCGCAGCGGCCTGATCGGGCAGAACGACTGCGTCGAGTACGGCGTCGTCAGCGCCAATACCGTCCAGATCTACACCGCCGGCGGCGGCACGGTGGATCTGCCCTGGCCGTATGATGCTCAGGCTGATTGGCATCATGTGGTCGCCGTAGGCGACGGCACCGGCATCACGTTCTACCTGGACGGCAAGGAAGCAGTCTCGGGCGGTGCCGAAACCGAGAGCTACGGCACGTCCACCTTCATGTTCAACATCGGCGGAGGCGGCATCTTCGACGCTGCCGACAACTGGTTCAGCGGACAGATCGACGAGGTCTACGTGTACCAGCGAGCCCTCTCTGCGGCCGAGGTCGCAGGGCTGGCCGGCAGGACGGTGGCAGTGCCGAAGCCGTTCTAAGCCAGGAAAGCATACGGGTGGTTCGCGGCAGTCTGCTCCCGGCCACCTGCGTCTCGCTTCATTCGGGGCCTGTTCCGATCCGCTCGGAACAGGCCCTTCTTCATTTGTCCGAATCGCTGAACGCCGTGGAAGGCCTTTGCGTAAACAGAGCGTTTCACAGTCTCGATGCTGCCGCGAATGGAGCGATCCCGGGCACAGCAGTGGAAACAGCGAGGCCCTGACGTGTGGTCGGGGCTGAATGCAAGGAAGCGTTTTTCTGGGCAAGGAGGACTACCATGCAAAGGCAAATCATCTCTGCAACAATGCTGTTGCTGCTGCTTCAGGGCAGCGTTTGGGGGCAGTTCGATCCCTTGACCGGCCCGGATCTTCTTGGGTGGTGGGCGTTCGAGGAGGGCGAAGGCACGATCGCGTTCGATTCGAGTCCGAACGCCAACGACGGCGCCATCGAGGGCGACGCCACCTGGGTGCCGGGCGTGTATGGCACCGCCCTGAATTTCAATGGGACGGATGCCTATGTCAGCACGGGCGAAAGCCTGATGAACAACCTGGCGGATTTCACGATGGCGGGATGGGTGATGGCGCGCAATGCCAGCGGCAGCCGGATCGGCCTCTACGGCCAGAATGACCTGGTCGAGATGGGCTTCATGGGTGGCAACGCCGAGGTCTGGACTGCGGCGTCGGGTACCACCAACACCGCGTGGAATTTCCCCGAGACGGAATGGCATCACCTCGCGGTCGTCGATCAGGACACAGACCTGCTGATCTACATCGATGGACAGGTGGCGGCTACCGGCGCCGGCGCCGCAAGCCACGGCACATCCGCCTATGCCTTCAACATCGGGGGCCAGATCTGGGATGCCACCGGCAACTTCTTCGACGGTCAGATCGACGACGTGGCGCTGTTCGCGCGGGCGTTGACAGAAGCGGAAATCCAGATCGTTATGGAAGGCATTGGCGCGCCGGAACTGGCGTCGGCGCCAAACCCGGCTGACGAGGCCACCGACGTGCCGCGCAATGTGGTGCTGAACTGGACAACGGGCGAATTCGCGGCGACGCACGACATCTACTTCGGAACCGCCTTCGAAGATGTCAATCAGGCCAGCCGGGGCAATCCGATGGGTGTGTTGGTCAGCGAAGGCCAGACCGCCGACTCCTACGATCCGGAAGGCACACTCGACTTCGAAACAACCTACTACTGGCGTGTCGATGAGGTTAACGCCGCTCCGGACGAGACCATCTTCCGAGGCGACGTATGGAGCTTCACGACAGAGCCCTTCGCCTATGCGGTTGCCGACGTCAATGCGACCACCAACGGTATCTCGGTGGAAGGTGCGGGTCTGGAGAACATTGTCAACGGCTCCGGTCTGAATGCCGAGGACCAGCATTCCGTCGACGCCGCTGATATGTGGCTGGCCTCCGCTCCGGAAGGTGAATCCCTGTGGATCCAATTCGATCTCGGCCAAGTCTACAAACTGCACCAGATGCTCGTCTGGAACTACAACGTTCAGTTCGAAATCCTTCTCGGCTTCGGGATTCGAGACGTAACCGTCGAGTATTCGGAGGATGGGACCGACTGGACCACGCTGGGCGATTTCGAATTGGCCCAGGCCACCGCGACGCCGGAGTACGTCTACAACACGACGATCGACTTCGGTGGTGCGCCGGCGCGATACGTCCGCCTTACCGTCAACAGCGGATGGGGCGGTTCGGGGCAGTTCGGCCTGAGCGAAGTGCGGTTCACCTACATTCCCGCGCAGGCCCGCGAACCGGAACCGGCCGACGGCGCCACGAATGTGGATCCCGACGTTACGCTTACCTGGCGGGCCGGCCGCGAGGCGGACATGCACGAAGTGTACCTGGGGACCGATCCCAACGCCCCGCCACTCGTCGATACCGTCGATACGCCCAGCTATGCTCCGACGGACCTGTTGTTCGGCGAAACCTACTACTGGAAGGTGGTCGAAGTAAACGAGGCCGATGAGGTCAGCGCGTGGCCCGGACCGGTCTGGAGCTTCATGGTCCGCCAGTATGCCAGGATCGATGACTTCGAAAGCTACACGGACGATATCGACGCCGGCGAGGCCATCTTCGACACCTGGCTCGACGGCTATGTTAACGAAACGGGATCGATCGTGGGGTACATCGAGGCTCCGTTCACCGAGAATGCGATCGTCCATAGCGGCGGGCAGTCGATGCCTCTGCACTACAACAACGACGCCGCTCCTTTCTATTCCGAGACCCAACGCACGTTCGAGACGCCTCAGGACTGGACGGGTCACGGCGCCGACACACTGGTGCTGTACGTTCGCGGCAACGCTCCCGACTTCCTGGAGACCGACGACGGAACCATTGTCATGAACGCCATCGGCACCGATATCTGGAACAACGCCGACGAGTTCCGCTTCGCGTACCAGAGCCTCAGTGGCAACGGTTCGATCACGGCGCGCGTCGATAGTGTCTACAACAGCGATCCGTGGGCCAAGGCGGGCGTGATGATCCGTGAAACCCTCGAGGCGGGATCGACCCACGCAATGGTAGTGGTCACGCCACAGAATGGGGTCTCCTTCCAGCGCCGCGTTGAAACGGACGGGGCCAGTTCCAATACGGACGCCCCCGGTCTTACGGCACCGCACTGGGTCCGACTGACGCGAACGGGCGACACCTTCACTGCCGAGCAATCCTCAGATGGTGAGACCTGGACATCGATCGAAGCCACCCCCGCCGTCACGATTCCGATGACCGAGGATGTCTACATCGGACTGGCTTTGACGAGCCACAACGCGAACGTCGAGACCGGCGCTGCGTTCTCCGACATCTCGACCAGCGGCACTGTGACCGGGTCATGGCAAACCGAAGATATCGGCGTCGCTCAGCCCGACATAGGTAACTCGGCCGAGCCCCTCTACGTAGGCGTTTCGGATGCCTCGGGCAGCATTGCGGTGGTGACGAACCCCGACCCGGCCATCACCGTCCGTCCGACCTGGCAGGAATGGCAGATCCCGTACAGTGAGCTGGCGGGTGTGGATCTCAGCCAGGTGGAGACGATGTATATCGGCGTGGGTGACCGCGACAATCCCACCGAAGGAGGCTCGGGGCTGATCTTCATCGACGATATCGGCTACGGCCGAGGAAACCTCGAAGAAGAACCACCGGAAGAACCGGCGGAGCCATAGCCGCGTCGCAGCGTCAGCGCTGAACCGACGGACGTACAAAGGGCCTGTGCCGCCGAAGGCACAGGCCCTTTCGTCGTTTCCGTTCTCGCCGGGTTGCGGCGGAATGCTCGCAGCTACGCACGCCAGGGGCGCTGGCGTTCCAGCTTGCCCGACAGGGTATTCTGAGCGAGGATCACGTTCTCGCGGACCTGGAAGTCGAACATGCCCACGCAGATGAAGTCCGCGCCGCCCTCGAAGGCATATTTGAAGCCTTCGCGTGGATGCAGCGCCCCGGCCGCCAGCACCTTGAAGGCAATCCAGGGCTCTTCCAGATTCTTCATGTACTCGATCGTCTCTTTCGGATTGCGGCACCACATGTTGTCGTGGTACTCGCCATGTTGGTCACCGCTGGGACCAACCACGTCAAATTCCTTGCGATTCTCCTTCGCGGTAGCGGACCAGTAGTTGTCCGGATGCAGGGTCTTGACCCAGAAGTCGGGCTTGAAGCCCGCTTTGACGAACGCCTTGATCGTCTCCAACTCGTGAGCGCCGAGGCCGCTGGGGACGCCGAACCCTTTCATGTACTCCAGCGCTTCACCCACCAGGTCGATCTTGCCATCGCGGACCGCCTGGTCGGCCAGTCCGCCCTGGACGTAGACGGCATGGGCGCCATTGTCCACCGACCGCTTCACACCTTCTTTGATGCTGCTGCCGGCGGCACAATCGGAGATGAACTGGATCTCGCCGCCTCGCTCCTTCCAGTAGCGGTTGAGGACGCGATCGGCTGTGGGATTGCCCAGGATCGTGTTGATGCCCAACTCCTCGGCCAACGACAGCGTCTCGAACACCTTCTCGTCGCTATGATAGGCCTTGACGAGGCTCGATACGTAGATCAAGTCCCGGCTATGCGCCCATCCGCCGATGAGGTTGCCGCCGCAGAACATCCGGCTGATCGTCAGGTCCTTGATCTTGCCGCACGGAATCGGAGAGGCTTGCGATGAGCCCTGCTTCGAATCGGACTTGCCGCCGGTGGACATCTGGGCACGGAGGTTCTGTTCCTCGAAACTGCCCAATCCCAGTGCCATTCCCGCCGAAGCGGCCACGGACTTGCGGATGAACCCACGTCGATCGACTTGTTTTTCAGCCATGCGTTTGCTCCCATCTGGTTTTGGCGTGCCGACGTCGCCGGACTAGGCGCGCCACGGACGACGCCGGTTCAACTGGCCGGCCAAGGTGTTCTTGGCGATGATCACGTTTTCACGGACCTGAAAATCGAACATTCCGACGCACAGGAAATCGGCGCCGTTCTCGAAGGCAAACTTGAAACCGTCGGAGGGATGCACCGCCCCGGCCGCCAGCACTTTGTACGCGATCCAGGGCTTCTGCACCTTCCGCATATAATCGGCGGTCTGTTGGGGATGTTTATCCCAATAATTGTCCACCGAGTAGTTATCGATCACATCCTTGGTCTGATCGGGCCTTCGCGTAGACCAATAGTCGGTGCTGTGATGGGTCTTCATATAGAAGTCGACCGGCAGGCCCGCCTCCTCGCAGGCGACGACCGTCTCCAGTTCGTGGCCTCCGACGCCGGCGATCAGCCCGTTCTGCTTGATGAACTCGACCACCTTGCCAATCAGGTCGACGCGGTTCGCGCGGGTCCATGCGTCGCCCACGTTGCCGATGACGTAGGCGCCAGTTGCGCCGGCATCGATCGCCTTCTGCACATCGCTCGTCAGATCGTCGGCGGAGGGAACGCACTGCGCGAGCCACTGGATCTGCCCGCCTCGTTCGTCCCAGTACTTCTTCAGCACGCCCAGCGAACTGGTGCCGGCGTTGATCGTGTTGACGCCGCTGGCCTCGCAGAGTTCGAGCGTCTCGATGATCTTCTCATCGGTAAAGTAGTGCTTGAGCAACGATGAGACGTACAGCAGATCCCGGCTGTGGGCATAGCCGCCGATGAGATTGCCGCCACAAATCACGCGGCTGATGGCTACATCGCCGATTTTCGCCGCCGGCAACCCGTTGACGGCGGCGCCTGATGACCGGGACGGGCCCTTCTGGTCCGCCGCGAGCAGGGCTCGCTCCTCCAGACTCATTGCCGTGGCCCACGCAGCCGATCCGGCCAGAGAGCTTCTCAGGAACGATCTACGATCGAGACTCTTTGACATATCGCTACCTCGCAGAGGGATTCATGCTTGCCGAAAACCGCCCATGCAGTGTTTCGAGACGCCTCCATCATAGCAGAAAGCGTCTTTTTGTCAAATGCATCGGCGCCGGCAGCGGAGTGCCCGATTTCTGCGACGTCGGCTCTAGCGGCTAACCAGCGAGATTCCGGCCCAGTACCCCGCCTCGTAGCGCCAGCCGGTCGGCTCGTTGACCAGCTCAATCTTGACGTTTCGCCCGGCGAACCGCGACAGATCGACGGTTACATCGGTCCAGCCGACCGTGGTCGTCTCCGGGCCGATCGTCTTTCGCAGGAGTTCCTTGCCATCGACCTTGACGATCAGGTCCCAATCGCCGCGCGGGTCGTGTCCGACGGTGAGTTTCAGCGTCGTATCCTCGCGAACCGGCAGCTTGACGGTCCGGCTGATCACACAGCCCATCTCCGGATTCAGCGGGTGGGTCACGAGGACGTTCTTACGCCCGCGCAGCTCGTCCTTGAGACCGGGATCCATTTCCTCGCCGCACTGGGCGACCTTCCAGCCCGGCGCAAACTTCTCAATAGCCTTCGAAAGATCCTTGCCGAGAAGGGCCGTGATCTGGGCCATCTCCTGCTTCGAATAGCGTACGTTGTCGGGTGGAGCGGGGTCCCAGCATTGCTCCAGGCGACTCGGGCGCGGACTCTGCACAGGAATTGAGAAGTATTCGTGCCCCAATTCATCTCTCTCGACCTTGCCGCCGCAATTCACCACCGCATCGCGGGCGAGATCCTCGCAAACGCGGACCAGGGTCGGGAAGTTGTACGGCGTGTGGCTGAACTTGCCCCAGGGATCGAGCGAGATCTTGTACTTCTCGGGCAGGTTCTTAAACCCGATCGTAGTGAAGAGAATGCCGGCGGCGTTCGATGGGTTGCAGTCCGAATCCTGGCCGCAGCGGGTGGAAATGGCGATGGTCTTGTCCGGATCGCCCTGTCCATACAACAGGCCCATCACGATGTAAGCGCCGTTGATCTTGGCATCGATATTGAATTCGCCTTGGGGTCCGGAGCACGAGAACCGCCGATACGCCGGATTCAGGTGGTACTTCTCATTGATCAACTGCCAGGTCTTGGTCCAGTCGTCCGGATACTCGGTGTGCCAGCGCAGCACGTCGCTGATGCACTCGTGGTACTGGCTCTCCGCGGGGATGCAGCGGAGACCCGCTTCGATGATCTTGACGATATCCGTCTCGAAGAACGCCTCGCAGTACATGCCGGCAACGAACTGACCGCCGTAAAGACCGTCGCCATAGTTCATCAGCCGCCCGAATTTCTCGCCCAACTGGATCGCCACATTCGGCATCCCCGGCGCGATCAGGCCGGAGTAATCCGCCTCGATCTGATAGTCGATGTCGTCGGCGTGCTGGTTGAACTTGGGATGCCCCGAATCGGGTGGAGCGATGCCGCTCCGCAGGTTATCGCGACCCGCCTTGTTGGCGTGCCAGAGCGGATAGCCACTGTTGGCGAAATCGATGCCTGCCTGGCGAATCGAGACGTCGAATCCGTGCACCTCCAGCGTCCGCAGGAACGTCATTTCCACGTAGATGTCGTCCTGCTGGAACTGGTTGATCAGGGCGGGTTTCCATTCAGGCATCTGATCTGCCGGAATGATAACGCCTTTGTAGCGGAATTCGGTGGGCCCGCCCCAGCCAACGCCGGCCATCTGGCCGATCCATCCCGCTTTCATCTTGTCGACGTATTCCGCGACAGGGATCTGCCTGGTGCTGTCCGCCCCCGGCGTCAGCCTGGCCACAGAGGCCCGCCCGCACCCGAATGCGCCGACCACCGTCAGCACCACAACCACCAGCAGCGACCAACCTCGCCTCATCGTGTACCTCCTTTCGCCTGTGCCTTTCCGATCCGGGCCGTTCCGGCGCGGGCTCAGCCACCGCCTTCGAGTCCGGATTCATACGTACCCCGCCATTTATATCGTGCCGAGGACCGTGGGTAAAGCCCCATCAGACGACTCCGTCACCGGGCTGTCCGGGGAAGTCGCATATTTGAAAGTGTACGTTGCATTGCGCGGCAGGGCCGGTATAATGGCCCTGTTTGAGGCCACGGGCGGAGATACTTTCTCTCTGCGGCTCATAACGGATGGGGCCGAAATGAAGGACAGGATGCGAAATATCGGTGTGGTGGTCTGCCTGGCATGGCCGTGCCTGGTCGCTGGAGCGGCTCAGACGTGGAAACTCCAGGGAGGCGACCACTGGCAATCCATCAGCGACGATCCTCAGCAGCGGTACGCGCGGGCCCTGGCGGACTTGCAGGAGCTGACGCAGGCGGGAGATGCCGGCGAGGTCAAGGATGCCGTTGCCCGGATTCAGGAGGATTTTCCGCAGCGGGCAGGTCCTGGCCTCGAACTCTTTGCGCTGGGTGAGTTGGAGTTCTGGAAAGACCGCTATGCCAAGGCCATGGTGAAATTCGAGAAGCTGCTGAAGGACTACCCGCGCAGCGAGTTCGCCGATCCCGCGATGGAGCGGGAGTTCGAAATCGGCAAGGCCTACCTGGCGGGGCGCAAGAAGACCGTGCTCGGTCTGTTCCGCATCCGTGGCTACGCGGAAGGGGTGGAGATCATGGAGAGGCTCAGCGACCGAATGGGCCTGGACGATCCCAACAGCATCGGTCTCAAAGCGGCGGTGGCGGTGGCCGAGCACTACGAGGCCAGGGAGAAGTATATCGAAGCGTATCTCAAGTGGTCGGAAATCGCCTCCTATTGGGAGATGGGCCCGGTCGGCAAGCAGGCGCTCTACCGCATGGCGGAAGACAATTTCCTTGCTTACAACCAGCCGCCGGAAAAACGTCAGCCCTTGCTCGATGCGTCGAAGCTGACCACGGCCAGAGCGTACTATGAGCGTTTTGCCCTGCGCTATCCCGAAGACGCCAAGGAACGCGACGTTGCGGCCAAGATCAAGCGGATCGACGAGCAGATGGCGTATAAGCAGTACACCATCGGCCGGTACTATCAGCGGACCGACGAGATCGAGGCGGCGGGGTTCTACTATGACATGGTGATGGAGAACTGGCCCCAGACCGAGGCTGCCCGGATGGCCAAGGATGCACGCCAGGAGCTTATCGACAGGGGCCAAACGCGTGAGCCATAGGATGCGGACAATGTGGCCAACAGCGGTGGTCGTGCTGGCCGCCAGCGTACCGGCGATCCTTGCGCTACCCGGCTGCTCCGGCGTTGCAGGCTACTCCAACGAGGCCCTGTATCCGGCCGAGATCCGCAGTGTGTGCCTGGAGATGTTCGACAATCGCAGTTTCCGCCGGGGAGTCGAGTACGCGCTGTCGGACGCCCTGGCTAAACGGATCGAGGCGACAACGCCGTATAAGATCGTCTCCAGTCGGGATCGGGCCGACAGCATTATCAGCGGGCAATTGGTCTCGATCGACCAGTCGGCCCTGAGCATTGAACGCGACCTCGCAATCCCGTTGGAGAAGGAAGTAGTGCTGACCGCAGTAGTCAACTGGAAGAACCTCAACACCGGTCAGCTCATGATCAACAACCGGACCGTAGTCGCCACCGCCAGTTACTCAGACTTCCAGGACCAGGACTTCACGTATGCCTCGGCTTTGGCAGCAAACAAGCTGGCCCAGAAGATCGTAGAGCTAATGGAAACCAAGTGGTAATTTGCGCAAATTCAGCGCCCGCCGGGGAGAACGCGCCTCAGCCTCATCCCGGACGAAGGATTGAACACTACACTTATGAAGAGAGATCAGGACAACCCGTCGCAACCTCCTCGGAACGGGAACAAGCGTCTGAACAAGAAACCGCCACTGCCCAGCTATCGGCGCGGGCCCTTCAGTTGGCTGATCATCGCGATCATCGTCTTTACCGTGATGATGATGCTCCAGCAGGGTCTGGCGACGAATACGCTGCGGTGGGACGAGTTCCGCACCCACCTGGAACAGGGCAACATCGAGCAGATCGACATCGGCGATACGCAAATTGTCGGCAAGTTCAAGGAAGAGGCGGCGCCCGATGAGAAATCGGTTTCGTTCCAGGTCAACTATCGCCCGGAAAGCGGTGCCAAAGAGCAACTCAACGCCATTATCGACTCGCTCGAGCAGAAGGCGGTCGAAGATCCCAAGTACGCCCTGAAATGGGAATACACCAAACAGCAGGTCTGGTTGATCATGCTGATTAACTGGGTGCTGCCGATCCTGCTGCTGGTGGGATTCTTCTATTTCTTCTTCGCGCGGAACCTGCGGGGCGGCGCCGGCGGCATGCTCATGTCATTCGGGCGCAGTCGACACAAGGTCCAGGGCAAGGACCGCGTCCGCGTCACCTTCAAGGACGTGGCGGGAATCGAGGAAGCCAAGGACGAAGTGGGCGAGATCATCGAGTTTCTCAAGAACCCGAAGAAGTTCCAGCGGCTCGGAGGGCGTATCCCGCGGGGTGTCCTCTTGATCGGCCCTCCAGGCTGCGGCAAGACCCTGCTGGCCAAGGC